>RCMZ01000009.1_pt1 | contig 125345 bp, 108 predicted proteins | sample 2041141 | NCBI WGS metagenome assembly RCMZ01 (sample SAMN09708263, study PRJNA481090) | Wastewater metagenome, whole genome shotgun sequencing project. | biome: sewage; isolation source: Davis station wastewater (DW) | place: Antarctica: Davis Station | collected 2010-03-01 | reverse complement strand
TGGCCGAACGTCTGTATGAAGAGCTAGGCCTGAATAAACGGGAAGCCAAGGAACTGGTGGAACTGTTTTTTGAGGAAATTCGGCACGCGCTGGAAGACAACGAGCAGGTCAAATTGTCCGGTTTCGGCAATTTTGATTTGCGCGACAAGTCCCAGCGCCCCGGACGTAATCCAAAGACAGGCGAGGAAATTCCCATCACGGCGCGCCGTGTAGTGACTTTCCGTCCAGGGCAAAAATTGAAAGCCAGAGTCGAAGCCTATGCTGGAACCAAGTCATAACGCCGAGTTACCGCCCATACCCGGCAAGCGGTACTTCACCATTGGCGAGGTCAGCGAGCTCTGTGCGGTCAAACCGCATGTTTTGCGCTACTGGGAACAAGAGTTCCCCCAGCTCAATCCGGTAAAGCGAAAAGGTAATCGTCGCTATTACCAGCGTCAGGATGTGCTGATGATTCGGCAAATTCGTGATCTGCTTTACGATCAGGGCTTCACCATCGGCGGAGCCCGCCAGCGTATGTCTGGTGATGAGGCAAAGGATGACGCCACTCAATACAAGCAGATGATTCGGCAGATGATTGCTGAGCTTGAAGATGTGCTTTTGGTGCTGCGTAAGTAAGCTAGGTATTAAGGAAAAAACTTCCACATATCAGATGCTTATTGTATAGTTGCGGCGCTTTTGAGAGGTTTCAAAAGCGCTTTAACGCCTAAGTCGGGGCGTAGCGCAGTCCGGTAGCGCACTAGCATGGGGTGCTAGGGGTCGAGTGTTCGAATCACTCCGTCCCGACCATATTTTTTCAATAACAAAGCCCGGTTCCGAAAGGACCGGGCTTTGTTGTTTCTGGGGTTTAGTGTTTCTAGTTGTCAATTGGTTGCCAATTGAGATTGGCTATGGTTGTTGACCGCGTAGCCAGAAGGGTTTTCGCGCGAGTTGAAGGTTGTGCATGGGGCTAACGGAGCACCAAGTCGTTGCACCTTGATGTAAGATGCAGCACTAAATTTTAGGGGCCCCCACATGACTGGGAAGAGGACGCCTGTCAATCGGAAAACCTCGCTCAACGCTGGCGTCTGCAAGTATTCCTGTCCGATTTTTACACTTCACTTCACTTCACTCTGCTTGCGAATAGTGAGCGGGATTGGCGCTGGCATCATGCCAATCCCGTCGTGTCAATATTCATCCTTTTTGCAAGGGTGGGGTACGCGGCGGGATCAAGCGCTTGCTCCCGCTCGCCTCATAGGCTGATGCCAGGCGCAGCAGCGCCGAGTCATCGTAGGCGCGGCCGGCAAAGGTCAGGCCTACGGGCATGCCGATGTCAGGCATGACGCCCATCGGCACGGTGACCGTGGGCACACCCAGGTGGCGGATGGCCAGATTGCCGTTGGCGACCCAGATGCCGTTGCTCCAGGCGATATCCGCCGACGCAGGATTCACATCGGCATCTGCCGGCCCTACGTCGGCGACTGTCGGAAATAGAACCGCGTCGAGGCCTAGCCGATCCATCCACTCCTCGAGATCGATGCGCCGGGTCTGCTCCAGTCCGCGCAGACCGTCAGGCAGCGTCGCGATCTGATCCCACGGAGTAATCCCGCGCTCGGCCATGCGCACGTATTCATCCATGCCGGCGGCCAGTTCGTCTTCGCGGTTGGGCAGCGTGCCTGGGTCGTGGGGGAATATCTGCGGTCCGTCCACGTCGGCCAGGCGGCTCAATTGCGGATCGCCATTGGCCCGCAGGAAATCATCGAAGGCCCAAGCCGAGAGGTCCCAAAGCTCGTCATGCAGGAACTCCTTGGACACTAGCCCGCGGGTAAACACGGTCGGTGCACCTGGGCGATCACCCTCGCAATTGGAGACCAGTGGAAAGTCGACCTCGATCACTTCGGCGCCAGCAGCTTGCAGTGTTTGGCGCGCCTGCTCCCAGAGGCCGATCACCGAGGCACGGGTGTTGATGCGCTGGCCGGTTGGGCCACCGATACCCGGCTTGTCGCTGGTGCCCGCATCGGCATCCGCGTTGATAAACATGCGCGGTACGCCGAAGCGTTTGCCGGCCAGTGCAGCGGGTTTGGCAGCCAGTTCTAGGTATGAGGCGGGACGCACGGCAGCGACACTCGGAATCGGCACCCACGGCTGTAACCGCCACAGATCGCCGCGTGTGTCGGCGTCTTCCGCCACCACCACGTCTAGCACCTCAAGCAGGTCGGCCATGGTGCGCGCGTAGGGCACGACCACATCCATGGTCGGCGTCAGCGGCCAGTTGCCACGCACTGAGATCACCCCGCGCGAGGGCGTGTAGGCGCATAGGCCATTGTTCGAAGCCGGCCCGCGACCGCTCGACCAGGTTTCTTCGGCCAGGCCGAAGGCGGCGAAGCTGGCCGCCGTGGCGGTACCGGCGCCATTGGACGAGCCAGAGGCGAAAGGCGCGGTGAGGTAGTTAGCGTTGTACGGACTTTCGGCACGGCCATAGACGCCGCGCTGCATGCCACCGTTGGCCATGGGCGGCATATTGGTCTTGCCCAGGCAGATGGCGCCGGCGGCGCGCAGGCGTTCGATGGTGAACGCATCGCGATAGGCGATCAGGTTCTTGAAGGCCGGGCTGCCGGAGGCGGCAGTCAGGCCCTTGACCAGATAACTGTCCTTGGCTGTATAGGGGATGCCATCCAGCGGGCCGAGGGTTTCGCCGCGTGTGCGCCGGGCGTCGGATGCCTGTGCCTCCTGAAGCGCAGCAGGGTTGCGCACCACCACCGCGTTGAGCGCGGTGGTGGTGTCGTGGCCGTCGTAGGCGTCGATTCTGGCGAGATAGGCCTGGACCAGTTCAACCGCCGTGGTTTGGCCTGACTCGAGCGCTGCACGCAGTTCGGCAATGGAAACTTCGGTTACTTCAAACATAGGGGCCCCGCTGGCGAATGGCTGGGTAGGCCGCGGATGTGGCCATCGCGCTGCGCCTTGGACTCATGGGTATCTAGCAGTTCAAAACCAGCGCTCATTACGATCCTTGTTTCACGTTCTTGCACGACAGCGGCTGGACTTGAAACCTGGGCTTGCCAGGCTCCGCAAGGTGCTATTTAGCACCAAGTGGTCAGCAGAGTGAATCGAGGCACAGGTTCGACCGCCAATATCTGGCTCCAGGTCGGTTTCTGCAACTCGCCAACAACAAAGTAAGTGGGTTACCCGGCCAGGTGACGCATGGCTGGTGGAAGAGGTATTTGTTGGGCGAGCATCACTTCTAGCTAACGCCGCGCAGTTGTCTGCCAAGACCGTGCACTGTCACGACGAGCGCCCCCGGCGAAATAACGGGCGCGGCTCGATGGCTGAACGGCCGTAGAGCACGCTGAGGCCCGCCAGGCCCTTGAGCGCGTCCGTCAGCGACTTGTCGGTGCGCACGGCAAAGGCGTCGAAGCCGCACTGGCGCATGTGCGCCAACTGGTCGCGCAGCACGTCGCCCACTGCCCGCAGTTCGCCGCGCCAGCCCAGGCGGGTGCGCAGCAGGTAGGCCTGGCTGTAACCGCGACCATCACGAAAGCTGGGGAAGTCGATGGCAATCAGCGGCAGGCTGGCCAGCCAGGGCTGCAGCGTTTCAGGGTCGTCGTTTGCCTGCAGCAGCAGGGCGTCACGGCTTATGGCCTGACCCGCCAGCACCGCTGCCGGCTGCCGCTCGCGCCACTGCTGCAGCGGCAGGATCAGCGCAGCGGTGGCTAACGCGAATCTCGCCGAAGCCGTAGCGCTCGCTCCAGTCCGCCACGCTTGTCATCTGCTCGGCGGTTACATCACCGGGCGGTGCACTGAGCCCCGGCTTGGTCGACAACAGCACGCTCACGTAGCCGGGCACCTGGTGCGCCAGCACATTGCGCGCCACCCAGCGGGCAAATGCCTGGTCCTGGGCGAGGTGGGTGCCAAAATCCAGGTCGGTCGATGCCAGTTCGGCATAGACAGGGCGGCGGAAGGAGGCGGCCACCCGCTGGTATTCCTCGTCGCAAAGCTGTGCCGGGCCATCTTTGATTGGCTGCCACTCGCGCTCGACCTCGTCGGCGAAGGCCTCGATGCCCATCGCCTTGACCAGAATCTTGATCCGCGCCTTGTACTTGTTGTCGCGCCGGCCGTGGCGGTTGTACACCCGCAGGATGGCCTCGACGTAAGACAGCACGTCGTACCAGGCCAGCCCCTCGCGCAGTGGCTGGGCAATCATGGGGGTGCGTCCCAGACCACCACCCACCAGCACGCGGAGCAACAGTTGATCCTGCTCGTTGCGGTACAGCTGTAGGCCGATGTCGTGCACCTGAACCGCCGCGCGATCCTCGGCGGCCGCACACAGGGCCATCTTGAATTTGCGCGGCAGGAACAGAAATTCCGGGTTGATCGTCGACCACTGGCGCAGGATTTCGGCCAGTGGCCGCGGGTCCAGCCACTCGTCAGCGGCGACGCCGGCAAACGCCTCGGTGGTGATATTGCGCACGCAGTTACCGGAGGTCTGGATGGCGTGCATATCATGCTCGGCCAGCCAGTCGAGGATATCCGCCACGCGCTCCAGCTCAATCCAGTTGAACTGGATGTTCTGCCGGGTGGTGAAGTGCCCGTAGCCACGGTCATGGACCTGGGCGATATGCGCCAGGGCGCGCAGTTGCTTGGCCGACAGGGTGCCGTAAGGAATTGCCACGCGCAGCATATAGGCGTGCTTTTGCAGATACAGGCCGTTCTGCAGGCGCAAGGGTAGGAACTCCTCCTCGCTCAATGCCCCTGAGATACGCCGATCCACCTGATCACGGAACTGGACAACCCGCTCCCGCACCAGCGCCCGGTCGTACTCGTCATAGTGATACATGCAAAGGGTCCCCATCGTCGTCGGACGCGGACTATGCACGGCGCAAACACAGTGAAAACAGAGGCAGATAAGACTAAAAAAAGCGGAGCAGATGCCGTGGCAGCGCGTAGTTGCCGGCCTTCAGCTTGGCCGCAGGGAGCTGAGACGCACGAGCTTGAACGGCAACAGGCCCGAGAAAAATAAATCTGTCCCCTTTGGCCGACGAACCCCGCCAAGACTGCATACAATGTCCGCCCGATTATCCCGGGCCATGAATATGGCTGCACCGGACAAGGAACTCGCCTCCATGGCCTCCCCAGATAAACAGCAAAAACGCGCCCAGCGTGCCAAAGCCAAGGCCAAGCAGAACCGTGCGGGCAAGCCCAAAGCCAATGTCGTCCATCCGCTGCTGGCCAATCCGCTGATCAACGAGCCATTCGATGATGTCGAAATCGACCTGAGCACCTTCGACTTCCAAGACATCGAAGAGAACGGTTTCGACCCGGCGCACTTCGACGACCTGTTCCAGGCGATGAACGTCGGCGAAGGCATCAGCCTGCTGGCGCTGTGCCTGGTGTTCTTGCAATACCCGGTGTTGGAGCTGGTGGTCGCGGAAGAAACGGAAGACGCCGCCACCGACTTTATGATGGGCCTGCTGATCATCTATCGCGGGATCTTCCACGCTGAAGACGAAGACACGGCCGTGGCCTGGATCGGCGGCGAGGCCTTCCAAAGTGCCTACAACGAAGCCTCACTGATCCTGCAGAAAAAGAACGCCCGCGCCACCCCGGGTGGTGGCGCTTAAAACAGGAAAGAGGTCGGTTTCGTTACTTGGTGAGCGAACGGTGCTGACTCGATATCAGCGCTCAAGCGTGTGGGGCGCGCGGAACAGGTGCTGGGTGCCTGCTTGGTACAGCGCGGAGTCGGCAAACTCCTCGGCGCCCAGGACTCGGCCAACCAGAATCAGGGCCGTGCGGCGAAAGCCTTTGGCCTGCACCAAAGCCTCGATATCCGCCAGGGTGCCGCTGACCCAGTCCTGGTCCGGCCAGCTGGCGCGATGGACCACGGCAATCGGGCAGTCGGCGCCATAGTGCGGCAGCAGTTCGGCGACGATCTTTGCCAGGTGCACCACGCCCAGGTGAATGGCCATTGTCGCGCCATGGCGGGCGAGGTCGGCCAGTTGCTCACCGGCGGGCATTTCCGACTTGCTGGCATAGCGAGTGAGGATCACGGTTTGCGAAACGGCGGGCAGGGTCAGTTCGCTTTCCAGCAGCGCCGCACAGGCCGCCGTGGCAGTGACGCCGGGGATGATCTGAAAGGGGATCGCCAGTGCCCGCAGGTGGCGGATCTGTTCACCGATGGCGCCGTACAGTGACGGGTCGCCGGAGTGCACACGGGCCACGTCCTGGCCTTTGTCGTGGGCCTCATGGATCAGCTGAATAATTTGCCCCAGGTGCAGTTCGGCAGTGTTGATCAGCAGCTCGGCGCGATGGCCTTCGAGCACCGCTTCCGGCACCAGTGAGCCGGCATACAGGATCACCGGGCAACTGCGCAGCAAGCGCTGGCCCTTGACGGTAATCAGCTCCGGGTCGCCGGGGCCGGCACCAATGAAATAGACGGTCATGCAGGCTCCATGCTGGGGGCGACGGCGATCGCGCAGGTGGCACTGGCGTTGTGCTGGCGCGGGCCGAGCAACCTGGCCCGGCCGCCGGAAAGGGATTCGGCCTGGGCCAGGGCGCTGGCTTCAGCCACGCCGGCGCTGCCGGTCAGTTGCCGGCTGAGTTCGCTGCGCTGGCTCAGGCGCGCATCATAGGGTTGCAGTTGCGCGGGGCTCAGCCAGTACAGGGGGATTTGCAACTCGCTGGCCAGTTGCAGCAGGCCCGCTTCAGCCTGTTTGTGCTGGCTGCTGGCCAGACCGGCGAGGGCGCTGAGGGGCAGCTCGTACAGAGCCAGGGTGCGCAGCAGCAGGTCACGCAGCTGACTCAGCGCGCAGCCGCGCCGGCACCCTAGACCCACCACATAGCGCACCCTCAGCGGCTCAGGCGGCTACGCTGGTGCGGCGGAACAACCAGGCAGCGGCCAGGCCCAGAGCCGTCCAGAACAGCGCATTGGTCAGCAAGGAGGCGCGGATAAATGCCTCGCCCATGGCCGCGGGCGCCAGGCTGGCGTGTACCTCGGGTTGCGGGGCGCCAAACAGGTGCGGGATGGCCAGCAACAGCACGCCGCCGATACGCAGGCTCCAGTGTTTGCCGAACGCCAGCAGGCTCAGGCCAACCGCCGTAGCGCTGACGGTGGCGATCCACCAAGACTGGCGCAGGCCGAGTTCCGCGGCGGCAGTGCCCGGCAGCTCCGGTGGCAAACCCGCCGCGGGCGCCAGGCTGAAAGTGGCAAAACCAGCCAGGCCCCAGAACAGTCCCTGCCAGGTGTGCTGAGGGGCGCGCAGGGTGAACAGGCCGGCCAGCATCAGGGCAAAGCCCACGGCTACCACCAGGTTGCTCAGACCGGTAGCCAGGCTGCGCTGCCAGCCATCTTCCGGGCTCCAGGCTTGCGTGTCGTGGTGATGTTCGGCGGCTGCGGCCGGTGCGTGGTCGTGTGCCGCACTGTCGGCGGCATGCTCATGGGCGAGCGGGGCGTGCGCGTGCTCGCTCTGTGGCGCGCTGGTTTCATAGCCTTCAGCCTGAATGATCAGCGGCGTGACCCACAGGCTTTGCAGCAAAGTCAGCACAATGGCCGCCAGCAGACCGGCGAAGCCGGCGGTTTGCGCGATACGTTTGAACATCAGGGAATCAATCCAGCAGGGTGGGCAAAACACGTCTCGGCCCGCGCCAGCAAGCGCGGGGTGATTGGGCAATGAGTGGATACAGGCCTTAGTGGCAAGGGAATCCGGTGCTGTGGCGGGTATCGTGGGCGGCGTTGTGGACCGCGTCCTGAGGGGCGAAGCCGGCGACGAAAATCAGCGCGGCGCCCAGCAGGCAGCTGCCCACAGCAAGGATCAGGCGTTGTGACAGGGGCAGGGCGACAACGGCGGAAGACGACAGGGTGCTGGACATGGTGTGACCTTCTGTGGGGAGTGAACGCGAGAGAAGGTACGCAGCACGACAATAGCCCAGGGCGGGCTACAAATCCGGCGCGCACCCGCCCACCGCGGATTGCCAAACAAGGCTCAGGCCGGTCTCCGGGCTTGCGACGACTGTCGTGGACAGTTCAGGGTCCGCCTTCCCATGCCCAAAGGCACAGTGACTTAATCAACCCTTGCGTCTGCTTACCGTTGCGGGGGCAGCGCCGGACTCACACCGGCTTCCCGTTTCACCTCGCACACGACGGCGCGAGACACCTGAAACAGCTTTCTAGAACATCACGAAGCGCCCCCGAGCGTCAACCATGGCATTGACCTGACCCAAGTCACTGCGTAGCCTGCGCGGCATTCGAGGTTCTTCGGTTATGCGCCGAAGCTAAGAGGGAACGCGGTAATGCCGCGGCTGCCCCCGCAACTGTGAACGACCAAACCCCCTTCGTTACACCACTGCCAGCCGGCGGGAAGGTGAAGGGGCTGCGCACCGCGCGGGTCGTGAGCCAGGAGACCTGCCTCGCAATGTTTTTGACAACCGGGCGGGGTGCTCCGGTGGTGCAGGGTTGCGACGCTTAGGCGTTGCCCCCGTTGCCGCCTGCCTGCTCGCCGAACCCTTCGACGCTGCGCAGGCCACCCATGAAAACCCTCGGCAAACTTCCCGTCACCATCGTTACCGGCTTCCTCGGCGCCGGCAAAACCACCCTGCTGCGGCATATGCTCGGCCACGCCGACGGGCGGCGTATCGCGGTGATCGTCAACGAGTTCGGCGAGCTGGGCATCGACGGCGAAATCCTCAAGCAGTGCTCCATCGGTTGCAGCGAAGAAGAAGCCAACGGTCGCATCTTCGAACTGGCCAACGGCTGCCTGTGCTGCACCGTGCAGGAAGAATTCTTCCCGGTGATGCGCGAGCTGGTGGCACGCCGTGGCGAGCTCGACCATATCCTGATTGAAACCTCCGGCCTGGCCTTGCCCAAGCCGCTGGTGCAGGCCTTTAACTGGCCGGAAATCCGTAATGCCTGCACCGTCGATGCGGTAATCACCGTGGTCGACAGCCCGGCCGTGGCCGCCGGCACCTTCGCCGCCTTCCCCGATCAGGTCGATGCGCAGCGCAAGCTCGACCCCAATCTGGACCACGAGTCGCCGCTGCACGAGCTGTTCGCCGACCAACTGGCCAGCGCTGACCTGGTGATCCTCAACAAGGCCGACCTGCTCGACGCTGCCGCCCTGGCTGCGGTGCGTGCGGAAGTGGCAGAGGAGCTGCCGCCCGCAGTGAAAATCATCGCAGCCCATGGTGGCGAGCTGCCGCTGGACGTGCTGCTGGGCCTGAACTGCGAGACCGAGCTGCATATCGATGGGCGCAAGACACACCATGATCTGGAAGGCCATGAAGAGCACGACCACGACGAGTTCGATTCCTTCGCCGTCGAGCTGCCCGAAGCCGAGGAAGCCCGTCTGCTGCAAGCGCTGAAAAGCGCCGTCAGCACCCACGGTATTCTGCGCATCAAGGGCTTTGTGGCGATTCCCGGCAAACCGATGCGCCTGCTGCTGCAAGTCGTCGGCCAGCGTTTTGATAAACACTTCGACCGCGCCTGGCAGGCCGATGAGGCACGTATCACCCGTTTGATTGTGATCGGCCAGAGCCTCGATCAAGCCGCTATCGAAGCCGAACTGCGGGCGGCGCTGGCCTGATGAGTGTAGGAGCGGCTTTAGCCGCGAACGCGGCTTCGCGGCTAAAGCCGCTCCTACGGAACGCCTGATCCCATGCACCTATTGCGCACCCAGCCCGGCAGCCAAGTGCCGGTCGACAGCATCGCCGACCTCGGCCAGACCCCGGCCGAGCTGGTGATTCTGTGCACCGGCGATTCGCAGTTGTCGCTGTTGGCAGAGGTGGCGCGGCAGTTGCCGGCGGATTACCCGAGCCTGCGCCTGGCCAGTCCGGCGCAGCTGAGCAATCACGCCTCGGTAGATTTTTACGTCGAGCAGGTGTTGCAGCACGCCAGGGTCATTCTGATTTCCGTGCACGGCGGCGTCAGTTACTGGCGCTACGGCATCGAGCGCTTGGTCGAACTGGCCGAGCGCGGCGCGCGGGTGATTATGGTGCCGGGTTGCGACAACCCTGATCCGGAGCTGATGGCCCTGAGCAACGTGCCAGTGGCCGAGGCCGAGCGGCTTTGGCAGTTTCTCCGCCAGGGCGGTGCGGCCAATGCCCAGCAGCTGTTCAACTGCATCGCCAGCCACTGGTTGCAGCGTGACTACGCCTGGGTAGAACCGCAGCCACTGCCGCGTGTGGGCCTGTATCACCCGCAGCTGAGCACCCCGAGTCTGGCTGATTGGCAAGCTGATTGGCAGGCCGGCGCGCCGGTGGCGGCGCTGCTGTTCTACCGCACCCAGGTGCAGGCGGCGAATACCGGGTTTATCGACGTGTTCTGCCAGCGCTTGCAGGCCCAGGGCCTTAATCCGCTGCCAATTGCCGTGGCCAGCCTCAAGGAAGCCGCCTGCCTGGCCCAGGTCGAGGACTGGCTGGACGAAGCCAATGCCCGCCTGATTATCAACACCACCGCATTTGCCCTGTCCAATCCGGAAGCGCCGAGTGCACGACCCTTTCGCCGCGATATCCCGGTGCTGCAAGCCATCTGCGCGCTGGATAACCATGAGCAGTGGCAAGCCAATGCTCAGGGCCTGGGTTCGCGCGACCTGGCCATGCATATCGTGCTGCCCGAGCTGGATGGCCGGCTGATAACCAAGCCGATCAGCTTCAAGGGCCTGGCCTGGCGCAGCGAGCGCAGCCAGAGCGATGTGGTCTGTTACCAGCCCCATCTGCCGGGGATGGATTTTGTCGCTGAGCTGGCGCGCAACTGGATTGCTCTGGCGCGCAAACACAACGCCGACAAGCGCATCGCCCTGGTGCTGGCCAACTACCCGACTCGCGATGGGCGCATCGGCAATGGCGTCGGCCTGGATACCCCGGCGGCGGCGTTGAATATCCTCAAGGCGCTGCAACAGCAGGGCTACCCGGTTGCAGGGTTGCCCAACAGCGGCACCGCGCTGATCCACCAGTTGCTCGGCGGCGTGACCAATGAGCTGGACAGCCTCGACGTGCGGCCCTGCGCCCAGAGCTTGGCGCTGGATGAGTTCCTGGCGTTCTTCCACAGCCTGCCGCAAGCCAACCAGCAGGCGGTGCGCGAGCGTTGGGGCGAGCCGCAGCAGGACCCTATGTTCCGCAGCGGCCGGCTGATGATCGCCGGCCTGCGCTTCGGCCTGACCTTTGTCGGTATCCAGCCGGCCCGTGGTTATCAACTGGATGCGGCAGCGGTGTATCACGATCCCGATCTGGTGCCGCCCCACGGCTACCTGGCGTTCTACTGCTGGCTGCGCAAGGCCTTTTCCGCCGATGCCGTGATACACGTCGGCAAGCACGGCAATCTGGAATGGCTGCCGGGCAAGAGCGTCGGGCTGTCTGAGCAGTGCTGGCCGAGCGCGATTCTCGGCCCGCTGCCAAATATCTACCCGTTTATCGTCAACGATCCGGGCGAGGGCGCGCAGGCCAAGCGCCGTACTCAGGCGGTGATCATCGACCACCTGATGCCGCCGCTGACCCGCGCCGAAAGCTACGGCCCGCTGCGCGATCTGGAGCGCCTGGCCGACGAGTACTACGAAGCCAGCCAGCTCGACCTGCGCCGCGCCGCCGAATTGCGTGGCGAGATTCTGCTCAAGGTGCGCGAGGCCAGCCTGGACCGCGAGCTGGGCCTGCAACTGAATGAAGACCCCAACAGCTGGCTGCCGCAGCTCGACGCCTACCTGTGCGATTTAAAGGAATCGCAGATTCGCGATGGCTTGCATGTGTTCGGCGAGTCACCGGCCGGCACCTTGCGCCGCGACACCTTGCTGGCGCTGTTGCGCATTCCCCGTGGCGATGGCCAGGGCGGCAATGCCAGCCTGCTGCGCGCCTTGGCCCGAGATCTGGAGCTGGGCTTCGATCCGCTCGACTGCGACATGGCTACGCCCTGGCAGGCGCCGCGCCCGGCTGTATTGGCAGAGCAGAGCAGTGATGCCTGGCGCAGTGCCGGCGATACCCGCGAGCGCCTTGAACTGCTGGCTTTGCAGCTGATTGAAACGGCGGATCTCGCCGCCGTTGGCACAGACAGTCGCCAGGTACTGCAGCGTTTGCGTGAGCAGATCGCGCCGCTGCTGGATGCCTGCGGCCCGGCCGAAATGCACGGCCTGCTCGCGGCGCTAAGCGGGCGTTTTGTCCCCGCCGGGCCGAGCGGCGCGCCGAGTCGCGGGCGGCTGGATGTACTGCCCACTGGGCGCAACTTCTACAGCGTCGATGTGCGTAACCTGCCGACGCCGACCGCCTGGCGTATCGGCGTGCAGGCGGCGGATCGCCTGCTGGAGCGGCATCTGCAGGACCACGGCGACCATCTGCGTCAGCTCGGCCTGTCGATGTGGGGCACGGCGACCATGCGCACTGGCGGCGACGATATGGCTCAGGCTCTGGCGCTGATGGGCGTGCGCCCGGTGTGGCAGGCCGGCAGCCAGCGCGTTGAGCGTTTCGAGGTGCTGCCGCTGGCGCAACTCGGTCGCCCACGGGTGGACGTGACCCTGCGCGTGTCCGGCTTCTTCCGCGATGCCTTTAGCAACCTGATTCGTCTGTTCGATGACGCGGTGCAGGCTGTGGTTGATCTCGATGAGCCAGAAGATATGAACCCACTGTCGGCGCGCGTTTGGCGTGAATCCCTGACCCTGCAAGACAGCGGTCTGGATGAAGCCGAGGCGCGCAAACAGGCCGGCTGGCGGGTGTTCGGCTCCAAACCGGGAGCCTATGGAGCGGGCGTGCAAAACGCCATCGAAGAGCGTCTGTGGCAAACGCGTGAAGACCTGGCCGAGGTCTACCTGAATTGGGGCGGCTACGCCTACGGCACCCACAGCGAAGGCACCCCGGCGCGCGCGCAGTTCGCCGAGCGCCTGGAGCAGATGCAGGCGGTGCTGCACAACCAAGATAACCGCGAGCACGACATCCTCGACTCCAACGACTACTACCAGTTCCAGGGCGGCATGCTCGCCGCGGTGGAAACCCTGCGCGGCGCCAAGGTGGCCAGCTACCACGGCGACAACAGCCAGCCGGACACGCCGCGCATCCGCACCCTGAAGGAAGAACTCAACCGCGTGGTGCGCGCCCGCGCGGCCAATCCCAAGTGGATCGACGGCATGAAGCGCCACGGCTACAAGGGCGCGTTCGAGCTGGCGGCAACCATCGACTATTTGTTCGCTTTCGACGCCACCAGCGAACTGGTTGACGACCACCAGTACGCACTGCTCACCGATGCCTATTTGCTCGACAAAAACACCCGCGACTTTATCCAGCAGCACAACCCCGGGGCCCTGCAGGACATCCTCGAACGCCTGCTTGAAGCCCAGCAACGCGGCCTCTGGCAAGATCCCGGCGAGTACCGCGAAGCGTTGGAAAACCTGCTGATCGACAGCGAAGAATCCTAGAGAGCCTGCCATGACCGATAGCCACTTCCCCCTCGCTGCCGTGGTCGCCGCCGATGACCTGAAACTGGCGCTGTGCCTGGCGGCCATCGATCCGGCGATTGGCGGTGTGCTGATCGAAGGCCCACGCGGCATGGCCAAATCGACCCTGGCCCGTGGTCTGGCGGATCTGCTCGCCAGCGGCACCTTCGTCACCCTGCCGCTGGGCGCGAGCGAAGAACGCATCGTCGGCACCCTCGATCTGGACGCCGCGCTGGGCGAGGGTCGCGCGCAGTTTTCCCCAGGCTTGCTGGCCAAGGCCAATGGCGGCGTGCTGTATGTCGATGAGGTCAATCTGCTGCCCGATCATCTGGTCGACCTGCTGCTGGATGCCGCCGCCAGCGGGGTCAACCATATCGAGCGCGACGGCATCTCCCATCGGCATGCCGCGCGTTTTGTGCTGATCGGCACCATGAACGCGGAAGAGGGCGAGTTGCGCCCGCAGCTGCTCGATCGCTTCGGCCTTAACCTGGCCCTGGACGCCCAGCCGCAACCGCCCCAGCGCGCCGAAATCGTCCGCCGCCGCCTGGCCTTCGATGCCGACCCGCAAGCGTTTCTGCAGCGCTGGCAAACGCAGCAGGATGAACTGCGCGAGCGTTGCCAGAGTGCCCGTGTGCGACTGGCGGCGATTCCCCTGGATGACGACGCCCTGGAGCAGATCAGCCAGCGCTGTTTCGCCGCCGCCGTCGATGGCCTGCGCGCCGATCTGGTCTGGCTGCGTGCCGCCCGTGCGCATGCCGCCTGGCGCGGTGCGGAATGTATTGAGGCGGTGGATATCGATGCGGTGGCAGATTTCGTGCTGCGTCACCGTCGCCGGCATAGTCCGCCGCCTGCCGTGCAGCCGCCACAGTCTCAGCCCGAATCGCCGCCCAGCAACAGTGCTCCCAGCGAGCAGCCGCAAGGCGAGGGCCAGTGGGGCGAATTACCCGCCCAGGCGCAGAGCCTCGGCGTCCGGCGTGAACCGCCGCGCTGGACAAAAAAGCCCTAGGCATCCGCCCGCGCACAGCCCAAGGCGCGGATGCCCGGGCCGCTCCCGGCACACTCGGCAATGGTTGCAACGGTGCCAGTCGCAGTGGTTCGGCGGGGCGTATCGACTGGCCGGCGAGCCTGCTTAAAGGCCGCCCGCGCAGTCGTCAGGATCTCGTGCTGCGTCCACGCAGCGCCAAGCTGGCGGAACTCTGGCTGGTAATCGTCGATGCCTCGGCCTCGACCCGCCGCCATGGTGCGCTAAGCAAGGCCAAGGGCTTGCTGAGTGAAGTGTTCGAGCAGGCGCGCCGGCAACGCGCACGCCTGGCCGTGCTGCACGCCACCGGCCGCCAGGCGCAATGGCTCTGGCAGGGGCAGAAAGCCTCCCAGGCCTTGCAGCAGTGGCTGGCCGAACTGGGCGCGGGCGGCGGCACGCCGTTGCTGGCGGCCGTGCAGCAGGCCGCCGACTGGCAGGCGCGACGTCAGCGGCTGCATCCGGCCGAGCATCAGCGTTTGTTGATCATCACCGATGGCCGCCTGCGCGATTGGCCGGCGTTAACCCCGAGCGCCTGCCCGGCGTTACTGGTGGATATCGAAAGCGCACCGATCCGCCTCGGACGCGCGCGCCAGCTGGCCACTGAGCTGGGCGCCGACTACCGACATATCGATTCGCTGCCGACACTGGCCGGCAGCCTGGAGACAGCCTTATGAAAACCCTGTTGATAATCGGCATCGGCGCCGGCGACCCGGACTACCTGACCGTGCAGGCGATCAACGCGCTGAACCGCACGGACGTGTTCTTCCTGATGGACAAGGGCAGCGCCAAGGACAGCCTGATCGGCCTGCGCAAGACCATCTGCGAGCGCTTTATCCAGGGCCGCGATTACCGCTTTGTCAGCGCCGACTGCCCGGAGCGGGTGCGCGATGTGCCGGACTATCGCGGCAGCGTGGTCGACCTGAATCAGGACAAGCAGCAGGTGTTCGAGGGCATGATCCGCGAGCAGATGCGCGACGGCGAAACCGGGGCTTTTCTGGTCTGGGGCGACCCGGCGCTGTACGACAGCACCCTGCGCATCGTCGAACAGATCGTCGGCAACAGCAGTGAGCAAATTGCGTACGAGGTGATCCCCGGCATCACCAGCCTGCAAGCCCTGGCGGCCAAGCATAAGGTCTGCTTTAACAGCATCGGCCAGGCCTTCCAGGTCACCCCGGCGCGCCGCCTCGCCGAAGGTGGCTTTCCTCCAGGGTTGGACAGCGTGCTGGTGATGCTCGACGCCCAGGACACCTACCAACGTTTTGTCGACCAGGCCATGCACATCTACTGGGGCGCCTATATCGGCACCCCGGATGAAGTGCTGATCGCCGGGCCGTTAAACGAAGTCGCTGAGACCATCCGCACCCGCCGCACCAAACTGCGCGAGCAGCATGGGTGGATTATGGATAGCTACTTGCTGCGCAAACTGGAGAAGGAGAGGGCTTGAGGTGCTTGGTGGACACGCGAAGCGTTATCCACCGTGGATTATTCAGGCTCTTTGCTGACGATGGCTTCCAACCCAAAGCGAACGTTTGCGGTTCTCTGAAACGCATAAAAAAGGCACCCGATTGGGTGCCTTTGAGCCAATGGAGCACCTCATGGCTCACAAGAAACTGGAACGATTAATGCCGACTTTCAGCTTGTGCTACCTGCTCACGTAGATCGCTGGGAAGGCGATTACGGCGTAGTTCTTGAACGCGGCCATCTTCGTCTTCGACCAGATAGGCTGTACCGCTTTGACCAATACCTTGTTGCACCTTTTCGCCGCCCAGGTAACCGATGCCCGCGCCAATCAAGGCTCCAATCGGGCCGCCAGCAGCGCCGCCGAGCAGTACGCCAACGCCACTCCCAAACACTTCACCTGCACGGTTTTCTTCAGTAGTACCGACGATTTCACTGGCATTGGCGAGTGGGGCAAGCAGTACGAGGCTGATCAGGAATTTTTTCATGGTGGGTTCTCCGATTTTCTGTGGGATAGGCTGTGTAGCCGACGGAGTTAGTTTCTCAATTTGTTAAAGCTGAAAGAATAATCAGCTATTGCAGTTATTAATTTCATTTTGTGAAATAAATGGTCCTGCTCAAAAGCGCTGGCCGAACTGAGTCAAGTTCTGAGCCTGTAGTCTCTATTCACATTTGTTTAGCTATAGGCATGCCCTTGCACGGGCCTCTAATGGATGAGTGGTCCGTGCAAGGGCATGAGTGATTAGGGGGGGCGGAAAAGCGCAACTGACTGACGCCAGGCTGTGTTGGACGTGAGCCTGAATCGCTACGCTATCGAACACTCAGATTTCGTTGGCTTGTGTGCTCACAGGCCAAGTTCACTGAGCCCAGGGTGGTCATCCGGGCGGCGGCCCTGAGGCCAGTGAAACAAACGCTGCTCCTCACGAATGGGCAGATCATTAATGCTGGCATGCCGCGCCTGCATCAGGCCGTGCTCGTCGAACTCCCAGTTTTCGTTGCCGTAGGAGCGGTACCACTGGCCGTTAGCGTCATGCCACTCATAGGCAAAGCGCACAGCAATGCGGTTGCCGTCGTACGCCCACAACTCCTTGATCAGACGGTACTGCTGTTCGCGTTGCCACTTGTGCGCCAGGAACTCGCCAATCTGCTCCCTGCCCTGGGGGAACTCACTGCGGTTGCGCCAGCGGCTGTCAGCGGTATAGGCCATGGCGACACGCTGAGGATCACGGCTGTTCCAGCCATCCTCGGCCATCCGCACTTTCTGTGCGGCCGTTGCATGGGTAAATGGGGGGAGCGGGGGGCGAGCTTCTGCTTGCATGGGCGAGTCCTTCATGGGGTAAGAGATAGCGGCGGTTTGGTTCAGTGCGTGTGCCGTATGACCTGCACTGTCTATTGGTCAGAGTTCTAGGACCAGAGGCTGCGTACTGCCTACGCTGGCCGCCGGCACTGCGCAGCAAATCAGTGCCTCACCTGCGGCGGGAGGGCTTGCCGGTGGCTGCGGATAAGTCACCTGGCCACTGACGATACGGGTCCGACAGGTGCCGCAGGTACCGCCCCGGCAGCTGAATTCGGGCGTTAAGCCACGACTTTCTGCCAGCTCCAGCAGGCTGCCGCTTTCGGGGAGCCAGCGCGCTTCTTTGGCCGAGTGCTGGAATAACACGGGCACGGCGCCGGTCGCTGCCGCTGGCCAGTCCTGTGCTGGGCCCGCCTGGTCGGGGCGGCGTTGCAGGCTGGAGGGGCCGAAGGTTTCCGCATGCAGGCGTACGTCGCTGATATTCAGATCGCGCAGGCCGTCATACAGCGCCTGGGTAAAGCCCGACGGACCGCACATGACGAAGTCGTAGTCATCGAATGGCAGCGCCGTCTTGAGCAGTTCCACCGTTATGCGGCCGTGAAGGTCGAAGTCCCGTCCTTCTTGCACCTCTGCCTCGGGCTGGCTGAGTACTCGCAGCCATTGCAGGGTGTCTCCTGCCTGCTGCTGGAGTTCCTGCAGTTCGCGACTAAAGGCCAGTTCGGCCCACTGACGGGCGCTCTGGATCAGCCAGACCACGCGGCGGCGACGCAGGCGGCGGTTCTGGTAGGCCACCTCGCGCAGCATGCTCAGCAGCGGCGTAATGCCTACGCCGGCCGCCAGCAGCACCAGTGGTCGGCGCTGTTCGGGGTCGAGAACAAACTGGCCACGTGGCGCCTTAGCTTCCAGCAGGCTGCCAACCCCCACGTGTTCGTGCAAATAGCCAGAGGCCAAGCCCTGACGCTTCACGCTGATGCGCAGGAAACCGTCCGCCGGGGCGCTGGACAGGCTGTAGGTACGGATAAGCGGTTGTGCGTGCTCTGCAATGCTTAGGCGCAGGGGCAGATGCTGGCCGGCGGCGAATACCGGCCAGCCGCCGGCGTCGGCCGGCTCCAGGTACAGCGAGCGAATGCTGGCGCTTTCGTCGACGATGCGGGTTACTCGCAGTGGGCGCCATTGATCGCGCTGCGCCAATGCCCGCAGGCGGGCCTGGGCTTCATCCCAGTTGCCGGTCATCAAGCTGTTGGCTGAATAGCCCTGGAAATCCCAGCGCAACCGCAGTGCAGCGCGGCGGCGGATAACCTGTTCGACGTCCACGTGCCAAAGCCGTTCGGCGCCCTGAAAGGCGCTGATTTCCTCTCCCGCCAGGGTCAGCTCGGTGCGTCCGCTGAGCTGTAAAAGGTCGCCGCTGGCAAAGTCGATAAACAGCAGGCCAGCTTGCGGATTGAGCAGCAGATTGCCCAAGGTATTGAAATGCAAATTGCCGGCGAAATCCGGGATGCTCAGGCGATTGCCCTGCACCCGGACGAAACCGGCCTGGCCACCCCGGTGGGAGACGTCCACGGCCAGTTGGCCGTCGTCTAGGGTGACGTAGCTGGCGACGAAAAAAGTATCGGCTGCAGCAATGCTGCGCTGCGCCAGTTCATCCAGGTGGTCGAGGTATTCGGCCTCTGCCGCTGGCTGGGAGGTTGGCGCAGCTGTCAGGTGCTGGCGCAGCTGGATGTACTGCGGGCAATTGCCGAAGGCCTGGTCAACGGCAATAGCGAGTCCATGCTCATCGTGTGACCGCACATGGCCATTGAGTCGGTTGCGTCGCCGACTGTGCAGTTCGATGCCCAGCAGGCCGACTGCCGCCCCCGCAGACAGTGCCGATGAGGCCGGATCAGCGTTACTGAGGCCGGTGTCGAGGCGCAACAGACGCGGCTCCGGCGAATGGGCGAACCCAATAGGGCCTTCAACAATGCTGGCCCAGGGACGGCCATCGGCGCCAACCGAACCCAACAATACAAATGGCAGTTGCCGGTAGAAGTCGCGGTGCTGGTCGGGCATGTGATCGCGGATGACTCGCCGGCCAAATTCTTCCATGCGTTCGGCCACGCCTACGCGTTCCTGCAGCTGCTTTTCCCCGGCATGCCAGGGAGATGAGTTGGGCGCTATCGAACTGGGCATGGTTGGAATTCCACTGTGTTGGGGAGACCGGCGTAGCCTTCAGGCTACGCCGGTTTGCCTCAGGCGCTTTGCAGGCCGACGGCGGTCCGCTGCATCGGCACAAAGCCTGGCAAGGCTTCGATTCGGGCGAGCCACGCCCGCACTTGCGGGTAGTCGGCCAGCGACACGTTTCCTTCAGGCGCATGGGCGATGTAGGTGTAGCCGGCTACGTCCGCCAGGCTGGCCTGGTTGCCGGCAAGGAACGGACGCTTGCTCAGTTCCTGCTCGATGACCTTGAGCAAGGCGTGGGAGCGGGCGATGGTCGACTCGGCGTCGTAGGGCGCACCGAACACCGTGATCAGGCGAGCGGTGGCCGGGCCCGAAGCGATCTGTCCGGCGGCGACTGACAGCCAACGCTGCACTTGGGCAGCCGGCAGCGGGTCCTTGGGCAGCCACTGAGCGCTGACGTCGTACTTTTTCGCCAGGTAGATGAGGATGGCATTGGCGTCGCTGAGCACCACGCCGTTGTCATCAATCACCGGCACTTGGCCGAAGGGGTTCATGGCGAGAAACTCCGGCGTCTTGTGCGCGCCGTTGGCCAGGTCAACAAAAACCAACTCGGTCGGGACATTCAGCAGGGACAGAAACAGCTCGACGCGGTGGGCATGGCCCGACAGCGGATGGCGAAACAGTTTGATCGGCTTGGACATGATGAACTCCGCAAAATAAGGGCTGAAACAGCGGCTGGCGGCCTGTGCCGTGGTTGCCGTGCTGTTGCAGCCATCATGAGTTCATAGAGGGGGCGGCGGAATCGCCAGAATGAGCAATCCTTTGTTGTGGATTCTGAAATAAACCCAGGGTGAGGCCTGTTAGTTCAGTGCCGGGTGATCACGCAACTGGGCTACGGCAAAGTCAACAAAGCTGCGTACCCGAGCAGCTGCACGACGCCCCTCCCGATACACCACGTGAAGGGGCAAGGCGGGCAGTTGGTAGTCGTCTAGCACAGTGCACAGCTGGCCACTCATCAACTGTTCATGAACCTGATAGCTCATGCAGCGTGTCAAACCGCCGCCCAAGCAGGCCGCCTGTATCGCCGCTTGATTAGTGGCGCAGCTCAAGCGCGGGCGCAAGGGGTATTGGCGGCTCTCCTCACCGACCTGGAAGCGCCACTCAGGGAGCCGGGAGTCCGCATGGGAGTGAATAATCTGGTGCTGCAGAAGGTCTTCAGGCTGGCGGGGAATGCCCTGGCGTTTGAGATAATCAGGACTGCCGCAGACCACGCGCCGGACACTACCGGCCTTGAGCGCAAACAACGATGAGTCGGGCAAACTGCCCCCCAGGATGGCGACATCAATGCCTTCTTCATGCAGGTTCGGGTGTCGGTCGAGATAGCGGGCAAAGATCTCTACGTGTGGGAACTGCTGGAGATATTCCAGCAATACCGGGGTCATCAACTGCTGCCCAAGCAACAGTGGCATGCTCACCGTGAGATGGCCTCTTGGTTCTGTGTGTAGGCCGGTGGCTGAGGCTTCGGCCTCCTGCAGGTGTTGCAGAATCCGCTGGCAGTCACTGGCAAAGCGCTCACCCGCTTCGGTCATCACAACGCCACGGGTGCTGCGATGCATGAGGGCCAGCCCCAAGCGCTTTTCCAGGGCGTCGATGGCGCGGGTTACCGTGGGGGCCGACAACTCCAGTTGCCGCGCGGCGGATGCCAGGCTCAAGGTCTGGCTGACGGCAAGAAACACGCGCATTTGTTGATGGCGATCCATGCTTCAGGCCTGCTGAGGGCTATTTAAAGCAGGGTCTTGAGCCAGGCGCTGGGCGCAGAAGTCGACAAAGGTGCGGACTTTTGCGGCGATCTTGCGACCACCCTGATACACCACATGGATCGGTAATGGCGGTTGTTCAAAGTCTTGCAGGACTATTTCCAGTTCACCTTTGCGGACCTTGTCAGCTACCTGGTAGCTGAGCACGCGGGTCAACCCCCAGCCGAGGCAGGCGGCGTTGATCGCGGCCTTATTGGCCGTGACCACCAGGCGGGGTTGCGGGCGTACGCTCAACGCGTTATCGCCATCCACGAAGTGCCACTCGCTGAGTAGCTGACTGCTGGCCGAGGCCACCACTTGTGCTTCGCGCAGCTGTTCGGGATGAGTGGGGCGGCCATGGGTGGCCAGGAAGGAGGGCGCAGCGCAGATGACGCGGCGCACCTCGCCGACTTTCAGGGCATGCAGTCCGCTGTCGGGCAGGTTGCCGATCCGAATCGCGACGTCAATGCCTTCATCCACCATGCTGACGACGCGATCGACCAGGAGCGCCTTGATCTGCACGGCAGGCTGCTGGTTCAGGTACTCCACCAGCAGTGGCGTCACAAAGAGCTCACCAAACAGAACGGGGGCCGTGATATTCAGCTGGCCGCGCGGGGTGGCATGGCTGCCGGCAGCAGATTCTTCGGCTTCTTCCAGTTCGGCCAGGATACGCCGGCAATCCTCCACATAGCGCTGACCGGCCTCAGTGATATGCACACTGCGGGTCGTCCGGGTCAGCAACAAGGTGCCAATACGCTCCTCCAGTGCCGCCACGGCGCGGGTCACGCTGGGGGGCGACATGCTCAGGCGGCGCGCGGCGGCAGCAAAGCCCTGTTCTTCGGCCACAGCCAGAAATACCTGCATCTCTTGGAAACGGTCCATCACGCGCTCCTGTAGGACGATGCGGGAGTGTGAGCGTTTAATTGCATTTTCTGCAATAGAGCCTTGTTGAGGTGGGGCGTTCTTGTTTGATCTGTAGGTTTTTACAGTGGCTGCACGTCGAACGAATTAAGTTCCGACGCTGACCACTCTGTTGTTAAAACCCAGCAAGGAAATCCGCAATGAACGTGAAGAACTCCTTTATCGCTACCTCCATGGCTGTAGCACTGGCCTTCGGCGGGGCTGCACTGATGACTGCCGGCAGCAGTTTTGCCTATGACCAAACCTCCACTGCAGCCATCAACGTTGATGCCGGGCACGTGATCCTCAAGGGCTACGACACCGTGAGCTATTTCCAGGGCACGCCAGCCATGGGTGACAAGCGCTTTGCGGTCGAACACCAAGGCGCCACCTACTACTTCGCCTCGGCCGAGAACATGCAGACCTTCCAGAGCAATGCTGAGCACTACGTTCCGCAATTTGGCGGTTTCTGCGCCATGGGCGCGGCGCTGGGCAAGAAGCTGGATGTCGATCCGAGCAGCTACAAGGTGGTCGACGGCAAGCTCTACCTCAACGTGAATGCCGAGGTGTTCAAAAAATGGTCCGCAGACGTGCCGGGCAACATCAGCAAGGCTAACGCCAACTGGCCGTCCATCAAGGACAAGGCTCCTAGCAGCCTGTAAGCCTGCCTGTGGTCATGCCGGCCAGTGGGCCGACATGACCGAGGTCATACCGCCGAGGTCATTATCATGAATATCCATCGTCGCTTATGCCGCTGGCACGGGCTTGGCTGGGACGCCTTGTTGCTCCTGGCCAGGGTTTGTCTGGGAGCCACTTTCTGGATGTCCGGACAAACCAAAGTGGAGGGTTGGCAGCTCACAGCGTCGGCGCTTTACCTGTTCCAGGAGGAATATCGCCTGCCGCTGCTGGATCCTGCTGTTGCGGCAGGCGCGGCAGCTATCGCCGAGCACCTGTTGCCGCTGTTGCTGCTACTGGGCCTGGGGACTCGTTTTGCCGCTGCCGGTTTACTGGCGATGACCCTGGTGATCCAGCTGTGGGTTTATCCATCGGCCTGGCCGACCCATGGCACCTGGGCAGTTGCACTGCTTCTGTTGATTGGACAGGGGGGCGGTCGACTGACACTCGATCACCTTATCCGCCGCTATTGGCAGCAAAGCCGAGGAGACTCAGCCAATCAATGCACGAGCCATGCGGACCCTGAGCTGTGTATGAGGGCGCCGCAATGATCGAGCTGTATAGCGCCAACACCCCGAATGGCATCAAGGTGCCGATTGCGCTTGAGGAACTGGGTGTCGAGTACCGCCTGATAACGGTCAATCTGGCTGCAGCCGAGCAAAAGCAACCCGCCTTCTTATCGCTCAATCCCAATGGCCGAATTCCGCTGCTGGTGGATTTTTCCACCCCAGATGGCGTGCCACTGAATCTGGCTGAGTCGGGGGCCATCCTGCTGTACCTGGCAGAGACCTATGGCGGGCTGCTGCCGCATGACTTTCGACCTCGGCAACGCGCCATGGAATACCTGTTCCTGCAAGTCGCCAGCATTGGCCCGATGTTCGGCCAGGCCGGGTGGTTTCTTCGTTCGGCCGCTCAGCCCATTCCTGTGGCGATTGATCGTTTCCGTAACGAATCGCTGCGCCTGACGGCACTGCTGGAAGCGCGCTTGCAGAAACACCCGTGGTTGGCCGGAGACGAGTATTCGCTGGCTGACATCATGCACTTCAGCTGGCTGCGCATAGCCCATTACGCGGGCATTGACCTGGCCAGGTTTCCGGCCCTGAGCGCGTGGGTTGCGACCATCAACGCCAGGCCTGCCGTGCAGCGGGCGTTGGCCCGTTTTCAGAACTGATTAATTGGGAGTAATGCCATGAAACAACCCTATACGCACACCACCTTGGCCCTTTCCTTGGCCGCGGCTCTGCTGGCTTCGGCGCAAACATCAAGTGCTGGAGCCGTAAACGCTGGCCAAGAGAAGTGCTACGGCATCTCGCTGGCCGGACAGAATGATTGCGCCGCCGGCCCCGGAACATCATGCGCCGGGACATCCAAGGTCGATTACCAGGGCGATGCCTGGAAGCTTGTGCCCACAGGCACTTGCACGAACATTGAAACGCCGTCGGGTCCAGGCTCGCTCACGCCCCTGAAGCGTCCCTGAGGTAACGGCCAATGCATGCCCGCAGTCCCCGTCTTGTTGGCGCCGGAGTGGCCTTCAAACCGATGTATTTCGATGCGTTGCTGGGCGATCCTCAGCGTGTCGATTTCATCGAAATTCATGCCGAGAACTATTTTGGCGCGGGTGGCGTTTTACATGCACAACTGGCCGCCTTGCGCGAGCAGATGCCGCTGTCCGTACATGGCGTCGGCCTTTCCATCGGCGGCAGTGCTCCGCTCGATAAAGGCCATATGCAGCGCCTCAAGCATCTTTGTGAGCGCTATGAGCCGATTCTGGTTTCTGAACATCTCGCCTGGTCAGCGCATGCCGGAGAGTATTTGGGCGACCTGCTGCCCGTGGCCTATCACGCACAGAGTCTTGAGCGCGTAGCCGCTCACGTGCAGCAGTTGCAGGATGTTCTCGGGCGGCAAGTGCTGATAGAGAATCCGGCGACTTATTTGCGCCTGGCAGAGTCGGAGCTGACGGAAGCGGAGTTTATCCGTCAGCTCTGTCAGAGCACTGGGTGTGGCATTTTGCTGGACCTGAACAATCTGCTGGTCAGTTGCCACAATTGTGCGGATGACCCCCTGAAGTACCTGGCAGAACTGCCCAGTGACCAGGTGCTCGAATTGCACTTGGCGGGCCACGCGCGCGTTCAGCATGCCGACCGGGAGCTGCTGGTCGATGAGCATGGCAGCGAGATCGCGGATGCCACCTGGGGGCTTTATGCCGAGTGGTTAGCCTATGCCGGAGCGCGCCCCTGTTTGATCGAGTGGGATCGGCATTTGCCGAGCTGGTCGGTGCTGGCAGCCGAGGTTGATTGCGCGCGTACGCTGCAATGCACCCCCCTTATGTTGCCCCGCGATTGCGGCTGGGGTACTGCGTGACCCCCATGACTCTTGCGGCGTTTGCTCAAGGGCTGCTCCTGCCAGAAACGGTGCCGCTGCATCTGGGCGAGGCCACTGATGCAGGGTTTGCGGCACGCTTTGCTATCCATCGGAATAATGTCAGATCAGCCAGGACCGAGGCGCTTCGGCAAGGCTTTCCTGTGCTTGAGCGTTTGCTGGGGGCGGAGTACTTCACGGCTCTGGCAGGCGTTTTTATCCAGCAGCACCCACCGCGTTCAGCCGTATTTCACGAGTATGGTGCGGAACTGGCCGACTTCATTGAGGCTTTTCCTCCCCTGGCCCAACTCAACTATCTGGCTGATATCGCCCGCCTCGAATGGGCTCGGATTAGCGCCTTTCATGCCGCTGATACGCCACCGTTTGAAGTCGATAGCTGCGCACTGGCCGGCTTCGCGGATCTCGTGGAGATACCGCTGTGCTGGAGCCCTTCCGTTAGCTTATTGACCTCAGCGCATCCCTTGTATCGCCTCTGGGCCAGTCAGGTCGATCAGCTACAGGCCCCCGGCGCGCAGGACTGGCTGCCGGAGAGTGTCCTCGTTTGGCGTCAAGGTCTGCAGTTGCGTACCGAACCGCTGGATGAACTCGGATGCCGTTTGTTAAGGCACATGCAGCCTGGCCGCAGCCTTGCTTCTGCGTTGGCGCTGCCATGTGTCTCGTCTCAAGAGGGACTGCTTCGTTTGCTGAGGCTATTGCTTTGGCAGGTATTCCAGCGGGCTGAATGACTTCGAGCCTGAAACGCTGCGAGCGCGTAGCGGGCAGTTGAATCGCCTCTAATTTTGTAGCCACATCCAAGCGACTGCTTCTGGTCGGGGGGCAACAGACAGCTGTCGACCCATCGCTGCTGGTGACGACTGGCAGAAATCGGCCAAAAGCAGACCATGGACATGCTGTGGCCTCGTCAGTAATGTGAATATCATCGCGTACGTCTCATCGAGGAATACCAATGGCCGTGACGTTCTCCGACGAAGTAATGCGCGCGATGGGCTTCCGTGAGTTCGCTGTGGGCGAGAGCGTGGCCGCCGCGTTTTCCAGTGTCACAGTGTATGAAGCCAGAGGCATCGCTCTTGCGACAGGAACCACTCACGTTACCGCAGGTACTGTTGCGAACGTCGCCTATCGGCTGGCTGCTAGTCCGAGCGTCAACGAAGGATGCTTGGCCCTGCTGAACGACACCTTCACAGATAACGAAGAGGAGTGGAGGGTCGAAAAAAAGTGCCAAGGCCCATTCGTATTAGTTCAAGTTGGGCCAACCGCCGAGCACACATGCAGCAATGGTCGACTAAAGACGGAAGCTGACGGCAGTACGACGACTTTTGATTGCTTCCCCGCCGTACGCGCGGAACTTGCTCAACTGGAGACCCAAGCCCTATCCGCAATCCTTTCAGCACTTACTTGCGCGCTCAACGAGGACGATAAGTACGTCGTTCTCCGCAAAGTCGCGCGCGCCAGCGCCGGCCGTACAAGCACTGGCTTACTGGTGCGCGACATTCGCATTGAGCTCCAAGCAGAGGCGCACACGGCCTACAACCTGCCGCTCGCGGGACTGATGCAAAAGCTAGAAGCGGCAAAAAGCATTGCCCCAAATCTCAACCCAAAGGCCTCTCGGTTCTTCGCTCTCGGCCTTGGAGAAGACGATCAACTCAAGAAATTTCTCTACTTCTTTCTAGCGATTGAGGTGGAGACGCACGCAGTATTCGGACGAATCGATCATGAAGCAGGCATCAAGAAATTGACCAGCACCACAACGTCACAACGAGAATCAACAGTCCACCTTCTGCGGACACAGGCAGATCAGCTGCGGAACCTCTATGACCGGTTCGTATGGTGTGCCGCCTGTACCTGGACGAACCTCCCGGAAGCTGACGTAGTGCAATTCAAAAAGCTCAAGCAGGCGCGAGACAACATCGCCCATGGCTCCACTTCAGAGCCACCGACGGGCTTTGCCCGATCAGCGGAACTATTGGCTCGGAAGATACTGTGGCCAGCGAGCTAGCGACGCCTAACATTCGAGACGGACGCGCCAGAAGCGGCTCGCCCCTCAACTTTACGTTGGTCAGCGTCCGCAATGGGTCGATTCTGTTGAAAAAGTAGCGGCCTCCCCATGCCGTTGGCAAAATTGCTTTGTCAGCGAGCGTGGAGGCGAACAGCATGATGGGACAGTTACCGGGAGGACAGCAGCGTCTGTTCTACTCGTTCAACCTGGAAGATCACGTCCCGCCCCAACACCTCCTGCGCAGCATCGACCAGTGCCTGGATCTCAGTGATCTGCGTGCCTACCTGGCGGATTTTTATAGCCCCATCGGGCGTCCCTCGATTGACCCGGAGTTGATGGTACGCATGCTGGTCGTCGGCTACTGCTATGGCATTCGTTCCGAGCGGCGATTGTGCGAAGAAGTGCACCTGAACCTGGCCTATCGCTGGTTCTGCCGGCTGGGTCTGGAAGACGAAGTCCCAAATCACTCGACCTTCTCGAAGAATCGCCATGGGCGTTTTCGTGACAGCGATCTGTTCCGCTGGTTATTCAATGAGGTGCTGCGGCGCTGCATGGCAGTCGGGCTAGTCAAGGGTGAAGGTTTCGCCGTCGACGCCAGCATCATCAAGGCGGATGCCAGTCGGCAACGTGGGGTGGCGGGAGATGAGGTCGATTGGAACGATCCAAAGCTCAGCAGCCGCGCAGTGCGCGAGTACCTCGAAGCCCTTGATGAAGAGGCGCTGGTTGAGGCTCTTCCCAAGAAAATTTCGCTCACAGATCCTCAGTCCCGTTGGACAGCAGCGCCAGGTGGCCCGGCCTTTTTTGCCTACTCCACGAATTACCTGATCGACACTGAACACGGTGTGATCATGGACGTGGAGGCTACCCCGGCGCACCGTACCGCCGAAGTCGATTCGACCAGGACGATGGTGGCACGTGTCGAATCGCAGTTCGACCTCACGCCGGAACGACTCATCGGTGATACCGCTTATGGCACTGCCCCGATGCTGGCCTGGATGGTCGAAGAAAGGAACATCGAACCGCATGTGCCGGTGTGGGACAAAACCGAGCGCAAGGACGACAGTCTCTCCAGTAACAACTTCCTCTGGAATCCGGAGGCCAATGAATACCGCTGCCCAGCCGGCAAACCACTACGCAGTGAATGGCGTGCCTTCACCCAGCAACGGTCTCGGGTGACCAAGGCCAACACCATCATCTACCGCTCCAGCCAAAGCGACTGCGCCACCTGTCCGCTGAAAGCGAAGTGCTGCCCCAATACCACATTCCGCAAGATCGCTCGGAGCATCCATGAAGCGGCCCGTGACGTGGCGCGAAGCATCGCCAAGACACCGGAATACCTCGTCTCTCGTTGCGAACGGAAGAAGGTGGAGATGCTGTTCGCCCACCTCAAACGGATCATGAAACTCGACCGTTTACGACTGCGTGGACTGACGGGTGCGACTGACGAATTCACCTTGGCCGCGACTGTGCAAAACCTGAGACGTATGGCCAAGCTGCTGCCTCACGGGCCACCGATCACGGGATAGGTATGCCTGCTACGAGCAGAAACCCTCAAATTAACCCTTAAACCTGAGCAAGGACGCTCAGTGAAACGCCGGAAGGCAACTTGAAGTGGCTTGCAGCCACTTCGACAGCAGGCACTCATGACCGGTTGGCTGCCGCTGAAGCTACTTTTTCAACAGAATCGGTCGCAAGCAGACGTTCATCGCCGCATCACTCAGGAAAATGCAGCTTCTACAAATGCCTCTAACGCCTTTTCTTCCAGGATTTCGATAGAGAAGTGCCCGAAGCGCTTGGGCAACCAGATAATGCGTGTCCCGGACGGGGATTGCAGGTTTGCGCGGGCCAATGGCTTTCCGTTTTCGTCTTCTGGCTGAACACCGGCGACCATCAGTTCGTCGTAGGCCTTCTCGATGTCCGGCGTCGAATAGCAGTGGCGATAAACCATCCCTTCTCCCGAGGAGTCTAATAGCTCCCTCAGGTTCCCCGCCAATGGCTGAACCAACATGAAGCGCTCTTGACCGATCAGCGCAATCGCGTAGCGCACGTGCAGACCACCTCGTTCCCAGACGAGCGTTTTGGAGATCCTGGCATTAAGTATCTGTGCGTAGTAAGCACAGGCTTCGTCGAGATTATTGACCAGTACATCTACGTGACTGAACTTCAGATCCATTGCAGCCTTCCTGTTGAACTGACATCCATGCTAAGTGCGACGCGCTCAGCATTCGATGGTTTTCATGAAGCGATATGTGCGCCAATCCGGCGATAAACCAGCGTTCAAACTGAGGTAGCCGAGGGACTGTCCATTGCTGGAGGCGAATCAGACTTTAGCCAGTTCCAGTGAGCGATTTGTTATAGCTCGGCCCTCACATGCACTCCAGAAGGAACTTATTAGGATGTGGCCATACTTCTTCTTCAGGCTTATCAAATTGTAAAAACTCTATTAAATCACGACCCTCAAGAACAAATGCGACGGTTACCCCTTCACAAGGGCTCGTTGGTTTTAGAATAATTTGCCTGCCTTTTATTGCTTGTTGCAGGTCGTCAACTACGTAACCGATGTGGGGTTGTGTCCTAATTATCTCGGGAAGTTGACTATCTCTATCAAACTCCATCCACTCCATTGCATATGGAGAATCAAAATATCCTGTAGCGTGCATTTTTAAGTCAGCATTGTAGGTGTCTGCTGGAAGCTTTTCAGTAATAGGGATTCCTATATGGTGGAATGTAAGCTTCTGATAAGTCGACTTATTAATTTCCAGATTCCGTTTATTAATGCTATTTAAATTCATGGTGCTGTGTGCCCATAGTCTGCGTTGGGCCGGTAGCTGACCGAAACGAATGACCTGAGCCTACCCATAACTGCCAATGGGATGTGGCAGAAAGCTGTCATCTCAAGCTGCAGAAAATTAGAAGCAACAAGGGGCTAGCGGCTAGCTGGCCCCAAGTCGAGACCAGTTAGGCCGAGAAGCCGCCATCAATCATCAAGCTGGCCCCGGTGATGTAACCCGCTTCCGGGCCGGCCAGGTAGGCGACAAAGCCGGCAATTTCACCTGCCTTACCGAAGCGATCCAGCGCCATCAGGCCTTTCAGGAACTCGGCACCCTCGCCATCGGCTGGGTTCATCTCGGTGTCCACCGGGCCTGGCTGCACGTTGTTCACGGTGATGTTGCGTGGGCCCAGGTCGCGGGCCATGCCTTTGGCCAGTCCGACCAGCGCCGATTTGCTCATGGCGTATATCGCGCCGCCGGCCACTGGGATGCGCTCGGCGTTGGTGCTGCCGATGTTGATGATGCGCCCGCCCTGGCTCATGTGCCGGGCTGCTTCCTGGCTGGCGACGAACACGCTTCGCACGTTGACCGCCAGGGTGTGATCCAGCTGTTCCAGGGTCAGTTCTTCGGTGCTGCCCCAGGCCAGCACGCCGGCGTTGTTGACCAGAATATTCAGGCCGCCGAAGTGCTCGACCGCAGTGCGAATGGCCTGTTGCACGGCTGCTGCGTCGGCACTGTCGGCCTTGAGGGCGAGGGCCTTGCCGCCAGCGCCAGTCACTTCGCTGGCCAGGGCATTGGCCCGCTCGGCGGAGGACACATAGGTGAAGGCCACTGCCGCGCCTTCATGGGCCAGGCGCTTGACGATGGCTGCGCCGATACCGCGCGAACCGCCCTGGATGAAAGCGACTTTGCCTTGCAGGGTTTGGCTAGTTGTCATGCTGTATCTCCATTACAAAAAATTGAGTCAGTCGTTCTGACTAAGGTGTGGGCAATCTATTGCCTCGCGCCTGGGGCTCGGAGTATCGACCGAAACTGCTCGGCGCGCGATGTTGCGATCAGGAGCGCGCCCCCATGATCTGTTTGAGAACATCCGGGCTTGGCGCACCACGCTGCTGTCGCAGCTGGCCGTTTTCGTCCGGGTAGAAAATCGCCGGCGTAGCCGCTACGCCCATCTCCGCCATCAGGCCAAGGTTGCTGTCGAGCTGCTGCTGGATCGCCGCTGGAATCTTCTTCAGCCCTTGCAGCGTGCTGGCCTTGCCGGCGGACTCATGCTCATGCAGCGCCGCCTGCTGATCCTTGGCATTGAGCAATGCGGCGGCCTTCTCGACGCTGTCCTGGCGCAGCATGCCGACCATCACGTGGCGGATCTGTACATCACCGGCCTCGACCCAGGGCCGCGCCTGTTTCCAGAACATGGTGCAGTACGGGCAGTTGGGGTCGGAGAACATATAGAGGATGCGCGGCGCCTTGGCGCTGCCGTCGGCGATCCAGGTGCTGCGCTCCAGCTTGCCGAGCATTTCCTTGGCCAGCGGCTCGTACACCAGCTTGTCCAACGGCTGCTGCGAGAGGTCTTCACCCTGGGCATTGAGCAGGCTGCCGACCAGTACGTGCTGGCCATCGGCAGTCAGGTACAGGGCGACGCCCTGGCCGTTGTAGCGGGCGGCATAGCCTTGCAAGCCGCTCGGAGCATCGAAGCGCTGGATGATCTCGGCACCGCGCGCTTCGACGGCTTTGATCGGCGCTGGCCAATCCTCGGCGTGCAACAGGGGCGCGGTCAGCATGGTTAAGGCTGAAAGCATTACGGGGAGATTGATCAGTTTCTTCATGGCTTATTGATCCTTCTGCAGTACTTCAAGCGCGCGAGCCAGGCTGGCGCGGGAGAGTTCGCCCAAGTGGCTGCCAACCTGACGACCTTCGGCGTCGTAGAACAGCGTGCTGGGCAGGGCCATGGAGCCGACGTGCTGGCCCAGGCGGCCGCCGCTGTCGAGCAGGACGTTGTCCAGCCCCAGGGCCTCGGCCTCCAGGTACTGGTTGACCACGCCCTGGCCTTCGCCCTGGTTGACGAACAGGATGGTCAGCTCGGGGTTGTCGCGTTGCGCCTCGGCCAGCACCGGCATTTCGCGGCGGCACGGCGGGCACCAGGTGGCCCAGAGGTTGACCACCAGTGGCTTGCCGACATAGTCCTCAAGTTCCACGGTGGCACCGCTACTGTCCCTGAAGGAAAGCTCTGGCAGACGGGTGCCTTGCTCCAGACTGTGCAGGGCCAGGCTGCCCAGGCCCCAGCTCAGTACGCCGACGGCCAGCGCGCTGGCCAGCGACTTCCTGATGGCCGGTGTGCGCCAGGCCAGCCAGGCACCCAGCAGCAGGGCGGCCAGCAAGCCGGGCCAGGCGATAAAGCCGCCGTCACGGATATCCAGCGCCTGCCAGGGCTGCTCGCGGTAGTGTTCGAAGAAGGCGGCGACGAATGCCAGCCGGGCGACCAACAGGGCCACCAGCAACAAGCGAAACAGCTGCTTCTCGGGGTTTACCGCGCTGCGTCGGCCGATGTACCAGCCGGTCAAAGTCGCCAACAGCAGGCTGAGTATCAGCAGCACATGGGCGGTGTTGAGTGCCAGCGGCCCTATATTGATCGTCAGCATTAACCACGCTCCTGAGTGTTCGTCCATATCTGTAGAAACTGCTCGGCATCCACCGCGCCGGTAATCCGTTGCGAGCGGCGCTCCTCACCGTTCGGGCCGATCCACAGCAGGGTCGGCGGGCCTAGCACCTGAAAGCGGTTAAGCAGGGCGCGGCTCGCCGCGTTGCTCTCGGTCACGTCGGGGCGCAGCACGCGCACGCCTTGCAGGCTGGCCTGTACCTCGGGATTGCCGAACACGGTTTTCTCCATGACTTTGCACGACACACACCAGTCCGCGTAGTAATCCACCAGCACCCACTGGCCCTCGGCCTTGGCGGCGGCCAGCTCACGCTCGAGGGCAGCCGGTTCGGTCATGCCAATAAAGTGCTGCTCGTTCGGGCTCGCGGCAACAGCGGTGCCGGCGTAGACCTTGAGCGGCTGCAGTGGGTCGTCGGCGCCACCGGCGGCCCCCAGCAGCATCGCCATGCCCCAGAGCCCCAGTAGTGCGCCAGCGGCCTTGCTCAGGCTGGTGTGCTGCTTTACCTGACGCGCCAGTTGCAGCAGGGCACTTGCCAGCAGAATTAGCAGTGCACCCCACAGGCCCAGCCAAATCGACTCGTCCAACAGCGGGCGAATCACCAGCAGTGCAGTCACCAGGAACAGGAAACCAAATACCACCTTGACCCGATCCATCCACGCGCCCGGTTTGGGCAGGAAGCGATTGCCCAGGGTCACCAGCAATACTAGCGGCGTACCGATACCCAGACCCAGGGCAAACAACACCAGACCACCGTGCAGCGCGTCGCCACTCTGCGCGATATACAGCAGGGCGGCGGCCAGCGGTGCGGTCATGCACGGGCCAACTAACAGACCGGAGAACAGACCGAGCATGCTGGCACCCACCAGGCTGCCACCTTGCTGCTTGCGGCCGGCGTTTTCCAGGCGGTCACGCAAGGCAGCCGGCAACTGCAACTCGAACAGGCCGAACATCGGCAAGGCCAGCAGGACGAACAGCACGGCGAAGCTGGCCAGCAGCCAGGGTTGCTGCAGCAGGCCTTGCAGGTTGGCGCCCATCAAGGCAGCGACCACGCCCAGCGCGGCATACACCAGCGCCATGCTCACCACATAGGCCGAGGCCAGCGCCAAACCGCGACGCGGCGAGGCACCGCTGCCCACCACAATGCCGGCGAGAATCGGCAGCATCGGCAATGAGCAGGGCGCAAAGGCCAGTAGCAGACCCAGGCCGAAGAACACCAGCAGGCTCAGGGCCACCGTCTGGCTCTGCAGGTTGCCGGCGAGTGTTTGATCCTCGGCCAGCGTGGCCTCCGTCGTACTCGATACGCCAGCATCAGTCAGATCCAGCAGCCGGATCTGCGGTGGGTAACACAGCCCGGCATCGGCGCAGCCCTGCCAGCCAACCTGAACTTCGCCGGTGTTGCCGGCGGGCAGAATCAGCTCCAGGCGGTCGCGATAGATCTGCGAGTCGCCGAAAAACTCATCGTTATACGGCAGCCCCGGCGGCAGCTCGGGCTTGACCCCGGCCGGCAGACCACTGAACTGCAGGCGATGCTGATAGAGGTAGTAGCCGGGGGCTATATCCCAGCGCAGCAGGGTTTCACCATTGGCCTGCGGCTCAACACTGAGGTCGAACGCCTGCTCGGCGGGAAGGAAATCGGCCTGCTGGCTGTTGCCCGCCAGCAGGGGGCTGGCTGAAAAGCTAGAGGCCTGTACCGGCTGCAGTAGCCAGGCCCACATCAGAGAAAACAGCAAGAACGTCCGCATGCATAACCACGTCTGTGAATGTCGAGGCGCACAGGATCGCAGTTGGCGGTTAAGTCAGGATTAACGATGTGATAATCGGCGCAAATGACAGCCGCCGGTTATCATTTCGTACCCCGCGATAACGCTGGTTTAATCCTGCCAACGGATACTTCAACCCCCTCCACGGACCGGTTCCATGTACATATTGCTGACTGAAGACAATGCCCTGATCGCCAGCGGCGTCGTGGCCGGGCTCACCGCCCAGGGCTTTCGCGTGATGCACGCGACGACCGCGGCCGATGCCGAGGCGCTGCTGCGCACGGTGGAGTTCGACGCGCTGGTGCTGGACCTCGGCCTGCCCGATGAAGACGGTCTGAGCCTGCTGCGCCGCTTGCGTCAGCGCGGTGTGGCCTTGCCCGTGTTGCTGCTGACGGCCCGTGATTCTGTAGCCGACCGCGTGTCCGGGCTGCAGGACGGCGCCGACGACTACCTGGTCAAACCCTTCGATCTGCGCGAGCTCGCCGCGCGCCTGCATGCCTTGCTGCGCCGCGCCGCCGGACGCGCCAGTCCGCAGGTCGAGCATGGCCCGCTGCGTTACGATCCGGTGGCCTGCCAGGCGTTTTTGCATGCGCAGCCGGTCGACCTGTCGCGCCGTGAGCAGGTGCTGCTGCAGGCGCTGTTGCAGAGCCCAGGTCGAGTGCTTAGCGGCGAACAGCTCAAGGATGCGGTCTACGGCCTCGACGGCGAGGTCGAGAGCAACGCCCTCAACGTGCATATCCACCACCTGCGGCGCAAGCTGGGCAACGGCATCGTCGAGACGGTACGCGGCCTCGGTTACCGCCTGGGGCCGGCCGGGCATGCAACCACCCCTGACGAGAGCAACACCCCATGAGTTTGCGTCTGCGCCTGACCCTGATTCTCGGCTCAGCCTTTGTGCTGCTCTGGTCGCTGGCCGCCGTGTGGATGCTGTTCGATCTGCGCAATCAGCTGACCCTCTCACTCGATCAGCGCCTGGCGGCCTCGGCGCGCATGGTTGCCGGATTGCTCGCTCAGCTGCCGACTCCACAACAGGGGGATGGCGGTACACCGCTCAGCACCGAACAGCTTGGCATTCCCGAAGGCATCGCCTGCCAGATCAGCTCGGTGCGTGGCGAGATCCTCGCCAGCAGCCGCGCCGCACCGGACAGCGCCTTGGGCGTGCAGGAAACAGGTTTTCATGAGCGCAGCATTGGCGATCTCACCTGGCGCACCTTCACCCTGGTCGAAGGCGATATGCGGGTGACCACGGCAGACCGCTTGGATGAGCGCGACACCCTCAAACGATCCATTCTTCTGGCTGCCGCCGCCCCAGTATTGTTGGCCTTGGTTGGCAGCCTACTGGTGCTCTGGTTTGGCCTCAGCCGCGAGCTGTCGCCGCTACGCCGTATCCGTCAGGCGCTGGCCCAGCGCAGTGCCGACAGCATTGAGCCGCTGCATATCGACGGCCTGCCGCAAGAGCTACAACCGCTGGTGGCTACCCAGAATCAGCTGTTTCAACGTATCGCCCAGGCCATCGAGCGCGAGCGCCGGCTGACCGACGATGCCGCCCATGAACTCCGCAGTCCGCTGACCGCGATCAAGACCCACCTGCAGGTAGCCGGCATGACCGAGGGCGAGACCGCGCGACAGGCACTGGCCAACGCCGAAGCAGGTGCCGACCGCCTGCACCAGACCCTGGAGCAGTTGCTGCTCCTGGCGAGGGTCGAGGGCCGCCTGCCGTTTGACGAGAACCTGCAATACAGCGCCGAGCAAGTGGCGCAGATGGCCATCGGCGATGCTCAGCAGCAGGGGCAGTCACCTATCGAACTGCAGCTGCTCGATGCCAGTGCGCAGCGCCTGTTGCCGATGCCGCCAACCCTGGCGATTGCCGCCTTGCGCAACCTGTTGGACAACGCCCAGCGCCACACTCCGCCCGGCACGGCAGTCAGCCTGAGCGTGCAATTGCGCGGAGATAAGGTCTGCTTCAGCGTGCGCGACGCCGGGCCTGGCGTCGCTCCGGACAAGCTCGCTCAGTTGACCGAACGCTTCTGGCGCAACTCCACCGGCGAAGGCAGCGGCCTGGGGCTGTCCATCGTCAAGGCCATCGCCGAGCGTTGTGGCTGCGAGCTTGAGTTTGTAAACACGGGTAATGGGCTGTGCGTGAGTTTGCTGGTGGCTAAATCCCGCCTGGATTTGTAGCCCTTCATCAATGCCTGCTTCTGGTCGCTTTCTGCTCAGCACTTGAAGTCTGCAATAGGTATCACAGGCTCAACCCAACCTACGTCTGTGGGTAGCTGCGCGGCGTATACACCCACTCACCACCCTCAGCCCTCGGAAACCGGCAGGTTTGGCTGGAGCCGATAATGACCAGGGTGCGCATATCGACCATCTCTGGCGCGAGTTCGCCCAAGGTGAGGGTACGCAGGGTTTCGCCGGGGCGGCCGATGTCGCGGCCGAGCACCACTAGGGTTTCCGGCGTGCGTTGTTGGCGGACGATGTCCAGCGCCGAGCCGAGCTGCCAGGGGCGGGCTTTGGAGATGGGGTTGTAGAAGGCCATCACCAGGTCAGCGGCGGCGGCGTGGGCCAGGCGTTTTTCGATAATCGCCCAGGGCTTGAGGTTGTCCGACAGGGAAATCAGACAGAAGTCGTGGCCCAGCGGGGCGCCGGCCTTGGCAGCGGTGGCCAGTGCGGCGGAAACGCCGGGGAATACCTGTAAGTCGACCCGCTGCCATTCGGCGTCGGTGGATTCATGCAGGGCTTCCAGCACGGCGGCGGCCATGGCGAATACGCCGGGGTCGCCGGACGACACCACCACCACGCGCCGACCGCTGGCGGCCAGCGCAAAGGCATGACGGGCGCGCTGCATTTCTTCGCGGTTGTCGGTGCAATGGCGCACCTGCTCCGGGCGCAGCGGGCCGGCCATATTGATATAGGTTTCGTAGCCGAGCAGGTCTTGCGCCTCATCCAGTGCCTGGCGGGCGGCGGGCACCATAAATTCGGCGGCACCGGGGCCGAGGCCGATCACCGTCAGGCGACCACGGGGGCGGCCGAGCTGGTTGGCGTCGATGGGGGCCGCGGCCAGCAGCAGGCGCAGATTTGTGTGCTGGCTATGCAGCGGCGGCAGTTGGCTGGCGTCGTCGATAAAGCGCAGCGGCAAGTTGAGTTGTGCGGCGGCGCTGTGCAGCTCGGTGTTGGCCATCAACGCTGGTGCGGCGAGTAGGCAAGCCAGGCTTTGCACGGCCAGGCCGCTTGTTTGCAGCGCTTGCCGCAGCTCGCTAAGCAAGTCGGCGCTGGCGCGCTCAACCCAGACGGCCACTTGTTGCGGGTGAATCAGCAGTTCATCGGCATTGGCGGCGCGGTTATGGGGGCTGATATGGATCACCCGTGTGGCGTCATCAGTTACCGGCAGCTTGGCCTGCATCAGCCAGGGCGCGTCGCCTTCGATGCGCACGGCTTGACCGCCGAGCAGGTCGCTGACAAAGCCTTTGCCTTGCTCAAGATCGGCCAGCACATAGCCGGCCGGCGGTTCCAGCAGGCAGGTGCCAAAACGCAGTTCGCCGCTGGTGGTGATCGCTGCGCTGACCTCCAGGTGCGCAGCAATCTCTCGCGCCATGCGGTTGACCCCGCCCAAGCCGCCAAGCAGCGGCACCACGGCGCTGCCATCTTCGGCCACGGCCAGCACCGGCGGTTCGCTGTCTTTCTCGCCGAGCACGGCGGCCAAGCTGCGAATCACGATGCCGGCGGCGCACAGCACGATCAGCGGCGTGCCGGTGCGGTAGAGCGCGCGCAGGTTATCGCCGAAATCCTCATAGGTGCGCTCAACGTCCGTCACTCGGCTGCGCAGGCCGTGGATGTCGGCCTGTGGATACCGTGCCTGGATGCGCCGGGCGCAGGGCAGGGCGGAGGGGCCGAGGATGATGATGGCGGGAGCGGCGGTCATGCTTGAGTCCTGTAGCCCAGGTGGGTCGCAACCTGTAGGAGCGGCTTCAGCCGCGAAAAGGCTTCGCGGCTGAAGCCGCTCCTACGGGGAATGTGTTCAGTTGTGTAGCCCGGATGCAATCCGGGAAACCGCGATTCCCGGATTGCATCCGGGCTACGTTCAGCCAACGCTAACCGCGCCATTTCTCGCCGGGAATGACGATCATTGAGAAGTAGGGCGAGGACATCGGCTCCACTTCGTCCAGCGGCACGATGCGCTGGTTGCCCATAGTGGCGCGTTCGACGTAGTGGGCGCGGTGATCGATGCCCAGCTCCTGCAGTACGCGGCGGACTTTCTCGAAGTTGCGCCCGAGCTTCATGATCACGGCGGCTTCGGCGCTGTGCAGGCGCTGCTTGAGTTCATCTTCCGGAAGCACGCCGGAGAGCACGCTTAACGATTGGTTGCGGTACACCAGCGGGGTGCCGAGCACCGAGGCGCAGCCGAGCATGGAGCACACGCCGGGTACCACTTCCACGTCGTACTGGCCGGCCAAACGGTCGTGCAGGTACATGTAGGAGCCGTAGAAAAACGGGTCGCCTTCACAGATCACCGCCACGTCGTGGCCAGCGTCGAGCTGGGCGGCGATCTGCACCGCGCAGGTGTCGTAGAAGTCGCTGATCACATCTTCATAGCTGAGCGGCGCGGCGAGTTTTTCCGTGGTCACCGGGTACACCAGCGGCAGGCGCTGTTGGGCGTCCGTCAGGTGCTGTTCGATGATGCCGAAGGCGTTGCCGCCATGGCCTTTGTTGGCTTTGGCCTTGGCCACGAAGTAGCCAACCACCGCCGCCGATTGCAGCAAGCGCAGGGCCTTGAGGGTGATCAGCTCCGGATCGCCGGGACCGACGCCGAGCCCCAGTAGGCGGCCTTTTTGTACTGTCATCATTCCACCTCCGTGGCCATGGCGTTGACCGCTGCCACCGCCATGGCGCTACCGCCGCGCCGGCCGCGCACGATCACGTAGGGCACGCCCCGGCTGTCGGCAGCCAGCGCGTCTTTGGATTCCGCCGCGCCGATGAAGCCCACCGGCATGCCGATGATCAGCGCCGGTTTCGGTGCGCCGGCGTCGAGCATTTCCAGCAGATAAAACAGTGCGGTGGGCGCATTGCCGATCACCACCACGCTGCCTTCCAGGTGCTCGCGCCAGTGCTCCAGTGCAACTGCCGAACGGGTATTGCCCAGTGCGCGGGCCTGCTCAATCACGCCGTCGTTATGCAGGGTGCAGATCACCGGGTTGTTGGCGGCCAGGCGCGGGCGGGTGATGCCCTCGGCGACCATCCGCGCATCGCAGAGAATTGCTGCACCCTTGGCCAGCGCCGCGCGACCGGCAGCGCCGGCGCCAGGGGAGAAGCGCAGGTCCTGCACCACATCGACCATGCCGCAGGCGTGGATGACGCGCACCGCGAGCTTTTCCATATCCGCCGGGATCGCCGACAAGTCAGCCTCGGCGCGGATGGTGGCGAAGGATTGGCGGTAAATTTCCTGACCGTCGCGGATGTACTCAAGCATCGCTGTTTCCTGTTGCGCAGTGGGCGGCGAACCAGTCGCCGGCCTCGTCGATAGTCATGGCGGCGACCAGCAGTTGGCCGAAACCAGCCACGCCGGGCGTGCGTTGATAGAGTTGGTAGTGGTCGTTGTTGCTGGCCAGCAGGGTAAAAGGCGCGGTGTGCGCGGCGGCGCAGGAGCGCGGGCAGGCGCTGATGTGCACTTGCGGGCGCGCTGTGCTGGCGCGCAAACGCTCGGCCAAATGCAGGGCATCGGCCTTGCTGTCGGTCAGGCCTTTGGCGCAGCCCGCTGAGCCGCTGCAGGCGATCAGATGGCCGAGTGGCTCACGGGTGTCGGTGAGCAGGTCGAGTTCGGCCAATGCCTGTAATACGGCGTCGGCTGCTGCGCTGGGGATGTTCGGCAGCAGTAAGCCCTGCCAAGGTGTCAGGCGCAGGCTGGCATCGCCGTAGTGCTCGGCTAGATCTGCCAGGGCCAGTAGCTGGTTGGCGCTGATCCGTCCCAGGCGCGCCGCTGCGGCAACCATCTGCAAACCCGTTTGTTGCTGGGCAATGAGCCCCATGGGCGCGTGGCACGGCCCCTCAGGGCGGCGCCAGTGGCTAACGGCCTGGTCGCGTCGCAGCGGTAATGGCAGGCGCGCTTGCAGGTGCTCGACAAACGCGGCCGCTGGTAAGGTGCTGAGTAATTGCCGCATGCGGTGTTGCCCGGGGCCAGCGAGCTGCAAAAACACGCTTAGAACCCCGTGCACCAGGGTCAGGCCGTGTTCGGCGGGCACCGCCGCCAGAGCCGGATCGCTCGGGCTGCCGGCCAGGCCAAACGCCAGCCACTGCGGCTCGCCGGGCAGGGCGCTGAGCCACAGATCATGGGGGTGTTGCAGCATTGCCAACGACTCGCCGCCATCCAGTTGCAGGGCAAACTTGGCCGACAGCGCGTGCAACTCAGGGTGCTTTTCCAGTAGGGCGAGAATCTGCTTGGCCAGCAGCCGGGTGTCCCATAACGCGGCGCGGTCGAGGCCGGCAGCGGGGCTGAGCATTAGGTTGCGCACGTCATCTGCAGCGAGGTTGCGCGGGCCCAGGCCTGCGTCCAGCAGTTGCGCGATCAGCGTATTTTCGCCACCGCTGCGCACGCCACGAATCTGCAGGTTGCTGCGGTTGGTCAGCTCCAGCACGCCACTGGCGTAGCGGCTGGCAGCTTCGGCAATGGCGCGTGCCTGGTGGCTGTGCAGTTGCCCGCCGGCCAGTTTGACGCGGCAAATACCGCCATCCAGGGCGTGCACAATGCGCAGCAAACCGGGGCAGGCGGATCGACGCGTGGCCATTGACGGTGGCGTGGCGGGTGGGAGGTTCAAACGGTCACCAAATACAAAGGGTGCGGCGACCAAACCCACTCGGTTCTGCACTAGCAGAACGTCAGCGATCTGTGGGGGCGCCTACACGCACCCCACAGATCGCCAAGGCATCGGTACACCCCGCCCGATGATGGCACTCGCGACCAGCGTCGTCGGCAGGTCTCCTGGCTGTCAGGTCAACATCGTTGTGCGGCCTTCCCGGTTGCCCAGTGACACGTATGCACATCGACTCGCTGATTACAGTTGCGGGGGCAGCCACGGCTGACAACACTCGGTTGTTTCCGTGTTCCCTCTTAGGCCAATGGGCAGAGCCCATTAAGCACCGACGAATAATGGCGCTATTATGCCCGCTTTTCCCTCGCCGCCGGCAAGCAAACTTGTCTGCTCGCCGGCAAGCGGACGACAGATAAGGACAGCGCATGGCACCCTGGCTGACGGTGGTGGGTATCGGTGAAGAGGGCTATGCCGGCTTGGGCAAGGCGGCCCGACGGGCCTTGTTGGCCGCTGAGGTGATTGTTGGTGCGCCGCGTCAGCTGCAGTTGTTGCCCCGCTGCATTCGAGCGCCACAGCAAACCTGGCCAAGCCCGTTCAGCCTCGATGGGCTGCTGGCGCGGCGCGGCACGCCGGTGTGCGTGCTGGCCAGTGGCGACCCCATGCTGTTTGGCGTGGGTGCCAGCCTCGCCCGGCAAGTGCCAGCCGATGAGCTGCAAGTGTTGCCGGCGCCGTCGTCGGTGTCCCTGGCCGCTGCACGCATGGCCTGGCCGTTGCAGGAGTTGACTGTACTCAGCCTGGTGGCGCGGCCCTTGGCGGCGTTGCACGCGCAGGTCCATCACGGCGCGCGGCTGTTGATCCTCAGTAACGATGGCAGCAGCCCGGCGGCGATTGCCCTGTTGCTGCGCGAGCGCGGTTTCGGCCCCAGTCGGCTGACCGTGCTGGAGCATTTGGGCGGCCCGCAAGAGCGGCGCATCGATGGGCTGGCGGCCAGTTGGGATCTGACGGACGCTGCGGCGCTGAACATCGTGGCCGTGGACTGTCTCGCCGCAGATAACGCCCAGCGCCTGCCGCTGACCGTCGGCCTGCCCGACAGTGCTTACCAACACGATGGCCAACTGACCAAGCGCGATGTGCGCGCTATCACCCTGGCACGGCTGGCGCCGAAACCCGGCGAACTGCTCTGGGACGTCGGCGCCGGTTGTGGCTCCATCGCCATCGAATGGCTGCGCAGCCACCCCAGTTGCCGGGCGATTGCCATCGAGGCTGACGAGGGACGGCAACAGTTGATCAAGCACAACCGTGACGCCCTCGGTGTGCCACAACTGCAACTGCTGGCCGGCCAGGCGCCTGAGGCTTTGCTCGGCCTGGAAGCGCCGCAGGCGATCTTTATCGGCGGCGGCGTGACTCAGCCCGGCGTACTGGGGTACTGCTGGGAACACCTGCAACCTGGCGGCCGCCTGGTGGCCAATGCCGTCACCCTGCAAAGCGAGGTCACGCTGCTGGCCTGGCGCGCCGAGCATGGGGGAGAGCTGACGCGCATTCAGGTCGCCCAGGCCAAGCCGCTGGGTGACTTCGACACCTGGCGCAGCGCCTTACCGATTACTCTGCTGGAGCTGCACAAACCCTGTTGATCGGCTTGCGAACGCTGCTCAGGGCGCGTTCGGATGGCCTGTTCTCAACCCGTAAATAAGGAGTCTGGGTGAGCCGTATCTTGTTATTGGGTGGGGTTGGCGATGCGCTGGCGATTGCCCGTCGCCTGGCGCCGCAGGACATCTACAGCCTGGCCGGCCTGGGCAAAGTTCCCGCTGATCTGCCATGTCAGGTGCGCGTCGGCGGTTACGGCGGTGCCGAGGGATTGGCGGCCTTTATGGCTGCCGAAGGCATCGACCTGCTGCTGGATATCACCCATCCCTACGCCGCGCAGATCAGCGCCAACGCCGCACGCGCCGCTGAACTCAGTGGTGTGCCGTGCTGGGCATTGCGGCGCCCGGGCTGGCAAGCGGGCGGCGGCGATGACTGGCGCGAAGTGGCCGACTGGGCTGCGCTGAGTGCGGCGCTTGAGCCATTTCAGCGGCCGTTGTTTACCCTCGGTCGTGAGCCCTTGGCGCATTTGCAGGCGATTCCCCTGCATCAACACTGGACGGTCCGTTGCCTCGACGACTATCCCGGTACTCCGCGCGCGCGGGTGATCGGCGCGCGTGGGCCGTTCAATCTGGCGGCCGAGCGCGCGCTGTTCGCTGCCGGCCAGTTCGACGTGTTGATCAGCAAGAACAGCGGCAGCAGTGCCACCGAACCCAAATTGCAGGTGGCCCGTGAGCTGGGCCTGCCGGTGCTGCTGCTGGCGCGGCCGCCGTTGCCAGCGGTTGATCGGCAGTTCAGTGCGGTTGAAGAGGTGTGGTCGGCGCTGCAAGCCTTGCCCGGTCGCCTCGGGTAGACTGCGCGGCCGTTTGCCTGCCGAGTCCTGCTCATGTCCGTTGTCACCGCCTATGCCCGCGTGTTGTTGGTCGGTCCTGATCTGGCGGCCGGCTCGTATGCCGAGCTGTTCCAGCGCCAGTTACTGGCCCTGCGCGATGAGTCGGCGCTGGCCGATATCGTCGACACCACGGCCGGTTTCGATGGGCTCTGGCAGCGGGTGACGGCCTGCATTGCTGACGGCGAGTTGCCTTTGTTGCTGCTGGACCTCGACCCGCAGAGCAGCAGCCCTTATCTGGACTGGTTGCGCAGTGAGTTGCAGCGTCTTGCCGGCGTTTCAGGCGTGGCCGATCAGCTGTTTGTCGCTGCGGCCAGGCAGGGCGAGCAGGCTGATATCAGCGCCGCGCTGGCCTTGGTCAATCAGCCCGAACTGCACCTGGGCTGCACCGCGGTGCCCGAGTTGCCCAGCGCCCATGCCTGGTCGTGCATCCCCGCGCACCGCTACCGGGTGCTGCTGTGCAACGGCCCGCGCTGCACGCGCCGTGGCGCTTTGCCGTTGTGGAAGAGCCTGCGTGAGCAGCTGAAAGCGGCGGGCAAACTCGAGTGCGACGGCGGTGTGCATATCACCCGCACCCAGTGTCAGTTCCCCTGCGACCAAGGCCCGACCCTGAGCGTGTATCCGCCCGGTGCCTGGTATCAGGTGCGCAATCAGGCCGACCTGGAGCGGATCATCGAGCAGCAATTGCTGGACGGTCAGCCGGTGCCCGAACTGTTGATGCGCCCGCTGGACGTGAGCCTTATCTGACACATGCCGCAAGCGGCGATTGACGCAGCCCCCGCGTCTATCTACCCTGCCGGCCAGCTTCAGGTGCCCCACAGACCGCAGGTCTGTACGGGGTGAAACAGGGAAGCCGGTTCATTCTCACGAAGATTCCGGCGCTGCCCCCGCAACGGTAGACGAGTGCAACAACCGCGATGACCACTGTGACACTGGCCTTAGGGTCAGGGCATGGGAAGGTGCGGTTCTGATCCCCCACGGGATCGCTCGTAAGCCCGGAGACCGGCCTGTCGCACTTCTGGTTCGCTTGGCCTCGCGCCCGGCGAACCGCCTACCTTTAGGTCGCGCGGGTGGCGCGACGGAGATGCCTGATGCTCTATTGCATAACGGCCGGCCTGTGCGCCGCTCGCCGTATCGACCTGTTTGTTGCGCGTTCCGTTGCCGGCTGTGCCGGTGTTGCGAGGCGCCCATGACTGCCACGACCCACGAGCAGGACCGCGACGCCCGCCACAAGGCGCGCATGCAGCGCAAAAAAGCCTTGATGGACGGCAAGATCGCCGAAGCCCAAGACGAGTTCGGCTTGTTGCTGGTGCACAGCGGCAATGGCAAGGGCAAAAGCAGCTCGGCCTTTGGCATGTTGGCCCGCGCCCTCGGCCACGGCATGCAGGTGGCGGTGGTGCAATTTATCAAGGGCGCCGCCAGCACCGGCGAGGAAGCCTTCTTCCGCCGCTTCCCCGAACAAGTTCGCTTCCACGTGATGGGCGAGGGCTTCACCTGGGAAACCCAGGACCGCCAGCGCGATATCGAAAAAGCCCAGGCCGCCTGGTTGGTGGCCCGCGAGCTGCTGCGCGACGAGTCGATTCACCTGATCGTCCTCGATGAGCTGAACATCGCCCTCAAGCACGGCTACCTGCAGTTGGATGATGTGCTCGCCGACATCACCGCCCGACCGACCCTGCAGCATGTGGTAGTGACGGGACGCGGCGTGTTGCCGGGCATGGTCGATGCCGCCGACACCGTGACCGAAATGAACCTGATCAAGCACGCCTTCAAGTCCGGGGTTAAAGCGCAGAAAGGCATCGAATTTTGAGCCGCCAGTGCCCGGCGTTACTGATCGCCGCCCCGGCTTCCGGCCAGGGTAAAACGACCGTCACTGCCGCTCTGGCGCGCCTGCACACGCGCCAGGGGCGGCGGGTACGGGTGTTCAAGTGCGGGCCGGATTTTCTCGACCCGATGATCCTCGCCCGCGCCAGCGGCAACCCGGTTTATCAGCTGGACCTGTGGATGGTCGGAGAGGCCGAGAGCCGTCGTCTGCTCTGGGAAGCCGCGGGCGAGGCCGATCTGATTTTGATCGAGGGGGTGATGGGCCTGTTCGACGGCGCACCATCCGCCGCCGACCTGTCCCGGCACTTCGGCGTGCCGGTGCTCGGGGTGATCGACGCCGGTGCCATGGCCCAGACCTTTGGTGCGCTGGCCTTCGGTTTGGCGCATTTTCAGCCGGATTTGCCCTTCGCCGGCGTCTTGGCCAACCGCACCGGTAGCCTGCGGCATGGCGATATCCTGCGTGACAGCCTGCCGCCAGCCTTGCGCTGGTTCGGTGCCTTGCCGCGCAGCGCGGCGGTTGAGTTACCACGCCGCCATCTGGGTTTGATTCAGGCTCAGGAACTGGCTGATCTGGATGCTCGGCTGGACGCCGCCGCCGATGCTATCGCCGCCAGCGGCAGTATCGATTTGCCGTTGCCGGTGAGTTTTGCCGTGCCGGATGTTCAGACCATCGAGCCGCTGCTGGCTGATGTGCGCATTGGCGTGGCCCGCGATGCCGCCTTTGCCTTTACCTATCAGGCCAATCTCGATCTGCTGCGTCAATTGGGCGCCGAGTTGGTGTTTTTCTCGCCGCTGAGTGCCAGCGAATTGCCCAAGGTCGACAGCCTGTACCTGCCCGGTGGCTACCCCGAGCTGTACCTGGCGGAGCTGGCCGGCAATCAGCCGATGCGCGCGGCAATTCGAGCCCATCATCAAGCGGGTAAACCGCTGCTGGCCGAGTGTGGCGGCATGCTCTATCTACTCGACAGCCTGACCGATGCGGCTGGCGAGCAGGGCGAAATGCTCGGCTTGCTGGCCGGTCATGCGACCCTGCAAAAACGTCTGGCGGCGCTGGCCTTGCAGGATGTGCAGCTGCCGGAAGGCCTGCTGCGCGGGCATACCTATCACCACTCGCTGCTCGATTCGCCACTGGTACCGCTAGCCCGTGGCCGCTGCCCGAACGGCAAACCGACCGCCGAGGCGGTGTTTAGGGATGGCCAGCTGACCGCCTCGTATATCCACTTTTATCTGCCGTCCAATCCCCAGGCCGCGGCCGCGTTGTTTGCGCCAACGGTTGCAGCATGAGCGAGCACGCCTTTAGCGCCGATGAACGCGCTGCGGTCTATCGGGCCATCGCCGAGCGGCGCGATATGCGCCACTTTGTCGGCGGCGAGGTAGCGCCAGAGCTGCTCGGCAAGTTGCTGGCCGCTGCGCATCAGGCGCCGAGTGTTGGCCTGATGCAGCCGTGGCGGTTTATCCGTATCCAGCGGCCGCAGTTGCGTGCGGATATTCACGATCTGGTCGAAGCCGAACGGCTGCGCACCGCCGAAGCCCTGGGCGAGCGCAGCGACGACTTTATGCGCCTGAAAGTGGAAGGCATTCATGACTGCGCCGAGTTGCTGGTGGCGGCGCTGATGGAAGGCCGCGAGGCGCATATTTTTGGCCGGCGCACCTTGCCGGAAATGGACCTGGCGTCGCTGTCCTGCGCCATTCAAAACCTCTGGCTGGCGGCCCGTGCCGAAGGCTTGGGCATGGGCTGGGTGTCGCTGTTCGAGCCGCAAGCGCTGGGCGACTTGCTCGGTTTGCCGGCCGGGGCCAAGGCAGTTGCGATTCTTTGCCTCGGCCCAGTGACTGAGTTCTACGCCAAGCCGATGCTGGTGCAAGAGGGCTGGGCCACTGAGCGGCCGTTGCAGGAATTGCTCTACCAAGACAGTTGGGGGGCGCCGGCATGTTGAGTCTGGTGTTGGCCGTACTGGCCGCCGTTACCCTGGACGTGGCGCTCGGCGAGCCACGCCGTTGGCATCCGCTGGTGGGCTTTGGTGCGCTGGTGCAGCGCATCGAACGGGTACTGAATCCGGCCGGCAGCGGCGATCGCGCGCAAGGCGTATTGGCCTGGTGTCTGGCGGTGTTGCCGTTGACTCTGCTGGCTGGTCTGTTGGCGCAAATACCTTATCTCGGCTGGTGCGTACAGGTACTGGCGCTGTACCTGGCCATCGGCCTGCGCAGCCTGGCCGAGCATGCCGAGCCAATTGCCGAGGCGCTGGAGGCCGGTGATCTACCCCGCGCCCGTGAGCAAGTCGGGCGCATCGTCAGCCGCGATACCCGTGACTTGAATGAAGAAGGCGTGGCCCGCGCCGCCAGCGAATCGATGCTGGAGAACGGCAGCGACGCGGTGTTTGCTGCGCTGTTCTGGTTTATCGTCGCAGGCCCCGCGGGCGTGGTGCTCTATCGCCTGAGCAATACCTTGGACGCCATGTGGGGCTACCGCACGCCGCGCTTTTTAAAGTTTGGCTGGGCGGCGGCGCGCCTCGATGATGTGCTCAATTACCTGCCGGCGCGGCTGGTGGCGCTGACCTACGCGCTGTGCGGGCAGACCGCCTTGGCGCTGCGTTGCTGGCGCGAACAAGCGCCCACCTGGGATAGCCCGAATGCCGGCCCGGTAATGGCCGCCGGTGCTGGGGCGCTGGGCTTGGCCCTCGGCGGCGCGGCGGTATATCACGGTGAATTGCATCAGCGCCCGCCCTTGGGTGACGGCGCCGCGCCGGTGGCCGCCGATATTCGCCGGGCCCTGCAACTGGTGCAAAGCGGCGTGGCCGTCTGGCTGGTGCTGCTCTGCGTGGTGGCGGCTTTTTATGCTTGAGCACGGCGGGCGCCTGCGCGCGGCGGCGCAGCAATACGGTATCCCCTTGGCTGACTGGCTGGACCTGTCCACCGGGCTGGCACCTTGGCCGTTCGAGTTTCCCGCTGTGCCCGCCAGTGTCTGGCAGCGCCTGCCAGAAACCGAAGATGGCCTGGCCAGCGTCGCTGCTCAACGTTACGGCGCAGCGCAGGCGTTGCCGGTGGCCGGCGCCCAGGCGGCGATCCAGTTGCTGCCGCAGCTGCGCAGTGCCGGCAGCCGAGTAGGGGTTGCGGCGCCGTGCTACGCCGAGCATGCCCATGCCTGGCAGCGGGCAGGTCATCAATTGCTGGAGCTACGCGACGAGGCCATCGAGGCGGTGCTGGACGAGTTGGACGTGCTGTTGCTGGTCAACCCGAACAATCCCACGGGTCGCGTGTTTGCCCCGACGCAACTGCTCGCCTGGCATGCGCGCCTGGCCGAGCGGGGCGGTTGGCTGGTGGTGGACGAGGCGTTTATCGATGCCACCCCCGAGCTGAGTTTGGCTGCTCACAGCCACACGCCTGGGCTGATTTTGCTGCGCTCGTTCGGCAAGTTTTATGGTCTGGCCGGGGTGCGTCTGGGCTTTGTGCTGGCCGAACCGAGTCTGCTGAATGATCTGAATGAACGCCTTGGCCCTTGGGCCGTCAGTGGTCCGGCGCGTTGGCTGGGGTTGGCCTGTTTGGCCGATCAGACGGCCCATGCTCAGCAAAGCAAGCGTCTGCAACAGGCCAGTCAACGCTTGGCCGATCTGCTGGCCGAATTTGGCTTGGCGAGCCAAGGCTGCGCCTTGTTTCAGTGGCTGCTTAGCGCCAACGCTGCGGCGTTGCACCAGCATTTTGCCCAGCGCGGCATTCTGTTGCGCCACTTCACCCAGCCGCAGAGCCTGCGTTTTGGCCTGCCGGCCAGCGAGGCTGACTGGCAGCGTTTACGTCTGGCCTTAGGCGAATTACCGGGGAGCAAAGCATGAACACCGCTGCCACCTTGATGGTTCAAGGCACCACCTCCGATGCCGGCAAGAGCACTCTGGTGACCGCCCTGTGCCGCTGGCTGGCCCGTCAGGGCGTGGCCGTGGTGCCGTTCAAGCCGCAAAATATGGCGCTCAATTCGGCGGTGACGGCCGAAGGCGGCGAGATCGGCCGCGCCCAGGCGGTGCAGGCCCAAGCCGCGGGTCTGGCGCCGCACACCGATATGAACCCGGTGCTGCTCAAGCCCAATTCCGACACTGGTGCCCAGGTGATTATCCACGGTCGGGCGGTGGCCAATATGCAGGCCGGTACCTATCACGACTACAAGAAGGTCGCGATGGCGGCGGTGCTGGAATCCCATCAACGCCTAAGCAGTAACTATGCGGTGGTGATGGTTGAGGGCGCCGGCTCGCCGGCAGAGATCAACCTGCGCGCCAACGATATCGCCAATATGGGCTTTGCCGAGGCGGTCGATTGCCCGGTGATTATCATCGCCGACATCGATAAAGGCGGGGTGTTTGCCCATCTGGTTGGCACCCTGGAACTGCTCGCGCCGAGTGAGCAGGCGCGGATCAAAGGCTTCGTGATCAACCGTTTCCGTGGCGATATCGCTCTGCTGCAACCGGGGCTGGATTGGCTGGAGGCGCGCACCGGCAAACCGGTGTTGGGCGTGCTGCCGTATCTACACAACCTGCATCTTGAAGCCGAAGACGGCATCGATCAGCGCCAGGCGGGCAAGGCTCAACGGGTGCTGAAAGTCGTGGTGCCGGTGCTGCCGCGCATCAGCAATCACACTGACTTCGATCCACTGCGTCTGCATCCGCAGGTCGATCTGCAATTTATCGGTCCAGGTGCGGCCATTCCGCCCGCCGACCTGATCATCCTGCCAGGCTCCAAAAGCGTGCGCGCCGACCTGGCCTTTTTGCGCGATAACGGTTGGGAGCCAGCGCTGCAACGCCATCTGCGCTACGGCGGCAAGCTGCTGGGGATTTGCGGCGGCTTGCAGATGCTCGGGACTCGTATCGACGACCCACTGGGGCTGGAAGGTGCGCCGGGCAGCAGCGCCGGGCTGGGCTTGCTGGCGTTCAGCACCGTTCTGGAAGCGGAAAAACAACTGCGCACCGTGCAGGGCCGTCTATGTCTGGAAGATGCACCTATCAGTGGTTATGAAATCCATGCCGGCGTCAGCAGAGGTCCGGCGCTAAGCCTGGCTGCGGTGCAGCTTGATGATGGTCGCATTGACGGCGCTATCAGCGCTGATGGCCAGGTGCTCGGTACCTACCTGCACGGCCTGTTCGAAACCCCTAAAGCCTGCAGCGCCTTGTTGCGTTGGGCCGGTTTGGCCGAGGTGCAGGCGTTTGATTATCACGGCCTGCGTGAGCGGGATATCGAGCGCCTGGCCGATCTGGTCGAGGCCCATCTGGATACCGGCAAATTGGCCAACTTATGTGGGCTTGATCATGCGTGAACTGATTCTTGGCGGCGCCCGTTCCGGCAAAAGCCGCCTAGCGGAAAAACTGGCTGCGGACAGTGGCTTGGCGGTGACTTATATCGCCACCAGCCAGGCGCTGGACGGCGAGATGAGCAGCCGCATTCGCCAGCATCGCGAGCGGCGACCCGCCGACTGGACGCTGATTGAGGAACCCATCGAACTGGCGCGGGTGCTGCGCGAGTCGGCGCGTGCCGAGCGCTGCCTGCTGGTGGATTGCCTGACCCTGTGGCTGACCAATCTGCTGATGCTGGAAGACGACGCGCGCTTGATTGCCGAGCGCGAGGTGCTGCTGGAATGCCTTGGCCAATTGCCGGGGCGAATCATTCTGGTCAGTAACGAAAGCGGTCTTGGCGTGGTGCCGATGGGCGAGCTGACCCGCCGCTATGTCGATGAGGCCGGCTGGCTGCATCAGGCCATCGCCGAACGTTGCCAGCGGGTGGTGTTTACCGTCGCCGGGCTGCCCATGCTGCTCAAAGGAACGCCGTTATGAGCCAACAACAATGGTGGCAGGGCGCTTGTCGCCAGCCCGATAGCGCTGCCGAAGCCGCTGCCCGTGCGCGGCAAGCGCAGCTGACCAAGCCGGCCGGCGCCTTGGGCCAACTGGAGGCCATTGCCATTCAACTGGCCGGCTTGCAGGGCCGCGAGCAGCCGCAGATTGAGCGGCCGTGGCTGAGCTTGTTTGCCGGCGATCACGGCGTGGTGGCGGAGGGCGTGTCGGCCTATCCGCAGGCGGTGACCGCGCAGATGCTGCACAACTTTGTCACCGGCGGCGCGGCGGTCAGTGTGCTGGCGCGGGTACAGCAGATCCCGCTGGAAGTGGTGGATCTGGGCACTATCGACCTCAACCTGGAATTGCCCGGCGTGCGCCATCTGCGCCTGGGGGCCGGCACGGCGAATTTTGCTCAGGGCCCGGCGATGAGCGTTGAACAATGCCAGCTGGCCCTGGCTGCCGGCCGCGATGCGCTGTTGCGTGCGCAGGCCATTAATGCCGATCTGTTTCTTGCCGGCGAGATGGGTATCGGTAACACCACGGCTGCCACCGCCCTGGCTTGCGCGCTGAGCGATGCGACGCCCGCGCAATTAGTCGGCCCTGGCACTGGGCTGGATCCGGCCGGCGTGGCGCACAAACAAGCAGTCATCGAAGGCGCGCTGGCGTTGCATGGCAGCCAGTTGGCTGAGCCTTTCGAGGCGCTACGGCGGGTCGGCGGTTTTGAGTTGGCGGCGCTGAGTGGCGCTTATCTGGCCTGCGCCCAGGCGGGCATCCCGGCCCTGGTGGATGGCTTTATCTGCACCGCGGCGGCGCTGTGTGCGCTGCGCCTGAACCCGGCCTGCGCGCCCTGGCTGCTGTTCGCCCATGCCGGCGCCGAACCGGGGCACGCCGCCTTGCTGGACAGCGTGCAGGCGCAACCGATTCTCGACCTGGGCCTGCGCTTGGGCGAGGGCAGCGGTGCGGCCCTGGCCTTACCCCTGATCAAGCTGGCCTGCGAGCTGCACGCGGGTATGGCCACCTTTCAACAAGCAGCAGTCACGGAGCGGCAAGCATGAACTTCCACCTAGATTTATTGCGCCACGGTGAAACCACCGGCGGCAGCGGCTTTCGCGGCAGTCTCGATGATGCACTGACCGAACTCGGTCAGACCCAGATGCAGCAGGCCGTGGCCGATTTCGGCGGCTGGGACCTAGTGATCAGTTCGCCCCTGCAACGCTGCCAAGTGTTTGCCGAACAGCTGGCCGCCGCCCGCGGTCTGCCGCTGCGCATCGAGGCCGATCTGCGCGAGCTGCATTTTGGCGACTGGGAAGGGCGCAATGCCGCCGAGATTCTGTTTGAGGATGAACAGGCACTCGGCCAGTTCTGGACCGATCCCTACGGTTACACCCCGCCGGCCGGTGAGCCGGTGCGTGATTTTGCCAACCGGGTGCTCGGTGCAGTTGCGCGCTTGAGTGAAGAGCTGGCCGGCCAGCGCGTGCTGATCGTCACCCATGGCGGGGTCCTGCGCCTGCTGCTGGCCCGTGCCCGTGGCTTGCCGGAAGCACAGTTGCTACAAGTGGAAGTCCCCCACGCCAGCCTGATGAGCTTGCGCTGCGTGGCCGGTGAACTCAGCGAAGTGGCGCCGTGTCGGCTTTCCTGATCGCCCTGCAGTTTCTTACCCGCCTGCCGATCAGCCTGCCGGGCATTCCGGCGCCGGCTGCAGTAGGGCGTTCGTTGCTCAGCTATCCGCTGGTCGGTCTGCTGCTTGGCGCCGTGTTGCTGAGTGCGCAGTGGGCGTTGCAGGGGCAGGCGCCGGCCTTGCAGGCAGCCTTGTTGCTGATCCTCTGGGTCGGTTTGACCGGCGGTTTGCACCTGGATGGCCTGGCCGACAGCGCCGATGCCTGGGCCGGCGGCTTTGGCGATCGCGAGCGCACCCTGACGATCATGCAGGACCCGCGCAGCGGGCCGATTGCCGTGGTGGTGCTGGTGCTGCTGTTGCTGCTCAAGTTCGCCGCGCTGCTGACCTTGCTGCAGGCTGATCAGCCCCTGGCCCTGTTGCTGGCACCGTGGATTGCCCGCGGTCTGCTGCCGCTACTGTTTCTCAGCACGCCCTATGTGCGCCCCGGTGGCCTCGGTGCACTGCTGGCCGCGCACCTGCCGCGCCGAGAGTTGCCCTGGTGGCTGGCCGGCCATGCCTTGCTGCTGATAGTGCTCAGTGGTTGGACGGGGCTGCTGGCCTTGCTGGCGGCGCTGTTGGTGTTCGCTGGCCTGCGCCGGCTGATGTGCCAACGCCTGGGTGGCACCACCGGCGACACTGCCGGCGCCCTGGTGGAACTGGCAGAGGCTGCGGTTCTGCTGTTCCTAGCGCTGACGCTTTAAGCCCGGGCGGGGGCTTACTCGCGGAAAAACACCTGCACCAGGTGATAGCCAAACTGGCTTTTCACCGGGCCGTGCACCTCGCGCAGCGGTTTCTTGAAGATGATCTGATCGATGGCTTTGACCATCTGTCCGGGGCGCACCTCGCCCAGGTCGCCGCCACGCTTGCCGGATGGGCAGGTGGAGAACTTGCGCGCCAGCACGTCGAAGGCTTCGCCCTTGGCGATGCGTGCCTTGAGTTGTGCCGCTTCGGCCTCGGTCTTGACCAGAATATGCCGCGCCATTGCTTTGGCCATGCCCGCTGTCTCCTGAAAAAATGGCCGCTATTGTGCCAGTATTTGGCACCGGTGCACGGTCATCCGCGCCACGACGTGGCAAGCTGACCAACATCTACAGGCCACTGAATCTGGCCTATGGTCATTAGCGAATCGTTTGAAGGAAGTCTGTCCATGGACCTTACCGCAATGCTGAAAATCCTCGCCAGTCAGGATGGTTCAGACCTGTATCTGGCGACCGGCGCGCCGCCCTGCGCCAAGTTCAATGGGGTACTCAAACCGCTGTCGGCCGAGACCTTGAAACCTGGTGCGGTGACCGAGATCGCCAATTCGATCATGGATGCCTCTCAGCGTGAGGAGTTCGACCGCGAGCTGGAAATGAACCTGGCGATTTCCATTCCCAATGTCGGGCGCTTTCGTATCAATATCTTCAAGCAACGCAACGAAGTGTCGATCGTGGCGCGCAATATCAAGATGGAAATCCCCACCTTTGAGGATCTCAAACTGCCGGAGGTGTTGCTCAAGACCATCATGGAAAAGCGCGGTCTGGTGCTGTTCGTCGGTGGCACCGGCTCGGGCAAATCCACCTCCCTGGCGGCGCTGATTGATTACCGCAACCGCAACAGCGGTGGTCATATCATCACCATCGAAGACCCGATCGAGTACGTGCACCGGCACAAGAAATCCATCATCAACCAGCGCGAGGTGGGGGTGGATACCCGCAGCTTCCACGCTGCCCTGAAGAACACCCTGCGCCAGGCCCCGGACGTGATCCTGATCGGCGAGATCCGCGACCGCGAAACCATGGAGCATGCCCTGGCCTTCGCCGACACTGGCCACCTGGCGATTTCTACCCTGCATGCAAACAACGCCAACCAGGCCCTGGACCGCATCATCAACTTCTTCCCCGAGGAGCGCCGTCCGCAGCTGCTCAATGACCTGGGCAACAACCTCAAGGCGTTTGTCTCCCAGCGCCTGGTTAAGACCGCCGACGGCAAGCGCCGCGCCGCCGTGGAAGTGCTGTTGGGCACCCCGACCATTCGTGACCTGATCAAGCGCAACGACCTCTCCGAGATCAAGGAGATCATGGAAAAGTCGAAAAACCTCGGCATGCAGACCTTCGATCAGGCCCTGATCGACCTGGTTAATGAGGGCGCCATCGATGAGGAAGAAGCGGTGAAAAACGCCGACTCGGCGAACAACGTGCGGCTCAAGCTCAAGCTCTACCGGGAAACCCCGAGTGCTCCCGTGGCCGCCGCGCCCGCGCCCGCGCCGGTCGCCAAGGCGGCGGATGTCGCCGATTGGGGCATGGAGTTGAAGCTGGAAGAGATTGAAGTCGACCAGCCACCAGAAGACCCTGGCCGTCAGGGCATTTGATTGGCATGCGGCCAGTCTGGCTGGCCGCACCAAACCGTCTATTTCATCAGCGCCTATTTCATTTTTGACTTCAGCTTGATCCGCTCGCCAGCCAGCATGAATTCGCCATTGCCACAGTGATGCAATGTCTGTGGCTGCTGCACGCTGGGGTCGATCCAGGCGTTAACCACCTGCAGGATAAACAGGCAGTAATCGCTGACCAGGCGGGTGTCGATCACCCGGCATTCCAGGTTGGCGTAACACTCCTTGATCAACGGTGCCGCCACCTGGGCAGCAGGGATTGCGGTTAAGCCAAAGCGGGCGAACTTGTCGATTTTTGCTCCGCTGCAGTTGCCACAGCCCACCACTTGCTCAGCCAGATCCGCCGTGGGGATGTTAATGACGCATTCCCCGGAGGCTTGCAGTTGCTGGAAGGAATGGTTGCCGTTGCTGACCACACAGGCGATCTGCGGTGGCTCAAACTCCAGCATGGTCTGCCAGGACAGGGTCATGATATTGGTGTGCGGCTGATCCGCGGTAGTCAGCAGCACCACCGGCCCCGGCTCCAGCAGGGCGTAGACCTTGGCCAGGGGCAATATCTTGCGAGTGGAAGGCGTTGCTGCGCGTGTTCTGGGCATTGGTGTCTTCCATTACGATTGAGCTTGAACTCAGGTTACTCCTGTCAGTTGCGCTTGCTTCGCGGGATTCTGCCTATTCAGCGCGCAGTACGCTTACGCCTCATCGCCTGAGCCTGGTCCGGACTAAGTGACCTGGCGCGCCGGCGCCAGGTGTTGCAGCAGCAGGGTCAGGCCGACAAAGCCCAGGCAGCAGCCGAGGTTGAATAAGGCCTCAGACAGGTGCGGCGGCACGATTAAATAGAAGCCCTTGCCCTTGATCAGGGCAGCAAAGCTGGAAACACCGAAGGGCATCAGGTACAGGCGCAAGGTGCTCCAGGCATTGGCCCGACTCGGGCGCTGGCCGACGCACAAGAGCAGGCCGCTGCCGATCAGCGCACTGATGCCCAGTGAGTTGAGCCACAGCGCCGGCGTGGCGTCGAAGTACTGCAGCAAGGTGCACAGGTACCAGATCAGGTAGCACCAGAGCAGCATGATGCCCGGTCTGAGGGTGCGCAGATAACTGAGCATGCCGTTCTCCTTGGCCCACGGGATGCGGGGCATGGCGTACGGCAATGCACAGAGTTTGCCAATCAGTCCTGCAGTACCGCCAAGTCGCGAAACAGCGCCAGCGTCTGGGGATTGGCCAGGGCGTCGGTGTTTTTCACCGGCAAGCCGTGCACCACATTGCGCACCGCCAACTCGACGATCTTGCCGCTGATGGTGCGCGGAATATCCGCCACCGCGAGGATCTTCGCCGGCACATGGCGGGGTGTGGTGTTGGCGCGGATCACCTGACGGATTTCGGCTTGCAGCGTGTCAGTCAGTTCGATGCCCTCGCGCAGGCGCACAAATAGCACCACCCGCACGTCATCGTGCCATTGCTGGCCGATGGCGATGGACTCCAGCACGGCTTCGATCTTTTCCACCTGACGATAGATTTCCGCGGTGCCAATGCGCACGCCGCCGGGGTTGAGCACCGCATCTGAGCGGCCATGGATCACCAGGCCGGCGTGTTCGGTGACTTCGGCATAATCACCATGGGCCCAGACGCCGGGGAAGGTGTCGAAGTAGGCGGCCTTGAACTTCGCACCATCAGGGTCGTGCCAGAAGCCTACCGGCATCGACGGAAAGTGTTGGGCACAGACCAGCTCGCCTTTCTCCTGCAGAACTGGCTTGCCGGCGTCGTTCCACACCTGCACGTCCATGCCCAGCCCCTTGCACTGCAACTCGCCGCGCCATACCGGCAATACGGGATTACCCAAGGCGAAGCAGGAAACGATGTCGGTGCCACCAGAAATTGACGACAGGCACAGGTCGTTTTTGATTTCGCGGTAGACGTATTCGAAGCTCTCGTGGGACAGCGGCGAGCCGGTGGACAAAATGGTTTTCAGCCGCGTTAGCGTGTGAGTAGTAGCGGGCTTGGCACCGGCTTTCTCCAGCGCTGCCAGGTACTTGGCACTGGTGCCGAAGATGGAGATGGATTCGGCATCAATCAGGTCAATCAAGCGTTCGGGGCCTGGGTGGAACGGCGAGCCGTCGAATAGTACTAGCGTGGCGCCCAAGGCCAGGCCAGCAACTAGCCAGTTCCACATCATCCAACCGCAGGTGCTGTAGTAAAAGAGGGTGTCGTCGGCTGTCAGGTCGGTGTGCAGGCCCAGCTCCTTGACGTGCTGCAGCAGGGTGCCGCCGACGCCATGGACGATGCACTTGGGCACCCCGGTGGTGCCGCTGGAATAGAGGATATACAGCGGTTGCTCGAAGGCCACAGCAACAAACTCAGGCTCGCCGCCGGCCTGATAGAAGTCGTCCCACAACGCCACCTGAGCCTGGGTCTGGTAATCGCCGGCCTGCGCCTCAAGGTGGGCGTAAGGGACGACGAGCAGTTGGGTGAGTGAAGGCAGGCGAGCGAGGATTTGATTGAGCTTGGCGGTCAGGTCGATGGCCTTGCCGGCGTAGCGGTAACCGCCGCAGGCAATCAGCACCTTGGGCTCAATCTGGCCGAAGCGGTCGATCACTCCCTGGGTGCCGAAGTCCGGCGAGCAACTCGACCAGGTGGCGCCAAGGCTGGCGGTGGCAAGCATGCCGACCACGGTCTGCCAGGTGTTGGGCATAAAGGCCGCGACCCGGTCACCGACGCCGACACCGAGGGCTTTGAGTTGTTGTTGCAGGCCGGCAACATGGGCGGCCAATTCGGCATAGCTCAGTTGTTCCCGCGAACCGTCTTCGCCAATGGCAACCAACGCCGGATGATTATCGCGGCGGCGTAGCAGTTGCTCGGCAAAGTTCAGGGTGGCGCCAGGGAACCAGTGCGCGCTGGGCATGGCCGGACCTTCCTGCAGCACGGCCGTGGCCGGAGTGCTGAAACGAATATCGAAGAAATCGACAATCGCCTGCCAGAACGCCTCACGCTGCGCCACGCTCCAGGCGTGCAGTGCCGGGTAGTCGGCCAGTGCCAGGCCGTGGCGCTGGTTGATAAACAGGCGAAACGCCGTCATGCGGGTGGCGGCGATCCGGTCGGCGGAGGGCGTCCAGAGCGGTTGCGGCATTACGGTTCTCCAAGGCATGACGGGATGAAGGTTGCGTTTACTGCGCGGCGTGGCGAACCCGTGCCACGCGCGAGCCATTGTCCCGGCCCAGTACGGTGCAGATGCGCTGGCCGGCAGCGATCAGTTGCTCCAGGTCGATGCCGGTGTGAATGCCTAAGCCATTCAGTAGGTAGAGCACGTCTTCACTGGCCACATTGCCGCTGGCACCCTTGGCGTAGGGGCAGCCGCCCAAGCCTGCGACCGAGCTGTCAAATACGCTGATGCCTTCCAGCAGGCTGGCATAGATATTCGCCAGGGCCTGACCGTAGGTGTCGTGGAAGTGCCCGGCGAGCTTGTCACGCGGGATATCACGGCCGACCACCTCGAACAGCGTGCGGGTATTACCGGCAGTGCCGGTGCCGATGGTGTCGCCGAGCGAGACTTCGTAGCAGCCCATGGCGAACAGCTCCTTGGCCACTGCCGCCACTTGCTCGGGTGCGACCTCGCCTTCATGAGGGCAACCGAGCACGCAGGACACATAGCCGCGCACGCGGATGCCGTGCTGCTGGGCAGCCTGCATAACCGGCACAAAGCGTTGCAGGCTCTCGCTGATCGAGCAGTTGATATTCTTCTGCGAGAAGGCCTCGCTGGCGGCGGCGAACACCGCCACTTCTTTCACGCCAGCGGCCAGGGCATCTTCAAAACCCTTGAGGTTCGGCGCCAGCGCCGCGTAGGTCACGCCCGTACGTTGCTGGATCTGCGCGAACACCTCGGCAGAACCGGCCATCTGCGGCACCCACTTGGGCGACACAAAGCTACCCACCTCGATATAACTGAGGCCGGCGGCGCTCAGGTCGTCGACCAGACGTACCTTGTCGGCGACGCTGATCGGTTGTTTCTCGTTCTGCAGGCCGTCGCGTGGGCCGACTTCGACCAGGCGTACCTGTCCAGGCAAATTCATATGCAACGTTCTCCGTTGACGTGGTGATGGGTATCGCTGGGCTCAATCCATCCTACAAAACCCATCAGACGCTTGCTTCCAGCTCCACCAGCGCATTGCCTTCGCTGACCAGTTCGCCCTCGCTGCAGTACAGCGCCTTGACGATACCGGCATGGGGCGCGCGGATGCTGTGCTCCATCTTCATCGCTTCCAGTACCACCAGCGCGGTGCCGGCTTCGACGGCCTGGCCGACCTCGACCAGCACCCGAACGATGCTGCCGTTCATCGGTGCGGTCAGGCCGCCCTGATGGCTGTGGCTGGCTTCGGCTTCAGCAATCGGGTCGACCTTGCGCACTTCGCGCAGCTCGCCTTGCCATTCGATAAACAGCGCCGGGCCACGGCGCAACAGTTGATGGCTGCTGAGCAGGCCATCCTGTTTGTGCAGCAGACGCTCACCATTCAGGCTGTAGCTCGACTCGCCAGGCGTACGGCGCAGACGCAACCAGTGGCGCTCGCCCTGGCAGCACAGGTGCAGGCTGACTTCCTGCGGCAGCCCCGAGCGCCAGCCGAGGTTGGCACTCCAAGGCGAGTGCGGATCGTCGCCACGCTGCGCCGGCGTTTCGCTCAGCAGCATGGCTTCGCCAGCCAGCTGCCAGAAGGCTTCCGGCAACGGCGTGGGGGCAGGGCGCAGCTGCGCTTCATGGCGACCGATAAAGCCGGTGTCCAGCTCACAGGCGGCAAACGCCGGGTGAGCCAGTACGCGCTTGAGAAAACCGAGGTTGGTCTTGAAACCACCAACGGCGGTATCATTGAGCATGCTCAGCAGGCGCAGGCGCGCTTCCTCGCGGTTCTCGCCCCAGGCGATCAGCTTGGCCAGCATCGGGTCGTAGAACGGCGACACGCTGTCGCCTTCGACGATGCCACTGTCCACTCGGCGGCCAGGGCCGGCGGCGGGCTCGCGGTACAGATTCAAAGTGCCGGAGGCGGGCAGGAAGTCCTGCTCGGTATCCTCGGCGTATAGACGCACTTCGATGGCGTGGCCATTGAGCGGCACCTGCTCCTGGGTGATCGGCAGCGCCTCGCCACGGGCCACGCGAATCTGCCAGGCCACCAGGTCGAGGCCGGTAATCGCCTCAGTCACCGGGTGTTCCACCTGCAGACGGGTGTTCATTTCCATAAAGAAGAACTGCCCGCGGGCATCCAGCAGGAACTCCACGGTGCCGGCGCCAACATAGCCAATAGCCTGCGCGGCCTTGACTGCGGCTTCGCCCATGGCGCGCCGCAGTTCAGGCGACAGGCCCGGCGCCGGCGCTTCTTCGACCACCTTCTGGTGGCGGCGCTGGATCGAGCAATCGCGTTCATTCAGGTACAGGCAGTGGCCGTGCTGGTCGGCAAACACCTGGATCTCCACGTGGCGCGGTTGCAGCACGTATTTTTCCACCAACATGCGCGCATCACCGAACGCCGATTGCGCTTCGCGCTGCGCCGATTGCAGGGCCTCGGCCAGTTCGCTTTCGCGCTCGACCACCTTCATGCCTTTGCCACCACCACCGGCGGCGGCCTTCAGCAGCACCGGGTAGCCGATCACCGCGGCGGCGGCGCGGAAGGTTTCCACGTCCTGGGCCTCGCCGTGGTAGCCAGGCACCAGCGGCACCGCGGCCTGTTCCATCAGCGCCTTGGCCGCCGACTTGCTGGCCATGGCATCCATGGCGCTGGCCGGTGGGCCGAGAAACAGCAGGCCGGCGGCCTCACAGGCACGGGCGAAGCCGGCGTTTTCCGAGAGAAAGCCATAGCCCGGATGAATCGCCTGGGCGCCGCTGGCCTTGGCTGCCGCGATGATCTTGTCGCCAAGCAGGTAGCTGTCCGCCGGCTTGGCGCCGCCGAGGTCGATGGCTATGTCTGCTTCGCGCACATGGCGGGCCTGCTGGTCGATGCTGCTGTGCACCGCCACGGTACGGATGCCCAGGTCGCGGGCGCTGCGCATCACCCGGCAGGCGATTTCGCCCCTGTTGGCGATCAAGAGGGTGTCGATGGTCGCCATTATTCGTGCTCCTGCCAGGCCGGTTTGCGTTTATCGAGGAACGCCCGCAGGCCTTCCTGGCCCTCGGCGCTGATGCGGATACGCGCAATCGCAGTTTCGGTGTAGCGGCGCAGGCCGGGGGTCAGTTCGCCAGCGCCGACCTCGTTGAACAGCGCCTTGCAGGTCACCAGCGCTTGCGGGCCGTTGAGCAGCAGGTTGGCGATCCAGTTGTCGGCCTGGGCTTCCAACTCCTCGGCCGGGTAGGCTTCGCTGAGCAAGCCGAGTTGGGCGGCTTTGTTGCCGTCGAAGCGCTCTGCGGTCAGGGAGAAACGCCGCGCGGCGCGCTCGCCGATGGCCTTGACCACAAACGGGCTGATGGTCGCGGGGGCCAGGCCGATGCGTACTTCCGACAAGCTGAACTGCGCGTTGTCAGCACCAATGGCCATGTCGCAGCAGCTGACCAGCCCCACGCCGCCGCCAAATACCGCGCCTTGCACCACGGCCAGGGTCGGCTTTTTCAGCTGGTAGAGGTTGTACAGCAACTCGGCGAGGGCGCGGGCGTCCTCCAGGTTGCCGTTGAAGTCCAGTTCGGCTGCTTGTTGCATCCAGCCCAGGTCGCCGCCGGCGCAGAAGTGTTTGCCGCGACCGCGCAACACCAGCAGGCGCACCTCTGGGTTACCGCCCACGGCATCCAGGGCCAGCAGCAGTTCGCTGATGGTGGCGCTGTTGAAGGCGTTGTTCTTTTCCGGACGGTTGAGCCACAGGGTGGCGATGCCGCGCGGGTCGATTTCCAGCTGAATGTTCTGATAGTCAGTCATGTGCAGCGCCTTACATGCGGAAGATGCCGAAACGGGTCGGCTCGATCGGGGCGTTGAGGCTGGCCGACAGCGCCAGGGCGAGGACGTCGCGGGTTTGTGCCGGGTCGATGACGCCGTCATCCCAGAGGCGGGCGCTGGAGTAGTAGGGGTGGCCCTGATGCTCGTACTGCTCAAGAATCGGCTGTTTGATCTTCGCCTCTTCCTCGGCCGAGAAGCTCAGGCCGGCACGCTCGGCCTGTTCGCGCTTGACCTGCACCAGCACGCCAGCGGCCTGTTCACCACCCATCACCGAAATGCGCGCGTTGGGCCACATCCACAGGAAGCGCGGATCGTAGGCGCGGCCGCACATGCCGTAGTTACCGGCGCCGAAGCTGCCGCCGATGATCATAGTGAACTTCGGCACCTTGGCGCAGGCCACGGCGGTGACCAGCTTGGCGCCGTGCTTGGCGATGCCGCCGGCCTCGTACTTCTGCCCAACCATAAAACCGGTGATGTTCTGTAGGAACAGCAGCGGGATGCCGCGTTGGCAGGCCAGCTCGATAAAGTGCGCGCCTTTCTGTGCCGACTCGGCGAATAAGATCCCGTTATTGGCGAGGATCGCCACTGGATAGCCGTGTAAATGAGCGAAGCCGCAGACCAGGGTGGCGCCAAACAACGCCTTGAATTCGTCGAACTGCGAGTCATCGACCAGGCGCGCGATCACCTCGCGCACATCAAACGGCTGCTTGCTGTCAGCCGGTATCACCCCGTACAGCTCGTCGCTGGCGTAGCGCGGCGGCTGGGCGGGGCGGCTGTTGATTTCTCCGAGCTTGCGCCAGTTGAGATTGCTGATGCAGCGGCGGGCGATGGCCAGGGCGTGTTCGTCATCTTCGGCGTAATGGTCGGCCACACCGGAGGTTTTGCAGTGCACATCGGCACCGCCGAGGTCTTCGGCACTGACCACTTCACCGGTAGCGGCGCGCACCAGTGGCGGACCGGCGAGGAAGATGGTGGCCTGGTTACGGACCATGATGGTCTCGTCGCTCATCGCCGGCACATAGGCGCCGCCGGCGGTGCAGGAACCCATCACCACGGCGATCTGCGGGATGCCCATGGCACTCATGTTGGCCTGGTTGAAGAAAATCCGGCCGAAGTGCTCACGGTCCGGAAACACTTCATCCTGACGCGGCAGGTTGGCACCGCCGGAGTCCACCAGGTAGATGCACGGCAGGCGGTTTTCCTGGGCGATGGTCTGGGCGCGCAGGTGTTTCTTCACCGTCAGCGGGTAGTAGCTACCGCCTTTTACCGTCGCGTCGTTGGCGATGATCATGCACTCCACGCCTTCGACCCGACCGATGCCGGCCACTACGCCGGCAGCCGGTACGTCTTCGCCGTACACCTCATAGGCGGCCAGGGGCGCGACTTCGAGGAAGGCCGAGCCCGGATCTAGCAGGCCGTTGATACGTTCGCGCGGTAGCAACTTGCCCCGCGAGGCATGACGCTCCTGGGCCTTGGCGCCGCCGCCGGCGTGCACATGGGCGAGCAGGGCGCGCAGGTTGAGCACCTGTTCGAGCATGACCGCGCGATTGGCAGCGAACTCCGGCGAACGGGTGTTGAGTTGGGTGTGCAGGATGGCCATGGGCGCTCCGTGTCGTAGCCCGGATGCAATCCGGGGTTAGGCAAATCCCGGATTGCATCCGGGCTACGGCTTACTTGGTTTCGTTGAACAGCTCGCGACCGATCAGCATGCGGCGAATTTCGCTGGTGCCGGCGCCTATCTCGTAGAGCTTGGCGTCGCGCAGCAGGCGGCCGGCCGGGTACTCGTTGGTGTAGCCGTTGCCGCCGAGGATCTGGATGGTGTCCAGGGCCATCTTGGTGGCCATTTCGGCGGTGTAGAGGATCACCGCGGCGGCGTCTTTGCGTGATTCTTCGCCGCGATCACAGGCTTTAGCGACGTTGTACAGGTAGGACTTGGAGGCGTTCATGCCGGCGTACATGTCAGCCAGCTTGCCCTGGATCAGCTGGAATTCGCCGATCGACTGACCGAACTGGCGGCGTTCGTGTACGTACGGCACCACCACATCCATGCAGGCCTGCATGATCCCGGTCGGGCCGCCGGAGAGCACGGTGCGCTCAAAATCCAGGCCGCTCATCAGCACAGCCACGCCGCGGCCTTCGGCGCCGAGGATGTTTTCTGCCGGCACTTCGCAGTCCTGGAACACCAGCTCGCAGGTGTTGGAGCCGCGCATGCCCAGCTTGTCGAGCTTCTGGTGATGGGAGAAACCCTTGAAGTCGCGCTCGACGATAAACGCGGTCATGCCCTTGGAGCCGGCGTTGACATCGGTCTTGGCGTAGATCACGTAGGTGTGGGCATCCGGGCCGTTGGTGATCCACATCTTGTTGCCGTTGAGCACGTAGTGATCACCGCGCTTGTCGGCGCGCAGCTTCATCGACACCACGTCGGAGCCGGCATTCGGCTCGCTCATGGCCAGGGCGCCGATGTGCTCGCCGGAACACAGCTTGGGCAAGTACTTGGCCTTCTGTTCGTGGGTGCCGTTCTTGTGGATCTGGTTGACGCACAGGTTCGAATGCGCGCCATAGGACAGGCCGACCGACGCCGAGGCGCGGCTGATTTCTTCCATGGCCACCACGTGGGCCAGGTAGCCCATATTGGTGCCGCCGTACTCTTCCGCGACGGTCATGCCGAGCAGGCCCATGTCCCCGAACTTGCGCCACATATCCATGGGGAACTCGTTGTCGCGGTCGATCTGCGCCGCACGCGGGGCCAATTCGGCCTGGGCAAACTGGCGCACCGCGTCGCGGAGCATGTCGATGGTTTCGCCGAGGCCGAAGTTCAGGGATGGGTAGCTCATGGTTTCACCTGTAATTTTTATGATTAGGTTTAAACGGCAAGATCTTGGTTTTTAAGGGTTTCGCTCATGGCGATCTGACAGCGCTCTTCGGCGGTATCGAGCTCCAGCTGCATCTGCTGGATGTCTAGCAACTGCTGTTCGAGTTGCAGGCGGCGCTCGGCGATCTTGTGCATAAAGGTCTCCAGCTGCTTGCGGTTGCCGCTGGCGGGGTCATACAGCTCAATCAGTTCCTTACACTCGGCCAGGGAAAAGCCGATGCGTTTGCCACGCAGAATCAGCTTCAGCGAGACCTTGTCGCGGGCCGAATAGATGCGCTCCAGCCCGCGCCGTTCGGGGCTGAGCATGCCTTGTTCTTCGTAAAAGCGGATGGCGCGGGGAGTGATATCCAGCTCGCGAGCCAGATCGGAAATGCTGTAGGTGCTGCTGCTCATGGGCGGACTCGAACACTGGTCTTTACGTTAACGTAAAGCAGGTTTACGTTAACGTCAACCTGGGTTGCCGCATGCAGCATTTACACGAGGGTTTGTGCGTGTAGGTATGCGCAGGTAATCAACTCTGTTCGCCAAGCCTAAAGGCTTATAAAACATCTGCTTGGCGAACAAAGCTGAGAGTCGCACTGAGGAGATAGCGCGGCGGGAGGGGCTTTGCTTACAGCTTCTTTTCCTGGGCGCAGACCTGCTGGCACAGCTCAATCAGCTGCTCGCGCATCCAGCGGTTGGCTGGGTCCTGGTCGGTGCTTTCGTGCCAGTACAGGTGGGTTTCCTGGGCGGGTACGTCGTTTACCGGCAGGTCGACGGCATGCAGGCCGTGGCGATGGGCGAAGCTTTCCGGCACGGTCATGGCCATGTCGGTCTGCTGCATCACCTGGGAGGCCATCAGGTAGTGCTGGGAGCGCAGGGCGATCTTGCGTTGGATGCCCATCTTGCCCAGGGCCAGGTCCACCAGGCCGAGACCGCTGCGGCGGCTGGAGATGTGGATATGGGTCAGGGACAGGTAGTCGTCGAGGCTGATCTTATCCTTAGCCAGCGGATGACCCTTGCGCATGGCGCAGACGTAGCGGTCTTCCAGCAACTTGACGTGGCGCACCTGGGGGTCGGTGTTGAGCGGTGCATCTACGGCAAAATCGATGCGCCCGGCCGCCAGTTCCTTGGTGGTTTCCCGACGTTTGGCCAAAAAGCTCTCGATTTGCACCGCCGGTGCCTGGCGGCGCAGACGCTGGAACAGCGGCGGCAGGATCACCGCCTCGATCAGGTCGGTCATGCTGATGCGGAAGGTCTTGTTGGCCTGCAGCGGGTTGAAAATGCGGCTTTCCTGCACCGATACGCGCAGTAGCTGCAAGGCGTTACGCACCGGGCCGATGATGTTCTGCGCCATTGGCGTCGGCACCATGCCCTGGGCGGTGCGCACAAACAGCGGATCGTTGAAGGTCTCGCGCAGGCGCGACAGGGCGTTGGAGACCGCCGGCTGAGTGATGCCGACGATCTGCCCGGCGCGGGTCAGATTGGCCTCGGTGTAGATCGCATCGAAGACGATGAACAGGTTCAGATCGACTTTGCTCAGGTTCATGTGCGGCGGTCTCCGGGGCGGTGGGCTATCAGCCGATCATATATGGCTTATGAATGTTCATACACGGCGAAAATAGGTTAGATAAATCTTAATCGCTGTTCTAGCATCCTTACCAGCCCCATTTATCTTCCTCGTGCAAAGGTGCCCTCGTCATGGATTTCGCCTACTCCCCCAAGGTTCAGGAACTGCGTGAACGCGTCACCGCGTTTATGGATGCCTATGTCTATCCAGCTGAACCGGTGTTCGAGCAGCAGGTCGCCACCGGTGATCGTTGGCAGCCGACCGCGATCATGGAAGAGCTGAAAGCCAAGGCTAAAGCCGAAGGCCTGTGGAACCTGTTTCTGCCGGATTCGGAGCAGGGTTTTGGCCTGACCAACCTGGAGTACGCACCGCTGGCCGAAATCATGGGCCGCTCGCTGCTGGGCCCTGAGCCGTTCAACTGCTCGGCGCCGGACACCGGCAACATGGAAGTGTTGGTGCGTTATGCCAACGAAGGGCAGAAGAAGCAGTGGCTGGAACCGCTGCTGCGCGGCGAGATCCGCTCGGCCTTTGCCATGACCGAACCCGGTGTGGCTTCGTCGGACGCCACCAACATGGAAGCCCGCGCGGTGCGTGAGGGTGACGAGTGGGTGATTAACGGCAGCAAGTGGTGGACCTCCGGCGCTTGCGATCCGCGCTGCAAGATCATGATTTTCATGGGCCTGACCAACCCGGACGCGCCGCGTCACCAGCAGCACTCGATGATTCTGGTGCCCACCGACACCCCCGGGGTGAAGATCGTCCGTCCGCTGCCGGTATTTGGCTACGACGATGCGCCCCACGGCCACGCCGAAGTGCTGTTCGAGAACGTGCGCGTGCCCTACGAAAACGTGCTGCTGGGTGAGGGTCGTGGTTTTGAGATCGCCCAGGGTCGCCTTGGCCCAGGCCGGATTCACCACTGCATGCGTTCGATCGGTATGGCCGAGCGGGCACTGGAACTGATGTGCAAGCGTTCCGTCAGCCGTACCGCCTTCGGCAAGCCGCTGGCGCGCCTAGGTGGCAACATCGACAAGATTGCCGACTCGCGCACCGAGATCAACATGGCGCGCCTGTTGACCCTGAATGCCGCCTTTATGATGGACACCGTGGGTAACAAGATCGCTGCCAGTGAAATCGCCCAGATCAAGGTGGTGGCACCGAACGTGGCACTAAAAGTGATCGACCGCGCGATCCAGATTCACGGTGGCGCCGGGGTGTCCAACGACTTCCCGCTGGCCTACATGTACGCCATGCAACGCACCCTGCGCCTGGCCGACGGCCCGGACGAAGTGCACCGCATGGCCATCGGCAAGTACGAGATCGGTAAGTACGTACCTCGTGATGCAATGCGCAAAAGCCACTAAGGCGAGCGTCTAAAAAAGCCGAGGCCCGCAACTGCGGGCCTCGGCTTTTTATTTGTCTGTTACTGGGCAAATTTACCGCTGTAGCAGCGGCTTCAGCCACGATGCTTTCAAGGCAAACGGCATCGCGGATAAATCCGCTCCTACAAAAGCTCAGCTCTACGCTCAACGCCCAAGTGGGCATCGCTTAATCAGCGCGCTGTTCCGCCTGGCGCTGGGCCTGTAGCCAGTTCAGGCGCAGATGCAATTGGGCGGCGAAGGCGCGGGCGGCCAACTCTTCGTGGAAGGTCAGCACTCGTTTGCCGGCGGTCACCCGCCAGAGCATCCGCCCTTGGCGTTCAATACAGTGCAGCTCGACCTCTGGCACCCCGGACATCCTCGTAATCGCTTGATGCCCAAGGGTACGTGATGACGGCCGGCGGCGAAACGCTGAAGGACTTAGTAAACCCAGACCTCAACCCGGCGATTCTTGATCCGGCCGTCGTCGGCCTGGTTGCTGGCCACTGGCAATTCGGCGCCGAGGCCGATGATTTCCTCGAACAATACCTCCGATTTGGCCAGCTCCCGGCGCACAGCCATGGCCCGCAGTTTGGACAGCAGCTGGGCCCGTTCCGGGTCGCTCTTGGGGTCGCCAAAGCCGACCAGCACCGCTTTGTGGCTGAGCTTGTCCTGGCTGCGCAGGTACTCCAGTACGCGGGTAACATCGCGCAGGGCTTTGTTATCCAGGCTGGCGCTGCCGTCCTGGAAGCGGAAGTTGACGGTCAGGCGCCGTGCGTCATTGGCCAGTTGCTGGTATTCGGCCGGCATGCTCGGGCTGGGTTTTACCTGCACGGCCTGCACGGTCTGGGCGATAAAGCCGGTCTTGGCCACCAGTGCCTGGCCCTCGCTGCTGTGGGCAAACTTCACCAATGCCTGTGCCCAGGGATTGGGCTCTTGTGGGGCGTTATAGAAGAACAGGCGGCGTGACAGCGGGTAGTCCTCGGTGGCAATCAGGGTGGTGGAGGGCAGCATCGGCTGCGATTCGCCATCGGCAATGGCCAAGGCTTTGGCCTGGCGAATATAGGGCAGGCCGATAAAGCCGATGCCTTGGGGGTCCTGGCTGACCGCATCGGACAACTGCTCGCTGGACTCGAAACGCTGGCTGCCAGGCGCCAGGGTCTTGCCGTGGCTGACCAACACCAGTTCCTTGAAGGTGTCGTAGGTGCCGGAGTTGTCATCGCGGGCATACAGATGAATGGGGCCGCCGCGACCACCGAGGGCTTCCCAGGTTTTCACTTCGCCGGCAAAGACCTGGGCAAGCTGGCTGGTGGTCAGGGCATTCAAGCTGTTTTGCGGATGCAGGATCACTGCCAGGCCATCGATGGCGATCACCTGCTCGGCCGCCGGGCTGGTGAAGTTACCCAGTGACGCCAGGCTTTGCGCCTCGCTGTCCTTGATTGGCCGGGACGAGGCCGCCAGGGCCACGTGGCCTTCTTTCAGGGCAACAAAGCCGGTACCGGAGCCATGGGCGGCGACGTCGATGCGCGCCCACTCACCGCTGGCATTGCGACCGAGCACTTGCTGTTCATTGGGCTGGCCATTGCCTTCGATGCGCACATCATTGAAGCCTTCCTGCAACAGCAGGCCTTTGGCCAGCGCCGGGCCGAGTTTGGCGCCGATGGTGTTGGAACCCTGAATCTGCAGGGCCGGGGTGTTATCCACGGGCACCGGCAACGCCGCAAATACGCGCCAGGGCAGGGCATAGCAGACAAACCCGAGAATCAGCAGGCCGCAGGTGCGGCTCCAGGTGTCGCGATCAGTGGCGGGCGAATTGCGCAGCATGCGGACATGCACCTTCTATGGGGGGATTAAGTGCTGCGCAGATTAAGTCAGGGACGTTACCGAAAAATGACAACCACCAGGGGCGGCAGGCTTCTAGTCCGCGGGTTGCCGGCAATGCCCGGGCGCTGTCGGCGACCGGGCAGCGGCAGTTAGAAGGGTTTGATCGCAACCTTGAGAACGCCGTCACGCTGATGGCCGAACAGGTCATAGGCCGCAACGATGTCGTCCAGTTTGTACTGATGGGTGACCAGCAAGCCCAGGTCGACACGCCCGGAGGCCACTACGTTGAGCAGGCGGCGCATACGCTCCTTGCCGCCCGGGCAGAGTGAGGTAACGATTTTGTTGTCACCTAGGCCTGCGTGAAAGGCATTCAGCGGGATCACCAAGTCAGTGGAGTACACCCCAAGACTGGACAAGGTGCCGCCCGGTTTGAGCACGCGCAAGGCACTCTCGAAGGTTGACTGTTGGCCCAGCGCCTCGATGGCGGCGTCCACACCACGACCACCGGTAAGCTTGAGGATTTCGTCGACTACATCCACTTCGTTGAAATTGAGGGTGACGTCAGCACCCAGTTGGCGGGCAATCTGCAGGCGCTGGTTGACCCCGTCGATGGCGATGATGGTGCTGGCGCCACGCAACTTGGCCCCGGCCGTGGCGCACAGGCCAATCGGCCCCTGGGCAAAGATCGCCACCACGTCGCCAATCTTGATATTGGCCGCTTCCGCGCCGGCAAAGCCGGTGGACATGATGTCCGGGCACATCAGCACCTGCTCGTCGCTAAGGCCGTCGGGCACCGGGGCCAGGTTGGCCTGGGCGTCGGGCACCAGCACGTATTCGGCCTGGGTGCCGTCGATGGTGTTGCCAAAGCGCCAGCCGCCCATGGGTTTGTAGCCGTGGCAGGTGCAGCCGCCGTCTTGGGACGACAGGCCGTCCTGGCTGGCGTAGGAGTTGAAGCTTGGACAGATGGCGCCGGCGATCACTCGCTGGCCTTCCTGGTAGCCCCTGACATTGCTGCCCAGTTTCTCGATCACCCCCACCGGCTCATGGCCGATGGTCAGGCCGGCGGCCACCGGGTATTCACCCTTGAGGATATGCACGTCGGTGCCACAGATCGTGGTGGTGGTAATGCGCAGCAGGGCATCGTTGGGACCCACCTCGGGGATGGGTTTGTCCACCAGTTCGATCCGGCCAGGGGCAACAAAGACGGCGGCTTTCATCATGCTCATCAGACCATTCCCTCATCGCGTTCAGATTCAGTCCTATGCATAGGCCAATGCGCTGGCCAGCGCCTAGATCTATATCAACTCGATGACGAATGGTGCCGCCGCCTTGCTTTTGTCGACCCTAGTTCAGCTCCAGCCAGATCGGCGCATGGTCGGAGGGCTTGTCCATGCTCCGCAGGTCGTAATCCACCCCGGCGGCTTTGAGTCGCGGCTGCAGGGCGTTGCTGGCCAGGATCACGTCGATGCGCAGGCCGCGCTTGGGCTCGTCCTCGAAGCCGCGGCTGCGGTAGTCGAACCAACTAAAGCGGTCATTAACCTCGGGGTGCAGCTGCCGGAAGCTGTCGTGCAAGCCCCAATCCTTCAGGCGCTGCAGCCACTCACGTTCTTCCGGTAGGAAGCTGCATTTACCGGTGCGCAGCCAGCGCTTGGCGTTGTCGGCGCCGATGCCGATATCGCAGTCCTCGGGCGAGATATTGATGTCGCCCATCACGATCACCGGCTGGCTTGGCTGGAACTGGGTTTCCAGCAGCTGCTGCAAGTCGGCGTAGAACTTGGCCTTGGCCGGGAATTTGGTCGGATGGTCACGGCTTTCACCCTGGGGGAAGTAGCCATTCATGATGGTGATCGGCTGGCCGTCAGCATCGGCAAAGGTGCCCCAGATAAAGCGCCGCTGAGCCTCTTCGTCATCGCCGGCAAAGCCCTTGTGCAGGCTCAGTGGCGCCTGGCGCGAGAGCAGGGCGACGCCGTAATGGCCCTTCTGACCGTGGTAATGCACGTGATAGCCGAGGGCTTCGATGTCGGCAAAAGGGAATTGCTCGTCGGCAACCTTGGTTTCCTGCAGGCCGATGACGTCCGGTTGGTGCTTGTCGATCAGGGCGGCCAGCTGATGAGGGCGGGCGCGCAGGCCGTTGATATTGAACGAGACAATCTTCATGGGCGGAGCAGTCCTGGGCTTGCGGAGAGGGCGTTGGCGGCGATGTTAGCAGCCTGACGGTGGCGGCGCCGAGTCGGCATGGCCACTCGGCCGCTAATCTGGCGACCACTGATGACGACTGCTAACGTGCCATTAGTGGTTAATAGCTGTCATAACAATCATAACCCCACAGAGGTCGCCCCCATGCCCACATCGCCCGCCGAAGTACGAATGCTCGACAGTGGCTACGTGCGTGAAGCTCGCTCGCTGCTGTACCACGCTTACCGCCATGAACCGACCTTCTCCTATCTGCTTGAGTCAGAGCGCGCGGGCTTTGACCAGCGTGTACGCGCCACGGTGCGCGAGCTGGTCAACCAGCATTTTGCCGAAGAACAACCGGCTATTGGTCTGCTGGTCGATGACCGCTTGGTGGGCATCGCCCTGATCGCACCACCGCAGCGGCGTCTGGGCATTACCGAAAGCTGGAGCTGGCGCATGCGCATGCTGCTGACTGCCGGTTTCCGCTGCACCCGCCGTTATCTCGACTACCACGAAGCCGTGCAGGCGTGCCTGCCGCCCGGTCCGTTTCATATGTTGCCGCTGCTGGGCGTGCACCCGGAGTTTCAGGGCCAGCACCTAGGCGAGCAGTTGTTGCAGGCCCTGCATAACTGGTGCGCCGAAGATGACAGCTCCCAGGGCGTGGTGCTGGATACCGGTAACCCCCATTACCTGGAGTTCTACCGGCGGCTGGGCTACGAAGAGGTCGGTGAAGTGGCGGTGGGGCCGATCATCGAGCACGTGCTCTTTCACCCCAACCCCCAGGTGCTGGCCAAGGCCCGTGCCTGAGCCCTCAGCCGTGCGCCAGGGGAAATAACTGCTCACGCAATAAGCCCCGCAACCGGGGCTTATTCATTTATAACATGCTGAATCCCGCAACCCTCAATACAAGGAACTCCCATGACTCAAGTCACCCTGCGCGGCAATCCGATCAAAGTGGACGGCCACTTCCCTCAAGTTGGCGAGACGGCCAAGCCCTTTAGCCTGGTGGCCAACGACCTGGCCGATGTGGCCCTGAGCAAGTTCGCCGGTCAGCGCAAAGTGCTGAATATCTTCCCGAGTGTCGACACGCCTACTTGCGCCACCTCGGTGCGCAAGTTCAACAGCGATGCCAGCAGCCTGGCCAACACCGTGGTGCTGTGCATTTCCGCTGACCTGCCGTTTGCCCAGGCGCGCTTCTGTGGCGCGGAAGGCTTGAGCAATGTGGTCAATCTGTCGACCATGCGTGGGCAGAACTTTCTCAAGGATTACGGCGTAGCCATCGCCAACGGCCCCCTGACCGGCGTCGCCGCACGCGCGGTGATCGTGCTCGATGAGCACGACAAGGTGCTGCACAGCGAACTGGTGGCTGAGATTGGCGACGAGCCGAATTATGCCGCTGCCACTGCTGTACTGAAGTAAGGCCCGCGCGCCATCCTCCAGGTCCGCGCTTGCGCGGGCCTGGCAACCCAGTAGCTGGGAGTTCTGAGCATGAAACATTGGCTGATCTACGGTGCCAACGGATACACCGGTCGCCTGATTGCTTTGCAGGCCAAACGCTTGGGGTTGCAGCCGATTGTGGCTGGGCGCAGCTTGGATATTCATCGCATCGGTGCCGAAACCGGCCTGCCGGTGCGCCAGTTTGATCTGGCCGACCCGCGTGCTACCGCGGCGGCCCTGACCGACGTGCAACTGGTGCTCAATTGCGCCGGGCCGTTTTCCGCTACCGCCGCGCCGATGATTGCCGCCTGCCTGAATGCGGGCGCCCATTATCTGGATATCACCGGCGAGTACCGGGTCTTCGAGCATGCCCACAGCCAGCACCAGGCGGCCTGTCGCGAGGGCATCGTGATTTGCCCAGGCGTGGGTTTTGACGTGGTGCCCACCGACTGCCTGGCCATGGCCCTGCATGCCGCCATGCCCGATGCGCAGCAATTGCACATGGGCTTTGCCACTGCCAGCGGCCTTAGCCCCGGCACCTGCAAGACCCTGATCGAAACCCTCGCCGACGGCGGCAAGGTGCGCGAAGGCGGCCAGTTGCGCAGCGTGCCGAATGCCTATCAGATGCGTGAATGCGACTTCGGCGGCGAGCCGCAGTGGGCCATGAGCATTCCCTGGGGCGATGTGGTGACGGCGGCTTACAGCACCGGAATCGCCAATATCAGCGTCTTCGTGCCGGCGCCAAAACCGATGATCCGCGTGCTGCGCGGCCTCGATTGGCTGCGCCCGCTGCTCGGTGCCGCCTGGTTGCAACGGGCGCTGGTGGCGCTGGTCGAACGTTGGGTCAAGGGGCCGACGGCCGAGCAGCGTGCCAGCCTGCACACCCAGGTCTGGGGCGAGGTGCGCAACGCGGCTGGCGCGGTCAAGGTTGCCCAGCTGCAAACCAGCAATGGCTACGCCCTGACCGTGCATTCCGCCCTGCATGTGGTGCAGGCCCTGCTGGCCGAGGCGCCTGCCGGTGGTTACTACACCCCGGCGCAACTGCTGGGCTGGCAACTGGTTGAGCATTTGCCAGACTGCGGCAAGATCGTCATCCACTGACAGAAACTGCTTACGCTCCCGCGGGTTCCAAAGGCGTGCTCTGTCACTGCCGCCAAGCCATTCGACGCAATGGAAATGTCCGGTAAGGTAAAAAGCCGGTAAAGAGGCTTTGCTCCGGGCTTGGGAGTGCTTATCGTTCAGCCCACATTTCCCGGCTGTGACGATCATGTCTGCTAGTTCTTCGAAATCTTCGCTGTTTATCACCCTCCGTCCCTGGCTGATCAGCGCCGTCGCTTTGTTGGCGTTGGTGCTGCTGGTTCAGCAATTGGCCAAACCCAGCGGCCCGGAGCGCCCCGAGCGCGGCCCGCGTGGGGCGGTCAGTGAAGATTTTCTGGTCAGCGCCAGTGCCGTCGAGCGTGTCGACCTGCCGGTGCACTACAACGCCCTGGGCACCGTCACGGCCTTCAATACCGTGGTAGTGCGCAGCCGTATCGACGGCGAACTGGTCAAGGTGCTGTTTGAGGAAGGCCAGCGGGTCAAGGCAGGCGATCTACTGGCAGTGATTGATCCGCGCAGTTACCGCGCCGCCCTGGACGAAGCCGAAGGCACCCTGCAGCAGAACCAGGCGCAACTGCGCAATGCCGAGATTGACCTGCAGCGCTACCAGGACTTGCTGGCCCAGGACTCCATTGCCCGGCAGACCCTGGACACCCAACAAGCGCTGGTCAACCAGTACCGCGGCACCCTGAAAGCCAACCAGGCCAGTGTCGATCAGGCCAAGCTCAACCTGCAGTTCAGTCAGATCCGCGCGCCCATTGGCGGTCGCCTGGGCTTGCGTCAGGTCGATGTCGGCAACCAGATCAGTGCTGGTGACACCACTGGCCTGGTGGTGATTACCCAGGTGCAGCCGATCAACGTGGTGTTCAGCCTGCCGGAGCCGCAACTACCGCTGATTCGCCAACAGTTGGCCACGGGCAAGCCGCTGCCGGTCGAGGCCTTCGACCGTAACCAGCAGTTGGCGCTGGCAAGCGGCGCCCTGGCCAGCATCGACAACCAGATCGACATCACCACCGGCACCCTCAAGCTCAAGGCGCGCTTCGACAACCGCGACGAAGCGCTGTTTCCCAACCAGTTCGTCAATGTGCGCCTGCTGGCCCAGACCTTGTCACAGGTGCTGGTGATCCCCGCCAACGCCGTGCAGCGCGGCAGTCAGGGCGTGTTTGTGTATGTGTTGGATGCTGACAATCGGGTGAGCATGCGCACCGTGACCCTCGGGGTAACGGCCGAGGAGCGTCTGCAGGTGCTCACGGGGCTTGAGGCCGGTGAACGGGTCGTGACCGAAGGCGTCGACCGCTTGCGCGATGGCATGCAGGTCAAGGTGGCCGGCAGTCCGGCCGCCGACAAGCCGGAAGCCAAACCTGTAGTGACTAAAAACGCCGGCGGAGCGGGGGCATGAACCCGTCACGCCTGTTTGTGCTGCGCCCGGTTGCCACCACGCTGTTGATGATCGCCATCCTGCTGTCGGGCTTGATCGCTTACCGGGTATTGCCGGTGGCGGCCCTGCCGGAAGTCGATTATCCGACCATTCAAGTGGTCACTCTGTACCCCGGCGCCAGCCCGGAAATCATCACCTCATCGGTGACCGCACCGCTGGAGAGCCAGTTCGGCCAGATTGCCGGCCTCACCGAAATGAGTTCCAGCAGCTCCGGCGGCGCCTCGCTGCTGACCCTGCGCTTCAGCCTGGCCACTGACCTCGACGTGGCCGAGCAGGACGTGCAGGCGGCGATCAACGTCGCCTCCAGCCTGTTGCCCAACGACCTGCCGACGCCGCCGGTGTTCAGCAAGGTCAACCCCGCCGATGCACCGATCATGAGCCTGGCGATTCTCTCCGACAGCTTGCCGTTGGCGAAGATTCAGGACCTGGTCGACACGCGCATGGCGCAGAAAATCTCGCAGATCTCTGGTGTCGGTCTGGTTAGCATCGGCGGCGGCCAGCGCCCGGCCGTGCGTATTCGCGCCAACCCGGTGGCCTTGGCCGCCCACAACCTGAGCCTGGAAGACCTGCGCAGCGCGGTGACGCGCAACAACCTGAACGGCCCCAAGGGCAGTTTCGACGGTCCAAACCGCGCCTCCAGCCTGGACGCCAATGACCAGCTGGAAAGCCCCGAAGACTACCGCCAGCTGATCATCGCCTACCTCAACGGCGCTCCGGTACGGGTGCAGGATGTCGCCAGCGTTGATAACGATGCCGAGAACGTGCGCCTGGCCGCCTGGGCCAACCGCACCCCAGCGGTGATCCTCAATATCCAGCGCCAGCCGGGCGCCAACGTGCTAGCCGTGGTTGAGCGCATCAATGCCTTGCTGCCGCAGTTGCAGGAGAGCCTGCCGGGTAACCTCCAAGTACAGGTGCTGACCGACCGCACCACCAGCATCAGCAGCGCCATTCGCGATGTGAAGTTCGAGCTGATGCTGTCGATTTCCCTGGTGGTGATGGTCACCTTCCTGTTCCTGCGCAATGCCCGCGCCACCCTGATCCCCAGTCTGGCGGTGCCGTTGTCGCTGATCGGAACCTTCGGGGTGATGTACCTGGCTGGCTTCTCGATCAACAACTTGACGCTGATGGCACTGACCATTGCCACCGGCTTTGTGGTCGATGACGCCATCGTCATGCTGGAAAACATCGCCCGTTACCTGGAGGAGGGAGACTCACCACTGACCGCCGCCCTTAAAGGGTCGCGGCAGATCGGCTTTACCATCATTTCCCTGACCTTCTCGCTGATTGCCGTGCTGATTCCGCTGCTGTTTATGAGCGATGTCGCAGGGCGGCTGTTCCGCGAATTCGCCATCACCCTGGCGGTGGCTATCCTGATTTCTGCAGTGGTGTCCCTGACCCTGACGCCGATGCTTTGCGCCAAGCTGCTGCGCCATCAATCGGAAGCCGAGCAAGGCCGGTTTGCCCGTCGCGCCGGGCAGTTTATCGACGCCATGATCGCCCGTTATGCCGGTGCTCTGCAGGTGGTGTTGCGTCATCAGACCCTGACCCTGTGGGTGGCCGTTGCCACCTTGGCACTTACCGTGTTGCTGTACATGCTGATGCCCAAGGGCTTGTTCCCCGAGCAGGACACCGGGGTGATTCAGGGCATCAGCGAGGGCCCGCAGTCGATCTCATTCGCCGCCATGGCCGAGCGCCAGCAACAATTGGCCGACCTGGTGCTGCGCGACCCTGCGGTGGCCAGTTTGTCGTCGTTTATTGGCGTGGATGGCAGCAACCCGACGCTCAACACCGGGCGGCTGCTGATCAACCTCAAGCCTCATAAAGAACGCGATGTTTCGGCCCAGGAGGTGATCCGTCGCCTGCAGCCGCAAGTTGCTCAGTTGCCCGGCAGTCGCCTGTATTTGCAGGCCGTGCAGGACCTCAGTCTGGAAGACCGCATCACTCGCACCCAGTACCAGCTCAGCCTGCAAGACCCGGATATGGACACCTTGCGCGTCTGGGCGCCAAAACTGCTGGAACGCCTGCAGCAGTTGCCCGAGCTTGCCGATGTGGCCAGCGATCTGCAGGACCAAGGCCTGCAAGCCTACCTGCAGATCGACCGCGACCAGGCCGCGCGCCTCGGTGTGAGCCTGGCGAATATCGACAGCGCGCTGTACAACGCCTTCGGCCAACGGCTGATCTCGACCATCTTTACCCAGTCCAGCCAGTACCGGGTGGTGCTTGAAGTGGCGGCGCCGTTCCAGCTCGGCCCGCAGTCCCTGGAGCAGCTGTATGTGCCGAGCGCTGACGGCAGTCAGGTGCGCCTGTCGACCTTGGCCAAGGTCGAACAGCGCTCAACCTTGCTGGCGATCAACCACAGCGACCAGTTTCCGGCCGCCACCTTGTCGTTCAACCTGGCGCCGGACACCTCGTTGAGTGAGGCGGTTAGCGCTATCCGTGCGGTGCAGGAAGAGCTGCAGTTGCCGCCGAGCATGCAATCACGCTTTCGCGGCGCAGCCCTGGCCTTCGAGGCCTCGCTGAGCAACACCTTGCTGCTGATCCTGGCGGCGATCGTGACCATGTACATCGTCCTGGGTATCCTCTACGAGAGCTTTATCCACCCGATTACCATCCTCTCGACCTTGCCCTCGGCCGGGGTCGGCGCCTTGCTGGCCTTGATGCTGGCGGGGCAGGAGCTGGGCATGGTGGCGGTGATCGGCATTATTCTGCTGATCGGCATCGTCAAGAAGAACGCCATCCTGATCATCGACTTCGCCCTCGAAGCCCAGCGTCAGGGTGGCAAAAGCGCTGAAGAGGCGATTTATCAGGCGTGCTTGCAACGCTTCCGGCCGATTCTGATGACCACCCTGGCGGCGCTGCTCGGCGCCTTGCCGCTGATGTTTGCCTCCGGCTCCGGCGCCGAGTTGCGCCAACCCCTGGGCATCACCCTGGTCGGCGGCTTGCTGCTTAGCCAGGTGCTGACGTTGTTCACCACGCCGGTGATCTACCTGGCCTTCGACCGTCTGGCCCAGCGCGTCAGCGGCCCGCGTGCGGCGCAGGTGTCGGCATGATCATCGCCATACGTATGGGGCGCGGCCGATGAACTTCTCCGCCGCTTTTATCCGTCGCCCAGTGGCCACTTTGCTGCTGACCCTGGCTTTGTTGTTGGCCGGTGGTTTGTCGTTCAACCTGCTGCCGGTGGCACCGCTGCCACAGGTCGACTTCCCCTATATCGTGGTCAGCGCCGGTATGCCCGGCGCGAGCCCGGAAACCATGGCCAGTTCGGTGGCCACACCGCTGGAACGGGCACTCGGGCGGATTTCCGGGATCGTCGAGATGACCTCGTCGAGCAGTCTCGGCAGCACCCAGGTGGTCTTGCAGTTTGACCTGGAGCGTGACATCGACGGCGCCGCCCGTGAGGTGCAGGCAGCCATCAACGCCGCCATGACCCTGCTGCCCACTGGCATGCCAAGCAACCCCAGCTACCGCAAGGCTAACCCGGCCGACATGCCGATCATGATTCTCGCCCTGACCTCCGAGACCCTCGGTCGAGGCGAGCTGTATGACCTGGCCTCGACCGTATTGGCGCAGAAGATTGCCCAGGTCAACGGTATCGGCCAGGTCAGTGTGGCCGGTAGTTCGCTGCCGGCGGTGCGCGTCGACCTTAATCCGGATGCGCTGAATCACTACGGCCTGGCCCTCGACGAGGTGCGTAGTGCCATCAGTGCGGCCAACAGCGAAGGGCCAAAAGGGGCGGTGGAGCAGGGCACCCAACATTGGCAGGTGGATGGCAACGACCAGCTGCGCACGGCGGCCGAGTTTATCCCGCTGATCGTCCGCCACAGCAGCGGCCAGGTAGTGCGCTTGGGCGATGTGGCTGAGGTCACCGATTCAGTGGAGAACGTGCGCAACGCCGGCTTCTCCGGCAATCAGCCGGCTGTGGTGCTGGTGATTACCCGCCAGCCGGCGGCCAATATCATCGAAGCCACCGACGCCATTCACGCCCTGTTGCCGGAGCTGCGCGAAACCCTCGGCACGCGTGCGGCGATCCGGGTGATGGACGACCGCAGCCCGAACATCCGTGCCTCGCTGCACGAGGCCGAGTTCACCCTGATGATCTCGGTGGCCCTGGTGATCCTGGTGGTGTTCCTGTTCTTGCGTAACGCCCGCGCCACCCTGATCCCCAGCGTGGCGGTGCCGGTGTCGCTGATCGGCACCTTCGTGGTCATGTATCTGTGTAATTTCAGCCTCAACAACCTGTCGTTGATGGCGTTGATCATTGCCACCGGCTTTGTCGTCGACGACGCCATCGTCATGCTGGAGAACATCGCCCGGCGCATCGAGGCCGGCGAGGCACCCTTGCCAGCGGCCCTCAAGGGCGCCCGCGAGGTGGGCTTTACCGTGCTGTCGATGAGCCTGTCGCTGGTGGCGGTATTTATTCCCTTGCTGCTGCTGGGCGGGATTCCTGGTCGCCTGTTCCGCGAGTTCGCCGTGACCCTCTCGGCGGCGGTGCTGATCTCCCTGCTGGTGTCCCTGACCCTGACGCCGATGCTCTGCGCCAAGCTGCTCCGCCAGCGCCCAGCGGAGCCCGAGGAAAAGGTCGAGAGCCGCAGTCAGCGCCTGTACGCGAGCTTTTTGCAGCACTACCGGGCCAGCCTGGAGTGGGCGCTGAACCATTCGCGGCTGATGATGGTGATTCTGCTAGCGACCATCGCCTTGAATGTCTACCTGTTCATCATCGTGCCCAAAACCCTGTTTCCCCAGCAGGACAGCGGCCGCCTGCGCGGCATGGCGGTGGCCGACCAGAGCATTTCCTTCCAGGCCTTGCAGGAAAAACTCGGCCAATTCCGCCAGATCCTCGGCGCCGACCCGGCCGTGGCCAACGTCGCGGGCTTTACTGGCGGCGGCCGTGGGCCGGGCGGGGGCGCCAACAGCGGGTTCTTCTTCGTTACCCTCAAGCCGATTGGCGAGCGCGAGTCGATGACCGTGGTCATGACCCGCCTGCGCAAGTCCCTGGCCCAGGTGCCGGGTGCCAACCTGTACCTCAACCCTGGCCAAGACCTGCGCCTGGGCGGCCGCGACAGCAATGCGCAGTACCAGTTCAGCCTGAAGAGCGATGATCTCGACCAGCTGCGCGCCGCCACGCCGCGGGTCGAGGCGGCGCTGCGGCAGTTACCGGAACTCAAGGACGTCAACGGCGATGAGCAGAACAAAGGCCTGCAAAGCCGCCTGGTAATCGACCGCGAAACCGCCGCCCGCTATGGCGTCGATATCGAGATGATCAGTGCGGTGCTGAACAACTCCTTCGGCCAGCGCCAGGTGTCGACCATCTACAACCCGCTCAATCAGTACCGGGTGGTGATGGAAGTGGGCCAGGCGTACCAGAGCGGCCCGGAAATTCTCAAGCAGGTGTATGTGATCGCCGCCGATGGGGCGCGGGTGCCGCTGTCGGTGTTCGCCCGCGTCGAGCCAAGCAACGCGCCGCTGACGGTCAACCACGAAGGGCAGTTCGCCGCCACCACCTTCAGCTTTAACCTGGCGCCGGACGTGCCTTTGGCCACCGCCCAGGCCAGTATTCTCGCCGCCCTGCAGCCACTGCACCTGCCGATGGCGGTGCAAACCAGCTTTCCCGGCAATGCGGGTGCGGCCCAGGCCACCCAGAACGACATGCCGTTGATGATTCTGGCGGCCCTGCTGGCGGTGTATATCGTCCTTGGCATCCTCTACGAGAGCTATGTGCACCCGCTGACGATTATCTCGACCTTGCCGTCTGCCGGGGTCGGCGCCTTGCTGGCCTTGCTGTTGTGCCGCACCGAGCTGTCGTTGATCGCGCTGATCGGCATCATTTTGCTGATCGGCATCGTCAAGAAGAACGCCATCCTGATGATCGACTTCGCCCTGGATGCCGAGCGCAACCTCGGCATGAGCCCGCGCGAGGCGATTTTGGAGGCCTGCATCATGCGCTTTAGGCCGATCATGATGACCAGCCTGGCGGCCTTGCTCGGCGCCTTGCCATTGCTGTTTGGCGTCGGCGGCGATGCTGAGCTGCGCCGTCCGTTGGGCATTACCATCGTCGGTGGCCTGATCGGCAGCCAACTGCTGACTCTCTACACCACCCCCGTGGTGTATCTGTACCTCGATCGCCTGCGTCACTGGGCGCTGCGCCGCTGGCATGGCCGCGCCAAACCCTTGCCGCTGGGATTGGGATAAACATGGGCCAGTACTTATCCGTCATCCTTCGTCCCCACATCACGGGCGCATGCCGTGCCGAGGCAGGCGTAACTATGGAAATTCTGCAATGACTTGCCTGTCCCTTGGCCGCCTGAGCCTGCTCAGCGCCGCATTGCTGCTCGGCGCTTGCGCCGTCGGCCCCGATTATGAGCGTCCGAACACGGCTGTTTCGGCGCAGTTCAAAGAAGCCTCCGGCTGGAAAACTGCCGCGCCAAGCGATCAGCAGCTGGGCGACGCCTGGTGGCAACTGTATGGCGACGCCGAGCTGAATCAGTTGATCGGCAAGCTGAACGTCTCCAACCAGAATCTGGCGGCTGCCGAGGCGCAGTATCGCCAGGCCCGCGCCTTGCTCGGCAGCGCTCGGGCGGCGTTTTATCCGACCTTGTCGAGCAGTGCCGGCGTTAAGCGGTCGGGGCAGGGCGGTGGTAGCAGCACCCTGAGCACCAGCGATGGCATCAGCGTCAGTGGTGCCAACGCCGCGCAAATTTCCAAGAGCTACGACCTCAGCCTGAATGCGGCCTGGGAGCTGGATGTGTGGGGCAAATTGCGCCGTGGCCTGGAGTCGAGTAACGCCAGCTTCGAGGCCAGCGCCGCCGATCTGGCCGCCATGCGCCTGAGCCTGCAATCGGAACTGGCCCAGAGTTACCTGCAACTGCGTGTGTTGGATGAACAAGCGCGTCTACTCAACGCCACCGTGGCCGCCTATGCGCGCTCACTGCAGTTGACGGAAAACCAGTACCAGGCCGGCATCGTGCCCAAATCCGATGTCAGCCAGGCGCGTACCCAATTGCACAGCACCCGGGCCCAGGCCATTGACCTTGAGTGGCAGCGTGCCCAGCGCGAACATGCCATCGCCGTGTTGATTGGCGTGGCCCCCAACGAGCTGAGCATTGCCGTGCGCGACAGCGTGCCGGCGCTGCCTGCGGTGCCGCTGGCGTTGCCATCGCAACTGCTGGAGCGGCGTCCCGACATCGCCAGCGCCGAGCGCAAGATGATTGCCGCCAATGCCGAGATCGGCGTGGCCGAGGCCGCCTGGTACCCGGACCTCAGCCTGAGTGCCAGTGGCGGCTACAACGGCGGCAGCTTCGATGACTGGGTCAGCCTGCCCAACCGGGTCTGGTCCATCGGTCCGCAACTGGCCATGACTTTGTTCGACGGCGGCGCCCGCCGAGCTCAGGTCGACAGCGCCAGCGCCAGCCACCAGCAGACGGTGGCCACCTACCGGCAAATCGTGCTCGACAGCTTCCGCGAAGTGGAGGACTACCTGGTGCAACTGCGTGTGCTGGAGCAGGAAGCCGGCGCCCAGCAACAGGCTGTGGATGCCGCCGTGGAGTCGTTGCGCTCGCTGGAAAACCAGTACCGGGCCGGCATCGTCGACTACAACAGCGTGGTCAGCGTGCAAACCAGCGCCCTCAGCAATCAGCGCAGCGCCCTCAGCCTGTTGGGCACCCGCCTGACCGCCAGCGTGCAATTGATTGCCGCCCTCGGCGGTGGCTGGGACAGTGCTCAGCTACAAACCCCGGCCGAGAGCAGCCCGCCAGTGCAATAATCAGCCGCGGCGGCGCTTGGCCGCCCTGGATGGAGCCTGCGGCTTATGTATCACGGGGAACGATTCAACGCTTGGACCCATCTGGTCGGCGCCGTGCTGGCCCTGGTGGGGGCGGTCTGGCTGTTGCTGCTGGCCAGTGCCAGCGGCGACAGCTGGAAGCAGGTCAGCGTTGCCATCTACGGCGTCACTCTGGTGTTGCTCTATAGCACCTCGACCCTCTATCACAGCGTGCAGGGGCCGGCGAAACGGCTGATGCAAAAGCTCGATCACTTGTCGATTTACCTGCTGATCGCCGGCAGCTACACGCCGTTTTGCCTGGTCAGCCTGCGCGGCCCCTGGGGTTGGTCGCTGTTCGCCACGGTCTGGTGCTTGGCGCTGATCGGCATGTTGCAGGAAATCAAACCGCGCTCCGAGGCACGCGTGCTGTCGCTGGTGATCTATGCCGTGATGGGCTGGATCGTCCTCGTCGCCGTGCAACCGCTGCTCGCGGCGCTGGGGCGCGAAGGTTTCGCCTGGCTGGCCAGCGGCGGCGTGCTGTACACCATCGGCATCATCTTCTTCGCCTACGACAGCCGGTTTCGTCACTGGCACGGCATCTGGCACCTGTTCGTGATGGCCGGTAGCCTGCTGCACTTTGTCGCTATCTGGCGCTACGTGTTGTAAGCCACAGCGGCGGTGCGAGGCCGTACAATGGGCGCCTCGCCGCTGAAGAATCTATTCATGACTGCCGCCTCACCCCTTGCCGCCTATCAGCAGGCCCTTGCTCAGCAAGGCTTTACTGCCGATGCGGCCCAGCAGCAGGCTGCCGAGTGTTTGCAAGCCTGCTTCGATGCCTTGCATAACCCCGCCGCCGATACCCCGGCGCGTGGCGTGTACCTGTGGGGGCCGGTGGGGCGGGGCAAGACCTGGCTGATGGATCGCTTTTACCAAAGCCTGCGGGTGCCGGCCCGGCGCCAGCATTTCCATCACTTTATGCGCTGGGTGCACATCCGCCTGTTCCAGCTCACGGGCACGCCCGAGCCATTGCGCGCCCTGGCCCGTGAACTGGCGGCCGAGGTGCGGGTGCTGTGTTTTGACGAGCTGTTCGTCAACGACATTGGCGATGCCATTATCCTCGGCAACCTGCTGCAGGTGATGTTCGAGGAGGGCGTGCTGCTGGTGTGCACCTCCAACCAGCCGCCGCAACAGTTGTACGCCGATGGTTTCAACCGTGAGCGGTTTACTCCGGCGATTGCTGCCATTGAGCAGCATATGCAGGTGGTCGGCGTCGACGGTGGCCAGGACCATCGTCTGCACCCAGGCATCGCCCAACCACGTTATTGGGTCAAGGAGGAGGGCAGTAGTGCCCTGGCTGCGGAGTTCCTGCGTTTGAGTGCCGGGCAAGTGTGCAGCGCTGCGCCGATTGAGCTGGGCCACCGGGCCATTCAGGTCGTACAACGCAGCGAACAGCTGCTCTGGTGCCGCTTTGCCGAGCTGTGTGATGTGCCGTTGTCGGCTCTGGACTTCATCGATTTATGCGACCGTTTCAGCGCGGTGTTTCTCAGCGACATGCCGTGCCTGAGTGCCAGCCAGCGCCCTGGCCGCATCGCCCGTGGCACTGAGGATGGCGCCGAACAGGTGGTCGCTGGCGACCGGCAGTTACCGGCCTTGTCGGTGCATGACGACAGCGTGCGGCGCTTCATTGCCCTTGTGGACGAATGCTACGACCGCCGCGTGCCGCTGTATCTGGAGGCCCAGGTGGCGCTGGCTGAGCTGTACACCGAAGGCTATCTGTCCTTCGCCTTCCGCCGCACCCTCAGCCGCCTGCAGGAAATGCAGTTGCAGCGCTTCAAGCAGGCCTGACGCGGGCAACAATTAGCTATTGTGCGCTTGGGTAAACGCGCTGAAAGCCTCCAACGGCAACGGCCGACTGAGCAGGTAGCCCTGAAATTGCAGGCAGCCGCTGTTGAGCAGAAATTGCTGTTGCGCTTGGGTTTCGACGCCTTCGGCAATCACGCTCAGGCCCATGCTCTGGCCCAGGGCGATGACCGTGCGGATGATGGTTTCACTGTTGGCGTCCGTCAGTGCGTCGAAGACAAATGACTGGTCGATCTTCAGCTTGCTCAAGGGCAATCGCTTGAGGTGGCTCAGCGACGAATAGCCCGTACCGAAATCATCCAGCGCGAAGGTCACGCCGTGCTCGACCAGCATCGACATTTTTCGCGTCAGGTCCTCCATGTCGTCGACCACCATGGTCTCGGTCAGCTCCAGTTGCAAACGGCTGGCATCGATCTCGTAGCGGGTGATCAGCGCCAGCACCTCGGCCACAAAGCCGCTTTGGCAAAACTGTTTTTGGCTGATATTGACCGCCAGGCACAGTGCTCGGTGCGATGGCATCTCCGCCCAGGCCCGTAGCTGCGCACAGGCGGTCTCGAGCACCCATTGGCCGATAGGGATGATCAGCCCGGTCTGTTCGGCGTGCTCAATGAACTCGGCGGGGGAGACCAGCCCGCGCTCGGGATGTTGCCAGCGCAGCAGGGCTTCAGCGCCAATTACTCTGCCGGTGCTGTCGACCTGTGGCTGGTAGTACAGCTCGAACTGCTTACGCGCCAGGGCCTTTTGCAGTTCACTTTCGAGTTCGGAGCGTTCGGCCGCGTCGGTTTGCAAGACATGCAGCAACGCAAAAAGCATGAGCATTGCGGCGCACGTTTGCACCCAGGTGCCAGACTCGCGCACGTCATCGGGCAGGCTGTAACCGGGCAATGGCGTCCAGGACGTGGCGGCCAGCACGGTAAAGATCAGCAAGCACAGCGAGGTCACGCCATAGCGCAAGCCCAGGTTTTCGTCGCGAAACGCCATCAGCGCCGCGACGCCCAGCGGCAACAGGTAAAGATGGGTGGCACGCGGCGCGGCGGCGTTTGGCACATCCAGGATGGCCGCCATGCCACTGATAATGACCAGCAACACGCTAAAGAGTACGAGGTTGGCGCTGCGCACATGCTGGCGCCAGGTCAAGGTGAAGACTGTCAGCCCAGAGAGAATCAGCACCATATCCATGGCGACCATGCCCCAGGCACCACGCAGCGCAAAGAAGATGGCCCAGATGACACCCATGATCAGCATGACCAGACTGGCCAATATGCGCATGCGCCGTTCACGGCGATGATGAATCAAGCCGAGATCCGCGGAGGCCCAGAATTGCTGAAGACGCTTGAACAGCGATGGTTTGGCAGTCATTGAAATTTCCGGCAGGTCAATACGTCACAGGTTGCTGCGGACTTTGCCTAACGACACCCATGCAGCCTAATGCACGTTTCGGCTTGCCGCTATGTAACTACGCATAATGTATATTATGTTAAATTACGTATTCCTAAGGGACGTCCCCACAAACCCGAGTAAGCTGCTTCAACCATTGCACCAGCGCTAAGGTAATCCCCCATTCGGCCCATGCCACAAGGAATGATATGGCTTTTGTAGACTCGCTCGTCGCTCAGCTCCTGCGCTGCCAGGTTGACCTCTGGGAAATTCAGGCGCGCCTGCAGGCCGAGACGGACAGCGAGGCATTGCATGACCTGCGCATTCAGTTGCGGCGTTTGCGCTCTCTGTTGCGGCCGCTGCGCAAGCACCCCGGCATTGCGCCGTTGTATGCCGCGGCTGCTGAACTGGGTCAGCTGACCACGCCCTGGCGCGACCTCGAAGTGTTGATTGCGCATTTACACTCACAAGGCCTCAGGCACGCCAGCGCCGTGCGCGAAGCCGCGTTGCAATCTGCTTACGCAAGATTGCGTGACGGTCAGGTGTTGGCGCCGCTATTGGCATTGCTCGATAACACCCCCGCTACCCTGCGCTCTGCTGCCCAACAAGGCCAACTGCCTGGCAGGAAGAAGCGCATTCGTGCCTACTTGCGCAAGCAACGCAAACAATTGCAGGTGGCGCTGGCAGATTCGCAATCTGATCGGCATCGTTTGCGCCTGCTGACCAAGCGCGTGCGTTACAGCAATGAAATGTATGCCCGATGGTCCATCGAGTCGGCCGCGACCATGGCTGCGCTAAAGGTTGTACAAGCGACACTGGGCGATTGGCACGACCTGTACCAATGGGGCCAGCGAGCATCCCGCGAAGCCGATTTGCAGCCTTTGCAGGCTTACTGGCAGTTGCGCGCGAACCAGGCCTTGGCCGCCGCCGATGTGCCTCTGCACCATCTGGCCAGGCGGTTGGCCAAACCCCACTGACACCAGGCAAGCAGGCCCGCAAAAACCGCTGCTGCGCCGTCGCGCCGCAGTGGGATCGCGCCGCGGGCGTGCTAAGGTTGGCCACACCTGTCGATGCCCACCCTGGAGACTTTATGTTCGCTCGTTTACTGACTGCAACCGCACTGTCCCTGGCCTGCAGCCTGAGTTTTGCCCATGACTACAGCGCCGCCGAGTTGAAAATTGACCACCCCTGGTCACGCGAGCTGCCGCCTAATGCCGCCGCTGGTGGTGCCTATTTTGTCGTGCATAACCATGGCAAAACGGCTGATCGCCTGGTCGGTGTGCAAACTCCACAAGCCGCCAAAGCGGAAATCCACACCATGGTGCAGCTGGGCGACGTGATGAAAATGCAGCAGCTCGACTCGGTGGGTATTCCGGCTGGCGGTCAGGCCGTGTTTGCTCCGGGCGGCAACCACGTGATGCTGTTTGGTTTGCAGAAACCCCTGGTGGCGGGCGAACGCTTCCCGCTGACCCTGCAATTCGAGCACGCCGGCAAGGTTGAGGTTGAAGTGCAGGTCGAGGCCACTGCCCCCGACGCTCACGCCGGGCACTGAGTCCTGAGTATTAGCGGCAACCTGGCGGGTTGCCGCTGACTTTTAAGGGTTGCGATCCAGCAAATGGAAACGCGGTAAGCCCAGGCCCCACTGAATCGCGGCCAGGCGAGTCAACAATACCGTGAGCATCGCACACAGGGTGTCCAGCCAGTGCGGTGTGCCCAGTTCTCGCATCACGAGGAACACCACGGAGCCTAGGATGCAGGCCGTGGCGTAGATTTCCTTCTTGAAGATCAGCGGGATCTCGTTGCAGATCACGTCACGCATCACCCCGCCGGCAACCCCGGTCATCACTCCCATGATCACGGCGGTGCTGAACGGCACATTGTGCTGCAACGAAACTTCGCAGCCGATCACGGTAAACACTGCCAAGCCGAAGGCGTCAGCAATCAGCAGGCCTCGTTCATGAATCGGCTGGGTCATGCGTACCCACAGCACTGTGCCGACGGCGGCGACCGATGCCACCAGAATGTAAGTGTCGTTGCGAATCCAGCTGACTGGGTGGTTATCCAGAATCACGTCGCGCAACGTACCACCGCCCAAGGCGGTAACGATGGCAATCACCAGCACGCCAAAGAGGTCCATGGATTTGCGCCCGGCCATCAGCGCGCCAGTGATTGCAAACACGGCAACGCCGAACAGGTCAGACCAATAGAAGATTTGTTGCATGATCAGTCAGCTAATTTCGAGGGGTGCGCATGGTAACAAACTCCTCGGCTGCCGTTGGGTGGATGCCCAGCGTTTCGTCGAAAATCTGCTTGGTTGCGCCGGCCTTGAGGGCCACGGCCATACCTTGAACGATCTCACCAGCGTCCGGCCCGACCATGTGGCAGCCCAGCACGCGGTCCGTGTCGGCATCCACCACCAGTTTCATCAGGGTCTTTTGCTGGCAACTGCCGAGGGTCAGTTGCATGGGCCGGAAGCGGCTTTCAAACACCTGCACATTGAAGCCTTCGGCCTTGGCCTGCTCTTCACTGAGGCCCACGGTGCCGATATTCGGCAGGCTGAATACGGCGGTTGGGATCAGTTGATAGTCAACCGCACGATACTCTTCCGGCTTGAACAAGCGCCGCGCCACGGCCATGCCTTCGGCCAGGGCCACGGGAGTGAGTTGCACCCGGCCGATCATGTCGCCAATGGCCAAAATCGACGGCTCGCCGGTCTGATACAGCTCATCAACCTGCACATAACCGCGTTTATCCAACTGCACCTGGGTATTTTCCAGGCCAAGGTTATCCAGCATGGGGCGCCGGCCGGTGGCGTAGAACACTGCATCGGCCGCCAATACGCGGCCATCCTGCAAGGTGGCCAACAAGCTGCCATCGGCCTGTTTGTCGATGCGCACGATATCGCTGTTGAACTGCAGGTCCATGCCGCTCTTGCTCAGTTCCTCCTGCAAATGCGTGCGTACCGCGCCATCGAAGCCGCGGAGGAACAAGTCGCCCCGGTAAACCAGTGACGTCTTGGCGCCCAGGCCGTGGAAGATCGAGGCAAATTCGACGGCGATATACCCTCCTCCGACCACCAATACCCGCTTGGGCAATTGCTCAAGGAAGAACGCCTCGTTGGAGGTGATGGCGTGCTCGACGCCTGGAATCTCCGGCTTCTGCGGCCAGCCACCGGTGGCCAGCAAGATGTGCCGCGCGCTGATGACCTGGCCATTGACCTCAACCCGGTGACCGTCCAGCAGGCGCGCGTGGCCTTCCAGCAAGGTGACGCCGCTGTTGACCAGTAAGTTGCGGTAAATGCCGTTCAAACGCTGAATTTCGCGGTTTTTGTTGCCAATCAGGGTGGCCCAGTCGAAGTTCGCCTCCCCCAGTTGCCAGCCAAAACCTTCAGCCTGGTCGAACGCCTCGGAAAAATGGGCGCCATACACCAGCAGCTTTTTCGGTACACAGCCCACGTTCACGCAGGTACCGCCCAGGTAACGGCTTTCCGCCACAGCCACTTTGGCACCAAAACTGGCGGCGAAACGGGCCGCGCGCACCCCACCGGAACCGGCGCCGATGACGAAAAGGTCAAAATCGTAATTCATCAATACTCTCCTGCTTGCCCCTGGCTGCGCGGATAAAGACGCGGGCAGCACCTAAACTGCAATCATGCCTGAAGGAGAGCCGCCCATGCGCCCTACTCTGACCCATATAGCCCTGCATGTGCCGGATCTGGACGCCTGCATCGGCTTTTACCGCGACTACTGCGCCATGCAGGTGATCCACGAGCGTGCCGGCAAAGGCTCTCGGATTGTCTGGCTGGCCGAGCCGGGCAAAGAGCATTCGTTCATTTTCGTCCTGATGCCCGGCGGCCAGGCGCGACAGCTGGCCAGCGATGACTACAGCCATCTGGGCTTTGCCTTGGCTAGCCGCGCAGCAGTGGATGCCATCGCCGCCCGTGCCTTGGCTGACGGCTGCCTGATCTGGCCTGCGCGGGATGAGCCTTATCCGGTGGGCTATTACTGCGGTGTGCGTGATCCTTCAGGTAATTACGTCGAGTTCAGCTATGGCCAGCCGCTGGGGCCGGGCTCCGAGCAAATGCCCATTCCTTGAATCGAGTGGCCTGAAACAACAAAGCCACCCGTAGGTGGCTTTGTTCAACGTTTGAGGCTTAGTAAGCCTTGCCCGTCTTGTAGAAGTTCTCGAAGCAGAAGTTGGTGGCTTCGATGTAGCCTTCGGCGCCGCCGCAGTCGAAGCGCTGGCCCTTGAACTTGTAGGCAATCACGCAACCGTCCTGGGCCTGCTTCATCAACGCGTCGGTGATCTGGATTTCACCGCCCTTGCCCGGCTCGGTTTGTTCGATCAGGTTGAAGATGTCCGGGGTGAGGATGTAGCGACCGATGATCGCCAGGTTCGACGGTGCATCTTCCGGCTTGGGTTTTTCCACCATGCTGTTCACCCGGTAGATGTCGTCGCGGATCATCTCGCCGGCGATTACGCCGTACTTGGAGACTTCTTCCATTGGCACTTCCTGGATGGCCACGATCGAGCAGCGGAACTGGTTGTACAGTTTGACCATCTGCTTGAGCACGCTGTCGCCTTCGAGGTTGACGCACAGGTCGTCCGCCAGGACCACGGCGAAGGGTTCGTCACCGATCAGCGGACGGCCGCAGAGGATAGCGTGGCCCAGGCCTTTCATTTCCACCTGACGGGTGTAGGAGAAGCTGCACTCGTCGATCAGTTTGCGGATGCCGACCAGGTATTTTTCCTTGTCGGTGCCGTGGATCTGGTGTTCCAGCTCATAGCTGATGTCGAAGTGGTCTTCCAGCGCGCGCTTGCCGCGGCCGGTGACCATGGCGATTTCCGTCAGGCCGGCATCCAGGGCCTCTTCCACGCCGTACTGGATCAGTGGCTTGTTCACCACTGGCAGCATTTCCTTGGGCATAGCCTTGGTTGCAGGCAGGAAACGAGTGCCGTAACCGGCTGCCGGGAACAAGCATTTCTTGATCATGGTAATCCTTTAACAGTGGGGTGACGGATTTGCCGCGCAGTCTAATCAGCCGGCCGATACCTTACAATGGTCTGCCGCTATTCGCCGCATCACCACGCGATACCTTGGACGCTGTCCGAACTATTAAACGCTGCCGCTTTGGCACAGTAGTTCCTGAATCACCGCGCCGGACGATAATGGCACAACACTATCATTGGTCTTGGCGCAGGGTTTAGTGTTGCCTCTATCCGCAAGTAGAGCGGAAGCCCAGTTTCAATACCTAGGAGCTATTCATGCAGCGAGCAATTCGAGTTGTGCGCACATTTTCCCTTGGCTTGGCGTTCGCACTGGGTGCCGGCCAGGTATCCGCCGCTGGGGCCTTGGCTATCGACAGTAACCAGGGCGAGCAATATGGCTTTGCATATCAGTACGCGGACTTCGGTGAAGCCCAGACTCGCGCGTTGAACGAATGCGGCGCCGGCTGTCAGGTGGTGCTGCAATTCGCTGATGAATGTGCGGCCTATGCAGCAGACCAAGCTAATGGTTCCAGCATCTATGGTTGGGCTACCGCGCCGTCTGCGGTTGATGCACAGAGCGGCGCCATTTCCCAATGCGCAGCGCGTGGCGGCAACAGTTGCATCGTGCGCACCTGGGGTTGTGAAAACTAGCCGATTCAATGCTCACTGTTGGGGTTGCCATGCCTGATCTAAGCCAAGAAACCTGCAACTCTTGCAGGCCGGGCGCCGTGGCGCTTGGCGCCGCCGAGCAGGCCCAGTTGCTCAGCCAGTTGGATGGCTGGCAGATCGAAACCCGCGACGCCGTTGCACAACTGGAGAAATCCTTCAATTTCAGCGACTTTGCCCAGGCACTGGCCTTTACCAATGCCGTGGGCGCGATGGCTGAAGCGGCGGATCACCACCCGGCGCTGCTGACCGAATGGGGCAAGGTCACGGTGACCTGGTGGACCCACACCCTGGGCGGCCTGCATCGCAATGACTTCATCATGGCGGCACGCACCTCGGCGCTGCTGTCACGGCCGAGCTAAGCCTGCTTTCTCAGGCCAGGGGCGCTTAGCCCGCTGGCACCTCAGTGCCGGGAATCACCGTGACCTTGACCTGCAACTCCTGTGCGCCGCCGCCGAGTACCACGCCGCGCAAGGGCGTGACGTCGCTGAAGTCGCGGCCCCAGCCGAGGGTGATGTGTTCGGCTTGCACCAGGCAGCGGTTGGTGGGGTCGAAATCCACCCACCCCAGCGTTGGGCAAAACACCGAGACCCAGGCGTGGGACGCATCGGCGCCGATCATTCGCTGCTGCCCTGCTGGCGGGTGGGTAAGGATGTAGCCGCTGACATAGCGCGCCGCCAGGCCCAGGCTGCGCAGGCAGCCGATCATCAACTGGGCAAAATCCTGGCATACGCCGCGGCGGCCTTTGAGCACCTCTTCCAGCGGGGTGGATATATCTGTGGCGCTGTCATCGAACTCGAACTCGTCGAAGATCCGCTGCGTCAGTGCCAGTGCGCCCTGTAAATGGGGCCGGCCGGGGCTGAAGCAGCTGCGGGCATAGTCGGCCAGCGCGCTGCTGCAGCGGATGTGCGGCGAGTCGTAGAGGTACCGTGCGGCATCCAGGGTCGCCGGGCTGCGCAGCTGTTGCAGCATTTGCGCCAGGCTTTCCCAGCCTGGCCCGCCCTTGATCTGCCCCAAGCCTGGACGCGGGCTGAGGATAACGCTGGACTCGGCCTGCACCCGCAGCACTTTGTGCGGCTCGGTGAGGGTGACATGGCGGGTGAGATTGCCGAAGTAGTCCTCCCCGCCCTCCTCGTGCTCGGCCGCCGGTTCGACCCAGACCAGCGACGATTCAACCTGCTGATAGGCAAACGAACGCGGGGTCAGGTGCAGGTACTGCTGCGACAGGCTTACCGGGCTCTGGTAGCTGTACAGGGTTTCGTGCACCACGCGATAGCGCACGCCGCCGAGCATTGGCTCACTCATGGTTGTTCCTTGATGCTGGTTGCGTTGCTGGTGTAACTGAAAAACCGCACGCTGATCTGCTCCGATAATTGCTCGCTGGCCTGTTTGATCCGTCGCAGCAGGTCGATCAGGTGGGCATTGCCGCAATACAGATCGGCATCCGGGTCGAGCCCGAGCAGTTCGTCTTTTAGCGGTGCCAACAGCAGCTCACCACAGCTGCCATAGGTAAACGCCAGCTTGCCCAGGCTGCTGAGAATGCCATCCACCTGGAACAGCACCGAGCGCGGGTTGCTGCTGTCGAGCAGGAGCAAATCGAGCACCGGCAGCCATTCCGACTGCGCCCGATAGCGGGCACGGTAGGTAACGATGCTGTCGGACAGCTCCAGTAGCCAATCGAGGCTGCCATCGGCGTCCATGGCCAGGGCGCGTTGCAGCACCAGGGTCTGGAATTGCAAGCGCTCCAGACGCCGGCCGATGGACAGGAAGTTCCAGCCCAGATCACGGGTCATACCGTCCAGGGCGAAGCCCGACAGGGTCATCAATGAGGCGGCGGCATCATCCAGCAAGGTCATAGCTTCGGCCGGTGACGGCGTGGCGCTGCTGGCCTGGCTGCGTTGCAGCATGCGGTTGAGGGCGCGCCAGTTGTCCGCAGACAAGCGCTCACGCAACTGGCTGGCGGTGTTGTACAGCTGCTGTTGCTGCCGCGCCAGGCCCGCCAGATCGGTCGACACCACCGCCTGCAGCAAGGTGCTCTCGATGCGCTCATCGCTCCAGCGGATCGGCGCCGGGGGTTGGCTTTGGCTCTGGCTTTGCCCTGCCCCGCTGGCTTGCTGTTGAGTCTTTGCTACGGCGTCTTTATCGGCGGTTTCGATCAGTTGCAGCCAGGCACAGAGGCCTTTGACGATGGTCCATTCGGCGCCTCGCTCATCGGGGCTGACGTTGAACAGAAAGCTCAAGGCCACGCGCATCAAGCGCGCGACATTGTCGCAACGTTCGGTATTGCGCCCCAGCCAGAACAGGTTTTCGGCCATGCGGCTGGACAAGTGGGTGTCGTCACGAATCAGGTCTTTGCTGGTGGTGGTGCGCGTCGACTGGCGGTGCGGCGCGACCTGCGCCCGTGCCTGCACCCAGGTGTCCTTGCTGCTGCCGCCGCGCTGCATGGTGATCACCCGCGAATCCGGCCCGGTCGCCACGCGGGTCAGGCCGCCGGGCATCACCACGTAGCCGTTCGGGGTGGCGCAGGCGTACACCCGCAAGCCAATCGCTCGCGGGTTCAGGCCAACAGGTGCGCTGGTTTGCCAGACCGGTGCCTGGGACAGGCGCACCAGTTCCTGGGCCACATAATTGCGTGGGTTGGCGCGCATCTTGGCAATCAGCGCGGTGCGCGCCTCGCCCGTGAGGTCTTGACCGAATACGGGCAACTGGCGCAGTTGCGGAAAACTCGGCTTGATTACCAGTTGATCGAGCTTGGCGATCACCTGCTCCAGGGCCGCGGGCTCACCGCACCACCAGGTGGCGACTGACGGCATGCGCAGTTCCTCACCCAGCAGGCGTTTGCTCAGTGCCGGCAGGAAGCCCAGCAAGGCGCCGGACTCCAGCAGGTTGGAGCCCAGGCTGTTGGCGATCAGCACATTGCCCAGGCGCGCGGCCTCGGTCAGGCCGGCGACACCCAGGGCCGATTCGGTGCGCAGCTCCAGGGGATCGCAGAAGTCATCGTCGACCCGGCGCATGATCACATGCACCCGTTGCAGGCCAGACAGGGTCTTCAGCCAAACAATACCGCCGCGCACCGTCAGGTCGCTGCCTTCCACCAGCGGCAAGCCCAGGTAGCGGGCGAGATATGCCTGCTCATAATAGGTTTCGTTGTAGGGCCCAGGCGTCAGCAAGACGATCAGCGGCGACTCACTACCACGCAGCGGTACCCCGCCGTTGCCCGCGCACTGGCGCCCCCAATGGGCCAGGCTGGCGCGCAAGGTGGCGAAGAAGCCCGACAGGTCCTGAACCTTCAGGTCGCGCAGCAGATCCGGGAAGGTCCGCGCGATCACTGCGCGGTTTTCCAAGGCATAACCGGCACCAGACGGCGCCTGGGTGCGGTCCGCTACAACCCACCATTGGCCATTGGGCGCGCGGGCCAGATCGACGGCGTAAAAATGCAGGGCCACGTTGCCCGGATGGCGCATGCCATGGGCTGGGCGCAGAAAACCGGCATGCCCGTGGATCAAGGCACTGGGCAGCAGGCCTTCCTGCAGCAAGCGTTGCTCGCCATACACATCGCCAAGAATCTGATTGAGCAGCGTGGCGCGCTGGATCACCGCTGCCTCGATTCCGGCCCACTCGGCGTGGGGCAGAATCAGCGGCAGCACGTTCAAGTCCCAGGGCCGCTGAATGCCCTTGGCGTCGGCATACACGTTGTAGGTCACGCCGTTCTCGCGCACCTGGCTGTCCACTGCCTCCAGGCGCTGGCGCATTGACTCTGGCGATTCCTTGGCCAGGCTGGCGAGCATGGCGCGCCAATGCTCGCGGGGTTGGTTGCCCGCATCCAGCAGCTCGTCGTAGCTGTTGGGGGGCGTACGGTATTCGGCGAGTAGTTTCTTTGGCATCAACTCGATTCTTCTGCGCGCAAAGGGCGAACCCGGCCGTTACTGCAGGCCGGGACGTTGAGGTGAGCTACCAAGGCTGCCAGCGCAGGTCCAGGGTCATGGGGAAGCTTGGGTTCAGCTCCTCCTTGTACACCCGCATTGGCCCTGGCGTGTGGCCGTGACTCCAGAAGCGGGCAAACCGGCGCGCTTCGGCGGCATTGGCATTGACTGGCGAGCTTTCCTCGCTGCGCCCGCCTGGATGCACCACATGGTAGGTGCAACCGCCAATGGCGCGCCCGCTCCAATTGTCCACCAGGTCGAAGGTCAACGGTGCCTGCACCTTGATGGTCGGGTGCAAGGCCGACCACGGGCTCCAGGCGCGGAAACGCACCCCCGCGACATATTCACCCGGCACGCCCGTTGGGTGCAGCGGCAAGCGCCGACCATTGCAGGCGATCTCGTGACGGCCATCGGTGAGGCCGCGTACGCGCAATTGCATGCGTTCCACCGAGGAGTCGACATAGCGCGCAGTACCACCGCCGGTCATCTCTTCGCCCAGCACGTTCCAGGGCTCGATGGCTTGGCGCAACTCCATCTCCACGCCTTCGTAAACCACGGTGCCAAACCGCGGGAAACGGAACTCGATAAAGGGTTCGAACCAGTGTTCTTCGAAGGCATAGCCACTGGCGCGCAGGTCCTTGACCACATCGCGAATATCCTGGGCAACGAAGTGCGGCAGCATCCAGCGGTCATGCAGCGCAGTGCCCCAGTTGACCAGCTTGGCCTGGTACGGCTCGCGCCAGAAACGTGCCACCAGGGCGCGCAGCAAGAGCATCTGCAACAGGCTCATGCGCTCGTGGGGCGGCATCTCAAAGGCACGGAACTCGACCAGCCCGAGGCGCCCGGTAGGCCCGTCCGGCGAGTACAGCTTGTCGATGGAAAACTCCGACCTGTGGGTGTTGCCGGTTAGGTCCACCAGCAGGTTGCGCAACAGCCGATCAACCATCCAGGGTTTGTCGCCAGGGTGCATGGTCGGCAGGATCTGATCCATCTGTTGAAAGGCAATCGCCAGTTCATACAGGTTGTCGTCGCGGGCCTCGTCGACCCGTGGCGCCTGGCTGGTGGGGCCAATAAAGGTGCCGGAAAACAGGTAGGACAGCGCTGGGTGGTTCTGCCAATAGGTGATCAAACTCTTGAGCAGGTCCGGGCGGCGCAGCAGCGGGCTGTCTTCGGCAGTTGCACCGCCGAGGGTGGCGTGGTTGCCGCCGCCGGTACCGGTATGCCGGCCATCGAGCATAAATTTCTCAGTGCCCAAACGGCTCAAGCGCGCCTCTTCATACAGGGTCGAAACCGTGTAGACCAGTTCGTTCCAGCTGGCGGCCGGGTGGATGTTGACCTCGATCACGCCCGGGTCTGGGGTCACGCTAAGCAGCTTGATGCGCGGGTCGCGCGGCGGCTGGTAGCCCTCGATGCGCAGCTTCAGCTTGAGCTTGGCGGCGCTGTGCTCGATGGCCGTGACCAGCGCCAGATAGTCTTCGATGCGCTTGAGTGGCGGCATAAACACATGCAGACGGCCATCACGGACCTGCACACACAGGGCGGTGTGAATTACATCGGCGGGCGCCAAGGGCTTTTCCGCCGTGGCAGCCGTTTTGCGGCTGAGCACCGGGCGCTTCTCGCTTTTTGCCGCAGTGGTCGCCAGGGCTTCACGCGGTGCAAAAGGATCGACGTCGAAGGTTTGCGGCATGTCCTCCGGCATCACCCAGGGCAGCGAGTTAAGCGGCAGGCGCAGGCCCATCGGCGAGTCGCCTTCCAGCAGGTACAGGCGCCCGCGCTTGAGCGGCCACGGGCAGGTGCGCCAGGCAATGCCCAGGGCAATGTCCGGGTCCAGGGCCTTGGTGGTCAGCGGCAGCACATAACCCACTACCGCGCCGAGGCCTTGCTCCAGCAGGCGTGCCAGGCGCTGGCGGGCTTCTGGAGCCTTGAGGTCGAGTTGTAGCGGGTCGAGGTTATCCGGCAGGCCCTGCTCCAGATGGGCCTGCTGAACCACGTCTTCGTACGCCGGAATCGGGCTGCTGGCCGGCAAACCGAGGATTTTGACCAGCTCGGCGGTAAAGCGCTTGGCCTCGTCGGGGCCGTAGCCGTCGTCATCGCCGTCGGCGGAAAACAGGCTGGCATCCAGCCACATCGGCTGGCCATCGATGCGCCAGAACATATTCAGCGCCCAGCGCGGCAACGGCTCGCCCGGATACCACTTGCCCTGGCCGTAATGCAGCATGCCGCCGGGGGCGAAGTGGTTTTTCAAGCGCAGGGTCAGCTCGCCGGCCAGGGCGCGCTTGTGGTCGCCATGGGCTTCGGTGTTCCACTGGGCGCCGTCCATGTCGTCGATGGAAACGAACGTTGGCTCGCCGCCCTGGGTTAGGCGCACATCCTGCCGCTTGAGGTCGGCATCAACCTGCTGACCGAGCTGGTCAATCTTGTGCCAGTCCTCATCGCTGTAAGGCTTGGTCACCCGCGGGTCTTCATGAATGCGGGTGATGGTCATCTCGTGTTCGAAGGTCACCTCGGCCTTGTCGGTGAAGCCGCTGACGGGTGCCGCCGAGGACGGCAACGCCGTACAGGCCAGCGGAATATGCCCTTCGCTGGCGAGCATGCCCGAGGTAGGGTCGAGGCCGATCCAGCCGGCACCGGGGATATACACCTCGGTCCAGGCATGCAGGTCGGTAAAGTCCACCGCGGTGCCGCTGGGCCCATCCAGCGCTTCTTGGTCGGCAGTTAGCTGGATCAGGTAACCCGAAACAAAACGCGCTGCCAGACCGAACTCACGCAGGATCTGCACCAGCAGCCAAGCGCTGTCGCGGCACGATCCCGAGCCTTTTTGCAGGGTTTCTTCCGGAGTTTGCACCCCCGGCTCCATGCGCAGCAGATAAGCGATATCCGCCTGCAGGCGCTGGTTGAGGGCAACCAGGAAGTTATTAATTGGCTGAGCGTCGGGAAGGATGACCTTGCGCGCCGCCGCGACCCATTTGCTAAGCAGCGGGCCGGGCTTGTCAGCCTGCAGATAGGCGCCCAGCTCCACCGCCAACTGCGCCGGATAGGCGAAGGGAAACTGCTCGGCGTACTTCTCGACGAAAAAGTCGAAGGGGTTGATGACGGTCATGTCCGCCACCAGATCGACCGTGAACTCCAAGGTGCCGGACTTTTCCGGAAAGACGAAACGGCCGATGTAGTTGCCGTAAGGGTCCTGCTGCCAATTGATAAAGTGTTCCTGTGGCGCCACCGTCAGCGAGTAAGACAGTATCGGCGTGCGCGCATGGGGCGCCGGACGCAGACGCACCTCGTGGGGCGACAGGCTGACCAGGCGATCATAGTGGTAGCTGGTTTTGTGGTGCAGCGCGACACGTATGGCCATCGACGGGTGCCTTCCATGAAGGTTTGCGCACGACGGCAAGCAACGCCCGGCCGCAGTGCTGGGAACGAGTTAAACCGGCGGTTGCAGAATTCATGCCCGCAGGCTCTGGGGTGCGCCTGTACGGCTGCAATCGGCCGGCTTGCCCGGCCGTCAGCAGCCATAGGACTGGGTTGCAGGCCTTATAGGGCGGCGCTGCCCTGCCCTTTGGTGGTCGGCGCCCTGCCCGGTCAGCGCTCAGAACTGGACGCGCACCAGAGTGGACAACCTGGCGCGTGCAAGTGGTGCACTGCACCACTCGCTGCACTTATATGGCGCCCCAGACGCAAACCACCCCCCGCGGCGATGGCTAAGCCCACAGGGATCGGGGAAGATTGCCAGCCAGCGTGGCGCCACGGTTGCGGATCAACTGCCCCATGCGCCGCCCAGCAGGTATCGCCATGCAATCACTTCCCGACGGTTTTCGTGCCCTGATCATCGGTGCCTCTGGCGCTATCGGCGCCGCATTGGTGGCCGAGTTGCGCAACAGGCCAGGCTGCGCCCTGGTCGTGGCCTTGCATCGGCATTCACAACCGGCCATCGACTTTGCCGATGAAGCCAGTATCGCGGCCGCCGCCGCAGTGGTGGCCGACCAAGGGCCGTTCCAGCTGATCATTAATGCCACTGGGATTTTGCATGGCAGCGACCAAACCAGCGCCGCACCGCTAATGCCAGAAAAGCGCTTGGCCGATTTGCACTACGGGCAGATGCAGCAGGTATTTCTAATCAACACCTTCGGCCCAGCGTTGGTGCTGCGCCACTTCAGCGGCTTGCTGGATCGCCAGCGCGGCATCCTGGCGTTGCTGTCGGCCAAGGTCGGCAGTATTGGCGACAACCGCCTCGGTGGCTGGTACAGCTACCGGGCCTCTAAGGCGGCCTTGAACATGTTGGTGAAAACCGCAGCTATCGAACTCAAGCGCAGCCAACCGAATTCGCTGTTGCTGGCCCTGCATCCTGGCACGGTCAACTCGCGGTTGTCGCAGCCGTTTCGCGGCGGCGAAATCGGCCGCAGCCCGGCCGCGGCCGCCCAGGACTTGCTGCGCGTGCTCGACCAACAATCTGCCGAGGCCAGTGGCCGGTTTCTGTCATACAGTGGCGAGCAGTTGCCCTGGTAACTAATGCCATTTTGGTTGATCGATGTCGGCACGCCTTAGCTGGATTAATCCTTACACTGCTAGCCCTGTTACTTGCCTCTCTGGAGCATCTGCATTTGTCCGCCGCCAAGTTTCCTCTGCGCACCGTCGGCCTGACCCTACTGGGCCTATTGCTGCTCGGCGTTTACGCCTGGCAACAGTGGCGTGGCCCGGAAGTCGCGGGCTATCGCCTGGAGCAGCGGCCCCTGGTGCAGCGGGTGGTGGCCAGCGGTGAGGTCGATAGCCAATCGATCAGCCAGATCGGCAGCGAAATCACCGGTGTGATTGCCCAGCGTTTGGTCCGTGAAGGCGATCGGGTCCAGGCTGGCGATCTGCTGCTGTCGCTTAACGATGACGAACAGCAGGCCAAACTGCGCGAAGCCAGCGCTGCCCTGCGTCAGCTCACTGACTCCAGCCGCCCGCAAGCGCAAGCCACCCTGGCCGAACTGAATGACCGCCTGGCCCAGCTGAGCCGCGAACGGCAACGCCGTGAGCAGCTGTTCAAGCGCCAACTGCTTTCCGTTGAACAGTTAGAGCAGGCACGCCAGGTCGAACTGATTGCGCGTTTGGCCCGTGACCGGGCCAAGCTGGCGGCCACCGCCCAGGCCCCCGGCGGCAGCGAAGAACAGGTGCTGCGCCAACGCCTGGCGGCGGCTGTGGCTAATTTGGCCAAGACGCAAATCTTCGCGCAGACCTCGGGCCTGGTGCAGAGCCGTGATGTAGAACCCGGTGATCTGGTACAGCCCGGCCGCGTATTACTCACCCTCGCCCGCACCGACAGCCAGGAAATCCGTCTGCCGCTAGACGAGAAAAGCCTGGCGCCGGTGGCCGTCGGCCAGAGCGCCACGGTGATTGCTGATGCCTACCCGCAACAACCACTCGCGGCGCGGGTCAGCTTTATGGCCCCGCAGGTGGATGCCGCCCGTGGCACCCTCGATGTACACCTGGCGCTGCTTGAGCCGGCCGCGTTTCTGCGTCAGGGCATGACCGTTTCGGTGAGCATCGAAACCGGCCGCCGCCCGCAAGCATTGGTGCTGCCCAACGATGCCCTGCGCGCCCGCCAGGGCGACCGCGCCGAGGTGCTGCGTGTGCGTGATGGTGTGGTTGACGTGGTAGCCGTGCGCCTCGGCTTGCAAGGCACCGGCTTGAGCGAGGTGCTCGAGGGCTTGCAGGCTGGCGACCTGGTGCTTAGCGGCGAAGCCGTGGCGGGCCAGCGGGTGCGCTGGCGCGAGCAGGCCCTACCCGGCAGCGGCGCGGAGTAAGCCCATGCGCCTGCACAATCCGCTGTGGACCGAATGGACCCTGGCCGTGCGCTTTCTCTTCGACAACCGCATGCAGACCCTGCTGATCAGCCTGGGGATTGCCATCGGCTGTGCGGTAATTGTGTTTATCACAGCGCTGATCACTGGCCTGCAGGCCAACGTCGTGCAACGCACCCTGGGTACCCAGGCGCATATCCGCATCCTGCCGCTGGACGAGGTCAACCACGCGCCGCCTGGCCTGCCCTCCGAATGGACCCTGCAGCTGGATAACCCGCGGGCCCAACGTCTGCGCTCCATTACCAACTGGCAGGAGGTGCGCGACCTGCTGGATCAGGACCCGCAGCTGCGTGCGGTGTCGCCGCTGATCAGTGGCCCGGCCTTGGCCCGCCGCGGTCAAGCGCGCGCCTCGGTGGTGCTGATGGGTATCGATCCCGAGCGTTATGCGCGAATCATCCCCCTGGCCGACGACCTGCTCGCCGGCAGCGTCAGCATCCAGGCCGGCCACGCCTTGATCGGCAGCGAGCTGGCCAAGGATCTGGGCCTGCGCCTGGGCGACAAATTGCGCCTGGATGCCGGCGAAGGCCGCGAAGCCATCGTCGACGTCACCGGCATTTTCAACCTCGGGGTGCGTGAGCTGGACACCCGCAACGTCTACCTCGACTTGAAACAGGCGCAGACCCTGCTGAACTTACCGGGCGGCGTCAGCGTGATCGAAACCACCGTGGCGCAGATCTTCCAGGCCGACCAGATTGCCCAGCGCCTCGGGCGCCTCACCGGTTTACAGGCGGAAAGCTGGATGGCCAGCAACGGCCAACTGCTCAATGCCCTGACGTCGCAAAGCATGACCACCCAGATGATCCGCATCTTCGTCGGCATTTCGGTGGCCTTTGGCATTGCCAGCGTGCTGGCGGTGAGCGTGGTTCAGCGCACCCGAGAAATCGGTATTTTGCGTGCCATGGGCAGCCCTCGCGGGCAGATCCTGCGGGTGTTTTTGCTGCAAGGCGGGCTGCTTGGGCTGTTGGGTTCATTGGCGGGCAGCGGCATAGGCTGGGGCCTGGTGCAGGTGTTCAACCTGCTTGGGCCGAAGCTGTTCATCATCCCGGTGCCGGCTGACCTGATTCCGCTGGCGATTCTGATCGCCACCCTTACCGGCATTCTCGCCGCCGCCATGCCAGCCCGTCGTGCCGCACGTTATGACCCCGCTGTGGCGATTCGTTATGTCTGATGCTCTGATGCCCCTAACGGGCCAAACGTCGCCAGCCAGCAGCGAAGTGCTGCGTCTGCAGCAACTCGACAAGACCTTCAATGCCGGTACGCCACTGGCCAGCCAGGTGCTGCACGACATCAACCTGCGCCTGTGCCGTGGCGAACTGGCAGCGCTGATCGGCCCGTCGGGCTCAGGCAAGAGCACCCTGCTGAATCTCATCGGCTTGCTCGACACTCCCAGTAGCGGTGAGCTGTACCTGCTCGGCCAGCCTACCCGCGATAGCGATGACGCGACCCGCACCGCGCTGCGTAATCAGGCGATTGGCTTTGTGTTCCAGTTCCATCACCTGATTTCCGCCTTCAGCGTGCTGGAAAACGTGCTGATGCCGCTGATGATCCGCCACGGCAAACCCAGCCGCGCCGAGCGGCAACTGGCCCTTGAGCTGTTGGCTGAGGTCGGCTTGGCGGACCTGGCCGAGCGCCGGCCGACGCAGATTTCCGGTGGCCAGCAGCAACGGGTGGCCATTGCCCGTGCCCTGATTACCCGCCCGCCCCTGCTGCTGGCCGACGAACCGACTGGCAACCTCGACTCGCGTAGCGCCCAGGGCATCTTTGAGTTGTTCCGCCGGGTCAATCAGCAGTTGGGCTGCGCCATTCTGGTGGTGACCCACGACCAGCAACTGGCCAGCAGTTGCCAGCGCATCATCCAGCTCAGCGATGGCCATATCGTGGTCGATGCCAGCTAGCGACGCTTGCGCAGATGGGCCGCCAGCAGCTGGCTAGCGCCCTGGGTCTTGGCCGTGTACCAGAACACCCGGCTGACACCACGGGTTATCGCCACATAGGCCAGGCGCAGGTTTTCATCGGCCATGGCCTGGTCGTAACTGCTGGTGAAGAAGCCGCTGGCGGCATACAGCGCATTGCGCAGCGGATGGGTCGGCGCCGGGCTGCCGTCGTCGATGATGATTGCCACCTCCGCCTGCAAACCCTTGGCCCGGTGAATGCTGTAAGCCCTGACCGGCAACTGCTTATCCAGCCGTCCCTGGATCTGCTGCAACGGCGCATTACGCCGGCTGAGCAGCAACACGGCGGTCGGCTCACGGCTCTGGCGCTCACCGGCATAGGCGCATTGCGCCTGGATCTGCGCCAGCAGCTCCGGCAACTGGCGGTTGAGGTCGAAGTTTTCGATCAGTTTGACCCCGTGATTGCCGGTTTGTGTGGGCTTGCACGCCTGACTGGCTTTCACCTGCTTACAGGCAACCGCCTCCAGAACCGCCTCGCCATCGCGAATCACGGCCTCGATGCTGCGGTAGTTGTTGCTCAGGTTGAGCACCTCGCTGTGCTTGGCCTGGCCTTTGCCGGGGAAGTGGCGATCAAAATCAATAAACAGCTCCGGCGAGCTGCCACGCCAGGCGTAGATCGACTGCCAGTCGTCGCCAATCGCCATCAGGCTGACCGCCTGCCCACGGCGCGCCAGGCTGCGTTGCACGGCCTGCAGCCAGAGCACAATCTGCGGCGAGATGTCCTGGAACTCATCGATTAACAGATGGCTAAGGGGCGCCAGGGCTTCGAGGCCGATACTCGACTCATCTGCCGTCAAGCGTTCGGTCAGGCACTGAAACGCGCCATCGAAGGTCTGCAAGCCCTGGGCCTGTAGGCCGCGCTGGAAATAGGCCCAGAACTGCAGCAAGGCCTCGACAAACAGCCGCTCACCCGGCGCACAACTCAGCTGCGCGGGCTGCAACTGATCGAGCCGAATGCCGATGCTCTGGCAGAACCCGGCTTGGGCATAGAACGCCTCATACAGCGGTAGCGCACTGAACTCCCCCGCCAGCTTGAAGCCTTGCAGTGGCGCTGGCCCCGGTTGACTGCCGGCTTCATTGGCCGGTGGCAACGCCAGCAGGCAGTGCACCTGTTGGCGAAAGGTCGGCTGCTCGGCATAACACTGCTGGTAGGCCTCAATCAGCAGGCGCTGCTGAGCCGGACGCAGACGGTCGCCGGTCAGCGGGTTGTCCAGTTCACGAGTCGTGGGCCGTTCAGCCAGTTGCTCGAACCACTGCGGGTTACCCAGCTCACTTTTGGCCAGCACGCCCATGGCCGAATGGAAGGTGCGTACGCACTGGCGCGCCTGGCTGGCACTGAAGTCATAAGCCCAAAACGCGAGAAGCTTGAGCAATTGCTCACGCAGTTGGGCGCAGGAGGTATTGGTGAAGGAGATCACGGTCAATTGCGACGGCGCGATGCCCAGGTGACAGAGCATAAACACCACCCGTAGCACCAGGGTGGTCGACTTGCCGGAACCGGCGCCAGCAAAGATCCGGCTCAGTGGCTGACGCGTGAGGATCATCGCCCACTGCTCGTCCGAGGGCGGGCTGAGTAACCCGGCCTGCACAGCGGCGCCCACCCGCTCGCGCATGGCCTGGCTCTGCGCCGCTGTTACCGCCAGCAGCGTCGGGCCGTAGATAGCACGCTTGGATTTTTTGCCTGCCGCTGTGGCGCTGGAAGGCTTACTGGCGGGCTTCGGTTGGGCTTGACTGGCGCGTTTGCTCTGACGTGACGGGCCTTTTACCGTGGTTGTCACCGGGACCAAGGCCAGGGCTGCTTCACGCTCGGCACGCAGGTAGGCGGTAGTGCGCGGGAAATACCGCGCCAGAGCGGCGCGCAGACGCAGCTGGTAGCGCTCAACAGCAGACAACATTCAACGATTTCCGCCCACGGTGGAGTTAGATCGTTGAATGATAAGTGGTTTTTCTCAGATCAGGGGAAACCCAGCAGCGCCTAGCCGAGCCGACTGGCCTGGCCGTGCAGCTCATCACGGGCCAGACGCAAGTCGTCGGCATCCTGGTTGAGCTGGTGAATGGCGTTGAGCAGACGCTGACGCAGTAACTCATCCTTGATCTGTTCGGCGGCGCGCATCACATCCAGGGCCGCGGCCTCGTTGTGGCTGGCAACGGCATCCAACACTTTGCGCATGTTTCTAACGGCTCGGCTCATGACTGGGTTCCTCCTGGATTAGTCAGCCATTTTAGGACCGCAAGATTGCCAAATGATTGCAGCGTCAGCCGAGTGTCGGCGATGGGGAGTGGCGGTGGGCGTTTGTTCTGCTACGCAGCTACAGGTACGGCCATGTGCCCGTGGCATTGCACCACGGGCACTTGCGTCTAGAGGCCGTTATTCCGGCAAGGTGCCGGGCAGCAGTTCGAAGTTGGGGGTGAAGGTCGTCATCGCCGCCATCAACTGCTCAAAGGGTTTGCTGTCACCCTCGAACGTGGCTTTGCCGCCAGCAATCAACTGAGCAAAGCTGGTCTTACGGGCCATCACCTGCTCCAGATCGCTGCGGTTGAGGGTGATGGTCAGGTCGGCATCCTTGACCTGTTGGCCCTTGATGTTGGTCAGGGTCGAGTTACTCAACTCAACCACGAACTGCTCGCCGTTGTCCGGGGTCTTGAGGTTGAAGACAAAGTGCTGACCGTCGAACTTGCTGCCATCCAGGCTGATGCCGAGGAAGTTCAGCCACAGCTCGGTGCTCATGCCACGAATCAAGTCCGGCCCGCCGGTTTTTGGCGATACGCCTTTGGGCATGCCATTACGCAGTTCGTAGGCGGCAGCGAGGAAGCTGTTGCGCACGCTGGGGCTTTCTTTCTGATAGCCCACTTGCTCGTAGACATCCGCCAGTAAGTCCTTGGCCGCGCTGTTGTTCGGCTCGGCATAGACCAGTTTGTTGAGGATTTCATAGGCCTCGCGGTACTGGCCCTGGTCTGCGAGGCTCTTGCCCTTGGCCATGATCTTCTCGGCGCCGCCCATCATCTCCACATACAGCGGTGCGGAGTCTTTTGGCGACAATGGCATCAGGGTTGCCGGGTTGGCGTCCCAGTAGCCGAGGTAGCGGTTGAGCACTGCACGGCTGTTGTGCTCTTCCGAGCCGTGATAACTGTGCGCTGCCCAACTCTTTTTCAGGCTCTCGGGCAGTTTGTAGACGTTGTGAATCTCGTTGATGGTGACGCCCTGGTTGGCCTCGTGCAGCACGGCGTTGTTAAGGTTGGCGTACACGTCACGCTGGGTGCGCATGACTTCCTGGATACGTTCGTTGCCGAAACGCGGCCAGCTGTGGGACGCGAACATCACGTCAGCCTGCTGGCCATAACGGTACAGGGCGACGTTGATATGTTTGGACCAAACCAGCGCATCACGCACCAGGGCGCCACGCAGGGTGTAGATGTTGTGAATGGTGCCGGTGATGTTTTCTGCCGCCCAGAAGGCCTTGAACTGCGGAAAGTAGGTGTTCATCTCGGCAGGTGCTTCGGTTCCCGGCGTGCTCTGGAACTCCATCTCGACACCGTCGATGGTCAGTGTCTCGAAATCTTTCGCGATGTAGCGGTTGGGCTCGATCAGGCCCAGGTTGCCTGCAGCGGTGTTCTTGCCGATTGACTGGTCGACGTGACCGAATGGGCTGCGCGGCAGCAATACGCCGTACTGGAAGAACATCCGCCGGGTCATGGCATTGCCGGCATACACGTTCTCGGCCACCGCATGTTCCATAAAGCCGGACGGCGCGATCAGCGGGATTTTGCCGCTGCGCACGTCGGCCTCCTCCACCACGCCGCGAATACCGCCGAAGTGGTCGCCGTGGGAGTGGGAAACCACTACGGCCACCACCGGACGCTTACCGAGCTTCTCGTTGATAAAGTCCAGCGCCGCCTTGGCGGTTTCCTTAGCGGTCAGCACGTCAAAGATGATCCAGCCGGTGTCGCCCTTGATAAAGCTGATGTTGGCCAGGTCATAGCCGCGCACTTGATAAACCTTGCCCGGCACCACCTCATACAGGCCGTAGGCCATGTTGAGCACGGCCTGGCGCTGCAGTGAGGGGTGGATGCTGTCGAAGTCCTTGCCCTGCAACAGGTACTCGTAGCTGCCCATGTCCCAGGCCACGTTGCCGGCTTCGGCCATGATCTGTTTGTAGGGCGGCGCGGAGATAAAGCCCTTTTGTGCTTCCTCGAAGTCGCGCTTGTCCTCGAACGGCAGGCTCTTGCGCAAGGCCTTCTGCAGCTCGATGGTATAGGGCGATGGCAGCTTGCCCTTGGCGTCGAAGTGCTTGCCCTGCATGGCGCCAGGATCAGCTTGGGCCACACCGCCGCCGGCGGCGTAAACCGTGGCACTGACGCTGGTGGCCAGGGTAATGGTCAGCGCCAAGCGGAGTTTGCTGTGCTGTTTCATCGGTTCATTCCTTTGTGGACTATCGATAGGGTTGCTGCATGGCACGCCAGGCTAGAAGCGCCACGTCATATTGGCCGTCAGGGTTTGAATCCAGGCATTGCGGTACTCGCCGGCAAGGCGCTCACCAGAGAGCTTTTTGCTTTGATCGACGGGCATGTCGCCCATCCAGATCAGGTCCCAGCTGAGGTTTACATCGGTGTTCTGATCCAGGCTGTAGGTGGCCCCCGTGCCCAGGCGCCAGGTCGAGCCCGTGGGCAGGATCACTCCGCGGTTGGCATCCGAGACAGCCGCCGTGTCATAGGCCAGGCCGAGGTTCCAAAGCAGCTGTGGATTGACCTGATATTGGCTGCCCACGGCCAACTGATAGGTATCCTTGAACCGCGCATCCACGCTTGCGGACTGGGCACCGGCCAGTTGGGTATCCAGCTCAACGCCGATCTCGCCAAACCGCGACCAGTCCTGCCAGTTGACACTGGCCAGCAACGCCCACTGTGCATTCAGCTGCTGATAAAGGCTGAGCGTGGCAGTTTGCGGCACCTGGGTGTCGAGCTGGATGCGCCGACCATCAAGCGGCGTTAGCAACGGCCCTGTATCACTGACATCCAGACGGCTGTCGAAGTCCAGATTGATTTCACTGGTGTAAGCCAGGCCAATCCGGGTACCCGGCTGCGGGGCGTAAATCAAACCGAGGTTGGCGCCGTAGCCCCAGGTCTGATCCTCATACTTGAATTGGCCGTCGCTGCGATCGAGTAAGCCAAAGGGCGCTCGATTGATCGCTGCCTGCGACTCCAGCATGGCGTACATGGCCTTGACGCCTATGCCCAGGGACCACTGTTCATTAAGTTGGTAGGCCGCGCTCGGCACCAGCGATAGGCCGACAATCGAGGCGTTTTGCAGGTAATGGCGGCCGGCCCAATCGTTGTCGTAATTCTCGGCCAGGCCAAAGTCGCCATAGCTGCCGAACCCTATGGTCCAGCGCTCATCCAGTTGCTGGCTGATAAAAAAACTGGCCGACGGGGTCAATCCCAACGGGTTGCCGCCATCACCGCCGCTCGCGGTGCTGGTGCCATCCACATCAAAGCCTAGGTCGCCAAACAACAGCTGGCCTCCCGCACTCATCTGGGTGCCCGGCAAATAGCTCAGGCCGGCCGGATTGCTGGCGATGGTTGAAGGCCCCTGCGCCCGCGCCGCCGCCCCGGCGTTGGCCAGGCCGGTGTTATCGCTACCAAATTCATACAGCATGATCCCACCGGCCAGCGCTGAGGCCGGCAACGACAGGTACAGCGTGGCGGCGGTCAGTAGCGTTAGGTGACGCTTCGGCATAAGCAGGTTCCAGTGGCGGCGTGTGATCGCTGTGATTGCCCTAGATTGAAGCACAGCGAGAAAATTACTTTAAATGGTATATTTTCAGAAAATCATAACGTTGAGGTTATTGTGATTACCCAACGCCGGTTGCTGCACTTGCTGACACTCGTCGAGTACGGCCATTTTGGCCGGGCTGCGGATGCCTTGAATATCTCCCAGCCAGCCTTGTCCAAAAGCATCCAGGCACTGGAGGCCGAACTTGAAGTCACCCTGGTTGACCGCAAGAGTGGCGGCGTCAGCCTGACAGTTTTTGGCCAGATAGTGGCCGAGCGCAGCAAGCCCCTGCTTACTGTAGAAGATGACTTACGGCGAGAGATCAGACTGCTTAATGAGCATCAGATCGGCGCTCTGAGCGTGGCCTTCGGGCCTTATCCCAGCATCACGTGTGGTTATGCGGGCGCGGCGCGGCTGCTGGCTCGGCATCCTGGGATTAACATCGGCATGCGGGTGAGTGGCTGGCACGAAGTGGCCCAGCAGGTACAAGCGCGCACGGTAGACCTGGGCATTGCTGAAATCAGCGCCCTGGAGGGCAATGAGCATTTCGCCACCGAACTGCTTGGCGAACATGCCGGCCGGCTGTTCTGTCGGCCCGGACATCCGCTCTTGAGCGCAGGACCGCTGACGCCGGCCATGTTGTTCCAGTATCCGTGGATTTGCCCGCGCCTGCCTGGGCGCAGCAGCACGGCCTTACCGGCAGACTTGGGGGTGGCTGGGACAATTGACCCACTGAACGGTGATTTTGTCCCGGCTATCGAAATTGATGTGCCCATGCACCTCGACACTTTTCTGCATGCCAGCGATGCCCTGGCCATCAGCCTGCTGAGCAATATGGAGTCGGCACTGCTGGCTGGTGAGGTGGCGCTGGTGCCGGTAACTGGCTTGGCGCTGAACGCCCATTACGGCTTTATCTACCTGCGTAACCGCAGCCTGGCACCGGCAGCCAAGGCCTATATGGACGAAGTGCGCGCACTTGAGGCTGAGATCCGCGCCAAGGAACGACGCCTGGCGGAGCAATTTGCCAGGCATCGTTAACGTGCGCTGGCACTACCGCGCAAGGCCAGCGCTACCTGGCTCTGGATTGCATAGGCCGGGGCCTCAACGCTGCGGTAGTCGCGGGTGTAATTGCTGGCGAACTGCGCGGCACCCCACTGCTGGTACTGCTGCACATGCTTGAGCTCGTGGGCCCAGAGTGCGACGTTGTTTTGCGCGTCCTCGGCATGGCGAAAGACGATGATATCCAGCAGGGTCACGGCATTCACATCGGGGTTTTGCAGCATGGTATTGGCCGCATTGAGGGCCACGCCGTTGCCGACCTGATAGCGCACGGCATCCAGCACCTGCAGGTCGTAATAGCTCTCCAGGGCGGCGCGGATATGCAGCGGAATGCCCTCCACCCCCTGCACCGAGGCGCTGTTGCGCGACTCTTCCAGCCAGCGCTGCAAGTTGCTGGCGGCGAGCTGATTGACGCTACTGGTCAGCGCCTCCAGCTCTTCTTTGCTGCCCGGCGCACAGAAACAGGTGACCACGCAGACTTCACTTTGCCCGGCCGGGCAGGCGCCGGCGTCGGTGCTGATGGCAACGGCCAGTAACAGCGCCGTCAGGCGAGAACGTTTAAGCAAGGAAACAACTGGCAAGGGCTTGGTCCTGAGACAATGGCGATCAATCGGCGATACTGCCGCAGCAGTCGTGGCTGCCGGGATTGGACCGCGGCGCTCGACGTTGGTTAGCGCGTGCAGCAACAAATAGTCATTTTACCGATTCCAGCCACGAGGTCTGCGCCATGGCCGATGACAGCTATTACTACGAACCCGCACAAGGCCACGGCCTGCCCCATGATCCGTTCAATGCCATCGTCGGCCCGCGCCCGATTGGCTGGATTTCCTCCCAGGATCGCCAGGGCCGGCTGAACCTGGCGCCCTACAGTTTCTTCAACGCGTTCAACTACGTGCCACCGATCATTGGTTTTGCCAGCGTGGGACGCAAGGACAGCCTCAACAACATCGAGCAAACCGGCGAGTTCGCCTGGAATCTGGCCACCCGCCCGCTGGCCGAGGCAATGAACCAGAGCTGTGCGGCGGTGGCCCCCGAGGTCGACGAGTTTGCCCTGAGCCAACTGACGCCGCTGGCCTCGCGGCTGATCAGCGTGCCACGGGTGCAGGAAAGCCCGGTGTCGTTCGAATGCCGGCTGACCCAGATCATTCAGTTGCAGCGTCACGACCAGAGCCTGGTGCCGACCTGGCTGATTCTCGGCGAGGTGGTGGCTGTGCACATTGCCAGACATCTACTCAAGGACGGCATCTACGACACGGCCGCGGCGCAGCCGATCCTGCGTGGCGGTGGTCCTGCAGACTATTTCCAACTCGGCCCTGATGCACTGTTCAAAATGCGCCGCCCAAGCAGCACTTGATCGCAAAAACGTCAGGCAGGCCATTGGGCGTTTTCACCCTGCTCCTGGAGGCGACACTTAGCTATAGTTGGAAGGCAAATTCGTCGCGCCTGGGGCCCTGGAATGGACATGCCGCACAACCAGACCGTGATCGATGCGTTGTGCCAGGTGGTCAGCCGCCATTTACCGCCGCCGCTGCAGAGCGTGCTGGATGTGTTGATGGAACGCCTGCAGGAACAACGCATCCATGCCGGCAGCAACAAGGAAGAGCAGACCTACATCGACTTCTTTCGTGTCTGTAAGCAGCTGCGCGAGGCCGTGCACCTGGATACGGCCGCAGGCATTTGTCAGCGCCTGCGCCATAGCGCGCCACTCAGCGCAGCGCCCACCGACCTTAGCGAGTGGAACCTGGTGGACGATGCCGAGGTCGAGTCCATGCTCGATACCCGCCGCCTGGCCCGTGGTTTGCGCGAGCCACTGGGCCATCTCGAATGGCGGGTCTGCAACTGCCTGGGCCAGCTCGACAGTAGTTTGAAAAAAGACAGCGACAATCCCCTGTCGCTGGAGTTTCTCCTGCACACCCTGCAAGCCGGTCTGCGCCTGCACGAACAACCTGCGGCTATCCGCGAGTTGTTCTATCGCTGCTGTATCGAGGTGCTCGGCCGGGGCTTGCAGGACTACCTGCAGCACCTGGATGAGGTCTTTATCCACTTTAAGATTGTTCCGCGCCGCGCCGCATTGGCCCTGGCCAACGGCGCGCACAGCCGGGTTAGGCGCTCACAGGCCTCGGCCAACGCGGCTGACAGCAGTTACCAGGCGATCCAGCAGCTAAGCCCACTCAAGGGGGGGAGCAGCCTTGCCGCCAGCGACACTGGCGTCGTCAACCTGATGCAACTGCAACAGGCCCTGCCGAGCCTGCAGGCAGCCCCTTGCCCGGAACACGGCTGGACGGCTGAGAGTTTCCTCGGCGCCCTGCACGCCGCGGGCCTGCACCCATCACCGCGGCAACGCCAGGATGCTCAACTGGTCGCTGACCTGTTTCAGCATATTGAGCAGGAACAGATCATTGCGCCGGCCGTCAAACCGGCGCTGCGCCGGCTGATGCCTCCCGTGGCCCAGGCCGCCATGCTCGAGCCGGCAGCCTTTGCCGACCCGCAGCACCCGGTGCGCGCCACTCTGGACAAGCTGATGCGCCTTTGCGATTTCGCCGAACCGGCCAATCCGGTACTGGATCAGCGCATGGAGCAACTGATCGACCAGATTGTTAGCGATTACCAAGGCGACAACCGGGTCTTCAGCCGTTACGACGAGCAGCTGGAGCAACTCTTGGCGGCTCAGCAACGGGCCTACCAGAGCAATGCCGAGCGCGTGCTGCAGTACCACCGCGGCCGCGACAAGCTGCAACAGGCGCGCCGGCAAGTGATGCGCAGCCTGGCTGAAGTGTTCGGCCCACAAGCGCCGAAGGTCCTGCTCGACTGGCTCGACGCCGGCTGGCAGGAACTGATGGTGCATGCCTTGCTGCGTCAGGGTGAGCAGGCTCTGGATTGGCTGGAGGAACTGGCGGTGATCCGCCAGCTCAACAGCTGGCTGCAGGACACGCCCCAGGCCAATGACGATACGCCCCTGGCGGTGGAACGAGGCTATGAAGTTGATCAGGCTCTGGAGTTTCTGCGCCGGCAGATCGAAAGCCTGTTACCCGGCCAGTACCGGCATATCCCGGTGTTGCAACAACTGCAGCTGCAACTGCAGGGACTACAAGCCATCGAACTGGTCGCCACGCCGCTGCCCGCCGAGCCTGTCGCCCCAGCATTGTTCACCCCCGAACAGCAACGCTGGCATGAACGCTTGCAGCAATTGAGCGCCGGCGACTGGCTGAGCACCGAGAGCGGGCAAGCCCTGCAACTGATCTGGGCCAACCCGAGCAGTGACCATTTTGTCCTCGCCGACCGCCAGGGCCACGAAGCCGGCAGCTTTACCCGCATGGAGCTGATGCAGCAACTGGCCAACGGCTGGATTGGCACTGCTGCGGCGACGCCACCCAACGTCGTGCAGGATCACCTGCAAAGCATTGTCGGCCAGCTCTACCGCGACATTGCCCACGCCCGCAGTCATGACGAACTCACGGGCGTCTACAACCGCCGCAGTTTTGAAGCCTGCGTGGCCCAGACCATCACCCAGCACGAGCACTACGCCTTTATCTACGGGCATATCGACCAGTTCAGCCTGCTCAACTCCAGCTGCGGCCCCTTGGCGGGCGATACTTACCTCAAGCAGTTGGCCGCCCTGCTCGCCGCCCAGCTACCGGCGCACGCCACTCTGGCGCGAATCGGCGGTGCCGACTTTGCCGTGGCCCTGCCGAAAACCAGCGGTGGCCAGGCTTACAGAACCGCGGAAAAACTGCGCCAGGCCGTAGAGAGCAACGTCTTTCACTGGCAGGGCCAGGATCGCAGCGTGACCATGAGTCTGGGGCTGGTGCTGACCAGCGAACGCCGCGACGTGATCAACATTTTTTGTGACCTGCAGACCGCCTGCAATGCCGCCAAGGAGTCCGGGCGCAACTGCGTGCACATTTACGATGAAGCTGTCGATGGTGCGCAAACCAGCCTGATGGCCATTGCCGCGCGGGTGGACGGCATCATCGAGCGCGGCGAGCTGAGCATGCGCATGCAACAAATCGCCCCGGCCAACAGCCAGCATCAGCAGTTGCCCCATTACGAACTGCTGTTGGTGATGGAAAACGATATCAACCTGCTGGACTTCATAACCGCCGCCGAGCGCTATCACCGGATGACCAAGGTGGACCGCTGGGTACTCAAACGCACCTTCAGCGAACTGGCCGATCACCCACAGGTCTGGGAGCGCACCAGTGGCGTATCCATCAACCTGTCCGGCAGCAGCCTGAACGACGACAAGTTGCTCGGCTTTATCGAAAGTCTGTTCGAGCAACACCCGGTGCCGCCCGAGCGTATCTGCTTTGAGCTAACCGAGACCGCGGCGGTGGCCAACCTGACCAAGACCGCCGACTTTGTCCGTCAGTTGCAGAAGATCGGCTGCACCTTCTCGATCGACGATTTCGGCACCGGGTTTTCCTCCTACGATTACCTCAAACGCCTGCCGGTGGACTTCGTCAAAATCGACGGCAGCTTCGTCAAGGAAATCGAGCGTTCACCCAGCGACCTGGCCATGGTCAAGTCGATCAATGAAATCGCCCATGTGCTGGGCCGCAAGACCATCGCCGAGTACGTCGAAACCCAGAGCATCCGTGAGCAGTTGGCCGCCTTGGGCATCGACTATGTACAGGGCTATGGCGTCGAACGGCCACGGCCATTAAGCGAATATCTACAGCGTTGCTGAGCGTGGCGTAAATCAGGCACTGGCAGGCAGCGCCACGCCGTCCACATCCTCCAGCGCCCCATGACTGTCGGCAAACTGCTCGCGAATGCGCAGCATCTGCGGCAAGGCGCGCTTGAAGGGTTCGATCAAGGCCGGGTCGAAGTGGCTACCGGCTGACGCTTCGATGTGGCTGACCGCGGCGTCTACCGTCCAGGCCTGCTTGTAGGGGCGCTCGGTGGTCAGCGCGTCGAACACGTCGGCCAGGGCGGCGATGCGCGCCAGCAAGGGAATGGCTTCGCCTTTGAGGCCATGGGGGTAGCCACTGCCATCCCATTTCTCATGGTGACAAAGGGCGATCATCCAGGCGGTTTGTAACAACTCGTCCGTGTGCTGGCCGATGATGTCGGCGCCCATTTGCGGGTGGCACTTCATCACCTCCCACTCGTCAGGGTTCAATGTCCCTTGCTTGAGCAGGATATGGTCAGGAATACCGATCTTGCCGACATCATGCATGGGGGATGCGTTGTAGAGGATCTCCACGCTTTTCTCACCGAGCCCCGCGGCTTCACCGATCAAGCGACAGAAATGGCTCATGCGGATGATGTGGTTGCCGGTTTCATTGTCACGAAATTCGGCCGCCCGCCCCAGGCGGCGGATGATCTGCTGGCGGGTGTTGAACAGCTCCGCCGTGCGCTCGCCGACCTGACGAGCCAACTCGCGATTTTGATCATAGAGCGCCAGATGGGTGCGCACCCGCGCCAGTACGATGGCCGGGCTGACGGGCTTGGTGATGTAGTCCACCGCGCCCAACTCCAGACCGTGACGCTCGTCTTCGACCTCGCTCATGGCGGTGACAAAAATCACCGGGATGGCACGGGTATCCGGGTTGTTCTTGAGCTGCTCGCACACCTGATAGCCGTTCAGGCCCGGCATCATCACATCCAGCAGGATCAGATCCGGTGGGTTTTCTCCCAGCGCGATCTTCAGCGCCTTTTCACCACTCAAGGCCACTCGCGTACGATAAAAAGGCGACAACACCGCATTGAGAATATCGATGTTGTCGGCCATATCATCGACCAGCAGGATGGTGCTTGAAGGGTTATGCACGCTCACGGTGACTCCTTGTTGGTCTGCTTATGACCGGGCCTCCGAGGCCCGGCAGGACCTTAATTCGATCCAGTCGCTAACGTCATGCGCTGGCGCAAGGCTTGCAATGACTGTAGTGCCTGATCGAACTGGTAGCGACCGATCAAGCGTTCCAGGTCCTTGGCCTGCGTCTGCCAGCCCAGGCTGAGCAACCCGGAAAACTGCGCCGCCAGGCACTCACCTGCCTCGCCATCATCCTCGCGCAGCAGGTTTTCCAGACGCTCAAGCCCGGCGTTGAGGGCGGCGATATCCACGTCGGCGGCAGCAAGGCTAATCCCCGCGTACGCCTCCGGCGGTTGTGGCGTGGCCTGCAGCCCTTGCTCGATCTGGCTAATCAAGCCCTGCAGTTCGAGCACCAGGCCCTGGAGATTCAATTCGGCCTCGTCATCACGGCCATGGCGCAGTTGCGCTTCGAGTTCGGCGGCATTCAACACCAGGCCACGAGCGCCGATATTGCCGGCCAGGCCTTTGAGCGAATGGGCCGCCCGCACCGCCGTGTCGCGGTCATCAACCGCCAGCGCCGCCCGCACCCGCTCCAGGCTGTCGGCCTGGGTTTCACAGAAGCGCTTGAGCAACTTACGCAGCAAGGCGCTATTACCGTCCAGGCGCTGCAACGCCGCATCCATCTGCAGGCCGGCAATCACCGGCAGGTGGGTATCCTCAGATGTCAGCTCTGGCAGCGCCCCACGGGCGCCCGAGGCCTTGACCCAGCGTTGCAGAGTGATGAACAGCTGATTGACGTCCAGGGGTTTGGCGATGTGATCGTTCATCCCGGCCTGCAGGCATTTTTCCTTGTCGCCGGCCATGGCATTGGCGGTCATGGCCAGAATCGGCAACTGGGCAAAGTGCGCCTGCGCGCGAATTCGCCGGGTCGCTTCGAAACCGTCCATCACTGGCATCTGACAGTCCATCAAAACCCCGTCATAGGCGGTCTTGGCCACCATGGACAGGGCTTCGGCACCGTTGCTGGCGACATCCACACGAATCCCGGCGCGGGCAAGAATCTCTACGGTCATTTCCTGATTGACCTGATTGTCTTCCACCAGCAGCAGATAAGCGCCTTGCAGGGCCTGGCGGGCATCGTGCACCTCGGCCAGCAACTCTTTCTTGCGCGGACGGGCCAGGGCCTGCTGGCCGAAGGTGTTGAGAATGCTGTCGAGCAAGGTTGAAGGCGTAACCGGTTTGACCAGCACGCCGGCGACCGGAAGGTTGCCCAGACGCTCCAGCAGCTCGTCGCGACTGTAGGCCGTGACCATCACGAAAACCGGCGTTTCACCGATGCGCGTGTCGCTGCTGATCGCGCGCATGGCCTCGACACCGTCCATGTCGGGCATCATCCAGTCCATCAGCACCAGTCGGTAAGGTCGCCCCGCCGCGCAAGCGGCGGCCAGCAGGTTGATGGCCTCAGCCGCCGAACTGGCCGTGGCTACGTCAAACTTCAGTGAGCTAAGCATGTTGTGGAAAATGCCCCGCGCGCTGGCGTTGTCGTCGACCACCAAAATCGGCATGCCAAGCAAGCTTTCGCCATCCACCAGCAGTTCCCGTTGCTGGCTTTGCAACTTGAAGGGCGCGCGAATGAAAAAGGTACTGCCGACCCCAAGCTCGGAGTCGACACCGATCTCGCCGCCCATCAGCTCAACCAGGCGCGCACAAATAGTCAGGCCCAGCCCGGTACCGCCGTATTTGCGCGAGGTCGAGGAGTCGGCCTGGGAGAACGCCTGAAACAGCCGGCCACTTTGCTCGGTGCTTAGCCCGATGCCGGTGTCGCTGACCTCAAAGCGCAACCACACTTGGTCGGCGCTGCGCCCTTCTGGACTGATGGCGACCGTGATCTCACCGCGCTCGGTGAACTTGAGCGCATTGCTCAGCAGGTTGTTGAGGATCTGCCCCAGGCGCATGGAGTCGCCGATCAAACAGGTGGGTACATCGGTGGCGATATCGAACAGCAGCTCCAGGCCTTTTTCCTGAGCCTTCAGGGTGGCCAGGTCAACCAGGCTGTCGAGCACATCCTCCAGGTAAAAATCGGCCGCTTCGACGTGCAGCTTGCCGGCCTCGATCTTGGAGAAGTCGAGGATGTCGTTGATGATGCCGAGCAGTCCCTGGGCCGCGCTGGATATCTTCTCCAGGTAATTGCGCTGGCGTTTGTCCAGCTGGCTGTCCAGTGCCAGATGGGCCATGCCCATGATCACGTTCATCGGCGTGCGTATTTCATGGCTCATGTTGGCGAGAAAGTCTGACTTCTGGCGCGTGGCTTCCTCCGCCAGTTCCTTGGCCTTGGCCATGGTCTGTTCGGCCGCTTTCTGTGTGGATATATCGATCAGAGTGCCAACTAGCCCGGCGACCTTACCGTCGCTACCGGGGTAACCGGAGAGGCAGTAGATGGCTGGGTGCATCTCGCCATCAGCCCCAGGGATGTGCATCTCGCTGGTGTACACACCGCCTTCACGGAGGATTTTCTCGTTGGCGCGCTGATACTGCGGCCGCTCCTCTGCCGGCAACTGCATAAACTGCAACACGGTCTTGCCGATCAGCTCCTCACGGCGCACGCCGAATACATCCAGAAAGGCCTGGTTGAAACCCAGATAGCGCGCCTCGGCATCCTTGAAAAACACCGGATAGGGCAAGGTGTCGAGCAGCACGCGTTGAAACTCCAGCTGCTCGGCAATGGTCTGCTCGTAGCGTTTGCGTTCGGTGATGTCGCGCACCATGACGCAGGCACAGGCTGGATGGCCATCAACCAGGGGCAAGCGGGTCAACCCCAGCTCCACAGGAAACTCGCGGCCCCGGCTATCCACAGCGCGGAAATCGCCGTTGACCCGGTCCATGGCACGATGGCCGCTGCCAGCCATAAAGCGCTTGCGCATGTCGGCGTGCTGCGGACGAATACTGGTTGGCACCAGCAGGTCGATGGACTGGCCGATCAGGCTGCCGGGCGGGTAAACAAACTGCTCATGGGCCTTGGGGTTTGCGATCAAGATCAGCCCATCGGCATCCACCACCAGCATGCCGTCGGGGGCGAACTCGATGATCTGTCGATACCAGGCATCGGACTCGCTGAAGCGGCGGCGCTCGGTTTCCAGCTCACGAATGACCTCGCCATAGCGGCTCAGTGCGCGGCTGAGGTCGCCGATTTCCGAGTCTTCGTCGATATTCGCATAGCGGATATCGCGCTCGCCCTTGAGTAGTTGATGGGTATTGCCGGTCAACGCCACCAGGGGTTGCAGGACTCGGCGGTGATAAAAGCTGCGCAGCACCAGCAGCACCAGCAACAGGCTGATAAGCATCAGGCTGATGGCCAGCACGCTGGCACGGCCGAGCTGCTGTTGCAGTACCTCGATACGGGCCTGGCCTTCCTGGTGCAGTTTCTTTTCCAGTTTTTCCAGCGGATCGATAATCGCCAGCATGGTTTGCTGATAAGAGGCGCCAAAGGCCAGTTCGACAGCCTGTGCCCAATCGCCTTTACGAGCAGTGGCAAAGGCTTGCATCTGCAACTGCTCCAGTTGCAGCGACTGCTTTTTCGATTCGAGCAGCAGGGCGACATCCTTGCTCGACAGTTGCTGCGCGAGAAACTGCTCCAGGGCTTTGTCGTAGGAGCGGTCGCTGTTTTTTTCGTTCAGGTAGGCCTGGTAATACAGCTCGTCGGTGGTGGTGACATAGTTGCGCACCGCCAGAGTAAGGGCGTGGCTGCCCAGCTGCAGGCGGCTGATGGTATCGCTGGCCTGATGCAGGTACTTCATCTCGGCGCGATGTTCTTCGTTCAGGGTAAAGGCCAGCCAGACACTACCGCAGGCCGTCGCCAGCAGGCCAACTACCAGCCACGTCAGCAGATTACTGAATCTTGCAAGTTTCACTGACCGACTCCCTCGTCAACGCGCAACACTCGATGGCTTTCCGATACAGGTATAACCCAAATGGCTATCGAGCAGAAAAACACATCAATGCCGGCCAAGCAATTGCACCTGAGTCTGACAGAGCGTTCAAGATTTTGCGTTGGCGAAAACGCCAAGGCCCGGTTAAAACCGGGCCTTGGCGGCGTGCAGCGGGGCCAGAATCAGAGCCCGAGTTGCTTGCTGATGATCTCGTTCATCACCTCACGCGTGCCGCCACCAATGGACAGGATGCGGTTATCGCGATACAGCCGTTCCACCAGGCTTTCACGCATAAAGCCCATGCCGCCGAGGATTTGCGTGGCGTCGTAGGTGATGCGATCGGACACGTCGGTGGCGAAGTTCTTGGCCATGGAAATTTCCTTGATCACGCTCTTGCCGGCGGCCATCTTCGCGGCCTGGCGGTAGGTGAACTCGCGGGAGACTTCCAACTGGGTGGCCATCTCGGCCAGGCGATGCTTGAGCACCTGGAATTTGCCGATCGGCTTGCCGAAGGCCTCACGCTCTTTGGCCCACTTCATCGACTCTTCCAACGCCAGTTGCGAGGTCATGTTGGCCATGATCGCCAGCGACAGCCGCTCGCTCTGAAAGTTGGCCATGATCCCGGCAAAGCCCATGTTCTCGACGCCGATCAGGTTCTCCAGCGGCACCTTGCAGTCGTCGAAGAACAACTCGGCGGTGTCCGACGCCCACCAGCCCATCTTCTTCAGTGAGCGGCCAACGGTGAAGCCGGGCGTGCCCTTTTCGACCAGCAGCAGGCTGACCCCGCCGAAACCGTCACCGCCGGTGCGCACGGCCACGGTGTAGTAGTCGGCGCGCACGCCGCTGGTGATAAAGGTCTTGCTACCACTGACGCGGTAGTAATCGCCCTCCTTTACCGCACGGGTTTTAAGGTTGGCGACATCGGAACCGCCGCTGGGCTCGGTGACGGCCAGGGCCATGATCTTCTCGCCACTCAGCACCTGCGGCACCACGCGGTCACGCACCGCCGGCTTCGCCCACTTGAGCACTGGCGGCAGGCCGATATCGAGCGAACCCAGCCCAGCCACCAGGCCACCGGAGCCGCAACGCATCAGCTCTTCGCTGACCGCCACCTTGGCGAACAGGTCGCCCTCGTGGCTGCCACCAAACTGCTCGGGGTAACCGATGCCGAGGATGCCGGCGGCGCCGGCCTTGGCATACAGCTCGCGAGGGAAGCTCTCCGCCTCCTCCCACTCAGCCACGAAGGGCAGGATTTCCCGCTCGACAAAACGGCGTACCGAGTCGCGCAGCAGTTGATGGTTTGCGTCGAAATATTCTTGATAAGCAGACATGAGCAGGCTCCAGCCGAGATGGCTAGACCTTACCAAGCGCTTGCTTGGTATTCAAGGCGCTATTTATGCCATCACTGCCGCCGTTCCAGCCACGGCACGATGGGCTTCAGGTGCCCATGGGCCGGCGGCCAGACAACGCGTGGGCCAGGGTGCCACCGTCGACCATTTCCAGCTCGCCGCCCAAGGGCACGCCATGGGCGATGCGGGTCAGGGATAAACCGTGGCCGGCCAGCATCTGCGCGATGTAGTGGGCCGTGGCCTCGCCTTCGACGGTCGGATTGGTGGCCAGGATGATCTCGCTGAACGCCGCCTCGTCGATGCGCGCCAGCAGCTCCGGAATACCGATAGCTTCGGGGCCCAGGCCATCGAGTGGCGACAGGTGGCCCTTGAGCACGAAGTAGCGGCCGCGGTAGCCGGTCTGCTCCACGGCAAACACATCCAGCGGCCCTTCCACCACGCACAGCACCGAATCATCCCGGCGCGGATCGTCGCACTGCGGACACAGCGGGTCTTCACACAAGGTGCGGCAGCGCTGGCAATGCCCCACCCCTTCCATCGCCGTACTCAGTGCATGGGCCAGGCGCATGCCGCCACTGCGATCACGCTCAAGCAACTGCAAGGCCATACGCTGGGCAGTCTTCTGCCCGACACCCGGCAGGATGCGCAGCGAATCAATCAATTGGCGGATCAGCGGGCTGAAGCTCATGAAGGTCTACCAGAAAGAAAAACAACGCTTTTGAGTGTCCCCACTCGGTACAAGTGGCGATCAGACGTGGTGCAGAGCAAGGCGCGATTCGGCCCGGGCAGCGGAGTTTACTGGCTGTAAATGAGCATGCCCGGGCCGAGTCGCAACGCCGCTATGTGCTGCGGCTGGACGTCACGCTTAGAAGGGCATTTTGAAGCCGGGGGGGAGCTGCATGCCGGCAGTCATGCCCGACATCTTGTCCTGGCTATTGGCTTCGATCTTGCGCACGGCGTCATTGACGGCGGCAGCAATCAGGTCTTCGAGAATTTCCTTGTCTTCCTGCATCAGGCTGTCATCCAGGCTGATGCGTTTGACGTCGTGGCGACCGGTCATCACCACGCTAACCAGGCCGGCACCGGACTGGCCGGTGACTTCGGCGTTGGCCAGTTCTTCCTGCATCTTCTGCATTTTTTCTTGCATCTGCTGGGCCTGTTTCATCAGACCGGCCATGCCACCTTTCATCATGGGATCACCTCAATACGTTGCTGGGTCAATATCGGCGCACCGCACTCAGCGCGGCGCGTGTTGTTTAGGTTCAAAACGGTGGCTGGCGGATAGGCACGTTAAGCCGCGACCCCATCCACCGGCACAATACTCTCGGCACGAATCACCGCGGCAAACTGCTGCTGCATCTGCTGGATCAGCGGGTCGGCATGGATCGAAGCCTCGGCCTGGGCCTGACGTTCGCCACGCTTGCGCGCCGCCGCCTGAGCCGGGGTTTCCTGCTCGGGTTTACACAGCTGGATATCCAGGTTGATGCTGCGCCCTTGCAACTGATTGAGGGCATCATTTATCCGACGCTGCTGGCTGGCATTGAACAGCGCGCCCTGCGCCGGGTCCAGGTGCAGCAGCCAGTTGTCGCCCTCCACCGCCATCAAACTGCAGTTGGCGGCGATGCTGCCGGTCAGCCCGCTCAGGCCCAACAGGGCAAACATCTCCAGCCACTGCGCGGCCAGCCCTGTGGCTGGCAAGGCGGCAGGTGCAACGATGTCGACTTGCACCTCAGGCTCATCGGGCAGCGTGTCCATATAGGCATAGGCGCTATCGTCGGCCATTTCATAGTCGTATTCCGGCGCGCCCTCCTCATCCTCATCCACCGCGGCTTCTGGTGCACTGACTGCCGCGGCAGGAGTGACTACAGCGTCGGCGGGCAATGGCTGCGTCGCTACTGGCACGACCTCAGGTTCGGCAACAACGGCTGCTGGTTCATTCCATGGCAGATCGACCGCGGCCACTGGCGTGCTCGCTGGCGTTACCACGGCGGTGACGATTGGTGCTGGTGGCACAATCGCGACACTCTCAACTGACGCAGGTACGACCTGAGGCGGCTCAGCAATAACCGCCGCAACCACTGCCGGGGCTTCAGCGACGGGGGCATGCGCCTGCATAACCGCAGCACTGATGGGCGCCGCGGCCACCGGGTTGGGTCTGGAATCAGTGGTGGCCTGGCTGATCCCCAAGGGCTTTAGTGCGCCTCTGGGGGGCTGGTCATTGTCGGCCGGGCGAAAGGCCAGCATACGCAGCAGGACCATCTCGAAGCCGCTGCGCGGATCGGGCGCCAAGGGCAGATCGCGGCGACCAATCAAACCCATCTGGTAATAGAACTGCACATCTTCGGCTGGCAAGGCCTGCGCCAGTGCCAGGACCCGGTCACGGTCGCCCTGACCATTGTCGACCGCATCCGGCAGCGCCTGGGCAATCGCCACGCGGTGCAGGACATTGAGAATTTCTGCCAGTACGCCAGCCCAGTCCGGGCCCTGTTCGGCCAAGTGGCGAACGGCCTCGATCAGCCCGCGCGCGTCACCCTCCAGCAAGGCTTGCAGCACGCCATATACCTGACCGTGGTCGAGGGTGCCGAGCATGGCGCGCACATCGGCGGCCAGTACCTTGCCCTCACCGAAGGCGATGGCCTGGTCGGTGAGGCTCATGGCATCGCGCATCGAACCATCGGCGGCGCGCCCTAGCAGCCACAGCGCATCTTCTTCAAAGGGTACTTGTTCGACACCCAACACATGGGTCAGGTGCTCGACCACCCGCTCCGGCGGCATGTTCTTCAGGGAGAACTGCAGGCAGCGCGAGAGGATAGTCACCGGCAACTTCTGCGGGTCAGTGGTGGCCAGCAAGAACTTGACGTGGGGTGGCGGCTCTTCGAGGGTTTTCAGCAAGGCATTGAACGAGTGCGAAGACAGCATGTGCACTTCGTCGATCAGGTAGACCTTAAAGCGCCCGCGGCTTGGGGCGTACTGCACGTTGTCGAGCAGCTCACGGGTGTCTTCGACCTTGGTGCGGCTGGCGGCATCGACTTCGATCAGGTCGATAAAACGACCTTCGTCGATCTCCTTACAGATCGAGCACACGCCGCAGGGCGTGGAGCTGACGCCGGTTTCGCAGTTCAGGCACTTGGCGATGATTCGCGCAATGGTGGTCTTGCCCACGCCGCGGGTGCCGGTAAACAAATAGGCGTGGTGCAGCCGCTGGCTGTCGAGCGCGTTGATCAGGGCCTTGAGCACATGGGTCTGGCCGACCATTTCGCGGAACGAGCGCGGACGCCATTTACGTGCAAGAACCTGATAACTCATCGAAAACCGTCGC
>RCMZ01000008.1_pt1 | contig 125937 bp, 122 predicted proteins | sample 2041141 | NCBI WGS metagenome assembly RCMZ01 (sample SAMN09708263, study PRJNA481090) | Wastewater metagenome, whole genome shotgun sequencing project. | biome: sewage; isolation source: Davis station wastewater (DW) | place: Antarctica: Davis Station | collected 2010-03-01 | reverse complement strand
CAGCAGCGGCAAGACCTACGACGGTCTCGCCTGGAACGGCATTCCCGGCGTCACCTACAGCGGCTTCGTCAACGGCGAGACCGCCGCCGCCCTCGGCGGCACCCTCGTCTTCGGCGGCAACGCCCAGGGGGCGGTCAACGCCGGCAGCTACACAATCGCTCCGTCCGGACTGACCAGCGGCAACTACGCCATCACTTTCCAGGACTGACCATCGCCAAGGCGCCCCTCACCGTCGCCGCCAACAGCAGCGGCAAGACCTACGACGGCATCGCCTGGAACGGGGCGCCCGGCGCCACCTACAGCGGCTTCGTCAACGGCGAGACCGCCGCCGCCCTCGGCGGCGCCCTGAGCTTCGCCGACAGCGCCCAGGGGGCGGTCAACGCAGGCAGCTACACGATCGCTCCGTCCGGTCTGAGCAGCGGCAACTACGCCATCACTTTCCAGAACGGCGCCCTGACCATCGCGCCCCGGGCCATCACGGTCAAGACCGGCGATCTGACCCGCGTCTTCGGCGACGCCAACCCGAGTAGCGGCGGTCTTATCCTCGCCGCCGGCTCGCTCGTCGGCGGCGACACGCTCGGCAATGCCAGCCTGTCGTCTTCGGCGACCGCCACCTCCGCCGCCGGCCAGTCCTTCGCCCTCGCGCCGGACAACGCCGCCTTTGCCAGCGGCAGCGCCGGCAACTACGCCATCACCTACCAGAACGGCACCCTCACCATCGCCCAGCGTCCGATCACCGTCCAGGCGAGCAACCAGACCCGCGCCTACGGCAGCGCCAATCCCGCCAGCGGCGGCCTCGTCCTCACCGGCGGCAGCCTCGCCAACGGCGATACGCTCGGCAACGCCAGCCTGTCGTCTTCGGCGACCGCGACCTCCGCCGCCGGCCAGTCCTTCGCCCTCGCGCCGGACAACGCCGCCTTTACCAGCGGCAGCGCCGGCAACTACGCCATCACCTACCAGAACGGCACCCTCACCATCGCCCAGGCACCGCTGACCGTCGCCGCCCACAACGCCACCAAGACCTACGACGGCATCGCGTGGACGGGCGGCAACGGTGTGAGCTACAGCGGCTTCGTCAACGGCGAGACGGCGGGCGTGCTCGGCGGCACCCTGACCTACGCCGGCAGCAGCCAGGACGCCCGCGAGACGGGAAGCTACGTGATCGCGATCAACGGACTGACCAGCGGCAACTACGCCATTTCCTTCAGGTCCGGCACCCTGACCATCGCGCCGGTGGCCCCGGCGGGAGGGCCGCCGTCCGCCGCGCCGGGCGGGGCCCAGATTGCGTTGGCGAATCCCGCGGCGACCGCGCAGCTGCCCTCCGCACCGCCCACGTACCTGGCCGCCCGGAACTCCGAGGGCGGGCGCGGCGCGATGAACTCGCCGTACCTGACCGTGAGCGCCAACAGCATCCGCATCGACGAATAGACCGCGCCGGCGAAACCCCGTGCCCCCGGAACGCCGACAGGAAGGCGTCCCGGGAGTGCGGTGAACGCCTGGGAGGGATGCCGTTCGTTCGGCAGACGGAAGGCAGACGGAAGCGCGCGCTGACGCTGCGACGGCCGCGTCAGCGCGACGGTCTCCGCCGCCAAGGCCCGCTCGGCGCGCTGCGGCGTGCGCGTCGAGCGGGCCTTCGCCATGCCGGCGACGCTGAAAACGGAAATTTCGTGAAACGCGCCGGGCGCACGCTGCATCCAATGGACAAGAACAAGCGTCCCGGAGGTGTGCGATGGCAGGTGCGACGACAGCGAAGAGCAATCCGGCGACCCGGCCGTCTCCGTCCGACGCCGATCTGGCGCGCGACATCGCCGCCGGCGACGAAGAGGCGCTGAAGATCCTGATGCGCCGCCACAACCAGACGCTCTACCGCACCGCGCGCAGCATCCTGCGCGACGAGGCGGACGCCGAGGACGTCGTGCAGGAAGCCTACCTGCTCGCCTACCGCGCCATGCCCGGCTTTCGCGGCGACGCCAGACTGTCGACCTGGCTCATCCGCATCGTCGTCAATCTGGCGCTGCGCCGCAGGCAGCGGCAGGTCCGCGAACGGGCGCTGCGGGTCGACATGACCGACCTACCCGAGGCGCCGGCAGCATCCGACGAGGAGGTGCGCGAAATGACGCCCAACCACGCGCCGACGCCCGAGAGCGCGGCATCGACGGCGGAACTGCGGCGCCTGCTCGAAGCGCACATCGACCGCCTGCCCGAGTTGTACCGCGAAGTCTTCGTCCTGCGCGGCATCGAGGAACTCGACGTCGAGGAAACCGCGGCGGTTCTCGGCCTGCCCGAGACCACCGTGCGCACCCGTTTCTTCCGCGCCCGCCACGTCCTGCGCGAAGGGCTGGCGAAGGACATCGACTTCGCCCTGAACGACGCGTTTTCTTTTGCCGGAGATCGTTGCGACCGCATCGTCGCCGGCGTCCTCGGGCGTCTGCATCGGCGATCCCGCCGCGCCGCGCCCGATTCCCGGGATTTGCCCGGCACTCGCCCCACCGGAGAAAAACCATGAAACCAGCCATCGACATCGGCAGCATCGTCCACGCCATCCCCCGCCGCGCCTTCATCGCGCACTCGGGCCTGCTCCTTTCGGGTGCCGCCGTCGCCCTGCTGAGCGGCCGCGACGCCCTCGCCGCCAAGGCCGGCAAGGGCGCCGAATCGGACCTGCGCATCCTCAACACCGCGCTCGGCGCCGAACTCGAAGCCATCGCCGCCTATCAGGTCGGCGCCGAGAGCGGCCTCCTGCAAAAGCCCGCGCTCGATCTGGCACTGACCTTCCAGGGCCACCACAAGCAGCATGCCGAACTGCTTTCCGGCACCATCGCGAAGCTGGGCGGCAAGCCGGTCTCGGCCAGGGACAAGTACGCCTTCCCGGTCGACACGCTGAAGACCCAGGTCGACGTGCTGCGCTTCGCCGCCGGCCTCGAAAAGGGCGCGGTCAGCGCCTATCTCGGCGCCATCCCGGTGTTCGGCAACCGCGATCTGGCGAAGGCGGCCGGCAGCATCCTCGGCGACGAAGCCATGCACTGGGCGATCCTGCGCAACGCCGTGGGCGACGTGCCGGTGCCCGAGGCCTTCGTTTCCTGATTTGCGGACGGCCCGCCATGCCCGCCTTCCGTCGGCGCGCCGCCCTCCTCGCCGCCCTCCTCGCGTTCGCCAGTCAGGGCGCGGGGACGGCTTCCGCGCTCGGCGCCGATGCCGCCGCCGAGCGCGGCGCCCGCGTCTACGAGCGCTGCGCCGCCTGCCACGCGCTCGACGCGGACCGCACCGGGCCGCGCCACTGCGGCCTGCTCGGCCGGCGCGCCGGCAGCGTGCCGGGCTTCCCCTACTCGCCGGCGATGCGCAGGTCGAAAATCGTGTGGACCGAGGCCAGCCTCGATCGCTTCCTCAAGGCGCCGCTGCGGGCGCTGCCGGGAACGTCGATGGGCTACGACGGGGTCAAGGACGAGCGCGAACGCCGCGACCTGATCGCCTATCTGCGCGCGGCGGGCAACGGGCCGCGCTGCAAGCCTCCCGAGTGAGCCGATTGCGGCGGCGATCCCGGGTTTCACGCGCGGCGGACGCGCCGCCGTCAACGCCGCGCCGCCGCGCCCCTCAGACGGCGACCGGCGCCGCGCGGACGAACGACGACGCCAGCGCGACCGGCCGCGACACCACCTCGGCCGACGGCTTCGCGTAGTAGTAGCCCTGCAGCAGGTCGGCGCCGGCGTCGCAGGCCAGCGCGTGCTGCTCCAGTGTCTCGATGCCTTCGACGACGGCCTGCGCGCCGAGGTCGTGGATGATCTCGATGAGCTTGGGCAGGATGCGCCGCGCGCGCGGGTTGGCGACCGCCTGCACGATCAGCGAGCGGTCGAGCTTGACGATGTCCGGCGTGAGCTGCCAGAGGCGGTCGAAGTTCGAGTGCTGGCAGCCGAAATCGTCGATCGCGACGCGAAAGCCGCGGCTGCGGTAGGCGTCGATCGCCTCTTGCAGATGCTGCAGATCGTCGACGCGCGATTCGAGGATTTCCAGAACGATCTGCGTCGGCCGCAGCCCGCAATGCTGCAGCAGCGTCTCGAAGGTCCGCCCGTGGCCGCCCCCGCCGACGCTGAGCAGATGGCGGCCGCTGACGTTGAGGAAAAGCTCGCCCTCGGCGCCGCTCTGGTTGAAGAAGTTGAGCGCGTGCACCATGCGGCACAGGCGGTCGAAATAGACCGCGTCCTCCGGCGTGACGGCACGCTTGAAGGCCTCGGCCGGCGGCACCGCGCGGTTCGCTTCGTCGCGCGCGCGCAGCAGCGCCTCGTGCGCCACGGGCCGCAACGTGTCGGCGGCGAACAGCGCCTGGAAGACGCTGTACAGGCGCAGCCCGCGATAGCTGCCGGAAACGCCGCAATCGTCGAATTCGAGATTGTGGCCGGGCGCGGCGGGCAGCCCGTTCCACCGGTCGAAGTAGCTGAGCAGATCGTCGATGGGCATGCCCGTCTACCTTTGCCGCGTCCGCCGCTCAGTGCGACCAGGGCAGGCCGCGCGCCTTCCAGCCGGCGACGATGCGCTGGCTGGCGGCGTTCTTGTCACCCTCGAAGCCTTCGAGGACGTTGAAGGCGTTGCGGAAGCCCTCGCGCGCCAGCAGTTCCGCCGCTTCGCGCGAGCGGACGCCGGAGCGGCAGAGCAGCAGGACGAGGTCGTCGGACGCGACGCGCGCGCTCACCTCGGCCACGAAGTTCGGATTCAGCTCCCACTCGGGATACTGCCGCCACTCGATCTCGAGCGCCCCCGGCACGCGGCCGATCAGCGTCAGCTCCTCGCTCGAACGCACGTCGATCAGCTTCGCCGACGGATGTTCCTGCAGCAGCGTCCATGCTTCCTCCGGCGCGAGCAGGCCGCGGTAGGCGATGCCGCGCTCGCGGGCGCGGGTTTCGGCGAGGCGGACGATCTGCGCGACACGGTCGAACACGCGCTGCTCGGCCAACTCGACGACATCCGCGCCGTCATTGATTGCGCCGGTTTCGGCAAGGACTGCACTCATGACTCTCTCCTTCGCAAGGACCGGGGAGCGCGCCAGTGCGTCCCTTCAGGCGAGGCCATCGTAGCGGCGGGCGCCGGCGATCCGAACGAATTTCTCCTGATTTTCATATGCCGATCCGGCATAAGCGGCGACCGCGCCGGCGCCCAGGCGCACCTCTGCAATTCGATATATCGAAAGAAAAACATCTTCGTTCGCGCCCGTCGGCCGCCTCGCTATATTGCGACGCAACAAGCGATGGCCCCCGCCTCGCCCGTCCCTCGATCCCGATTTCCGAATCGTTTAAAACACTGGAGAAGCGCATGAAGCTGCCCGCCCCCTTCGTCAAACTGATCGCCGCCGGCATCCTGCTGGCCGGCGCCGCCGGCCACGCCTCGGCCGAATCGCTCAAGGTCGGCTATCTGCCGGTGACCGGCCACGCCAAGTATTTCGTCGCGCAGGAACAGGGCCTGTTCAAGAAGGAAGGCCTCGACGTCGAACTGGTCGAATTCCAGAACTCGGCCGACGGCATCAACGCGGTGATCGCCGGCAAGCTCGACGTCGGCACCTTCGGCACCACGGCGCCCCTGCTCTTCTACTCGAAGGGCTCGGACATCAAGATCATCGGCGGCATCATGGGCCAGGACGCGGCGCTCGTCGTCAAGCCCGAACTGGCCGGAACGATCCGCGGCATCGAGGACCTGAAGGGCAGGAAGGTCGCCACCGTGCGCCTCGCTTCGGGCGACGCCGTGCTGCGCGGCGCGCTGAAGGACGCGAAGATCAGCTGGAAGAACGACCTCAAGATCTTCGAACTGAAGAATCCGCCGGCCGTGATCGAAGCGGTGAAATCCGGCCAGGTCGACGCCGGGCTGGTCTGGGGGCCGCACGACATCCGCGCCGAGCAGCAGGGGCTGAAGATCGTCGTCCGCTCCGGCGAACTCTCGCCCAGCCATCCTTGCTGCCGCGTCATCGTCAGCGGCGCCAAGCTGAAGGACGCCGCCGTGCTCGAACGCTTCCTGCGCGCCGTGCTGCAGGCCGAGAAGTACGCCGGCGAGCACCGCAAGGAAACGATCGACGCGATCGCCAAGTACATCAAGCTCGACCGCGCTATCCTCGAACAGGGCTACTACTCGCCCAACCTCGACCAGAGCAGCGACCCCAACGTGAAGGGCGTGCAGAAATTCTGGCTGTCGATGATCGGTTCCGAATTCGTCGAGGGCAAGCGCCCGCTCGATCCGATCTTCGAACTCTCGCTGTACAGGAACGCGCTCGAATCGCTCGCCCGCGAGAACCCCAAGGATCCCTTCTGGCAAGCCCGCCTGAAGCAGTTCAAGGAACGCGACACGCTATGAGCGCCCAGGCACGCAACGCCAGCGCCGGACTGGCGGTCGAGAACGTTTCCTTCGCCTACGGCGAGGGGGAGACCATCCTGCGCCGGGTCACGCTGGAAGTGCCCGAGGGGCGCTTCCTCACCCTGCTCGGACCGAGCGGCTCGGGCAAATCGACCCTGCTGCGCCTGATCGCCGGCCTCGAAACGCCGGGCGACGGACGGCTCGCCTGGAAGGGCGTGAACATTGCCGGCCCCGGCATCGACCGCGCCGTCGTTTTTCAGAACTACTCGCTGTTCCCGTGGCTGAGCGTGCAGGACAACGTCGCGCTGGCCGTCGCCAAGGCCCACCCGGGCCTCGCGCGCGGGGCGCGGCGGGAAAAGGCGCGCGCCTACCTCGGGCGCGTCGGCCTCGCCGACGCCGCGGGCAAGTATCCCTTCCAGCTCTCCGGCGGCATGCAGCAGCGCGCCGCCATCGCCCGCGCGCTCGCGCTCGAAGCGCCGGTGCTGCTGATGGACGAGCCCTTCGGCGCGCTCGACCCGATCAACCGCGGCAAGCTGCAGGACCTGCTGCTCGAAGTCTGGCAGAGCACCAGCCCGCGCCGCACCATCGTCTTCGTGACGCACGACGTCGACGAGGCGCTCTACCTCGGCGACCGCGTCGCCGTCCTCGGCGCCTCGCCCGGCCGCCTGCTGGCCGAGGTCGCCGTGCCCTTCGCCCGGCCGCGCCGGCGCGCCGAGCTGTTCGCCTCGGAAGCGTTCCACCTGCTGCGCGAGGACATCGCCGAACGGCTCGACGCCGACGTGCTGACCGGCCTCGCCGCCGCCTGACGACAACGTGAAGGAGTCCCCCGTGTCCACCATGACCAAAGCCGTCACCCTCGCCGGGAACGCCGCCCCCGGCGCGGCCCGCAAACCGCGCCGGCGCCGCCCCAGCCGCCTGCCGGCGTGGGAAGCGCTCGCCCTCTGGGGCGCCCTGCTGCTCGCCTGGCAGATCGCCTCGCAGTTCATCGACCAGACGACCAATCCGCTGCTGCCGGCGCCGGCCAGCGTCGCCGCCGCCCTCGCCGAATCGCTGCCCGAACTGTGGGCCGGCACCGTCTCGTCGGTCCTCATCCTGCTCCCGGGCTACGGGCTGGCGGTCGCCGCAGGCGTCGCGCTCGGTCTTCTGGCCGGCGTCATTCCGAGCCTCGGGCGCGCCTTCTTCCCCTTTGCCAAGGTCGTCGGGCCGGTGCCGCCGACCGTCTACATCCCCTACGCCATCGCCGTGCTGCCGACCTTCCACCTGTCGGCCGCCTTCGTCGTCTTCATCGGCGCCTTCTGGCCGATCTTCCAGAACGCCGCAGCGGGCGCCCAGGCCGTCGAGGGACGGCACCGCGACAACGCGCGCGTGCTCGGCTTCTCGCGCCTCGAGACGCTGGTCAAGGTGATCTTCCCGGCCAGCCTGCCGCACATCTTCTCGGGCATGGCCGTCGGCCTCGCCTTCTCCTTCATCCTGCTCACCGTCGCCGAGCTGTTCGGCGCCAACGCCGGCCTCGGGCGCTTCGTGCAGTACTACGCCGACTTCGCGGACTACCCGCGCATGGTCGCCGGCATCCTGTACACCGGCGTCGTCACCTGGCTCGCCATGAGCGGCCTCGACGCCCTGCGCCGGCGGGCGCTGTTCTGGCTGCGCTGAGCGGGAGCGCCGTGTTACTCAGTTCCCGCCGCCCCGGCGCCGCGCCCGCATCGACGCGCGGCGTCCGACTCCTTCGATTCTTTCGACTCCTCCGTCGCCTGCCGTCCGGCAGCGCGCGCTTTGGCGCGGCGGTCGTCGCGGCCCTGCTGTTGGGGGCAGCGGGTCCGGCGGCCGCCGCCCTTTTTTCGGCCGACGCCGTCGATCTTGCCGCCGAACTGAAAAGCGCCGCGCGCGAGGGACGCGGCCTCGCCGTCTATTTCGAGCTGCCCGACTGCAGCGGCTGCCGCGACATGAAGCGGCACGTCTTTTCCGACGCGCGCGCCGAACGCGACTTCGGCCGCCGCTACCGCACGCTGCGCGTGGACCTCGCATCCGGCGCCGAACTCGTCGACACCGACGGCCGCCGCCGCACGCCGCAAGCGCTCGCCGAACGCCTGCGCATCGCCGGCACGCCGGCCTTCGCCTTCTTCGAGCGCGACGGCGGGCTGCGCTACCGCCACGTCGGCGCCCTGCCCGACCCGGCCGATTTCGTCAGCCTCGGGCGCTTCGTCGCCGAGGCGGCCTACGACGCCCAGCCCTTCGCAGAGTATCGCCGCCGCAGCGGCGGCGCGCTGCACGCCGCGCCCAGCCCGCTCGCCCGCCAGGCGCTCGACTTCACGCTCACCGACCAGCACGGCCGCCTGCGCCGGCTGGCCGATTTTCGCGGCAGGAACGTCGCGCTCGCCGTCGGCTACACGCAGTGCCCCGACGTCTGTCCGACGACGCTGGCCGAGCTGCAGGCCGCGGTCGACGCGCTGGGCGACGCCGCCGGCACGGTGCAGGTGCTGTTCGCCACGCTCGACCCGGAACGCGACACGCCGCAGGTGCTCGCCCCCTACGTCGCCGCCTTCCGCCCCGCCGCCGGCCCGGCCTTCCTCGCCCTGCGCGGCAACGCCCGGCAGACGGAAGACTTTATCCGGCGCTTCGCGCTGGTCGCCGAAAGGCAGCCTTCGATGAGCCAGGGCTACACCCTCGACCACACGGCCGGCGTTTTCCTCTTCGACCGCCGCGGCCGCCTGCGCGGCGTCTCGCCCTACGGGCAGCCGCTCGACCTGCTCGCCGCCGACCTGCGGACACTGGCGGCGGAGGGCCGCGCCGCCTCCGGCCCGCAACGCGAGGCGCTTCATACGCGGCAAACGATTCGAACGACTCGCGCCAACCCGACGAACCTGCTTGACCAACCCGGCCAGGCCGCCCACCACTGAACGCCCACACCCATGCGCCTCAACAAGCTCCTTTCCCTGCCCGAAGCCGCGCGCCGCTACGCCGCCGACGGCATCCAGTACGCCAGCGGCGCCGGCCTGCCGGTCGGCGCCGACGCCGTCGCCTTCGGCCGCGAACTGCTGCGCCAGGGCCGCAAGAACCTGCACGGCGTCTTTCATTGCAACACCCAGCAGCTCAACCTGCTGGCCGCCGCCGGCGCCGTAACCAAGGCCGAATGCGGCTTTACCGGCCTCGAAGGCTTCGGCTTCGCGAACGGCCTGCGCCGCGCCGTCGAGAACGGAACGCTGGCGCTCGAGGACTATTCCAACCTCGCCATGGCGCTGCGCCTGCTCGGCGGCGCGCTCAACTGGCCCTTCGTCCCGGCCACCGTCAATATCGGTTCCGACATTGCACGACGCAGCGCCTTCGCGCCGCTGGGCGCGGCCGGCAAGATTCCGCAGATCACCGATCCGTTTTCCGGGCGCACGCTCGGCGCCTTCTCGCCGCTCGCGCCGGACCTCGCGGCGATCCACGTGACGCTGGCCGACGTCGAAGGCAACGCGATCATGATCGGCACCGAATGGAGCCGCTTCGAGCTGTCGCGCGCGGCGAAGAAGGTCGTGCTGATCGCCGACCACATCGTCGATACCACCTGCATGCGCCAGTACCCCAACCTCGTGCGCATCCCCGGCATCGTCGTCGAGGCCGTCGTGTGGTGGCCGTATTCGGCGTGGCCGCAGGCCTCGCCCGGCGTGCACGACGCCGACGAGGCGCACATGCGCCTGATGAACGAATGGCTGGCGAGCGAGGAAGGCACGGCGCGCTATCTCGAACAGTTCGTGCACGGCTATGCCGACCTCGACGACTACCTGGCGCTGATCGGCCCGGAACTCATCGAACGGCTGGGCAACGGCCCGACGCGCTTCCTGCTCGACCCCTATCGCCAGTGGATCAAGCCGCGCGCCGAGATCGAGGCGCTGCTCGCCGCCAACGCAAAATACGGCGCACAGGAAAGGAAGGCCGCATGAGCGCCAGCGCGGAAACGCCGACCCTGCTCTGCACGCGGCAGGAAATGATGGCCGTCGCCGCCGGCCGCGAAATCCGCGACGGCGAACTGGCGATCTTCGGCGTCGGCCTCTCGATGCTCGCCGGCTACTTCGCGCAGGCCTGCCACGCGCCGAACGTGCGCGCCATGACCGAAGGCGGCGTCTACGGCTCGACGCCGATCGGCGGTCTGCCCTGGGGCATCGAGTGCAACCGCATCTCGGCCAACGCCGTGAGCTTCACCAGCGCGCTCGACGCGCTCGGCTGCCTGGTCGCCTCCGGGCGCTGCGACGTCGGCCTGATCGGCGCCGCGCAGGTCGACAAGTTCGGCAACGTGAACACCACCGGCATCTGGGGCCGCGCCATCGGCGACGAATACACGCCGCCGAAGACCCGCCTGACCGGCGCCGGCGGCGCCAACGATATCGCCAGCGGCGCGAAACGCGTGGTGATCATGGTCAGCCACGAGAAGAAGCGCTTCGTCGAGCAGGTCGATTACATCTCCTCCCCCGGCTATCTCGACGGCGGCGACGCGCGCGAACGCTACGGCTTCGTCGGCGGCGGCCCGTCGGCCATCGTCACGACGCTGGGCATCCTGCGCCCGCACCCGGAAACGAAGGAATTCGAACTCGCCGGCTGGTTCCCGTTCGCCAGCGTCGACGAAGTCCTGGCCAGCACCGGCTGGGCGCTCAGGGTGGCACCCGACGCGCTCGAGCTCCCGGCGCCGAGCGCGGAGGAACTGGCCGCCCTGCGCCGCGTCGACGAAACCGGCATGCTGCGGCGGCAGGCATGACGCGGTCGCCGTCATTGCCGGGCGTCACCGGGCGCCGGCCGCCGCCTCCGCTGCGTTTTTTCGTAGCCCGCGTCGGCGCATTCGCCGCCGGCCTGGCGGCATGCCTGCTCGACGCGCTGGCGGCGAGCGGAGCAATCGCCGCTCCAAGCGTCTCGAGCGCACCGGACACGAAGCAGCTGGCGCCATCCCCGGCAGCGCCGCGCGCTTCGGCACCTGCGCCGGCGCCCGTTCCGCCGGGGAATCCGGAGTGAACGGTCCGCCCGGCCCGCGCCGATAGGCTTCACCCCCTTCGCACATGCTCCGGGCCGACCCCCTCGCCGAACGCCGAAAATTCACGCAAGATCGGGAAAGCGCGCATCGCCGCGCTTCCTCCGTCGGGAGACACCCAATGAACGACATCGACACCCTGCGCCGCGTCCTGCGCGACAGCCGCACCATCGCCGTCGTCGGCCTGTCGGCCGAATGGCACCGGCCGAGCTACTTCGCCGCCAAGTACATGCAGCAGCGCGGCTACCGCATCGTCCCGGTCAATCCGAAATATCCGGAAATCCTCGGCGAGACGAGCTACCCCGACCTCAAATCGATTCCCTTCCCGGTCGACCTCGTCGACGTCTTCCGCAAGCCGCAGGACTGCGTGCCGATCGCGCGCGACGCCGTCGCCATCGGCGCCAAAACGCTGTGGCTGCAGATCGGCGTGATCAACGAGGAGGCGCAGCGCATCGCCGAAGCCGCCGGCCTCACGGTGGTCGCCGATCGCTGCGTCAAGATCGAATACGCCCGCCTGTTCGGCGGCCTCAACTGGATGGGCGTGAACACCGGCATCGTCTCCGCCCGCCGGCCTCTCTGAAAGGTTTGAAAGGAAACGCCATGGCCGACCACCGATTCGGATTCGACACCCTGAGCCTGCACGCCGGCCAGATCCCCGACGCCGCCACCGGCAGCCGCGCGGTGCCGATCTACCAGACCAGCTCCTACGTCTTCGACAGCCCCGAGCACGCCGCCAGCCTGTTCAACCTGCAGACCTTCGGCAACGTCTATTCGCGCCTCTCCAACCCGACCGTCGCCGTGCTCGAAGAACGCATCGCCGCACTCGAAGGCGGCCGCGCGGCGGTCGCCACGGCGAGCGGCATGGCGGCGCAGATGGTCGCCCTGCTCAACATCGTCGAGGCCGGCGACCGGATCGTCGCGGCGCGCACGCTGTACGGCGGCACGCACACGCAGCTCGACGTGAATTTCCGCAAGCTCGGCATCGACACCGTCTTCGTCGACTCCGACGACCCGGAAAACTTCGCCCGCGCGATCACCCCGCAAACCAAGGCGCTGTACGCCGAAACGCTCGGCAATCCCTCGCTCAACGTGCTCGACATCGAGCGCGTCGCGCAGATCGCCGACGCCGCCGGCCTGCCGCTGTTCATCGACAACACCTTCGCCTCGCCCTGGCTGTGCCGCCCTTTCGAGCACGGCGCGGCCGTCGTCGTGCATTCGGCGACCAAGTTCCTCGGCGGGCACGGCACGACGCTCGGCGGCGTCATCGTCGAATCCGGGAAATTCGATTGGGGCAACGGCCACTTCCCGGGCATGACCGAACCGTCGCCCGGCTATCACGGCGTGCGCTTCTACGAAACCTTCGGCGACTTCGGCTTCACCGCCAAATGCCGCATGGAAGGACTGCGCACCTTCGGGCCGGCGCTCTCGCCGTTCAACGCCTTCCTGCTGCTGCAGGGTGTCGAAACGCTGTCGCTGCGCATGGAGCGGCACTGCGCGAACGCGCTGGCGGTGGCGAAATTCCTCGAAGCGCACCCGAGCGTCGCCTGGGTGAACTACCCCGGACTGGCATCGAGCAAGTATCACGCGCTGGCGCAGAAATACCTGCCGCGCGGCGCCGGCGCCGTGCTTTCGTTCGGCATCAAGGGCGGCGCCGCGGCCGGGCAGAAGTTCATCGAAGGCGTGCAGTTCCTCTCGCATCTCGCCAACGTCGGCGACGCCAAGACGCTGGTCATCCACCCCGCGTCGACGACGCACCGGCAGATGGACGAAGCGCAGCAGATCGCCGCCGGCGTGCCGCCCGACCTGATCCGCCTCTCGGTCGGTCTGGAGACGCTGGACGATATCCTGTGGGACATCGACCAGGCGCTCGCCAAGGCGGCGCGCTAAACGAAAAACCCGGCGAAAGACCTGGAAAGCGGCCCGGCGCGTTGCGCCCGGCGCTTTCCTGGCCTCGCCCCAGCGGGGCCGGCGGCGCTCAGGCCGCCGCCGACTGTGCCGGTCCGCCGACATCGGCGTGCAGCAGGCGGCGCAGCGGCGGATGGACCTGCAAGAGATCGATGCCGCTGGCGCGCGCGCCCTTGCGCAGGTGCGCGGTATCCAGCCCTTCGACCATCACCGGTGCGCCGAGCGCGTGCAGGCGTTCGACCAGCGCCGGCAGCGGCTGCTCCGCCGCGAGCAGCAGCGGATCGAGCTTGACGATGTCCGGGCGGATTTCTCGGAGCAGGCCGAAATCGCGCTCCAGCGACCCGGCACGCCGCCCGAAGCGGCCGACGGCGATGCCGTAGCCGCGCGACTTGTAGTTGGCGATGGCGCGCACGAGGTGGGCGGCGGCTTCGCCGCCGTCCGCCGTGTTGCCGTTCGCTTCTCCGGTGTCGGCGATCTCGCCGATCTCCAGTTCCAGCGTGATCTGCTCCGGCAGCAGGCCGCAAGCGCGCAGGATTTCCTCGAAGGCGAGGCCGTGGTCGGCCGCCACGCTCGCCACGTGGCGCGGATGCACCTTGAGCAGGAGCTTGCCGCGCGAGTGGCGGTTCAGATAGGTGAGGTAGTTGAGCGCGTGCAGCGTCCGCACCAGGCGGTCGAGATAGACGAATTCCTCGTCGTCGCTGGGCAGCACGAAGACGGCGTCGGCGCCGAGCGGCTGGCGGGTGCGCAGGCCGACGGCGTGCAGTTCGGCGGCGTGTCCGCGCAGCTCCCCGCTGGCCGTGTCGACGATGGACGCGTAGGCCGATTCGAGACGCAGGTTGGCGAAATGCACGCAGACGCGCCCGTCCTCGGAGACGAAAGGCGTCGTCGAGCGCAGGCCGGAAGCCGGCAGCGGATGCTGCGCGTTGAGATAGCGGACGAAATCGGTGAGCGGCATGGTCGGGGCCTTCGGAAAGATTATGCGGCGGCGCACGGACGGCGCCTTGAAGGACACGATAAGGGGAAAGCCGGCGCGCCGGAACGATCTTGTTTTCAGTAGCTTATCCGCCGCAAGGCATAAGCGCGGCGGCAGGGAACGGCACGCTTCGGCGGAGGCCCGCGCTTATTGCGCTTATTCGGCGCGCGGATATGGATAGAGGAATCCCGTCGTTCGCCGGGCGGCGCGCGGCTGATAGATTTCATGGGCCCTACCCTTCACCCGACAGCCGACCACGAAACCATGCAACTTCGACCGCTCCGCAACAGTGAAAGCCTCCACCCGCACTGGGACCTCGCCGCGCTCGTCGGCGCGCTGCGCACTTCGCGCGAAACCACGCACAGCGTCCGGCACCGCGGGCGCATCCGCGAACTGCCGTCGCGCGAAGTGCTCGCGCAGATCGTCGAAGGGCTGGCCAGCGCGCTGTTTCCGACCCACTACGGGCACCGCGACCTGACCGACGAGAGCGTCGACTACTTCGTCGGCAACACCCTGAACAGCGCGCTCACCGATCTCGCAGAACAGGTGCGGCGCGGCCTCTTCTTCGCTTCCAGCGCCGACGCCGGGAACGACGCCGCGCTGCACGAGAAGGCCATCGCGATCACCCGCGCCTTCGCCGCGCAGCTACCGGACATCCGCGCCCTGCTGGTGAGCGACCTGCACGCGGCCTACCAGGGCGACCCGGCGGCGACCAGCTACGCCGAGATTCTGCTCTGCTATCCGGGCATGGTCGCGATCATCAATCACCGGCTGGCGCACGCGCTGTACCGGCTCGGCGCGCCCTTCCTCGCCCGCCTGATCGCCGACATCGCGCATTCGACGAGCGCCATCGACATCCATCCGGGCGCAGAAATCGGCGGCAGCTTCTTCATCGACCACGGCACCGGCGTGGTGATCGGCGAAACCGCCGTGATCGGCCGGCGCGTGCGCCTCTATCAAGCCGTAACGCTGGGCGCCAAGCGCTTCCCGACCGACGCCGAAGGCCATCTCGCGAAGGGCGGCGCGCGCCATCCTATCGTCGAGGACGACGTCGTGATCTACGCCGGCGCCACCGTGCTCGGGCGCATCGTCATCGGCCGCGGATCGAGCATCGGCGGCAACGTCTGGCTGACGCACAGCGTGCCGCCGGGCAGCAACGTGACGCAGGCCACCTCGGTCGGCGCCCCGTCCGCGCGGCCGGCGCCCGAACTCAGCGCGCGCGCCGACTGAGCGCGAAGGACGGCCCGCCGGGGCCGCGCGGCGCGCGCCCGAGGCGATTGAGCCACAGCGAGGCGAGGATCACCGCCCCGCCGAGCGCGATGCGCGGCAGATCGGCGTCGCGGTTCCAGATCAGCAGATTGACCAGCAGCCCGGCCGGCACGTGCAGTTCGTTCATCACCGCCAGCGTCCCGGCGTCCACGCGCACGCTGCCCTTGACCCACCAGAACATGCCAAGCGCCGTGGCGAACAGCCCCATCCAGACCAGCACGCCCCACTGCACGGCGGTCTGCGGCAGACGGCCGGCGTCGCCGAAAAGCAGGAAGGACGGAACCGCGAGCAGCAGCGCGCCGAGGAAGAAGTGGCCGAAATAGCGGTACAGCGGCTGCGGCGTCGGATAGCGCGCGAGCAGCCGGCGGCACAGCACCTGCCCGGCGGCGAAGGTTGCGTTGGCCAGCTGCAGCAGCAGGAAGCCGAGCAGGTAATCGCCCTCCAGCCGCTCGAAGCGGATGATCACCCCGCCGCCGACCGCCACCAGCGCGGCGACCAGCGCCCACGGATTGAAGCGGCGCGCCAGCGCATCGTCGAGCAGGGTCACGTAGATCGGCGTGAGCACGGTGAACAGCAGCACCTCCGGCACGGTCAGCACCGTAAAACTCCGGTACAGGCACAGATAGGTGACGCCGAACTGCAGCGCCCCGGCCAGCCAGAGTCCGCCGAGCAGGCGTTTCGGCAGGCCGCGCCACAGAGTGAAGGGAACGAACACCAGCGCGGCGACGGCGACGCGGAAGAGCACGGCGAAATCGCTATCGACCCGGCCGGCCAGGTATTCGCCGATCAGGCTGAAGGAAAAAGCCCAGATCAGGGTGACGACGAGAAGGTAAGGCATGGGGGAATCTTCGGCGGGACAGGCGCGGATGATAAAGGGCGGCGCGCCGAGCGTCGAGCGGGCAGCGAACCGTCGGCGCAGACACATCGCGTCGACGACGATCCGGACCGGGAAGAAGCGATAGCGGCGAAGCGAGGCCTGTTGATGCCCCCCGTTGCGGCGCCCAGCCGAAAACTCACGGCCCCGTGGCTTGCATCTACAGTTTGGCGATCGACACCTCGGTGGCCTTGACCAGCGCCAACACCTCGCTGCCGAGGCCCAGTTCCAGGTCCTTGATCGAACGCGTGGTGATGACGGCGGTAATGATGCCGGCCGGCGTTTCGACGTCGACCTCCGAAACCACCGGGCCGTGAATAATTTCCTTGATCCTGCCGCGGAACTGGTTGCGGGCGTTGATGGCTGCGATGGACATCCGGTACTCCTGAAAAGGAAGGTTGAAAAAATGAGAGCGCATTGAGGGGAAGCCCCTGGCTGCAAGCAATCTAAGCGAGGCCCCCGCCCGCGACAACGAAGAAAAATGCAGATGCATATTTCTTCGACAGCGGGTCGGCGACGGAGCATTCAGATAAGCGAAAGTCATGAAACCGAAGCGTTCAAAGCGCCGACGGCGCGAACTGGTAGCAGGCGGCGAGCAGGATCAGCACCGCCGAATGGGCGGCCAGCGCAGCGCCCTGGAGGAGCCTTCCCGGCACATCGGCGCGCAGCTGGAGCCAGCCCAGGCGTGCGCTCCAGAACAGCGCCGGAGCCAGAATGAGTGCGCGCAGCGCAGGCAGCAGCTGCGCGACCCGCACGCCCTCCCGTTCGAGAATGGCGAGCGAATACTCGAGCGAGCCGAGCAGAAGCCCGACGCCGGCCAGCGGAATCAGTCCGTAGGCGAGACGCACGGCGCGTTCCTGCGTACCGCCGACAGCCAGCAGCGCCAGCGACAGCGAGCCGCCGATGACTGCGGCCGGGAGCAGTATCGCAAGCAAGGCGGCGCCCACCGCCCACGCGGCCGATACGCCGCCGGGTGCCGGCAGCGCTAGCAGGGCCGCATGCCAGACGCTGCCGCGCCAGTGCAGCGCGCCGTAGCACAGACCGACGAGGCCGAAGACAATGGCCAGCGCTTCCCAGCGCCGGGGATCGCCCTCCCCTCCGGCGAGCGCGGCGATCTCGCTCCCCGGCGCGCGCAGGGCGAGGCGCACGGCGCCCCGGTGCCCGCTGCAGCGCCCGCACATGCTGCATTTTTCATTGCTGCGCAGGCGCCTCACGTCGAGCAGAAGCGGGCAGTCCACGCTATTTCCCGGCTGCCGGGGCGCGGCGTCCCATACCGCGCGGTCGACGCGGAAGTGCAGGACGGCACAGCGCGAGAGCAGCGAGAAGACGGCGGAAAGCGGGCACAGATAGCGGCACCAGACGCGTTTGCCGCGTCCGACCAGCAGGCCGGTGAGCAGGGCCAACAGGCTGGCGCCGCCGAGCAGCAGCAGGGTCGCGCGCGGCGAATGATGGGCGGCGGTCAGCTGCTCGCAGACGGTGAGCCAGGCGAAGCCGAGCAGCGGCCAGCCGGCCCGGCGCAGCCACGGCGGGATCTTGCCGCCGCGCCCGCGCCGGCTGGCGAACTCGGTCAGCGTGCCGTCCGGGCACAGCAGGCCGCACCAGAACTGTCCGAAGAGCAGCGTGACGAGAATCACGCCGGGCCACCAGACGCCCCAGAACAGCGCCTCGGAAAAGCGCGCCAGCCCGGAGAGGACGCCATTTGGCGCGGCGACCGGCGCGACGAGCAGGAAGGCGTAGAGCGCGACGACACCCCACTGGATGCCGCGCACGACGTCCTGGCGGCGCTTCAGCCCGTCGCCGAAGGCCTGCAGGCGATGCCGGATGGCTGGGACGGAAGAGGCGGACGGGCGCATTTCCGAACGGCGCTGCCCGCTCAGCCCAGGTAGCGCGCAGCGGTCTTGCGCACGTCGACGTCGGGGTCGTCGAGCGCGGCGGTCAGCGCGGCCAACGCGGCGCGGTTGCCGATCGCGCCGAGCGCACCCGTGGCTTCCTTGCGCAGATTGACGACCGGATGCCCGAGGGCGTCGACGAGACCGGGTACCGCCCTCGCCTCGCGCAGCAGGCCGAGCACCCTGGCCGCCTGCAGGCGGACTTCCCAGGCCGTATCGGCCAGCGCGGCCAGCAGCCCGTCGGACGCACCCGGCGGCTGCAGCTTGCCGAGCGTGACGGCGGCTTCCTGGCGGACCTGCCAGTCTGGATCGCGCAGCGCGCACAGCAGTGCCGGCACGACCGTATCGTGGACTGCATCGCCGCTCGCGTAGGCCAGGGCGCCGGCGGCCGCCTGGCGGATCGAGGCTTCGGAATCTTCCGCCGCGCGCCGCGCGAGTTGCGGCAACGCCCGCGCGTCCTTCAGGTAGCCGAGCACGCCGACCGCTTCGCGGCGCACGGCGGCCGCGGCATCGTTGAGGCTGGCCAGCGCCGGCTCCAGCGCCGGCGCATGGCGCAGTTTGCGCAAGCCGGCGAGGATGCCGGCGCGCGCATCCGGCGCGGCGCCGGCGAGACGCTGCAGCAGGACGGGCGCGGCGGCCGCATTCTGAATTTCGGCGAGGGAAACGGCGGCGGCCTCGCGGACCCGCGCGTCGTCGTCGCCGAGCAGATCGACCAAGGCGTCGACGGCCCCGGCGTCGGCGCTGCCTTCGAGCGCACGCGCCGCTTCGAGGCGGACGCCGGCGTCGGTGTCGCGGCTGCCTTCGACGAAGAGCTCCGGGTACTCGTCCGCGTAGTCGGCGATGCCGATCAGCACGATGCGCCGCACGGCTGGGTCGGCATGGGTAAGCTGCGGCAGCAGCGTGGCGATCTCTGGATCGTAGCTCGTCGTGATCATCGCGGCCTCAGCGCAGCAGGTAGGGAATTTCGACGCGGATCGCGCCGGTCGGGCAGTCGTGCTGGCACGGCAGGCAGTACCAGCATTCGTCGTAAACCATCCGGACCTTCCCGTCGCTGGCGTCGAGCGCCAGGATGTCGGTAGGACAGACGTCGATGCAGATGCGGCAGCCCTTGTCGGCGATGCACTTGTCGTGCTCGACGATGACGGAAACGACGCTTTGATTAACGATTGCGGTCATGGCTATTCGTCTCCTCAGGCGGCCAGCGTTGCCGGTGCTTCGACGCGCAGGCTGTCGTAGGCGTCGCGCTCAGCCTCGCCGATCGGGTAGATATAGGGCGGCACCGGCCGCGTGAAGCACTCGGGACGCCCGTCGGCGCCCTTCCTGACCTCGACGAAAACGAACCACTCCGCGTCGTTGCGCGCCTCGTAGTCGGTGCGGTAGTGGTACAGGCCCCAGCGGCTCTCCTTGCGGAACAGCGAGGCGCTGGCGGCCAGCTCGGCGCAGTCGAGGATGGCCGCCACTTCGGCGGCGCGCATCAGTTCGTGCGGGTTGTTCGCCTTGATGCGCGCCAGGTCCTCGCGGATCTCGGCGAAGCGCCGGAGGCCGATCTCCATCTTGCTCGTCACCTTGGGCGGCTGCAGGTAGTCGTTCACCATGCGCCGCAGCTTGTACTCGACCTGCGTCGGCGGGATGCCCTCGGCGCGCAGCAGCGGCGCGAAAATGCGCGCGCGCTCGGCCTCGATCTGCGCCGAGTCGACCGCCGCGAGCTCCTTGCCGGCGACGTAGTCGACCGCGTCCTCGCCGGCGATCTTGCCGAACACGAAGGCGCCGAGCATGTAGTTGTGCGCCACGTTGCACAGGTCGCCGGCCGCGTACAGGCCGGGCACCGTCGTGCGCGCGTTCTCGTCGACCCACACGCCGGAGGCGCTGTGGCCGCCGCACAGGCCGATTTCCGAAATGTGCATCTCGACCATGTCCTTGCGGTAGTCGACGCCCCGGCCCTCGTGGAAGAGTCCGCGCGTCGGTCGTTCGGTGACGTGCAGGACATTCTCGATCTTTGTCACCGTCTCGTCGGCCAGATGGTCGAGCTTGAGGAAGACCGGGCCGTTGCCGCCTTCGAGCTCGCGCCAGAATTCGAGCATCATCTGGCCGCTCCAGTAATCGCTCTTGATGAAACGCTCGCCCTTGGCGTTCACCGTGTAGCCGCCGAAGGGGCCGGTCACGTAGGCGCAGGCCGGGCCGTTGTAGTCCTTGATCAAGGGGTTGATCTGGAAGCATTCGAGGCCGGACAGCTCGGCGCCCGCGTGGTAGGCCATGCTGTAGCCGTCGCCGGCGTTGGTCGGGTTCTCGTAGGTGCCGAACAGGTAGCCCGAACTCGGCAGCCCTAGGCGGCCGGCCGCGCCGGTGCACAGCACGACGGCCTTGGCGCGGATGACGACGAACTCGCCGCTGCGCGAGTCGAGCGCCATGGCGCCGGCGATGCGCCCGTCGGCACCGAGCAGCAGGCGCGTCGTCACCAGCCGGTTGCTGATCTCGACGCCGGCCTTGCGCAGCTGGCGGAAGATCACCTTCTTGACGTCGTAGCCCTCGGGCATCGGCAGCACGTAGGAACCGAGGTGATGCACCTTCTTCACGGCGTAGTCGCCGGTTTCGTCCTTCTCGAACTTGACGCCCCAGCCGTCGAGCTCCTTGATCATGTCGTAGCTGCGCGTCGCGTAGGCGTTGATCGCCGCCTGGTTGACGATGCCGTCGTTGGCGATGGTGATTTCCTTGACGTACTGCTCGGGCGTCGCGAAGCCGGGAATGACGGCGTTGTTCACGCTGTCCATGCCTTCGGCGATGGCGCCGGCACGCTTGACGTTGGCTTTGTCGAGCAGCAGCACCTTCAGATGCGGCGCCTTCTGGCGAGCCTTGATCGCCGCCAGCGGGCCGGCGGTACCGCCGCCGATGACGAGGATGTCGACCTCGATGTTTCTGGTGTCCATGTTTTTTTCCTTTACGTTCGGTGGCCGGGGCGCTAGCCGCGCTCGGCGCGCAGCTGGAAGCTGAACGACTCGCCCCGGTAGTGGAGGTATTCGAAATCGATCGGCGTTCCGTCCTTCGTCCAGGTCAGGCGTTCGGCGCGCAGGATCGGCGCCCCGATAGCAACGCCCAGTTGGCGGGCCAGCCCGGCGTCGGCCTGCGTCGCATCGATCGCGAGATCGGCGTGGCCGAGCGGGATGCCATAGTCGTTTTCGATGATCGCGAAGATGTCGCGGGTCGCCAGGTCCTCGCGCGCCAGGCGCTCTCCGAGCACCCGGCGGACATAGGTGATTTCCAGCGAAATCGGTTCGCCGTCGGTGAAACGCACCCGGCGGATCGCGGTCAGCGGGCTGCCCTCGGGCACCTGCAAGCGGCCCGCGACATGCGCGTCGGCGGCCACCGTGGAGAGGCCGAGAACGCGGTTGGTGACGGTGATGCCCAGCTTCAGCATCGCCTCGCCGAAGCCCTGCAGGCGGGCCATCTGCTGGAACGGCCGCGGCTTCGCCACAAACGATCCTTTGCCCGGCACCTTGAAGATCAGCTGCTCGTTTTCGAGATCGCTCAGCGCCTGGCGTACCGTGATGCGGCTGACGCCGAACGCGGCCATCAACGCGCTTTCGGAAGGCAGGCGCGCATGCTGCCCATAGCTGCCGTCGATGATTCTGTCGCGCAGGGAGGCCTTGATCTGGGCATAGAGCGGAAGCGGATGACGCACATTCGCCGGCGCGCCCGCCACGTTGTCGATGGGGGATTTCATGGCGCGTCAGACGGCGAAGCGCAGGCCGCGAACTGCGACGTCGCCGAGCGGGCTGAGACGCTCCCGGTGCACCGGATGCCTGCCGTCCGGATGCAGGAGGTCGAGGCAGTGCCGCTTGAGCGCCGTGAAACGTGCCGAGGTGACGAGACGGGCATCGCGCGGCCGCTCGAAGTCGAGGCGGATTTCCTCGACGATGCGCCCCGGGCGCGGACTCATGACGAGGATGCGGTCGGCGAGGAAAAGCGCCTCGTCGATGTCGTGCGTGATGAAGACGATGGTCGTGCGGACGCGCGACCACACGTCGAGCAGGTGCTCCTGCATCATCAGCCGCGTCTGCGCATCGAGCGCGCCGAAGGGCTCGTCCATCAGCATGACGCGCGGATTGTTGATTAGCACGCGGGCGATTTCGACACGCTGCTGCATGCCGCCCGAAAGCTGGGCCGGATAGTGGCGATCGAAACCTTCTAGGCCGACCAGCGCGAGCAGTTCGCGCGCCCGGCGCCGGCGCTCGTCGCGCGGCACGCCTTTCATCTTGAGACCGAAGGCGACGTTGTCGACCACGCGCTGCCAGGGAAACAGGGTGTGCTGCTGGAAGACCAGGGCGCGTTCCGGATGCGGACCGGCAACCGGCCGGCCGTCGACCCGGATGCCGCCCCGGCTCGCCTGCAGATGCCCGGCCAGCGCGCCGAGCAGTGTCGACTTACCGCAGCCCGAGGGGCCGAGCAGACAGACGAACTCGCCGGCGGCGACCGTGAAGGAAACGTTCTGCAGGGCTTCGAAGCGCTTCCCGTCCGTCCCGAGATCAATGTGCAGGTGCTCGATCTCGATACTGCCTTGCGCGACCTGGATGGCGGCGCTCACGATTTTCTCCCTTGCGGCAGATACCAGGGCATCAGCGCGTTGCCGAGCTTCCGTACGAGCGCGCTGCTACCCATGCCGAAGATGCCGATAAAGAGCATGCCGACGACGATCTGATCGTAGTTCTGGATGGTGTAGGAGGCCCAGGTGTAGTAGCCGATGCCGAACTGGCCGGAGATCATCTCGGCGGTGACGAGGCAGAACCACGACGTCCCCATGCCGATCGACAGACCGGTGACGATGCTCGGTGCCGCACCGGGCAGGATCACTTCAGCGAACACCGCGCGACGTCCGCTGCCCAGGCTGCGGGCCGAGGCGATCAGACGCGGATCGACGCCCTCGACGCCGTGAACGGTGTTGAGCAGGATGGGAAACAGCGCACCGATGAAGGTGATGAAGACCATCGACACCTCGGATGAAGGAAACATCAGGATCGCCAGTGGAATCCAGGCCACGGCGGGGATTGGCCGCAGCACTTCGAGCGGCGGCAGGAGGATGTCCTCCGCCCAGCGCGAGCGGCCGATGACGAGACCGAGCAGGATGCCGACCAGGGAGGCACCGACGAAACCGCTGAATACCCGGGCGACGCTGCTCGACAGGTGCTGCAGCAGCTTCGGCGACTGCAGCAGCGACCACAGGGCGGCCAGCGCCTCGCTGGGCGCGGGGACGTTACGAAAGGTCACGACGCCGAGGTCGACGTGCCTAGCCGACGCCCATTGCCAGGCGGCCGCGCAGGCCGCGATCGAAAGCAGCCGCAGCAGCAGGCGCCCGCTCCGCCCGCCTTCGGCGGCGAAGCCGAAGGGGGTGCGCAGCGCGGCGACGAAGCCGGTGCCCGGCAGGAGCCTGATCGTGCTCATCGACGCATCCGCCTAGCGTGCCGCGAGGCTCTTGGCCGCCGCGAAGTCGAGCACCCTGCCCTTGTTCTGCTTCGCCCAGGCTTCGGCGGCGTCCTTGAGCAGGAAGGCGCTCAACTCGCCCTTGCCGGCGCTCACGAACCAAGCGTCGCCGGCGAACAGCTTGATGCCGTTGCCGCGATCGTGGGCATAGGCGACGCGCAGCTTTCTGCCCGCCTTTTCGAGAGCGGCGAGTTCGGCAAAGGCCGACTCCGGCGTCGCGTAGTGACGCACCAGCGGCTCGCCCTCTATCCACAGCGACAGCAGGCGCGAGGTGTCGCCGATCAGCTTGCCGGTGGCCGCGTCCTTGGTGACCAGCGGCTGTTTTACGTAGCTCTTCAGACGCGCCTCGTAGTCAGCGCCGGCCAGCTTGAACGCGGCGCGGATGTACTGGTCGTCGATGAAGTTGGCGACGTCGAGATCGGCATCGGTCCGCTTGAGCAGCTTGAGCGTCTCGATCGAGGTCTTGACCGCCTGACGGTACTCTGGCTTCCAGGTCAGATCACGGGTCTGCAGGCCGTGCGGACCGTGGAACAGGTAATTCACCTCGGCCTCGATACCGGTCACTTTGGCGATCAGTTCGCTGTACTTCTCGGGCTCGGCGGCGAACAGGCGGTCCGCCTCCAGCGCGGCCCGCAGAAAGGCGGTGACGATCTCCGGATATTTTTTCGCGAACTCGGCGTCGACCAGCGAGCCGTGGAAGGTCGGCGCGTTGGCCTGCGAACCGTCGTAGATCTTGCGCGCGAAGCCGCGATGCGGGAACAGCTCGGCGAAGGGAACGAAATCGGCGTGCGCGTCGATCTTGTTGCTCTGCAGGGCGGAGCCGGCCACTTCGGGCGACTGCGTGACGATGTTCACGTCCTTTTCCGGGTCCCAGCCCTGCGCCTTGACCGCGCGCAACAGAAGGCCGTGCGCAGTGGATGCGAAGGGCACCGAGATCGTCTTGCCCTTGAGATCGGCGAGCGATTGCGCGCTCGACGCCTTCGGCACGACGATGCCGTTGCCGGAGCCGATGGTGCTGCCCGACAGCACGTTGATGAACAGGCTCTTCTTGCCCGCCTTCTCGAAAGCGGCGCCGTTGAGCGAACCGGGGAAGTCGGCCATCGAACCGATGTCGAGCTTGCCGGCGACCATCTCGTTGGTCAGCGGCGCGCCGGAAGTGAAGTTCTTCCATTGGATGTCGTACTGCGCATCCTTGTACTTTCCGTCGCGCGGCAGATATTTTTCGAGCAGCTTGAGTTCGCGCACGAGGAGGCCGCCGGTCGCGCAATTGATCGTCGTGTCCTGGGTGCCGATGGCGACCCGGATGGTTTCGGCCTGCGCGCTTCCAACGGCGAGGGCGGCTGCCAGGCCGGCGAGGCGGAACAGCTTGCGATGCAAACTCATGATTTTCTCCTGTGGAAAACCCGTCCGATACGGGTCGAGGACGCCGCCTGCGGCAGAAAGAAAACTGCCTTGCAGCGCGGCACCAAATTCGGGAGAAGCAAAGTTAGCAGGCGGGGCAAGCCGCCCAAACGACTATGTTTCGATAAGGATATAGCCTGTCATGACAGGCCGAAGATACCAAAGGGATATCCGGAAAAGACCTGTTGGCGGAGTCTGCCCCGGCCTTTTCCGCAGCCAGAAAGGAGCGCCCTTCCCCGCCGCGAAGGGCATTGGCGGACGCGCGGCCGGATGGACGAATGTGCGGCAGGGCGCGGCCCCCCGCTCCAGGACGGGCAAACCGGCTTGCAGCGCCCCGCGTCGGCTTTCTGAAAAACGGACTACGCCTGGCAGGCCGGACAAAAATAAAGCGGCCGCGACGCGTCGGCGATCCGCCGGATCGTCGTTCCGCAGCGCATGCAGGCGTCGCCTTCGCGCTTGAAGACGTGGAACTCGAACGCCGCATCGTGATGCTGCACTTTCTCGATCGCGCCGCGCGTGGCGTAGGAAAGCCGCGGCACGTCGACGATCGCGCCGGCGAGCGCTGCCAGCGCCTCGGCCGGGAGATCGGCCGGCCTTCGCTCCGGACTCAGGCGCGCGGACCAGAGGATTTCGGCACGCAGATAGTTGCCGAGCCCGGCCAGGAATGCCTGGTCGAGCAGCAGCGCGCCCAGCCGCCGGCGGGCGAAATCCGGCTGCCGCAGGCGGGCGAGCACGGTTTGCGCATCGAGTCCGTCGCTCAGCGCGTCGGGGCCGATGCGCTGCAGGAAGGGATGCGACTCGATGTCGGCGCTGGGCCAGAGTTCGATGTCCGACGCGCTGTAGAGCACCGCCGTCGCCGCGGCGGTTTCGAGGCGGACGCGCGGCGTCCGCGCGGACGGAGGAAGCTCGCCGGGCCGTGCGGTCACCCAGCGCCCGTACAGCTGGTTGTGGCTGTACAGCGTCAGCCCGCTCGAAAAATGGGTCAGCAGGGCCTTGCCGCGCGGCTCGATGCGCAGCACCTCGGCGCCCAGCAGGCGCGGCCGCTCGGCCTGCAGGTGGTCGAACGCGAACCACACATCGGTCAGCAGCCGTCCCGCGATGGCCTGGTTCAGCGCGTCCGACACGCGGCGAATTTCCGGTCCTTCAGGCATGCCGTTTTTCCTTTCCGTCACTCTCTTCGTTCATTTCGCCCTCCGCCCCGCTTTCCCGCGCGCCGTCGGCGAAGCACCCGGACACGGCCAGCCGCGCCTCCATCCGCGCGCTCCAGCGCGACAGCGCGAAGCAGCCGGCCCAGTAGATCTCACCGATGAACAGATAGCCTTCGAGGAAGTACGGGCGCCAGTCGGCGTCGCCGGCGAGCGCCAGCTGGAGCGCGCCGGTCAGTTCGTAGAGGCTGACCACGGTGACCAGCGAAACGTCCTTGAACACGGCGATGAAGCTGTTGGTCAGCGCCGGCAGCGCGGCGCGCAGCGCCTGCGGCAGGATGATGTAGCGCTGCGCCTGCCAGGGCGTGAAACCGAGCGCGCGCGCCGTGTCGTACTGCCCCTGCGGCACCGACTGCAGCCCGCCGCGCACGACCTCGGCGAGATGCGCGGCGGCGAACAGGATCAGCGCGACGAGGACGCGCAGCAGCACGTCGGCGCCGAGGCCGCGCGGCAGGAAGAGCGGAAACAGGAAGGCCGCCATGAAGAGCACCGGGATCAGCGGCAGGCCGCGCACCAGCTCGATATAGACGGCGCACAGCGCGCGGATCGCCGGCAAGCTCGAACGCCGCCCGAGAGCGAGCAGGATGCCGCCGGGCAGCGCGCCGAGGACGGCGCCGAGCGCGAGCAGCAGCGTCAGCGGCAGACCGCCCCAGCGCGAGGTATCGACCGCCGCCAGGCCGAGCGCGCCGCCGGCCATCAGAAAAAGCGCGCCGGCCAGCGCCGCGATGCCGGACGCCGCGAACGCCGCGAGCGGCACGGCACGCCGCCGGAAGAAGCGCCCGGCGAGCGGGAGCAGCAGGAATCCGGCGAGGACCGCGAGCACCAGCGCCGTCGCCAGCGCCGGCCGCCAGTGGTCGGCATAGGGATAGCGGCCGAACAGCACGAGGCGGTATTTCTCGGCGATCGCCCCCCAGCAGGCGCCGGCGCCGTCGAGCGCGCGGCACTGCCCGGCGTCGGGCGCGAAAACGGCGTGCGTCGCGCCCCAGCGCAGCAGGTCCGGCAACAGCGCGGCGGCGCCGGCGCAAACGAGGAGCGTCGCCAGCCCGCTCGCCCAGCCGGAGAACAGATTGCCGCGCAGCCAGGCGATCATGCCGCGCTCCCCCGCCGCAGCAGGCGCGCGTTGTAGAGCGCGAGCAGCGCGGCGGTGGCCAGCGACAACGCGAGGTAGACGGCGATCAGGATAGCGATGCACTCGACCGCCTGCCCGGTCTGGTTGAGCGTCGTGTTGGCGACCGACACCAGATCGGGATAGCCGACGACGACGGCGAGCGAGGAATTCTTCGTCAGATTGAGGTACTGGTTGCCGGCCGGCGGCACGATCAGGCGCAGCGCCTGCGGCAGCACCACCCAGCGCAGGCGCTGGCGCGCCGTGAGGCCGAGCGCGGCAGCCGCCTCGACCTGCCCGCGCGGCACCGAGAGGATGCCGGCGCGCACGATCTCGGCGAGATACGCCGCCGAATAGGCGGCGAGGCCGAGCAGCACGGCGAGGTATTCGGGCGTCACCGTCGCGCCGCCCTCGATGTTCAGCAGGCCGCGCTGCGGCCACGCGAGTTCGCCGGCGGCAACGGCGAAGGCCGGCAGCGGAAACGCCAGCCCGCTCTTGCTCAGGAAGAAGCCCGGCAGGAACTCGACGGCGTCGGCCACCGGCGGCAGCTTCTCGGTGAGCAGGAAATACCAGGTCAGCAGTTGCAGCAGCAGCGGCACGTTGCGGAAGACTTCGACGTAGGCCGTGCCCAGCGCGCGCAGCAGGAAGTTGGGCGAGAGGCGGGCGAAGCCGATCAGCGCGCCGAGCACGGTCGCCAGCAGCAGGCCGGGGAGAGCGACGCGCAAGGTGTTGGCGAAGCCGACGAGGAAGGCCTGCCAGTAGGCGAGGCCGGCGTGAAAGTCGAACAGGCTCTCGCCGATCTCGAAACCGGCCGGCTGCAGCAGGAAGCCGAAGCCGCTGCGGATGCCGCGCGCCGCCAGCTCGCCCTCGACGCGCCCGGCCACCCACCAGCCGCAGAGCAGCAGCAGGGCGACCGCCAGCGCCTGCCAGAGAAAGGCGCGCCGGCCCGCTTCAGCGAATCGGCGGCGCATACATCAGACCGCCCTTGGTCCACAGCTGGTTGCTGCCGCGCGGCAGCTTGAGCGGCGAATTGGCGCCGAGGTTGCGGTCGAAGATCTCGCCGTAGTTGCCGACCGCGCGGATCGCGCGATACGCCCACTCCTTATCCAGCCCAAGCAGGCGGCCCATGTCCTCGGCGCCTCCGAGCAGGCGCTGCACAGCGGGATTCGCACTGCGCTTCAGACTTTCGGCGTTGGCCTGCGTGACACCCAGTTCCTCGGCCTCGATCAGCGCATACACCACCCATTTGACGATCGCGAACCACTCGTCGTCGCCGCGCCGCACGGCCGGCCCGAGCGGCTCCTTGGAGATCAGCTCGGGCAGGATCGCGTAATCGTCCGGGTTCTTCACTTCCTTGTCGCGGATCGCCGCGAGGCTGGAAACGTCGGTCGTGTACGCCTGGCAACGGCCCGAGAAGAAGGCCTTGAGCGAGGCCTCGTAGCTCTCGAAGACGACCGGCTTGGCTTTCATCCCCTGCGCGCGGAAATAGTCGGTGAGGTTCTTCTCGGTCGTCGTCCCCGACTGCACGCAGATTTCGGCGCCCTTGAGCTGCTTGACGTTCGTCACCTTCGACTTCTTCGCCACCATGAACCCCTGCCCGTCGTAGTAGGTGACGGCGGCGAAATGCAGGCCCATCGAGGCGTCGCGCGTCAGCGTCCAGGTCGTGTTGCGCGAGAGCACGTCGATCTCGCCCGCCTGCAGCGGCGTGAAGCGCTGCTGCGAATTGAGCGGCGTCCATTTGACCTTGCCCGCGTCGCCGAGCACGGCGGCGGCGAGCGCCCGGCAGACATCGGTGTCGAGGCCGACCCAGTTGCCCTTGCTGTCCACGGCCGAAAAACCAGGCAGCCCGGTGCTCACGCCGCACACGACGCGGCCGTGCTGGCGCACGGCGTCCAGCGTCTTGCCGGCGTGCGCGGCCGGGGCCGCGAAGCCGGCGGCTGCGCCGGCAAGGACGAGGAGCGAGCACCTGAGCGGGGAAAGTTTCATTGTCGTTTTCTCGCTGGGGGATGGGGAGATGTGGAGACGGCGGGGATGCGGGAGTGCCGATTTTCCCATAGAGCGGCGCCCGCGCGCGCCACTCGTTTGCGTCTAAGCAAATTCGCCGCGACCGAATATGCACATGCGTTTTTCTTCGTTCGGAAAGCCGCGCCCGCTTGCTACCTTGCCAGCCAACGACAACCGCATGGAGCGCCGCACATGGATTTTCTATCGACCCTGATCGCCTTGTTCGCCCTCGCGGTTCTCGTCGCCGCCGTGCTCAACCCGCTGCCGCGCGACGAGCGCAAGGGGAGCGAATCGTGAGCCGCCTCGAACAGGTTCTCGCCAACGTCCGGCGCGCCTTGCGCAAGGACGCGCCGCAGCGCACCACCGTCATCACATCAACCGAAGGGAAGCCAACCGTGACCGACCGCAAAGCCAACTACCGCTACGAAACGCTGCAAGTGCATGCCGGCCAGTCGCCGGCGCCGGGAACCAACGCGCGCGCCGTGCCGATCTACCAGACCACCTCCTACACCTTCGACAACGCCGACCACGGCGCCAAGCTGTTCGCGCTGAAGGAGTTCGGCAACATCTACACGCGCATCATGAACCCGACGACCGACGTCTTCGAGCAGCGCATCGCCGCGCTCGAAGGCGGCGTCGCGGCGGTCGCCACCAGCTCCGGGCAGGCCGCGCAGTTCCTCGCCATCACCACCGTCGCGCAGGCCGGCGACAACATCGTCGCCAGCAGCCACCTGTACGGCGGCACCTACAATCAGTTCAAGGTCGCCCTGCCCCGCCTCGGCATCGGCGTCAAATTCGTCGACGGCGACACGCCCGAGAACTTCCGCGCCGCCATCGACCAGAACACCAAGGCCATCTACGTCGAAAGCATCGGCAACCCGAGCTTCTCGATCCCCGACTTCGAGGCCATCGCCAAGATCGCCCACGAGAACGGCATCCCGCTGATCGTCGACAACACTTTCGGCGCGGCCGGCTACATCGTGCGCCCGATCGAGCACGGCGCCGACATCATCGTGGCCTCGGCGACCAAGTGGATCGGCGGGCACGGCACCTCGGTCGGCGGCATCGTCGTCGACGCCGGCAAGTTCGACTGGGGCAACGGCAAGTTCCCGCTGTTCACCGAACCCTCGCCCGGCTACCACGGCCTCAAGTTCTGGGAAGTGTTCGGCAGCGGCGGCCCCTTCGGCAACATCGCCTTCGCCATCCGCGCGCGCGTCGAGGGGCTGCGCGACATCGGCCCATCGCTCTCGCCGTTCAACGCCTTCCAGCTGATCCAGGGCGTCGAAACGCTGTCGCTGCGCGTCCAGCGCCACGTCGACAACGCGCTCGAACTCGCCCGATGGTTGCGCGCGCACCCGCAGGTCGCCTGGGTCGAATACGACGGCCTCGAAGACAGCCCCTACCACGCCAAGGCGAAGAAGTACCTGAAGCACGGCTTCGGCGCAGTGCTCAACTTCGGCATCAAGGGCAGTTCGCAGGCCGCCCAGCGCTTCATCGACAACGTCGAACTGGCGAGCCATCTGGCCAACGTCGGCGACGCCAAGACGCTGGTCATCCACCCGGCGTCGACGACGCACCAGCAGCTTTCCGAGGCCGAGCAGAAGAGCGCCGGCGTGCGCGCCGACCTGATCCGCGTCTCGGTCGGCATCGAGCACGTCGAGGACATCAAGGCCGACTTCGACCACGCGCTGCGCCGCGCCGGCCTGGAGGCCGCTGCGTGACAGGCTGCATGACAGGTTTTTCCCTCGCGCGGGAAACCCGGCGGCTGCTCATCGAGCAGCCGTTTTTCCTCGAAGCCGGGGGCATCCTACCGCGTCTCGAAATCACTTACCGGAGCTGGGGCCGGCTCGCGCCGGACGCCGACAACGCAATCGTCGTCTGCCACGCGCTGACCGGATCGGCCGACGCCGACGCCTGGTGGGCGCCCTTCTTCGGCGCCGGCCGCGTGCTCGACCCGACGCAGGATTTCATCGTCTGCAGCAACGTGCTCGGCGGCTGCTACGGCAGCAGCGGTCCGCTCACCGCGGCGCCCGACGGCCAGGCCTGGGGCGGCCGCTTTCCGCAGGTCAGCATCCGCGATCAGGTACGCGCGCAGATCGCGCTGGCCGACGCGCTCGGCATCCGGCGCATCCGCCTCGTGCTCGGCGGCTCGATGGGCGGCCTGCAGGCGCTCGAATGGGCGCTGCTCGATCCCGAACGCGTGCAGGCGGTCGCCAGCATCGCCGCCAGCGGCCGCCATTCGGCGTGGTGCGCGGTGTGGAGCGAAGCGCAGCGGATGGCCCTGGCCGCCGACCCGAAGTTCCGCGACGGCCACTACCCGCCGAACGACCCACCGCGCGCCGGGCTCGCCGCCGCGCGCGCCATCGCCATGGCCACCTATCGCAGCCCGCAATCGCTCGCCAGCCGCTTCGGGCGCGCCACGGGCGGCGAGGCCTTCGGCGCCCGCGCCGACGCGCCAGACGGCCTCGCCGTCGGCGGCTGGCTGCGCCACCACGGCCGGGCGCTGGTCGAGCGCTTCGACGCCAACAGCTACCTGCGCCTGCTCGACGCGATGGACACGCACGACCTGGCGCGCGGGCGCGGCGACTACGAGAACGTCCTGCGCGGCATCCGCCCGCCGGTGCTGATCGGCTCGGTGAGTTCGGACGCGCTCTACCTTCCCTCCGAGCAACGCGAACTGGCGCGCCTGATCCCCGGCGCCCGCCTCGTCGAGGTCGATTCGGCGCACGGCCACGACGGCTTCCTGATCGACGCCGCGGCCTTCCACCCGGCCCTCCTCGCCTTCAAGCAGAAGAACCACAACCCCGCGCCGCGCCGCACAACCGCGCGCGCGCGCCCAACGGACAACGGCAAACCATGGCTCAGCCCCATCGCCCGGCAGTACTCGACCTGATCGGCAACACCCCGCTGATCGAAGTCACCCGTCTCGACACCGGCCCCTGCCGGCTCTTCCTCAAGCTCGAATCGCAGAACCCCGGCGGCTCGATCAAGGACCGCGTCGGCCTGTGGATGATCGAAGCCGCCGAACGCAGCGGCCAACTCAAGCCCGGCAGCACCATCGTCGAAGCGACCGCCGGCAACACCGGCCTCGGCCTCGCGCTGGTCGCGCAGGCCAAGGGCTACCGCATCGTCCTCGTCGTCCCCGACAAGATGTCGAGCGAGAAAATCCTGCACCTCAAGGCGCTCGGCGCCGAGGTGCACATCACCCGCTCGGACGTCGCTCAGGGCCACCCCGAGTATTACCAGGACTACGCCGCACGGCTGGCGCGCGAGATTCCCGGCGCCTTCTTCGCCGACCAGTTCAACAACCCGAACAATCCGGCCGCGCACCAGCAGTCGACCGGCCCCGAGATCTGGGCGCAGACCGGGCACGCGCTGGACGCCATCATCTGCGGCGTCGGCTCGGGTGGCACGCTGAGCGGCCTCACGCGCTTCTTCCGCGAGGCCAACCCGGCGCTCGAATTCATTCTCGCCGACCCGGCCGGCTCGATCCTCACCGAGTATGTGAAAAATGGAACGATCGGCGAGGCCGGATCGTGGGCCGTCGAAGGCATCGGTGAGGATTTCGTACCGGCCATCGCCGACCTCTCGGCGGTCAGGCACGCCTACTCGATCAGCGACACCGAGAGCTTCGCCGCCGCGCGCGAACTGCTGCGCGCCGAGGGCGTGCTCGGCGGCTCGTCCACCGGCACCCTGCTCGCCGCCGCGCTGCGCTACTGCCGCGCGCAGAAAACGCCGAAGCGCATCGTCTCCTTCGTCTGCGACACCGGCACGCGCTATCTCTCCAAGGTCTACAACGACAACTGGATGATCGACCAGGGGCTGCTGGCGCGAGAGGAATTCGGCGACCTGCGCGACATCGTCGGACGCCGCTACGAGGAAGGCGCCGGCTCGGTGATCGCGGCGGCGCCGGACGACACGCTGAAAACGGTGTTCCAGCGCATGCGCCATGCCGACATCTCGCAGTTGCCGGTGATCGAAACCGGCCGCATCGTCGGCCTGATCGACGAATCCGACGTGCTGCTGCGCGTGCAGGCCGACCCGGCCAACTTCAACGCCACCGCCCGCACGGCGATGACGCACGCCATCGAAACGCTGCGCCCGGACGCCGGCCTGCCGGCGCTGCGCGCCGTGCTCGACCGCGGGCTGGTGGCGATCGTCGCCGACGGCGAACGCTTCCACGGCCTGATCACCCGCTTCGACCTTCTCAACCATCTGCGCAGGACGCTATCGTGAGCCATCCCAATCCAGACGCCGCCCGCCACGCCTTCGGCACGCGCGTCATCCACGCCGGGCAGTCGCCCGACCCGTCGACCGGCGCCATCATGCCGCCGATCTACGCCAATTCGACCTACGTGCAGGACAGCCCCGGCGTGCACAAGGGCCTCGACTACGGTCGCTCGCACAATCCGACGCGCTGGGCCTTCGAGCGCTGCGTCGCCGACCTCGAAAGCGGCGACCGCGCCTTCGCCTTCGCCTCCGGGCTGGCGGCCATCGCCACCGTGCTCGAACTGCTCGACGCCGGCGCCCACGTGATCGCCGGCGACGATCTCTACGGCGGCACCTACCGCCTGCTCGAACGCGTACGAAAAAGAAGTGCCGGGCTGTCGTTCAGCTTCGTCGACCTGTCCGACCCGGCCGCGCTGGAAGCGGCGATCCGCCCGGAAACGCGCATGCTGCTCGTCGAAACGCCGACCAACCCGCTGCTCCGGCTGGTCGATCTCGAAGCGCTGGCGTCCATCGCCCGCCGGCGCGGGCTGATCTCGGTCGTCGACAACACCTTCGCCACGCCGTGGATCCAGCGCCCGCTCGAACTCGGCTTCGACGTCGTCGTCCATTCAACGACCAAGTACCTGAACGGCCACTCCGACATCATCGGCGGCGTCGCCGTCGTCGGCGGTGCGGCACACAGCGCCGAAACCTCGGAAATCGCCGAGCGCCTCGCCTTCCTGCAGAACGCCGTCGGCGCCATCGCCGGCCCCTTCGACAGCTTCCTCGCGCTGCGCGGCCTGAAGACGCTCAATGTACGCATGCAGCGCCACTGCGAGAACGCGCTCGAACTCGCCGGCTGGCTCGAAGCGCAGCCCGGCGTGCGCCGCGTGCGCTACCCCGGCCTCGCCTCGCACCCGCAGCACGCGCTGGCAAAACGCCAGATGCGCGGTTTCGGCGGCATGATCGCGCTCGAACTCGCCACCGACCTCGCCGGCAGCCGGCGCTTCCTCGAAGCCTGCGAACTGTTCGCGCTCGCCGAAAGCCTGGGCGGCGTCGAAAGCCTGATCGAGCACCCGGCGATCATGACGCACGCGACGATTCCGCCCGAACAGCGCGCCCGCCTCGGCATCGGCGACGCGCTGGTGCGCCTCTCGGTCGGCATCGAGGACGTCGCCGACCTGCGGAACGACCTCGCCCGGGCATTGAACGCTATCTGAAATGCAGAACTGGAACTGCAGCCGGGCGCCACTTCTCCCGGAGTGGATATTGAAATATCATGCGCACTGCCGGAAAAACCACTTACTTAAGATGGTCTTGTCCAGCAAACATCCATCTCCATACGAGGATATCCATGAGAAAAACCCTGGCCTGCTCCTTCGCTGTCGCCGCCATTGCCGCCGCCCCGCTAAGCTATGCGCGCGGCGGTCCATCCGAAGCCTCGGCGGCAAGCATCATGATTACCGGATCGGTCGTCCTGGTGGTTTCGACCGCCCCATTGATTGCGATGGACTCGGTGTTCAACGGCAAGGTCGGCAAAGTTCAGCCCGCTGGCAACAAAATGACCGACATCGAAGTAAAAAGGCAGACCGCGGGCAAGGAAACGGTGATCCGCGTTCCGGATAGCGCTCTTGAAGGGAAATCGGTGAAGAGCGGTCAGAAAGCCGAGCTGATCGCCGATCAGAACGGCCACACCTTGCGTATCGAGGAACAGGCAATCGCCTACGTGCCGGGCGCGGACAGCGAAAAATTGCTGCGCAGCAAACAGCTCAAATGAAGCGCAGCGCATCCGCACTACAGGGCGCGGCAATCGCGCTTTTCCTCGCGCTCGCCGCAGGCGCCCCGCCTTCATGGGCGGGCACGCCCTGCGAGAGCGTGGCCAGTTCGGCGGCCACGATGCAGCAATCCATCGCGCTCGCCCGGAAGGTGGCCGATACGCTGGAGGCCTCGGGAAGCAGCGTCGCCATCGTTGCTCGCGTCGGACAGGATCTCTCGAAATACAAGCTGCGCTTCTCTCACCTGGGTTTCGTCGTGCGCGACCATCCGGAGGGGCGCTGGACGGTCCTGCACGACCTCAACCAGTGCGGTACCGACCAGGCTGCACTCTATGTCCAGGGGCTTGGCAATTTCTTCGCCGACGATCTCTTCGCCTACGAGGCCGCGATATTCGTCCTGCCAGCGGAACTGCAGCAGCGACTCGGAAAATCCCTGCTCTCGGCGACGCAGCTCAAGCGCTTTCATGAAGCGAAATACAACGTCGTCGCCTATCCCTTCAACACGATGTACCAGAACTCGAATCAGTGGGCGCTCGAGATCATGGCAGCGGCGATGGCGCCGGAGGGCGACGTCGCTAGCCGGGCGGAGGCCCAGAAATGGCTCAAGGAGGCCGCCTACGAGCCAAGCCTGCTCAACATCCCCAGCCTGACGCGACTCGGCGGCCGGATGTTCAAGGTCAACGTGGCCTTCGACGACCATCCGGGTGAATTCCGCTGGAGCGACCGCATCTACGTCGTGAGCGTCGATTCGGTTTTCGATTTCCTGCGCAAGCGCTATCCGCAAGAAAGCCGGCGCATCCTCGTCGATCTCGACTGATCCCTCCCCGAGCCGTCGCACCGGGAAGATGCGACGGCGCCACGGGAGCGATTCCGTCCGCGCGCCCGGCGGCCGGCAATCGCCCCACCGCCCCGACCTTGATCAGCGCTGGCCGATCTTCGCGTCGCCGAACAGATTGTTCAGGCCGCGCGGCTGCGAGCGCCAGTACTGCGGCGGCGCGTCGACCTGCGCGCCGAGTTCCGCCGCGGCGTGCCAGGGCCAACGCGGATCAAAGAGGATGCCGCGGGCCAGCGCGACCATGTCGGAACGCCCTTCGGCGACGATCGCCTCGGCCTGCGCGGCTTCCGTGACGAGGCCGACGGCGATCGTCGGCAGGCCGATTTCCGCGCGCAGCTTTTCGGCGAGCGGCACCTGATAGTCCGGGCCGAGGGGGATTTTCTGCTGCGTCGACAAACCGCCGCTCGACACGTGGATGAAGGCGCAGCCGCGCTCGCGCAGGGCGTGGCCGAAGACGACGCTCTGCTCCGCGTCCCAGCCGCCGTCGACCCAGTCCGTGCCGGAAATGCGGATGCCGACCGGCAAGGCCGCCGGCACCGCGGCGCGCACCGCCTCGAACACTTCCAGCGGGAAGCGCATGCGGTTTTCCAGCGCGCCGCCGTATTCGTCGGTCCGGGCGTTCGCGAGCGGCGAAAGGAATTCGTGCAGCAGATAGCCGTGCGCCGCGTGCACCTCGATGGCATCGAGACCGATCCGGTGGGCGCGCTGCGCGGCCGCGACGAAGGCTTCGCGGATGCGCTGCAGGCCGGCCCGGTCGAGCGCCACCGGCGGCGGCTCCTGCGGTCCGTGCGGGATCGCCGACGGCGCCAGGGCCGGCCAGCCGCCCTCCGCCGGCGGAATCAGCTGTCCGCCTTCCCAGGGCACGTGGCTGGAAGCCTTGCGCCCGGCGTGGGCGAGCTGGATGGCAATCGGCATCGCCGAATACTTGCGGACGGAGAGCAGCACCTTCCGCAGCGCGGCTTCGGTCGCATCCGACCAGAGCCCGAGATCGCCCGGCGAGATGCGTCCCGCAGGCTCGACCGCCGTCGCTTCGACGATCAGCAGGCCGGCGCCGGACAGCGCCAGGTGGCCGAGGTGGATCAGGTGCCAGTCGGTCGCCTCGCCGTTCTCGGCGGAGTACTGGCACATCGGCGCGATCACGATGCGGTTCTTCAACTGCAGATCGCCGATGGCGAAGGGGGAAAACAGCTGGCTCATGATTTCTTCCTCTTGTTCGGGGCGGCGCCGTGCCGCGATGGACCGGCCCGCTCGTCGAACGGGCTCGCATCCGGGCGGCATCGGCCGGTGGCGGCCCGGGGCGCGCAAACGGAAACGCTCGCACGACGCCGATTCTAGCAGCCGCCAAAGGAGGCGCGGCAACGCGCCGGAACGAGCGGATCGCATGCCCCGGCGGCGTGCTAAGGTACGCAATCGAAACGATCCGGAAACTCTCGTGCGCCTTCCCCTCGCCCCCCTGCTCATGACGCTCCTGACGCTCGCCGCCTGCTCCGAAGAGCTTCCGTTGAGCGTCGAGAACAAAGCGAAGTTCACCGCGGAGCTGATCGCGAATCGCTCCGAGTGCGCCACCTATCGGCAACGCCTCGCTGCCCCGACCGCCGACCTTGAACTCATCGCCCAGATCTACCAGGCCGCCAAGCACGCACACTGCCTGAAGCCCAACATCTGAGCGGGAATCCCGGACCTCCCCTCCGGAGGCAAACGCCGCGCCCTTGACCGTGCAGGCCGGCACGCACCCGGCGGCGCCAGCCTGGCGCCCTTTACATTTCCTTACGAAATCCCGGCCCCGATTACACATTCCCGGTCAGACGCGCGTCATTTTCCGGCGTTAATTTCAGCAAGGCCCGCCAACGGCGGCCGAACGCTGAATATTCCCCATTCGCCCAGGAGATCGTCCGTCATGAAAACCAGATTTCTCGCCGTCGCCCTGTTGAGCGCCTTCGCGCTTCCGGTCCTTGCCCAAGGCAGCGCCCCGCTCGACACGCTCCGTCAGGACAACGCCCAGATCCGCCGCGACCAGCGCGACATCAACCAGGACAAGCGCGACATCGCGCGCGACCGGCAGGGGCTGAACCAGGATCGCCGCGAGCGCAATTTCGACCAGCGCAAGGAAGATCAGGCGATCAGGCGCGGCGATACCGCGGCCGCGCAAAAATGGGACGCCCGGCGCACGCACGAGCAAAACGAGATCAACCGCGACAAGCGCGATCTCGCGCACGACCGCGCGGATCTCTCCCAGGACCGTCGCCAGCGCGCTCAGGACGTTCACAAGCGCAACGTCGCCGCGCGCAACGCCCACTGAGTCCGGGGCGGACGCCGCGCGGCCGCGGAACGCAGACGAGTCCGCGAGCGGGCGCGCCGTCCTCGCCCCGGCAAGGAGACGCTCATGAAAAGACCAATCGCATCGACGCTGATCGTCGTCACGCTCGGCCTCAGCCTGTCCGCCTGCGTCGTGGCGCCGCCCTACCCCCCGGGCGGCGGCCCGGGCGTGGCCGTCTGGGCGCCGCTGCCGCCGCCACCGCCGCGCGTCGAGGTCGTCCCGCCGCCGCCCCGCAGGGACTATTTCTGGATTCCCGGCTACTGGCTCTGGGAAGCGGATCGGCATCGCTGGGTAGACGGCCGCTGGGAAGCGCGCCGCGAGCGCGAGCACTGGGTTCCGCATCGCTGGGAGCACGACGAACGCGGCCAATGGCGGGCGAACGGCGGCTACTGGCGGCGGGATTGAGCGCCCGCGCGCCGGACGCCGAGCGGCGCTGCAGGCGGTAGGCAGCGCCGCAGCGTTTCCCTTCCGCCGCGCGGAGGACGACAATGCAAGCCATGCGCGGCGCTTTTCCGTCCCGCACGGCGGCCGCCGCACTCCGACGCACCGCCGCCCACGCCAAGCCCCGGTGTCCGCCATGTTCGAAATCGCCGTCTGGTGCCTCATCGTCACCGCCGTCCTCGCCTACGTAAACCACCGCTTCGTCGGCCTGCCTACGACCATCGGCGTGATGACCATCGCGCTCGCCATCTCCGTCGCGCTGATCGGGCTCGACCACCTGGGCTGGAGCGCCCCGCGCCGCTACGAGATGGCGATGATGGCTTCGGTCGATTTCCCCGCGATGCTGATGCGCGGCATGCTCGCCCTGCTGCTTTTCGCCGGCGGCCTGCGCGTCGATCTCGGGCGCCTCAACCTCTACCGCTGGCCGATCGGCGCGCTCGCCGTCTTCGGCACGGTGGTCACCGCGTTCCTCGTCGGCACCGCCCTGTGGAAGCTGCTGCCCATGGTGCATCTGGCGCTGCCGCTCGCCTACTGCCTCGTCTTCGGCGCGCTGATTTCGCCGACCGACGCGGTGGCCGTCGCCGGCATCCTCAAGTCGGCCGGCGTGCCGAAGAAACTCGAATCGATCATCGCCGGCGAATCGCTGTTCAACGACGGCGTCGTGCTGTTCGCGCTGGCGCTGTCGATCATCAACACCGGCGAACTGCCTTCCGTGCGTGAAGGCCTGTGGCTGCTGCTGCGCGAGGGCGGCGGCGGGATCGTGCTCGGGCTGCTGCTCGGCAACCTGCTCTACGGCATGCTGAAGGACGTGATGAGCTATCAGGTCGAAGTGCTGCTGACATTGGCGACGGTGCTCGGCGGCTACGGGCTGGCCGACGAAATCGGCTTCTCCGGCCCCCTCGCGATGGTCGTGGTCGGCATCGTCGTCGGCACCCGGAGCCGGGCGCAGGAACTCTCGGCGCAGACCCGCGACCACCTGGCGCGCTTCTGGGTGCTGATGGACGGTCTCCTCAACACGGTGCTCTTCGTGCTCATCGGGCTGGAAGTCGTGCGCGTCAATTTCAGCGTGGGCATCTTCGTCGCCGCGCTGCTCACCATCGCGATCACCCTGGCGGCCCGCGCGATCAGCGTCGCCGCCCCGCTCACCCTGCTGCGCAAGGCCCTCGACCTGCCGCCCGGCAGCTGGCGCCTGCTCACCTGGGCGGGGCTGCGCGGCGGCGTCTCGGTCGCGCTCGCCCTCTCCCTGCCGGCCGGCCCCGAACGCGAGGTGGTGCTGGCGCTGACCTACTGCGTGGCGGTGTTCTCCATCCTCGTTCAGGGCCTCACCATCGGCCGCCTGGCGCGCAGCGTGGTCGGCACGCCGCCTCAGCCGCCCAGCGAAACGCCGAACAGCCAGCCGGCGCCGTAGGTCAAGCCCGCCGCCGCGGCGCCGATCGCCAGCTGGCGCAGGCCCGAGCGCAGGGCGCTGCCGCCGGTGAACAGGGTGATTGCGGCGCCGATCAGGAAAAGGCCGGCGCCGCTCGCCACCATGCATGCCAGCACGGCCTCGCGGCCGCTGAAAAAAGCCAGCGGCAGCACGGGAATCAGCGCTCCCAGCACGAAGACGACGAAGGACGAAAGCGCCGCGGCCCAGGGCGAACCGCCCAGGTCGTCCGGGTTGATGCCCAACTCTTCCCGCGTCAGCGTATCCAGCGCCGAGCCCTTGTCCTCCATCACGCGCGCCGCGATCCGGTGCGCCTCCTCGTCGCTGAAGCCCTTGGCCTGATAGATCAGCGCCAGCTCCTCGCGCTCCTCGGCCGGCGCGCTTTCAAGTTCGTCGGCTTCGGCGGCGATCTGGCGTTGATAGAGTTCGCGCGAACTCTGCACCGAAATCCATTCGCCCATGGCCATCGAGCACGCCCCGGCCAGCGTGCCGGCCACCGCCGTGGCGACCAGCGTCGCCGGCGCGAAGGCGGCGCCGGCCGCGCCCATCACCAAGCTGAAGGTGGATACCAGCCCGTCGTTGGCCCCGAGCACCGCGGCGCGCAGCGTGTTGCCGCCGCCGGCGCCGTGCCGCCCTTCGAGCTGGGCGTAGCGGCTGCCGTCCCAGCCGTGCCGGGAGCGGCTGGCCAGATGCGCCAGCAGGCGGGCGTGCGAGCGTTCCTGCGCCGGCATCGCGGTTCCCCGAGCCTCCGCCTGGCCGTCGTACACGGCGCGGTTGCCGGCCTCCTGATTCATCACCGACGGCAGCACCGCATTGGCGCCCAGGCGGCGCGTCAGCCAGACCATCACGCGGGCGCGCCCGCTCGGTCCGATCTTCACCGTCCGCCCCGTCGCCTTTTCGATCCGCCGCTGCCAGAACAGGGCGTGCGCTTCTTCGGCACGCGCCAGGCGCAGGTACAACTCGGCAATCTCCGGCTTCGCCTCGACGGCAGCCATCGCGCGGTAGAGAATCGCGCTATCCGTTTCGTCCTGGAGGTTGGCCCGGTAGCGCCGTACATCCTGCGACTCGCCCATAGCGCAGCTCCTGTTCTCCGTTTCGAGCCAATATAGGGCCGCCGCCGGCTCGCCGCAAGCAAGCACCGGCGCCGGCCCCCGAGGGCGTGGCTTCACCGTTTGCTACCGGCGGAGAAATGCAGAAGGGTGCGTTGTGCAGGGAGAGGAGAATGTGGGGCCGTGCGCTATTTGGCAGCGTTTTGCAGACCTTTTGGCACAGGTCGATTTCATGCGGGTTTCCAGCGAGGTTTAGTGCCAAATAGCCAGAAAATATGCAGAAAATCATTTTGCACGCATAAGTCATGCATGCAAGGTGAAATCCTAGTTGATTGAAAATTTTGAAAATTCATTTGGCGCTAGTGCCAAATAGCGCGCCGCCCAACGCTCGGCGGTCAGATGATCTTACAAAAAAACCGATTTCAAGTTACAAAGTCCGGTACGCAGGAAAAGGGAAGGCCCCTGCTTCCTTTCGGAATCAGGGGCCTTATTTGGGGCGACATACCGGGATCGAACCGGTGACACCTGGAATCACAATCCAGTGCTCTACCGACTGAGCTAATGCCGCCATCGTCTGGCGCGCCCGGCGAGACTCGAACTCACAACCCCCGGCTTAGAAGGCCGGTGCTCTATCCGGTTGAGCTACGGGCGCGAGTCGCGAGACTTTTGGGAATATTCCAAACTGCTTCCCGCCGGTACCGCTTCGGTGTGTTACCGCTTCCTGGTCGGGGTGGTGGGATTCGAACTCACGACCCTCTGTTCCCAAAACAGATGCGCTACCAGGCTGCGCTACACCCCGAGGAAGCGCGCATTCTACAGAGCCGATTTGCCAAGGTCAATGCATCCGAGAAATAATTTCCGAACACCCTTCCCTACGGGAATGATTGCTTGCGACGGACGGGTATTTCTGATATTTAATCGTCTTTTTGCAAAACCACACGGACGGTCTCCGAACATGGCTGAAGAATTGCTCCACAAACATTTCGTCCCCTACGCACCCAAAAAGGGGGAGGAATACATGAACAGCAAACAGCTGGCTCACTTCCGCAGCATTCTCGACAACGTCAAGAAGGAATTGATCGAGGATATCGAGCGTACTGTGCATACCATGCAGGACGAAGCCACCGTTTTCGCCGACCCTAACGATCGCGCCAGCCAGGAAACGGACATTGCGATCGAACTGCGCAATCGCGACCGCGAGCGCAAGCTGATCAAGAAGATCGACGAGGCCCTCGGACGCATCGACAGCGGCGATTACGGCTATTGCAACAGCTGCGGGGTCGATATCGGCATCAAGCGCCTGGAAGCGCGTCCAACGGCGACGCTGTGCATCGACTGCAAGACACTCGAGGAAGTGCGCGAGAAGCAGGTCGCGAAGTAATACCGGCGCTTCGGCGCAAGAGAAGGCGCGGCGCTTGCCGCGCTTTTTTTTCGCCCGCCGTAAACAAAAAAAGGACGCCGAAGCGTCCTTTTCCTTGCCTTGCGGGCGGCTGGCGAATTACTGGGCCTGGGCCGGAGCGGCGGTACCGCCCTCTTCCACGGTCAGCGCCTTCATCGACAGGCGGACGCGACCCTTCTCGTCGGCCTCGAGCACCTTGACGCGCACTTTCTGGCCTTCCTTGAGGTAGTCGGCGACGGCATTGACGCGCTCGTTGGCGATCTGCGAGATGTGCAGCAGACCGTCGCGGCCCGGCAGGATGCTGACGATGGCACCGAAGTCGAGCAGCTTGAGGACGGTGCCCTCGTAGACCTTGCCCACTTCGACGTCGGCGGTGATCGCCTCGATGCGCGCCTTGGCCGCATCGGCGGCGTCGCCGCTGACCGAAGCGATGGTGATCGTGCCGTCGTCCTGGATGTCGATCGTCGTGCCGGTTTCCTCGGTGATCGCGCGGATGACCGCACCGCCCTTGCCGATCACGTCGCGGATCTTCTCCGGATTGATCTTCATGGTGTAAAGGCGCGGCGCGTAGGTCGACACTTCCTCACGGTGACCGGACATCGAAGCCTGCATCTGGCCGAGGATGTGCAGACGGGCGTCCTTGGCCTGGGCCAGGGCGACCTGCATGATTTCCTTGGTGATGCCCTGGATCTTGATGTCCATCTGCAGCGCGGTGACGCCGCCGTCGGTACCGGCCACCTTGAAGTCCATGTCGCCGAGGTGATCTTCGTCGCCCAGGATGTCGGTCAGCACGGCGAAACGGTTGCCTTCCTTGATCAGGCCCATGGCGATGCCGGCGACGTGCGCCTTGAGCGGCACGCCGGCGTCCATCAGCGCGAGCGAGGCGCCGCAAACGGAAGCCATCGAGCTGGAACCGTTCGATTCGGTGATTTCCGAGACGACGCGCATCGTGTAGGAGAAGTCGTCAGCCTTCGGCAGAACGGCGACCAGCGCGCGCTTGGCGAGGCGGCCGTGGCCGATTTCACGACGCTTCGGGGTGCCGACGCGACCGCACTCGCCGGTGGCGTAGGGCGGGAAGTTGTAGTGCAGCATGAAGCGCTCGCGGTACTCGCCGGCCAGCGCGTCGATGATCTGCTCGTCGCGGCCGGTGCCCAGCGTGGCGACGACGATGGCCTGCGTTTCACCGCGGGTGAACAGCGCCGAACCGTGGGTGCGCGGCAGCACGCCGGAGCGGATGGCGATCGGACGCACGGTGCGCGTGTCGCGACCGTCGATGCGCGGCTCGCCGCCGAGGATGCGGCTGCGCACGATGCGGGCTTCGACGTCGAAGAACAGGTTCTTGATCGTGTTGGCGTCCGGCGCATCTTCGCCGGCGGTCAGCACTTCAACGGCCTTGGCGGAAATTTCCTTGACGCGCTGGGTGCGGGTCTGCTTGCTGGTGATGCGGTAGGCTTCCTGCAGGTCGGCTTCGACCAGTTCGTTCAGCTTGACGATCAGCGTTTCGTTCTTCGCGGCGGGCGCCCACTCCCACTCCGGCTTGCCGGCTTCTTCGACCAGTTCGTTGATCGCGGTGATCGCGGCCTGCATCTGCTCGTGACCGTAAACCACGGCGCCGAGCATCACTTCTTCGGACAGCTCCTGCGCTTCGGACTCGACCATCAGCACGGCGGACTGGGTGCCGGCAACGACGAGGTTGAGCTGGCTGGTCTGCAGCTGGGTCAGGGTCGGGTTGAGCACGTACTCGCCGTTCAGGTAGCCGACGCGGGCGGCACCGATCGGGCCGTCGAACGGGATGCCGGAAATCGCCAGCGCGGCGGAGGCGCCGATCAGCGCCGGGATGTCGGGATCGACTTCCGGATTCAACGAGACGACCATCGCGACGATCTGGACTTCGTTATAGAAGCCTTCCGGGAAGAGCGGGCGCAGCGGACGGTCGATCAGACGCGAGGTCAGCGTTTCCTTTTCGGACGGGCGGCCTTCGCGCTTGAAGAAGCCACCGGGGATCTTGCCCGCGGCGTAGGTTTTCTCGATGTAGTCGACGGTCAGCGGGAAGAAGTCCTGACCCGGTTTGGCGGTCTTGTTGCCGACGGCGGAGACCAGCACGACCGTGTCGTCCATCGACACCAGCACGGCGCCGCCGGCCTGGCGAGCAATCTCGCCGGTTTCCAGCGTGACCTGATAGGCACCGTAGGTGAAAGTTTTCTTGGCGACGTTAAACATTATTACCTTTCTCAGTGGTTCGACGCGCGCGTACCCACGACTCCGGTACGCAATTCAACCGACGCGCCGATAATGGCAAAAACAACAACAGCGGCACAGCCCGCGAGGGGCTGGCCGCTGTTGTCGATTCCTAGCGTCTGCATTCCCGTCCGCATAGCGGATCGGTCGGCAGTCTTACTTGCGCAGGCCGAGACGTTGAATCAGCGCGCGATAGGTATCGGCGTTGGTACGCTTCAGGTAGTCCAGCAGCTTGCGGCGACGGCTCACCATGCGCAGCAGGCCGCGACGCGAGTGGTGATCCTTGACGTGCTCCTTGAAGTGACCGGTCAGGTCGTTGATGCGTGCGGTCAGCAGCGCCACCTGGACTTCGGGGGAACCCGTATCGCCGGCGACACGCTGGAAATCGGTCATGATCTGCGCTCTTTGCGCGACATTGATCGCCATATCAAACTCTCTTTCGTAAAAAACGACGCAGCCCCAGTTTGATAGAGCCGACGCCTGATTGATGAACTCGTTATTCGCTTGGCGAAGCGAGGCGCGGATTATAACTGCTTGAATACGCGGGCGGCAAGCGATATCGACCGCTCCGCAAGGCCGTATTTCAGGCGCAGACGAGGCGGCGCGGATGCAGCTTTCCGGCCGCGTCGGCGTCGCCGAGGCCGAGCAGGCGCCCTTCGTCGCCATAGACGCGGCAGCGCCCGGCCGGCGCCTCGCAGGCGACCGGGTTGCCGTGCGTGAAGCGGGTCGCCGCATCGGCATCGAGGCAGACGGCGGGCAAGGTCTGCAGCAAGGCATCCGGCGCCTGCAGACGGAGCGGCCGCGCCGACTCGTCGAGCGCGGCCAGTTCGTCGAGCGTCGCCGCGCCGATCAGCGTCAGCGGGCCGACCACCGTTCGCCGCAGCGCGGTCAGGTGCGCGCCGCAGCCGAGCGCGGCGCCGATATCCTCGGCCAGCGTCCGGATGTAGGTTCCCTTGCTACAGCAGACGCGCAAGCGGCAGCGCTCGCCTTCGAAGGACAGCAAGGCGAGTTCGTGGATCGTGACGGCACGCGCCGCGCGCTCGACTTCGATACCCTGTCGGGCCAGTTCGTAGAGCGGCTTGCCGTCGCGCTTGAGCGCCGAGTACATCGGAGGAATCTGGCTGATCGGGCCGCGAAATCTTTCGAGCACCGCGTCGAGCGCAGCCCGGTCGAAGGCAACCGCCCGCCGTTCGAGCACCGCGCCTTGCGCATCGCCGGTATCCGTGGTGACGCCGAACAGGACGTCGGCCTCGTAGGTCTTGTCGGCGTCGAGCAGGTCGGAGGAAAACTTGGTCGCCTCGCCGAAGCAGACGGGCAGCAGCCCGGTGGCCAGCGGATCGAGCGTTCCGGTATGACCGGCCTTGGCGGCCGAAAAGAGGCGACGCGCCTTTTGCAGCGCGTCGTTGGAGGTCATGCCCGACGGCTTGTCGAGCAGCAGCACGCCGTCGACGCGCTGCCAGCTACGCTTGGTCGCCAACTCGAAACTCAGTCTTCTGGAGTATGGTCGGAGATCGCCGAAGCTTCGTCGATCAGCTTGGAGAGATCGGCGCCGCGCTCGAGCGACTGGTCGTAGACAAAATGCAGCTGCGGCGTGGTGTGGATGCGGATGCGCTTGCCCAGTTCCCGGCGCAGGAAGCCGGACGCCTTCTGCAGGCCGGTTTGCACCGCCTGCAGATTCTCGCCGCCGGCCAAGGTGCTGAAGAACACCTTGGCGTGGGCATAGTCGGGCGTCACTTCGACGTCGGTCAGACTGATCATTCCGACGCGCGGATCCTTCAGCTCGGTGCGGATCAGGTCCGCGAGCTCGCGCTTGATCTGCTCGGAAACCCGGTCCTTGCGGGAAAACCCTCGGTTGCTGTTAGCCACTTAGAGCGTCCGCGCAATTTCCTGGATTTCGTAGATTTCGAGCTGATCGCCTTCCTGGATATCGCTGAAATTCTTCAGCGACAGACCGCACTCGAAACCGGAACGCACTTCCTTGACGTCGTCCTTGAAGCGCTTGAGCGACTCGAACTCGCCGTCCCACACGACCACGTTGTTGCGCAGCAGGCGGGCGCGCGAATTGCGGCGCACGATGCCTTCGAGCACGTAGGAGCCTGCGATCGTGCCGATCTTGGTGGCGCGGAAGACCTGACGGATTTCGACGAGGCCGATGACCTCTTCGCGCTTCTCCGGCGACAGCATGCCCGACAGTGCCGCCTTCACCTCATCCACGGCGTCGTAGATGATGTTGTAGTAGCGGATATCGACGCCGAAGTTCTCGGCCGTCTTGCGCGCACCGGAGTCGGCACGCGTGTTGAAGCCGATGATGACCGCCTTCGAGGCCTGCGCCAGGTTGACGTCGGACTCGCTGATCGCGCCGACGCCGCCGTGAATCACGTTGACGCGGACCTCTTCGGTGGATAGCTTCTGCAGCGACTGCACCAGCGCTTCCTGCGACCCCTGCACGTCGGCCTTGATGATCAGCGGCAGCGTCTTCACTTCGGACTCGCCCATCTGGTCGAGAATGTTTTCGAGCTTGGCGGCCTGTTGCTTGGCCAGCTTCACGTCGCGGAACTTGCCCTGACGGAAGAGCGCGATTTCGCGCGCCTTGCGCTCGTCACCGAGCACCACGGCCTCTTCGCCGGCCGCCGGAACGTCCGACAGACCGAGAATTTCGACCGGAATCGACGGACCGGCCTCCTTGATCGGCTTGCCGTTTTCGTCGAGCATGGCGCGGATGCGGCCGAACACCTGGCCGGCGAGCAGCACGTCGCCCTGACGCAGGGTGCCGGATTGCACGAGCATGGTCGCCACCGGACCGCGCCCCTTGTCGAGGCGCGCTTCGATGATCAGTCCCTTGGCCGGCGCGTCCTTCTGCGCCTTGAGCTCGAGCACTTCGGCCTGCAGCAGGAGGTTTTCGATCAGATCGTCGATCCCGGCACCCGTCTTCGCGGAAACCGGAATGAAAGGCGAATCGCCGCCGTACTCTTCGGGCACCACTTCCTCGGCGACGAGCTCCTGCTTGACGCGTTCGGGATTGGCATCCGGTTTGTCGATCTTGTTCACCGCAACGACGATCGGCACGCCGGCCGCCTTGGCGTGGTGAATGGCTTCCTTGGTCTGCGGCATCACGCCGTCGTCGGCCGCCACCACGAGGATGACGATGTCCGTGGCCTTGGCGCCGCGGGCGCGCATCGCCGTAAAGGCTTCGTGACCCGGGGTATCGAGGAAGGTCACCATGCCGCGTTCGGTTTCGACGTGATAGGCGCCGATGTGCTGCGTAATGCCGCCGGCTTCGCCAACCGCCACGCGCGAGCGGCGAATGTAGTCGAGCAGCGAGGTCTTGCCGTGGTCAACGTGACCCATGACGGTGACCACCGGAGCGCGCGGCTCGAGCGGCACATCCCGGTGCTCGGCGTGCTCTTCGAGGAAGGCATCCGGATCGTCCAGCTTGGCGGCCAGCGCCTTATGACCCATTTCCTCGACGAGAATCATCGCCGTTTCCTGGTCCAGCACCTGGTTGATGGTGACCATCGAACCCATCTTCATCAGGGCCTTGATCACCTCGGTCGCCTTGACCGACATCTTGTGGGCCAGATCGGCCACCGAAATGGTTTCCGGCACATGCACTTCGCGCACGACCGGCTCGGTCGGCGCCTGGAAGGAATGCTCCTCCTCGCCGCCGCGCTGGTTGCGTTTGCCGTGGCGGGCGCCTTCGCGCCAGCCGGTGCCGCCGGTCGCGCCCCGCGTCTTGAGACCCGGACGCTTGCTGGCGCCTTCGTTCTTCCACGGTCCCTTCTTGTCGGCGGCCTTCTTGTCGCCGCCGACGCCCGGCTTGCCGGCCGGCTTGTGCAGGGTCTTGTCTTCGCTCGGCTTGTCGGTCGCGGTCTGCGCGGCGACCTGCTTGGCGGCCTCGGCGGCCTTGGCGGCAACAGCCTTCTCTTCCGCGTCCTTCTTCAGGCGCACCAGCTCGGCGGCACGTTCCTGCTTTTCGCGGAACTCGCGCTCCTGGCGGGCGCGCAATTCGGCATGCCGGCGCTCTTCCTCGGCGCGCAGACGCTGCTGCTCCTCGCCGATGATGGAAGCGCGGGTCACCACCTTCTTGGTTGCGGCCTTCTTGACGACCGGCTCGGCCTTGGCCTCGCCCTTCGCCTCGGCAACCGGTTCGGGCTTGGTTTCGACGACGGGCTCGGGCGCCGGAGCCGCTGCCTCGACGACCGGTTCCGGCACGACTTCGACGACGGGCTCGGGCGCCGGAGCTGCTGCCTCGACGACCGGTTCCGGCACGACTTCGACGACCGGTTCGGGAGCGATCTCGACGACCGGTTCCGCCTTGAGCTCGGCGACCGGCGCCAGCGGCGCCTCGGCGGCTGCCTCAGGCGTATCGCGCTTGACCAGCACGCGCTTCTTGCGCACCTCGACCTGGACGGTGCGGGATTTTCCGTGCGAATCCTGCGCCTTGATTTCGCTCGTTTCCTTGCGCGTCAGCGTGATCTTCGTCTTGGCGTCGGCCTCGCCGTGCGAACGGCGCAAATAGTCGAGCAAGCGCGACTTGTCCTGCTCGGACAGGAGATCGTCCGCCTTGCTTTTCGCCACACCAGCCTTTTGCAACTGCTCGAGCAGCGCGCCAGCCGGCATCTTCAGGTCGGTGGCAAATTGGGCAACACTTGTTTGCGCCATGTAAATTCCTCTTTTCTGCTTACTCAAACCAGTGCGCGCGCGCCGTGGTGATCAGTTGTTTGGCGCGGTCCTGGTCTACGCCGGTCATTTCGGTCAGTTCGTCGATCGCCAGGTCGGCGAGGTCGTCACGGGTCTTGACGCCGTGCGTCGCCAGCTTGGCAGCCAGCGACTTGTCCATCCCTTCGAGGGACAACATGTCTTCCGCCACGCCGCCGATCTGCTCTTCGGTGGCGATGGCTTCGGTGAGCAGCACGTTGCGTGCCCGATCGCGCAGTTCCTGCACGGTCGCCTCGTCGAAGGCTTCGATTTCGAGCATTTCGTGCAGCGGCACGTAAGCGACTTCTTCCAGGGTCGAAAAACCTTCCTCGATCAGGATGTTCGCCACTTCCTCGTCAACGTCCAACTTCTCCATCAGGAGCACGCGGATCGCGGCGGTTTCAGCCTCGGCCTTGGTCTGCGACTCTTCCTCGGTCATCAGATTGATCGTCCAGCCGGTCAGTTCCGACGCCAGGCGAACGTTCTGGCCGCCGCGGCCGATCGCGATGGCGAGGTTGTCCTCGTTCACCACCACGTCCATGCTGTGCTTGTCTTCATCGACGACGATCGAGGTCACTTCGGCCGGCGCCAGGGCGCCGATCACGAATTGCGCCGGATCGGCCGACCACAGGACGATGTCGACGCGCTCGCCGGCCAGTTCATTGGTGACGGCGGTGACGCGCGTGCCGCGCATGCCGACGCAGGTACCGATCGGATCGATGCGCTGGTCGTTCGACTTGACGGCGATCTTGGCGCGCATGCCGGCATCGCGTGCGGCGGCCTTGATCTCGAGCAGACCGTCATCGACTTCCGGCACTTCCAGCTCGAACAGCTTGATGATGAATTCCGGCGCGGTGCGCGAGAGGATCAGTTGCGGGCCGCGCGCGGCGCGGTCGATGCGCAGCAGATAGGCCTTGACGCGGTCGCCGACGCGCAGGTTTTCGCGCGGGATCATCTGGTCGCGCGGCAGCAGCGCTTCGATCTTGCCGGCTTCGACGATGGCGTTGCCGCGCTCCATGCGCTTGATCGTCCCGGTAACGAGATGCTCCTTGCGATCGAGGAAGTCGTTGAGAATCTGCTCGCGCTCGGCATCGCGGATCTTCTGCAGGATCACCTGCTTGGCGGCCTGCGCGCCGATCCGGCCGAAATCGATCGGTTCCAGCGCTTCTTCGAGATAGTCGCCGACCTCGACGTCCGCGTCCTGCTCCTGGGCTTCCGACAGCGGAATCTCGAGCGTTTCGCTCAGATGATCCTGGTCGGCCACGACCAGCCAGCGGCGAAAGCTCTCGAAGTCCCCCGTCTCACGGTCGATGGAAACGCGCACGTCAGCCTCGTCATGGATACGCTTCTTGGTTGCCGACGCGAGCGCCGACTCCAGTGCGCCGAAGACGATGTCCTTGGTCACGTTCTTTTCGCGGGCCAGTGCATCCACCAGCAGCAAAATTTCGCGGCTCATTTTCTCATTACCTCCTAATCCTGCTTGTCAATCGATGCGATCTAGTCGAACTTCGGAACCAGCCGGGCCTTGTCGATATTGCCCAGCTCCAGCTCCACTTCGCCCGAGTCGATCTGCAGGCGTACCTTGCCGTCCTGCAGACCCTGCAGGACGCCGTTGAAATTGCGCCGGCCGTTCATCGGGAGTCGCAGCTTGAGGTGAATTTCCGAACCGGCGAAGCGCTCGTAATCGGCCGCTTTCGTAAGCGGGCGATCGAGCCCCGGCGACGAGACTTCGAGACGGTCGTAATCGACGTTCTCGACGGCCAGAACGCGCGACAGCTGATTGCTGACCAGCGTGCAATCGTCGATATCGATACCGCGCGGCTTGTCCGGCTTGTCGATGAAGAGGCGCAGCACACGGCCACGCGGGCTCTGCTCGACGTCGACCAGCTCGTAACCGAGGCCGGTCACCGTTTTTTCAAGAAGTTCGTGCAAATTCATAGCCACAAATAAAAAATGGGCGAAACGCCCATCCCCGATAAAAACTCGCCCCAAACGGGGCCAGCGGAAGAAACCATTGGATTATAACGGAAAATGAGGGCAGCGTAAATCTGCGCCCCGCATTTTCCGTCACTTTCGGCGATGCATCGCCATTCACCTGTCGCGCGGCTTGCGCGGCGAGCGCCCGGGCACCGGATCGTCCATGCCGAACTCGGCCAGCAGCTTCTGCACCTCGAATTCGGTCAGCTCCCGGACCTGCCCGCGCTTCAAGTTCGGCGGCAGCAGGAACGGACCGTAGCGCACCCGCATCAGGCGGCTGACGACCATGCCGACCGCCTCGAACATGCGCCGCACCTCACGGTTGCGCCCCTCGAACAGCGAGACGCGATACCAGTGGTTGGCGCCCTGCCCGCCGGCGTCCTCGAAAGTCGAAAACTGCGCCGGCCCGTCGTCCAGCTCGACGCCGTCGAGCAGACGCTGGCGCGCATCTTCCGGCAATTCGCCGAGAATGCGCACGGCGTACTCGCGCACGAGGTTGTAGCGCGGGTGCATCAACCGGTTGGCGAGTTCGCCGGAAGTCGTAAACAGTAGCAAGCCGCTCGTATTGAAGTCGAGGCGGCCGACCGCCACCCAGCGTCCGCCGGTCATGCGCGGCAATGAGGTGAATACGGTCGGGCGATGATCCGGATCGTCGCGCGAGACGATTTCGCCTTCCGGCTTGTGGTACATGATCACGCGCGGCAACCGGTTCGAGAACTTGAGATGCACGAGCTTGCCGTTGACCTTGACGCGCTCGCCCGGACTGACCGAGAGGCCGACCTGCGCCGGCTGCCCGTTGACGCTGACGCGCCCGGCGGCGATCAGCTCCTCCATTTCGCGCCGCGACCCCAGGCCGCTTTGCGCGAGCAATTTGTGCAGACGCTCGGGTTTGCCCGGCAACTCCTTGTGCCGACCGCGCTTGGAAGCGTCGGGATTGCGCGCGCGCGGCGCGCGGCGCGGCGCGGCTTCCGGCGCGGGCTCCTCCGCATCGAAGCGGGGTTCGGCGGACGCCGGCGGCGTCGCCGCGCGCGGCTGACGGAAGGGGGTTTTACGGGTTTTATTGGGCATCAGCCAGTTCCAGCGTTTGATTGATTTCTTCCAGCGGCGGCAACTCGGTCAGACTACGCAAACCGAGGTCGTCGAGGAACTTCTTGGTGGTGGCGAACAGCGCCGGACGGCCCGGCGTGTCGCGGTGGCCGACGACGTCGACCCAGCCGCGCTCCTCGAGCGCCTTGATCACCTGCGTGGCCACCGTCACGCCGCGGATATCCTCGATATCGCCGCGCGTCACCGGCTGCCGATAGGCGATGATGGCCAGCGTTTCGAGCACCGCCCGCGAATACTTCGGCGGTTTTTCCGGATTCAGGCGTTCGAGATACGGCATGTACTCGGCGCGCGTACGAAACCGCCAGCCGCTCGCCAACTGCACCAGTTCGACCGGCCGCCCCGACCACTCTTCGCGCAGGTCGTCGAGCAGGACACGCAGCACGTCCGACGCAATCTCGTCGACGAAAACCTTCTTCAGTTCAAGCACCGAGAGCGGCTGCTGCGCGGAAAGCAGGACCGCCTCCAGTACACGCTTCAGTTCTCCCGGATTATCCGGCGGGCCGCCCGGATCCGGCCGGTTCGCCAGACTCGTCGCGCTCGCCGCCTTCTCCGTGCCCGGAACCAGGTTCCGGCGGGGCTTCGTTTCTGCCATCGGCCAACCTCACGTATATGGGGGCGAATGCTTCCGCCTGCGTTAGTTGAAGAAGATGCTCGCGCGCCAGTTCGAGCATGGCCAGGAAATGCACGACGAGCACCGGCGCCCCTTGCCGCACGTCGAACAAGTCGACGAACTCGACGAAACCGCCGGCGTCGCGCAGGTGACGCAGGATCAGCCCCATGTGCTCGCGCACCGACAACTCCTCGCGCTGCACGCGATGGTGCGTGTGCAGCTTGGCCTGACGCAGGATGGCGCCCCAGGCACCCTGCAAATCCGCGACGCTGACCTCGGGCTGGCGCTGCAGCATCGTCTTTTCGACCCACACCTCGACCCAGTCGAAGTCGCGCTCGGCCTGCGGCAGCACGTTGATGTTGTAGGCCGCCAGCTTCATCTGCTCGTATTCGATCAGACGTCGCACCAGCTCGGCGCGCGGGTCCTCGACCTCGTCGCCTTCGGCCGCCTTCGGCCGCGGCAGCAGCATGCGCGACTTGATCTCGATGAGCATCGCCGCCATCACCAGATAGTCGGCCGCCAGTTCGAGATTGTGCGAGCGCATGGCATCGACGTACTCGAGATACTGCACCGTGAGCGGCGCCATCGGAATGTCCAGCACGTTCACGTTGGCCTTGCGGATCAGGTACAGCAGCAGATCGAGCGGCCCTTCAAAGGCGTCGAGCATCACCGCCAGCGCGTCGGGCGGAATATACAGGTCGAGCGGCAGCTGCGCCATAGGCTGGCCATAGATCATGGCCACCGGCTCGACGGCGGGCGCGGCGGTTTCGCGAAGGGCCGTATCGCTCATGGGCGACAGCGTCAGCTGTACTTCAACCCCATCGATTCGCGCACGTCGCGCATCGTTTCCTGCGCCAGCACACGCGCCTTGCCGTTGCCGTCGGCGATGATGTCGCGCACCAGTTTCGGATCGTCTAGGTAGCGCTGGGCGCGCTCGCGCATCGGCGCCTGCTCCTTGAGGATGCCGTCGATCACCGGCTGCTTGCACTCGAGACAGCCGATGCCGGCGCTGCGGCATCCCTGCTGTACCCACGCCTTGCAGGCTTCGTCCGAGTAGACCTGATGCAGCTGCCAGACCGGACACTTCTCCGGATCGCCCGGGTCGGTGCGGCGCACGCGCGCCGGATCGGTCGGCATGCGCCTGACCTTGTGCGTCACCGACGCCTCGTCCTCGCGCAGCGTGATCGTGTTGCCGTAGGACTTGGACATCTTCTGCCCGTCGAGACCGGGCATGCGCGAGGCTTCGGTGAGCAGCGCGCCCGGTTCGACGAGAATCATCTTGCCGGTGCCTTCGAGATAGCCGCACAGGCGTTCGCGGTCCTCGTGCGAAAGCGTGGCGACCTCGTCGAGCAGCGCGTGCGCCTTGGCGACCGCGCCGGCGTCGCCGTCCTGCTGGAAACGGGTGCGGAAATGCTCGTAGCTGCGGGCGCGCTTGCTGCCGAGACTTGCCACCGCCGCCTTCGCCTTCTCCTCGAAGCCGGGCTCGCGCCCGTACATGTGGTTGAAGCGGCGCGCCAGTTCGCGCGTGAATTCGACGTGCGGAATCTGGTCCTCGCCGACCGGCACCTTGTCGGCGCGGTAGATCAGGATGTCGGAACTCATCAGCAGCGGATAGCCGAGGAAGCCGTAGGTCGACAGATCCTTGTGCTCGATCTTTTCCTGCTGGTCCTTGTAGGTCGGCACCCGCTCGAGCCAGCCGAGCGGCGTCATCATCGACAGCAGCAGGTGCAGTTCAGCGTGCTCCGGCACCTGCGACTGGATGAACAGCGTCGCCTGCGCGGGATCGACGCCCGCCGCCAGCCAGTCGACGATCATGTCCCACGAGGCCTGCTCGATGCCGCGCGGGTCTTCGTAGTGCGTGGTCAGCGCATGCCAGTCGGCGACGAAGAACAGGCAGGGGTACGCGCTCTGGAGCTTGGTCCAGTTCTTGAGCACGCCGTGATAGTGGCCGAGATGCAGGCTGCCGGTCGGGCGCATGCCGGAGAGAACACGTTCTGCGTACATGGAGTCTTCAGGAAGGCAGTTGGAAAATGAAATCGATCAAGCCGCCGACCAGCAGCATCGCCGGCGTCAGCAGCGAGCCGAGGATGCCGGTGAACAGCAGGACCAGCAGGATGGGAAAGCCGAAACGCTCGACCTGCGCATAGCGCCAGGCGGCACGCGGCGGCAGCAGGCTGACGGCGATGCGCCCGCCGTCGAGCGGCGGCAGCGGAAACAGGTTGAGCACCATCAGGATGATGTTCACCGTGATGCCGATTTCGGCCATGCGCGTCATCGGCAGGCTGAAATAGTTGAAGGGCAGCAACCAGGCCGCCTTCATCACCGCGCCCCAGAACAGCGCCATGAGCAGATTGGAGCCGGGGCCGGCCGCCGCGACCCAGAGCATGTCGCGCTTGGGGTTGCGCAGGCGGGAAAAATTGACGGGAACCGGCTTGGCCCAGCCGAACATGATCGGACTGGCCATGATGAAGAGCAGCAGCGGGAGCAGGATCGTGCCGACGAGATCGATGTGCTTGAGCGGATTGAGCGTAATGCGCCCTTCCTGCCAGGCCGTCGGATCGCCGAAATGACGCGCCACGTAGCCGTGCGCGGCTTCGTGCAGGGTGATCGCGAAAATCACCGGCAAGGCGGCGATGGCGACCGTCTGGATCAACGCTCCGACGTCCGCCATCTCAATCGAATCCGAAAGGCGCCAGCGGGCCGCGCCCGGCGCGCACCAGCACCGGCTGGGGGCCGGTCAGATCGACGACCGTGGTCGGTTCGACGCCGCAATGGCCACCGTCGAGAATCAGCTCCAGATGGTCGTCGAGGCGATCCTGGATTTCCCAGCCCTCGGTCAGCGGCGCCTCGTCGCCCGGCAGCATCAGGGTCGAACAGAGCAGCGGCTCGCCCAGCGTTTCGAGCAACTCGAGGGCCACCGGGTGCGCCGGCACGCGCAGGCCGATGGTCTTGCGCTTGGGGTGCAGAAGGCGTCGCGGCAGCTCCTTGGTCCCTTCGAGAATGAAGGTGTAGCTGCCCGGCGTCGTCGCCTTGAGCAAGCGGTATTGGGCGTTGTCGACGCGGGCGAACTGGGCGATCTCGGAAAGGTCGCGGCACATCAGCGTCAGGTGATGGCGGTCGTCGACGCCGCGAATGGCGCGCACGCGCTCGACCGCCTCCTTGTCGCCGAGATGGCAGCCGAGGGCGTAGCAGGAGTCGGTCGGGAAGGCGATGATGCCGCCCTTGCGCACGATATCGGCCGCCATGTTGAGCAGGCGGGGTTGCGGATCTTCCGGGTGAATCGACAGATACTGCGCCATTGCGTCCTCAGAAAGCGTCCCAGATCGGCTTCAGGCCGTCCGGCAGCGGAGCCAGCTTGCCGAGATCGACGTAGCTCTCGCCCGGCCCGTGAAAATCGGAGCCGCGCGAGGCGAGAAAGCCGAATTCACGCGCCAGGCGCCCGAAGGTGCCGACGTGATCCAGCGTGTGGCTGCCCGACATGACTTCGATGCCCTGCCCGCCGACATCCTTGAATTCGCCGAGAAAACGCCGCATGTCGCGCCCCGAGAGCTTGTAGCGGCCCGGGTGCGCGACCGCGGCGAGGCCGCCGGCGCCGAGCACCCACCCGATCGACTCCTCGAGCGTCGCCCAGCGGTGATCGACGTAGCCGGGACGGCCGGGCACCAGATACGACTCGAACACACTGCGCACGTCCTTGCACACGCCGCTTTCGACGAGGTAGCGGGCGAAGTGCGCGCGGCTGATCAGGCTGGAGTTTTCGGCGAAACGCATGGCGCCTTCGAAGGCGCCGCGGATGCCGATCTTCTCCAGTTCGGCCGCCATGCGCTGCGCGCGCTCGATGCGCCCGGAACGGATGCCGGCCAGCCCGTCGTTGAACGCCTTGTTCTGCGCATCGAAGGCGAAACCGAGGATGTGTATCTGCAGGCCTTCCCACTCGATCGATATTTCGACGCCGTTGACGAATGCCATGCCGAGTTCGTCCGCCGCCTCGCGCGCCGCCGTCAGACCGCCGATATCGTCGTGATCGGTCAGCGCCAACAGATCGACCCCGTTGCCGGCCGCCCGGCGCGCGACCTCGGCCGCCGGCAGCAAGCCGTCAGACGCGGTGGAATGACAGTGGAGATCGCAGTTCAGCACGGGAATAAGCAGGCAAAAGAGGCGGGTGGCGAGGCCGGGATGATAGCACAGGGGCGCGCCGCCCCTTGCTCCGCCGCGCCCGGGCGCGCGGGGCGCGCGCCGGCCGCCGGGGCGGAATTCGGATTTACATCTGCGACTGCAGGTAATTGTGGATGCCGACCTGATCGACCAGTTCGAGCTGCGTTTCCAGCCAGTCGATGTGCTCCTCCTCGCTTTCGAGGATGTCTTCCAGCAACTCGCGCGTCACGTAGTCGCCCACCGACTCGCAGTACGCGACGGCTTCGCGCAACAGCGGCAGCGCATGCTGTTCGAGTTTCAGATCGCACTCGAGCATTTCCTTAGGATTTTCGCCGATCAGGAGCTTGTGCAACTGCTGCAGATTGGGCAGGCCTTCGAGGAAAAGAATCCGCTCGATCAGCTTGTCGGCGTGCTTCATTTCGTCGATCGACTCGTGATACTCGTGCTCGTTGAGCTTGCTCAGCCCCCAGTTCTTGTACATGCGGGCGTGCAGGAAGTACTGGTTGATCGCGGTCAGTTCGTTGACCAGCACTTTATTGAGATATTGAATGACTTTCTTGTCGCCTTTCATGGCGGCTCTCCTTCACGTCGGGGAGCCCCAAGATTAGCACAAGAAGGCGGCGGAATCTGGCATTCCAGCCGTCCGGAGACGGTTCAGGACGGCTGGCGTTTCCGGCAGCAACCGTCGCTCGCGCACTCCTGGCGCAACTGGCTGCGCACGTCCTGACTGCATTTTCCGCAGCAGGTGCCGACACCGAGCTGATCGCGCAATGCGCGGAAGGAATCGGCGCCTTCCGCGATCGAGGCGGAAATCTGGCGCGTGGTGACGGCATTGCAAACGCAGACGTACATGGTGAAACTCCGGTCGAACTTCTTAACAAGAATTATTATCAATATAATCGCCAAATGCAAGTAGTTCTCGTTTGAAATTTGTAACAGCGCCCTCTCTTGCGATTCCGCGGACGCTCGCGCTATAGTGCCCCGGCGAATGGGAGAGCGCGGAAAGGCGGCGACTTTGCCTCTTTCCGCCGCCGAAGGCGCAATCCACCCGGAAACGCTCAGGCAAAAGGACCGTTCGTGCAGGGAACTCTGGAGAGCGGTGCCCCCGGCCAGGCGGCGCACCCACCGATGGGGCAACGCAGCGGAAAATGGCAATCGCAGCGCTTGCCGGTCCGGCGCGGTAATCTCTCAGGTACCGAGGACAGAGGGGTGAACTCTATTTGAGTTCGCCCCTTTTTCGTTTCTGGAATCGACTTTAAGAATGTCCTTCAAGGAATTGATATGACGCAAAAAACTGTCCTGAACGAGACTCACCGTCGGTTCGGCGCCAAGATGGTCGATTTCGGCGGCTGGGACATGCCGCTCCACTACGGTTCGCAGATCGAGGAGCACCACGCCGTGCGCCGCGATTGCGGCATGTTCGACGTTTCGCACATGTGCGCCGTCGATCTACGCGGCCCGGACGCCAGGGCCTTCCTGCTGCGCCTGCTCGCCAACAACGTCGACAAGCTGCAGGCGCCGGGCAAGGCGCTCTACAGCGCGATGCTCAACGAGGCCGGCGGCGTCGTCGACGATCTGATCGTCTATTACCTGTCCCCGGGCGAATACCGCGTCGTGATCAACGCCGGCACCGCAGCCAAGGATCTCGAGTGGATGGCCGCCCGCCTCGCCGATTGGAAAATGGACGTCGGCCTGCGCCCGCGCCGCGACCTGGCGATGATCGCTGTCCAGGGGCCGCAGGCCTGCGCCAGGGTTTGGCAGGTGCTGCCCGAGACGCGCGGCGCGACCGAAGCCCTGAAACCCTTCTTCGCCGCCGTCGTCGGCGACTGCTTCGTTGCCAGGACCGGCTACACCGGCGAAAGCGGCTTCGAGATCGCCCTCCCTGCCGAGCGCGCCGACGCGCTCTGGCAGGCGCTCGCCGACGCCGGCGTGGCACCCTGCGGCCTCGGCGCGCGCGACACGCTGCGCCTGGAGGCCGGCATGAATCTCTACGGGCAGGACATGGACGAGAGCGTCTCGCCGCTCGACGCCGGTCTCGCCTGGACGGTCGACCTCGCCACCGCGCGCGATTTCGTCGGCAAATCCGCACTGCTCGAACACGGGCAGCGCAAACAGTTCCTCGGTCTCCTGCTCGAAGATCGCGGCGTGCTGCGCGCGCACCAGAAGGTCGTGACCGCGCAGGGCGAAGGCGAAATCACCAGTGGCAGCTTCTCGCCGACCCTGCAGCGCTCGATCGCCCTCGCCCGCCTGCCGCTCGGCGTCGCAATCGGCGATAGCGTCAGCGTCGAAATCCGCGACAAGCAACTCGCCGCACGCGTCGTCAAACCCGTTTTCGTGCGCAACGGCACCTCGCAGCTCGCCTGAACGCGCTGTATATCCCAACCTCCATCTTCCATCTCATCGAGGATCAAACCATGAACGTCCCCGCCAATCTCAAGTACGCCAAGAGCCACGAATGGGTCCGCAGCGAAGCCGACGGCACCGTCACCGTCGGCATCACCGACCATGCCCAGGACCTTCTCGGCGATCTCGTCTTCATCGAACTGCCCGAAGTCGGCAAGGTGCTCGCCGCGGAACAGGAAGCGGCCGTCGTCGAATCGGTGAAGGCCGCCGCCGACGTCTACGCACCGCTCGCCGGCACCGTCGTCGAGGTCAACCAGGCCGCCGCCGACGCGCCCGAATCGGTCAACGAGGACGCCTACGCCGCCTGGCTGTTCAAGCTCAAGCCGGCCAACGCGGGCGATGTCGACGGCCTGCTCGACGCCGCCGCCTATACGGCCACCGTCGACGCCGCCTGACCCTGCCGCGACCCCGCCGGCGCCTCCCGCCCGGAGCGCCGGCGCCATCTGACGCCCATCGGACCCGCCCCATGCCGAATACCGAAGCCCTCTCCGCCCTCGAACGGCGCGACGAATTCGTCGCCCGCCACATCGGCCCCTGCCCGGAAGAAATCGCCGCGATGTTGAGCACGCTGGGCGTCTCCAGCCTCGACGCGCTGATCGAACAGACGGTACCCGCCGCCATCCGCCTGCCGGCACCGCTCGCCCTTCCCGGCGCACGCCCGGAGAACGAGGCGCTCGCCGCGCTGAAGGCGATCGCCGCGAAGAACCGCATCGCCAAATCTCTGATCGGCATGGGCTACCACGACACGCTGACGCCCAAGGTCATCCTGCGCAACGTGCTCGAAAATCCGGGCTGGTATACGGCCTACACGCCCTATCAGGCCGAGATCGCGCAGGGCCGCCTCGAAGCCCTGCTCAACTACCAGCAGATGGTGATCGACCTGAGCGGCCTCGAACTCGCCAACGCCTCGCTGCTCGACGAGGCGACCGCCGCCGCCGAGGCGATGACCATGGCGCGGCGCGTCAGCAAGTCGCAATCGAACGTCTTCTTCGTGGACGCCGCCTGCTTCCCGCAGACCATCGACGTGGTCAGGACGCGCGCCGGCTTCTTCGGCTTCGAGCTGGTCTTCGGCGCCCCGGAGGAAGCCGCCCGCCAGGAAGTCTTCGGCGCGCTCTTCCAGTACCCGAACGATGCCGGCGAAGTCGCCGATCTCTCCGGCCCGATCGCCGCCGTCAAGTCGCGCGGCGGCGTCGTCGCCGTCGCCGCCGACCTGATGGCGCTCGTCCTCCTCAAATCGCCGGGCGCCATGGGTGCCGACATCGCGCTCGGCTCGGCGCAGCGCTTCGGCGTGCCGCTCGGCTTCGGCGGCCCGCACGCCGCCTTCTTCGCGACGCGCGACGAGCACAAGCGCTCGGTGCCCGGCCGCATCATCGGCGTCTCGGTCGACGCGCGCGGCAACACCGCGCTGCGCATGGCGCTGCAGACGCGCGAGCAGCACATCCGGCGCGAGAAGGCCAACTCCAACATCTGCACCTCGCAGGTCCTGCTCGCCAACATGGCCGGCATGTACGCCGTCTATCACGGCCCGGCCGGCCTGCGCGCCATCGCCAGCCGCATCCACCGCCTGACCGCGATCCTCGCCGAAGGCCTCAAGCGCGCCGGCGTCGCCGTGCTCACCCGGTACTTCTTCGACACCCTGCGCATCGACCTCGGCCCGCGCGCACTCAGCGTCTTCCAGGCCGCCGCCAACGCCGGCTACAACCTGCGCCAGGCGGGCAGCGGCGTACTCGCCATCGCCCTCAACGAAAAAAGCACGCGCGACGACGTCGCTGCGCTGATCAAGCTGATCGCCGGCGTCGCCGCCGACATCGAGACGCTGGACGCGCAGTTGCAGCAGGCCGACCCGGCCCTGCCCGCCGAACTGCTGCGCAGCGACGCCATCCTCGCGCACCCGGTATTCAACACGCACCACACCGAACACGAGATGCTGCGCTACCTGAAGAAGCTGCAGAACAAGGATCTCGCGCTCGACCACTCGATGATCTCGCTCGGCTCGTGCACCATGAAGCTGAACGCGACAAGCGAGATGATCCCGATCAGCTGGCCCGAGTTCGCCGACATCCACCCCTTCGCGCCGCTCGACCAGGCGCCGGGCTACCTCGAAATGATCGGCGGCCTCGAAAGCTGGCTCAGGGAAATCACCGGTTTCGACGCCATCTGCATGCAGCCGAACTCCGGCGCGCAGGGCGAATACGCCGGCCTCGTCGCCATCGCCCGCTACCACGCGAGCCGCGGCGAGGGCCACCGCCACGTCTGCCTGATCCCCAGGTCGGCGCACGGCACCAATCCGGCGACCGCGCAGATGGCCGACATGCAGGTCGTCGCCGTCGACTGCGACGCGAACGGCAACGTCGACGTCGCCGACCTCAAGGCCAAGGCCGAGCAGCACGCCGCCAACCTCGCCTGCCTGATGATCACCTACCCGTCGACGCACGGCGTCTTCGAGGAAGCGATCCGCGAAATCTGCGCCATCGTGCATGCCCACGGCGGCCAGGTGTACATGGACGGCGCCAACCTCAACGCGCAGGTCGGCCTCACCTCGCCCGGCCTGATCGGCGCCGACGTCAGCCACATGAACCTGCACAAGACCTTCTGCATCCCGCACGGCGGCGGCGGGCCGGGCATGGGTCCGATCGGCCTCAAGGCGCATCTGGCACCCTTCATGGCCAACCACGCGGTGCAGGCCATCGACGGCCCGCACGCAGGCCAGGGAGCAGTTTCCGCCGCCCCCTGGGGCTCGGCGTCCATCCTGCCGATCTCGTGGATGTACATCGCGATGATGGGCGGCGACGGCCTCAAGCGCGCGACCGAGGTCGCCATCCTCAACGCCAACTACGTCGCCGCCCGCCTGGGCGAACACTACCCGGTGCTGTACACGGGCCGGAACGGCCGCGTCGCGCACGAATGCATCCTCGACATCCGCCCGCTCAAGGCCGCCACCGGCGGGAATGCCGGAATCACCGAGACCGACATCGCCAAGCGCCTGATGGACTACGGCTTCCACGCGCCGACGGTGAGCTTCCCGGTGGCCGGAACGATCATGATCGAGCCGACCGAATCCGAATCGAAGGCCGAAATCGACCGCTTCATCGCCGCGCTGATCGCCATCCGTACGGAAATCCGCAAGGTCGAACAGGGCCTCTGGCCGGCCGGCGACAACCCGCTGAAGAACGCGCCGCACACCCAGGCCGACATCGTCGACGGCGAATGGACGCACCCGTACAGCCGCCAGGAAGCGGTCTTTCCCCTGCCCTGGGTGGCTGCGGACAAGTTCTGGCCGAGCGTTAACCGCATCGACGACGTCTACGGCGACCGCAATCTCTTCTGCGCCTGCGTGCCGATGGACGACGCCGACGCCTGATCCGTCGCGGCGACCGCTCAAGGCCCGAAGCGCAAGGCTTCGGGCCTTTTTTTCGCCCGCGCCGGCGGGCGTGTCGGCGCCCTGTCAAGCGCGCGTTACAAAGCTGTCGGTCAGCGGCGACAAGGCTGCGCGGCGCAAAAGCGGGCCTTCCCGGAATACGGCACGAAGCGTGTCGGCGCGGCCCGACAGATTCGCCCGAAAAGGGCAGGCGAAATAATCGCAAGCCGCTGTAATCAAAAGAAAAACAAAAGCAGGCACGAAGCTGGCTATGGAACCGGGCTGTAGCGCATGGCAGCGCGCGACTAAACCATCCACCCAGCCATCCACCCAGCTCAAGGAGAAGTCATGCTCAACCGCCAGAACCTGTTCGGCAAACGCGACGAACGCGCCGACGCCCCCATCGCCCGTCCGCCCGTTCTCGACAACCGCCCCGCGCCCGCCGTCACGGTGCGCCCGGCGACCGGTGCGAACGGCACGCCCGTCCCGGCGCCGGGCACGGCGGCTGCGGCGAACGAAGCCGCGAAGAGCGACAAGCCGAAAACGGAAGTGACCGGCAGCCGCCTGATCGTCGGCCCCGACGTCAAGCTCAAGGGCGCCGAGATTCTCGACTGCGACACCCTCGTGGTTGAAGGCCGCGTCGAAGCGACGATGGACAGCCGCGTCATCCACATCGCCGAAAACGGCTCGTTCAGCGGCAAGGTCAGCATCGACGTGGCCGAAATCCACGGCAACTTCGAAGGCGAACTCACCGTGCGCAGCCAGTTGCTGATCCACTCCACCGGCCGCGTCAACGGCAAGATCCGCTACGGCAAGATCCTGATCGACGAAGGCGGCCAGCTGTCGGGCGACGTCCAGTCGCTGAGCGCCGCCGAAAACAGGGCGCCGGCCATCGCCGCCTAGGCAAAGGAAGACGCCGGTCAGGCTCCGGCCTGGTCGGCATCGACCACGAAGACCGCATCCTCGAACAGGGAGCGGATGACGACGCGGCGCACCTCCGGCCGGTCGGGAACGGCGTAGAGCACCGGCGTGATCATTTCCTCGAAGATGCCGCGCAGGCTGCGCGCCCCCACCTTGTACTCGAAAGCCAGTTCGGCGATCTGCTCGAACACGGGCGGCTCGATGCGCAGCTCGACGCCTTCGCTCTTCAACCGCTCCCGGAACTGCCGGTAGATCGAGTTCTTCGGCACGACCATGATGCGCACCAGCATCTCGCGAGTCAGCTTTTCGAAGCTGGCAATGATCGGCAGGCGCCCGGCGAATTCCGGGATCAGCCCGAATTCGAAGAGATCGGTCGGCTTGATGCGCGCGTTCAGGCGGTCGAGAATTTTCTGGTTCTCGCTCTGCCCGGTCGAAATGAAGCCGAAGGTGTGCGAATTCGCGGTGATCTTCTCCAGCCCGACGAAAGCGCCGCCGCAGATGAACAGGATGTCCGAGGTATTGATGTAGCGCCCGCCGCCGAGCTTGACCGGTGCGCCTTCCATGATCTTCAGCAGCGCATGCTGCACGCTCTCGCCCGAGGTCGCGCGCGGCTGGCCTTCGACCGCTTTCAGCTTGTCGATCTCGTCGATGAAGACGATGCCCTTCTGCGCCCGGGCGATGTCGCCGCCGGCCTTGTCGAGCAGGCGCAGCAGGACCGCTTCGATTTCCTCGTTCACATACTTCGACTGCGCCAGGCTGGTCGCGTCGGCGGTCACGAAAGGCACGTCGAGCGCGCGCGACAGCGTCTCGCAGAGTAGCGTCTTGCCGGTGCCGGTCGGGCCGATGATGAGGATGTTGCTCTTGGCGATCTCGACGCCGTCCGCCGGAGGCGGCTTCCGGCAATGCGAATAGACCGCCACGGCCAGGATCTTCTTGGCGGCGTCCTGCCCGACGACGTGCTGGTCGAGGTAGCGAACGATCGCGCTCGGCGTGAGCGCGCCCGTCAGGGCGCCGCCGGCGCGGCCCTCCTTGGCGCTGTCCGTATCCAATTGTTTTCCCCGCAAGCAAGACGCCGAAAGCGCGCCGATGGGTCGCATCTTAGCCCAGCCGCGCCGCCGGAGGCAGCCGGCGCCCCGGATGCGCCCGGCGCCGGCAAGGGGTGCGCCGTCGTTTCGCGGCCTGCCTGCCAAGCACCGCCGCCCCCTCGCGGCGGCCCGGCCGCACAGCCACGCAAGCGCGTAGACTTCGCCGCCGCGCTGGCGTAGCATCGCCGCCCCGCCAGAAACCGCTTCGCCATGACTCTCGCCTCGCCCGCCCGCGCCTGCGGCATCGACTTCGGCACCTCCAACTCCACCGTCGGCTGGCTGCGCCCCGCGCAAGCGACGCTGCTCGCCCTCGAGGACGGCAAGGTGACGCTCCCCTCGGTCGTCTTCTTCAACGCCGAGGAGGACAGCGTCGCTTTCGGACGCGCCGGCCTGCGCGACTATCTGGACGGCAGCGAAGGCCGCCTGATGCGCTCGCTGAAAAGCCTGCTCGGGAGCAGCCTGATCGACGGCAAGACCGAGGTCCACGGCCGCGCCCTGCTTTTCCGCGACCTGCTCGCGCAATTCATCGGCGAACTGAAGAAGCGTGCCGAAAGCCTCGGCGGGCGCGCCTTCGAGCAGGCGGTCTTCGGCCGCCCGGTGCACTTCGTCGACGACGATCCGGCGGCCGACCGGGAGGCCGAAGACACGCTCGCCGCGATCGCCCGTGCCGTCGGTTTCGCCGACGTCAGCTTCCAGTACGAGCCGATCGCCGCCGCCTTCCACTACGAGACGGAAATCGCGCGCGAAGAACTGGTGCTGGTCGCCGACATCGGCGGCGGCACCTCGGACTTCTCGCTCGTCCGCCTGTCGCCGCAGCGCGCCCGCGCCGGCGAACGGCGCGACGACGTTCTGGCGAACGGCGGCGTGCATATCGGCGGCACCGATTTCGACCGCCAGCTGAGCCTCGCCTGCGTCATGCCGCTGCTCGGTTACGGTAGCCGCCTGCGGAACGAGCGCGAGATGCCCTCCGGCATTTTCTTCAACCTCGCCACCTGGCACACGATCAACTTCGCCTACACCCGCCAGGTCTGGGCCGAGCAGCAGCGCCTGCGCCTCGATGCGCTGGACCCGGAACGCATGGACCGTCTGCTCGCGCTGATCGAGCAACGCGCCGGGCACTGGCTGGCCCACCAGGTCGAAGAAGCGAAGATCGCCCTCTCCGCGCAGGAAACGAGCATCCTCGCGCTCGACCGGCTGACCCCGGGGCTCAGGCACGCGCTGACGCGCAGCGAGTTCGACCTGGCCACCGCCGCGCTCGTCGACAAAGTCGAAAGCACGGTCGCCGCCCTCCTCACCGACGCCGGCCTCGCCGCCGAACGCATCGACACCGTTTTCTTCACCGGCGGATCGAGCGGCATTCCGCGCCTGCGCCAGCGCATCGCCGCGCTGCTGCCGCGCGCCCGCGCCGTCGAGGGGGACCTGTTCGGCAGCATCGGCGCCGGCCTCGCCGTGCAGGCGGCGCGGCGCTACGGCTAGGGGTTCCGGCGGTAAATAAGTGCGTGTCAAGACTTGACTTATTCACACCATGCAGTGTGCGGGCGCATTCCCGCGGCGCAACAAAGACTTAGCGCCACGCTTCTTGCAAAAAAACAAATTATTCTTTAAAAATCAACAAACTGAACCGATGCGCAAGAAACTTGCAGAGTAAGGAAAATCCTTGCGGGCCGGGCAGTTGGCGCGTCCGCCAACATCCTATCCACAGAGTTATCCACAGAAATTGTGGATAAACGGAAGTCGTCATTCAGGATGATGACATTGCCCTCAATACTTAAAGTAGTTTCTCAACAACCGGGCGATTGCCCCCGCCCCGCCGAACGGGGATGATGGGCGCCCATCCACACTCCAGGAGCCATCCAGTGAAGACCCTGCTTTCCCTCGCGCTGCTCGCCGCCGCTCTCCCGGCGTTCGCCCAATCCGACGTGGCGGCCGCGGCCGCGCGCGAACCCGGCGCCGTCGTCACGCCGAGCGGCCTCGTTTACCGCGCGCTGCAGGAAGGAAACGGCGCCAGCCCGTCGGCGACCGACACGGTGCGCGTCCATTACCGGGGCACCTTTCCCGACGGCCGGGAATTCGACAGCTCGTACAAGCGCGGCCAGCCGGCGGAATTCCCGCTCAACCGCGTGATCCGCTGCTGGACCGAGGGCGTGCAGCGCATGAAGACCGGCGGCAAGGCCAAATTAACCTGCCCGCCGGCCATCGCCTACGGCGAGCGCGGCGCGGGCGGCGCCATCCCGCCCAACGCCACCCTGCACTTCGAGATCGAACTGATCGACATCGTGCGCCGCTGAACGCCGCGCACGCCGATTGCCTGGCCGCGCGGCGGCCCGGCAATCCCTCTCACATATAGCTCTCGACGAGCGAGAAGAGGCGTTCGTAGAAATCGGAATCGGCGACGGTTTCCTCGCCGACCCGCACCAGATTCTCGCTGTTCGCCGACCACGGCAGGGAAATCGACCCCAGCCCTGCAAGGCTGACGCCGGCGCTGGAACTGTTGGCCTTGAGCTCGTAATGGGTCTGCTTGGCGTTGGCGTAGATCGACGAACCGGATGGAACCGGCAGACAGACCAGCGCGATCTCCAGCGTCATGTGATGCCCGGCGACCGGCTGGAAGGCCTTGCTGCCCTCGACTCTTTCCTTGCCCTTTTCGGAAACCCGGTAGCCCTGGCTGAGCAGCGCCCGCCGCCCGGCCTCGCAGGTTTCTGCCGGATTCAGGCTGGAATCGTGCGCGAACGGCGTTGTCTGACTGAAGGCTTCCGCCTTGTACACCGCCGGCGGCGTCGCGCACGCCGCGAGGATCAGGGCACAGGGCAAAGCTAGAACGACGGATTTCATTGAACGCGGACGGTGTGCGAAAAGAAGAGCGTCAAGGTTAGCAGAACTTCGGGCCGCCCTTCCATTCCCGCCGCCGCGCGCGGCACGCCGGCGCACAACGACCTTGCCATCGCGCGGCCGGCAACCCATCATCGCGGCAGTCGCCCCTTCACCGACGGAGAAGACCATGACAGCACCGATCTACCAACTGAGCGTCGACCGCCTGCAGGGCGGAACGCAAACGCTTGCCGACTACGCCGGCAAGGTCTTGCTGATCGTCAACACGGCCAGCGAGTGCGGTTTCACGCCGCAGTACGCGGGGCTCGAAGCGCTGCATCAGCGCTACGGCGAGCAGGGACTCGTCGTTCTCGGCTTCCCGTGCAATCAGTTCGGCGCGCAGGAACCGGGCAGCGCCGAGGAAATCGGCGCCTTCTGCGAGAAGAACTACGGCGTCAGCTTCCCGATGTTCGCCAAGATCGAGGTCAACGGCGAACATGCCCATCCGCTCTACCGCTACCTCAAGGAACATGCGCGCGGCGTGCTCGGCAGCGAGGCGATCAAATGGAACTTCACCAAGTTCCTCGTCGACCGCGACGGCGAGGTCGTCGACCGCTACGCCCCAAGCACCACCCCGGAAGCCATCGCCGGGGATATCGAAAAGCTGCTCTGATGCCCGTCCGCTTCGGCACGCCGGCATGAACCCGCCCGATCTCGGCGCGACGCTGCGCTGGCCCGACGTTCCCGCCGTCTATGGCTGGCTCTCGCTCGACCGGCGCGGACGCTGGCGGCTGCGCGGCGACCCGGTCACCCACTGCGGCGCGGTCGCCTTCTTCAACCGCCAATACGGCTGCGACGAGGGCGGCGCCTGGTTCGTCCAGAACGGCCCGCAGCGCGTCTTCGCGGCGCTCGACTACACGCCCTGGATCGTGCGCCTGACCGGCGCACGGAGCGACGCCCTGCTCGCCCATACCGGCGCCGCCGTCGCCGGCGTCGAGCGGGCGTGGATCGACGAAGCGGGCAACCTGCTGCTCGCCACCGAACGCGGCGTCGCCCTGCTCGACGACCGCGACCTGCCGGCCATGCTCGAACGCCTGTGCGACGCGGCCGGTACGGCGCCTTCCGAAACGGCGCTGCTCGCCCTGCTCGAACCGCCAGCGGGCCGGCACGCGCCGGAAGCGCATGCCGGCCCGCTGTTCCTCGCCTGGAACGGCGCCCGCCTGCCGCTGGCCGGGATTCGCCGCGCCGACGTCCCCGCGCGCTTCGGCTTCGTCGCGCAGCCGGCGCCGCTCACGGAATAAACGGCCACTCGATCTCGTCGCTGCGCGCGACGCCCGCCGTCATGGCGCGGCACAGCGCGACGAATTCGCGCATGCCGGCCGTCTGGTACTTGCGCCGGTGCCAGACGAAATGGAAATGGCGGCGCAGGTCGAGCGCCGGCACCTCGATCGCGACCAGGCTGCCGCGCCGGAAAGCCTCGCGCAGCGCCAGCCGCGAAATGCAGCCGATGCCCAGCCCGAACTCGACGGCGCGCTTGATCGCTTCCGTATGCTCGAGTTCGAGGCGCACGACCGCCTCCTGGTGCTTCTCGCGCAAGGCCTGATCGAGCGCCTCGCGCGTGCCCGATCCCGCTTCGCGCATGATCCACGGCTCGCCTTCCAGGTCCGCCAGCGTCGCCGTCCCCGCCCGCGCCAGACGGTGCCCCGGCGCGCAAAACACCACCAGTTCGTCGGCCAGCCAGGGCTCGACGATCAGGTCGGGATGCCGGCAATGCCCCTCGATCAGCCCGAGATCGATTTCGTAGCGCACCAGCTGATCGACGATGGTCGCCGTGTTGTGCACCTCCAGGCGCACCTCGCCCTCCGGATGCCGCGTCAGGAAGTCGGCGACGATCAGCGTCGCCAGGTAGTTGCCGATCGTCAGCGTCGCGCCGATGCGCAGGCGGCCGTAGCCGGAGCGACCCTCGAGCTGGGTTTCGATGCCCTGGGCGCGCTCGAGCAGTTCTACCGCGCGCGGCAGCAGCGACTGCCCCAGTTCGTTCAGGCGCAGCGCCTTGCCGACGCGGTCGAACAGTTGCGTATCGTAGAGCCGCTCGAGCTCGCCCAGCGCCGTGCTCGTCGCCGACTGCGACAGCGCGAGCGCCAGCGCGGCGCGCGAAACGCTCTCGTGGCTGGCGACGGCGACGAAAACCTCAATCTGGCGCAAGGTGAATTTCATATCCACTCCGTAGATATTGTTTATTCAAACAATCTGTTTTACAGATATGTTAGCGCGAACTAGCATGCCCGACATCCTCAACCTGCCCACGATCCGGAACCTTCATGAGCACCCTCGCCACCGAACGCGTTCTCTCCGTCCATCACTGGAACGACAGCCTGTTCAGCTTCCGCACCACACGCGATCCCGGCCTGCGCTTCATCAACGGCCAGTTCGTGATGATCGGCCTGGAACATGAAGGGCGGCCGCTGACGCGCGCCTACAGCATCGCCAGCGCCAACCACGACGAACATCTGGAATTCTTCAGCATCAAGGTGCAGAACGGCCCGCTGACCTCGAAGCTGCAGCACCTGAAGGTCGGCGACCCGCTGATCGTCAGCCGCAAGCCGACCGGCACCCTCGTCCTGCGCGACCTGAAGCCGGGCAAGAATCTCTACATGCTGTCCACCGGCACCGGCCTCGCCCCTTTCATGAGCCTCGTGCAGGACCCGGAAACCTACGAACGCTTCGAAAAGGTCGTGCTGATCCACGGCGTGCGCTGGAAGAGCGAACTGGCCTACGCCGACTTCCTCGGAAAGGACCTCTTCGAGCACGAATTCTTCGGCGACCTCGTGCGCGACAAGCTGATCTACTACCCGACGGTGACGCGCGAGCCCTTCCGCAACCAGGGCCGCCTGACCGACCTCGTCGAATCCGGCAAGCTGTTCACCGATATCGGCCTGCCGCCACTCAACCCGGAAACCGACCGCGCCATGATCTGCGGCAGCCCGCACATGCTCAAGGACTGCTGCGAGATGCTCGACCGCCGTGGCTTCCACATCTCGCCGCACATCGGCACCGCCGGCGACTACGTGATCGAACGCGCCTTCGTCGAGAAATAGGCCGCGCCCGCCGCCCGGAGCTGAAAACGGCGAGGATTGCAAGCCCTCCCGTCAAAGAAGACCGGGCGCCGACGGACTACAATCGTCGCACCCAACGAGGGTCATGCCGGAAACGGACATGGCCCTGTTTTTTTTAGCGCGCCGAGAACAACCCTTCAATGAGCCGAATCGTCGAAGTTCGCATCCCGAAATTTCCCGAATGCTGGGACTCCTGCGGCAATTGCGCCAACGGCGAGGTCGTCGTGGACGACGTCCTCGTGCTGCCGGGCGACCGCGTCGAACGCGAGGACAACCTGATCGTGCTGGAAACCGGCAAGGTCGCGCTCGACATCCCGACGCCGAGCGACGGCCGCGTCGTCGAACTGCACGTCGCCGCCGGCGATGCCGTCAACGAAGGGCAACTCATCCTCACCCTGGAAATCGCCTAGGACGCGACGAGGCGGGCGCGCCCGGCAGTCACAGGCCCGTCGCCGCCGCGCCCGCACGCAAGGCGCGGCAGCGTCCCGGCGTTCCAATGGCATAAGCGGGAAATCTGCGATAGCATGCAGACCCTTTCCGACCTCGCTCCACCGGCCATGAAGCCCTCTCGTCCGCTCAGCAACAAGGCCAAACTGATCACCCTCCTCTGGCTGCTGCTCAGCGCCGGATTCCTGGCCACCACGCTGGTCAGCTACTTCGCGTCGCGCGACGCGATCCGCGAATCGATCGTCGCCACCGAACTGCCGCTCACCTCGGACAACGTCTACTCCGAGATCATGAAGGACCTCGTCCGCCCGATCCTGATCTCGTCGATGATGTCGCGCGACACCTTCCTGCGCGACTGGGTGGTCGGCGGCGAAAGCGACGTCGGACAGATGACGCGCTACCTCAACGAGGTCATGTCGCACTACGGCGCCTTCACCAGCTTTTTCGTCTCCGAAACGACGAACAACTACTATCAGGCCGGCGGCCTGCTCAAGACGGTGAAGCCCGACGAACCGCGCGACGTCTGGTATTTCCGTGTGCGCGGCATGAGCGAACCGTACGAGATCAACGTCGACCCCGACCTCGCCAACCGCGACAAGCTGACCATCTTCATCAACTACCGGGTTTTCGACTACCAGCACCGCTTCATCGGCGCCACCGGCGTCGGGCTGACCGTCGACGCCGTGGTCAAGCTGATCGACGACTACCAGCAACGCTACGGGCGCGGCATCTACTTCGTCGACGCCGACGGCAAGATCGTCCTCACCGGCCGCAACGGGATCGCCGGCGACAAGACGGCGCACGCCGGCATCCGCGAGATCGACGGCCTGCGCGAACAGGCCGACGCCATCCTCAAGGCCGGCCAGGGATCGTTCGAATACCGGAACGGCGGACGCCGCCACTTCCTCAACGTGCGCTACATCCCCGAACTGAAATGGCAGCTCTTCGTCGTCAAGCAGGAAGACAAGGCGATCGCCGAAATCCAGAAGACGCTCTACCTCAACCTCGGCCTGTGCGCCGGCATCACGGCCCTCGCCCTGCTCTTCGTCTACCTGACGGTCAACCGCTACCAGAACCGCCTCGAGGAAATGGCGACGACCGACAGCCTGACCGGCCTCGCCAACCGTCACGCGCTCGAACTCCTGCTCGACCAGGGCGTGCGCGAATCCGCCCGCGCCGGCGCGCCGCTCTCGGCGATCCTGCTCGATCTCGACCGCTTCAAGGAACTCAACGACAGCCGCGGCCATTTCACCGGCGACCGCGTGCTGGAAGGCATCGCCGCCATCCTGCGCAAGAGCGTGCGCAACTCCGACATCGCCTGCCGCTGGGGCGGCGAAGAGTTCCTCATCATCCTCAAGAACACGCCGCTGCAGGGCGCCGCCGACGTCGCCAACACGATCCGCGCGCGCATCGAGAAAGCGCGCCACGACATCGACGGCAGCCCGGTCGCGCTCACCGCCAGCGCCGGCGTCGCCACCTACCGTCCCGGCGAAAGCAAGGAAAGCTTCATTTCGCGCGCCGACGCGCTGCTCTACCAGGCCAAACAGGAAGGCCGCAACCGCGTCTGCAGCGAACCGATCGAACGCAGCGTCCACGACGCCTGAGTCCGCCCACGGCCGGGCAGCGCGCCCGGCGACGCCGAGTTCGGGCGGGCGCCCCCTCATCTCCGCCCGCCAGCAAGTCCGCCGCTCGCCTCGCGGCCTGCGGCTCCGCGCCGCATCCTCGCGGCCGTCCGAAATCTCCCGGTCTAAGGATTTTTCCGCAGCGGCCGTTACTCATAGAAGAAGACGCGCGAGCGGCGCAGCGCGTCCCGGACGGCGGCGCAGCGCGCCGGCGCCGGCTCCCTCACATCCCAGACCGACGAATGGAGACCATCATGGCGATTGCACCGGCAGACAGCGCATCCAATCAGGCGACATCCGCACTCAAGACGCGGGACGCCACCCCGGCCAACAGCGTGGCCACGGCCAAACAGCAGTTGAACGTGCAGATTCTCGAAGCCTCGGCCAGGGTTTCCGTGCAGGCGGGTGGCGAATCCCAGGCGCTGCTCTTCCGCAGCGCGATCGACCGCATCAACGAACTGCTGTCGCCCAGCCTCGGCGCCGACGCGCTCCAGGGCAAGATGAGCGAAGACAATTCGCCGGAAGCGACGGCGAACCGCATCCTCAGCCTATCGACCGGCTTCTACGATGCCTATGCAGCGCAGCGCAAGGGCGACGACCCCGAGCAGATCGCCAGGGATTTCGTCGGGCTGATCCGCGGCGGCTTCGAAAAGGGCTTCAACGAGGCCAAGGACATCCTGCAAGGCCTGCAGGTCTTCGGCGGCGAAATCGAAAGCGGCGTCATGAAGACGTATGCGCTGGTCCAGAAAGGCTACGACGACTTCCTGGCCGCCAAGCTGCCGCCCGCCGCCGACGCCGCCCCGGCGGAAAAGGCCGCAACGAAGGCCTGACCTGCCTCGGCGCCGCGCCCGGGAAAACCACCATACCGGGCGCAGCGCCTTGCCTAACCTTTCCACGCGCGCGTCTCCCGGCGCGCTGCGCTGCCCTCCCGCGCCGGCAATTGCCCGGCGCCCGAGCACAAAACGCCCCCGCACTCGGGTAAACTCCCCGCCTTGCCGGCCGGCGCCGCGCCCTTGCGACACCCGTCGGCGGTTTCCCGCTGTTTTTCGCCCACACCACACCTTCCAAAGAACCCGCCATGGCCCAATACGTAATGAGCATGCTCCGTGTGAGCAAGGTCGTGCCGCCCAAGCGGCAGATCATCAAGGACATCTCCCTCTCCTTCTTCCCCGGCGCCAAGATCGGCCTGCTCGGCCTGAACGGCGCCGGCAAGTCGACCGTGCTGAAGATCATGGCCGGCGTCGAAACCGAATACGAAGGCGAAGTCCAGCACCTGCCCGGGATCCGGATCGGCTATCTGGAACAGGAGCCGCAGCTCGACGCTGCCAAGACCGTGCGCCAGGAAGTCGAATCGGCGATGGGCGAGGTGATGGAAGCGCAGGCCAAGCTGGAGGCCGTGTACGCCGCCTACGCCGAGGAAGACGCCGACTTCGACAAGCTCGCCGAGGAGCAGGCCCGCCTCGAAGCGATCATCGCCACCGCCGGCTCCGACACCGAACACCAGATGGAAATCGCCGCCGACGCGCTGCGCCTGCCGGACTGGGACGCCGTGATCGGCAAGCTGTCGGGCGGCGAAAAGCGCCGCGTCGCGCTGTGCAAGCTGCTGCTTTCGAAGCCCGACATGCTGCTGCTCGACGAGCCGACCAACCACCTCGACGCCGAATCGGTCGAATGGCTGGAGCAGTTCCTCGTGCGCTTCCCCGGCACCGTCGTCGCCGTCACACACGACCGCTACTTCCTCGACAACGCCGCCGAATGGATTCTCGAACTCGACCGCGGCCACGGCATCCCGTGGAAGGGCAACTATTCGAGCTGGCTCGAACAGAAGGAAGCCCGCCTGGAAACCGAAGCCAAGCAGGAAGGCGCGCGCATCAAGGCGATGAAGCAGGAACTCGAATGGGTGCGTTCCAACCCCAAGGCGCGGCAGGCCAAGAGCAAGGCGCGCATCGCCCGCTATGAGGAAATGTCGAGCTACGAATACCAGAAGCGCAACGAAACGCAGGAAATCTTCATCCCCGTCGCCGAGCGGCTGGGCGATAAGGTGCTCGAATTCAACGGGGTCTCCAAGGCCTTCGGCGACCGCCTGCTGATCGACAAGCTATCGTTCAACGTCCCGGCCGGCGCCATCGTCGGCATCATCGGCCCGAACGGCGCCGGCAAATCGACGCTCTTCCGCATGATCACCGGGCAGGAACAGCCAGATTCGGGCGAAGTCGTCGTCGGCCCGACGGTCAAGATGTCCTACGTCGACCAGAGCCGCGAGAACCTCTCGTCGGAAAAAACCGTCTTCGACGAACTCGCCGAAGGGCGCGACATCCTGCAGATCGGCAAATTCGAGATGCCGAGCCGCGCCTATATCGGGCGCTTCAACTTCAAGGGCGGCGATCAGCAGAAGGTCGTCGGCAAGCTCTCCGGCGGCGAGCGCGGCCGCCTGCACCTGGCCAAGACGCTGATGACCGGCGGCAACCTGCTGCTGCTCGACGAACCGTCGAACGACCTCGACGTCGAAACGCTGCGCGCGCTCGAAGACGCGCTGCTCGAATTCCCCGGCTGCGCGATGATCATCTCGCACGACCGCTGGTTCCTCGACCGCATCTGCACCCACATCCTGGCCGCCGAAGGCGACTCGCAGTGGACCTTCTTCGCCGGCAACTACCAGGAATACGAGGAAGACAAGAAGAAGCGCCTGGGCGAGGAAGGCGCCAAGCCGAAGCGCATCCGCTACCGGCCGATTGCCCGCTGACGCAGTTCGGGCGCCTCCCGCCGGCGCCGGCCCCGCCCGTCGGGCGTCGTCGGGATCCGGCGCCTACGGGCGCCGGAATGCAAAAAACCCGCCGACGGCGGGTTTCTCATCTCTACCGGGGCAAGCCCCCGGTGGCTCAGTGCTCGGCCTTCAGGCTTGCCGAGAACGCGGCTTCGAGGGTTTCCGGAAATTGGAACTGGGTGAAGGCGCGATGGATTTCGGCTTCGTTGAGGCCGGCGCTGCTGTCCTCGAAGCGGATGCCGAGCGGCCGACCGTTGGAGGCCAGCGTGGCGAAAGCGAAACGCCAGCGCTGGGCTTCGGCCAGACGTTCGCGCAATTCGCTCTCGTTGCGGATGGCGACACCGGCTTGTTTCAGAGAGTCCAGGAATTGGTCAAAGGACTCGTTGCTCAGACTACCCATTTTCGGTCTCCGTTGAGAATGGCGGTCATCCGCCTATGAGTCGATTAACGCAGTCGCCCGCCGCCGGTTGACATGAATTTACACGGAACACGGTAGGCGACCTGTCGCACACCTGACGCCCGGCCCCGATGCCGCCCCAGGCCTTACAATGGCGCCCTTGCCCTTCCACGCTTCGAGCCTGCCCGCATGCCCCTCACCGCCGCCATCACCTCGTCCGCCCCGCCCCGCGCCCCCGCTGTCGGCCAGCGCCTGGAGCTTCTCGCGCCGGCCAAGACCGCCGATTTCGGGATCGAGGCGATCAATCACGGCGCCGACGCCGTCTATATCGGCGGCCCGGCCTTCGGCGCGCGCGCCAACGCCGGCAACGAGATCGCCGACATCGCCCGGCTCGCCGCGCATGCGCACCGCTACAACGCGCGCGTGCTGGTCGCGCTCAACACCATCCTGCACGACAGCGAACTCGAAGGCGCCCGGCGCACCGCGCACGAGGTTTACGCGGCCGGCGCCGACGCGCTGATCGTGCAGGACATGGGCCTGCTCGAACTCGACCTGCCGCCGATCGAACTGCACGCCTCGACCCAGTGCGACATCCGCAGCGCCGACAAGGCGCGCTTTCTCGGACAGGTCGGCTTTTCGCAGATGGTGCTGGCGCGCGAACTGTCGCTCGCGCAGATCCGCGAAATCCGCGCCGCGACGGCGGCCGACGACGTCACGCTCGAATTCTTCATCCACGGCGCCCTCTGCGTCGCCTTCTCTGGCCAGTGCTACATCAGCCACGCGCACACCGAGCGCAGCGCCAACCGCGGCGACTGCTCGCAAGACTGCCGCCTGCCCTACACCCTGCAGGACGAGCAGGGGCGCGTCGTCGCCTACGACAAGCACCTGTTGTCGATGAAGGACAACAACCAGACCGCCAACCTGGAAGCGCTGATCGACGCCGGCATCCGCTCGTTCAAGATCGAGGGACGCTACAAGGACGTCGGCTACGTGAAGAACATCACCGCGCACTACCGGCGCGAAATCGACCGCATCCTCGACGGGCGCCCGGAGCTCGCCCGCGCGTCGAGCGGACGGACGACGCTGTTCTTCACCCCCGACCCGGAAAAGACCTTCCATCGCGGCACCACCGACTACTTCGTGACCGCGCGCCAGACCGACATCGGCGCCTTCGACTCGCCGAAATTCGTCGGCCTGCCGATCGGCAGCGTCGTCCGCGTCGGGCCGGACTGGTTCGAGATGAGCGCCGACGCACCGCTGGCCAACGGCGACGGTCTCAACTACATGCACAAGCGCGAGGTGATCGGCCTGCCGGTCAATACCGCCGAGCGGCGCGGCGCCGTGTGGCGCATCGTGCCCAACGTCGAGGTCGCGAAACTGCCCGGCTTCCGCCCGGGCACCGCGTTGATGCGCAACGGCGACCACGCCTGGGAACAGGCGCTGAGCAAAAAATCGGCCGAACGGCGGATCGCCGTCGACCTGCAGCTGGCCGAAAACGACGAAGGCTTCGTGCTGCGCCTGTGCGACGAGGACGGCGTCCGCGCCGAAGCGGCGCTCGCCTGCGCCAAGACGCCGGCCACGCAGGCCGACAAGGTCGAGCCCGCCCTGCGCGACAACCTCGGCAAGCTCGGCGCCACCCTGTTCGCCGCGCGGCGCATCGAGATCGCATTGAGCGCCCCGTGGTTCCTGCCCGCCTCCAGCGTCAACGCACTGCGGCGCGCGGCGGTCGACAATCTGAAAGCCGCCCGCGCCGGCGCCTACCGGCGCCCGTCGCGCAAGGCGGCGACCGAGCCACCGGCGCCCTACCCCGACGACTCTCTGTCCTATCTGGCCAACGTCTATAACGACGCGGCGCGCGCCTTTTACGCCAAGCACGGCGTCAAGCGGATCGACGCCGCCTTCGAGGCGCACGAGGAATCCGGCGACGTGTCGCTGATGGTCACCAAGCACTGCCTGCGCTTCTCGTTCAACCTGTGCCCCAAGCAGGCCAAGGGCGTCACCGGCGTGCAGGGGCAGATTCGCGCCGAACCGATGACCCTGGTGTCGGGCGGCGAGAAATACACGCTGCGCTTCGACTGCCGACCCTGCGAGATGCACGTCGTGGGCAAGATGAAGAAGCACATCCTGCAGTCGCCGCCGCCGACCACCGTGACGGCGCCGCTGCTCTTCCACCGCCAGCGGCCGGCGCCGCGCAGTGGCGGCTGATCCGGCATGCCCCGGCGGCGTCTCAGTAGTGCGGCGGAATCTCGTCGCGCAGGCTGAGCGCCTCGGCCGGGTCGGCGTTGCTGCTCAGGTTCTGCATGTGGCGATGCAGCAGGCGCATCTGTTCCTGCAACAGGTCGATCTGCTGTTGCTGCCGGTAAATCGTGCGATTGAGTTCCTCGACGAGATCCTCGGTCAGGTTCATCTTGATTTCGAGTTCGGTGAGGCGCGCTTCCATGATCCATCTTCCGTTCGCTGAGGCGCCGATTGTAATGCAGAGCAACCCGCCGCTCCGGTAAACTCCGCCCGTTCCAGAACGCGCCGCCGCGCTCCACCGCACGCGCAAGTCCTCAAAGCTCCCATCCAGCCTCCATGTCGAACCCCGCCGCCAGCCGCCACAGTGTTTTCGAAGACGCGCAAGCCCTGCTCGTCGCCCCGCTTTTCGTCGCCTTCGCCGTCCTCCTTTTCCGCCACGCCGGGCTGCTCACCGGCGGTACGGTGGGCGTCGCCTTCCTGATCCACTACCTCGGCGACTGGCCGATCGGCGCCGTCGTCTTCGCCGTCAACCTGCCCTTCTACGTCTTCGCCTACCGTTCGCTGGGGCGCGCCTTCACGCTCAAGACCTTCGTCGCCGTCAGCCTGCTCGCCGTCTACACAGAAACGCTGCCCGCGCTGATCAGCCTGCAGTCGCTCGATCCGATCTTCGCCGCGGTGATGGCCGGCTTTCTCGCCGGCGTCGGCCTGCTCATGCTGATCCGCCACCAGGCCAGCCTCGGCGGCCTCGGCGTGCTCGCCATCCACCTGCAGAACACGCGCGGCTGGCGCGCCGGCAAGGTCCAGATGGCGGCCGACGTCGTCATCCTCGGCGCCGCGCTCTTCGTGCGCGATCCGTATAGCGTCGCCCTCTCCATCCTCGGCGCGCTGGCGCTCAACCTCGTGATCGCCGTCAATCACAAGGCCGGCCGCTACATGGGCATCTGAGGACGCCGCCGCATGCCGCTCCAGCCCGCCGCACTGCGCCGCTGCGCCTCCTGCCAGCGCTGGAGCGGCGCCCGCGCGCCGGGCGGCGAACCGCTCAGCGTGAGCATCGAGAGCGAACAGGCGACCGGACTGTGCATCGACGGCCCGTGGAACGGCAGCGAACGGCGCGCCCGCTCGGCGTGCGGCAAATGGACGCTGTGGCTGCGCCTGGAAAGCGGCGCGGCAGCGCAGGGCGCCGCCCCGACCGCCGGCGGGACGACTCCCGGCCGGGGAGACTGACCCGCACCGCCCGAGTCCCCCGCGCGCCCTGTCGGTCAGGCGAAACGCCGCTCCGGCCGGCCGAAAGCCCGGGGACGTACCGCGCCAGCCTGTATGATGGGCGCCTTCGTCAACCGCCCCACCGCCCGCCCCGCCATGACCACGTCCCTGTCCGACCTCCTCGCCGCCGCCTTCGCCGCCCGCGCGCCCCTCATCGAACGGCTCGCGGCCGAGCAGACCGACGCCTATCGCCTCTTCCACGGCAGCGTCGAGGGCGAATCGGGCCTGACCGTGGACCGCTACGGCGACCTGCTGCTCGCGCAGACTTTCCACCGCGCGCTCGACGCCGACGAACTGGCCGCCCTCGAAGCGTTCTACGCCGACGCCCTGCCCGGCCTGCCGCTGATCTGGAACGACCGCAGCCAGTCGAACTCGCGCATCGCCAACAAGCTGCCGCCGGAAAAGAGCGTCGTCGCACAGCAGCCGCGCGAATTTTGCGAAATGGGCGTCCGCTACCGCTTCCAGGCCCGCCACGCCGGACAGGACCCGTGGCTTTTCCTCGACCTGCGCGCCGGCCGCCGGCGCGTCATGCAGGAAGTCGCGGGCAAATCGCTGCTCAACGTCTTCGCCTATACCTGCGGGGTCGGCGTCGCCGCCGCCAAGGCCGGCGCGCGCCACGTGGTGAACGTCGATTTCGCCGAGTCGAGCATCGCCGTCGGCAAGGAAAACGCCCGTCTCAACGACCTGCCGATCCGCGTGCGCTTCGTGCAGAGCGATGCTTTCGCCGCGCTGCGCCAGCTGTCCGGCATCGGTCAGGCGAAGTTCGTGCGCGGCAAGCACCTGCCGCCCTTCCCCAAGCTCGAAGCGCAGCAGTTCGACGTCGTCTTCCTCGACCCGCCGCGCTACGCCAAGAGCCCCTTCGGCGTCGTCGATCTGGTCAATGACTACCCGGCGCTGTTCAAGCCGGCGCTGCTCGCCACCGCCGAGGGCGGCACGCTGATCTGCTGCAACAACGTCGCGCAGGTCGAGCGCGCGGCCTGGATCGACCAGCTCGAACGCAGCGCGCGCAAGGCCGGCCGGCCGATCCGCGAAATCGAGACGATCGAGCCCGAAGCCGACTTCCCGAGCCCCGACGGCAAGCCGCCGCTGAAGATCGCGCTGCTGCGCGTCTAGACGACGAAACGCCGCGCCCCGGCCTCCGCCGTGGCTCCTTAGCCGGGCGCCGCCCGGCGCAAGCGCATTTCCTCGCCGATCAGCGCAGCAAAGCGTGCGGCGGCCGGATGCGTTTCGCCGGCCGCGTGGCGCACCGCGAGGTGGGCGTCGGGCAGCGCCGGCAGCCCCGCTTCGACGACGCTCAGCCCCGGCGCCAGCAGGCTGCGCGGCAGGACCGTCACCCCCAGCCCGCAAGCCACCGCATGGCGCAGCCCGGTCGTGCTGCTGCCGGTGTAGGCCAGTCGCCACTCGATTCCTTCCCGCGCCAGGGCGCCGGTGGCGGCGATCCGGAACGCACAGTTCTCGCCGAACAGGGCGAGCGGCAGGGGCGTCGGCCGCTCGTTCGCCCACGCCTCGCCGGCCATCCACGCCAGCGGCTCCTGCCACAAGTCGAGCGCCGCGGGCGCCGCCCCGCAGTGCTTGAACAATGCGAGATCGAGCGTTCCGGCGTCGACGGCCGCGAGCAAGGCAGCCGACAGGTCGCAGCGCAGGGTCAGGCGCATCCCCGGGTACTGTTCGCGAAAGCGCCGCATGGCCGCCGGGAAGACGCTCTCCATCAACTCCTCCGGCAGCCCGACGCGCAGCGTGCCGACGCTCGTCTCGCGCGCCACGCAGTGGTAGGCCTCGTCGTTCAGGCGCAGGATCTGGCGGGCGTAGGCAATCAGCGCGCGCCCCTCTTCGGTCGCCCCGTCGACGCGCCCCTGCACGCGCCGCAGCAGCGTGCGCCCGAGCGTTTCCTCCAGGCGCTTGATCTGCAGGCTGACCGCCGACTGGGTGCGGCCAAGCTGTCCGGCCGCCTGCGAAAAGCTCGCCGTGTCGGCGATGGCGACCAGCGCGCGCAAGGCTTCGATATCGAGGTGACGCCTGAGCATAATTCTCCAAACGAATTATCAACAATCGATAATCAATTTATCAAATCATGCAGCGGCCGGTAAAGTGGATTTCACCCCACTCACCGGAGAACCGCCATGCCCTTCATCCACCTCGTCGTCGCCCGCCCCCTGGCGCCTGAAGTCAAACGCGAACTCGGCCGCCGTGCGACGACGCTGGTCGTCGACATCCTCGGCAAGCGCCGGGAAGTCACGGCGGCGCTCGTCGAAACCGCCGAAGCCGGCGCCTGGAGCATCGGCGGCGAGGCCGTCGCCGGCAGCGCGGCGCACTGCGCCGTCTTCATCACGGCCGGCAGCAACGGCGCCGACGAGAAGGCGGCCCTGATCGCGGCCATGCACGAACTGCTGCGCGCGACCCTCGCGGATTTGGCGGAAGCGAGCTACGCGGTCATCCATGAAATCGCCGCCGACGACTGGGGCTACGGTGGACGGACGCAGGCCGCGCGCCGCGTGGCGCAAGCTGCGCGCTGAGCCGAAGGGACGGCGATGACGCCCCCTCCTCCGCCCGCCGCCGGCCCGCGCGGCTGGCTGGCGCTGCTTTTCGTGGCGTTGTACGGCTCCGGCTTCGTCGGCGCCCGGCTCGGACTGCCGCATGCCGGCCCGTTCACCTTCCTCGCGCTGCGCTTCGCGCTGGCCGCCGCGCTGCTCGCCGGCATCGCCGCCTGCGTCGGCGCCCCGTGGCCGCGCCGGCGCGGCGAACTGCTGCACATCGCCGGCGCCGGGCTGCTCGGGGTCGGCGTCTTCTCGGCGGGCGTCTTCTGCAGCATCGCCCGCGGCCTGCCGCCGGCCGTTTCGGCCCTGATCATCGCGCTGCACCCGCTGCTCGTCGCCCTCGGCGCCGGGCCGCTGCTCGGCGAACGCGTCGGCGCGCGGCAATGGGGCGGGTTGCTGCTGGGGTTGCTCGGCGTCTATCTCGTCCTGCACGCCCGCCTGCAGGTCGATCCGGACGCCTTGCCGGCCGCGCTGCTCTCGCTCCTCGGACTGTTCGGGCTGTCGGCCGGAAATCTTTACCAGAAGCGGCATTGCGCCGACATGAACCTCTTTGCCGGCGGCGCCGTGCAATGCGCGGCCTGCGCCGTCGCCGCGGCACTCGGCGCCGCCGCCTGCGAGAACGGCGACGTGGCGTGGACGGCGGAATTCGTCGCGGCGCTCGTATGGATGGCGGCGATCGTCTCGGTTGGCGCGCTCAGCCTGCTCTACGTCCTGATCCGGCACGGCGAGGTGAGCCGGGTGGCCGGCATCTTCTATCTGGTGCCGGTGAGTGCCGCGCTGTGCGCCTATGCCTTGTTCGGACAGGGGATCGACGCCACGGCGCAGGTCGGAATAGGCGTCGCGGCGATCGGCGTGATACTGGCGATGCGCGCCGCCGCGCCGGGGAACTCAGCCTTCGTAGGCGATCAGGACGAGGTCGGCCGCCCGCGCGCGCAACGGGATCAGCGCCTGATAGGCGGCGGAGGCGTACCAGCCGTCGAGCGCGGCACGGTTCGGAAAACGGATGACGACGGTGTCGTCGTAGGCGTGCTCGCCGCTCAGCACGGCGGTCTTCGTGCCGCGCAGCAGCAGCTCGGCGCCCCAGGGCGCCAGCGTGGCGGGCACGCGGCTGCGGTACTCGGCCCACAGCGCCGCGTCCTTCACGGTGATGTGGCCGATCACGTAGGCGGCAACGGATTCGCTCATGCGCTTCTGCCGTTCGCCGACGGTCAGGCTTCGTCGGCCGAAGCGGCAGCCTTCCCGTCCGGCACCGCCGCGGCCGGCGCCGCGCGGGACTGCGCCAAGGCCTGCGCCTCGGCCAGCATCGCGGCCCGCGTCTGCGGCGTTTCCAGGCTGACGCGGCCGAGCACGCCGTCACGGTAGTCCTGCAACACGACGCTGGCGGCCTTCTCGAAATCCGGCTCGCCTCCGCGCGCGCGGAAACCGCGCTTCTTGGCGACGCTTTCGATCACCGCGACGCCGTCCAGCCCGTCGACCGGGAACTTGTAGCGCGCCGCGAGCAGCGCCGGGTAGCGCGCCAGCAGGAGGTCGGCGAGGAAGATCGCGACCTCGTCGTCGTTGACCGCGTTGCGCCCGATGGCGTGGCTCGCGGCGAGCATGAAGCCGTCGCTGTCGTGCTCGATCTTCGGCCACATCATGCCCGGCGTGTCGGTGATCGCATGGCGCACGCTCAGTTCGTAGGTCTGCTGCGACTTGGTCACCGCCGGCTCGTCGCCGACCTTGGCGATCTTGCGCCGCACCAGCGCGTTCATCAGCGTCGATTTGCCGACGTTGGGAATGCCCATGATCATCATCCGCAGCTGCTTGACGTTGTCGTTGCGATGCGGCGCCAGCGACTGGCAGAGCGCGGGAATGCGCGCCACCTCGCCGTGGTTCTTGCTGGTCAACGCAACCGCCTTGACGCCGCTCTGGCGGTTGTAATAATCGAGCCAGGCCTTGGTCGCGACCGGATCGGCGAGATCGGCCTTGTTCAGGATCTTCAGGCAGGGCCGCTGCCGATGCAGGCGCAGCTCGTGCACCATCGGATTGGTGCTGGCTTCGGGCAGGCGGGCGTCGACCACCTCGATGACGACGTCGATGCGGGCCATCGTCTCGGCGGCTTTCTTGCGCGCCGAAGTCATGTGACCGGGATACCACTGGATGGACATGGGAGGCTGGAATCTATGGGAAGGGCGCCATTATCCCATTGTTCGGCCGCCCTGCCGCCCCGCGCGCGCCGGCAAGCGGTAAAATGCCGGACTTCGCTGCGCTTACCCACTCACCCGCCCCAGGACTCCCGTGCCGGCCATCCCCGAAATCAAGCCCGAGCAGTCCGTCGAACTGCTCAAGGAACTACATATCCTGACGCGCGACGGCAAGCTCAACCAGGACAGCCGGCGCAAGCTCAAGCAGGTTTACCACCTCTACCACTTCATCGAGCCGCTGCTCGCCGAAGTGCTCGCCGACAATCCCGAGCCGACGCTCGCCGACCACGGCGCCGGCAAGTCCTACCTCGGCTTCATCCTCTACGACCTGTTCTTCAAAAACAAGGCCGGCGGCCGCATCTACGGCATCGAAACGCGCGCCGAACTCGTCGACAAGTCGCGCGAACTGGCGCAGCGGCTCGGCTTCGCGCGCATGGACTTTCTCAACCTGAGCGTCGAGGAATCGATCGCCTCCCCGGCCCTGCCCGCGCGCATCGATGTCGTCACCGCGCTGCACGCCTGCAACACGGCGACCGACGACGCGATCCGCTTCGCCCTGCACAAGCAGGCGCGCTTCATCGTGCTCGTGCCGTGCTGCCAAGCCGAAGTCGCCGCCAAGCTGCGCGAGAAGAAAAACGAATCCTTCGGCAAGACGGCCCTTTCCGAACTCTGGCGCCACCCGATCCACACTCGCGAGTTCGGCAGCCAGGTGACCAACGCGCTGCGCTGCCTGCAGCTCGAAGCGCACGGCTACCAGCTGACCGTGACCGAACTCGTCGGCTGGGAACACTCGATGAAGAACGAACTGATCGTCGCCAGATACACCGGCAACCGGCGCAAGAACGCCGTCGAGCGGCTCGAAAGCATCCTCGACGAACTCAATCTCGGCGAGCTGCGCCCGCGCTTCGTCTATTGACCCCGAGGAGAGCGCGATGAGCCACGCCAACGCCGACCTGATCCGGAATTTCTACGCCGCCCTCGGGCGCCGCGACGCGGCGGCGATGGCCGCGAGCTACGCCGACGACGCGCGCTTTTCCGATCCTGTCTTCGGCGAGCTCGACGCCGCCGGCGTGCGCGCCATGTGGAGCATGCTCTGCGCGCGCGCCAGCGATCTCGAAATCGCGCTCGATCGGGTCGCGGCCGACGACGGCAGCGGCAGCGCGCGCTGGATCGCCACCTACACCTTCGCGAAGACCGGGCGCCGGGTGCGCAACGAGATCGAAGCGCGTTTCGCCTTCCGCGACGGAAAGATCGTCCGCCACGACGACCGCTTCGACCTCCGGCGCTGGGCCGGCATGGCCCTCGGCACGAAGGGGCGGCTGTTCGGCTGGCTGCCCTCCGTACAACGGGCGATCCGCCAGGAGGCCGCGCGCGGCCTCGCCGCCTGGCGCAGCCGACAGAGCAATTAAAACCACCACAGGGAAAGCAGGAAAACGAAAATGGAAAAATGGATTACGCGCGGCGTCGCCGCCATCTGCGCCGCCGGCAGCGCCGCGCTGTTCTGGACCTTCGGCATGTTCCTCGCCGTGCCCTGGCGCGAGGGGCGCATGTTCGCGCTCAACACCGTCGAAATGCAGGTGATCGGCGTCCCCCTGCTGGTCGGTCTCGCCGTCGGCTGGGGCGCGCTGCACATCCTCGCGGTCGCCGACCGCGAGAGCAGCCCCAAGCTCTATGCGACGCTGCGCATCGCGCTGCTCGTCGCCGTCGTTGCCGCCGCCTTCAGCGGCATGTCCTGGTCGCAGGCGCGCATCGCCTGACACCCGCGCGCCCTGCGGCCAAGCGGTCGCAGGGCGGCATACGGCCCGGATCGTGACTCAGGCCGTGATATTCACCCGCGTACCGACCTTCTGACCTTCGGCATTGACCGTCGGCTTGGCCTCGTCCGCCTGGGCCTTCTGCTGTTCCTGAGCCTTATCCACCCGGGCGCGTTCAGCCGCTTCGCGTTCCAGGCGCGCCCGATCGCCCACCTGATTGCTCTCCGCCTTGCGCGTCTGCTCGTCCGCCTCAACCGGTCGCGCGCGCATCTGCATGCCGGCCGCGGCCGCAGCGCCGCCGGAAGTAATCGCATCGATTGCCATTGCCAACTCCTCTCGCTACATCGGGCGGACTATCCGCCGTCGCCCTCCATGATAAGCCTGCGCGCGCAACTTTGCTCGTCCGCCGTTGCGCCGCCCGGAAGCAACGCCCGGCGCAAGAGGGGCATAATGTCCGCTAGCGCTTCCGTCTACCGCTGACCGACATGACGAAATCTCTCCGACGCTGGCTCACCATTCTCGGCGGCACGCTCGCCGTTCTGCTCGTAGCGGGCTTCGCCGCCTTCCAGTTCGCCATCCACCTGCTCAAGGACAAGGTCGAGCAGGCGCTCGGGCCGCGCAGCGAAGTGCGCGAAATTCGCGTCGGGCTGGCCGGCGTCGAGGTCCTCGGCATCCGCATCCCGGCACCGCAAGCCAGCGGCAAGGGCGCCTGGCCGGCCGACGACCAGTTGCGCGCCGAGCGCATCCTGATCGTTCCCGCCCTGCGCGACCTGCTTTCGGCCAACATCGTGTTGCGCAGCATTCGCGTCGAGGGCGCCTACCTCTCGCTGCTGCGCGCCCGGGAAGGCCGGCTGCGCGTGCTGCCTTCGCTGCTCGAGAAACCCGAAGCCGACAAGCGCCCGTCCGCGGCGCCGGCGATCAGCATCGGCAAGATCGAGCTGGTCGACAGTTCGGTCGAATTTTTCGACGCCACGGTCCGCCAGCCGCCGCTCAAGCTGCGCCTGGAACACATCGACGCCAGCGTTTCGAACCTGCGCCTGCCCGAGCTGACCGGACGCAGCGAGATCGTCGTCGAAGGCCTGCTCAAGGGCGTGCACCACGACGGCAAGGTCAGCATCCGGGGACAGGCCGAACTGGCCAGCAAGGATTCCGAAATGAGCACCCGGCTGCGCGGCGTCGATCTGCTGGCGCTCCAGCCCTACCTGATCAAGGCCGCGGAAACCGGCGTGCGCAAGGGCACGCTCGACCTCGACCTCAAGTCGACGATCCGGCGCGGCCAGCTGCACGCACCGGGAACGCTCACGCTGAGCGGGCTGGAGCTATCCACGGCGGGCGGCGGCACCTTCATGGGCATGCCGCGCAACGCCGTCGTATCGATGATGAAAGACAAGAACGGACAGATCGCGGTCAAGTTCACCCTCGAAGGCAACATCAACGATCCGCGCTTCTCGCTCAATGAAAATCTGACGACGCGTATCGGATCGTCGATCGCCGGCTCGCTCGGCATCAGTCTAGAAGGCCTGGCCAAAGGCGTCGGCAGCGCCGGCAGCGGCATCGCCAAGGGCATCGGCGAATCGCTCGGCAAGCTGTTCGGCAAATGAAACGCTCCGCCGATCGAGCGCAGCGCACAGACAGATGCTGCATTCGCGGCTACCATGCCAAATGAAAATCCAGCCACCTTTCCGACCCGAGGAGAAATCATGACTCGCGCAAACACCCCTCGCCCCGCCGCCCTGCTGCTCCTGACGCTGAGCGCCTGCCTTGCGGGCGGCGCCCTGGCCGCCGACCTGCCCAAGCGCAAGCCCGGCCTGTGGGAGATCAACACGCGGATGGAGGGCATGCCGTCGATGGGCGCGATGCAGCAGTGCATCGACCAGCACACCGACAACCTGATGCAGCAGGAAGCGAAGAACCAGAAAGTCGATTGCAGCGTGATGGACGTCAAGACGCAGGGCGACCGCGCGACCGTGCATTCCGTGTGCCGGATGGAAGGCACGACGGCGACGACCGACGCGCTCTTCGTCGGCGCTTTCGAATCCGGCTACAAGGGCGACATCAAGGTGCGCTACGCGCCGCCGCTGCACGGCATGAGCGAGATGAAGATGAGCCAGGAGGCGAAGTGGCTGGGGCCGTGCAAACCGGGGCAGAAGCCGGGGGACGTGATCATGCCGAACATGGGCAAGATCAACGTCAACGAGATGATGAACGACCCGCAGCTCAAGGAAATGATGAAGCGCCAGAAGTAAGGCGCCCGCCTCACTCAGGGAGGTCTTGGCCGCCCGCCGCCTGCGCCCGGAAGCGCGCGGCGAAATCCAGCGCGTCAGGGAAGAATTCCAGGAAGTCGCGCTCGAAACCGGCATACGCCGCTTCGAGCTCCGCACCCGAGCCGGCCAGCCGGTTGCCCGGCCGCAGGCGCTTTTCGCCCATCCGGTCGAGCGCGAACGAGACCGAGGCCAGCTCGCGGTAGCTGGCCAGCCAGTCGTCGCGGCGCATCAGGGGCAGGATTTCGCGCAGGCGCTCCGGAAGCAGCGCGGGGCGTTCCGCGAGCAGCGCATACAGCCGTGCCGTATAGGACGCGAGCGGCTCGTCGGAAAACTCCGCCCAGTGCCGGGCGAGAAAATGGTCGTAGAACATGTCGACCATGATGCCGCCGTAGCGCCGCCGCTCCTCGCTGACGCGCCCCCGGCTGCGGAGGAAGGCCGCATGCGCGTCGGCGAAACTGTCGATACGCCGGTGCAGGACGACGCCCAGCCGCACGCTTTCCGGCAGGGGCCCGCGCCCCGGCGGCAGCGGCCCCTTGACGAAATCGCCGAGCAGACCGCCGAGACGCCAGTCGCCCTCCGGCCCGGCTAGCAGCGCGTGCGCCAGATAGTTCATGACGGCGGGAGACGCGGCCCCTCGTCCGGCAGCACGATCTCCGGCACCGGGCGCGGACCGACGTAGAGCATCACCAGTTCGCTGCCAAGCAGGGTCACGCTGCCGCGCCGGCGGTTGTTGCCGGTATCGCTGTATTCGAAGTGGTAGACGCGGCGCAGCCGCAACCGCCCCGCGTCGTCGCGCTCCGGACGCAGCATGCCGAGCGCCACCGTATCGTCGAGCAGCAGCAGGCCGTCGGCGTCGCAGGCGGCGCGCGCCGCGCGCATGCCGGCCTCGCGCGCTTTCGAGCTGTCCATCCAGAACCACGCGCCGGCCAGCAGCAGCGCGAGTCCGACGATCTCCATCCACGGCACGGCGCGCCTTCGCTCAGGCCGCCGCGCGCGCGATGCGCTGCGGCTCGATGCGCACTGCGCCGCCGTCGCCGGTGAGCAGCGCCTCGCCGTCCTGCACCATGCACTGCAGGCGCATCGTGCGGCTGGCGAGCGCGGCCAGCGCCTGCGTGTCTTCCGGCGCGAGCCGCAGCACCGCGAGATTCTGCAGACGTTCGAGCACCGCGCGGTTCTGCTCCCACCACATCTCGGCGACGCGGCCGCCGTAGGTCAGGACGACGACCCGCCGGGCACGCCCGGCGGCCTTGCGCAGCCAGCGCTCGTCGGGCAGGCCGACGTTGATCCACAGTTCGATGGCGCCGGTCAGGTCCTTCAGCCAGAGGTCGGGCTCCTCGTCGGTGGACAAGCCCTTGCCGAAGGCGAGCTGTTTGTCGGCATGGAGCGCGAAGGCGAGCAGGCGGACCATCATCCGCTCGTCGGTCTCGGACGGATGGCGCGCCAGCGTCAGCGCGTAGTCCTGATAGTGGTTGCGATCCATGTCGGCGATCTGCAGATCGGCTTTGAATATCGTTGCTTTGAGGGCCATCGGGGAGGTTTCTGGGATTTTCTGGAGGAAAGGGACGGGAAATCGGCGCGCGCCGCAGCGTTCGCTGAAATATTTGCTAACGGGAGAAAAAATCAGGGGGGCGCGAGCTTGGCTATACTAGCGAAAAAACGCGAAACCCACACCCAGATTGCTTTCCATGCCGCTCCGCGCAAGTCGCTTTTCCCTTTGCCTGGCCGCCTTTGCCGGTATTTTTTCCGTCAGCGCCCAGGCCTTCGGATCAGCCGACCCCTTCGCCACCGAATCCCTCGTTCCGCCCCGCCCAGCCCTGCAGACCGGCTTCGACGCCGCGCTCACCATGCCCTCGCCCTGCCTCGCGCCGGCACCGGACGCCGCGATCGACGTGCTGCAGGCCGTCGACATGGCGCTCTGCAACAACCCGCAGACGCGCGCGGTGTGGGCCAACGCCCGCGCCCAGGCGGCGCAGGTCGGCATCGCACAGGGCGCCTACCTGCCGACGCTGGACGGCAAGCTCGCCGCCACCCGGGTCGACAACAGCCTGTCCGGCGTCTCGACCGGCCAGCAGAAGAGCGCCGCGCTGACGCTGTCCTGGCTGCTCTTCGATTTCGGCACGCGCGCCGCCAACCTGGAGAGCGCGCGCCAGCTGCTGAGCGCGGCCTCGGCGACGCTCGACGCATCGGTGCAGTCGCTCTTCCTTTCCGCGCTGCAGGCCTACTACAACGCGCAGGCGACGCGCGCAGCGCTGGCCGCCGCGCAGGAGTCCGAAAAGGCCAGCCGCGAAAGCTTCGTCGCCGCCGAAACGCGCTACAAGGTCGGCACCGGAACGCCGGCCGACCGTCTGCAGGCGCAGACCGCCTGGTCGCAGGCGACGCTCAACCGCATCAAGGCCGAAGGCGATCTGCGCAACGCGCAGGGCGTGCTGGCCAACGTCATGGGCCTAGACGCCAACCGGCCGCTCGCGCTGGCCGAACTCCCGGCCGCCACGCCGGATACTGGCAGCGGCAGCGGCAGCGGCAGCGGCGAATCCTATGCGGCCGCCGAACAGGACGTCGCCGCCCTCGTCGCTGAAGCGCGCCGCCGCCGGCCCGACCTGCGGGCCGCCGAAGCGCAGCTGAAGGCCGCGCAGGCCGGAATCGACGCCGCACGCGCCGCCGGCCTGCCCACCGTCGTCCTCGGTGCCGGCCAGACCTGGCAGGACGCCGGCGGCATTTCCGGCAACGGCAACTCGCTCGGCCTGACGCTCAACCTGCCGCTCTTTTCCGGCTTCGGCACGACCTACAAGGTGCGCGCCGCGCAAGCGCAGAGCGATTCGCTCGCCGCGCAGCTCGACCAACTCAGCCAGCAAATCTCGCTCGACGTCTGGCGCGCCTACCAGAGCCTGACCACCGCCGGCCAGTCGCTGAAGACGACGGCCGACCTGCTGGCCAGCGCCGAGCAGTCGGAACGCGTCGCGCTCGGTCGCTACAAGGCCGGCGTCGGCAACATCCTTGACGTCCTCAACGCGCAGAGCGCCCTCGCCGCCGCCCGCCAGCAACGCATCCAGGCCCTGCTCGACTGGCGCGTCTATCGCGCCACGCTCGCGCAGTCGCTCGGCAACCTCGACATCGGCCTGCTGCAGGCACCGGCCGCAGGAAAATCGCAACCATGAAACCCGTTCTCAAGAAATCGCTCATCGCCCTCGCCGCCCTCGCCCTCGCCGGCGGCGGCGTCGCCCTCTATCTCGGCAAGGCCGCGCAGGCGCCGGAACAGCGCTACAAGCTGCAGACCGTCGAACGCGGCGATCTGACGCAGACGGTCTCGGCCAACGGCACGCTCAACCCGGTGGTCCTGGTCAGCGTCGGCACGCAGGTTTCTGGCACGGTCAAGAAGCTCTACGTCGATTTCAACGATCAGGTGAAGGAAGGCCAGCCCCTGCTCGAACTCGACGACGCGCTGATGGCCGCGCAGGCCAAGCAGAGCGCGGCCAACGTCGCCAACATCGCGGCGGCGCTCGATCTGGCGCGCGCCAGCGAACAGCGCATGCAGGCACTGTTCGCCCAGGAATACGTCTCGCGCCAGGAATACGACCAGGCCGTGCAGGCGCGCAAATCGACCGAGGCGCAACTCGCGCAGGCGAAAGCGGCGGCCGAGAAGGACCGCGTCAACCTGGCCTACACGACGATCCGCTCGCCGGTGTCCGGCGTCGTCGTCGACCGCGTCGTCGACCTCGGACAGACCGTCGCGGCCAGCTTCCAGACGCCGACGCTGATCAAGATCGCGCAGGATCTGTCCGAGATGCGGATCGACTCGGCCTTCGCCGAAGCCGACATCGGCAACATCCGCGAAGGCCAGAAAGTGCGCTTCTCGGTCGACGCCTTCCCGAACCGCAACTTCCAGGGCGAGGTGCAGCAGATTCGCCTCAACCCGACGACGACGCAGAACGTCGTGACCTACAACGTGCGCGTCTCGGTCGCCAACCCGGAGCACATCCTGCTACCCGGCATGACCGCCTACGTGAACATCGGCGTCGCCCAGCGCAAGGACGCGCTGCTGGTCCCGAATGCCGCGCTACGCTTCAAGCCGGCCGACCTGCCGGCGAAGGCCGGCGCGCCCGAGAAGGCGAAGGACGCGAAGGATGCGAACGGCGGCGGCAAGGGCGAAGGACGCGGCAAGAAGCGCGACGCTGCCAACGGCACGGTCTACGTCATCGACGGCAAGGAGCTGAAAGCGGTCGGCGTGCAGCTCGGCATCACCGACAACCGCAACACCGAAGTGCTCGGCGGCGAACTCAAGGCGGGCGACCGCGTGGTCACCGGCGACAACGTCGCCGCCGGCAACGGCAAGCCGAGCAGCGTCGGCATGAGGATGTTCTGATGCCGCAGGCGAACGGCCAGGCGGTCATCCGCGTCCGCGGCCTCGGCAAGTCCTACGCCACGGCGGCCGGCCTCTTCCCGGCGCTCAAGGGCGTCGACCTGACGATAGACGCGGGCGAGTTCGTCGCGATCATGGGGCCTTCCGGCTCGGGCAAGTCGACCTTCATGAACCTGCTCGGCTGCCTCGACACGCCGACCAGCGGCGACTACTTTCTCGCCGGCCGCAACGTCGCGCACATGCCGGCCGACGAGCTCGCCGTGCTGCGCAACCGGACCATCGGTTTCGTCTTCCAGGGCTTCAACCTGCTGCCGCGCATGAGCCTAGAAGACAACGTCGCGCTGCCCCTCATCTATGCCGGCGCCGACAAGGAAACGCGCCGCGCGCGGGCGCGCGAGCTGCTCGCCCGCGTCGGCCTCGGCCAGTACGCCGCCTCGCTGCCCAACCGCATCTCCGGCGGCCAGCAGCAGCGCGTGGCGATCGCCCGCGCGCTGGTCAACGCGCCGCGCCTGATCCTCGCCGACGAGCCGACCGGCAACCTCGACAGCCAGACCAGCGAGGAAATCATGAAGCTCTTCGCCGAGCTCAACCGCGAGGGCATCACCATCGTCCTCGTCACCCACGAGCCGGACATCGCCGCGCACGCCAAGCGCCAGGTGCGCTTTCTCGACGGGCACATCGTGAGCGACGTCCGCAGCGCGGGCGTAACGCCGGCAGGCGAGGCCGCGCCATGCTGAAGGCCATGCTCTGGGAGGCCTGGCGCGCGATGGGCGCGAACCGCATGCGCACGGCGCTGACCATGCTCGGCATGGTGATCGGCGTCGGCGCCGTGGTGCTCATGATGGCCATCGGCCAGGGCGCGCAGTACTCCGTCGCGCAGACCATCAGCAGCATGGGCAGCAATCTGTTCATCGTGATCGCCGGCTCGACCAACGTCGGCGGCATCCGCAGCGGCGGCGGCGGTGGCCCGACGCTCAACGTCAGCGACGCCGACGCCATCGCCGAACTCGACGGCGTGACCTACGTGGCGCCGACGCACCAGGGCACGCGGCAGCTGGTCTACGGAGCGAACAACTGGAACACGACGGTGATCGGCACGACGCCCTCCTACCTCGACGCGCGCGCGTGGACCATCGTCAGCGGGCACGCCTTCGGCGATTCGGACGTACGCTCGGCGACGCGCGTCGCGCTGATCGGCAAGACGGCATCCGAGGCCCTGTTCGGCAGCGACGATCCGGTCGGCAAGACGATCCGCATCCAGCAGAGTCCCTTCGTCGTCGTCGGACTGCTCGGCGCCAAGGGACAGAACCTCGACGGACGCGACCAGGACGACACCGTGATCGTCCCGCTCACCACCGCGCAGCGCAAGGTGTTCGGCACGCCCTTCCCGGGCTCGGTGCGCGTCGTCATGGTGCAGGCAGCGTCGAGCGAGGCGATGCCGCAGGTCGAAAAATCGATCACCTCGCTGCTCCGCCAGCGCCACCGCATCCGCGAAGATATGGAGAACGACTTCTTCGTGCGCAACCTCGCCGCCGCCGCCGATTCCGCCGCCGAAACGACGCGCGTCATGTCGCTACTGCTCGGCGCCATCGCCTCGGTGTCGCTGCTCGTCGGCGGCATCGGCATCATGAACATCATGCTCGTCTCGGTCACCGAGCGGACGCGCGAAATCGGCATCCGCATGGCGATCGGCGCGCGCCAGAAGGACATCCTGACGCAGTTCCTGCTCGAAGCCATCATCATCTCGGTCGCCGGCTGCCTGATCGGGCTCGCGCTCGGCATCGGCGGCGCGCTGCTGATCAACGCCATCACCGACATGGTGATCGTCATCTCCGGCGGCTCGGTGCTCGTCGCCTTCGCGGTCGCCGCCGGCGTCGGCATCTTCTTCGGCTTCTACCCCGCCCGGAAAGCCGCCGCGCTTGACCCGATCGAAGCGCTGCGCTATCAATGAGCGCTCCCCACCCGTAACCCCACCCCACACCCAATGCCCATCTACGACCTCGGCGCGAAGCGCCCGCAGATCGATCCGCAAAGCTGGATCGCCCCCAACGCCACGGTGATCGGCAACGTCAGCGTCGGCAGGAACGCCTCGATCTGGTGGAACGCCACGCTGCGCGGCGACAACGACCCGATCACCGTCGGCGAGAACAGCAACATCCAGGACGGCTCGGTCCTCCACACCGACGAAGGCATCCCGCTCGACATCGGCCGCAACGTCACCGTCGGCCACCTCGTCATGCTGCACGGCTGCACCATCGGCGAGGGTTCGCTGATCGGCATCGGCGCCGTCATCCTCAACCGCGCGGTGATCGGCAAGCACTGCATCGTCGGCGCCAACACGGTGATCCCCGAAGGGCGCGTCTACCCCGACCGCTCGCTGATCGTCGGCTCGCCCGGCCGCATCGTGCGCGAGCTGACCGACGAGGACGTCGCCCGCCTGGAACTGAGCGCCCAGCACTACATCGACAACTGGCAGCGCTACCGGAGCGAACTGGCTCCGTCTGGCGCAGCTGGCGATCCGGCGCCGAAGGCGCCCTGAGCCGCACCGCGCGCCAGTCCAAGACGAAAAAAAACCCGCACCGGCGGATCGCCGGCGCGGGTTTTTTCGTTCGAAGCACGCCTTCGGGCGCGCCTCCGGACGCGTATCAGCGGGCCCGGTAGAGCACCTTCGGCTGCACGTCCTGCAAAATCTTCTGCATGCCCTTGCGGCTCTTCAGGTTGAGGATCAGCGGCGAACGCGTGTTGGCGGCGATCCCGCTCGTCTCATTGCGGTAGAGGATGACGACGATGGCGGCGTCCTCGGCCCTCTCAAGATCGAGGAGCGCGCAATCGGCATCGGACAGGTCGATCTGGTATTCGATATCGAGCATGTCGGGGGCCACGATGGGAAACATGGTGTCCGACTGTTCGAGCGACTGCAGCCAGAAAACGGTCGGCTTGCCTTCCTCGTGGAAGAACTTGAAACGCTTGCACTGCGCGAATCCGGCAAGGCCTTCGGCAAAAGTGAACACCGTTTCCGGATCCACCGGCACTTCCTTCAGGCCAAAGCGTTCGATATCGATCTTCATGTATTTCCCCTGAGCGTTCCTGCGTTGTCGTGGGGCGCCGGAATAGGCGCCGGGCATTGTGAAAAGCGGGCAAGCGCGGTAACTTGCCAATGACAATAATTTAACCTGATTCAGGTATTTCCGCCAAAGCAATGTTGACCCTATTTCTGGCGATCGCCAGCCTGAGCGGCATCGCCGTCAGCGCCGTGCTCCTGAAAAGGATCCGGCGCCTCGAGCGGAGCATCGGAACGCGCCCGGAAGATGCCGGGCTGTCCGAACTGCGCCGGCTCAAGGCGGAACTGCACCAGTCGTCCGAGCGTTTCCGCGGCATCTGCGAAAACTCTGGGCTCGGCGTCGTCGTCGTCGATCAGGACGGCGCATTCACCTACGCCAACGACACCTACCTCGCGATGCTCGGCGCGACGCTCGAGGAAGTGCGTCTCGGCGCCTGGATAGAACACATCCACCCGGACGACCGTGCGCGCATCCTGGCCTACTGGAAGGAAGCGCGGCACACCCGGCAGGCGCACGTGACCGAGCGCCGCAGCATCGGCGCCGACGGCAGCGTGCGCTGGGCGGCCGTGCGCGCCACGCCGATCTACGGCGACGACGGCGACTTTCGCGGCTTCATCACCACCGTCGAGGACATCACTGCGCGCAAGCTCGCCGAAGACAAGCTGCGCATGAGCGAAGAGCGCTATTTCAAGATATTCCATCTGCTGCCCGACGTGCTCACCATCTCCAATCTGGAAACCGGACGCTACGTCGAGATCAACCATAACTGGGAAGCCCTGAGCGGCCACAGCCGCGACACCGCGATCGGCAGGACCTCGCTCGAACTCGGCATCTGGTTCGACGATGCCGAACGCCTGAGTTTCGTCGACGCCCTGCGCGCCCGGGGCGAATTGCGGGATTACCCGGTCCGCTTCCGCCACCGCTGCGGACACCTCATCGAGAGCGAAGTCTCCGCCACCTGCTTCGACATCGCGGGAACGCCGCACCTGATCCTGATTTCGCACGACGTGACCGCGCGCAATGCGCTGGCCGCCGCGCAACGCCAGACCGAAGCGGCGCTGCGCGAGAGCGAGCAGAAGTTCTCGCGCGTCTTCGAGTTGCTGCCCGACCTCGTGATGATCAGCAATGCCGAGGACGGCACCTTCGTCGACATGAACCGCCAATGGACGCTGATGACCGGCTGGAGCCACGCCGAAGCGCTCGGCCGGACCTCGCTGGAGATCGGCCTGTGGGCCGAACCGGAGGACCGGCACGCGATCATCCGCAGCATCCATCTGGAAGGCGAGGTGCGCCTGCGCGAGATCACGCTCCGGCGCAAGAACGGCGCCCCCTTCCTGACCGAGTACTCGGGCCGCTTCTTCGAGGTCAACGGCAAACGCTATCTGGCGTCGGTGATCACCGACATGAGCGAACAGCGGCGCCTGGAACTGGAACGCAAGCGCGCCGAACAGGCGCTCGAACACCAGACGGCCGTGCTCGCCCGCCTCCTCGACTCGACGCCCGACCTCGTCTTCTTCAAGGATCGCGAAGGCGTCTACCTCGGCTGCAACACCGAGTTCTGCCGCTTCGCCGGGCGGCCGCGCGAAGCGATCGTCGGCTTTACCGACTTCGATCTGTTCGACCGCCCCTTCGCCGAGTTCTTCCGCAACCACGACCGCACGGTCCTGGAGCGGCTCCAGCCTTGCCAGAACGACGAATGGGTCACCTACCCGGACGGCCGCCGCATCCTGCTCGACACCCTCAAGGCGCCGCTGCTCGACGCCGGCGGCCAGGCCACCGGACTGCTCGGCGTCGGCCGCGACGTCACCGCGCTGAAAGCGGCCAGGGAGGCGCTGCGCATCTCCGAAGCGAAATTCTCCGGCGCCTTCCACGCCAGCCTCGACTACATCACGATCAGCTACCTCGACAGCGGCGAAATCCTCGAGGTCAACGAAGCCTTCGAAAAGATGACGGGCTGGACGCGCGCCGAAGTGCTCGGCAAGACCGCCATCGAGCTCGGCCTCTGGGCGTCCCCCGAGGAGCGCCGGAACGCCGTCGAGATTCTCCGCGCACAGGGTTACGTGCGCGACTTTCCCTGCCGGATCGGCCTCAGATCCGGCGCACAGCGGGAATGCATGCTCAACGCCTCGACCATCGAAGTCGACGACCAGACCTACCTGCTCGGCGCCGTGCGCGACGTCACCGAGCAGCTCGAAACCCGGCGCCAGATCGAGCGCATGAACGAAACGCTCGAACTGCGCGTGCATCAGCGCACCGCCGAACTCGAACGCTCGAACCGCGAACTGGCCGATACGCTAGACGCCCTGCGGGTCGCCCAGGACGAACTGATCCGCTCGGAAAAACTGGCGGCGCTCGGCTCGCTGGTGGCCGGCATCGCCCACGAACTGAACACCCCGATCGGCAACGGCGTGACCGTCGCCAGCACGCTCTCCGAACGCACGCTCGAATTCGCCGAAGCCGTGCACGACGGCTCGATCAAGCGCTCGACGCTGAACGACTACGTCGAATCGGCCCGCAAGGCGAGCGACCTGCTGCTGCGCAACCTCGGGCAGGCGCACGAACTCGTCACCAGCTTCAAACGGGTCGCCGTCGACCAGGCGAGCGACCAGCGCCGCCCCTTCGACCTGCGCACGACGCTCGAAGAAGTGGTCGCCACGCTCTCGCCGATGCTGCGCAAGACGCCCTACCGCATCGAACTCGATCTCGCCGGGGGGCTGGTGCTGGACAGCTACCCCGGGCCGCTCGGACAGGTCGTCACCAACCTCGTCACCAACGCCCTGCTGCACGCCTTCGAGGGCCGCGCGACGGGCCGCATGCGCATCGCCGCGCACGCCCTCGACGCGCGCCAGATCGAAATCGTTTTCAGCGACGACGGCATCGGCATCGCCGAGGAACACCTGAAGCGGATCTTCGACCCCTTCTTCACGACCAAGCTCGGCAAGGGTGGCAGCGGGCTCGGCCTGAACATCGTGCACAACATCGTCACCGGCAGCCTCGGCGGAAAGCTCAACGTCATGAGCCGGACGGGCGAAGGAGCGACATTTACCCTTACAATACCGTTCAACGCGCCGCGAGGCGACACGGAGAGCCCTGCGTGAACCTGCCGAATTCTGCGACTTCCCTGATCGCCGACCGTCCCGATCCGGACGACCGTCTGGACATCCTCGACGACGGCGACGGACCGACCGGCGGCATCGAACACAAGCGCAAGGGCTGGCGCATCCTGATCGTCGACGACGACCGCGAAGTCCACAACGCCACCCTCTTCGCCCTGCACGACATCCTGATCGACGGCCGCCCGCTGTACTTCCTGCACGCCTATACCGGCGCCGAGGCGCTCGCCATCCTGCGCGACGAAGCCGACGTCGCCGTCGCCCTCCTCGACGTCGTCATGGAGCACGAAAGCTCGGGGCTCGACCTCGTGCACACCATCCGCAACGACCTCGGCCTCAGCGAACTGCGCATCATCCTGCGCACCGGCCAGCCCGGCTACGCGCCCGAACTGCGCGTGATCCGCGACTACGACATCAACGACTACAAGACCAAGTCCGAGCTGACGCGCATCCGCCTGCTCACCACGCTGACCACGGCGCTCCGCTCCTACGACCAGATCCGCACCATCACAGCCGGACGGCGCGGCCTCGCGCTGATCGTCAATTCGGCCGCCGACCTCTTCTCGCGGCGCGCGCTCAAGGGCTTCGCCGAAGGCGTGCTGACGCAGCTCGCCGCGCTCCTCGGCCTGCCACCGGAGGGACTGCTCTGCGCGCGCGACACGCAGCCCGTCCAGGGCAGCGAAAAGCGGCCGCTGATGGTGGTCGGCGCCGCCGGCAAATACAGCGCACTGATCGACTGCCCGCTCGACGCCATCGACGACCCGCTGATCGTCGGCGACATCCGGCGCTGCATCGCCGAGAAGCGCAACATTTACGGCGACGGCGCAACGGCGCTCTACTTCACCGGCGACGACGGACACAGCGCCGCCGTCTTCCTCGCCACGCAGGAACCGCTTTCCGCCACCGACAAGCAGCTGCTCGAAGTCTTCTGCGTCAACATCGCGGTCGGGCTGGAAAACGTCAATCTGTTCAGCGACCTCAAATTCTTCGCCTTCTCCGACCCGCTGACCCAGCTGCCCAACCGCAAGAGCTTCATCGACGCGATCGACGCCCGCCGCCGGCGCGGCGCGACCGACTGGACGGTGGCGCTGATCGACATCGACCACTTCTCGGAAATCAACGACGCGCTCGGCCACCAGAAAGGCGATCTGCTGCTGCTCGCCGTCGCCCAGCGCCTGCGCACCGTGCTCGGCGCCGGGCACACGCTGGCCCGCGTCGGCGGCGACGTCTTCGCCCTGCTCGCACCCGACCTGCACCTCGACCCGGCCGCCCTGCTCGCGCTCTTCGCGGAGCCGATCGCCGTCGGCGACTACCTGCTGCCGGTGCATGCGACGATCGGCCTGACGCGGCTGGCCGACGAAGGCGGCAGCGGGCTCGACCTGCTCAAGACCACCAACATCGCCCTCAACCGCGCCAAGAACGATCGCCGCGGACGCTGGCAGTACTACACCCGCGACATGACCGAGGCCACCCGCGCACGTCTCGACCTGCTGCACAGCCTGCGCGTCGCGATCGTCGAAAAGCGCGGGCTGGCGGTGCACTACCAGCCGCAGATCGACCTCGTGAGCGGTCGCGTCGTCGGCGCCGAAGCGCTGATCCGCTGGACCACCGACGACGGGCGCAACATCCCGCCCGACCAGTTCATCTCGCTCGCCGAATACTCCGGCCTGATCCTCGATCTCGGCGAATGGGTCCTGCGCACCGCCGCGGCGCAGCTGATGGAATGGGACGCCGCCGGCCTGCCGGCGCTGCGCATGGCGGTCAACGTCTCGCCGACGCAGTTCCGCGACAGCCGCTTCGCCAGCCGCCTGAAAGGCATCCTCGCGGAACTCGCGGTGCCGCCGCAGCGGATCGAGCTGGAAATCACCGAGGGCGTCGCCATGCTCGACGCCGAGACGGTGATTTCGACCTTGCGCGAAGTGCGCGCGCTCGGCGCCGAAGTCGCCGTCGACGATTTCGGCACCGGCTTCTCCTCGCTCTCCTACCTGCACCGCCTGCCGCTCAACCGGCTGAAGATCGACCGCAGCTTCGTGAACGACATGGGCCGTCCGGGCAACTCCGGCACGGGCATCGCCGACATGGTCGTCAAGCTCGGCCAGTCGCTCGGCCTGTCGGTGATCGCCGAGGGCGTCGAAACCGAGGCGCAGGCCGAACTGCTGCGCGGCATCGGCTGCGAACTCGCGCAGGGCTATCTCTACGCCCGGCCGATGGCTGCCGGCGCCTTCCGCGACTGGCTCGAAGCGCACCTCGCAACGCTCGCCTGAGGCCGCTCCCCAAACCGCCGGGCCGCCGCCGCGCGGCCCGGCGCGAGCCATCCGGCTTGAGTTTTCCGGCCCGATTCTGCATAGTTCGCGGTCTTTTTTCAGAACGCCGACGCCGCGCCATTCAATGCTCCCCCACACCGAACACCGCATCGCCCAGAAAATCGCCGAGGAAATCGGCTGCCGCCTGCAACAGGTCGTCGCCACCGTCGAACTGCTCGCGGAAGGCGCCACCGTCCCCTTCATCGCCCGCTACCGCAAGGAAGTGACCGGCGGCCTCGACGACACCCAGCTGCGCACACTCGACGAGCGCCTGATCTATCTGCGCGAACTCGAAGACCGGCGCGCCGCGATCCTGTCGTCGATCGACGAGCAGGGCAAGCTGACCCCGGAGCTGAAAGCCGAGGTCGACGGCGCCGAAACCAAGCAGCGCCTCGAAGACCTCTACCTGCCCTACAAGCAGAAGCGCCGCACCAAGGCGCAGATCGCGCGCGAAGCCGGGCTGCAGCCGCTCGCCGAGGCCCTGCTCGCAGACCCGACGCTGACGCCGGAAGCCGAGGCCGCCGGCTACCTCAACGCCGACGCGGGCTTCGCCGACGCCAAGGCGGTGCTCGACGGCGCGCGCCAGATCCTGATGGAGCAGTTCGCCGAGGACGCCGAACTGCTCGGCGGCCTGCGCGACTACCTGGACGCGCACGGCGTCGTCAAATCCACCGTCGTCGCCGGCAAGGAAACCGAAGGCGCCAAGTTCCGCGACTACTTCGACTACTCGGAAGCGATCCGCGACATTCCCTCGCACCGCGCGCTGGCCCTCTTTCGCGGGCGCAACGAAGGCATGCTGCAGGTTTCGCTGCTGCTCGACAGCGAACTCGACGAAGCCGCCCGCCCGGTCGGCCACAACCCCTGCGAGGCGCGCATCGCCAAGCGCTTCGGCATCGCCGACCAGGGCCGCCCGGCCGACAAGTGGCTGTCCGACACGGTACGCTGGACCTGGCGCATCAAGGTTTTCCTGCACCTCGAACTCGAACTGATGAACGGCCTGCGCGAGCGCGCCGAGGAAGAGGCGATCCGCGTCTTCGGCAGCAACCTGCACGACCTGCTGCTCGCCGCGCCGGCCGGCCAGCGCGCCACCCTGGGCCTCGACCCCGGCCTGCGCACCGGCGTCAAGGTCGCCGTCGTCGACGCCACCGGCAAGCTGCTCGACACCGCCACCATCTACCCGCACGAGCCGCGGCGCGACTGGGGCGGCGCGCTGCAGACGCTGGGCATGCTGGCCAAGAAGCACGCCGTCGACCTGATCAGCATCGGCAACGGCACCGCCTCGCGCGAAACCGACAAGCTGGCCGCCGACCTGATCCGCCTGATGCCCGAGCTGCACATGACCAAGATCGTCGTCTCGGAAGCCGGCGCCTCCGTCTATTCGGCGTCCGAATACGCCGCGCGCGAATTCCCCGAACTCGACGTCAGCCTGCGCGGTGCCGTGTCGATCGCGCGCCGCCTGCAGGACCCACTCGCCGAACTGGTGAAGATCGATCCGAAGTCGATCGGCGTCGGCCAGTACCAGCACGACGTCAGCCAGACCAAGCTGGCGCGCACGCTCGACGCGGTCGTCGAGGACTGCGTGAACGCCGTCGGCGTCGATGTGAACACCGCGTCGATCCCGCTGCTCACGCGCATTTCCGGCCTCAACACGACGCTCGCCGCGAACATCGTCGCGCACCGCGACAAGCACGGCGCGTTCAGAACGCGCAAGGACCTGCTCGCCGTACCGCGCCTCGGCGAAAAGACCTTCGAACAGGCCGCCGGCTTCCTGCGCGTCACCGGCGGCGACAACCCGCTCGACGCCTCGGCCGTGCACCCGGAAGCCTACCCGCTGGTCGAGCGCATCCTGGCCGACATCAAGAAGGGCATCGGCGAAGTGATCGGCGATTCGCGCCTCGTCAAGGCGCTGCAGCCGACCAAGTACACCGACGAGAAATTCGGCCTGCCGACCGTGCAGGACATCCTCAAGGAACTCGAAAAGCCGGGCCGCGACCCGCGCCCCGAGTTCAAGACCGCGTCCTTCAAGGACGGCGTCGAGGACGTCAAGGACCTGCAGCCGGGCATGCTGCTCGAAGGCGTCGTGACCAACGTCGCCAACTTCGGCGCCTTCGTCGACATCGGCGTGCATCAGGACGGACTGGTGCACATCTCGGCGCTCTCCAGCAAGTTCGTGAAGGACCCGCGCGAGGTCGTGAAGGCCGGCGACGTGGTCAAGGTCAAGGTGCTCGAAGTCGACTTGCCCCGCCAGCGCATCGCGCTCACCATGCGCCTGACCGACGACGTGCCGAGCGCCCCGAAGATGGGCGGTGCGCCCATGTCGAACAAGGCGCGCCAGCAGCAGGAACGCCAGCCCCAGGCCGGCGGCGCGATGGCCGCGGCCTTCGCCAAGCTCAAGCGCTGAAAGGGAAGGACGATGATCCGCATCTACGGCATCAAGAACTGCGACACGATGAAGAAGGCTTTCGCCTGGCTCGACGCGCACGGCGTCGCCTATGAATTCATCGACTACAAGAAGACCGGCGTTGCCGCCGGGCACCTGCCCGACTGGAACCGCCGCGCCGGCTGGAAGCTGCTGCTCAACACGCGCGGCCTGATGTGGAAGAAGCTCACCGACGTCCAGCGCGCCGACGTCGACGAAGCGAAAGCGCTAGCGCTGATGGCCGAGACGCCGAGCCTGATCAAGCGCCCGGTGCTCGACACCGGCGCGGCGCTGCTCGTCGGCTTCGACCCGGAACGCTACGCGGCGGAGTGCAAGTGATGGAAAACTACGTTCAACGCTTTCTTCTCGACGACCTCGACATTCGCGGCGCCGTCGTCCGCCTCGGCCCGGTCTGGCAGCAGATGCTGGCCGGCCGCGACTATCCGGCGCCGGTCGCGCGCCTGCTCGGCGAAATGAGCGCGACGACGCTGCTGATCGGCGGCAACCTCAAGCAGCCCGGCCGCATCACCTTCCAGCTGCGCGGCAGCGGCCCGGTCTCGCTGCTCGTCATCGATTGCAACGAACGCCTGCACATTCGCGGCATGGCCAAGTGCGACGAAGCCGTGCCGGCGGCGCAGCTGACTGGCAACGCGCCCGACCTGCTCGGCCACGGCCAGCTGCTGCTCTCGCTCGACCTGCCGAGCATGCGCGAGCCCTACCAGAGCTTCGTGCCGCTCGACGGGAACAGCATCGCCGAGATTTTCGAGCATTACCTGAAGCAGTCCGAGCAGCAGCCCGCGCGCTTCTTCCTCGCCGCCGACGAACACGGCGCCGCCGGGCTCTTCCTGCAGAAGCTGCCCGGCGCCGACGAGCGCGACGCCGACGGCTGGGCACGCATCGAGCACCTCGCCTCGACGGTCAAGCCCGAGGAATTGCTTGGTCTGCCGGCCGAAGAACTGCTGCTGCGCCTCTTCCACGAAGAGACGGTGCGCGTCTTCGACCCGCGCCCGGTGGTGCACGACTGCCCGGAAGACTGGGAGAAGGTGCGCTCGATGCTGCGTTCGCTCGGCCGCGCCGAAGTCGACTCCATCCTGCAGGAACATGGCGAGGTCCTGATCAAGGACGATATCTGCAACCGCGAGTACCGCTTCGACGCGCAGGCGATCGAGGAATTGTTCCGCGAGAATCCACCCACGCTGCACTGAGACCTGCGGCAGAAAATCCAGGAAAGAACGCCATGACACTGAAACGCACCGACCTCGCGAAGAACAAATTCCTCAAGGCGAGAAACGAGTTGAACGCCGCCGGCACGCCCAACCGCTTCGGCGAAGCCTCCACCGCCCTGCCCGACCGCAAGGAGCAGCGCAAGCTCGACCAGGCCGCCGGCCTCGTCCCTTTCGCCGTCAAGCTCAACGGCGAGCTGGTCGCGACCTTGCGGACGCTTGCCGGCGAGCGCCGGACCGGCATCAACGAACTGGTCGACGAGTTGCTGCGCAAAGGCCTCGAAAAATAGTGAACGCGCTGGACCCGGCCTCTCCGGCCGGGTCTCCGGGCGGCGCCGAGCGGGCGAAACGCACGCCCCGCATCGGCCGCACTGCGCTCCGGACGGCTACAGCACTTTCCCGGGATTCATCAAACCCAACGGGTCGAGCGTCCGCTTGATCGCCCGCATCATTTCCATCTCCACCGGACTCTTGTAGCGCACCAGTTCGTCGCGCTTGAGCTGGCCGATGCCGTGCTCGGCGCTGATGCTGCCGCCGAGTTCGTGCACCAGGTCGTACACGATGCGGTTGACCGCCGGCTGCGCGGCGATGAACGCCGCGTTCTCGCCGGCCTCCGTCTTCGACTGGTTGTAGTGCAGGTTGCCGTCGCCGATGTGGCCGAAGGCGACGATGCGGATGTCCGGAAAAGCCGCCAGCAAGGCGGCGTCCGCCCGTTCGAGAAATTCCGGGATGCGCGAGATCGGTACCGAGACGTCGTGCTTGACCGACAGTCCCTCGATTTTCTGCGCCTCGCTGATGTTCTCGCGCAGCGCCCACAGGCGCCTGGCCTGCTCGCCGCTCTGCGCCAGCGTCGCGTCGTCGATCGCCGCGCGTTCCAGTGCGTCGCCGAGAAAGGCTTCGAGCGCCTCGCGCAGTTCGCTCTCGCCGCCGCCGCCGGACAACTCGACGAGCAGATACCAGGGGCTCTCGGCGAGCGGCGCCTGCGCACCGGGGATGTGCTTAAGGACGAGGCCGAGAGAAATCCCGGAAACGAGTTCGCACGCGGTCAGCTGCGATCCGAACGCCGCCTGCAGGTCGCTCAGCAGGCGCACCGCGGCGGCTGGCGAGGCCAGCGCCAGCCAGGCCGTGGCGCTCGCGCGCGGCAGCGGGAAGAGCTTGAGCACGGCGGCGGTGATGATGCCGAGCGTGCCTTCGGCGCCGATGAACAGGTGCTTGAGGTCGTAGCCCGTATTGTCCTTGCGCAGGCCGCGCAGGCCGTCCCACACCTCGCCGCTCGGCAGCACGACCTCGAGCCCGAGCGTCAGCTCGCGCGTGTTGCCGTAGCGCAGCACCTGCACGCCGCCGGCATTGGTCGACAGATTGCCGCCGATCTGGCAACTGCCCTCCGCCGCCAGCGCGAGCGGAAACAGGCGTCCGGCCTGCGCCGCGCGCTCCTGCAGGGCGGCCAGCACGCAGCCGGCTTCGACGGTCATCGTGTTGTTGTCCGTATCGACGGCGCGCACGCGATTCAGGCGCGCTAGGCTGACGATCACCGCGCCGCTCGCAGCGAACGGCGTCGCCGCGCCGCACAGGCCGGTATTGCCACCCTGCGGCACGATGGCGACGCCGGCCGCGGCACAGGCGCGCACGACCGCCGCCACCTCCGCCGTGCTGCCCGGACGGACGACGCACAGCGCGTCGCCGCGGTAGCGTCCGCGCCAGTCCTCCAGATGCGGCGCCATGCCCGCCGCGTCGGCAATGACGTTGTGGCTGCCGAGCAGCCCGGAAAAATGTTCGATCAGGGTCGGGGTATCCATGCTTCGCCCTCCGTCGGCCGCCGTCCGGAAAGCCGGACGGCGCGCGCTTGTGCAAGAGATTCAGGGAAGTGAACAGTAGCAGTGCGGTGGCTTCCCCGCACACCGGGGTGGATGTTTTTGTCGATATTGGGTAACAATGAACGTGGCGGGCATTTCCGAAGCAGATGCAATCAGCCCTTTTTCGCTCGCAGGCAGCTCACTATCCCCAATCCTGAAGGAGAGAGACCATGGCCAACAGAACAATAAGCGACGTCATCCGCGATCAGAAAATTCTCAGCGCCGAATCCGGCATCAGCGTACGCGAGGCGGCCCGCCTGATGGCGGCCGACAAGGTCGGCGCCCTGCTGATCGTCGAAAAAGGACAGCTGATCGGCATCTTCACCGAGCGCGACATCCTCAACCGCGTGGTCGCCGCCAGCCTCGACCCGGACAAAACCGGGATCGCCGGGGTGATGACGCGCAACCCGCAGACGATCCGCCCGGACCGCCCGGTCAGCCACGCCCTGCACATGATGTACGAAGGCGGCTTCCGTCACATGCCGGTGGCCGAAAACGGCGTGCCGCTCGGCATGATCTCGATCCGCGACGCGCTCGGCCAGGAGCTGACCGAATTCGAATCGGAACTCGAACGGCGCGACGCGCTGACTGAAATCATCATGTAGGAATTTGAAGAATCCAGACCGGCAAGGCCTCCTCTAGCCGACGCACCGGCCAATGAAGAAGGGCGCCCCCTGCGGGGCGCCCTTCTCGTTTGGCGCAGGCGCTCGTGCGGAATCAGAGCGCTTCGGCGTACAGGTCGTGCTCGTCGGCATCGACGACGCGGACGCGGATGAAATCGCCGACCTCGGCGTCGAAATGGTCGTTGATGAAGACCAGCCCGTCGATTTCGGGCGCGTCGGCCTTGGAGCGGGCGATCGTGCCTTCGTCGTCCACGGCGTCGACCAGCACCTCGATCTCGCGACCGATCTTGGCGGCGAGCAGTTCGGCCGAAATATCCTCCTGCAGCTCCATCAGCTGGCGCTGGCGTTCCTCGCGCACCTCCTGCGGCACGGCGCCGGGCAGCGCGTTGGCGGCGGCGCCCTCGACCGGCGAGTAGGCGAAGCAGCCAACGCGGTCGAGCCGCGCTTCCTCGAGGAAGCCGAGCAGCTCCTCGAACTCGGCGTCGGTCTCGCCCGGAAAACCGGCGATGAAGGTGCTGCGGATCGTGATGTCCGGGCAGATGGCGCGCCAGGCCTTGATGCGCTCGAGGTTGTTCTCGGCGCTGGCCGGCCGCTTCATGGCCTTGAGGATGCGCGGGCTGGCGTGCTGGAAGGGAACGTCGAGATACGGCAGGATCTTGCCCTCGGCCATCAGCGGCACGAGGTCGTCGACGCTCGGATACGGATAGACGTAATGCATGCGCACCCAGATGCCGAACTCGGCGAGCGCCTCGCAGAGTTCGCGCAGGCGCGTCTTGACCGGGCGGCCGCCGAAGAAGCCGGTGCGGTACTTGACGTCGACGCCGTAGGCGCTGGTGTCCTGCGAGATGACGAGCAGCTCGCGCACGCCGGCTTCGGCGAGGTTCTTGGCCTCCTGCAGCACGTCGCCGATCGGGCGGCTGACCAGCGGGCCGCGCATCGACGGGATGATGCAGAAGGTGCAGCTGTGATTGCAGCCTTCGGAAATCTTCAGGTACGCGAAATGCTGCGGCGTCAGCTTGATGCCCTGCGGCGGAACCAGGCTGGTGAACGGATCGTGCGGCTGCGGCAGATGGGCATGCACGTGCTGCAGCACCTCGTCCGCCGCATGCGGGCCGGTGATCGCCAGGACCTGCGGGTGCGCGCTGCGCACCACGTCCTCCTTGGCGCCGAGACAGCCGGTGACGATCACCTTGCCGTTTTCGGTCAAGGCCTCGCCGATCGCATCGAGCGACTCTTCGACCGCGGCGTCGATGAAGCCGCAGGTATTGACCACCACAAGGTCGGCACCGTCGTACGACGGCGAAATGACGTAGCCCTCGGCGCGCAGCTTGGTCAGGATCTGTTCGGAATCGACGAGGGCCTTCGGGCAGCCCAGGCTGACAAAACCCACCTTGGGTGGTTTGGAAACATCAACGGTCACGTAAAACTCTTCTGATAGAACTGGATGAACAGTTTATTTCTCGGTGCTTTCCGACTTTTTCGCCGTCTCGGCCGGGAAGCCGGGGAACGGGATGCCGGTAAACATGCTGCGCGTCTGATTCTGCAACTGGCTCTGCATCTGCTGGAACATCTGCTTGCTCTGGTCCACGTAGGCGGACATCATGGTCTGCATCGCGGGCCCCTGGAAGTTCAGGAACTGCGACCACATGTCGCTCTGCATCTGCGGGTTGTCGCCATAGAGCGAGCGCGACTGCTCCTGCAGTTTGCTCTGGAAATCGGTGAAGGCCTTCATGTTCGTTTCCAGGTACTTGCCGAGCATGCCCTGCATGGCGTGACCGTAGAAACGAATCATCTGCGCCAGCAGATCGGTGGTGAACAGCGGCACGCTGCCGGTTTCCTCTTCCAGGATGATCTGCAGCAGGATGCTGCGCGTCAGATCCTCGCCGGTCTTGGCGTCGAGCACCTTGAAGTTCTCGTTGCCGAGAACGAGGTCCTTCACATCGCTCAGGGTGATGTAGGCGCTCGTCTTGGTATCGTACAGACGGCGGTTCGGATATTTCTTGATCAGACGGGACTGCTCGGACATGAAAACCTTTCCTCCACTTGTGGGTGACTCGGCAAGCGCTCTTCGGCGTTTTCTTGATGCTGTGCAGCAAAATTATAGCACCAATACAAAAACAGGCCCCCTCGGAGCCTGTTTTATCAAGTCAGAACAAAGACTTGCTTGACGTCAACTTATTGGTAGTAGAGACCGCCGTTGATGTTCATGGTGGCGCCGGTCATGAAGCCGGCGATATCGGAGGCGAGGTACACGCAGGCGCCGCCGATTTCTTCCGGCTTGGCCAGACGCTTCATCGGCACGGAGTCGACGATGGTCTGCAGGATTTCCGGCTTGATGGCCATGACCATCTTGGTCGCCACGTAGCCCGGGGCGATCACGTTGACGGTCACGCCCTTGGTCGCCAGTTCGGCGGCCAGCGCCTTGGAGAAACCGATCACGCCGGCCTTGGCGGCCGAGTAGTTGGTCTGGCCGGCCTGGCCCTTGACGCCGTTCACCGACGAGATGTTGATGATGCGACCCCAGCCGCGCTCGGCCATCTTGGCCGAAACCTGCTTGGTCATGTTGAACAGGCTGGTCAGGTTGGTCGAGATGACGGCATCCCACTGGGCCAGTTCCATGCGGCCGAACATCTTGTCGCGGGTGATGCCGGCGTTGTTCACCAGGATGTCGACCTGGCCGGCCTTGGCTTCGGCTTCGGCAACCATGGCGGCGCAGGAGTCGATGTTGGCGACGTCGCCGGCGACGGTGACGACGTCCTTGAAACCGGCTTCGGCCATTTCCTTGAGCCACTCTTCCGGCTTGTCGAATTCGGGATGGTAAGCCGCCACCACCTTGTGACCGGCCTTGGCCAGTTCCTGACAAATTGCGGTACCCAGACCGCCCATCGCACCAGTAACCAGAGCAACACGTTGCGTCATACTTGCTTCCTTTCGTTGAGAAAACTTCCGAAAAACCGACCCGCGCCCCGAAGGGCGCCGGGACTAGAACATATGCTGGCCGCCGTTGATCGAAATGTTGGCGCCCGTTACAAAAGCAGCCTCGTCGGAGGCGAGATAGGCGACCAGGCCGGCGATCTCCTCGGGCTTGCCGAGCCGGCCGACCGGAATCTGCGGCAGGATCTTGGAGTCGAGAATCTCCTGCGGGATGGCCGTCACCATCTTGGTGCCGATGTAGCCGGGGGAAATGGTGTTGACCGTCACGCCGCTCTTCGCCACTTCGAGGGCGAGCGCCTTGGTGAAGCCGTGCATGCCGGCCTTGGCGGCCGAGTAGTTGGTCTGCCCGAAGGCGCCCTTCTGCCCGTTCACCGAGGAGACGTTGATGACGCGCCCCCATTTGCGTTCGAGCATGCCGTCCATCACCTGCTTGCTCATGTTGAACACCGAATCGAGGTTGGTGCCGATCACGGCATCCCAGTCGGCCTTGCCCATTTTCTTGAAGGTCATGTCGCGCGTGATGCCGGCGTTGTTCACCAGCACATCGACCGGCCCGACCTCCTCGGTCACCCGCTCGACGCAGGCCTTGCACGAATCGAAATCGGCGACGTCGCACGGGTAGGCCTTGAAGCCGTAGCCCATGTTGTTCATCGTCTGCAGCCAGTCGCGCGCCTTCGAATTGCCGGGCGAATGGGTCGTCACCACCTTGTAGCCGAGCGCCGCGAGCTTGATGCAGACCGCTTCGCCCAGACCGCCCATCCCGCCGGTCACGAGTGCAACTCTTGTCATTTTCGTCTCCAGTCTCTGTTGCTGTGAAGCCACGTAAAAAATCGCCGTCCGCAGGGACGGCGATCGGAAACTTACGCTTTCTCCTTCACATAACGGCCCGGTGCCGGCTCGATTTCCTTGTATTTCGCGTTGCCGGGCTTGGCCCGTGCCGCGCGCTCACCGTTGGCGAACTGCTTCAGCCAGGCGCTCCAGTCGGACCACCAGCTGCCTTTCCTTTCCTCCGCGCCGGCCAGCCAGGCGTCTGCATCGCCCTGCTGGTCGCCGCCCACCCAGTAACTGCGCTTGTTCTTGCTAGCCGGGTTGACCACCCCGGCGATATGCCCGCTGGCGCCGAGGACGAACTTCGACTCGCCGCCGAGCAGTTGGGTCCCTTGGTACGAGGTCTGCCACGGCACGATGTGATCCTCGCGCGTCGCCAGCAGATAGTTCGGAACCGTCACCTGCCCTAGATCGACGCGCACGCCGCACATTTCGAGCTTGCCCGCGGCGCGCAGGCTGTTGTCGAGATAGAGGTTGCGCATGTACCAGCAGGCGAAGGGTCCCGGCAGGTTGGTGCTGTCGGAGTTCCAGTAGAGCAGGTCGAAGGGGGCAGGCTTCTGCCCCTTCAGGTAGTTGCTCGAGACGTAATTCCAGATCAGGTCGTTGGCGCGCAGGGCCGAGAACACGCCGGCCAGTTCGCTGCCCTTCATGATGCCGCCCTGGCCGATCGTCGCATCGCGCGTGGCCAGCGAGCCTTCGTCGATGAACAGTCCGATCTCGCCGGTATCGGAGAAGTCGAGCAGCGTCGTGAGCAGGGTCAGGCTGGCGACCGGCGTTTCGCCGCGCGCGGCCAGCACGGCCAGCGCGCTGGACAGGATGGTGCCGCCGACGCAGAAGCCCAGCGCGTTGACCTGATCGACCTTGCAGATCGAGCGCACGACCGAAATTGCCTGAATCGGCCCCTGTTCGAGGTAATCGTCCCAGGTCAGGTGCCCCTGGGCGTCTTTCACATTGCGCCAGGAGACGAGGAAGACGGTGTTGCCCTGTTCCACCGCGTAGCGCACGAAGGAGTTCTCGGGCTGCAGGTCGAGAATGTAGTACTTGTTGATGCACGGCGGCACGATCAGCAGCGGGCGCACGGCCACCTTGTCGGTCAGCGGCGCGTACTGGATCAGCTGCATGACCTCGTTCTCGAAAACCACGGAACCGGCGCTTGTCGCGATGTTCCTGCCGACCTCGAAAACCGATTCGTCGGTCATCGAAATGCGGCCCTTGCCGTAGTCCTGGATCAGGTTGTTGATCCCGTCGGTAATGCTTTTGCCCTTGCTTTCGATGGCCTGGCGAACGAATTCCGGATTGGTCGCCGCGAAGTTGGCGGGCGACAGCGCATCGATGTACTGGCGCGCGAGGAAACGGGCGCGGTTCTTGGCTTTCTCGTCCTCGGCCGGCAGCGCCTCGACGAGGTCGCGGATGAAGCGCGAGTTGAGCAGGTAAGCCTGACGGACGTAATCGAAGACCGGGCTGCTCTGCCATTCCGGCGAGACGAAGCGGCGGTCGCCCGCTTCCGGCTCGACGACCGGCGCGCCCTGCCCGTCCTTGCCCCGCTGCAGCATGGCGTTCCAGAGCTGCAGTTGCTGTTCGAAATACGTTTTTTGCAGCGCCGCAAACTGCTGCGGGTCCGGCGGCGCCAGCTTCATGCCGCCGCTCCCCGCGGCCTGCTGCGCCTGTTGCTGCGTATTGAGGAAACCCAGGAAATTCTGGGCCAGAGCTTGCCCGGCCTGAACGAAATTCTGCATCGCGGGGACGAAGGAATCCGGCGACATCGACATGAGACTTTCCTCGCGGGGTTTGAGGCGACCGTAGCGCTGGTCGTCGTTGTATTTGCATTGATTCTGCATTGCAGCATGAGTGCTGTCAACGCTGGCACCCAGGCTCCGGGCGGCAAACGGCGCGGCATGGCGGGCGCACGCTCATCTATAATGCCGCCATGTACATCATTGCAATCGGCTGGCTCTACGTCACCCTGCTGATGGCGCTGACCGAAGGCAGCGTCGTCGCGGGCGTCCTCAGTTTCGTGTTTTACGGACTGGCGCCGACGGCGCTGCTCATGTGGCTGCTCGGCACGACGGCGCGGCGCCGGCGGCGCGCGCAGCGGGAAGCGGCCGCGCGCCAGGCCGAGGCCGCCGGCGCCGACTCCTCGCCGGCGCCGCCCGCTCCCTAAGCGTCGGTCTCGGTGAGCCAGATCAGCGAAGCCATGCGCCCGGTCGCGCCGTCGCGACGATACGAGAAGAAGCGTTCGGCTTCGCGCACCGTGCAAAACCCGCCGCCATACACCGCATGGATTCCGAGACGCGCCAGCCGCTGGTGCGCCAGCAGATAAATGTTGGCCAGCCACTTCCCCGGCCGCAGGGGCTTGAATGCGGCCTGCGCCTCGGCGCCGTCGGCGACGAAAAGGGCCCGCACCTCGTCGCCGACCTCGAAGGACTCCGGGCCGATGGCCGGGCCGAGGTAGGCGAGCAGCTGTCCGCCCGGGCGCGCCATCGCCGCCACCGTCCGTTCGAGCACGCCGCCATGCAGTCCGCGCCAACCGGCGTGGGCGGCGGCGACCACCGTTCCCGCCTGGTCGCACAGCAGCACCGGCAGGCAATCCGCCGTCATCACGGCGCACACCTGCCCAGGCTCTCTGGTCAGGGCGGCGTCGGCCTCCGGCGGCAGCTGCGATACGGCATCAAGGCCGAGTTCGAGCACCGTCGATCCGTGCACCTGATTCAGCCAGCGCGGCGCTGCGGGTAGGCACGCCGCCACCCGGGCGCGGTTCTCGGCGACGTTCCGCGCCTCGTCGCCGACGTGATCGCCGAGATTCAGGCTGGCATAGGGTGCCGGACTGACGCCGCCGGAGCGCGTCGTCAGCAGTGCGCGCACGCGCGCCGGCGCCGGCCAGTCGGGAACGATCCAGGCGCTATCCGGCCTATTCGTCGAGTTCGTCGTCATCGTCGCCGCCATCGCCGTAGGCGTAGATGATCTCGGGACCGCCCTCGAGGTCCTCGTCCCAGTCGTCCTCGGCGTTTTCCTCGGCGATGGCGCGCGCCTCGAAGGCCTCCGTACGCAGGATCTCGATCAGCTCGGCCATGTCCTCGGGCAGCTGCGAACGCCACAGCATGGCTTTTCCGGTGGCCGGATGCACCAGCCCGAGACGGCGCGCATGCAAGGCCTGACGGTGGAAAGGCGGCCCCTTGGGAACGCGGCTGGCGCCGCCGCCGTAGACCGGATCGCCGACCAGCGGATGGCCGAGCGCGGTCATATGCACGCGAATCTGGTGCGTACGCCCCGTCTCCAGCGAACACTCGACCAGCGTGCAGCCGATGAAGCGCTCGACGATGCGATAGTGCGTGCGCGCCGGCTTGCCGCCGCGCACCACAGCCATTTTCGTACGCTGCGTCGGGTGCCGGCCGATCGCCTCGTCGACGGTGCCGCCGCGCTCGACCTCGCCGCGCACCAGCGCCTGGTAGTAGCGCTTGACGGTGCGCGCCTGCAGCTGGCGTACGAGGTCGGTCTGCGCTTCCAGCGTCTTGGCGACGACCATCAGGCCGCTCGTATCCTTGTCGAGGCGGTGCACGATGCCGGCGCGCGGGATGTTGTGCAGCTGCGGCAGGTAGTGCAGCAGGGCGTTGAGCAGGGTGCCGCTCCAGTTGCTGTTGCCCGGATGGACGACGAGTCCCGCCGGCTTGTCGAGGACGAGCAGCGTCTCGTCCTCATAGACGATATCGAGCGGAATGTCCTCGGCCGCCGCCGACTCGGCCCGTTCGTCCGGCGCCTCGGCGACGCCGATCTTCTCGCCGCCCCAGAGCTTGTGCTTGGGCTCGGTGAGCGCGACGCCGGCCACGTCGACGCGCCCTTCGCGGATCCAGCCCTGCAGCCGGCTGCGCGAATGCTGCGGCAGCAGGCGGGCGAGAATCTGGTCGAGACGCTGCCCGCCGCAGTCGGCCGGAACGGTCAGGTCGAGACGTGGGTTTGCGCTATAATCGGCGCGCCCGGAGCCGTGATCCTGCGGATCCTCTTGTGTTTTCTTGTGTGGAATTTTCATGATGCGTAGTTTAGCGGTTATCGCAGCGCTTTTCCTCGCGACCGTCGTGGCCGGCTGTGGCCTGCTGCCCGAGGTCAAGGACGAAACTTCGGGCTGGACGGCCAACAAGCTCTATGCGGAAGCCAAGGACGCCCTGAGCGAAGGCTCCTACGACAAGTCGATCAAGTACTTCGAAAAACTCGAATCGCGCTACCCCTACGGCCGCTTCGCGCAGCAGGCGCAGATGGAAGTCGCCTACGCCTACTGGAAATCGGGCGAGCCGGCCTCTGCCGTCGCCGCTTGCGAGCGCTTCATCAAGCTCCACCCGAACCACCCCAACGTCGACTACGTGTATTACCTGCGCGGCCTGGTCAACTTCAACGAGGACCTCGGCATTCTCGGGACGATCAGCAATCAGGACATGACCGAACGCGACCCCAAGGGCGCGCGCGAGTCCTTCGATGCGTTCAAGGAACTGGTGACCCGCTTCCCGAACAGCAAGTACGCGCCGGACGCGGTGGCGCGCATGAAATACCTCGTCAATGCGCTGGCTTCGCACGAAGTGCACGTCGCCCGCTACTACATGAAGCGCGGCGCCCAGCTCGCGGCGATCAACCGCGCGCAGTACGCGTTGAAGAACTACCCGGACGCGCCGGCGATCGAGGAAGCGCTGTTCGTCATGGTCAAGGGCTACGACCAGCTCGGCATGAACGATCTGCGCGACGACGCCGAGCGCGTCATGCGCAAGAACTTCCCGCAGAGTCCCTACTACGTGCGCGGCCTCGACCGTCCGGAACCCTGGTGGAAGCTCTGGTAGGTCCGGAAAATGGAAGGGAACGAAAAAGGGCGCCGCGCGGCGCCCTTTTCTTTGGCGAGCTGCGAACTCAGGACGACTGCTTGATCGCCAGCACCGCCTGATTGCGCAGCGTGCGTAGCAGCGACAGTTCCTTCTCCGAAATGACGATTTCGCCGGCATGGTCGCGGTCGGCGTAGATCAGCGCCATCGGCTTGCCCTTGATGCACAGGGGGAAGAGCAGAAAGGTCTCGGCCGCGACGCCCTTGCGGAACCAGTCGGGGATGCGCGTGGCGATCTTCGGGTCGTTGGTGTCGCTGATCAGGATGTCGACCCCTTTCGAAAGCGCCGCGTGGAAGATGTCCGGCGTGAAGGAAAGCGGGAAGCTGAAGCGCTTGGCGACGTCCGGCGCATCGGGGCCGAAGCCGAAGCGGCCGAGCATCGCGTTGTTCTTCGCGTCGCGGATGCACAGGATGACGCGCTTGAAACCCTTGGCGCGGTACATCGTCTCGAGGATGATGCGCAGCACGTCGTTGAGCTTGAAGTCCTCGACCAGTGTATTGCTGATGTCCTGGATGCCGGCAGTCAGGATCGCCTCGGCCGCGCCGACCTGATCGCCCGCCGCCGTATCGCCGGCCTGCCCCAGGCTTCCCGCGGCGCCGGCCGGGACCGAATCGGAGAGCACCGTGCCCGACAGGCTGTCGCCGCCGGCCAGGGTGTCCTCGGTCTGCGCGAGATTGACGCGGCTGCCGCCCCAGGCCTTGATCTGGCGCCCGAAGGAGGTGAGCTGCAGATTGAGGTGGATGATGCTGGCGAACTGCGCCACCGCCTCGAAGGATTTCTCCATCGTCTGCTGCAGTTCCTGCTCGCTGAGCGGCACACTGTCGCCGAAACGCGCGCTGAGCTTGCGCAGTTCCTTGTGCCGCTGCTCGGGAGCGACCTCGGCGATCAGCCGGCACAGCTCGTTGGAAAAACCGGACAGGACGCGCAGCCGGTCCTCGGCCGCCGCCGGCTTGCGCACGTTGCCGGCCGGCAGCTTGCGCATGCTGCCCACGATCAGGCTGGGGAAGCCCCAGGTGCGGGCGATGCCGATGCCCAGATCCTCGAAGGAAATGCCCAGCACCTGGATCACCACCGCCTCTTCGGCGCCCGGCTTCTGCAGCTGCAGCTTCTTGATCTCCTCGCTCTCCTCGGGGAAGTAGTACTGGCTGAGCAGCCGTCCGAGGTTGTGGAACATCGAGCAGATGAACGCCTGCTCGACGTCGCGCGCCGAGGTCTTGGCGGCGATGTCGCGCGCCAGGATGCCGGCCAGGTTGGCGCGCAGGAATTCGTCCTTGAGCTGGTTGGCGTTGCTCTTGTTCTGCAGGTGCTCGAAGAGGAGCACGGTGATCGCGATGTTGCGCACGGCGTCGAAGCCGAGCACAAGCACCGCGCGCGAAACGGTGCTGATGTTGCCGCCGCCGGCCTGCCGGTAGTACGCCGAATTGACCAGACGCAGGATCTTGTTGGTCAGCGCAAAGTCCTTGAGGATCGACATCGAGAGCTGGGCGACGCTCTCCTTGTCCGACGTGGTCATCTTGTTGATCGCGCTGACCGACTCGGAGAGCGCCGGGAAATCGCTCTTGTGGCGCATGCGCCGGAGCAGGAAATCGATCGTGCTCTGCTTCACGTCGGCCGGCGGCGTCATCTCATCCGGTTCGAGATAGGCGTCGAAGGCATCGCTCATCTGCGCCGCCGATTCGTAGCGGCTCTGCGGGTCGCGCGCCAGCGCCTTGTAGAGGAGGTCGACGATGCGGTCGTCGAGATTCACGCTGCCGTCCGTCGGCAGGGTGATGTTCTCGTTGGCGATCCGGTTCATCACCTGGAAGGCGTCGCGCCCCTGCACGGCGCGCCGGCCGGTGAGCAGCTCATAGAAGACGAGTCCGGCGGCGAAGACGTCGGTACGCTCGCCGATCACGTGGTCGGTGATGTACTCCGGGGCCATGTAGGCGGGCGTCCCGGTGAAGTGCGCGCCTTCGTGGGCCGGCGTTTCGACGCGGGCGGCGATGCCGAAGTCCATCACGCGCGGCACGCCGTCCTCGTTGATCAGGATATTGGTCGGTTTCAGGTCGCGGTGGATGATGCCCGCCGCGTGGGCATGGCCGATGGCGTCGAGGATGGGACGCATGATCGCGATCGCCTTGACCGGCGAGAGGGCGCCGCTGACCTTCAGATACTCGCCGAGGTTCTTCCCCGCCACGTATTCGAAGACGAGGTAGAGGTCGCCCCCCTCCTCGCCGGCCTCGAAAATCGGCACGACGTTGGGGTGCCGCAACTGGCTGACCATGCGCGCCTCGGTGAGCAGCTGCTCGTTCTGGCGCGGATCGGGTTGTGAAAAATGCAGCGTCTTGATCGCGACTTCCCGCTCCAGATGCGGATCACGCGCCAGATAGACGACACTCTGCGCCCCCCTCCCAAGTTCGCGCAGTATCTCGAAACGACCTATATGCTTGCCCATTGCTACCTATCACTCTTGTTGTAGCGGCATTTTAGGCGCTTTTCCGCGCCCGCCGCGCCTACTTTTTCACGCCGCCGGCAACCAGCGCAGGCGCGGCGCCTCGCCCGCGGCGGCGCAAAGCACTGCGGTCTGGGAAAATCCGCGCGCCAGCGCGCACAGACCGGCCTCGTCGCCACCCAGCAGCAGCCAGCCCGGCTCCGGCGGCCAGTCGCCGGCATCGGCCAGATTGCACGCCGGAAAGGCGCGCCAGCCGGCGACGCTCGCGGCCTTGAACAGGGCGACCGACGCCTGCCGATTGACGTCGTCGGGCAAACGCCGCGACGCCGGATTATAGGCGGTGACGACGCCCCAGAAGGAAACGTTCTGCGCCTCCAGCCAGGAGGCGAAGGCCGCCGGCAGCGTTTGCGCGACGCGCAGGTCGAAGCGGCCAGCCGGCGTTTCGACCCGGTAGGCGGTGGCGCGGAAGGCGGCTTCGAGTTCCGGGGAATTCGGGGTCAAGCCGGCGACTCTTCGTCGACGCTGTCGATTTCCTCGAGCGCGCCGAGCTGCGCCTGCGCCTCGGGCACCGGCAGGGCCTCGACGCCTTTCAGCTTGCGTTCGATCTGGCGCGTGCGCACGCCGGCCGCGTCGATGCTCTTGGTCGCCTGTTCGAGCTTCTTGCGCGTCGCGTCGAGCGCTTCGCCGAACTTGCCGAATTCGGTCTTGATCGCGCCGAGCACGGCCCATACCTCGGACGAACGCTTCTCGATGGCCAGCGTGCGGAAGCCCATCTGCAGGCTGTTGAGCAGGGCCGCCAGCGTCGTCGGGCCGGCGATGCTGATCCGGCTGTCGCGCTGCAGCGCGTCGGCCAGCCCCGGGCGGCGCAGGGCTTCGGCGTACAGCCCTTCGGTCGGCAGGTAGAGGATTGCGAAGTCCGTGGTGTGCGGCGGCTCGACGTACTTCTCGCGGATCGTTTTCGCCTCGTCGCGCAGGCGCATTTCCAGCGCCTTGGCCGCCAGTTCAACCGCCACGGGGTCGGCCCGGTCCTGCGCCTCGACCAGGCGCTGGTAGTCCTCGAGCGGGAATTTCGCGTCGATCGGCAGCCACACCGGGCGGCTTTCGCCGGAGCCACTTTCGCGGCCCGGCAGCTTGATCGCGAACTCGACGCGGTCGTTGCTCTTCGGGCGCGTCGCCACGTTCTTCTCGTACTGCTCGGCGGTCAGCACCTGTTCGAGCAGCGCCTCGAGCTGCACCTCGCCCCAGGTGCCGCGCGTCTTGACGTTGGTCAGCACCTTCTTCAGGTCGCCGACGCCGGCGGCCAGCGTCTGCATCTCGCCGAGGCCGCGATGCACCTGCTCCAGGCGCTCGCTGACGAGCTTGAACGAATCGCCGAGGCGCTGTTCGAGCGTCGCGTGCAGCTTCTCGTCGACCGTCTTGCGCATTTCCTCGAGCTTCGCCGCGTTGTCGCTCTGGATCGCCGAAAGACGCGTTTCGACGGCCTGCCGCAACTGCTCGGAGCGCGCTTCGTTGCTTTGCGTGAGGCGCGCGAGCTGCTGCGCGAAGGCGTCGAGCTGCTGCGCCTGCAGGGTGCCGAGCTGGGCGAGGCGGTCGGACAGCGTGGCCGCCAGCCGCGCCAGCGACTGCGACTGTTCCTCGCGGTCGCCGCGCGCCGCCTGCCCCGCTTCCTGGCGGCTGCGCGCGAGCTCCTCGCGCAGCTCGCGCTCGACGCGCTCCAGCCCGTTCTCCAGCGCGCGGAAATACGGCGCGCTGCCTTCCAGCGGATCGCCCTGGCGGGCGCTGCGCTGGAGCAGCAAGAGTTGCAGTAGCAACACGACCACCGCGATCAGCAGCAGCCCGTACAACACGACTTCGTTCATCCCGCGTGACTTTCAAAAACCCGGCGAACCGGCAAAACCATGATTGCGAAAACCGCTACTTCAAGGAGAAATCGACGCGGCTGGCTTTCGCCTTCGCCTTGTCGTCGGCGGCGCCCACCTTGTCCGCCGGCGCTTCGAGCTTGGCCGGCAGCAGGAAGATGCGCTCGGACGGCACGCCGGCGCGACTCACCAGCCAGTCGCGCACGACCTGGGCGCGCCGGGTCGCCAGGGCGCGCAGATCGTCGTCGCTCACCGCGATGTTGGTCAGGATCAGCTTCTCCATTTCCTCGACCGGCAGGTCCTTGACGAGTCCGACCAGATTGCGCGGCTTGGGGAATTTCTCGGCGCGATAGGCGCGGGCCAGCAGCGCCGGATACTCCTTCGCCTCGACAACGACGTCGTCGGCCGAGCCGGCCTCGACGCCCTTGCGCACCATGTCGTTGCGCTTCTGCGTGCGCACCAGGCCTTCCATCAATGCGCGCTTGAGGCCCTCGCGATCGCGCTCGACGTCGACGCGCCCGTCGATCTCCAGCTTGAGCGACGGTCGGTCGTTGAGCGCCTTGGCCAGCGTTTCGAGACGCTGCTGTCCGGCCGGGGTGATCGCGTTGCGCCCCGCGTCGAACTCGAGGTAGGACAACTCCTCGCCGCCGCCGAACAGGGAACCGAGCAGCGCGAAGGGCGAGGTGACGGCCTTCACGAAGAGGTTGACGATGACTTTGACGACCAGCCCGCCGATGCTGAATTCCGGATCGCTGAGCGAACCCGAGATCGGCAGGTTGATGTCGATCTCGCCCTGGCGGTTCTTCAGCAGGGCCAGCGCCAGCTTGACCGGCAGCTTGGTCGCTTCGGCGCTTTCCACCGGATCGCCGAAGGTCAGCTGGTCGAGGAAGACGCGGTTCTCGGCCTGCAGCTGGTCGTTCTCGATCTTGTACTTCACGAACAGCGAGAGCTTGCCCTTTTCGATCGCGTAGCCGGCGTACTTGCCGGAATACGGCGAGAACGGCGTCAGTTCGATGCCCTTCACCTCGGCGTCGAGATCGAGATAAGGCTTGGCTGCCAGCGGATTCAAGCGGGCCTTGACGGTGAGCGGCGCGACGTCGTCGTAGCTGCCGCGCAGATCGAGCGTCGCGACGCTGTCCGGCGCCGACGACAGGCCGGACAGCTGGCCGCCGATCTGGCGCAGGTTGGCCGAATAGTTCGGTTTCACGAAGTTGTCGCTGAAATTGACGCTGCCGCCCTGCAGCGTCACCTTGCCGATGCGGATCGGCATCGGCGGCGGCGCCTTTTCGGCAACCGGGGCGCTTGCCTTGCCTTCGCCCTTGGTGGCCGCTGCGGCGTCCGGCGCCGGCGCGGGAACGACCGGCGTCGGCGCCGCCTCGTCGCGGCGCACGATCTGCAGCAGGTTGAGCTTGCCTTCCGGACTGATGATGACGCGCGCGAAGAAATCGGCGAGCGCGATGTCGCCGACCGTCAGCGAATCGGGATTGAGGCGCGCGTCGATGTGTCCGAAGTAGAAGGACTTCCATTTCAGGAAGTCGGCCGAATTGATCTTGTCGACGGCGTGAAAATCGCCGATCGTCGCCTGCCCGCTGAAGCCGCCGGCGTAGCCTTCCTTCCCGTCCTTCCCCTCCTTCCCGGCGCGCTCGTGCACTTGCAGCGCCCCCTTCAGGGTGAGCTGTCCGCGCGTCACCGAAACGTTGAGCTTCTGGGTGAAGTACGGTTGCAGGGGCAGCAGTTCGATCGCCTTGAGGTCGAGCGCGAGATCGGCGTCGAGGGGGAAGGGGCGAAGCTTGCCGCTCACCGCGACTTCGCCCTTCTTGTTCAGGCCGAAGCGCGTGGACAGCTGCGCCGTCGTTCCCGGCGCCGTGCTCAGATTCTCGGCGTCGATCGTCAGATTCTGCACGGTGTGGATCGTCGCCGGCCGGATCGATTTGTCCTCGAAGCGCAGCGCCACGTCCTCGGCATGGTACTTGGCGACCGTCACCTTCCACGACGCATCCTTCCCCGCCCGGCTCCCCGCCTCTTTCCCGTTCTTGCCCGCCGGCGCCTGCGCGCGCAGCGCCGGCGGCTCGATCCAGTCGAGGACGCCGTCCTTGCCGCGCAGGGCCTGAACGCGCACGCCGCGCGTCGTGACTTCGCCGAGCAGCAGTTCGCGCTTGGCCAGATTGATCTGCCCGCCCTTGATCGCCAGCGCGTCCACCTTCAGCCAGTCGCCGGCGCTCACCCGCCACGTGAAATCGAAGGCGCCGGCCTTCTCGCCCTGGCTGTCGAGGTGCTTGAGCGTTGCACCGATCCCCTCGACGCTGGCGCGCACCGCCTTGCCGCGCGACTCGTCGAGCCACTGGAGGGTGCCGCCCTTGACGCTGGCTTCGCCCAGCGACCAGGCGAAAGCCGGCTGCGCGGCAGCCGGTGCGGTCTTCTCCGGCGTGGCCGGCGCCTTGGGCAGCAGGTCCAGCCAGTTGAGCGTGCCCTGCGGCGTGGCCCGCGCGTGCAGTACCGGCGTATCGAGCACGACGCGCTCGATACGCGCGTTGCGCTTGAGCAGATCGAGCGCGCCGAGATCGACTTCGAGGCGGCGCAAGGAAGCCAGCGGCGCCCCGCCCGACTCCTTGAGCGCCACGTCGTTCAGCGCGACGCGGCCGGAGACGGTCAGCGTGGACGGCTGCCCCTGCTCCTCGCGGAAGACCAGCTTGAGGTCGCTGTCGAGCGAGGCGGAAGCCAGCTTGACCGGCACCTGCACGGGCAGGTAGTCGAAATACTGCGCCAGCTGCAGCTTGTCGAGATCGAGCGCCAGCTCGCTCTCGCGCGAATCGGCGAAAGGCTTGCTGCGCCCCGTCAGTGCCAGCGGCGCGCCGTCGATGGTCGCCGAGAAGGCCGGCTCGACGAAGGACTCGACGTAGTTCGGCAGGCTTGAGATGAACGGCAGGGTGAGCACGATATCGCCGATCGCGTGCTTCTCGTCGAGCACGCGGTCGTCGAATTCGAGGCGGCCGCCGGCGATCTGGATATTGTTGAGCGAGAACCGCGGCGTCGGGTCGGTCGACTCGGGACGCGCCATGAATTCGTCGATCAGGTCGGAAAAGTTGTAGCTCCGGTCGGGCAGGCGCACGACCTTCAGGCGCGGGCCGGCGAGGCGGATCTCGCTGAACACCGGCCCGCCGCGCAGCAGCGACGAGAGCTGCAGGTTCAGGTAAAGGCTGTCGAAACCGGCGACCGTCTCCTCCGCAGACCCCACGCCCTCGCGCTCGTGAATGGCCGCCCGGTCGACCTGGACGGCCAGCGTGTAGGGGTTGATATAGACGCGCTCGACCGTCACCTTGCGGTGCAGGGCCGCGCCCAGCTGGTCGAGCAGCACGGATTTGACGATCGGCGGCAGGACGAAGAACCCGAGGACGCCGACGACCGCGACGGCGATTAGGAAGCGCAGCCCGTAACGTCTGGTTTTCGGGCCACGCAGGCCGGCGAGGATTTTGGTTTTGTCGATCATGGGGTCGGCTCGGGAAAATGCGCGCGGGGATTCCGGCACCCGGCGAATTTATCATGAACGCCCCTCCGGCGAGCCCCCGCGGCGCCCCGCCGGTCCGCGATCCGGCACGCCGGCGAGCGGTTTCAGGCTAAAATTGTGTCAAATACACACTTCCTCCCCGGATCAGGATGAAAACGCTCGTCATCGAGGACAGCGCAAGCAGCCTCGCCATTTTGTGCCACCAGATCGAAAGGATCGGGATCAAGGCGATCCCGGCGGCTGGCGGCATGGCCGGCATCGAGTTGTTCCTCGCCGAGCGGCCGGACCTGATCCTGCTCGACATCGTCCTCCCCGACATCGACGGTTTCGAAGTCGCCCGCTGCATCCGCCAGCTCGAACGCCCCGGCGACTGGACGCCGATCATCTTCCTGACCGCATTGAACAACGACGAGGACCTGGAAAAGGGCATCGCCGCCGGCGGCGACGACTACCTGTACAAGCCGGCCAGCGAGATCGTGCTAAGCGCGAAGATACGCGCCATGCAGCGCATCCTCCAGATGCGCCAGTCCCTGCTCGTCGCGACGCGCAAGCTCGACAGCGCCAACCAGGAGCTGCGCCGCCTGACCTCGCTCGACGGACTGACCGGGATCGCCAACCGGCGGCATTTCGACGAGATCCTCGAACGCGAGTGGCGGCGCGCCATGCGCCAGGGCGGCGAACTGTCGATCCTGATGTGCGACATCGACTACTTCAAGAAATACAACGACCATTACGGCCACCAGGACGGCGACGAATGCCTGCGCCTCGTCGCCCAGGCGCTGAACGAGGCGATGGAGCGCGGCGGCGACCTGCTCGCCCGCTACGGCGGCGAGGAATTCATCGCCGCCCTGCCGGACACCTCGCCCGGCGGCGCGCTGTTCATCGCCGAGCGCATGCGCCGGGCGGTCGCCGACCTCAAGCTGCCGCACGCCGGCTCGCCCTGCGGCCACATCACGGCCAGCTTCGGGATCGCCTCGACGGTCCCGGCGGCGGACGGCAGCGAGCGCGCGCTCGTCGGCAGCGCCGACCGCGCCCTCTACCAGGCCAAGCTCGAAGGCAAGAACCGCGTCTGCCGCGCCGTCTCCCTGGAAACACCCGTAGCCTGAAAGCAGCCATCGCGATGTCCAAGCCCCGCCCGAAAATCCTGATCGTCGACGACAACGAAGTAATGCGCGCGCTGCTGCGCGGCATCCTGCGCAACGAGGAATACGAGATCGTCGGCGAAGCCCGGAACGGCGCCGTCGCCCTCGAAATGACCGACCTCCTGCGCCCGGACATCGTCTGCATGGACGTGGAAATGCCGGAAATGGGCGGCCTCGAAGCCTTGCAGCACATCAAGTCGACGTACCCGGAAACCGCCGTCGTGATGGTCACCGGCAACGCCAGCATCGACAACGTGAAGGTGGCGATCCAGAACGGCGCCTGCGCCTTCATCGTCAAGCCCTTCAACGCCGCCAAGGTCGTCGACACGCTGCAGCGCGCTTACGCCGGCAGACGCCCGCTCACCGTCTAGGGTGTGTTGACATCTATTTCGTGGAGCGCGTTGCGACGAGGGTGCTGTGACTACCAGGCGCGCGCCGTCGCCCGCACCGGGGTGCGGGCAAGGGGCGTAACGACGTAGGCGCGGCCCCCTCGTCACAACCCTTCGGGACGGCCACCGAACGGGCGCATCGCCGCGTTGCGTCGGCTAGCCTGGCACCAGCCAGGCGGCGCCGCCGCGCCTTGCGCTGCATCCCGTTCAGTGGCCGTCGCGCC
>RCMZ01000015.1_pt1 | contig 127800 bp, 136 predicted proteins | sample 2041141 | NCBI WGS metagenome assembly RCMZ01 (sample SAMN09708263, study PRJNA481090) | Wastewater metagenome, whole genome shotgun sequencing project. | biome: sewage; isolation source: Davis station wastewater (DW) | place: Antarctica: Davis Station | collected 2010-03-01 | reverse complement strand
GCATTGTCGATCTGCGAGTAGTCTCTCGCTTCACCACCAAACTTCTTGGTCAGAACCGTGGTAATCGCTGCCGTCAATGTGGTCTTGCCGTGGTCAACGTGGCCAATCGTACCTACGTTTACGTGCGGCTTCGTCCGCTCAAATTTACCTTTTGCCATAATCGTTTCCTTTAACTGACTTCTATCAAGTTAATTAAGTGCAAGCCCATCAAGCAACAGACCACTTAACCCACACCTAAATCAAATGGTGCCCATGGCGGGAATCGGACCCGCGACCTCTCCCTTACCAAGGGAGTGCTCTACCACTGAGCCACATGGGCGCTAATTACTTATTGCCAGTTCTTTGGAGCGGGCGACGAGGTTCGAACTCGCGACATCTTGCTTGGAAGGCAAGTGCTCTACCAACTGAGCTACACCCGCTTCGAGGAGCAACACCACCCGAATATCCAACAAACCAGCGCCTATCGGCTCTGAATCTGATATTGCTAAGTTTCTTAATTCTTCAAGTTGCTGGTGGAGGGGGAAGGATTCGAACCTTCGTACTCTGAGAGAACGGATTTACAGTCCGTCGCCTTTAACCACTCGGCCACCCCTCCCAACCGAACCCGTGATTATGCTGATAATCTGACAGCGTGTCAAACGCATTGGAGGGAAATTTTTTGGTGCCGGATGTCGGAATCGAACTGACGACCTTCGCATTACAAGTGCGCTGCTCTACCAACTGAGCTAATCCGGCGAAAAACGAAAAGCGAGATTTTATACGATAAAATCTATTTAACCAACTTCAAAAACGGTTTCTTTTTAGCTGGCTTCGTATTTTTTTTCTCTTCTCCATCCAAAACTGCTTCTTGTGAAACCGCCGCTTCAATTTCCGGCATTTCTACACCCTCCGGCTCGGGCTGGAAAAACATACCTTGACCGTTCTCCCTGGCAAAGACACCTCTTACCGCATACACAGGAACATACAAATCACTGGATACACCACCGAAACGTGCCGAGAACGTAATCACATCATTACCTATCAGCAAGTTTTTTGTTGCCGAGTAATTGATGTTGAGCACTATTTCACCATCCTTGACAAAGGCCATAGGCACACGCGTCTGCCCATCTACCGCAACCAGAAGGTGCGGCGTCAATCCGTTATCAACACACCACTCGTGCATGGCACGGATCATGTAAGGCTTAGTTGAAGTAAATTCACTCATCGCTTTGCCTCAGTCTTCGTCTGGCTACCAGTAATTTCAGCGCTAAACCTTGAATGGTCACTCTTATTTACGCATGGCCTTTTCTGAAGGCGTCATCGCCTCAATGTATGCCGGGCGAGAGAATATACGTTCTGCGTACTTAAGTAAAGGAGCCGCCTGCTTGGGCAACTCAATGCCATAGTGACCCAGGCGCCACAACAACGGCGCAATGGCAACGTCCAGCATGGAAAAATCATCACCCAGAATATATTGCTGCTTGCTGAACAATGGCACGATTTGCGTCAGATTGTCGCGGATGGTCGCACGCGCCTTGTCAGCTACTTTTTGATTATCTGATTCGACGTCAGCGATGTGATCGAAGAGTTGCTCTTCGAAATTGTGCAGAAACAACCTTGCACGCGCGCGCATGACCGGGTCGGCGGGCATTAATTGTGGATGAGGAAAGCGCTCATCAATGTATTCGTTGATGATGTTTGCCTGCTGCAATACCAGATCACGCTCAACCAGCACGGGAACTTCATTATGCGGATTAATGATTGCCAGATCTTCCGGCTTGTTCGCCAAATCGACATCAATGACCTGAAAATCCATGCCTTTTTCAAAAAGCACGATACGGCAACGGTGACTGTAGGGGTCGGTGGTGCCGGAGTATAGAGTCATCATAATAGTGGTTTCCTAAGCGCTAAATTCAAAACTAAAAAGCAAAACGGGAGCAACCTCCATTAACTGAAGGTTGCTCCCGGCAGTTATATTTAATGAACGTCTTTCCAGAATTCTTTCTTCAGGTAGTACGCTACAACAAAAAACAGTCCCAGAAACAGCAAAACAATTACGCCAAGCTTCTTGCGTTGCATTTGCACAGGTTCAGCCATGAACACCAGATAATTCACCAGGTCCGCCACAGCTACATCATATTCTGCAGGCGTCATGCTGCCGGGCTTATCCAGCACCAGTCGATGCGTTTCAGTTTTAACGCCATTTGCATCGACATACTCTTCCGTCTTCAACACTTGCTGGCCTTGTAATTCCCAAAGGATATGCGGCATGCCTACATTGGCGAATGCAACATTATTCCAACCTGTCGCGCTGCTTTCATCGCGATAATAACCACGCAGATAGGTGTAGAGCCAATCAGCAGTGCGCGCACGGGCCTCAACAGTCAGATCAGGTGGCACTACACCGAACCATGCCTTTGCATCAACCTGGGACATCGAAACTTTCATGGTGTCGCCGACTTTTTCAGAAGCAAACAGCAGGTTATTCTTGATTTGCTCCTCAGTCAGACCGATATCCACCAACCTGTTGTAGCGCATGTAATTTGCGCTATGGCAGCTCAGGCAATAATTGACGAACAGCTTGGCACCGCGCTGCAAGGATTCATGATTGTTGAGATTGATCGGCGCCTTATCCAGATGACCCTCTTCGCTCGCAACAGCGAGTACTGGAAGCGCCAGGATAAAGGCAGCCAGGAATCCATGCTTAACTGCATTGATGATTGTTTGTGACTTCATCATACGGTCACCCTTTCTGGCACTGGTTTTGTCTTATCTTTTTTCGTATACCAAGGCATCAGAATAAAGAAGAGGAAATAGGTCAACGTAAAGATACGCGCAACGATAGTGGCGCGATCAGCACCGCCAACAAGCCATGTACTCGCTTCAAAGACGCCCCAAACGTTGGATGGCTTGGTACCCAGATAGCCGAGCACGGCAAAACTCAGCACGAACAGCACCAGCCATTTCTTGTAGAGCGAACCGCGATAGCGAATAGACTTTACCGGACTGCGATCCAGCCATGGCAACAAGGCAAATATCATGACAGACAGGCCCATGGCCGCAACACCCGGGAATTGCGAATTAAGAATCGGCGGCACCGCACGCAGGATGGAGTAATAGGGCGTGAAATACCAGACCGGAGCAATATGCGTCGGCGTCACCATCGGATTAGCCGGGATAAAGTTGTTCGCCTCCAGGAAATAACCGCCCATCTCCGGCGCAAAAAACATGATGGCCGAGAACACGATCAGAAAAACCGCAACCCCCACAATATCCTTCACCGTGTAGTAAGGATGGAAAGGAATGCCATCTAATGGAATATGCGTCTTCGGATCCTTCTTTTCCTTGATCTCGACACCATCGGGATTGTTGGAGCCAACTTCATGCAAGGCAATCAAATGGGCAACCACAAGGCCGAGCAACACCAGAGGCAGCGCGATCACGTGAAACGCGAAGAATCGATTAAGTGTGGCGTCAGAAACAACATAATCACCCCGCAGCCATTCAGACACATCAGGGCCGATAAATGGGATGGAAGTGAACAGGTTGATAATCACCTGGGCACCCCAATAGGACATTTGACCCCATGGCAGCAAGTAGCCGAAGAAAGCCTCACCCATCAGCACCAGGAAAATCCCCACACCGAACAGCCAGATCAGCTCACGCGGCGTACGATAGGATCCATAAATCAAACCACGGAACATATGCAGATAAACCACCACGAAGAACATGGAAGCGCCGGTCGAATGCATATAACGAATCAGCCAGCCCCACGAAACATCACGCATGATGTATTCGACAGAACCAAAGGCCAGTGCAGCATCGGGCTTGTAATGCATGGTCAGGAAGATGCCGGTCACAATCTGCAAGACCAGTACCAGCATCGCCAGCGAACCGAAGAAATACCAGAAATTAAAATTCTTCGGGGCGTAATACTCGGTCAGATGAGCTTTCAGATTGGAGGTGAGTGGAAAGCGCTTATCAATCCAGGCAAGCGAAGCCATCATATATTTTTCGACGTTATTGCTCATGGCTATGCCACCTCCTTGCTATGCTCGCCTATCAACAATATGTCATCACTCAAATATCCATGCGGTGGAATGACCAGATTGGTTGGCGCGGGAGAGCCTTTGAAGACACGGCCCGACAGGTCAAACTTGGAACCGTGGCATGGACAGAAGAAACCACCCTGCCAGTCAGCACCCATATCGCCATTAGGCTGCAGCTTGGGTGAAGGCGAGCAACCCAAATGGGTACATACACCCTCTATGACCATCAGATTAGGCTTGATTGAACGGGTAGCATTCCGACAATATTCAGGCTGCTGACTAGTCACCTCCAGTTTCGGATCTGTCAATTTGTCCTCCTGCCCCGACAGCGTCTTTATCATCTCATCCGTCAGGCTAACAACCCAGACCGGCTTGCCGCGCCATTCAACAGTGATCATCGCACCCGGCTCGATCTTGCTGACGTCCACCTCGACGGCGGCACCTGCCGCTCTTGCGCGGGCGCTTGGTAGCATACTGCTTACAAAAGGTACGGCCATCGCGACTACCGCAACCCCGCCAACAGCGGAAGTAGCAGCGATCAAGAATCTCCGCTTAGCCTGATCAACTGGTTGATTTGCCATTACTTACCCTTAAAAATTGTCCAAACTGCTAAACGCCTCTATTACTACACGCTTTAAATCAGAAACGCGTAATCTTAATCAGCGCGCCATTTTACAGCTTTGGCATTAAAAATTAAACCTTTATCCGTATGTCAAATGGGATTATCGATGTCGATAAACCGGTGCTTCAGGCCAAAACGCTGCGCCAGATGCTCGCCCAGCGCCTGGACACCATAGCGCTCAGTCGCATGATGCCCCGCTGCAATATAGGCTACGCCTGATTCCCGAGCCAGATGCACAGTCTGTTCTGAGATTTCTCCGCTGATAAACACATCCACCCCCAACTCAATTGCAACATCGAGATACTGCTGCGCTGCACCTGTGCACCAAGCAAGCCGCTGCACTTTCCGGTCAGGATCACCTATCACGACAGGGGGCCGTTTCAACAGCTTTCCAAGCCGCTCCTGAAACACGTTCAACGACTCAGCATGTAACAATCGGCCATGTGCCAGCAATGACTGCTCTCCAGCAAACCCCTCAGACTCAAGGCCCAGTAAACGTGCAAATTGTGCATTGTTGCCAAATTCGGGGTGCGCATCCAAAGGCAGGTGATAAGCAACCAGGTTCATTTGATGCTCAAGCAAAAACCGGATGCGCTTATGCTTGATGCCGATAATCCTGGGGTCCTCGCTGCGCCAAAAATAACCGTGGTGCACCAATACCATATCTGCACCCGCTTGCTGCGCTGCCTGCAGCAGGGCCATACTGGCAGTAACCCCACTAACGATGCCGCCCACCTCCGGGCGCCCTTCAATTTGCAGCCCATTCGGGCAATAATCGCGAAAGCGCTCAACCTCCAGGATTTGTCCGGTATAATCCATTAATTCTTTAATATTCATTATGTTTTACCTTTAACCCACCCAACCATATGAAGAAACTTTGGCTTATTTTTGCACAGACCGTCACCATCAGTCTCGGCGCATTATTTGTAATACAAATCTTCTACCCTGAACTCCTCAATCAGTCGCTGAATTCGAAGAATTCAGCGCCCGTACAAGTCAATCAGGTAATCCCTGAGAAAAATCTCCATGCTGCAGGTTCATACAGTAGCGCAGCAAAAAAAGCCATGCCCGCAGTGGTCAATATTTTTACCAGCAAAAAAGCCGAACCCAGACCGAAACACCCTTTTATGGACGATCCATTGTTCCGGCATTTCTTTGGCGACCAGTTTGACGATGAAGAGCATTCCGACAACAGTCTGGGGTCCGGAGTGATTGTGAGCACCCAGGGCTACATCATTACCAATCACCATGTGATTGAATCAGCAGATGAAATCGAGGTCGCCTTGGCCGATGGCCGCACAATGCCAGCCACCATCGTCGGCACCGACCCGGAAACAGACCTTGCCGTACTCAAGGTAGAGGCCACCGATTTACCAGCCATCACACTGGCAAATCCGGATCAATCCAGCGTTGGTGACGTAGTGCTTGCCATCGGCAATCCATTCGGGGTCGGCCAAACCGTGACGCAGGGCATCATCAGCGCATTGGGACGTAGCCACCTTGGTATCAACACCTTTGAGAACTTCATACAGACTGACGCATCCATCAACCCTGGCAATTCAGGTGGCGCGCTGATTGACACCAATGGCAACCTGGTCGGCGTCAATAGCGCCATATATTCACGTAGCGGCGGTTCTATGGGTATCGGCTTTGCTATCCCGGTGAGCCTTGCCAAGCAGGTAATGGAGCAGATTATTCGACAAGGCAGCGTAGTACGTGGCTGGGTCGGCATCGAGGCTCAGGATGTAACGCCGCAACTTGCAGAATCCTTCAAGCTTTCATATGTCGAAGGTTCGCTGATTGCAGGCATACTGCCCAACAGCCCGGCAGAAAGAGCCGGTTTAAAGCCTGGTGACATATTGCTGGCAATCAATGGCAATAAGGTTGCCAACAGTTCGTCCATGCTCAACCTCATCGCCAACCTGCAGCCCAATGACAAAGCCACTCTCCACATCGCAAGAAACCAGCGCGAAATGGATATTGATGTCATCATCGGCAAGCGTCCATCGGCACAACAGGTACTACAGAAGCGCCGCCAGCCAGATTGAGTTCGCGAACCGAATATCTACCGGGCTTTCAGTCAGAGGGATCAATGACTTTTCTTTTTTCGATAAAACCGGCGACGAAAATCCCGGCCTCATAAAGCAGCCACAAGGGTACTGCCAGCATAAATTGTGAGATGATGTCAGGCGGGGTAAAAACAGCGCCCAGCACAAAAGCACCAACAATTACATAAGCGCGAATCTCTTTCAAGGTGCTGATCTGCACGAACCCGAAGCCAACCAGCATAATCACGGCAATAGGGACTTCAAATGCCAGGCCGAAGGCTATGAAAAGCGTAATCACAAAATCAAGGTAACGACCGATATCAGTCATCACTGCCACACCTTCTGGTGCATAGCCGGTGATAAAGCCGAATACTACGGGGAATACAAGAAAATAGGCAAACGCCATCCCCGCCAGAAAAAGCAGGGTGCTGGCAACGACCAGGGGCATCATGAAACGGCGCTCATGCAAATAGAGCCCGGGCGCGACAAACGCCCATACCTGATAAAGAGTGTGCGGTAGAGCCAGGACAAATGCCGCCATCATTGCCATTTTCATCGGAACAAAAAATGGTGTCGTGACTTCTGTGGCAATCATCTGACCTCCGGCCGGAAGGCTTGCCAGCAAAGGTTGAGCTAGCAAAGTATAGATCTGATCGGCAAATGGAAACAGTACGACAAATACCAGAATCAAACCGATGACCACACGCAACAGGCGGTCGCGTAATTCAATCAAGTGTGAAATGAAAGTTTCAGGAGTGCTCATCGCACAGGCCTTTTGAAATTAAGGCTGATCATCAGGCTTTTTTTCAGGGTTAGCATGCAGAACTTCCACCGCTTTCACTTGACCGGCTATATCTTCAGTCGCCTGCCTGACCTCGGACACTTCCGAATGGATGGTGTTCTCGACTTCGCTCTTGGCAGCCTGTACGCCTTGCTGAACATCCTGCTGCAGTTTTCGCAATTCGTCCAACTGCAACTCGCGCTCGATATCCTGCTTTACAGTGGCTACATAACGCTGCATACGCCCCGCCAGAGAACCCAAGGTACGTGCGACCTTGGGCAGCTTTTCCGGGCCAATCACCAGCAGCGCAACAATCGCTATGATGATAAGTTCTGTAAAGGCAATATCGAACAAGGCTATGGTTACTGCTTGGTTTTACTGGTAACTTCGCCCTCGACCGTCTTGCTCTTGGCATCTTCTTCCAGTTTGTCAGCGGTCTGACCTTCTTTCATTGAATCTTTGAAGCTCTTGACCGCCCCACCCAGATCTCCGCCTATATTTCGCAATTTCTTTGTGCCAAAAATCAGTACTACAACCAGCAGTACAATCAACCAATGCCAAATACTAAATGCACCCATCATTCTTCTCCAGATATATCGCTTACGTTTTAGGCAAAGTCGATCCACCGCCGAACACATGCACATGCAAGTGGAAGACTTCCTGCCCGCCTTCTCGACCTGTATTGATCATAGTGCGGAATCCATTCAAGCCCTGCTGCTTAGCCAGCTTCGGGGCCAGTAACAATAGTTTTCCCAGCAAATCCTGATGAGTTTCATCGCAATGGGCCAGACTAGCCGTATGTAACTTCGGCACTATCAAAAAATGTACCGGGGCAATCGGATGGATATCATTGAACGCGATCACTTCATCATCTTCATAGATTTTACTGGAGGGAATATCACCCTTGATGATCTTGCAAAAAATGCAGTCGGCGCTCATGTTGGTTCCTTTATTTGGCAATTACAGCCCTGCTTGCGGGCGACTGGATTTTTCGGTGATACCGGATAGACCTTCCCGTCTGGCCAGTTCATCCAGCACATCCTGTGGCTTCAAACCAGCTTGCGACAACATGACCATGCAATGGAACCACAAATCGGCCGTTTCATAGATAATTTTTACCGGGTCGCCATCCTTGGCAGCAATGATGGTTTCAGCCGCTTCTTCACCGACTTTTTTCAGGATACTGTCCATGCCCTTGCTGTAAAGGCTGGCCACATAAGAAGTTTTCGGGTCAGCGCTTTTGCGCTGCTCGAGCAATTCGGCCAAACGGTCCAGCACATCATTCATGTCGGTAGATCTCCTGCGGATTTTTCAATATCGGCTGGTCAGTTAGCCACTGCCCATCCACCAGCTTCCTGAAAAAACAGTTGTGGCGTCCAGTATGACAGGCAATGCCGCCGACCTGTTCTACGCTGATGAGAATAACGTCTTCATCGCAATCCAGCCGAATTTCATGGACTTTCTGCACATGCCCGGACTCTTCACCCTTGTGCCATAGTCTATTACGTGAACGTGACCAGTAAACCGCCCGTCCTGTATCCACAGTCTGCTGAAGTGCTTCACGGTTCATAAAAGCAAACATCAGAATCTTGTTGCTACCAGTTTCCTGCGCGATGACCGGCACCAGGCCATCAGCGGTCCAATTTACTTGATCCAGCCAACTCTTGCTCACAGACGCACCTCGATGCCATGATCGCGCATGTACTCCTTGGCCTGCCGCACAGTGAATTCACCATAGTGAAAGATGCTTGCCGCCAATACCGCGTCCGCCCCCCCTTCCTGTACACCCTCCACCAGATGCATCAGGGTACCGACCCCTCCGGAGGCAATGATAGGTACATCCACTGCGTCGCTGATTGCGCGATTCAAAGGCAGGTTGAATCCGGTTTTTGTACCATCCCGGTCCATACTGGTGACCAGCAATTCACCAGCGCCAAGTTCAACCATTTTACGCGCCCATTCAACAGCCTCTATGCCGGTCGCCTTGCGGCCACCATGGGTGAACACTTCCCAGTGGTCACCTACCTGCTTGGCATCGATTGCCACCACAATGCATTGCGAGCCGAAACGGCCGGCCGCATCGGCAACGAGTTGCGGATTGAGTACAGCAGAAGTATTGATACTGACTTTATCGGCGCCTGCATTGAGCAATCGGCGAATATCCTCGACTTCACGTACGCCACCGCCAACAGTGAGGGGAATGAAAACCCGGGAAGCGACTTCTTCGATGATGTGCAGTATCAAACCGCGGTTGTCTGAACTGGCAGTGATATCAAGAAAAGTAAGCTCATCTGCACCCTGATCATCGTAACGCCGGGCAATTTCCACCGGGTCGCCAGCATCGCGCAATTCGAGGAAATTAACTCCCTTGACGACACGGCCATCGGTCACGTCGAGGCAGGGAATGATGCGCTTGGCCAGTCCCATTATTGGCCGCTTAATTCATCTGCCAGATTCTGCGCAGCAGAGAAGTCCAGTGAGCCTTCGTAAATCGCCCGCCCGGTAATAGCTCCCATAATTCCTTCCGACTCAACCGCACAGAGACGCTTGACGTCCTCCAGATTAGTAATGCCGCCACTGGCAATCACCGGGATATGTAACGCCTGAGCCAGTGCCACGGTTGCTTCAATGTTCACGCCGGTCAGCATACCGTCACGGCCGATATCCGTATAAATCACAGCTTCAACACCGTAATCCTCGAATTTCCTTGCCAGATCTACCACGTCATGGCCGGTCAGCTTGGACCAGCCATCAACCGCCACTTTGCCATCTTTGGCATCGAGGCCCACCATGATATGGCCAGGAAAAGCATCGCAAGCCTCGTGCAGAAAGCCCGGGCTCTTGACGGCGGCAGTCCCGATAATGACATAGCTCACACCATCATCCAGATAACGCTCTATGGTTTCCAGATCACGAATACCGCCACCCAGCTGAATGGGGATTTCGCCTCCGACCGCTTCCACGATGGCCTTGATGGCGCCCTCATTGACCGGCTTGCCGGCAAAAGCGCCATTCAGATCGACCAGGTGCAAGCGCTTGCCGCCCTGATCGACCCAATGGCGCGCCATGGCGCCCGGATCTTCGGAAAATACGGTGGCATCTTCCATCATGCCTTGTTTAAGTCTTACGCAGTGGCCGTCCTTCAAGTCAATGGCAGGTATGATCAACATGATTATTTCAACACATTCAATAAACGTAAATTAAACTCACCCATTCCATCGGGCGAAATTGGACAAGAGTTGCAATCCGGCATGTTGGCTTTTCTCGGGGTGGAACTGCACAGCGAAAATATTATCCTGAGCTACCGCTGAGGTAAAGCGTTCAGGATACTCACTGTAGCCGACAATGCATTCCGGATTGTGTGGCACCACATAATAACTGTGCACGTAGTAAAAACGCTCGGCATCGGCAATATTCTGCCACATCGGGTGATTCTTCGCCTGATAGACCTGATTCCATCCCATATGCGGGACTTTAAGCTTATGACCGACTGCATCATGCATGCCGTCTTTGGAGAATTTAATGACCTTGCCCGGCAATATACCCAAACCGGGGGCGTCACCCTCTTCACTGTGCTCGAACAATAACTGCAAACCGATACATATCCCCAAAAAAGGCTTACTTGCCGCCGCGCGAACGACCGCATCACGCAGGCCGCGTGCATCCAGCTCGCGCATACAGTCTGGCATTGCCCCTTGTCCAGGGAACACCACGCGGTCAGCAGCATCGATTTGCGCAGGATCGCTAGTCACAAGCACCCGTTTATCGGGAGCAACATGCTCCAGTGCTTTGGACACAGAACGCAGATTCCCCATACCGTAATCGACAACAGCGATATCAATCATAATTTAGTTTTGCAGCGAGCCTTAATTTTGCAGCAACTCAGGGGACTATAGCGAGCCTTTGGTAGATGGCATGATACCGGCCATACGGTCATCAGCCTGGATGGCCATGCGCAACGCCCGGCCAAACGCCTTGAATATGGTCTCAGCCTGATGGTGTGCATTGTCACCACGCAGGTTATCAATATGCAAGGTTACCAGTGCGTGATTGACGAAACCCTGAAAAAATTCGTGTATCAGATCCACATCAAAATCGCCAATGCGGGCACGCGCGAACTCCACGCCGAACTCCAGCCCCGGACGGCCGGAAAGATCCAGCACGACGCGCGTTAGCGCCTCATCCAGCGGAACATAGGCATGGCCATAGCGGCAGATACCTTTTTTATCGCCGATGGCCTTGGCAAAAGCCTGGCCCAAGGTAATACCGATATCCTCAACGGTGTGATGTGCGTCTATATGCAAATCCCCTTTAGCCACTACGCTGATATCCATCATGCCATGTCGGGCAATCTGATCGAGCATGTGGTCAAGGAAAGCCAAGCCTGTAGAAAATTTGGATATACCTGTGCCATCCAGATTGATGGAGACACTGATCTGGGTTTCAAGGGTGTTACGATTGACTTCAGCTATACGCATAATTTAATTTTACTACGTAAGTAAGGTATACAAATAAAAACCGCCACAAAACATGATGAATTGTTTTGCAGCGGCCTTGAGCTTGATGCTGAGAGATTTTTAGCTGAACAACTTCTTCAACCAGCCAAACACACCACCTGTAGAACCGCCGTCGCGTGCCAGGCTGGTAATTTCTGCAGCAGAAGCAGCAGGATCAGCAGCGCCATAGATCGCAGCGCCAGCAACGATGATGTCAGCACCAGCGTCCTTCACTTGCTTGACAGTTGCAGCCTTGACGCCACCAGCCACTGAAATCTTCAGGCCAGTATTCAAACTGGCAACCAATGCCAAGTCGGTGAACGGTGTTTGACCGGCAGCTTGCTGGTCCAGACCAGTATGCACACCAATGATATGCGCACCCAGTTTGGCCGCCTCTCTAGTACGTGTTGCCTTGTCGTCCACGTTGATCAGGTCAACTTGGGCTTCTTTGCCATACTTGTTCGCTACGTCAACCACACCCTTGATAGTACCCAGGTCAGCAGTACCGAGAACTGTACAAATGTCAGCCCCTGCCTTGTAGAAGGGCTCAGCTTCGTAGTAGCCAGCATCCATGGTCTTCAGGTCAACCAGAATCTTGTTGTTTGGAAATTTTGCACGCAATGTTTCCAGTAGCTTGATGCCGTTATGCTTGATGCAAGGTGTACCAATTTCAAGAATATCCACGTGTGGAGCTACTTTTGTAGCCAGCGCCACAGTTGCGTCGAAATCCAGAGAATCTAATGCCATTTGGGTTAGTGCCACGATATTTCCTCCACTCTATATAACTTGGGTTGTGCGATTTATATTTTGTTAACCGCGTAATGATACATTTTTTATGGATTTTGGGGGAATTTTCGTAATTTTCGACGATAAAACCATAATCATCTGAAACTTACAGCAGTTCGCCGACAAACTGGAAAAGCTCAAAAGGACAGCTTCAAGCCAGTATTTCCTGCAAAGTAGAAAGTAGCTGTTGATTTTGTGTGTCTGTTCCTATGGTGATACGCAAATAAGGCGCGATTCGCGTCGGTACTTTGAAATGGCGGATAATGACGCTACGTTCACGTAGCAACGCTGTCAATTCAGCACCGTCCAGGTCGGGGTGTCTGGCAAAAATAAAATTGGCGCCGGAGGGCAACACTTCAAAACCCAGGTTCTGCATGGCATTAACCAGATTTTCGCGGCTGGTCATTACTTTCCGGCGCGTCATTTCAAAATATTCAACGTCCTCCATGGCGGCAATAGCCCCCGCACTCGCCAGCCGGTCCAGAGGATAGGAGTTGAAACTGTCCTTCACGCGCGTCAAGGCTTCAATCAAATCCGGATGGCCAAGCGCATAACCCACACGCAAACCCGCCAGTGAACGCGCCTTTGACAGGGTATGGCTTACCAGCAAGTTGGGGAAGTGGTCGATCAGGCTAACCGCCGACTCGGTTCCAAAATCTACATAAGCTTCATCGATGACCACTACGGAATCGGTATTTGCCCTGAGCAAACGCACAATCTCGGACAACTCGAGCGGAATACCTGTGGGTGCATTCGGGTTAGGGAAGATGATGCCGCCGTTTGGCTTCAGATAATCATCCACATTGATTTCAAAGCCCTTGGTCAGCGCAACCGTTTCATAGCTAATTCCGTAAAGACCACAGTAAACCGGATAAAAGCTATAGGTAATATCCGGAAACAACAAGGGCGCATCATGCTTGAGCAATGCCTGAAAAGTATGTGCCAGCACTTCGTCCGAACCGTTGCCGACAAAAACCTGATCGTCCGCAACACCATGCTGTTTTGCAATGGCGGCTTTCAATCGATCCGAGTTGGGGTCCGGATACAGGCGTAAAGGTTCGCCTATCTCGGCATGCAAAGCTTCCAGCACCTTGGGACTGGGGCCATAAGGGTTCTCATTGGTATTGAGCTTGACCAGATTGGCAAGCTTGGGCTGCTCGCCAGGTACATAAGGCGTCAAGCCATGAACAACCTCACTCCAGAACTTACTCATGCTTGACCGCTAAGGCTTCAGACGATATTCAGCGGAGCGGGCATGCGCTTGCAGCCCCTCTCCATAGGCCAGCGTTGCCGCCACCTTACCCAGTTTCTGCGCACCGTCTGTCGATACCATGATAAGACTGGAGCGCTTCTGAAAATCATAGACACCCAGCGGGGAAGAGAAGCGCGCAGTGCGCGAAGTAGGCAGGACGTGGTTAGGTCCAGCACAATAATCGCCAAGCGCTTCGCACGTATCGCGACCCATAAAGATGGCACCGGCATGCTTGATCTTTTTGCTGTAGGCCAGCGGGTGCTCTACTGATAACTCCAAATGCTCCGGCGCGATGTAATTGGCAATTAGCGCCGCCTCATCCAGGTCCTTTACCTGAATCAAGGCACCGCGACCTTCCAGCGAAGTGCGAATGATATCCTTGCGCGGCATTTGCTCAAGCAGTCGCGTTATGCTGGCAGTTACCCGATCCAGAAAGTCGGCATCGGGCGAAAGCAGGATAGATTGCGCCAGTTCATCATGCTCAGCCTGCGAGAACAGATCCATGGCAATCCAGTCTGGATCGGTCTTGCCGTCACAGATCACCAGAATCTCGGAAGGCCCCGCCACCATGTCGATCCCGACAACGCCGAACACGCGACGCTTGGCAGCTGCCACATAGGCATTACCCGGGCCGACGATCTTGTCCACTTGCGGCACGGTCTCCGTACCATAGGCAAGTGCTGCAACCGCTTGCGCACCACCGATACAGAATACGCGGTTAACGCCGCAGATCGCCGCAGCAGCCAGAACCAGCTGATTCTTCTCTCCGGCTGGAGTTGGCACGACCATGATTAATTCTTCCACCCCAGCCACCTTGGCCGGGATCGCATTCATCAACACAGAGGACGGATAAGCCGCCTTACCCCCCGGCACATAGAGCCCGACGCGATCAAGCGATGTGACTTGCTGACCCAGCAAGGTTCCATCGTCTTCAGTATAAGACCAGGACGACATCAACTGCTTCTCGTGGTAGATGCGCACCCGGTCGGCAGCTTGCTGCAGGGCCTTGCGCTGCTCTACCGGCAAGTTGTCCAGTGCTTTTTGCAATTCGGCTTTAGACAGTTCCAGTTCGCTCATGTCTGCTGCATCAAGCCGGTCAAATCTGCGGGTGTATTCCAGTACCGCTTCATCGCCACGCTGCTTGACGTCACGCAGGATGTCGGCAACCACAACATCAACGCCATCATCCTGCGCGGTATCAAAGGCCAGCAACGCCTTCAGCTTCTGGTCAAAATCCTGGTCTGTCGTTGAAAAACGTCTGATATTCATTTTTACCCTGCTTAAATTTCTAATTTCCCGAATTCTTTTTGCAATCTACCGCCCTGGCAAAATCACGCATGATGGGTTGCAGCAAATTGCGCTTCAATTTGAGCGAGGCCTGGTTCACGATCAATCTGGAGCTGATGTCACACACTTCTTCTACCGCTTTCAGGTTATTGGCGCGCAATGTACCGCCGGTGCTGACAAGGTCAACAATGGCATCTGCCAGCCCTACCAGCGGGCCAAGTTCCATCGAACCATAAAGTTTGATGAGATCAACATGCATACCCTTGTCGGCAAAGTGCTCGCGTGCGGTCTTCACATATTTGGTGACCACTTTCAGGCGCGCACCCTGACGAATAGACCCGAAATAATCAAAGTCTTCGCGCACGGCAACCATCATCTTGCAGTGAGCAATTTCGAGATCCAGGGGTTGATAAAGGCCTTCACCGCCATGCTCGTTCAACACATCCTTACCGGCGATGCCCAGGTCTGCCGCACCGTATTGCACATAAGTCGGCACATCTGTCGCACGTACGATAATCAGCCTTACGTCATCGCGATTGGTCGGCAAAATCAGCTTGCGCGAAGACTCCGGATCCTCCAGCGCAGCGATTCCTGCCGCTGCCAGCAACGGTGTGGTTTCCTCAAAAATACGGCCCTTAGATAAGGCAATTGTAATCATGTTGTTCCTAATCTAGTGCACCCGGCGCACTTTGGCGCCTAGCGCTGTCAATTTCTCCTCCAGTCGCTCATAGCCGCGATCCAGATGATAAATGCGCTCTATGGTAGTCTCGCCCCGCGCAACCAGCGCAGCCAGGACCAGACTGGCAGAAGCACGTAAATCGGTTGCCATGACAGTTGCCCCGTCCAGATATTCAACACCGTGCACAATTGCTGTATTACCCTCAACCTCAATATTCGCACCCAGACGCTGCATCTCCTGCACATGCATGAAACGATTCTCGAAGATCGTCTCAATCACTCGTCCAGTACCTTCTGCCACCGTATTCAGCGCCATGAACTGAGCCTGCATGTCCGTTGGGAAAGCCGGATGTGGCGCGGTGCGCACACTCACCGACCTGAGTTTTTCTGGTCCGGTCACAGTGATCGTGCTCGCATCATGCTCCACACTGGCACCTGCTTCACGCAGCTTCTCTATGACGGCATCCAGCAGATCGGCGCGCGCATTGTGCAATTTTACCTTACCTCGGGTCATTGCTGCGGCGACCATATAGGTGCCAGCCTCGATCCGGTCACAGGCTATCTGATGTTGCGTACCGTTGAGGCGCTCGACACCATGTACGGTTATCACGTCGGTGCCAGCACCCTCGATCTTCGCGCCCATCTTGATCAGGCATTCCGCCATATCAACCACTTCCGGTTCCCGTGCTGCATTTTCCAGCACGGTAGTTCCCTCAGCCAAAGTCGCTGCCATCATCAGATTTTCAGTACCGGTCACGGTCACGATATCCATGAAAATACGGGCACCCTGCAAGCGCTTGTTGGGCAAGTGTGCGGTTGTTGCTTCAATATAGCCATGTTCGATATGGATTTCAGCGCCCATCGCCTTCAAACCTTTGATATGCAGATCGACCGGGCGCGAACCGATGGCACAACCGCCTGGCAGCGAAACGCGTGCCCGGCCGAAACGGGCAAGCAAAGGGCCCAAAACCAGAATCGAAGCACGCATGGTTTTCACCATTTCATACGGCGCTTCGTGCGAAGTGACGCTGCTTGCATCCAGCGTCGCCTGTCCGGCATGGCTGGCATCCACCTTGACGCCCATGTGCTCGAGCAAATGATAAGTGGTATTGACATCGCGCAAAGCGGGAACACTGGAAAGCATCAGTGGCGTCTCTGCCAGCAAAGCTGCACAGATAATAGGCAAGGCCGCATTTTTTGCACCGGAAATGGTGACTTCGCCATGCAATGGCATGCCACCAACTATGACTAATTTATCCAATTAACTTGCTACTTCCTGCAGCATCTTCTGCAACTCGCCCTGCTCATAAAGACTGCGCATGATATCTGAACCACCGACAAACTCGCCGTTGATATAAAGCTGCGGAACGGTCGGCCAGCTGGAGAACTGCTTGATACCATCACGTATCGCCGGATCTGCCAGCACATCGATTGCGACAAAATCATTCACACCACATGCCTGCAAAATTTGTACCGCCAGCCCGGAGAACCCGCATTGCGGGAACTTTGGGCTGCCCTTCATGTAAAGTACAACCGGGTTAGTCGTCACCTGATTCCTGATTAATTCCTGTGTATCCATCTTTAAGTTCTCCAAATAAATTTATCTTGCCTGAAACTGCAGCCAGGCTTCCGGGGTAAAGGTACGCATGGATAGTGCATGGACTTCTTCGCGCATCCTGTCGCCCAGCGCCTGATATACTAGCTGATGCTGCTGCACCATATTCTTGTCGACAAACTGGGGGCTGACGACCAAGGCTTCAAAATGCTGCCCATCGTTGCCCTGCACTTGCACATAATCGCAAACCAAACCTTGCCTGATGTAGGCCTCTACTTCTGCTGCACTTAACATTCTCAATCCTATCGCTAGCCACGTAATTTATAGCCGGATTTAAGCATTTCGAGAGCTAGCCATGATATGGCAATAAAGCTCAGCGCAACTACACTCAAACTCACGACCGGAGAAATATCACCCACGCCAAAAAAACCATATCTGAAACCATCAATGATATAGAAGAAAGGGTTCAAATGAGACACTCGCTGCCAGAAGGGCGGCAGCGAATATATCGAATAAAACACACCAGACAAAAACGATAGCGGCATGATGATGAAATTCTGAAATGCCGCCATCTGATCGAACTTGTCTGCCCACATACCGGCGATGATGCCGAACGCTCCCAGCAGCGCGCTCCCCAGTATAATGAATAGCAGCACGAGGAATGGGTGTGTGATTGGCAAATCCGTAAAAAGTATTACTACCAGATAGATGCCCACGCCAACGATCAAGCCACGCACAACAGCTGCTGCCAGAAACGCCAGGAAGAACTCCAGATAGGAAATCGGCGTCAGCAGAATAAACACCAGATTACCCATGACCTTTGACTGGATCAGGCTGGAGGAGCTGTTGGCAAAAGCATTCTGTAGCACAGACATCATGATCAGGCCGGGGATCAGGAATGCCGTGTAATTGACGCCATGCACCTGCACCCTGCCCTCAAGCACATGAGAAAACACCAGCAGATAAAGCAGGGCCGTCATTACCGGAGCCGCCACGGTCTGGAAGCTCACGCGCCAGAATCTGAGCAGCTCTTTCTTGAACAGTGTCCAAGGGCCGCGCATTCGGGTCGAAATCAGATTCACGGCTGACTTACCAGATCGACAAACACATCTTCCAGATCGGCTTCTATCAATTGCATATCTTCGACCGTAATATTGGCCTGCCGTATCTCGGTCAGCACATTTTCGACTTGTCTGACCTCAGTCAGTGTCAGCATATATTCATGAGCTTCTTCATGACGCAGCAATGGGCGCAATACTTCCGGCAGCGGTGCCGAAAGCTTCAAGCGAAGATTTTTGCCTGGAATTTTTTTCAACAGATTCGCAGTGCTATCAAGGGCAATGATTTGTCCCAGCTTCATCATGGCCACGCGCGAACAAAATGCTTCCGCCTCTTCCAGATAATGCGTGGTGAGAATGATGGTGTGGCCTTCGCGATTCAAACGCTTGATGAACTCCCAAAGCATTTGCCGCAGCTCAACATCAACGCCCGCAGTCGGCTCGTCCAGTACGATGACTGGCGGCTTGTGTGCAAGAGCCTGCGCTATCAGGGCACGTCGCTTCATGCCACCTGAAAGCTTGCGCATGTTGGTATGCGCTTTGTCAGCCAGGCCCAAACACTCGATAATCTCATCGATCCAGGCATCATTTTCCGTACCGTGTCCGAAATACCCGGCTTGAAAACGCAACATTTCGCGTACATTGAAAAACGGGTCAAATACCAGCTCCTGTGGTACCACACCCAACGCATGCCTGGCTTGGCGATATTGTGTCTGCACGTCGAAGCCCATCACTGACAGTTTGCCGCTGGTTGGGCGTATCAAACCGGCCAGCAGATTGATCAGTGTCGACTTGCCGGCACCATTGGGCCCGAGCAGTGCAAAAAACTCACCCTGCTCTATTGTCAGATTGATGCCCTTGAGGGCTTGCAGGGTGCCATAGTGCTTTTGCACCTGCTCTATTTTGATTGCAGGGATCATTCGGGGGATTAAGAGGCATCGGCCTCAAAAGTCAATGTGAAGATGCGTGGCCGGCGGCTTGCGGAATAAAATCGAGAACTCCATAAAGTGATGCAAGGCTGGTCAGGCTGGCAGGGAGATTGCTGTATACCAGATGAGTCTGGTTTGCCTTGGCCTGACGCAACCACTCAAAAAGCAGACTGACAGCGATCGAATCCACTTCCGATACCCCCGACATATCCACTTCCAATGATTTGGAGCCATTAACCGCCATTCCATGAGCGAGCAGGCTCTCAACATCATCCAGCAGCAAACTTCCGCTGACTAGCCACTTTCCATCAATTTTAGTAATTTCTGCCACGGTATTATTCAATAATCTATCAAACACCAGCTTGCCTGTTTTTTTCAACCAGCTTCTTGATCAGTCCATCCATACCGCCTACCTGGCGAATCTCATTACTGAACTGGCTACGATAGTTAGTCACCAGGCTGACATCTTCAATCACGATATCAATCACTTTCCAACTACCGGGTCCCTTTTCCAGCGTGTAATCTATGCCGATGGGCTGGCCACCTGGCTGCAGAATTCTGGTTTTAACCGTAGCCCTGGTGGCATCTGCAGGCATACGGAAGGGTAAATACTCAATGGTTTGATCACGATACTTGGACAGCGCACTGGCGTATGTACGTAGCAGCAAACTGCGGAACTCCTTCTGGAATTCCATCTTTTGCTCTGGCGTGGCATTCGCCCAGCTACGGCCCAACACCAAGCGGCTAACACGCTCAAAATCGAAGTTAGGCAAGATTTTGGCTTCTGCCAGATCAAAAATCTTTTTCTGGTCACCCGCCTGAATATCCTTGTCATTCTTGACGATTTCGAGCACTTCTTCAGCGGTCTTTTTCACCAGCACATCCGGTCCAACTTCTGCAGCCGCGAGCGAACTGAAGCCTACCAAGGCTGAAAATAATACGAATCTAAAAATTGATTGCATGTGACTTATCCTGGTTCCGGGTAAAAGGTTATTCTTTGGTTTCCGAAGCTTTACTATAAAGGAATTGGCTGATCATCTTTTCCAGAACGACCGCATCCTGCGTCTGCTGGATTTTATCGTTTTCCTGTAAATACTCTTCATCTCCACCCGCTTCCAGACCAATGTACTGCTCGCCCAGCAAACCGGCGGTATAGATATTAGCAAAAGTGTCTTTGGGGAAGCGATACCGCTTATCAAGCTTGAGAGTCACTTTCGCTTCATAAGTTGCACTATCGAACTGAATCCCATCAATCCGGCCCACGACCACTCCGGCACTCTTAACAGGTGAACGTGGTTTGAGTCCACCGATATTCTGGAAACCTGCAGTCACAGTATAAGTCTCGCCAATGTTGGAAGTGGTGAGATTACCCACTTTCATTGCCAGACCTAGTAGTGCCGCGACACCAATCGCAGCAAAAATACCCACCCACAAGTCAATTTTGGTTCTATCCATCATGTCTCCTCAGTATCCCCGATACCGCTCAGCTGATCATGAACGAAGTCATGACAAAATCCAGCCCCAACACAGCCAATGAGGAATTCACCACAGTACGTGTTGTTGCACGACTGACGCCCTCTGCTGTCGGTGGCGCATCATAACCTTCAAATAAGGCAATCATGGTACAAGCCACGCCAAATACGCAACTTTTGATAAATCCATTCAGGACATCTTCCCTGAAATCAACGGATTCCTGCATCTGCGACCAAAAGGCTCCACCATCCACACCGATCAATGGCACAGCGACCAGATAACCGCCCAGGATACCGACCATGGAGAACAGCGATGCCAACAACGGCATACTGATGACGCCTCCCCAGAAACGCGGCGCAACCACGCGAGCAATCGGACTCACCGCCATCATCTCCATGGCGGACAGTTGCTCGGTCGCCTTCATCAGACCGATTTCCGCAGTAATCGCCGTACCGGCACGTCCGGCAAACAGCAATGCAGTCACCACAGGCCCCAGTTCACGCACCAGTGATAGAGCGACCAGAACACCGATGGCCTCCGAAGAGCCATATTTCTGCAACGTATTATAGCCCTGCAAGGCCAGCACCATGCCGACAAAGAATGCCGACACCAAAATAATGATCAATGACAACACGCCAGTAAAATAGATTTCGCGTATGACCAGAAAAGGCCGCCGCAAACTTTCACCGGACGAAGCCAGGGTATATCCAAACAACCGACTGGCCGAACCCAGGCGCCAGAACTGGTCAATCAAGCGATGGCCGAAGTTCTGCAACGCACCCTTCAGCTTCGAGACGACTCCCTTATGCATCGCGGCCTCTCATCATATCCCCCTCATAATCCGGAGCTGCATAGTGAAAAGGCACAGGCCCATCGACTTCGCCATGCACAAACTGATGCACGAACGGTAACGTCGATTGCCGCAACTCGGCAGGGGTACCTTCAGCCGCCACCACACCGTCCGCAATGAAATAGACATAATCGACGAAAGAGAAAGCCTCTTTCACATCATGCGTCACGACAAGAGAAGTCGCTCCCAGCGCATCATTCAGGTTGCGGATCAGATTACAGATCACGCCCATGGAGATCGGATCGAGACCGGCGAACGGCTCGTCATACATGATGATCGCAGGGTCCAGCGCCACTGCTCGCGCCAGTGCGACACGCCGCGCCATGCCGCCAGATAACTCGGTCGCCATCAGGTCACGTGCGCCACGCAAACCGACAGCATCCAGCTTCATCATGACCAGATCACGAATCATCGTCTCTGGCAGGCTGGTATGTTCGCGCATCGGGAAAGCCACGTTCTCGTAAACTGAAAGATCCGTGAACAGCGCACCCTGCTGAAACAGCATACCCATCTTGCGGCGCAGCTTTTGCAGCTCGTTGCGATTCTGCTCATGTACCACCTTGTCACCGACGCGCACTGCCCCCTTGACCGGCTTCAACTGCCCGCCGATCAAGCGCAGTATCGTGGTCTTGCCGCTACCGCTACCGCCCATGATGGCTACAATCTTGCCACGCGGGAAAGACATGTTGATGCCTTTATGCAGCAAACGGCCTTTGTAGCCAAATGATAAATTGTCGATTTCGACGATATTGTCAGTCATAGCATTTTTTGGTGTTATCAGCCGACTATTTTAATGCAATTCTTGCAGTTGACATAAGAGCAAAACAAAAAGCCCGCCTTAGCGGGCTTTATTATTTATATTTCTAGCAACATCTATATAAATTTAGAATGCCAAGCAAACCACATAAGGGCTTGAATCCAAAACAGCTGCATTAGCCAAACCTATGGAAACCGCACCAAGCGTAACCACTCGCATCGAGCCCGTCTGTGTGTTTGAGTCGTCCAAAGCCGTATCAAGCTGTTTAGCAAACTTGCCTAAAATACCCTCGGAGCAAACCAAAAAAGAACCGGAAATACCACCATTGTCACCTGCGGCATTCAGAACCGTAACAGCCGTATTATTAACAACACTAGATACGCCAATTCTGCCACCATCGGCATTTGTTGGATAATAATTAGCATCTGCAACGGCAGTTGGTCCAGGTGCTAAACCGGCTAAACGAACATGCTGCCAAAATAATGCTGTTTCAGAGGCCGCACCATCTACTGCATTATATGCTCCATTTATTACACCATTACCTGCATTTGCAGCTGGGGGATTAGTTGCGCCTGTTATAGATGCGGAAGCATTTTTATGGTCACCTGGCAAAGCTTTGTATTTATCCTGGTACCCGTAGATATAGACTTGAGTGTTCTTGAAGTCAGCCGCCATATTCTTGACCTTGGCGCTGTTAATCAGCTCCTGGCCCTTTAGCACGCCGCCTAGTAGCAAGCCGATAATCACCAACACAATGGCTAGCTCAATAAGTGTGAAACCTGATTGTTTTTTCATTCAATTCCCCAGTTGGCGCATATACACTACGATAGTGTTTGATTTGATAATTTTGGTATTGCAAATTCCATGCCAGTCAAAGTTTTATTAAAATAAGCCACGGTTGCTGGATTTTAGTGGCAAACTTACAGCCAAGTCTATAATTAACTGTCAGAATATTGACAGTATCGACAAAAAAATGACACTTTAAACTTTAGACTAACACAACATGCCCATCAGACTGCTCGCCAAAAAAACCAGCAACCTATTCCATCGTATGTCGTTGGGGCTCATGCTTTTAACCCTGCATATCGTCCTGGTCTGGGGTTTTGACGGCCATTTGCAAAAAGCGTTCCTGATTTGCCATTACGGATTTTTCCTGCTGTGGCAGCCAATCTGGCGCACACAGGCATCTCTCTCTCACTTTGCCGCCGCCTTGTTTATTGCAGGCGGCCTGTTGCTTACCTATTACATGAGCTGGTGGCTGATGGCCTTTTGGGTGGCCGTTCTGTTCGGCCTGCTAGGCGGACGTGTATTCTCAAGTAAAACCAAAAGCCGCCTGGCTTATCTGTTTGCTGCTGGCTACCTGCTGGCCATGCTGTTGCTCTGGGTGGTTCCCAAGCTATTGAGCAGCACACAGGATATTGCAATTAATGATTTTATCGCCACCTTCCTGATGCCTTTGCTACCGTTCGCTATTCTCATTGTAGCATCAGAGAGTGTCAACGACCCTTCACCTCCGACACTGGACTTTTTCTATACGTTGCTGCTGTTGTTACTTGCTGTGATATTGGTGCTGGGCAGTTATGCCATCGAGACATCCAGCGGAGAAAGTTACACTCTGGTATTGGCGAGAGTGCTGTTTGGCCTGGCCTTTGCTTTGCTGGCGGTTAGCTGGCTATGGAATCCGCGTGCAGGCTTTGCCGGTATCGGCCACCTGCTTTCCCGCTACCTGCTGAGTCTGGGCCTGCCATTCGAGCAATGGTTGAAGAATGTTGCAGAACTGGCGGAACAGAAGAATACACCAAAAGACTTTATTGACTCTGCCATGCAAGAGATCGCCACACTGCCATGGGTCAGCGGCATCACCTGGGACACTGCCGAAGGCAGCGGAGAACTGGGGGTGCTAAGTAAACACTACTCGAATATCGATTTTCATGGTGTGCATCTGCGTCTCTACACCCGCTTTGCACTGACGCCAGCTCTCTCTCTGCACCTGAAGTTGCTGACGCAGGTATTGGGAGAATTCTACGAAGCAAAACGCCGTGAAGAAACCCTGCAACAAAACGCTTATATGCAGGCGGTTTATGAAACCGGCGCACGCCTGACACATGACATCAAGAATATCGTGCAATCCATGAGCGCTCTTTGCAGCGCCGCCGAGCTCACACCAACAGATGACGACGCCCTTCTGGCAGACCTGATTCGCCGCCAGTTACCGAAAATGAATCAACGTCTTGCACTGACGCTGGTCAAGCTGCAGGCACCAAACAGCACAAATAATCGGCGGGTAAAGTTGTCGGACTGGTGGCCCAATCTGCAACAGCGGTATCATCAAACCAAGATCAAATTTCTATCCGGAAAACCATCTGATACCGAAGTGGATGATGAAGTGCTGGATAGCGTGGTGGACAATCTGCTGCAGAATGCCATCGAGAAATCCCGCAACGAGGCAAATATCGAGATTGAAGTCGAACTGGGCGTGGGAGAGCATTTCAGCATCGAAGTTTCAGATAGCGGCAAGGCCATGCCACAAGACAAGGCAGATCGCTTGTTCAAAAACCATGTACGCTCTGAAAATGGCTTGGGAATCGGGCTCTACCATGCCGCCAGACAAGCGCGGCAGGCAGGCTACTTGCTGAGCCTGGTTACCAATCAGGATGGTGAAGTAAGGTTCAGGCTTGCGCAGGAGCTCTAATCATTAAAGGCTTTGCAGCGCAATAAAAAACCAGGCGAAGATGCCTGGTTTTTTATTGCCGTTCTTTTATAGCTCGCCGTAAGAATGCAAGCCAGAAAGGAACATATTGACGCCGATAAAGGCAAAGGTCGTCACAAACAGTCCAATGACGGCCCACCAGGCCAGAATCGGCCCACGCATACCCTTGACCATACGCAAGTGCAGCCAAGCGGCGTAGTTGAGCCAGACGATCAGGGCCCAGGTCTCCTTAGGATCCCATGACCAATAACCACCCCAAGCTTCTGCGGCCCACATGGCGCCAAGAATGGTAGCAATCGTGAAAAAAGCGAAGCCGATGGCGATCGCCTTGTACATCACATCTTCCATGGTATCAAGCGACGGCAGACGTGACGTGAGGATGCCTTTGGCCGAGAGCAGGTAGGCAGCACCGACCATGGCCGCCAATGAAAATGTACCATAGCCGATAAAATTGGCCGGCACGTGGATCTTCATCCAGTAGGATTGCAGTGCGGGCACTAGCGGCTGGATAGTATATGCTTGTCGATCAAAGATATACCAAAGAATAAAGCCGACAGCAGCACTGACAACCAGCATGACAAAACCGCCCAACTGACGGGTGGCGTAACGCTGCTCATAGTAGAGGTACATGAGCGCAGTAATCAGGCAGAACAGGATAAAAACTTCGTAGAGATTACTGACCGGGATATGACCGACATCCGGCGCAATCAGGTAGGACTCATACCATCGCACCATCAAGCCGACAAAGCCCATCAACACGGCAGCCCAGACAAGTGCTGAGGCAAATTTCCCGGTGAATTCAGAGCGGTTATACAGAGCCACCCAATAAGTCACCGTAGCCAGAATGAACAACACATTCATCCACATGATGGCGGACTGGCTTGAGATCAGGAATTTGAGGAAAAAGACCTGTTCCGCTCTCTGCAAATCCGCATCATAGAGAAAAATGGCAAAGAGGCTGACCGCACCGATACCCATGACCAGAATACGCGCCGGCTTCCAGACCCAGCCAAGCCAGCTGAAAGTCAGTGCGGCGCCAAATAGAAAGCCCTGCTCATAAACATCCATATGATGGTTATATTGATTGAAGGCAAAGAGGGCTCCAGCTACCAGCACGATGGCATATAGCCAGTCTTTCCAGTCCAGACGCTTAAAAAGCGGGATTGGCTCATCATTAATCAAGACGTTATCCATGGTATTCCCCAAAAATAGATTGGCAAGCTATGTCAGCAGGCGTTGCAGTTGCTCTTGATAGCGCGCAAATTCGATATCCAGGTCGCGATTTTTGCGATTGGAGGATATGGCAAACAATACACGATTATCGGGTTTGACCAACAACCAGATTCGGCGTTCGCGAATATAGATCATGGCAAAAATACCCAGAACCAGCAGGACAGAACCGCTGTAGACCAGATTCTTGCCAGGTGAACGCGTCAATTGCAGGCCGCTGGCCTCCCGCTGTTCGTATTCCTTCAATTCCAGATAGAACGGTGCCCCATAAAAGAACAGGTCACTCAGGCTATTCAGACTGTCCTGCAGAAACAGCATGGTTTCTTCGTCCGCTGGTGCTGGTGATTTACCTGCCCGTTGACGAGCCAGGTTATATGCTTCAAATACCGCCCCATGGATAATCTTGATGTATGTTTGCGCGGCATTATCGCGCTCTTTTTCCGGCACCGACTCTTCAATCAGGCTGGCAATCCGCGTGTATCCGCCTTTGCCAAAGGCATCGAGCAATTGCCGAACGCTGGATTCAAACTTTTCCTTCATGTCTGCATTGGCGGCATCGCCTGTCAAAGCAGTGGCAGAGAGTCGACGGGCGATTTCGGCATGCGAGGCTGCGTCCATCATTACCGCACGCAAGCGCATAAAACCCTCAATCTCGAAATCTTCATCTACCGGGATACGCAAATATTTAAATTCTTCCTGCAGATTAGGCCGCATGCCGGAAACGAAATAGTGTCGATTATCCAGCTTCAGCGGCTGCATGTAACTCACATACTCACTCGCCTGACCTTGTGTATCACGCACCTTGAACGTGACATTGGGGCCGACGTTCTGCGGCTTGCCCTTGCCATCGGCAGAAAGGTTCAGAATATTGAATTTACGGAAATCGTCGAATTCAATCGTGAGTGCGGCATCGCCTTCACCCAGCGTCACTTCCTGGTGGATAGTGCCCTTGACCGGTAACGGCGCCTGCTGATGGCTGAACAGTCCCCACATATTGAAATTCAGTTTTGAGCCGCCATCCTGAAAGTCGGATTGATAGATCGCGATACCTTTATAAATTAAAGGCTTGTTAACACGGATGGTGGCTTCCAGCGGTTCTGCCAAGTCCGGGTCGGTGATAACCAGGTCGCTCTCGAACGATTTTGGCTGGCCAGTGGCATAGTGTTCGATACGAAAATCCTTCAGCGCCACCCTGAATGGTAGCTCCTGTACCAGATAACCATCGCGCATGCGCATGAAAGCAACATCGGCACTGCTACCCTCGGGCAGGGTCATATTGGCACGAAATGACAGGTTCGCGACAGACAGGCGGCTTTCGGAGGGCACTTCCGAAGCGGCAACATCCAGCGTTTCAACCTTTTTGTAACCTAGCAGTTCCTGCACCTTGAACGGCACATTGCCATCTATCAGGCCACCCACACAGATCACGACGATGGCCGCGTGTGTAAAAATATAGCCCAGCCGTTGATAAGTACCCGCTTTTGCCGCGATCAGTTCGCCGCCATCCTCGTGCTGTACCGTTTTAAACCGGAAACCACGTGTCGTCAGAAAACGTGAAAGTTTTGTTTTGATTTCTTCCGTTGTAGCGCTCGTCTGATATTCGTGCTGATGACTGAAAGCGCGCAGTGATTTCTCAGTGGCATGTTCGCGCCAGACACGCATCTCGCGCAACATGGTGGGGGAATTACGATACACACAAAGACTGGTGGAAATGACCAGAAACAGCAGAATCAGCAGAAACCAGACGCTGTGATAAACATCATAAAGTCCCAGAACTTCAAAAAGCTCGAACCAGAATTGGCCGAATTGCACAATGTAATTGGTGTAGGGCTCGTTCTGCTTGAGCACGGTACCGATGATGGAAGCTATACCCAGCACCGTCAACAGGCTGACGGCGAAGCGCATGGAACTTAATAGCTCATAAATGCGTTTGGAAGTAGTTTGGCGTGACTTCAAGGTTTGATCGTTTCAGTCGAGTTTCGGTAATCTGGTTTAGGACAATCTTGCTGCCCATGAGTTGCCTGGCGAGCAGTATCAAATGATCAGCGCTTGAAATGCGTAACGCTGAATAAAATTAAGGGCGGCAAACGCCACCCTTAACCATCACCTCATTGATATCTGTTCGCTTAGCGCAAGCCCTGAATGTAATCAGCGACTGCAGCAATATCTTCATCGCTCAGCTTGGCAGCAATCATGCGCATCATCTTGGCCGCGTCATTGGCACGTTCACCGGAGCGAAAGGTCTTCAATTGCGCAATGGTGTATTCAGCATGCTGCCCAGAAATACGTGGGAACTGAACCGGAACACCAGCACCTGCAGGTCCATGACAGGATGCGCAGGCCGGCACACCCATGCCGGCAATGCCCGCCTTGAATATTTTCTCGCCAGCAGAGCCCTTGCCATTGGACTGGGCTGCGCCGCCTTTGGCTGTCTGGCTTGCATAGTACGCCCCGAGGTTATCCATATCTTCAGGTGTCAGTGTCATGACCATGCCGGCCATCACTGCATTATTACGTTCACCGGATTTGAAGTTTTTCAGCTGCTTGGCAATATATTCCGGATGTTGAGCAGCCAGATTCGGGTACATGGCAATCGTGCTGTTGCCATCAGCACCGTGACAAGCCAGGCAAACCTGATTAGCAATAGTGGCGCCCTTGGCCGCATCACCAGCAGCATTGGCAGAAACGGCACTGAACAAACCTAACGCAAATGCCGCAAATATACGGAAACTCATACCCGACTCCTCAGTACTCAACAGTTGATACAGAAATGGTTACATAACAATAATCGGACTATTTTATCGAAAAGCGACATATCGTGATAGCATTTTCCACTCTTTCAGCGCTTTATAAGTTTATCTCTCATGCCCCTGTTTCAAAATGCCAGCTTTTACATCTCCGCGCACAACCTGCGTGACCTGCCTCCCCCTGCGGGTATCGAGGTCGCATTCGCGGGGCGCTCCAATGCCGGCAAATCTAGCGCCCTCAACACCCTGGCCAACCACAACCGGCTTGCCTATGTCAGTAAACAGCCCGGGCGCACGCAGCTGATCAACTTTTTCGCTCTGGGCGACGAGCGCTTTCTGGTCGATCTGCCCGGTTACGGTTATGCCAAAGTACCACAGGCCATGCGCGAGCACTGGCAGTTGACGCTTTCATCCTACCTCAGTTACCGCTCTTCTTTGCGCGGCCTGGTGCTGGTTATGGACTGCCGTCATCCGCTCACACCTCTGGACCGGAAAATGCTGGACTGGTTCTGCCCCAGCGGCAAACCGGTGCATGTTCTGCTGACCAAGTCCGACAAACTCTCGCGCAACGCCGCCAACCAGACCCTGCAGGCGGTAAAGAAGGAGCTGGTCGAGACCTGGGGAAATTGCACGGTACAACTCTTTTCCAGTCTGAAGAAGCAAGGTGTGGAAGAAGCCGAGAAGATCATCGGCCAGTGGTTATTTGCGAATAAAGATCAGATCCCAGACACCGTGGCCTAAATTCAGGCCGCGCTTCTCGAACTTGGTCAGCGGCCGGTAATCCGGTCGCGGCGCATAATCCTTCACGGTATTTTCCAGTAACGGCTCAGCTTGCAATACCTCCAGCGCCCATTCCGCATACGCCTGCCAATCTGTTGCCACATGAATGTAAGCACCCGCTTTCAACTTGCCGCACAGCATGCTGATGAACGCTGACTGTAACAAACGCCGCTTGTTATGCCGTTTTTTGTGCCAGGGATCGGGGAAGAAGATATGCACGCCATCCAGCGAAGCATCGGCGATCATGTTGTTCAGCACTTCCACTGCGTCGTGCTGAATCAACCGCAAGTTGCTCAACTGTGATGCCTCGATTAGCCTGAGCAGATTGCCGACGCCGGGGCCATGGACCTCGATACCCAGATAGTCGATATCCGGATTGGCTGCTGCAATCGTCGCCGTACTGTCGCCCATACCAAAGCCAATCTCCAGCACCTTGCGACTACCCGCTCGACCGAACAACGCATTCAGATCCAGCAGTTCTGGTGTATAGGCAACGCCAAAACGCGGCAGACTGGTTTCAATCGCCCGTTGCTGGGCAGGCGTCAGACGACCCTGACGCAAGACAAAACTGCGTATCGGCCGACGCTTCAAATCCTCGTTTTGGGTGTCGTCTTTTTCGGACATGATGACCTGCGCTCAATAATAAGGCGGCGATTATACCTGAGTCATTCGGGGCGTTTTTGTCGATTGCTCCGCTACAACGTATGCGAGCGATCACCCCGCACGAAGCCGAGTAGCGAGCACTCACACGCTTTACCCAGCGCCACCACCTTGAACAACTCACCCATCTCGGCCGGCGAGAGCAGCTTCTGCGCCTGTGATGCAAGCGGCGCATAACGGGCCATATCCTGCGGTGAAACACGACTTAGCAGCTCTGTAATGCCGCAGTTGATAAGAAACTGCGCCTGCCCGCAATAGCCCTTCAATTCCAGACCATTTGCCAATGCAGTCTGTGCGACAGCGCTGAAATCGACATGCGCCGTAATGTCCTGCAAACCGGGATAGAGAAAAGGATCAGAATGCGCATAATGACGGTAATGGCACATCAAGGTGCCCTGGTTGCGTTGCGGATGATAATACTCGCGGCGCGGAAAACCATAGTCGATCAACAACATTACACCTGCATCCAGTATCCGGCCGAGACTACTCACCAGCCCGCTCGCCGCCGGGCAGAGTTCGGTGACATAACCGACTGGCAAATCCAATGAGACAACCATATCCTGCAACACCTCATGCTTAAGGGTCTGCTCCGACCAGACAAAACCCTGCTCACTGGCAACGACACCAAGTTCCAGCGGCCCATCAGCCGAAGTCTTGACGACATGCACCGGCAAGGCATCCAGCACCTCATTAGCCAGAATCATGCCGCTGAAGTGCTCGGGCAAACTATCCAGCCACTGCACCCTGCTTAAAAGCGCTGGCGGCAACCTTGCTGCCAGCGTCTGCTGCTGCAACTCACGTAAATAAGCACTTACTTCCAGTATCAGATATTGCCCGGGCAGATTCTCCAAACAAGCCAGCTCAAGCAACAGCTCGGCGGCCAAGCTGCCGGTACCTGCACCCAGTTCCAGAATATCGCCTTGCGTAGCGTCCAGAACCTGTGCCACCTGCCTTGCCAGACATTGCGCAAACAGCGGTGATATTTCCGGTGCCGTGACAAAATCGCCGCCATGCCCGAACTTTTTTGCCCCTCCGCTGTAATAACCTAGTCCCGGCGCATACAATGCAAGTTGCATGTAGCGGGCAAAATCGATCCAGCCCTGATTCCCGGCAATCTCCGTTCTGATTCTTTGCGCCAGCAATTCGCTGTGTGCAAGGGCTTCCGTCTCGGGCGCAGGTAAGGTAGGGTTCATAGACTGGAATTATAATGGCTTACAAGCAAAGCCAGTTTTTTTGAAAGCGAAAACAATCATTGGAAATCAGCGTGAGCGTCAGCACAGATAATCATCTCAAGCACAAAGTCATCCTCATCACCGGCGGAGCGAAACGCGTCGGCGCCGCAATTTGTCGCATGCTGCACGCCGGCGGCGCCAATCTGATGATTCACTATCGACAATCCGCTGCCGAAGCACGTGCACTACAGGCTGAACTCAATCTAAAGCGACCGAATTCTGCCGCCATCATCCATGGCGACCTGCTTAATCTGGCCGTGCTGCCAAAGCTGATCAAGGAAACCGTCAATCATTTCGGTCGCCTCGACGTACTGATCAACAACGCATCGAGCTACTACGCTACCGAACTGGGAGAGATCGGCGACGATCAATGGCAGGACCTGATCGGATCCAACCTGAAAGCGCCACTGTTCCTGTCGCAGGCGGCTTCCAGCGAGCTGACCAAAACCAAAGGCTGCATTGTCAACATCACGGACATGCATGTGGAACGCCCGAAAAAAGGTTATATCGTCTACAGTGTCGCCAAAGCCGGCCTGGTCACCCTGACCAGGTCCCTGGCCCATGAAATGGCGCCGCATGTCCGCGTTAATGCCGTCGCCCCCGGGCCTGTCATGTGGCCAGAAGACAACCCGCAATTCGATGAGGTCTACCGAAAAAGAGTCATCTCGCAGACCCTGCTAAAACGCATCGGCGAAGGCGATGATGTCGCCAAGGCTGTACGCTTTCTGATTCAAGATGCGCCGTTCATGACCGGGCAAGTAATTGCGGTGGATGGTGGCAGGTCGCTGAATCTCTAGGTTCAAAAAATTTGCCCGATATTGCACAGCATACTGCTGCGCAATATCGGGCCGGCTTTTAGTAAGTTTATTGTAGCTCCCTCTCTCACCCCGGATGAACTACAATGCAGGTGGCGGCGGCAAGGGCGGTGGTGGCGTTGTAGCTCCCTCTCTCACCCCGGATGAACTACAATCCATAGCGCAGCCAGTGAGATGATTAACGCGTTGTAGCTCCCTCTCTCACCCCGGATGAACTACAATAGACCTCAACAAAACGCCCGTCAGACAACCATCTGGCGGGCGTTTTGTTTGAAAAATCCGTTATCAGAACAGCAACATCTGGTCGGATTTGACCGCTTTTTCCTGAAAAAGCGGCAGTCCGACCAACAGTTTCATGCTGGCATATTGCTTTTCCGTCACACTCAAGCAGCGTATCGAACCTTCGGGCGGCAGATTATCCACCAGTCGCTTCATATGCTTTTCCAATGCATCATTGCCGTTCACCAATCGACCATATACCGAAAACTGGATCATGTCGTAACCATCATTGATAAGAAAACGACGAAACACCGTGTAAGCTCTACGTTCTGCCTTGGTAACTACAGGGAGATCAAAAAATACCATGAGTCTCATGAATCGCCTGTTCTCCCCGCTCATATTCAATACTCTAAGCGGTGCTGCTCCAGCCCAATCAATATGGGCAACTCCAACAATCCGGGGTCACCGCTATCGTAGATTCTTGCCAGACTCTCCACGGCCTGTTCAATGGCGGACAACACTGACATTCTACCTCGCAGCATGGCGACATCCACATTGAGCAGATTGACCAGCGTTGCCTTGTCTTGTGGCTGCAATTTATCGTTGGGCGGAGGGCTCATATTTTTTACGCACAAATCCACCAGCGGGCGGAAGGGTTCGATCAGATCATCCGCTAGGTTGAAAGCGTTCTGTTCGTTGGCGTGAAAAATACCGAAAGCAGGCAGCATGCCATGCGCCACCAATCCGCGCGCAATACTGCGTAGCCGTAATCCAGCGCAGCATTGACAAAGCCATCCTCGGCTCGACGGAACCCTTTACCGAACAACTGCGGAAAATAAAAAGCGGCAGCCTGTCCTTCCATGTTTTCCGCATCACCTGACCTTACTCTAGTGACGTAAGACTCCAACCTGTCTGCGCCTTCACGTTGCGCCAAATTTAAACAGGCTGCCTGATTGGCGATTTTCTGACGCACGATGGCAGCCCAGGCCTGCTTGGCAACCGGTCGAGGCAAATCCAGTTGAAGCCGCATCCAGCGCGTGGCGCGGGAGTGCGGCAGGTAGGGCAGAAATACGCCGATGGGGTGGTGCGTGTCGCCAGTGGCAAAGAGGCTGATGCCGTATTCGCCACAGGCGGAAAGCACGGGGTGAGTGAGCGTGATTTCGCGGTGGTTGAGCAGGATGACGGCGATATCCTCGAACGGAACAAATGCTGTATTTTCCTGCTCGATGGCGAGGGAGTAATGTTCCCGGCGCAGTTTGGCCGGACGTGAGATGACAACACTACGCCAAGTCACGGCGCTGCTCCGGCGGGGCGAGGTAGATATTGCCGAGGATATCTACGTTGAATTTTTCAATGTTTAATGCGGTCTTGATGCCTATGCTGGGTATTTCTCCTTTGTCGTTAGCCCGTTCATGCCCATTCTTATTACGGTCATGTATAAGGAGCGTGATGTTGTAAGGGTTTGGAGGACCGCCATATCCCCTGAAGTAGCCAAGAATCGAACCTTTCCCTTTCAACGCCACTCTTGCAAGGTCGCTAGGGTGGAGAGAAAAAAGAAATTTGAAGCTATCGTCAATGATTGTTTCGCCATCCGCTGTTCGGTTAGGAAGATTTCTTCGTACGATGTCCGCTACATATAATGGCACCAAGTAAAAACGGTAAGCCTTGGTGAATATGTCCACTCGCAGAAGCGATTTTTGCGCAGCCAATCCATCGCGGATAGAGATACCGCTCATCTTGCCAATATTGACTTTAACCGCTCGGATTATTGACCCAGGAGAGCCATCTTTTGTTGGTTTGCGAGGCAGCTCCCGTAGATGGGAGATTTCTCTTTTCTCATTATTGGTTAATTCACGTTTTTCTTTCCCGCGACCTGTTCCGGCCTCAATTTCCTTAGCACGCTTTTCTCTGGCCTCCCTTTCCTGCAGCCAAATTCTCAATACTGCAATCATGTCGGCATTGCGGGTATCATGACGACCAACGATGTCATCCAGTTGCTTCTCACTTAGCCTGGTAACAGCAATTCGTTGTATGGCGCTATCTGCTCTGACGATACCAGGTTTTTCTTTATCGGCTGTTGGCACTGAATAAATCGTATCCAAGTGCGCGGCACCGCTGTTTCGGCGCTGCGGGGCGCGAGAGACAAACAGCGGGCGCAGTTCGTCCAGTGCCTCCGGCGGATAACTGCCAAGGTGTTCGATCTCGGCACGCAGGGCAGCCAGATTGTCCTCGTTGAGTCTTGCCAATAGCTCTTGACGGAAATGTGGCCAAAGTGCAGGGAAATGCTGTTCCAATCGTTCTAGCATGGCAGGGTTGATGATTTCTCCGGTTTCCATATCGATGAAGCCTTCGCGCACTTGTTCCAGTTCCTTGCGGCGTGAGTAATCAGAGAGGCGTTTGACCATACCATGACTGCAAGCCGCGACCACAGCCGCATCCAACGCATGATGGCGGTCGGAGTCCGCTCGCACTTTGACCAGCCCCCAGCGAGCACGAAGAAATGAAGTCAATTGACCGCTGACAACAATGCAACGCTTGACCTCGCTTTCGTCATGTAGTTTGAGGTAACGCTCAACGTAGTTCTTGAAGAAACGACAAATATAGCGGGTATCATTGAGGTTGCGGTCACGGAAGCCCTGCGCTTCTTTTTCGTCGAAGTCTCGTTTCAGCAATCGATTACGCTTGGCCTGACGATAGAGTTTGTTGGAATTCACATAGGCTGCAAATTGGCGCCAATTTTCACTATTCTCTTTACCATCCAAATATTCAAATGGCGTCATGTTTCCCTTGTTGCGGTTTTCGGTTGCCAGCACCAACACACGATTGTTCTTGCTGTCGTCAAAGCCGCGCGAATAGGGTAACGCATGATCGATCTCGACATACCCCGGCTCAAACAAGCGATTGATATCCAGCGGTCGCAGAGAATAAGCACATTTACTTTGCTGTTCGTTATAGAGCTGAAACTTCTCTAAATCCCGACCTTTGGCAGGTTTTTTGTAAAATTCTTCAAATTTCTTTTTCACGATTTCATTTTTATCGCGGAACTCATCCTGAGCCTTTTTGATATCTCGTCGTTCGTCAAAATTACGTGACAAATCCCGCGCCATTTCGATATGAACCTCATGTGGCGCACCGTATTTCTTGACTAGTGCATTCACTACCTTGCGCGCCTGATTCAACGCCCGCAACACGACTGGATTTCGCGGAATGTCCATCTCTTCGTTGAATTTAAGTCGTCCATCCTTGTCTCGTCCGGCATAGAAGGGTGGCAGGTATTTATGCTCGCCAGCGCCGACCTCATACAATTGACTATGGTGATAACCGGCCTGCAAGCAGGCCTCGTCGTAACGCATTCCCGCCTCCATGTGCGGCAGGATGTTGTAGAGCGCTTTCAGGGACAGATTGCTGAATTTATCGAAACGGGTCGTCAGCAGCACTGCGATTACCCTTTCCTTGTTCGACAAATCCAGCCCGGACAACTCACGCTCGACCTCCTCGTCCTCCTTGTAAACCGTAAGTACCCGAGCAATTTCATCCAACAGTTGCGGCCTGCCGTCCAATGCTGTGACGGAGATTTGCTGCCATTCGGCTTCCAATCCGGCATCCTTGAGCGTCTTGCGTAACGTCTGCCAGCCAGGCAGCTTGACCAGTTTTTCATCCTCCGGATCCTTGGCTTTTTCTTCCGTTTTCTGCCGTTCGCTCGGATAAGCCAGTCCGACAAAACGGAACTCATCGGACAAGCCCGCCTTGAGTAGCACCTTACGCAGTTGCTTGTAGCTGAAATCAGTCGCTTGCTGATAGGGCAAAAGCAATGCGACCTTTCTCTCTGCGGAGGTTAACGGTCGCATCTTGCCATCCACCACGATACGCAGATTATTGAGCCGGGTCAGCCACACGTGCCGCTCGGCAGTGAAACTGGCCTTGGGTGCGCGGTATTCGTCTTTTTCAAAAGTGCACTTGCCCAGCATCTTGAGCAAAGCTTCGCCTGACAATGACGGTTTTTGCGCCCAGAACAAGCCGCTTTTTCTGTCTCCATGGCCGAGCAGGACTTTTTGCAATTTCTCGCTGACATGCGGATTTCCTAACTGACGTTGACGCTCAAAAAGTCTCATCATTTCGTCAGCCAGCAATACACGTGATAGTGACTTGCTATAATCGCCACGCTTGTTGCGATGCGCATCTGGAAATTCGTGAATCACCATTTCGGCAGCAGTGCGGTAATGCTTCTCCTGCATGAGTTTTTTCGTGCCGGCCAAGCCTTTTTTGACTGCCCCGCCTTCTTTATCATCATCAGCTTTCTTTTCTTCTGCCTTGCTGACCCAGTGAAAACCACGATGTTTGACCAGGTGATACAGCACACGCGCCCATTCTTCAGCATCGAGCTTGCGGTCGAGCGCTTCAGTACGCAATTTCCACAAATCAGGAGTTTTGAATCCCGATGATGGCGGTTGTTTCAGCACACTTACCTCTGCAATCAACCCTTCACGTTTCAACAGCCGCGCAAGTTTGGTCAACCGCCATGCCCGGCGACGCAAACGACGGCGCAACAACCGCGCTGACCGACGTGCCAGATTGAGTGACTCTCCCCTGTCGGCAGTTTCTGCCTTGTCAAAACAGCGCACGCCAAGATCAATGATGCGTGTTTCCCCTAAAACTGCCCAACCTACCGAAGCAATACCAATGTCCAATCCGATGGTGAGCGGGCCTAGATTTTGATTGCCTTGCATTTTCTTATTCCTTATTATTCGTTCTGTAGCTCATCCGGGGTGAGAGCCGTTGCTACAATAAAGAATCGTAAGATTCTGTATCCAGCCCAGCATAGCAATATGCTGGGCTTTTCATTTTTAACTCAAATATAAACCCATTCGATTGATTTTTCAGCAAATCGCCGTCATTCCGGTAAAATTACACTCCCATTTGCTTTGTAGTTTGTCTGCACGCCATGAAACATTACCCCGACAACGTCTCCGGCAACTTCCTCAAGTTGCGCAACAGCCTGATCAGCGCTACTGGCAAAGCGATTGGCGATTACAACATGATCGAGGATGGCGACACTATTCTGGTCTGCATGAGCGGCGGCAAGGATTCTTACACCATGCTGATGTTGTTGCTGGCCCTGCAGGAACGTGCGCCGGTCAATTTCAAGCTGATTGCGATGAACCTGGACCAGAAGCAGCCAAACTTTCCTGAGCACATTCTGCCCGAATATCTGGAAAAGCTGGGTGTGGAATATCGCATCGTCGAGGCGGACACTTATTCCATCGTCAAGGAGAAGATCCCCGAGGGCAAGACCACTTGCTCGCTCTGTTCACGTTTGCGCCGCGGTATTATCTACCGTACGGCACAGGAGCTGGGCGCCAACAAGATCGCGCTGGGGCATCACCGTGACGATATCGTGCAGACCTTGTTCCTCAATATGTTTTTCGGTGCAAAACTGAAAGGCATGCCACCCAAACTGGCAACCAACCGCGGTGAGTTCATGGTGATTCGTCCGCTGGCCTATTGCTCGGAAAAGGATATTGCCAGTTACGCGCGCGGCATGCAGTTCCCTATCATTCCGTGCGACCTTTGCGGCTCGCAGGAAAACCTGCAAAGACAAAAGGTGAAGGAGATGCTGAATGCCTGGGAGTTGGAACAGCCCGGACGTATCAATAATATTTTCCGTGCCATGGCGAATGTGGAACCATCGCATTTGTGTGATACCGAACTTTATGATTTCAAGAATCTGAGCACTGCGCAGCCGGAAGATGAAGATCCGCTGTTTGGCGATATTGCGCAGGAACCGGCGCTGTCGCTAGCCAGCGCCAGCGAGAACCGCATCGAGTTCGTACGCAAACCAGCCATGGCCGAATAAGCCTGCCAGCATAGTCGTTATTTACTCGCGCATTATTTCCCGGCATAAGCCCCGACGACTTTTACAAAGCGGTCTGCCGCCTGCTTCTGCTGGTTCAGCTGGTCGAGTTTGCCGGTCATCGCCCTATCCAGCAACTGTAAGCGGCTTTGTGGTGTCGGGTGGGTCTTGAACATCAGGGCCAACCCTGCATCCTGACTGTTCATGCCATCCAGCGTCTGTAGCACGGCTGGCAAGCCGTAAGGGTCGTAACCTGCACGGGCGGCAATCACCACCCCCATGCGGTCAGCCTCATACTCGTCACTCTTGTCCAGACCTCTGGCATATAGCTCGGTGCTGGCGCTGATGGCTTTATCGGCAACCGCGCCGTACTGGGAAGATTCGGCGGCTATGCTGGCCAGATCGGCAATGATGCCGGTCTGTGCATTTTTCTGAATTGCAGCCAGATGATGACGTTGCAGCACATGGGCGATCTCATGCGCCAGTACACCAGCCAGTTCTGCCTCATTGCGCATGTTCAGCAGCAAACCACGCGTAATGAAGACGTAGCCGCCGGGCGCAGCAAAAGCATTGAGGCTGTCGGTATCCAGCACGCCGAAATGCCAGACAAGATCGGTGCGCTCGGTGTGCTGCACCAGCCACCAGCCCAGCCGGTTGACATAGGCCTGCAGCTTGTCATCCTTGACCAGAGGAGCCGCGCCCAGCAGATTGGCTGCCACCCCTTTGCCGATATCGACTTCACTCTGGGTCTCTACCGGTTTCAGCTCCTGGGTTTTGCTGATGATGTTAGTCAGTTTTTCCAGATTAAGGCCAAAAGCATGGACAGCAGTACAGGCCAGCATAAGCGTAAAAGCCAGAGCAATACGTTTCAGCATGATTAACGCCCCCCGCCAAAGTTAGTCGTAGAATTGGAACTGGCAGATACTGCCGCTGACGCACTCAGATATTCAAGTGTTTGCGACTGCAATTTGGCGCCGGAAGCAAAGGCTGCTGTCTCGTTTCTGGCAGCGGTGAAGCTTTCCATTTTTTTTACGGCCTCCGGGTTCGGCTGGGCGTTCTTCAAATCCTCCTGACCCAGACCACGGACACCGGTCGTCACCGTCACCCCGCTACTTCCCGAGCGGCCTGTGGTTGCCAGGTTAACCAGCGTGCTCAGCCCGTTAGCACCTTTTTCTTGGGTCGCTGCAGTTGTGCCCAGCTTCACTGCGGTCATTTTCAACCAGCCCTCGCCGGTACCTGACTTCACCTGCATCCAGGCACCCTGGCGCGTGAGAACTTCCAGCATAGTGTTGGCAGGCAGATTGACAACTGTGACTGCATCAATAAACGGCTGCTGCTTAAGGTCTGCAGCTACTATTGTTCTGCCGGCCTCAGCCGCCTGCAACTGCGCAACATGACCAAAGCCAAACAATGTCCCCAGCAATAACACAAGAAGATAAAGTTTTACTGATTTGAGATTGATCATTGTTTTTTCCTCGGTTCATACAAACGCACTGCCTGCGCTCGCCCTTTTACAGCAAAACTGCCCTTGTCCTCAAACTCGAAAGGGCAAGCCTCCCCGCGCTGAATGCAAAGCTTCATGGTGTCTTCCGAAACCAGCACTCTGGCCACGCCCTTGGTCAAGCCTTCGATACGGCTGGACAAGTTTACTGTATCTCCAATGGCAGTGTAATCCTGCCGGTTATCCGAGCCGATAAAACCGACCACCGCCTTGCCGCTATGCACGCCAATGCCGATATCAAGTTCGCTGGCCAGTTCTCCCGCCTCAGTACGGAACTGCTCAAGGCGCTCGCTCATTTCCAGCGCGGCGGCCACGGCCAGCAGGGCATGATCCGGCTGCTCGGCCGGTGCACCCCAGAAAGCCATGATGGCATCGCCTATATATTTGTCCAGAGTACCCTGATGCTTGAATATAGCACCGGCTTGCAGCGTAAAGTAGCGATTGAGCAATTCAACAATCTGCTCCGGGCTGCTGGTTTCAGATAGTGTCGTGAAGCCGCGGATATCGGAGAACAGCACACTAATCTGCTGACTCTTGCCGCTCAACGATTCGGTGGTCTCGCCTTTTTCAACCAGCGCCTGCACGACACGCGGGTCAAGAAACCTGCTGAAGGTCTCAACCGCCCGTTGACGTGCCTTGCGCTCATGCAGATATTCGATCATTGCAGCGGCGACATAATAAACCCAGGCAAAGATCACGACTGTCAGCAACGGTAATAGCCATTGCCAGCGCAAGACCCAGAATTGCACGAGAATCAAACTGACAGTGGTAAAAGCCAGTGCCAGACCGATCCAGAAAATACGGCGACAGGCAGCGAAAGCAAACGCCAGCAGCCCGAGCAGAATCACAGCGGCGGCTGTCTGGACATAGACAGGCACCCGAAGCAGGGGATTTTGATTCTTCAGATTGTCGATTGCTGTCGCCAGTATTTCCACCCCGGGATGAAAAGCCGCCACCGGGGTTTGCCGTACATCATGCAGACCATTGGCCGTGGCACCGATGATGACAATCTTGCCGGTGAATTCGTCCACAGCACGATTGGGTTGTGCACGCTGAAAATCTTCGTAAATATCGACATAACTGACACGCCGGTACGACAAGGCGGTGCCGTGCCAGTTAAGAATGATGTCTGCCTGATGCGGCAGGTTTTCAAATTGCAGCTGCCGGGCAACGGTCAATGGCAGTGATGGCAACTGCCAGCCGGCCTCATCGAAATACATGGGATAACGGCGCACCACACCATCACCATCTGCGACGGCATTATGCGTACCGAGCCTGCCGGTTTCCAGCATGGCAGGTAGCGGCAACACCATGGCCACTCTGGCCTGTGGGTCAGCATGCTCGCCTGGCACTACACCAAGAAATGCACCATATTGCGCCAGAGGAATACCCTGTGCATGATCAGCGCCATCCAGGCGCAACATGGGGAAAAAGCTGTTGCGGCTGGCGGCAACAATCTCAGAAAAATAGGCATCGCTTTCTGGCCGTGTCAGGTCGGGGTCACTGAACAGCACATCAAAAATCACAGCTCTGGGTTGTTGCCGCTCCAGGCCTTGCAGCAGTTCGGCATGAAGGGCTCTGGGCCAAGGCCAGCGGCCGACACTTTCTGCCAGCAAACCCAGGCTGCGCTCATCGATATCAATGATGACAATATCAGGGTCCGGCTGGAATTGTGCTTGCGGGATTTGCGCATGATGCGCAATCAGTGCATCGGAAAGACGGTTCTCCAGTGGGGAAAAAAGCCTGAGCCAAAAAATTTCGCCAAAAAAAACCAATAAAATCAGAATAGCCAGGTAATAGGCATAGCGATGTTGTCCAGAGCGGCTCATGGCTAGCATCATACCCTGTGTTTTTGACGATTTTCCACTATGAAATTATCCATTGCTCGCCAGATGCCCCTTCCATAGCGGCGCGTTTGCTCTTATTATCTGCCGCATCCTTCATTAAATAGTCACTCTGGCTAAACCGAATGTCAAAACTGCTAATCGTTGAATCACCCTCTAAAGCCAAAACGCTAAAGAAGTATTTAGGTAAGGATTTCGAAGTGCTCGCCTCCTATGGCCACGTGCGCGACCTCATACCCAAATCGGGTGCGGTCGATACCGAAAACGACTTTGCCATGAAATACGAAGTGATCGAGCGCAACGCCAGACACGTTGATGCCATCGCCAAAGCCGTCAAGCAGGCAGATGCCATCTATCTGGCCACCGACCCGGACCGCGAAGGCGAGGCGATTTCCTGGCACATTGCCGAAATTCTGAAGAATAAAAAACTGGTCAAAGACAAGATCCTCAAACGCGTGGTGTTTCACGAAATCACCAAAAGCGCAGTGAACGAAGCCATTGCTACACCCCGCGATATTTCCATGCCTCTGGTCAATGCCCAGCAGGCACGCCGCGCACTGGATTACCTGGTGGGCTTCAACTTGTCGCCATTGCTCTGGAAAAAGATACGCCGCGGACTTTCCGCCGGCCGTGTACAGAGCCCGGCGTTGCGCTTGATCGTTGAACGCGAGCTGGAAATCGAGGCTTTCAAAAGCCAGGAATACTGGACTATCCATCTCGAGTCGCGCAAGCATCAGCACGCTTTCGGGGCCAAATTAGTGCTGTTGAATGGGAATAAGGTTGAGCAATTCACCATCATCAACCATGAGCAGCAGCAAGAAATTGTTGGCAAGCTATTAGTTGCCAGTGCCGGCAAGACAACGGTTTCACGCGTAGAAAAGAAACAAAAAAGCCGCAGCCCGGCAGCACCATTCACCACCTCGACGCTGCAACAGGAAGCCGTACGTAAACTGGGTTTCACTACCAGTCGGGCCATGCGCATCGCACAGCAACTGTATGAGGGTATTGATGTAGGCGGCGGTACTGTGGGTCTGATTACCTATATGCGTACCGATTCGTTCAGTCTGGCCACTGAAGCGGTGATGCAGATTCGCGATTACATCAAGAAAACCTTTGATGCCGAATATCTGCCGAAATCGCCCATCATGTATAAAACCAAGGCGAAGAATGCGCAAGAGGCGCATGAAGCGATTCGCCCAACCGATATCTCACGAACACCAGCCAGCGTACGTGCCTTTCTGACGGATGAGCAGTTCAAACTATACGAAATGATCTGGAAGCGTGCACTGGCATGTCAAATGACGCAGGCCAAATTCGATGCTGTTAGCGTAGATTTGGCTGTCGGTTCCGATGCCAACCTGTTCCGTGCCACTGGTCAAACCATGGTATTCCCGGGTTTTATCGCGGTGTACATGGAAGGCATTGATGATGAAGAAGAGGAAGGCGAAAGCAAACTGCCATTGCTGGAGACGGGCGAAGTACTGGATGTTAGCAAGATTTTCGGCGATCAACATTTCACCGAACCACCTCCCAGATACTCCGAAGCCAGTTTGGTCAAAGTGCTTGAAGAATATGGCATTGGCCGCCCATCTACCTACGCCAGCATCATCTCGACACTTCAGGACCGCGAATATGTCTTGCTGGATAAAAAGCGCTTTACACCGACCGATGTGGGCCGCGTCGTCAACAAGTTCCTTACGCAGCATTTCACGCGTTATGTGGATTACGATTTCACGGCCAACTTGGAAAACGAACTGGATGAGATTGCTGAGGGCGGGCGCGAATGGATACCTGTCCTCCAGGAATTCTGGGGCGATTTCAACCAGCAGGTGAAAGAAAAAGCCAATATCGACCGTGCCGATATGACGCATGAACTGACTGGCGAGGACTGCCCGAAATGCGGCAAACCTTTGAGCAAGCGTCTTGGTAAGTACGGCATGTTTATCGGCTGCACCGGTTATCCTGCCTGCGACTATCTCCGCAACACCAATGAAGGATTAGCCCCTGCGGAGCCCAAGCTCATCGGCAGCGATGCAACAAGCGGCAAGGACATCCTTTTGCTCAACGGCCCCTATGGCCCTTACCTGCAACTCGGCATGCCGGTAGAAGGCGAGAAGAAAAAACCCAAACGTGTCAGCATCCCGAAAGATATCCCGCTGGCTGATGTCGACATGGCCGTGGCGCAGAAACTCATCGACCTGCCACGCGACCTGGGTCAGCATCCGGAAACCGGCAAGAAGATCGTCGCCAACATCGGCCGCTTCGGCCCCTATGTCAATCACGACGGAAAATTCAAGTCCATTCCAAAATCTGATAGTGTCTTCGCTATCGATCTGACTCGCGCAGTCGAACTGCTGGCACAGGCCAATAGCGGTCCGGCACCGATCAAGGAGTTGGGTGAACATCCCGTTGCAGGCGGTGCGATTGCCGTCTATTCAGGTCGCTACGGGCCTTATGTGCAACATGGCAAGATCCGGGCAACCCTGAGTAAAAGTCAGGAGCCGGAAACGCTGACATTGGAAGAAGCGCTGGAACTGATTGCAAGCAAGGCGGCGAAAGCAGCCCCAGCCAAGAAAACAGTAGCGAAAAAAGCAACTGCCAGAAAGCCCGCTGCAAAAAAGGCGCCTGCAAAAAAGACCGGCACTAAATCAACCACACGCAAAACAGCCGGCAGGAAAGCTTCTGCAAAAAAGACTGGCAGCGAGTAAGCGCGTAATTGCCTAATAAAAAAGCGGCCATTGGCCGCTTTTTTATTTCTATGCACTTATTTGACAATGCTGTACGGTTAACCCATACGTGCAGTCATGTAGCTGTTCTCAATCCATTTACGAATCCGGTTGGCATCTCCGATCCGCGTCATCTTGCCTGCAGAATCAAGTAATACAATAATCAAGGGCTGCCCACCTACTTCCGCCTGCATCACCAGACAACGACCTGCCTCACTGATATACCCGGTTTTTGACAGACCGATGGCCCAGTCACCCTTGCGCACCAAAGCATTGGTATTGATAAAATTCATCGGATTGCGACTGCCATTGATCGAAACTGCCTGTGACGCAGTAGTGCTCTCCTGGCGTATTTCCTCATACTCATAGGCCGCACTCACCAGTTTCACCAGATCTTCTGCGGTAGATACATTATTGCTATTCAACCCGGTAGGATCAACAAAGCGGGACTGGTGCATCCCCAATCCATAGGCCTTGTAGTTCATTGCCTGGACAAACGCCTTCATTCCGCCGGGATAATGCCGGGCAAGTGCCGAAGCCGCCCTGTTCTCCGAAGCCATCAAGGCCAATCGCAACATTTCAGCACGTGGCAGACTGGTGCCTACACGCAGTCTTGAAGTGGTGCCCTTCAGCCGGTCGATGTCTTCTTCGCTGACGGTGATATATTCATCCATCGGCAACATGGCATCGAGCACCACCATGGCTGTCATCAGCTTGGTGACGGAAGCAATCGGCGTAGGGGTGTCGGTGTTCTTGGCATAGAGAACCTCCCCTGTCTCCTGATTGATGATGAGCGCCTTGGATGAACCCAACTGCAATGCCTCTGTATTAAACAGGTCTGCATCTATGGTATTTTGACCAGCAGAGGCCTTGCCTGGCGCCAATGTATGGCTAACCCTTTTCTGGCCGGCAATTTTACCCGTCGCAACATTCTGTATGGATTTGTCTGCTGCTGTTGCGCTTAAAGATGGTGCAATGAAAGACAATGTTGCAAGCAACATGATGATTTTTCGTTTCATAGCCGATCCTCCCCTGCAATTTTTACTACGTTACGCCAAATACTAATCAAAAAATACTGATTTGTCATCAAGATAGCATATTTAGTTAAAAAAAATATTAGAGTAAATCACTACACTTTCTCATCAACTTGAACAGCACAGTATGCGAAAATAACAAACAGTGATGACTATCCCCAAGTGAAATGCTATGAACATACCAGAAAATCTTAGATACAGTGCCGAACATCTCTGGATCAAATCAGAGGAAAGTGGCTTTTGGCTAGCGGGTATCACAGACTACGCCCAAGACTTGCTGGGCGATATTGTCTTTGTGGATATTCCCCCCCTAGGTACCAAACTGAAAGAAAATGAAGTCTGCGGCCTGGTGGAATCGGTAAAAACCGGCTCTGACCTGCATGCGCCTCTCAACGGCACGGTAGTGGCCATCAATGAAACACTGCAGGACCACCCCGAGCAAATCAATGACGATCCATACGCCAGCTGGATCTTCAAATTTGAGGCAGGGCAGACGGATGCGCCCCAATTATTGAATGCCGAAGCTTACCGCCAATTAATCGGCCTGCAGTAAACAAGAGAGCCAGCAATCAATACTGACCGGAGGATATGCGCTGCTTCAGCGCCTCCATGAGATCCTGTTCCAGTTTCGTCTTCAGCGCCTTCTCGATGACAACCAGCTCGCTCAATATTGCTTTCTGTATAGCGGCCTTGATGTCAGGTTCCATTTCACTCAGCAATTGCTGCTGCCGAGCAGTTGTCAGCATGTCATGAGTACGCGTTTCGCCTGGACTGGATTGATAAGCCGTAGCCTGTGACTGGCACTCACCCGGTTCAGCCTCATCCACCGCATCACTCAGCGCCGGCAATTGCGTATTGGCAACATCAATAAACTGCAAAGATTGATGTCCGTCATAAGACTCCATCAAGCGCGGGATGGTGTCTTCCGGTAACGCAGGTCTTGCACGGTCTTGCTGCGTCAAGGCATGGATGCGGCTCAGCACATCACTAAGCGGCTTGCCCGGCTCTGCTGTAATCTGGCTCATAAAGCGGCTCCACTTGCGTCAAACGAACGCATCTCATAACCCCGATCACGATAGAACTTGTAACGTACCCGCGCCTTTATCTTGTCTTCTTCCTGCTGCCCGACAATCTCGATAAGACGTGTAAAGCGACTGAAAAACGGCGGGTAATCAGATTGCAGGTTAATCAGCACATCATGGTGTGGCAGCTGATCTGCCTGCCAATCCAGAATAATCGGCGTATCCGCTGCAAGCTCATGCGTTGTATGGCAGTGTGGCAGAAAACTGGTAGGCGATTGCGACCAGAGCATATTTTCAACTGCCCGCACCGTATCCTGATCCGGTGCGAAGACCATCAATCGCCGTCCTTTCGCCGTAGCTTTTTCACTCAGCTCGGCGACTTTCTTCAGCTTGTCTTCAACATTAAAGAAGAATTCGATGCGGGTCATGCTGCCAGTTATGCCTTTGCCGCACGCTGCTTGAGGAACTCTGTCAGCAAAGGTACTGGACGCCCGGTCGAACCTTTTTCCTTGCCTGATTTCCAGGCAGTTCCGGCAATATCCAGATGCGCCCAATCGTATTTTTTGGCAAAGCGGGAGAGGAAACAGGCTGCAGTAATACTGCCAGCCGCACGACCACCGATATTCGCGATATCTGCGAAATTACTATCCAGCTGCCCCTGGTAGTCTTCCAGCATCGGCATGTGCCAGGCACGGTCCTGCGCGCCTTCACCCGCTGCCAGCAGTTCTCTCGCCAACGCGTCATGATTACTGAAGAGACCACTCAGGTGATGGCCAAGCGCAATCACACAGGCGCCCGTCAAGGTTGCGATATCAACCACGGAAGCAGGCTCAAAACGTTCGGCATAAGTCAGCGCATCGCACAGAATCAGGCGTCCTTCAGCATCCGTATTCAACACCTCGATCGTTTGACCAGACATGCTGGTCAATACATCGCCAGGCCTGATAGCATTGCCATCCGGCATGTTTTCGCAGGTGGGGATGATACCGACCACATTGATCGGCAGGTCCATCTCGGCAATGGCCTTGAATGTCCCCAGCACACTGGCGGCGCCACACATGTCATATTTCATCTCATCCATCTCGGCGCCGGGCTTTATTGAGATACCGCCAGTATCAAAAGTGATGCCTTTACCCACCAGGACGACCGGCTTCTGACCCTTCTTGCCTTTTTTGTGCTGCAGGACGATCAGTTTGGGAGGTTGACGACTGCCCTGTGCCACGCCCATGAACGAACCCATGCCGAGCTTTTCCATCTCGGGGCGATCCAGCACCTGCACCTGCAAGCCGTGCGACTTGGACAAGGCTTTAGCCTGCTCGGCCAGATAGGTTGGTGTACAGACATTGGGCGGAAGATTACCGAGGTCCTTTGCCAAGCTGACACCAGAAGCCAGCGCCAGACCCTGCTTCAGACCGGATTCTGCCAGCTTGATTTCTGCGCGGGTGGCAACGTTGATCGTGAGTTTTTTGACGCCCTTGCCCGCACCCGTCTTTTTATCCTTGCCTGCTTTACTCTTCATGCAATCAAATTTATAGACGGCATCCATGGCGACTTCAGCTAATTGTGCCACTCTCCAGGCGATGTCATGTTTTTTGACGACCAGCTCGGCCAGAAAACTCACGGCATCAGCTGCGCCACATCCATTCACCGCCTTGATGGAAGCCTTGACTGCCTGCCGGTAATGCTTTTCATCAAACTCGCGCTCCTTGCCCAGACCGACCAGCAGCACACGTTCGGCGGGCAGGCCGGGAACCGCCTGCAGAAGCAGAGTGGTATCGATCTTGCCATCCATGTCGCCACGTTTCAGAACAGCTGACAGATAGGCATTCGAGGCTTGGTCAAGGGCTTCAGCCGGAACAGATAGTTTGCGCGACTCATAGACGCCGACAATGAGACAATCACTACGCTGTTTTTCCGGATTACCGTTTTTTATGCTAAATTCCATTCACTGTTCCTCGTTGTTGGCTTTGATTGAATTATCCTGCGTTTTCACCGCAAATCAAAATATTGATAGGTAGATACCCTCCCACCCATGCTGTTTAAACGATCATTGCTGCATGAGCTTGTGACCACGGCTGCGGGTGCATTCCTCATTCTGGTGGGAATCGTTATCGCCCAACGCGTTGCTTACTATATCGGGGTGGCCGCAAGCGGCAGCCTCGCCAGTGATGCCATCAAAACCCTGCTTGGCTTCAATATGATCCGTTTCCTGCCAATGTTGCTGTCACTGAGCCTGTTTTTGGCCGTGTTGCTCACGTTGTCGCGCTGGTATCGTGACAGCGAAATGGTGGTCTGGTTCAGCGCAGGTAAAAGCCTATCCAGTCTGATACGCCCGGTAATCGCCTTTGCTCTGCCGGTTATTCTGGTCATCGGCGTGCTCAGTCTGTTTGTCACGCCCTGGGCCACGCAAAAAGCTTCTGAATTCCGTGACATGCTGAAAAGTCGCGACGAGCTGGCTACCATCACACCGGGTGTCTTCAAGGAATCGCGGAGCGCGGAGCGCGTTTTCTTTATCGAAAGCTTCGACGAACTGGGCAACCTGGTCAAGAACATTTTCGTACAAAGCGTGCAGCATCAGAAACTGGGAATTATCGTGGCCAGCCAAGGTTATCGCGAGACTGTCCAGAACAACGACAGCTTTCTTGTCATGCAGGATGGTCGACGTTATGAAGGCCTGCCGAATTCCGCCGAATTCACCATCACGGAATTCGAACGTTATGCAATACGCATTGAGCCGGCCGAAGTCGAAAAGTCCATACCCAAAACCACGGAAAAAAGCAGTATCGCACTATTGCAACAGCGCAGCCAGGACAGCAATGCAGAACTGCAGTGGCGTCTTGCCATGCCTATCTCCGCTTTCGTGCTGGTATTGCTCGCTATTCCACTCAGTTTCGTTGACCCACGCTCCGGCCGCTCCGCCAATCTGATGCTGGCATTACTGACCTATGTGATTTACAACAACATGCTAAGCATATTCCAGGCTTGGGTGTCGCAAGGCAAGCTCAGTCTGCTGATCGGGCTTTGGCCGGTCCACCTGCTCTTCCTGCTGCTAACCGTCTACATGTTTTACAGGCGACTGTTCCAGCTGCCGCTGATTCCAAAATTCTGGGGTAGATAATCAATGAACCTGATTAACCGCTACCTGATTCAGGAAATCGTCGCCAGCATCATACTCATCATGTTGGCGCTGATCGCCATGTTCTCTTTCTTCGATCTGATTCAGGAACTGGAAAGTCTGGGCAAAGGCGACTATGGCCTCAGCAATGTACTGGTATTCGTCCTGCTGAGTGCGCCGGGCCATGTTTACCAGGTGGTACCCGTCGCTGTACTGGTAGGCACCATGTATGCGCTAGGGCGCCTTGCACGCAATTCCGAGCTGATCATTCTGCGGGTCAGCGGCATTTCTATCGCCAGTCTGGCGTGGTCCCTGCTGCGCATCGGTTTTATTTTTGCGGTTTTGACCTTCATTGTCGGCGAGTTCGTCACACCCTACACCGAAAAAACCGCGCAACGCATGCGTATCAAGGCGACTGATTCGGTGATTGCTCAGGATTTTCGCTCCGGCTTGTGGGTCAAGGATGGCCGCAGTTTTGTCAATGTAGAAGAGGTTCTGCCGGATTCGACTTTACTTAAAGTCCATATTTACGAATTTGACCAGGATTTCCATCTACGCACCATCAGCGATGCAAAGACCGGCCGCTTTGAAGAAGATGGATGGAATCTGAGCGAGGTCTCACAAACACTGTTCGGTGAGGAAAAGATCAAAGCCGTTTATTTCCCGGAAGCCAACTGGCAATCCTTGATTCGCCCGGAACTGCTCAATGTGTTGCTGATACAACCTGAGAAAATGTCAGCACGTAATCTGTTTTCCTATATTACCCATCTGAATGAAAACAAACAGAAAACCTCCAGACATGAGATTGCACTGGCATCCAAGGTCATCTACCCCATGGCCTGCATGGTGATGGTCGTGCTTGCGTTACCGTTCGGTTTCCTGCAGCAACGATCCGGTGGTGCCAGCGCCAAAATATTCCTGGGCATCATGCTGGGGGTGTTCTACCAGGTCATGAATCGCGTATTTGTCCACCTGGGTCTGCTGAACGACTGGTCAGCGGTGTTCAGCACTGTCGTTCCCACGCTGCTGTTCCTGATTGCCGGTCTGGCCATGTTGTTCATGGTCGAACGGCGCTAGGGCTGGCCTAACGGCATTAGGATGCCTTAAGCTTCTTATCAAGCAGAGCAAGCCGGGTTCCTGACAGACGATCGTGCAGATAAAGCCCTTCGCGATCGAATATTGCCCAGATAAAAGCAAGCCCAAAGAAAATACTGGCAAGCACATAGCGTTTTATCGCCTGGTCCGTTGTCAGCGAGCCTCCGTCACGTGTCATCAATCTGATGCGCCAGGTCTGCATGGCCAGAGTCTGCCCCCCTCGTGTCCAATTCCACACGAAGTAAACACCGCAAACCAGCCACAAATAAAGCTGAAAGAAATACCGCTCAGGGGTTGCCGTGGCATCATCGAAAACAATCAGGTAAATAAGTGTTGCCAGCATCAAAAGCGCCAGCAACAGCACACCATCGTAAATCAGGCTGGAAAAACGACGCAGCCAGCCGGGCGCAGCGGTTGAAGTTAACACGATGTTATGGATGTTCAGAACAGACTCAGGCTAGTTTGCCAAATCATCGTTGCCGTAGATTTCGGGATCCTGCTTGCGTAGCTGTTCGCGCTTGGCTTCAGGCAGGCTTTGATATTCACGCCACTTTTTTCTCAGTTCCTGTTTTTTCTCCGCAGGCAGTTCCCTGAATTTCTCATGCTTTTTTCGCGCATTCTCACGCTCGTAGGGTGTCATGCGACTCCAGCGAGTCAACCTTTCCTGTATGCGTTGCTGGCGGCCGGGATCCATTTCCGAATAATCACGCGCAATTTCCAGCATTCGTTCACGTTGCCAAGGCCTTAGCGTGTCCCACTCCCTGGCAAGCGGACCAAGTACCTCCCGCTGATCCGCAGTCAATTGTGCCCAAGTTGGATGTTGCGCCGCTTCAGGCTCAGCCAATACATGTCCGGAGAATAATGCAAAAACCAGTGTTATTGCTGCGAGGTACGCGCTACCCATGCATCAAATCCTTTGTCCAAAAAAGCCTCGGGCGGCAGTTCAGCGCCCAGTAAAAAAGCATCTCCCTGCTCAATGGCCGGCTGACTCGTCAGTTGCTGCATGACAATAAAAACCATCAACGCTGCACTGGCTATCATAACAGCTGGCATGATGGCTCGGTGTTGGTGCGTAAAGTCACCAAACATGCGAAGCACATGCGAAATCCCGTCTGCCCCATTTGTGGTCGCAGCCTGTCTGCGCTGCGCCAGTTGCCCAACCGCTTTCATTCTGGCCGCATAAAGGCGGTCCAGCACCTTGCGGTCAAGCTGACTGGTACTTTCATCCAGCAGGCTGATAATTTCTTTTGCTGATTCGTGTTCGGTTTTCATCGATTAATTTCCTCTACTTATCGCCCATCCGATGATGGCTGCTCTATGGAGAGTCAAATTACTCCGAAATAAATAATCATAGTCGTTGTTTAGAAAAACCATGTTTTTCCAGCCTTGCGGCAAGTGTGCGCACGGCGCGCGAGCAATGGGTCTTGACACTGCCTTGCGAACATCCCATTGATGCGGCTGTCTCGGCTACATCCATATCTTCCCAATAACGCAGAATGAAGGCTTCACGTTGACGCGCAGGCAGTTTACGGATGGCCTCTTCAATTATAGCAAGTGTCTGACTGCGCTGAAGTTGCGCCTCAGGCTGATCGGCATCATTGTCCGGGTCACCTGCAAGAATTTCAAGTGGGTCCGTCTCATCATCATCCTGACCACTACCAAAAGAGGAAAGCAGCGTGGTCCACAGGTTACGAACTTTCTGACGGCGCCAGTAATCCTTGGTGGTGTTTTGCAATATCCGTTGAAAAAGCATGGGATATTCGCTCACTGGCCGATCGGGGTATTTCTCCGATAGCTTCATCATGGAGTCCTGCACGATATCGAGTGCGGCATGATCATCACGCACCGCATAAGCCGTCTGCCTGAATGCGCGACGCTCGACTTCAGCGAGAAAATCGGAGAGCTCTTGTGGAGTTGCCATCTTGGGTCAGTGAGAAGCTGCCATTACGTGATATTGGGTGTTGATTGTTCTGATTTCCATGACGCATGGATGCTGTTTATTCCTGCAGTTGGTTCGAGTATATCAGGTTTGTATTTTGTCTCTGACCAAGTTTTAGCTACAATCGTTTCAACTCAATATAATTCAAGTCTCATGGCCAAACTGATTCTAATCGCAATTGCAATCTGGCTGATCATTACTGTGCTGAAACGCTATCGTAAAGGTTTGGATCAGCACGGTGAATCTTCGGCGGCAAAGCACCAAAGTTCAGAAAGCATGGTGCAATGCGCGCATTGCGGCATTCACCTTCCACAAAGCGAAAGTATTCAATCGCATGATCAGTACTTCTGCAGCCAGGCGCATGTTCACGCGCCCCACGATGAAGCCGGAGACTGAGTCAGCTCCTTCTCATATTTTGCCGAGCGCCTACTGGCGCTCGATGCGTTTTTCGCACCTTTATCGCTTCGTTATCGCCTGCGGTCTGACCGCCTATTATTTCTTCTGGCAGGACTCGCCTTGGCGAGCTGATTACAACAGCGGCCTCTACTTTAAATTAGCACTGTCATATCTCGCTTTCAGTCTCGTTGCCGCATTCCTGAGCTGGCTGAAAATCATTACCCTGGATCGCAGACTAACGCTGATCACCGTGATTGACATCGGCTTCATCGTTGCACTGATTTATGCAGCGGGTGGCCTGGAAAGCGGCTTGGGGCTGCTGCTGGTTCTGGCAACTGCAAGCGCCAGTCTTTTCAGCCAGGGCCGGCTGGCTTTGTTTTATGCAGCAATTGCCAGCATCGCCTTGCTACTTGAGCAGTCTTATCAGTTTATAACCATGACGCAAGACCAGATCGATTACACGCATGCAGTCATGCTCAGCCTGAGTTGTTTCGCCACTGCCTGGCTGGCACACAGCTTCTCGAAACGCACTATACAAAGTGAGGCACTGGCTTCACAGCGTGGCGTGGATCTGGAAAACATGGCGCAGATCAACCAGCTGATCACCCAGGAAATACAAGATGGCATACTGGTCATAGACAAGGATTTCAAAATACGCCACCACAATATGCAAGCCAGTGAATTGCTCGGTAGCCCGCACGAAGCTGCCACGCTAGAGGAATATGCACCGGAAGTTGCGGAATTACTGGTTCGCTGGATAGCCAGTGCGGGCAAGTCAAAAACCATCGACCCGCCACAAAGGCTCCGGCTGCACGAACGTGAGCTCCGCTTACGCCTGATGCCCATCGGTAACGAAAGACAGGATGGATCGGTGATCTTCATTGAGGACTGGAGTCAGATTCAGATCCAGGCACAGCAAATGAAGTTGGTGGCACTCGGACGCCTGACCGCCAACATCGCCCATGAAATCCGCAACCCCCTCAGCGCTATCAGCCACGCCAATCAGCTATTGCAGGAAGAAGAACTGAAAGATCCGGCCATCAAACGCATGCTGCAAATTGTAGAAGACAATGTCACCCGACTGGACCAGATTGTAAAAGATGTGCTGGAGTTGAACCGGCGCGACCGCACTCAGCAGGAGATGATAGGCCTGGCCAAATTTCTCAAGGATTTCCATGCCCAGTTTTGCCAGGTGGAAAAAATCTCGCCTGAATTTTTCAAAATGTACCTGGCCGGGAATGATGAGAAAGTTCTATTCGATTGCCGCCATTTGAACCAGATTCTGTGGAATATCTGCCGCAATGGCTGGCGTCACAGCCGTCAACAGGATGGCAGTCTGATGCTATCTCTGATTGAGTCCCCTTCGGGCAACGCCATCACACTCGCCATCAAGGATGATGGCGCCGGCGTCTCGAGTGAGGTGGTACAGCATCTGTTTGAGCCATTTACCACCACCGAACCGGCGGGAACCGGCCTGGGGCTGTATATCGCCCGCGAGCTGTGCGAGGCTAACGGTGGCAGGATTCAATATCAGACGATCGATCGTGGCAGCCTGTTTTTAATTCAACTAAAAAGGCACATTACGCAATGACGACAAAACCAGCATGTCTCGTGGTCGATGACGAGACAGATATTCGAGAGCTGCTGGTGTTGACCCTGGATCGCATGGGAGTCGCGGCGTATAGCGCGGCCAACGTCGACGATGCAAAATACATGCTCGGACAGCGTCACTATGCGCTTTGCCTGACAGACATGCGTTTGCCTGACGGCAACGGTCTCGACCTGGTCAAACACATCAACAGCACCTATGCCGGATTGCCGGTAGCGGTCATTACTGCCTACGGCAGTGCCGATAATGCAGTTTCTGCGCTAAAAGCAGGTGCTTTCGATTACTTGAGCAAACCTATTTCACTGCACCAGTTGCGCCCATTGGTACAGTCCGCACTCAATCTACCAGTCCCACAGACGCCTGCTTTCAGCAGCCCGGCGATGTTGGGCGAGTCTACCGCTATGGTGCAGGTCAGGAGCATGATAGAAAAGCTGGCGAGAAGCCAGGCACCGGTTTATATCAGCGGTGAATCCGGTAGCGGCAAGCAACTGGCGGCAAAGCTGATCCATCTTAATAGTTCGCGTCGTGATGCCCCTTTTATTGTCGCCAAGTGTGGGGCCATTGCGGCCAACCTGTTGGAAAGCGAATTTTTCGGTCACAAAAAGGGAGCATTTAGCGGAGCACATCAGGACCACCCGGGCTTGTTTCAGACGGCCAACGGTGGAACTCTATATCTCGACGAGGTGGCTGATTTACCGCTAACCATGCAGGTCAAACTTTTATACGCAATACAAGAGAAAAAAGTGCGCGCGATGGGTGAACACCATGAAGAAAGCATAGATGTACGCATTATCAGCTCCACACACCGCAATCTGAACGTGATGATGGAGAATGGCCTGTTCAGGCAAGAGCTTTATTATCGCCTCAATGTGATTGAACTGAAAATACCCGCCCTCAGAGAGCGCGCGGAAGACATCCCCCTACTCACCCAGGTTCTGCTGAAAAAACTGTCAAGACAGGCACAAGCGACCCCACCAGTTATTGATACAAAGGCCATGCAGGCACTCAGGAAATATGCTTTCCCGGGCAATGTGCGTGAGCTGGAAAACATACTGGAGCGGGCTCTGGCACTATGCGATGGCAAGACGATCAGTAGCAGTGACCTGTTACTGGAGAATGCCCTTGACAACCTACCCGCAGTCGCACCCATAGAAAACAATGGCTTGCCTTTGCCCGAGTATCTGGAAAGCATAGAAAAAACGGCCATTCTGAATGCACTGGAAAAAACTAGACACAACAAAACCGAGGCCGCCAGGTTGCTCGGGGTCAGTTTCAGAACCCTGCGTTACCGCCTGTCAAAACTCGGGCTGGGCAAAGACCACTATGATTGACAATACAGGCATGCACCGGCAAGCACAGTTTATTTCTTCACCCAATCATGATGACAGACCGGATGCCGAGATTACACTGGCAGTCATCCATAACATCAGCCTGCCTCCTGGAGAATATGGTGGTAACGGCGTTATCGAGTTATTCACCAATCAACTGGACCCAGGCGCCCATGCCTACTATGCCGAGGTTTACCAGCTGAAAGTATCAGCCCATTTTTTTATCCGCCGCGACGGCAGTCTGATTCAATTCGTCTCCTGTTTGAAGCGGGCCTGGCACGCGGGACTATCAAATTGGCAAGGGCGTGAACGCTGCAATGATTTTTCTGTCGGAATCGAGCTGGAAGGTAGTAACTATGACCCCTTTGAAGATGCGCAATATCTTCGCCTCAATCTGCTGCTTGAAGCATTGAAGGCTGCATATCCGATCAAGGCGGTAGTCGGTCATTCCGACATTGCCCCGGAACGCAAAACAGATCCGGGGCCTTATTTTGACTGGTCGAGAATCATCAGCGACTGCAATTGATATCGCAATGAAACGTTCATAGATAACCCACAGAAACATAGAGCGAAGTATCGAAGTGAGAAAGCCGCAAATAATGCCCAGAACACGATATCCATATCTTTTAATAGCTGCCTGCCTTGCCACGATGCTAGCTGCCTGCGGTAAAGAAGAAGCACCAAAAGAAAGAGGCCCCGCAGCAACTCTGGTGACTATAGCAACTGCAGAAAGCCTCATGCTTGAGGTGCGTGAAGAGACCGTAGGCACACTGGAAGGCTTGATCGATCCCACTGTTTCTGCAGAAGTCGCGGGCAGAGTATTGCGCGTTGAAGCCAGACCGGGTCAGCGCGTTAAAAAAGACGATGTCCTGGTGCTGCTCGACCCCACTGATCTGGCTTTGCAGAAAAGAGAGGCCCAGGCTGAAGTTGGCCGGATTGAAGCACTGCTGGAAAACCAGCAGCGTACCCTGGAGCGCAATCAGGCACTAGTGGAAAAACAATTTATCTCGAAAAATGCGCTGGATGATATTTCCACCCAGAAATCAGCACTCAAGAATGAGTTGGAAGCAGCGCGGGCGCGCCTTGCCAGCATAGAGTATAACGGCAGCAAGACCCGTGTCGTCGCTCCGGTTGACGGCGTGATTGAGGTACAAATCGTATCGCCAGGTGATTTCGTCAGCATCGGTTCACCCCTGATGAAAATCGTCAGCAACCAGCGCTTGCGTGCGCACCTGCCCTTCCCTGAACGCGTCGCCTCCAGAATCCGGGCGGGACTCAAAGTCCGCCTGACGACACCCGCCTCCCCTGATGAAGTGATCTCGGAAGTACGCGAAATGAAGCCATTGATAGGTGCCAACAATCGCGCCATCGATGTACTGGCCGATGTAACCAGCCAGGAGGGCTGGCAATCCGGTGCCAGCGTCAATGGCGTCGTCGTTATCGGTACAGCCGAAGCTGTGGTTGTACCGGAGCAAAGCGTCGTGCTGAGGCCGGCAGGTGATGTAGTGTATGTGATCAAGGCCGACAAGGCAGAGCAGCGGATAGTAAAAGCGGGGCTGCGTCAGGAAGGCATGGTCGAGATCATTAGCGGCATAAACGCCGGTGAAGTAGTTGCGGTCGATGGCGCCTCTTTCCTGACCGACCAGGCCAGGGTATCGATACAAGGCCAGACCATCGATCAGAATAAAGCCACATCGAAAGAAAGTCCCGCCCCATGAACTTGCCAGAAATTTCCATCAAGCGTCATGTGCTGGCATGGATGCTGTCCGGTCTGCTCGTCTTGCTGGGCCTGATCAGCTATCAGCGCATAGGCGTCGATCGGTTCCCGTTCATCGAGTTTCCCGTACTATCCATCACCACGAATCTGGTCGGGGCCAATCCGGACATTATCGATGCCAGCATCACCAGCGTTATCGAGACCGCCGTCAACACCACGCCAGGTATTGAGCACATCGCCTCATCATCCTCTCCCGGCGTTTCGGTCATCACCATCACATTCGCTCTCGACAAGGACATCAATGTCGCATACAACGAGGTGCAATCCAATGTCAGCCGCGTGTTAAGGCGCCTGCCGGATGATGTGGAGCCGCCCATTATCCGCAAGGTGGAAACCAATGCCTCGCCCATCATGTGGCTGGGTCTGACCGGTGACAGAACCCCGCAGCAACTGAATCTCTATGGCCTCAATGTGGTCAAGAAGAAGCTGGAAACCATCAAGGGAGTGGGCGAAGTTCGTCTGGGTGGCCGCCTCGATCGCCGCATTCGCATCAATGTGATCCCCGAGCGCATGGCGGCTTACAACATCGTGGCCGAGGATCTGATCACCGCCTTCAATAACGAACATGTACAACTGCCCGGCGGTTTTCTGGTCGGCGAGAAGGCCGAGCAGCTGCTGAAGCTTGATCTGGAATATCACAAACTGCGTGATATTGCCGAGATGATCGTCACCTTCCGCGATGGCTCTCCAATCAAGCTGAAAGACATCGCGGAAGTTGAGGACGGCCTGGAAGACCAGCGCCAGCTGGCGCATTACAACGGCCAGCCCACCGTCGGCATCGGCATCATCAAGGTATCCAACGCCAACACCGTGGCCATTATCAATGAAGTGAAGAAACGCGTCGACGAGGAGATTCGACCCACCATGCCAGCTGGCATGTTCATCGACATCTCGACCGACGACTCGATTTTCATCAAGGAGATCGTCAGCTCCCTGCAGGAGCACCTGATTGAAGGAACCCTGCTGGCGGCCCTCATCGTCTGGATATTCCTGCGCTCGCTGCGTTCTACATTGATTATCGCAACCGCCATCCCGGTGTCCCTGCTGGGCGCAGTTGCCGTCATGTATTTTTCCGGCTTCACCTTCAACACCATGACCTTGCTCGCTTTGTTGCTGTTGATTGGTGTGGTGGTCGATGATGCCATCGTGGTACTGGAAAATATCTTCCGGCACCGCGAGATGCCGAATTCCACCGCCATGTCCGCCGCCATCAATGGCAGCAAGGAAGTGGCCTTCGCAGTGGTGGCCGCTACCCTGTCGCTGGTTTGTATCTTCGCACCAGTCATCTTCATGGACGGTATCATCGGGCAATTCTTCAAATCTTTCGCCGTCGTCGTCACCTTCGGCGTACTGGTCTCACTGCTCGTGTCTCTGACATTGACGCCCATGCTCTGCTCGCGCTATCTGCGCATAGAAACCCAACACGGCAGGCTCTACAATCTGCTGGACCGTTTCTTTCACCGCATGGATGCCTTCTATGTCAAAAGCCTGACCTGGGCTTTGGCCCATCGCTGGAAAGTGGTTTTTGCGACTATTCTTGTCGTGCTCTCCAGCGGCTTTCTGTTCGCGCAGGTCAGCAAGGAGTTTGTGCCAGAAGCCGACGAGGGCCGCTTCCGCATCTCGTTCAAGACACCGCTAGGCTCAAGCCTGGAATACACTGAAACGCGGCTTGATCTGATTGAGGACGTACTCGCCGGCTATCCTGAAGAAATCGCCAGCTACTTCACTACCATAGGCTTCGGTGCACAAGGCCAGGTCAATACCGGCAATGCCAATGTGCGCATGACCGATCGTAACGAACGTAATATGAGCCAGCAGGAATTGATGCGCCGTATCCGGCAGCAGCTCGAAGAGATTCCAGGGGTACGTGCTTTTGCAGCACCAATCGCCATCGTCGGAGGCCAGCGCTCAGAGAAGCTGCAATTCAGCCTGTCCGGCGACAATCTGCAACAGGTCGGCAGCTTGGCCAAAACCATGCAAAAAAGACTCTCGGAGACACCGGGCATGGGCAAGGTTGATGTCGATATCGAGTTGGATCTGCCGCAACTGGTGATGACGGTCGATCGCGTGCGGGCTGCCGGTCTGGGCATTACGGCTCGTGATATCGCCACTGCCATCAGCCTTTACAGCGGCGGCATTGATGTCGCCAGCTTCAATGACGAGCCGGGTGATGGTCAGCGTTACAATATCCGGATCAAGGCGCGTGAAGGCAGCCTGACGCAAACGGATGACCTGAAAAAGATATTTTTAAGAAGCGGTAGCGGTGAATTGGTGCGACTGGATTCTGTTGTCACCTTCAAACAGTCTCTGGGAGCCGCAGTTATCGGCCGTTTCGATCTGCAATACGCCGCCACGCTCTACGCCAGCCCGAGTATTCCGCTGGACCAGGCCGTGAACAACGTCAACCAGATCGCCAGCGACATATTGCCAGCCGGCTACAAGATCCGCCTGACAGGTGAAGCCGAAGAAATGGCCAAGACCATCAGCAACATGACATTCGTTTTTACACTAGCCCTGGTGCTGCTTTACATGGTGTTGGCGAGCCAATTCAACTCATTCCTGCAGCCGTTGATTGTCATGGTTGCACAGCCGCTGGCAGTTATCGGTGGGGTGCTTGCGCTATTACTCACCGGCAACTCACTCAATATTTTTTCCATGATTGGTATGGTCTTGCTGATCGGACTGGTGGCGAAAAACTCCATCTTGCTGGTCGATCTCACTAATCAGTTGCGTGAAAAAGGTGCCGGGATTGATGATGCGCTAGGCCAGGCATGTCCGATCAGGCTGCGGCCGGTTCTGATGACTTCACTCACCGTGATTCTGGCGCTGTTGCCGGCAGCACTCGGCCTGGGTGCAGGTGCAGAGACCAACGGCCCGCTGGCAGTTGCCGTCATTGGCGGCATGATTTCATCAACCTTGCTGACGCTGATCGTCGTGCCCGCTGTCTATTCGCTAGCGACCCATGGACAACAGCGCTTTGAAAAGAGAATGCAAACCACCGCCTGATAAATAACGGAATTTCCCGTTGTCACCAGGTAAATCACCAAGGGGAATTCGATGAATAACCGTGTTCAGCAACTGCTGGAGCAGATAACAGCGCTAGAGGATGAATTGCGCACCGCACTTAGTGAGCAGCCATCCAATATCTATTTTCAGATCAAGGGCAAACGCGTCGAATTCGAACAGTCTGTGAGGGAAGCCCATCGCAGAATGAAGACGAATTTTTTCCGCTGGCTCATTAGCTACCGTCCGCAGAACCTGCTTACCGGACCTGTCATATACGCGATGATCGTACCGCTGGTCATCACGGACATCTTCATCAGTTTCTACCAACTGACCTGTTTTCCTATCTATGGCATCAAAAAGGTTCGTCGCGGTGACTACATCATCTTTGACCGGCAACAGTTGGGCTATCTCAATTTCATTGAAAAATTCCATTGCACCTACTGCGCTTACGGCAGTGGCATGATTGCCTACATCAGTGAAATTGTGGCGCGTACCGAACAGTATTTCTGCCCGATCAAGCATGCAAGGAAAGTGCTGGGGACCCATGCACGCTATGCGCGTTTTCTGGAATTTGGCGAGGCTGAAGATTACGAAGCAAAACTGGAGGAATTCCGCCAGCAATTAGCGCAAGAAAAACAATGAACACAGAACACGACCGCCATGCCAGTCAGACATCCCGATCAGGATCTACCGGGTTCGCCATTGACCAACTTGTCAACTACCAGGCAACCCACCATATCGCCTTCCACATTGACCGCAGTTCTGAAAGTATCCAACGCCCGATCTATCGGCAGCAGAATCGCAATTGCCTCCGCTGGCAGCCCAACGGACTGCAGCACCATGATCATGGTCACCATACCCGCACTCGGTATGCCGGGAGCTCCCATGGCAGCAATCATGGCGGTAAAGAACACTATCATTTGCTGCAACAGGTTCAATTCAACGCCGACCAGATTAGCGACAAACAACGCTGCTGCCGCTTCATAAAGCGCGGTACCATCCATATTGATGGTTGCCCCCAACGGCACAACAAATCCGGCAATATCGCGCTGGACTCCCAGGTTCTGTTCGACACAGCGCATGGTCACCGGCAAGGTCGCCGCGCTGGAACTGGTCGCCAGCGCCGTAATAATCGCCTCTCTCGACCCGCGAAAAAATGCCAGCGGCCTCACTTTGGTCACCAGATAAAGGATCAGTGGCAGGATGACCAGGCCATGCAGGAAAGTAGTACCTAATACGATGGCAACGAACTTGCCGAGGCTGGCGAACATCGCAATATCCTGGGTTGCTGTCAGCTGGATGAGCAATGCCATGATACCGAGCGGGGCAATGACCATGACCCAGCCGACTATACGCATGGTCAGCTCAAGGAGTTCCTGCAACAGTTGAAGAATATTTCGATAGCGCTCGCCACCAACAACCAGTGCAATTCCGACTAGCAGGGCGGACACGACGACAGCAAGCACATTGTTTTGCGCAAAGGCAGCAAAAGGATTAACAAACAGCCTGCCAAGAAACTGAGCGAAGAACTGCGACAACGTCAGCTGCTCGGTATGAAAGCTCTCCATCGTGCCAGCGAACATGGCAATATGCATACCCTCGCCCGGCTTGAAAATATTGCTGAAAAGCATCGCAATAAAAACTGCGATCATCATGGTCAGCATAAAATAGGCCAGCGAGAATTTCCAGACCCGCTGCATCTGGCCGTGGCCCTGCAGATTGGCGATACCCACGACAATCGAAGTAAATATCAGCGGGATCAGAACCATCTTCAAAAGATCAATGAAGACCCCGCCGACGATATTGCTGGCATACAAACCGGCCTTTACGATTTCGCTATCCTGTCCTATGGACTGAAAAAACAGGCCGATTCCCAGACCAAAAAATGCAGACAATAAAATCTGTAGATTCAGGCCGGGAAGTCTCATGCTGCATTAATCGCTTTTTTCGCTGGTTTTTTAGCCGCTTTCTTCTCACCCGCCCTGCTGGCTTTCTTTAGCTTGACCGGCGCTTCCACAGGTGTTTCCACATCTGTTTCATCCGCATCTTTTACTTTTTTGACCTTGATCTCAGCCTGCGGCTCGACCATCTTGGCGGCTGAATTTTTCTCAAAGATTGCGGCAAAGAAACCATCAGTCTGGTGCAGGTGCGGGAACAGTTTGAAGTAATCGCCAGTATCGATTGCAATATGCTGCTGTGCCAGAACCTCACTCGCTGGCAGCAGGCTGAACTCGGGATGCGTCTGCAAAAAAGCCTCGGCAATCTGTTCATTCTCGTCCTGCAGCAGGCTGCAAGTCGCATAGACCAAACGACCGCCTTCTTTGACCAACCTTGCGGCACGGTCGAGTATCGATGCCTGTTTCACCATCAGCTCACTGATATCCCGTTCAGTCTGGCGCCATTTCAGGTCTGGATTACGCCGCAGCGTACCCAGCCCGCTACAGGGTGCATCGACCAGCACGCGATCGAACTTGGCCTGCAAACGTTTCAGTTTCGGATCCTGCTCGCTGCTGATCAGCTGGCTGTGGAGATTGGAAAGACCCGAGCGTTTCAGTCTTTGTCCCAGATTGGACAAGCGTTTTTCAGATACATCGAATGCGTACAACCGGCCGGAATTACGCATCAGCGCGCCCATCGCCAGCGTCTTGCCACCTGCACCCGCACAAAAATCCGCAACCATTTCTCCACGACGCGGTGCCACCAGATGTGCCAGTAACTGACTGCCTTCATCCTGCACTTCGATCTTGCCATCAACAAAGAAAGGATGACGGCTGATGGTCATTTTCTGCACCATACGTAGGCCGATCGGCGAATAAGGAGTGGTTGCGATATCCGTCGACTCACTTTGAAATCTTTGCATGACCTCTTCACGCGTGGCCTTGATAGTGTTCACGCGCAGATCCAGACTGGCTGACTGATGCATGCTGCGGGCAATAGTCAGAGCTTCAGCTTCGCCATACTGCGCACTCAGTTTCTGCCATAGCCATTCAGGCAGATCTGCCTGTTGCGCCGGGGTCATGTCCTCGGTCGACCGGGCCTTGATTTCCTGCGCCCACTCCTTCTGCTGTTTACTCAGGCTGGGCTCAAGGTCACGCAAACTCATGCCCTGTACTCGTAAAAAAAGCGCCAATAACAATTTGCGCGGATCCTCACCAGCAGCCAAATGACTGAGCAACGCCTTGCGACGCAGTACGCCATAAACCGATTCGGCAACGAAGGCGCGATCCTTGTTGCCCAGTTCGCGATTCTTGCGGAAAAAAGCACCGAGTTTGGCATCGGCCGGGCCAGGGTTATTCATGATATCGGCCAGGGCCATGCCGGCCAGTCGCATCAAATTTGGGTCGATTTTCATCATTGGAGTAATTCTGTATTGATATTGCTGACGACTTGTTCGATCACGCTGCCATCCTTTTCTGTTTTACGTATTTTTACTGGCAGGTAGTTGTATTCCAACGCGAGCCAAAGCTCGGTTTTTTCATCGCCGTCATCATTGATATTCTCAATATGCATGGCACGCATCACTCCCATCTTAGTCATCAAATCCTCTTCGCCGACAAAACTGTAGCCATAAGCCTTCATGCGTTTACCGTTGGTAATATTCAATTGCATCTCCTGCAAGGGCGGCACGAACATGAATTGATACATGAAGCTGACCAGATCCTGCGCATCCCGGGGCAGACGTGCTGTCTTGGTTCCCTTATCGGTTTCCAGCCTAAGACTGTGATTCTCCCAGTCAAAAATTGCACGCTGTGTCTTGCCGGATTTTCCATACTGGTAAAGAAAATTCTGCGGCTGCAGCCCACGCCCGGTCACCAGGCCTTCACTACGCTGAATCAGATTGCCGGAAATGAAAAAGGAGGCAAAACCCTTGGCCTCGCTTTCACTTTCCAGCAAATAGGTGCCATCATCTCTGGCAATATAACGAATGCTGGTCTGCCCGACCTTGTAGCCATCAATGCCACGCAATATTTCAAACTCGCTCTCGACAAAACTGAGCGGCGGGACTTCCGCCTCCATCAGACTTGCTACCGGGACCAAATCCTCCTCCGGTGCGAGAGCCTCTTCTGGTGCGACAACCTCTTCTGCTGAATCAGCGACCACTGCTTTGTCGCTCTCTTGATCCTGCGGCAATGTTTCCAGCACGGATTCAGTCCCTGCCAGCTCTTCCACTGGTATCACGGGTGGCTCCGGGGCAGGTGGCGGCTCTTCTATTTTCTCCGGCTCCGGCTTTTCTACAGGCGGGATCTCGGGTTCTGCCGGCTCGGGCGAAGGGGGCCTGGCCAACTGTGAAAATCTGACTTTAACTACATCTCTTTCCGGTTCAAACATGGAAAGATCGACATGCAGGAAACCAAGCAAAAACAAATGCAGCAGCACTGAAAACAATAGTGCGGCGGCGATACGCCAAACCGCTGAATTACCCCGCAGTGCCGTCCATCTACTCAGCATGCAAACTGGTTAGCACCTGTTCGATAATGCCCTTGTCATCACGTGTCACCAGCTTGACCGGCAGAAAATGGCTGGCCTTGTCACCGAGCCAGAGCTCCTTGCTTTCATCATCCGCCTCAGCGCTGGCATCCTGCAGGTGTATGGTTTTGTAAGTCCCGGCCGGCACTGTGACTGGCACGTCGCGGCCAGCAACCCGATACTCGTATTGTTTCAGTTTCTTGCCGGTAGTGACAGGCAGCTTGAATGTCTCGCCCTGCGGCTGCACAAACATGAACTGATATATCAGGCTGCTGATATCCTGAGTATCCGGTTTCAAGGCTGCACTTACCGGCTTGCCTTTTACCTTCATGTTCAGCACATTATTAGCCCAGTCAAAATCCGCAAACAATGCGCGCTTGGCTTCATTACCCTGGTGCGACTCGAAATGCAGCGGCTTGAGACCAGCCTGACTCACTTCACCTTCACTCAGCAGTCTGCGCACCCCAAAAAGCGCATAGACACCGATACCCCGGGTTTCGCTTTCTATGCGATATTTTCCGTTCTCTTCTGTATAGGTTTCACTAATATTGGCAAACAGCTGGCCATTGCGTGTGGCTTCATAGGTGACAGTGACCGATTTTGGTGCTGCCATAGCCAGCGGGATGCACTGGCTCATGATCAGCAAACCGATGGTAATCAGCTTTGAGAGAACTTGGTGCATGTGTAACCTCTTTCAACGACGTAAGTACCCGCTAACGTTCGGACCATGCATCTGGTTGGCGCAGGCGATTAAAGCCGTATTTGAATCGCTTTAAACAACAACGGCAGGCGCCTCGCCAGCAGCCTGCTGGCGTATCCTGCCGATCACCGAAACCTGCTCGCCTTCTGCCTCCAGAAGCTGCCTCGCCGCTACGGCATCCTGTTCAGCCACGATTACCACCATACCGATACCGCAATTGAAAGTGCGATGCATTTCATCATCCGTCACATTGCCTTGCGCCTGCAGCCAGTTGAAAAGCGGCGGCATGTCCCAGCTGCCTTTTTTCACTTCTGCTGTCAGCCCGGCCGGCAGTACACGTGGCACATTCTCGGTAATGCCGCCGCCAGTGATGTGCGCCATACCCTTGACCTTGAACGCGGCAATCAGTTTAAGCAGTGGTTTGACATAGATACGCGTTGGCGCCATGACCACATCACGGAACGGCTTGCCATGAAAATCGCTTTGCATGTCGATGCCGGATTTCTCGATCAGCTTACGGATCAGCGAATAACCGTTGGAATGGGCACCGCTCGATGCCAGCCCCAGCAGCACGTCACCTGCGGCGATAGTGCTGCCGTCGATGATGGCTTCCTTGTCGACCGCGCCCACGACAAAACCGGCCAGATCGTATTCACCGGCCGGATACATGCCAGGCATCTCGGCGGTCTCGCCGCCAACCAGCGCACAACCAGCCTGCTCACAACCCTGGGCAATACCCTTGATGACCTCGGCCGCGGTGCCGACTTCCAGCTTGCCACAGGCGAAATAGTCGAGGAAAAAGAGTGGTTCCGCGCCCTGCACCAGAATATCGTTAACGCTCATGGCGACCAGATCGATACCGACGGTATCATGCTTGTCCAGTTGAAATGCCAGTTTGAGCTTGGTGCCAACGCCATCCGTGCCGGATACCAAAACTGGATTCTTGAACTTCTTCGGCATTTCGAACAGGGAACCGAAACCACCAATGCCACCCATGACTTCCGGTCGCATGGTACGTTTGGCAAACGGTTTTATCTGCTCAACCAGCGCGTCGCCCGCCTCTATATCCACACCGGCATCACGATAACTGATCGAAGTTTTTGCCGCATCACCGTTTGAAGAATTAGAATTCAACTGCGCTCTCGCTTTCCACTCAAAAATACAACAAGATAAATCATCCATTTGAAGGCATAATTTTACCCGATATGACGACCAAACGAGAAAACCAATTGCCTGATTACCGCATCGTCCTGCTGGTAGCAGGCTTTCTGGTGATTTTTTATCTATTGCTGCCCATCATGGCCCCCTTTCTGATCGCGGCAATTCTGGCTTACATCTGCAGTCCGCTGGTTGATCGAATCAGTCGCTGCAAGGTCGGCAAGCTGACTCTCGGGCGTTCTGTAGCGACCGTCATCGTGATGTTGCTGCTGATTGGTATCGCCATACTGTTTTTGCTGATTATCATCCCCATGCTGCAAAAAGAACTGCTTTTACTCGTTCAGCGTCTGCCGGAGTTCATCACCATGCTGCGTGAACGTCTGGAGCCATGGCTCTTGCAGCATTTCGGCATCGCCATCTCCATCGATGTTGGCCAGATACAGGAAATACTGAGCAAACACTGGAAAACTGCCAGCGACCTGATTACACCGGTGCTGGTCTCCATCAGCAAGAATGGTTTTGCCATCATGCTCTGGGTCATCAATCTGCTGCTGGTGCCTGTGGTGCTGTTCTACCTGTTGCGGGACTGGCATGACATGGTCGGACGTATCGCACAGCTGATTCCACGAGGCTGGTTCGATAAGACCACCACTATCGCCCAAGAGATTGATCTCGTACTGGCAGAGTTTCTGCGCGGACAACTTTCCGTCATGTTGCTGATGGCCATTTTCTATGCCGTCGGCCTCTGGACGACCGGGCTGGAGCTTGCCCTGCCGGTGGCATTGGTTGCTGGTCTGCTTGGTTTCGTGCCCTACCTTGGCGTCACTATCGGCCTGTTGATGGCGCTGATGGCGGCTGCCATGCAATTCTCCTCGCCAGGTGAAGTCGTACCGGTTCTGGTCGTATTCGCCGCGGCACAACTTCTGGAAAGCTTTCTGCTAACTCCCTGGCTGGTAGGTGATCGCATCGGCCTGCATCCGGTAGTGGTAATTTTCACACTGATCGCCGGCGGACAACTGTTCGGCTTTGCCGGCATTCTACTTGCTTTGCCTGTTGGTGCGGCCATTGCTGTAGGTTTGCGCCACGCCAAACAAAGCTATCTAACCAGCGACACCTACCTCAAATAAGCCTGAATTAAGACGTATGAAACAACTGTTGTTGGATATTCAACCGGCACCGCCACCATCGCTGGAAAATTTTGTTGTAGGCCAGAATGCAGAAGTGCTGGACAGCCTGAGGAAAACCATCAGCGGACAGTCCGAAGTACGCTTCATCTATTTGTGGGGTCCGGATGGCAGCGGAAAATCGCATCTGCTGCAATCATGCGCGATGCTGGCAGCCAAATTTGAAGTGCCGCTCACCATCGCGGATGACGTGCAAACTTACTCTGATGAAAAGCAGATCGCGCTGTTCAACACCTTCAACCATCTACGCGAAAACGCGGCTGCGGGTCTGCTGATGGCGACTGGTCTGGCACCTCCCATGCAGATGGGGCTACGCGACGATCTGGCAACACGCCTGGCCTGGGGCCTGGTTTATCAGCTGCAGCCGCTGACGGATGAAGAAAAAGCGCTGGCACTACGCACTCATGCCAGCGAACGCGGCATGAAACTGCCGGATGAGGTAGTGGACTACTGCCTGCGTTATCTGCGCCGCGACCTGCCGACTCTGATGGCTACGCTGGATGCGCTCGACGAATGGTCGCTGACCTCCAAGAAGCCTGTCACCGTACCCATGCTGCGCAAACTCCTGCAACTTCCACTCGGCCTCTGAGCCTGCTTTAGTGAATAACTCCGAATGATAAGACTGACTGAAATCAAATTGCCGATCGAAAAGGCACCCTCGCTCATCCACCAGGCTGATGAAATCAAGGCAGCGATCCTGAAGAAACTCGGCATTGCGGAAAGTGATCTGTTGCGCTTCGAGATATTCAAACGCGGAGTGGATGCACGTAAATCCCATGCCATCCTCTATGTTTACAGCATTGATGCTGAGGTCAAAAACGAAGCAAAATTGCTGGCGAAGTTCAGCCGTGACCCGCATGTCAAATCCGCGCCGGACACCAACTATCAATTCGTGGTCAATGTGCCAGCCGGAATCAAAGAACGTCCACTGGTCGTCGGCTTTGGTCCGGCCGGCATCTTTGCCGCACTGATACTCGCGCAGGCTGGTCTCAGGCCCATCGTGCTGGAGCGCGGCAAGGCCGTGCGCGAACGCACCAAGGACACCTGGGGTCTGTGGCGCAAGAGCAAGCTCAACCCGGAATCCAACGTGCAGTTTGGCGAAGGCGGCGCCGGCACCTTCTCCGACGGTAAGCTCTACAGCCAGATCAAGGACGCCAAGCATTACGGTCGCAAGGTGCTGCAGGAATTCGTCAAGGCTGGCGCACCGGAAGAAATCCTCTACGTCAGCCACCCGCACATCGGCACCTTCCGCCTGGTCAGCATGGTCGAGGAGATGCGCAACACCATCTTCCAGCTCGGCGGCGAAATCCGTTTTGAAAGCCGGGTCGAAGACATTGAGATCGAAAATGGAGAAGTGTGCGGCGTAGTGCTGCAAAACGGCGAGCGCATCGCCACCCGCCACCTGGTACTGGCAGTCGGCCACAGTGCCCGCGATACCTTCGAAATGATTCACCAGCGTGGTATCTATATCGAGGCCAAGCCTTTTTCCATCGGCTTTCGTATCGAGCACCCACAGTCGCTGATCGATAAAGCCCGCTACGGCAAAAGCTATAGTGAGGACTTGCTGACCAAACTCGGGGCGGCAGAATACAAACTGGTCCACCACGCCAGCAACGGCCGTTCGGTTTACAGTTTCTGCATGTGCCCGGGCGGTACCGTGGTCGCTGCCACCTCAGAAGAAGGCCGTGTCGTCACCAACGGCATGAGCCAATATTCGCGTAACGAACGCAACGCCAATGCCGGCATCGTCGTCGGCGTCTCACCTGAAATGGACTACCCGGGCAACCCGCTGGCCGGCATGCACTTTCAACGCGATCTGGAGTCCGGCGCCTATGTACTGGGTGGCAGCAATTACCGGGCACCGGGGCAGCTGATAGGCGATTTCCTCGCCAACCGGCCTTCGACAAAGCTCGGCGAGGTCACGCCCTCCTACACGCCGGGTGTGCATCTGACCAGCCTGCAAACAGCCTTGCCGGAATATGCTATCAGCGCAATTCGCGAAGCCATTCCTGCCTTTGCCAAACAGATACCGGGTTTCGACCTGGCTGATGGCATACTGACAGGAGTCGAGACCCGCACCTCATCGCCGATACGCATCAAGCGCGATGACGAATCCTTGCAAAGCATCAACACCAAAGGCCTGTATCCGACAGGTGAAGGTGCCGGTTATGCCGGGGGCATCCTCTCGGCGGCGGTTGACGGCATCCGGATTGCCGAGGCCGTAGCCCTCGATATGACCAAACCCTAGGAGCTAATCATGAGCTGGATCATCACCAAATATCTGCTGACCGCCGCCGTGGTAATTGCCGTTTCAGAGGTCGCCAAACGTAGCGACAAGCTCGGCGCTCTCATTGCCGCACTGCCCATGGTCACCGTGTTAGCGCTCATCTGGCTGCATATCGAACAACAACCTGAGGAGAAAATCGCCAACCACGCCTGGTACACATTCTGGTATGTCATCCCGACTTTACCGATGTTTCTTGCGTTTCCGTTTTTACTGGGCAGAATCGGCTTCTGGTGGACGCTGATCACGAGCACCTTGCTGACAATGGCCTGTTTCGGGTTGTTTGCACTGGCGGTCAAAAAGCTGGGCATCGAATTATGGTGAATTTGAACCTGAAAACCACAACCGATTTCCCCGCATTCGAGTTCAAAGGTTTATGATGGTGTCTGCCTGAGCCGGCAGACAGGCACAGCTAAATCAAAGATTCAGCTTCTACTTGTTTCAGTTTAAGGAGAGTGAAATGAAAGCGAATGTTGGTGGAATAGACCGTGTAATACGGATCGTCGTTGGATTGGCACTGATTGCCTGGGTATTGTTCGCCAACGGGCCGGTCTGGGCCTGGATCGGCGTCATGCCACTGGCGACCGGACTACTGAATTTCTGTCCTGCATACAGCCTGTTCGGCATCAGCAGCTGCAAGACCAAAACACCGGGCTGAATCAGGCCTGAGTGACCAGTATCTCGCCTGATGCCGTCTCGCCCTGATTGTCATGCCAGGTGATGACCACCTTATCACCGACCTTGGCATCGCGCAGATAAAAAGTCAGATATGGGTTTTTTGAAACCCCGGTGCCCCACTGGGCTTCCAGCACCGGCTTGCCGTTGAGGGTGGCGGTCAGCAACTGGATGAAATGGGCAGGGATTGTTTCATCCCAATCGTTCTTGCGTCTGCCGGTTTCCATCGGGTGACTGATCAATGCCTTCACCTCAGTGATACCGCCCTTGAGTTGGGCCCGCATTTTCATGTCTCGCATCATTATGCCTCCCCCTAGCAACCGCTCAATGAAACTTCGACCATTTTTTCTGCAGTGAAATACTGTCCGCCAGCCTTCACGATTACCTGCAGATTCGAAGTCTCCGCCATTTTGATTCGCGTGACGACTGCCGGCTCGGCACCGCTGGAAAATATGAAATTGGCAATCAGCGGCGTCGGATTCTTATCCACCAGTATGGCAATCGCCTCGGTATTGGCGATATGACTTTTCACCTCGACCTGCACCACTGCACCGTTCTCGGCAAAATCGGGTGCGACAATCTCAATCTCCTTGCTCGGGACTTCCTGTGCAATATCCAGCCCTTTGACAGCTTCCGGCTTGGTGGTCGCTTCAAATGCCGATTTGTTCCACAGTGCTGCCAATGCATTGACCGGCGCCCAGAGTAAAGCTGCACCTGCACCCAGCAACAGTTGCAGAAAGCTTCTACGCGGCAAGTGCTTGATCGAGATTTTCTGGCTCAATTGAAAAATCCTTCCTTCTTCGGTTCCAGTGCCATTAACTTGAACTGGTTCAAACGTGCTTCGACAATGGATTGCTGATAAAAGTCGCCATCATTGGCCTTGGCAGCCAGGTCCATTTGCTCCAGCGCGCTTTGCAGATTATATCGGCGAAAGTAGGCCTCGCCTTGCGCCTGATGCCTGAGCAAATTCTTGCCTTGCGCTGTATAGGCTTGTGACTTCAGCTCATAGAAGTAAGGATCGTCCGGATAGGCTGGCTGCTTTTCGCTGATCAGTTTCAAGGCCTTGTCTGGTTGACCCATGGCAAGAAAATGTTCGGCATAGCCATAACTCAGTGCCCGATGATTGGGAAACTGATTCAAGGCCTGTGCATACTGCCTGCCTGCCTCTTCGGCATTGCGCTGCGCCACCAGTATTTTGGCAGCCAGCGTTTCTACGTAAGGATGCCGGGTAGCATTCTTGCGCAACCATTCCACCTGCTTTTGCGCATCTGCCGGATTATTGGCGCGCAGCAATGCCAGCCCCAGGCCGTATTGCTCGGCAGCCTCATTGGTATAACGGCGTTCACGCAAGGTCTCCTGAAAATAGGTAACGGCCTGCGCCGCCGAACCGTATGCCGCACGTAATTTGGCGCGCACATACTGGAATTCCTGGCTATCCTGCACCTGTCGGTAAGGCATGCTCTCGACGCGGTTCTTCACATCGGAAATACGTTCGGTCGTCAGCGGGTGGGTGCGCAAAAATGATGGTGCACTGCCATCGACAAAACGTGAGCTCTTCAGCATGGTATTGAAGAAATCCGGCATGCCGCGCGTATCGAAGCCCGCATTATCCAGTATCTGCAGGCCGACGCGGTCGGCTTCACGCTCGTGCTCCCGCGTGTAATCAAGCTGCTTCTGTACTGCCCCTGCCGAGGCTGCTGCCATCGCCCCGCTGCCCAATTGCGGATTAGATCGCGCCGCCAGCAAGGCCAAGCCGAGGGAGGCAATATTAAGAATGGTATCCTGCTTTTGCTGGGCCAGCATACGCGCCAGATGGCGCTGTACCACGTGGCCGATTTCATGGCCGATCACCCCGGCCAGTTCGGATTCGTTATTGGCCGCCAGGATCAAACCCGTGTGCACACCGACGACACCACCAGGCATGGCAAACGCATTGATCGTATTATCCTGTACGACAAAAAAGTTGAATTGCTGGCGTTTATCCGGCCCGTTGGCAGCCAATCGATAGCCGAGATTCTGTACGTAATCGTTGATTTCAGGATCGCTGACCACCTGATTGCTGCGCATGACATCGCGCATAATCTGGTTGGCAATCGCCTGCTCCTGCAAAGGAGAAAGCACGGTCGCCGACACATCACCAAGATCCGGCAGCTCGTTGGCCGACGCAGCCGGCAAAATCAGCATACAAAAAAGAATCGCAAAAATAACTTTCATCATTGCTATGATATCGGGATTAATCAATCAGTTCATTCTGAATAGGTATGAATGACCCCATGAAACAATTCACACATTTTGACAGGGAAGGGCAGGCGCATATGGTGGATGTCGGCGAAAAAGCCGAAACCCATCGTATTGCCAAGGCCAGCGGCAATATACACATGCAGCCTGAGACCTTGCAACTGATCCTTAGCGGTAGCAGTAAAAAAGGCGACGTGCTGGGTATTGCCCGCGTCGCCGCCATTCAGGGTTCGAAACGCACCTCCGACCTGATTCCGCTCTGTCACCCCATCAGCCTGACCAAAGTCGGTGTCGAATTTGAGATCGAACAGGATAAAAGTACCATCCATTGCACCGTCACCGCAGAAACCGTGGGGCGCACCGGCGTCGAGATGGAAGCGCTAACCGCGACCAGCATTGCCCTGCTCACCATCTATGACATGTGCAAGGCGGTTGATCGCGGCATGGTCATCCGCGATATTCGCCTGTTGGAAAAACTGGGTGGAAAATCAGGGCACTGGAAAGAGAATCCCAAAAAAAACCTTTAGCCTGACAATAACCGGCACTTAGCGAGAGATGAACAATTCTGCCCCTCTCCCCAATCCATGCTGGCTTTTCAGATGACCGGATTGCCGTTATCGCCCGCCATCCGGTTCGTCACTGTCCAATCTGAATTTTCAGTTTTTGGAACAGCACCAGATCAATCAAGGGTTGGGACGAATGCCGGCAACACCCCTCTTGGCTAGCTGACCGAGCAGCAGCCACAACAAGGGGATCATAATCAGACTGAATGAAATCAGTTGTCCAATCCACCCTTCAGCAATACTTTCTGTAGCAAGATGCCAGCGGGCATTATCCAGAAGCGGGAGTGAATTCGCCTCTGTGAACTCGTGGAAGCCAAGTATCAACAGCTGCAGAGTGAACACCCCCATCATCCATGCGGTAATTTTGAAGTAAAGCTGGAGCTCCACTCGGCGGCCATAGCGCAACCATAGCCAGCATAGGTATGTCGCCAGCAACAGTCCGATGGCCCCTCCGATAGCCATATCCCAGGCTTCACGCATGGAGGAAAACGAGGCAAGCATCGTAGCAGCCTCAATGCCCTCGCGAGCGACCATGAATATGGTCAGGGAAAAGACCAGGAACCATGCTCGCATCGGGCCTCTGGCCACTGCCGATTCAAGCTTTTTGCTGATCTCTTTACCGATGCCATGCCCACCTCTCATCATGTGAGTAATGCACCAGATCACGGCAATGGCTGCAATAATTGCGAGCCACCCTTCCCAGAAGGGAGATAACTGCCCGATTTTCGCCAGCATGATGCCAATCACCACTGAGCCAGTCACCGCAAGTCCCACACCACTTTTAACTGCCGACATCAGCCATTCGACATTTGCTTTCTTTAAGGTCAACGCAATAATCGCGACCAATAGAAAACTTTCCAACCCCTCACGAAAACAAATCAGCAAAGCTTCAAACATTTGAATTTGAACTCCATGAACATGAATGAGAATAATTAGCGTTTATAATAAATCTAAATGGCTTTTTTAAGCAAATTAATCATGCATCTGCAAGCAATCGCCCAAGTTACGCCTGCTGCAAGCATGCTGATGCGCTGACAGCCGTCTGACACGTGTTCAGCAATCTGCAGAAAACAGTGGCTAGCAATGCGCCACAGGCGAAAACTGGGTAACAGATCAGGACACCGGGAATAGAGCAGCAGGCATTTCCATCTGTTTGCTCAAGCGCAGAAATTTCGAAGCTGACAAGCAGAGCTGGCTCCAGTTCAGCACTGGCATCAAGTATGCAGCTGGCTTTCTCCCGGAGTGTAGTGCAGATCGAGCTCCCTCTGACAGGGATGGCGAGCCGCCTCGCCGCCAACGCGTGCAAGCGGAATGTCGGCAGTGGTGGCAACCACTGCCGAGAGCTCAACCGCCATGAATTAAGCATTCGCACTTATGCGATTACAGCGGTACACATGGTAATGTTGCAGATAGAGAGCAGCGCATGCGAGCAACTCAAACAAAAGGAGCGATATGGAAGTTCCAGTCATTGGCGACAGAACCTGTCTTTATCAAACATCTCAGCTGAATGCGGTATTGGATAATATGGCTTGGCAGGCGGCGGGCTTTCTCAATACAAAGCAGCACATCTTGATTGTCGGCATATTGCGTCGCGGCGCGCCGCTTGCAGAAATGCTGCATCATCGACTGCGCCAGTTCAAGCTGCCCGATATCAGTCTGATGCACCTGAAAGTAAAGCGCTATGCAGACGACCTGTCCTTGCTGCATCCGGAAACCAGGCTGACGGAAAACCCGGATCAGGCCAATCTCGATTTGACCGGCACCACCGTTCTCGTGGTTGATGACGTCATGTATCACGGCCACTCCATGTTGCGCACAGTGGAATATCTGGCCCGGAAACAGGCCGCAGAAATCCGCACCGTAGTGCTGGTGGATCGTGGTGCCAACAAGTTGCCGGTGCGCACCGACATTACCGGCATCAGACTGGATGTCGCCCCTAGCGACATTATCGAATGTAATGTGCCGCCATACGAAAACGAATTCAGGATCGACCTGTTGCAACCCAGGATCAATTAAGGGAAGCCTTGATTGAATGAGCGAATGTGAGGTAAACCATGTTCCAGGACCGTGACGAAGCGGCGCGCAAGCTGGCCGTAAAACTCCAGGCTTACAAAGGCAAGCAGCCCTTGGTGCTTGCCATCCCCCGTGGTGCAGTCCCCATGGCAAGTATCATCGCCGATGAGCTGGGCGGCAGCTATGACGTGGTGCTGGTTCGCAAACTGCGGGCACCGGTCAACCCCGAGCTGGCAATCGGCTCGGTCGACGAGAGCGGCTGGACCTATATCGCCGATCATGCCGCCTCAACTGGTGCCGACAGTGCCTATATTGAAGCCGAGAAACAGCGGCAGCTCGGCATAATCAGACAACGCCGCGCACAGTACACGCCGATCAAAGCGCCTGAAGATCCGGCCGGTCGCACCGTCATCGTCATTGATGACGGGCTCGCCACCGGCGCCACCATGATTTCCGCACTGCATGGACTGCGCAACAGAAAACCGGCCAGATTGATCTGCGCAGTGCCGGTTGCACCACCGGATACGTTGGATAAAGTGGCCGAACTGGCAGATGAGATCGTTTGTCTTGAAGCACCCGAAAACTTCAGGGCCGTCGGCCAGTTCTATGCGGATTTCCCGCAGGTGGAAGATGAAGAAGTGATACAAATTCTGCGGAGCTCATGATCAACCTGGCTCGACTGACTTTCTGAGATATCGACCAAACCAGAGTGCGGCCTGCCTCGCCACTTCCTCCAATGTTCCCGGCTCGTCGAACAGGTGTGTGGCAGCGGGAACGATGACCATCTCCCTCACACAATGCAGTTGTTCGTATGCGTCCTGATTCAGATCGATGACCACATCATCATGCCCGCCCACCAGCAACAGCACAGGACATTGCACCTGGTGCAGCGCATGCGTACCGGCCAGGTCAGGCCGACCGCCACGGGAGACCAGCGCGCCGATTTCAATGCCAACGGCAGCCGCCGCCTGTAACGCTGCAGCAGCGCCTGTGCTTGCGCCAAAATAGCCTATGGGTAGATTTTGCAGCTCCCGCTGACCTTTGATCCAGCTCGTCGCGGCAAGCAGGCGCCGGGTCAGCAGCGGAATATCGAAGCGGGTCTGGTAATCCATATCCTCTTCAGGCGTCAGCAGATCCATCAGCAACGTGCCGATGCCGGCGTCTCGCAGCACTTGCGCAACATAATTGTTACGCGGGCTGTGCCGGCTGCTGCCGCTGCCGTGTGCAAACAGGACCAGGCCTTGTGCCTTTTCAGGCAATGCCAGCATGCCTTCCATATGCACGTAATCTGCCGGAATCCGGACCAGTTTTTCGAAGGCGGCTGGCATGGATAGTCCTCGGTTCAGGCGCACTCTCGGACGGCAATCGGAATACGCTGGCGACCGAAATTGCCGGCGCGTTGATCAAAACGCCCGGCGATTGCCGTATCACAAACCGGACAGTGGCCTGCCTCACTCAGCAGATAGCGTTCGACCTTGTACCAGTCGCGCTCGATCAGCGGCGTCCGGCAGCCGGGGCAGAACGTGGTGTCGCCCTCCTGATGGCGGACATTGCCGGTATAGACATACTGCAGGCCTTCGCTCAGCGCGATATCGCGGGCGCGTATCAGCGTCCTGGCTGGTGTAGCCGGAACGCCCGGCATCTTGTAATCGGGATGAAAAGCGGAGAAATGCAGCGGCACATCGGGACCAAGCTCCTGCCTGATCCACCGGCACATGGCCGTCAGCTCCTCATCGCTATCGTTCTCGCCCGGAATCAGCAAGGTGGTGATTTCCAGCCAGACATCGGTTTCATGCTTGAGATAGCGCAAGGTATCCAGCACCGGCTGCAAATGCGAGCCGGTCAGCTTGAAGTAGAAATCGTCGCTAAAGGCCTTGAGGTCGACATTCGCCGCATCCATTTTCGCGTAGAAATTTCGTCTGGCGGCATCATGCATATAACCTGCAGTCACGGCCACGGTCTTGATGCCGCGCGCATGGCAGGCATCCGCCACGTCCATGGCATATTCGGCGAAGATGACCGGATCGTTGTAAGTGAATGCCACACTCCTGCATCCGGTATCTTCCGCCGTCACGGCGATGGCTTCGGGCGAGGCCTGATCCATCAACCGGTCCATGTCGCGTGATTTGCTGATATCCCAGTTCTGGCAGAATTTGCAGGCCAGGTTGCAGCCGGCCGTGCCGAAAGACAGCACCGCGGAGCCCGGATAAAAATGGTTGAGCGGTTTTTTCTCGATCGGGTCGATGCAGAAGCCGGACGAGCGGCCGTAGGTGGTCAGCAACATCTCGTCGCCTTCGCGCATGCGCACGAAGCAGGCGCCACGCTGGCCTTCATGCAGCTTGCAGTCGCGCGGACAGAGGTCGCACTGCATGCGGCCATCCTCCAGCATGTGCCAGTAACGCGCCTTGTATGCCGAATTTTGCGTCATGCTGTCAGCTTCCTCGCACCGGTTGCGGGAGCCGCGTCGCTCTCACTGAACTTCTGCACCGTACAAAGGTAGAGCCGGACTTCCTCATGCCAGAAATTCGCCGGCAAACCCGCCTTCTGCTTCAAGCGCGCCATGAAATCACTCACCTCGGGCAGCTGTTCCCACACTTGCGGCAAAAAGGTACTGCGATAACTGCCAAATTCCAGTGCCACACCATCCGCGCCGGCACGCAACTGCGACCAGGCATGCTGCTCATCACGGAACTGCAATGGCTGCATGGCGGACAACAGGGAAACTTCCACCTCGGTCTCGTCCAGCTCATGTGCCAGTAAAGGCGAAAACCTGGGGTCACGAAAGGCTGCCGCATAAGCGTTAGCCTTGAGGTCTTGCAACAGAGGTCTGTGCGCTTGCAACGAACCGATGCAGCCGCGCAGCTGCAGGTTCTGGGTCAGCGTAACGAATGTCGCAGCGTCTTCGTGCAAGCATGGCAGATGCTCCTCACCGGCTACACCAGGCCGGCCCAAGGCTCTCGCAATAACATCACGGGCAAGCGGGATCAGCACCTGACCCAGGTTATCCGGCTGCGCAGAATTTTCCTGCTGCACATCAAGCCCTGCATCGGGGGCTGCATCAAGTTCATATAGCCCGGTCATCTCAGACCTCTCCTGTCTGTTCGGCAAAGAGAAATGCGGCATAGCCCACCACGCGATCCTTACTGCCAGCGGTATCTCCGGAGTTGCACATATCTACCAAATACGGCTGCAAATGATATTTTCTGGCAGCAAAAATCAGGCCGTTGACCACGGCGCCGCCGCAGGCCTGCTGGTGTGTCAGCGTGTCTTGCAGCTGGAGGACCTTATCCACCGTCGATTGATCCATTTGCTGCGCCTGCGTGTAGCTCAGGTAATGGGAAAGGTCGGAACTGACGACTATCAAGGTCTCCTCACCACCCCACAAAATATCCAGCACTTCTGCAACTTCTGCAGGGCTTGCGGCGCCGACAGCCAGCGGCACCAGCGTGAAATCCTCCAGCACAGATTGCAGAAACGGTAGCTGCACTTCGAGAGAATGTTCCTGGGTATGGGCAGCAGAATTGACGGTCACCTGGCTAGAACCTTGCAGTTTTGCCATCGCCTGTTTATCCAGATCGACCGTGCCCAGCGGGGTGGCAAAGCTATCGACATCCGGCAATGCCAAGCCGCGCACATGTACACGATGTGCTGGCCCGAGCAAGATCACGCGTTTGATGGTGTTACGTGCAGAAATCAGTTTGGCGTAAGCCATCGCCGCTGTCTGGCCGGAATAGATATAGCCTGCATGCGGCACAACGATAGCCTTGGGAGAAACCAGCGCCGCATCAACGGGCACGGCACGCAACATCGCCTGCACCTGCTCGGCCAAAACCCTTCCATCCCCAGGATAGAAAGTACCAGCCACCGCGGCATGACGAATTGTCTGCATCCAAACCTCCAGTAAATCACAGTGTGCTAAAAGCAATCACTGCAGGCAAACACTGCCTGTCATCTGTAAATATCTAGCCGATAAGGCAATTTATCAAGTGTACGGCCGTTAAATAATCCGCGCGAGCACGTAAGCGAGCGCGAATCACGTTGGCTGGTCGGCCATGAGCCAGGATATTGAAACTGGGAAAATGACAGAGTTGCGCGCCATCATCTGCATGACGACGCGCTCAGAATTTCACCTAAACCGGGCAGGCAAATGGTGTCGGATCAATAAAAGACTGTTCACCGCAAATCAGCGCCGAGACAATCTTCGCGCTTGCCGGCGCCATGGTCAGGCCGTAGCGAAAGTGACCGGTATTGAGGTAAAGATTTTCGATTTGCGGATGCGCGGCAATGGTCGGCAGGTTTTCCGGGGTTCCCGGCCGCAAACCGGCCCAGTGCTTGAGGATGGGCAGCCCTTTCAATTCCGGCATGATTGCTTCTGCCTTGGCACTCAGCTCACCACGCGCCGTTTCGGTAACGCGAGCATCAAAGCCCACATCTTCCAGCGTGCTTCCGGCCAGAAGCAAGCCATCATTGCGCGGAATCATATAGAAGCCTTCACGATAAACCATGTGCTGCAGGTTCTGGCGTGGCTGATAGAGCAATATCTGGCCGCGCATGGGTTTGATTTCCAGTTTGCTCGCGGTTTCCTTGAGCAGATCGAAACTCCAGGCGCCGGAAGTCACCACGAACTTGTCTGCCTGTAGCTTCTCGCCGCTGATAGTCTCCCATTCATGCAGGCTGCCGGAGCCTGTCAGAGGCTTGAGTTCGGTATGTTCCAGCAAAGTCACCCCATTCTGTTCCAGCCATTGGCGCATGGCCTGCATGAGATAAGGGGGGCGGACCTGACTGACACCAGGCAGCCACAGAGCATCATCGCTGCCGGGAGGCTGCAACCCGAATGCCGCAGCGGAGGCAGGCTGCGCGACATAGTCGTAGCGCTGACACCAGGCCAGTGCCTGCTCGCGATCGAACACCGGCAGAATCAGCATACCACTTTGCAGCAGCTCGCAATCCACCCTGGTTTCGTCTTGCAAGCGCTGACAGATGGCCGAATACAAGCGGGTACCGGAATGGGCAAGCTGGTTAACGGCATCGCCATACATCCAGGGCAACAAGGGAAACAGGATGCCGCCACCGGCCCAGGACGACTCGCCCGAGGTCTGGCTGGCGATACAGCCACGCTCGACTATCGTCACCCGGCAGCCGCGCGCCACCAGCTCCATTGCCGTCATGGTACCGACAATGCCGCCGCCTGCGATCATTACATGCATACTCTTTGCTCCGATTCTCTCAGCGCTATCAGTCGTAAGTCTAGCGACCTTGCAGCAGCGCTTTTTCCGCGCCTACCAGATATTGCGGCTCGCCCAGCAGAACGACGACATCACCTTCCTCAAAAACGGTATCCGACGTCGGCTCCAGGCTCTTCAGATTGGGTCGGCGTATGGATTGAATTTCGACATGATCCTGTAGTTCCACGTCAATAAAACGTTTACCGACCGCATAAGCCGAAGCCGTAATGGACACTGAATGTAGTCTGAGCTGGTGCTTTTCCAGCGCTTCGTCTTCAGCGTCCGTAATCCCCCTGAAGAAACCTTTAAACAACTTGTACCGCGCTTCGCGGAACATGCGGATGCGCTTCACCACGCGGTTCAGCGGCACGCCCATCAGCATCAGGGCATGCGATGCCAGCATCAAGCTGCCCTCCAGCACTTCCGGCACCACCTCTGCAGCTCCAGCCTCGCGGAAAGCCTCCATATTGCTGTCATCCACTGTACGCACGATGACCGGTAACAGCGGATAATTTTCCTGCACCACATGCAGGATTTTCATGGAGGATGGCGCATCGGCATAGCTGATGATCAAAGCCTTGGCACGGGCGCCGCCCGCGGCCGCCAATACCACACGGCGTCCGGCATCGCCATACATAACGCTTTCACCTGCCGCCGCCGCTTCCTGCACCCGCGACGGGTCTATATCCAGTGCAATAAAAGGAATATTTTCCTCCTTCAGAAACCGCGCCAGATACTGCCCGCTCCGGCCAAAGCCACAGATAATCACATGGTCATTCATCTGCTTGCCGATTTTCTCGATTTCCGAGACTTTCTGCTCCTGGTTGCGGTTGTAACTCTTGACCAGGCGCCGAGCCAGCCTGCCGTTGTACTGAATAATAAACGGTGCGGCTATCATGGAAAGCACCGAAGCTGCCAGCACGACCTGCAGAGTTTGTCCATTCATCAGCCCTTGTTGCAGACCGAGTGCAAGAATCACAAATCCGAACTCGCCCGCCTGCGCCAGAATGACCCCCGTGCGTATCGCCACGCCCGGCTCGTGGCCGAAACCACGACTCAAAAAACCGATGACTAGCGCTTTGAACAGCACCAGAGCCAGCAGCAACAGCAGAATAAGTCCGATATTCGTCGCCAGCACGCCGACATCCAGCAACATGCCGATCGAGACAAAAAACAGCCCCAGCAGAATATCGCGGAAAGAAGCAATATCAGACTCAACCTGATAGCGGTAACGCGTCTCGGAGATCAGCATGCCGGCAATAAAAGCGCCCAGGGCATAAGACAAGCCAGCCAGGTGAGTCACATAAGCCAGCACCAGCGTCACCATCAGCACGTTCATGACAAACAGCTCGCGTGATCGCTGCCGGGCGACCAGACCGAACCATGGATTAATCAGTTTTTTGCCAAAGATAAACAGTATCAGCAGTACGATGGCCGCCTTCAGGAAAGCCCATCCCAGCGTACTGGTCAGGCTGCCGCTATGCGCCGCCAGAGCCGGGATCAGCACCAGCACCGGCACCACAGCGATATCCTGAAATAACAGAATGCCTATGGCAAGCCGACCATGGCGGGAATTCAGGTCGACGCGTTCGGCCAGCATCTTGGAAACGATTGCCGTGGAAGACATGGCCAGTGCCGCAGCAATGACAAAAGCCGTCGCCCAACTCAATCCGATTAACCAGCATAGCGCCATGATGGCCGAAATCGTCACCAGCACCTGCGCGCCACCCAGCCCCAGCACCGTTCGCCGCATGGCATACAACTGTGGCAAGCTGAATTCCAAACCAATACTGAACATCAGAAAGACCACGCCGAACTCTGCCAGTGCCCGGCTGGATTCGGTGTCAGGCAATATGCCGAAGGTCTCCGGTCCCAGGGCCAGACCCACCAGGAAATAGGCCAGCATGGTCGGCAGCCGCAGTGCCCTGAACAGGGCAACAGCAAACACCGCGCTGATAAGCAATACCAAAATGATGGCTAGAGTATCTTGCATTTTTTATTCTTGAAATTTATCCGGTCATGTTCCCGGCCTTCTGCATAAACAGAAGGCACAGGCAAAAATTATGCCTGGTTTGATAAAAACCAGCTTTATTTGTCTTTTCAACCTTTATTCGGGCTTGAATCCCTCTTATACTTGTCGCTATGGAGACAAGCTCAAGCCACCAACATCGCGGTTCCACCGCAGACAACAACCCGGATGCCCGCAAGTCCCCATTGGGGCTTGCCCGAGAGGTGTTGCTGATTGAATCACGCGAGCTTGAAAGTATCGCAAACCGTTTGGATCAGCGATTCACTGACGCTGTCGAACTCATTTTACAGTGCCGAGGCCGTATTGTGGTGAGTGGCATGGGGAAATCCGGGCATATTGGTCGCAAGATTGCCTCAACCTTTGCCAGCACTGGCACGCCGGCGTTTTTCGTACACCCGGGCGAGGCCAGTCACGGCGACCTTGGCATGATTACCGCAGACGATCTGCTGGTTGCATTGTCCAATTCCGGTGAGAGTGATGAACTACTGTCCATCCTGCCCGTCATTAAACGTCTGGGCGCAAAAATCATCAGCATCACCGGTCATCCCGGCTCAACCCTGGCCCGCGAATCGGACATCCATGTGAATGCCCATGTCAGCCAGGAAGCCTGCCCACTGGGCTTGGCGCCGACGGCGAGCACGACAGCAATGCTGGCCCTGGGTGATGCCCTGGCACTCACCGTGTTGGACCAGCGTGGTTTCTCTGCTGAGGATTTTGCCCGATCACACCCGGGCGGCAGCCTTGGCCGTAAACTGTTGATTCACGTATCCGACATCATGCGCAAAGATGCCGCCATCCCGAAAGTCAGTCTGAATGCGACGTTGTCTGATGGCCTGCTGGAAATGACGCGCAAGGGCCTGGGTATGACGGCGATTGTTGATGCGGCAAACCAGCCGATTGGTATTTTTACCGATGGCGACCTGCGCCGCACCTTTGAAAAGGGTGTCAGCGTCACGGGCACGCTCATGCGGGACGTGATGGGCATCAATCCTTACACCATCACGCCCGAGCGCATGGCCGTGGAAGCCGTGGAAATCATGGAGCATCGAAAAATTAACGGCTTGCTGGTCGTAGATCAGCAAGGAATTCTGGTCGGCGCACTCAACATGCTCGACCTGTTAACAGCAAAGGTTATTTAAGTGAGTCATTCAAGTCCGGTAACAGAACGTGCAAAACGCATTAAAGTCATTATTTTTGATGTAGATGGGGTCATGACCGATGGCAGCCTGATGATAGGCGACGACGGTCAGGAATATAAAAGCTTCCATTCCCTCGATGGCTTGGGCATGAAGCTACTGAAAGCCAGCGGTGTGCAAATGGCCATTATTACCGGCCGCACCTCAAATGTGGTTACCAAGCGTGCCGAAACTACCGGCATCGCCCATTTCTATCAGGGGGTGGAAGACAAGCTGGAAGCGTTTGAAGATCTGGTCAAGAAATTGAATGTCAGCCCTGAGGAATGTGCCTTCATGGGCGACGATATCGTCGATCTGCCGCCCATGCGCCGCGCAGGCCTGGCCATTGCAGTGCCTGGCGCCACACCACTGATCAAACAGTACGCCCATTACACGACACAAGCACAGGCCGGCCGCGGTGCGGTCCGCGAGGCCTGCGAACTGTTGATGAAAGCGCAAGGCACTTTTGATGCGCAAATGGCGCAATTCTTCCGGTAGGCTGGACAAACGAGCCACATGTACGCACGTCCCACCATTCTGCTGCCCTTGGTGTTGCTGGCCATTCTGGCCATGCTGACATTCTGGATTGATTACAGCGTGCAGGCACCCGAGCCGAAGATTGACGGTAGCAACCGGCACGACCCGGACTATATCCTGAACAATTTCACCACCACGCGTACTGATGAGAATGGCGACTTGCGCTATCGTCTGACGGCCGCAGAGATGAGGCATTACCCGGACAACGATACTACCGAACTGGAACAGCCGCACTTTACGCGCTTTGATATCGGCAAGCCTTTCACTCTGATTGAAGGACAAAAGGGCTTGGTATCGAGCAACGGTGAAAAAATCGAATTCCAGGATGATGTTAAAGTACTCAGGCAGGCCTATAACGGTAAAGGCGAGATGGTGGTGCTAACCGACCGGCTGGATGTTTTCCCGGACGAAGAAATTGCCAGTACTGACAGGCCCGTTGTCATCACACAGGAACCCAAAACCGTTATCCATGCCACCGGCATGATTTATAACAAGAAGAAACAGACCGTTCAGCTGTTGCATCGGGTGAAAGCGCATTACGAAAAGCCTGATGTGAATGTCTCCAGCACACCGAACAACTTGAACCGCAGACCCGCCAGTGCCATGCGGCTGGAAACAGGCATGAACACGGCTGCCAGGCAGGTAGATCGCAACGTCAGGCCGGTTGGCGCAGTACAGCCTGAGGTTAAATTGAGCTTAAGCAAAGATATAGACTGATCCGGAGATCACATGAATAAATCTCGCATGCCTGCAATAAGCATAGCCTGCCTTCTGGCTGCCCTGCTTATGATGGCGACTCTCACCGGCCATGCCGAAAAGGCTGACAAAGACAAGCCTATCGACCTCGAAGCCGATACCGTAACCGTCAACGATGCCAAGAAAACCAGCACGTACACCGGGAATGTGATCCTGACCCAGGGTACGCTGATAATACGCGGCGACAAGCTGGTAATTGTTGAAGACATCCACGGCTTCCAGCACAGCACTTCGTACGGTAATCCAACGACTTTCAAGCAGAAAATGGAAGGCAAGAACGAATTCATGGAAGGTAGCGGCCAGCGTATTGAGTATGACGGCCGCATGGACAAGGTACAGCTTTACACCAAAGCCTGGGTCAAGCGCGGCGACGACATCGTTCACGGCGATTACATCATGTATGACGCCAACGCAGAATATGCCGAAGTGATCGGTGGCGGCTCACAGGCAGCTACACCGGCGACACCGTCCGGCCGGGTACGTGCAATCATTCAGCCCAAGGGCAAGCCAGCCGTAACCACCCCTGCTGCGAAATAAAGGCCTGAAACCATTAACCAAATCCATATAAAAGAACTCACACCATGAGCGAGTTAGTTGTCGAGAATCTGAGCAAGAAATACAAGTCGCGTACTGTCGTGCATGATATTTCTCTCCAGATCAAAAGTGGCGAAGTGGTCGGCCTGCTTGGTCCCAATGGGGCCGGTAAAACCACCAGCTTTTACATGATGGTAGGGCTAGTCCCGCTGGATCACGGCCGCATCCTGCTGGACGGCAAAGACCTCAGCCGCCTGCCGATTCACTTGCGCGCAAGAATGGGGCTTTCCTATCTGCCGCAGGAACCCTCTATCTTCCGCAAGATGACGGTGGCCGAAAACATCAAGGCGATTCTGGAGCTACAGAAGATCAGTGCGGAAGAAATCGAAGCCGAGCTTGAATCGCTGCTGCATGAGTTGCATATCGTCCATATCCGCGATGCCATGGCGGTCAGCCTGTCCGGCGGCGAAAGACGGCGCGTGGAAATCGCGCGCTGCCTGGCAACCAAGCCCAGTTTTGTCCTGCTGGACGAACCATTCGCCGGGATCGACCCGATCGCCGTACTGGATATTCAGAAAATCATCGGCATTCTGGCCGAACGCAATATCGGCGTGCTGATTACCGACCATAACGTACGAGAAACCCTAGGCATCTGCGATAGAGCGTATATTGTCAATGAAGGCCGCATATTTGCCGCTGGTCTGCCCAGCGAAATCGTGCAGAATGAAAGTGTCAAAGAAGTGTATTTAGGTAAGGATTTCCGCCTCTAAGGCGCGATTAGAAACAACATGAAACAAGGTTTACAACTCCGCTTCTCGCAGAATCTTGCGCTCACCCCGCAGCTGCAACAGTCTATCCGTCTGCTCCAGCTGTCGACCCAGGAGCTGAATCAGGAACTGGAAACCATCCTGCAGGCCAACCCGCTACTGGAGCGCGACGAGAAAAATGCAGATGGTAGCGATGCCGTCGACACCTTCGTCCCTGCCAGCAATGCACCGGAAATCGCCAACCCGCAGGAAGCACCGCGTGCAGAAGAAGCTCCGGTTCAGGAGAACTTCAATGACGACTATTTCGAATATGGCGGCAGTATGCGCTGGGACGACAGCAATGCCGGCAATGACGAAGATAATGATTACAGCTTTCAGGAAGCCGCTACCGAAACCCTGCATGAACATCTGCTAGGCCAGCTCAAGCTGTTGCCGCTATCCGATCGTGACCAGATGCTGGCATTGCTGCTGGTCGACGCCATCAACGATGACGGCTATCTGGAACCGTCGCTGGAAGAACTGGCGGCACAGATCGAAACGGAGTCCGAAGTCGATGTGCTGGAACTGCAAACTGCACTGAAACATATCCAGAACCTGGACCCTGCCGGCGTCGGCGCACGCAACCTGGCCGAATGCCTGTCACTGCAACTACGTGCAATAGATGAGCCATCTCCATTACTGGACCTTACCAAAACCCTGGCAGAAAATCACTTGCCGCTGCTGGCCTCCAGAGACTACGCCAAGCTGCGCAAGGTCCTGCATTGTGATGACGAGACACTGCGTCAGGCGCAACAGATCATCACCCAGCTCAACCCCAGACCGGGTAATGCTTTTAGCAATATCGGCTCAGATCACTTCATCCAGCACGAAATCATCGTCAAGAAGGTCAAGGGTGTCTGGATCGCCAGCCTGAACGATGACGTTGTGCCCAAACTGCGTATCAACCAGATTTACGCCAATATCCTGAAACGTAATCGCGACAGCTCCAACCAGTACCTGATGAGCCAGATGCAGGAAGCAAAATGGATGATCAAAAATATTCAGCAGCGCTTCTCTACCATCCTGCGCGTATCGCAGGCCATCGTCGACCGTCAGCGTAACTTCTTTGAACACGGCGAAGTGGCGATGCGGCCGCTGGTGCTGCGCGAGATCGCCGATGAGCTGGAGTTGCACGAGTCCACCATTTCGCGCGTGACCACCCGCAAGTACATGCTGACACCGCGCGGGGTCTATGAACTCAAGTACTTCTTCGGCAGCCATGTAGCGACCGAGTCGGGCGGCGCTTGCTCGGCCACCGCCATACGCGCACTGATCAAGCAGATGATCGCCGAAGAGGACCCGAAGAGACCCTTGTCAGACAATCAGATCACGGACGTACTGAGCAGGCAGGGCATCGTCGTCGCCAGACGTACGATTGCCAAATACAGAGAATCACTGCAACTACCCGCAGCGAGCCAGCGCAAGACGCTGTAATTTTTACCCGATCTATTATTTTTGTAGTCGTTACCAAGGAGAAAGCATCATGAACTTACAAATTACCGGCCGTCATCTGGATATCACCCCGGCTTTACGCGATTATGTTGAAAGCAAGCTTGCCCGCGTAAGCAATCACTTTGACCATGTGATTGATATCAAAGTAACACTGAGTGTGGAAAAGCTGATTCAGAAAGTCGAAGCTACACTGCACGTGCCTGGTAACGACCTGCATGTGGAATGCTCCGATGAAAACATGTATAGCGCTATCGACATGTTGACTGACAAACTCGACCGCAAAGTGCTGAAGCACAAGGAAAAACAGGGCGATCACCGTCAGGCAAATGGCGCTGTAAAACATCAGGCAACTGAATAAAACCAGGACTGGTCGGGATGCTGCGCACAGCGACTCTTGTATCTCAGCTCACTGCGCCATCCCGGCAGAAAAATTAAAAAATGCCCGAAATCAGCGTCGATAAATTATACAGAGACACCCGTCGCAACCTGAAACTCACTTGGGTGGCAGGCCTGACCGGCGGTGATCACACACTCAGCAGCGAAACTGTCAGTAAACCGTCTCTGGCGCTAATCGGTCATCTTAACTTCGTGCACCCCAACCGCGTACAGGTATTGGGCTGTGCCGAAATGGATTACCTGCGCGGCCTGAAATCCGCCGAACTGGTGCAGGCCATACGCAACCTGTTCTCAACCGACCTCGCCGCCGTGGTCGTCGCCAATGGCGAAAAACCACCGAAAGAATTGCTCGACGCTGCCAACCAGCGCGAAACTCCGTTATTCACGACACCGCTGCAAAGCCCGAGCCTGATGGATGTGCTCAGTCACTACCTGTCGCAAGCGGTTGCCGAAACTGTGAGTTTTCATGGTGTATTCATGGAAGTACAAGGCTTTGGCGTGCTGATCAAGGGTGACCCTGCCATCGGCAAAAGCGAACTGGCACTGGAGCTGATATCACGCGGACATCGGCTGATTGCCGACGATATCATCGATTTTTACAAAATAGCCCCTGACCGTCTTGAGGGCCGTTGTCCAAGACTATTACAGGATTTTCTCGAAGTTCGCGGCCTCGGTGTGCTTAACATCCGCGAGCTGTTCGGGGACAACTCGGTCAAACCGACCAAACCACTGGATCTGATCATTCAGCTTGATCATGCCGACAAGCTGATGGCCCTGGAACTCGATCGCCTGAAAATGACCTCGCAGCAGGAAAAGATTCTGAACGTCAAAATACCAAAATTCCTGATTCCAGTTGCGGCCGGTCGCAACATTGCCGTTCTGGTTGAAGTCGCCTTGCGCAATCACATGCTGCTGCTACGTGGTGTCAATGGCACCAAACAGTTCATGCAGCGTCAGACCCGCGAAATGAAAAAAAACATGCAGAAAAATCCCGAGGATCACTGAAGATGCAACTAGTCATCGTCACAGGACTGTCCGGGTCAGGAAAAAGTGTCGTCCTCAAGGCGCTGGAGGACAGTGGTTATTATTGTGTCGACAACCTGCCGGCAACACTGCTGGCCAACATCCCGCAACATCTGCATGGCCAGAGCCGCGTGGCAATCAGCATGGACACCCGCAGTGAAGCCATCGAAGTGCTGCCGGATGCCATACAGCAACTGAAAAACCAAGGTATTGATGTCCAGGTACTGTACCTGGAATCCAGCGTCGAGACCCTGGTAAAACGTTTTAGTGAAACACGCAGACGCCACCCGTTGAGTGACGAGAAAACCACCCTGGCAGAAAGCATACAGCGCGAACGCGACATACTGAGCCAGCTGGCCTATCTCGGCCACCGCGTCGATACCAGTGACCTCAGCGCCAACACGCTGCGCAACTGGGTCAAGGATTTCATCGCGACGGATCATCAAGGCATGACCCTGCTGTTTGCTTCCTTCGGCTTCAAGCACGGCATTCCGCTCGACGCCGATTTTGTCTTTGACGTGCGTTTTCTGCCAAACCCGCATTACGACCCGCTACTGCGTCCACTGACCGGCCACGACCAGGCTGTCAAAACCTTTATGGAAAACCAGGCCGACGCGCAGGTGCTGTTTGATGACATCCGTAATTTTGTTGCCCGCTGGCTACCTGCCTTCGTACGGGATAATCGCAGCTATCTCACTGTCGCCATCGGCTGCACCGGCGGTCAGCATCGCTCTGTTTATTTCGTCGAAAAACTCGGGCAACATTTCCGCACAGAACAACAAAAAGTGCTGATCAGGCACCGTGAACTTGAGTAATTTCCTGATGTATAGAAGAACACCAGCTTAAAGCTGGAATTTACGATTAAGGTAAGTACTGCATGATAGGAATACTGATTATTGCCCACGGTACGCTCGGAGAAAGTCTGATCCACTGCGCGAGTCATGTGATGGGCACACAGCCTGCTTTATTGAAACAACTGGGTGTAGGCAGGAACGACGACCCCAATACACTGCTGCCAAAAGCAAAGCAACTGGTCGAAGAACTGGACCAGGGCGATGGCGTCCTGATATTGTCCGACATTTATGGTGCCACCCCATGCAATCTGGTCAATCGGCTGCTGGTCGCCGGTCGCGTCGAAGGCATTGCAGGTGTTAATCTACCCATGCTGGTACGCACGCTGACTTACAGAAACAGCGACCTCAGAACTCTGATTGCCAAAGCGCTCAGTGGCGGACGCGAAGGCGTCATCCATTTCACAGACCTAGACTAGTAAGGCATAGAAAATGCTAAGAAGAGACATTGAAATCATCAACAAGCTCGGTATGCACGCCCGCGCCTCAACCAAGCTGACGCAGACCTCCAGCCAGTTCAAGTCTGAGATCTGGATTGAACGCAACAACCGCCGGGTCAATGCCAAGAGTATTATGGGGGTCATGATGCTGGCAGCAAGTCAGGGCAGCGTGGTCACCATAGAAACCTCCGGCCCGGATGAACTGGCAGCGATAGAAGCCTTGGCAGATCTGATCAATAGTCGTTTCGGCGAACCAGAATAAATTGGTCGGAAACCACAACCATGAATGCCATGACAATAACGGACAACAAGAAATTGGCAATGCAGTCCTTGCATTCAGGGAGGCAAGAATCAAGTGAGGCAGGCTGCACATTATCGATAAAGCAGCGGAGACCAACCCGCACCGCTGAAACCAAAGCCTGGTTTTCCACCTTCACTACGATGTCGAGTCAAGACAACAACGTGAGCGTAACACAGACAACAGAGTTGCGACGCAGGCCAACCTGCACAAGCAGGTTAAGCGTAGCGACCGGAGCCTCAGTGCATATGGCACGGCAAGGAGTGATCGTGGCAGGCAACAAAGTATCGACGAAGCAGTGGAGGTGGTCATGAGTTTTACCATGCATGGCGTAGGTGTCTCCGGTGGCATCGCCATCGGCCGTGCGCATCTGGTCTCACATGCTCTGCTGGAAGTCGCGCATTATCTGATCCCGCAAGCATTGATTCCACAGGAAATCCAGCGTTTTAATCAGGCGGTCAATACAGTCCGGCTTGATCTGGAGAATATCCATCAGCAGTTAACACCCAATGTCCCGGCCGAACTCAGTTCATTTATCAATACCCATTTGATGATATTGGCCGACCGGGCGCTTTCCGTCGTGCCTGCCGAAATCATCGCAAAAGACCTGTGCAATGCGGAATGGGCATTGAAACAGCAGATGGATGATCTGGTCGAGCAGTTTGAAAAAATTGATGATGAATACCTGCGTGAGCGCAAACATGATGTCGTGCAAGTCGTTGAACGGGTCATCAAGGTGTTGCTCGGACATCCAGGCCTGGTACCGCTAGAAGAACAGGAAAGCGCCATCATTCTGGTTGCTCACGACCTCTCCCCGGCTGACACAATTCAGTTCAAGCATCACAAGTTCGCCGCTTTTGTCACAGATGTCGGCGGAGCCACTTCACACACCGCTATCCTTGCGCGCAGCCTGAACATACCTTCTATTGTCGCCCTGCAACGGGCGCGCACACTGGTGCGCGATGGTGAGCTGATTATTGTCGATGGTAACCAGGGTGTAGTCGTCGTCAATCCGGACAAGGACACTCTGGCGGAATACCGGCTCAAGCAGGAGCAATTCGAGCTTGAGCAACAAAAACTCAAGCGCCTGAAATCGACCAGAGCGATCACGCTTGACGGCACGACCATAGAACTGCTCGCCAACATCGAAGTGCCCGCAGACGTCACCAGGGCCAAGGCAGCCGGCGCCACTGGTGTCGGCCTCTACCGCACAGAATTCCTGTTCATGAACCGGCATGGCATGCCGGAAGAAGAAGAGCAGTATGAGGCTTACCGCAAGGTGGCCGAGTCCATGAAGGGGATGCCGGTCACCATCCGCACTCTGGACCTCGGTGCCGACAAGGAAATGAACCCGGACACGGTGCGCACCTGCACCAACCCGGCGCTCGGCCTGCGCGCGATTCGCTTGTGCCTGGCGGAACCTCAGATTTTTCATACGCAGCTTCGCGCCATCCTGCGCGCTTCGCATTATGGCAATATCAAGATCCTGATTCCCATGCTGTCCAATCTGGTCGAGTTGCGTCAGACCCTGCAGATGATCGAGCGTGCAAAAATCAGCCTGCAAAAACAGCATCTGCCCTATAAAGAGAATATTCAAGTCGGCGGCATGATTGAGATACCGGCCGCAGCCTTGTGTGCCGATGCCTTCGCCAAGGAGCTGGACTTTCTTTCCATCGGCACTAATGACCTGATTCAGTACACACTGGCCATCGACCGCACCGACGACACGGTTTCGCATCTGTATAACCCGCTGCACCCGGCTGTGCTGCAACTGATCGAGGGCACCATCAAGGCCGGTTTGCGCGCCGGCAAGGATGTCTCGGTCTGCGGCGAAATGGCAGGTGACCCCGGGTTCACACGTTTGCTGCTGGGTTTCGGCCTGCGCCATTTTTCCATGCATTCGGCACAGATTCTGACGGTAAAGCGCCAGGTATTACAAAGCGACGTGCCTCTATTGTCACAAGCAGCACGCAAAATTCTGTCGACGCAAGACATCGACAGAATTGAACCTTTACTGCAAAAACTCAATCTTTTATAAGGGAGTATCGCCATGTCTGACATCATTGCACCAGCCAATGCCGATGAAAAAAACATTGCCGTCGTCACCCACATCACCGGCATCTTTTTCAGTATTTTCCCCGGCCTGATTGTCTGGCTCTTGAAAAAAGACGAAAGCCCCTACATATCAGAACAGGCACGTGAAGCGCTGAACTTCCAGATTACGCTGTTGATTGCCTATCTGATTGCCGGCGTGCTGGTTTTTATCCTGATTGGCTTTTTGTTGTTTTTCCTGGTCTGGCTCGCCAATATCGCCTTCAGCATCATGGCGGCCATAGCCGCCAGCAAAGGCGAAAATTACCGTTATCCTTTAAGTTTACGTTTGATTAATTAGAGATATTTATGACCGCTGCGAACCGCACTTCCCTTTCCGACAACCCTTTGCTTGATTTCAGCGGTCTGCCGCAATTCGACCGCGTGCAGGCGCAACATGTCATCCCTGCCGTCGATCATCTGCTGACGGCAGGCCGTGCGCTACTGGAAAAACTGGCGAGCGGCAGTGAAGTTCCAAGCTGGGACAACTTCGCCCGCCCGCTGGAAGACATGGATGAGCGCATCTCGCGTGCCTGGTCGCAGGTCGGACACATGAATGCCGTGGTCAACAGCCCGGAACTGCGCGAGGTGTACAACGCCTGCCTGCCCAAGCTGACCGACTTCTATTCCGACCTGTCACAGGATGAACGGCTCTACGCCAAATACCGCGCACTGCGCGCCAGCAAAGAATTCGAGAAGTTGAATCGCGCGCAACAGAAAATCGTCGAGAACGAGCTACGCGACTTCCGCTTGGGTGGTGCCGAACTGCCGGACGACAAGAAGGCCCGTTTCAAGGAAATTCAGGAGGCCTTATCCAAACTCGCCGCCAAGTTCGAGGAGAACATACTCGACACTACTAACGATTTCGCCCATTACGTCGAGGATGTCAGTCAACTCAAGGGCATGCCGGAAGACGCATTGCAGGCGGCAGATGAAGCGGCCAAGGCGGATAACAAACCGGGCTACAAATTCACGCTGCATTTCCCCTCCTACATGCCGGTGCTGCAATACGCGGACAACCGCGCTCTGCGCGAACTGCTCTACCGTGCCTACGCTACCCGTGCCTCGGAGTTCGGCAAGCCGGAATGGGACAACACCGGCCTGATCAAGGACATCCTGCAGCTCAAGCGCGAGGCCTCGCATCTTTTGGGCTACAAGAACTACGCCGAAATGTCGCTGGCAACCAAGATGGCCGATACGCCGCAACAGGTCGTCGAGTTCCTCGACACGCTAGGCAAACGTGCCAAGCCGTTCGCCGAACGCGATATGCAGGAACTGACCGGGTATGCAAACAAGCTTGGCATCACTGACATGCAAGCCTGGGATGTAGCCTATGTCTCGGAGAAACTGCGTGAAGAGAAATACGCCTTCTCCGATCAGGAAGTAAAACAGTATTTCCCCGAAAACAAGGTGCTGGCCGGCCTGTTCAAGGTGGTGGAAACCATCTTCGGCGTGCAGGTCAGAAAATCACAGGCGCCGGTCTGGCATGCCGATGCCGCCTTCTACGAAATCAGCGACAAGGCCGGCAAGCCGGTCGGCCAGTTCTATCTGGACCTCTATGCCCGCAACAACAAGCGTGGTGGTGCCTGGATGGACGAAGCCATCACCCGCCGCCGCATCGGCGAAGCCGTGACACTGCCGGTTGCCTTTCTCACCTGCAATTTTTCGGCACCGGTCGGTGGCAAGCCAGCCCTGTTCACCCATGATGAAGTCATCACCATGTTCCATGAATTCGGTCATGGCCTGCACCACATGCTGACCCAGATTGACGACTACGGTGTTTCCGGCATCAAGGGAGTCGAGTGGGATGCGGTCGAGCTGCCGAGCCAGTTCATGGAGAACTTCTGCTGGGAATGGGACGTACTGCGCCACATGACCGCCCACATCGAAACCGGCGAGTATTTACCCAGAGCGTTGTTCGATAAGATGGTCGCCGCCAAGAATTTCCAGGCCGGCATGCAAACCGTACGCCAGATTGAATTCTCGCTGTTTGACATGCGCCTGCACGGCGATTTCGACCCCAACGGCAGCAAGACGGCGCTCGACCTCATCGAGGAAGTACGCGATGAAGTCGCCGTGGTGCGTCCGCCGAAATGGAATCGCTTCCCCAACAACTTCTCGCACATCTTCGCCGGCGGTTATGCGGCAGGCTATTACAGCTACAAATGGGCAGAAGTACTGTCGGCCGATGCCTACAGCCTGTTTGAAGAACACGGCGTGTTGTGCGAGGAAACTGGCCGCCGCTTCTGGGCTGAAATTCTTGCGATGGGCGGCTCACGTCCGGCGCTGGAATCCTTCATTGCCTTCCGCGGCCGCGAGCCGAGTATCGATGCCCTGTTGCGCCATAACGGCATGACTGCATAGTGGGGTGGTGCCAAACCGAGCTGCTTTCGCGCTAAGATAATCTGCTTCAGCCGCCATATTAACGGTGAAGACCTTTAAGGTCTTGACAGCCGTTTTGGCGAGCATGCCCCTTGCGGTTATGGCATCAAGGTCGCGACACTGGAGCGGGCCCTTGATGGGCATGACCTGTGCGGTTACACCTCACCCCTTGACCCGAACGCCCGCCTGCGCTGCCCTTTCAGCCGGCGGGCCTTGTACTTTCTGCGCCAGCCTTAAAAGCAATATTGGACGTATGTGAGATGAAGCACAAAACACCCGCGTCACCTTTTAAGCAATATTTTTCAAGCCATCCGGCTGATGGTCTTGCGAAAGCGCGCCAACGAGAAGAAAAACAGTACCGCACCGATCAGCGCAATCGCCAAAAAGGACGGCCACACCACATTTAGCCCTGCACCACGGTAGAGAATGGCCTGACTCAGTTCAACAAAATGCGTGGTCGGCGCCAGCAGCATCAGATCTTGCACGAACTCCGGCATGCTCTCGCGCGGCGTCGTACCACCGGAGAGCATTTGCAGCGGCAGCAAGATCAAGATCATCAGCATGCCGAACTGCGGCATGTTGCGCGCCAGCGTTGCAATAAAGATACCCATGGAGGTGGTGGCAAACAGATGCAGTGCCGCCCCCGCCATGAAAAGGACGATAGAGCCTTCGATCGGCACCTGCAGAACCCCCTGCACGACAAACGTCAATGAGATCCAGGCCGCCACCATCACCACCAGCGCCATGGACCAGATCTTGGCCAGCATGATCTCCAGCGGTGTCAACGGCATCACCAGCAAATGCTCGATGGTGCCATGCTCGCGCTCACGGATCAGCGCGGCACCAGTAAGGATGATGGAGAGCATGGTGATGCTGTTGATCAGTTCCATCAGCGAGCCAAACCAGGCATGCGTCAGGCTCGGGTTAAAGCGCATACGCAAGGCCAATTCAACCGGCATCGCCGCGTTGCCGCGATAGCGCTGCACAAACTCATTGACCTCAGTCAGTACGATCTGCTGGATATACCAGTTACCGGTAAATGCCTGGCTCATGCGCGTGGCATCGATATTGAGCTGAATAGCCGGTGAACGTCCCGCCAGCACATCACGCTGAAAATCCGGCGGGATATGCAAGGCAAACGTGTAATGTCCCGCATCCATGCCCGGGTCGATCTCCTGGGAGCTGATCATGCTCGGCACCAGGAAATAGGGCGGATAGAAAGCCGAAATGATGCGTGCCGACAAGGGCGAGGCATCCTCGTCAACGATGGCGATTGGCGCCTTGTGCAACGATTCCGGCATGGCAGTCGCCGCAGAATAGATCATCACGGTAAAACTGACGCCAATCAGCACCAGCATGACCGGGTCACGCACCAGGCTCCACAGTTCCTTGATGCCGAGTCGATAGATATTGCTTAAACGTCGCATATCGTCACTTGCCCTGCTTCTTCAAGGTCAGTATGGTCAACCCCATCACCACCGGCACCGCCAGCAGCAACGGCACAAAATAGGTATAAAGGTCGGTGATGTCGAGCGCCTTGCCGAACACACCGCGGCTGATGATCAGCATGTAGGTGGCCGGATAGATCTCGCCGATCATGCGGCCGATACCCTCCAGCGAAGACACCGGGTTCATCATGCCGGAGAACTGCACGGCCGGCAGGATGGAAACCACCATGGTAAAGAACAGCGCTGCGATCTGGCTGCGGGTAAAGGTCGAGGCGAGAAAGCCGATGCCGGTGGACACCACGCAATAGATCAGGGCTGCCAGCGCCAGTGTGGCGAAACTGCCCTTGACCGGCACATCGAAAGCGGTGATCGAAAGCAGCGTCATCAGCAGAAAATTCAGCATGGCTAGCGCCACATACGGTATCTGCTTGCCAAAGATGAACTCACTGCGCGTCACCGGCGTGACATACAGATTGATGATGGAGCCCAGCTCCTTTTCGCGCACCACTGCCAGCGCCGCCAGCATGGCTGGCAACATCAGCAGCAGTATCGGTATGACTGCCGGCACCATGGCTGGCAGGCTTTTCACATCCGGGTTGTAGCGGAAGCGGTTCTCGACCGTGGCATTCGCGCTGATGCTGGTGCCGTAACGCTGCCGCGCCTGCTCCTGCAACCAGCCCTGATGCATGCCCTGCACATAGCCCTGCACCGTCTCCGCCCGCTGCGGCATGGCGCCATCGACCCAGGCGCCGATCTGTACATAACTGCCGCGTTGCAGGTCACGGGCAAAACCGGACGGTATCTCGATCGCCAGCGACAGTTCGCCATTGCGCATGCGCCGGTCGAGTTCGGCATAATCCTTGATTGGCGGCCTTTCGACGAAGTAACGCGACCCGGAAAGATTCAACGCGTAATTCTGACTCAAGCCGGTCTGGTCACGATCAAGCACGGCGTACGGCAGATCTTCCACATCCATGCTGATGCCGAAACCGATAACGAACATCAGCAGCATGGAACCGATCAGCGCCAGTGCGGCACGTACCGGATCGCGCTGCAGTTCCAGCACCTCACGCCACATGTAGCTGTACATGCGGCTGAAGCTGAAATAGTGCGAACGCGGCCGATGACTTGCTGCCTCAATCAACGGCGCCGTATTCTCTGCCGGCGCTTCGTGATCGCCTTTTGTACCGCCGCCGGCTTCAACCAGATAATCGATAAAAGCCTGCTCCAGCGTTTCGGCCCCGCGTTCCGCCACGATATTGGCCGGAGTCTCGCTGACCAGCACCTTACCAGCATGCATCAGCGAAATGCGGTCGCAACGCTCGGCCTCGTTCATAAAATGAGTGGAAATGAAGATGGTCACGCGGTCACGCCGCGACAGTTCGATCAACAAATGCCAGAAATTGTCGCGTGCAATCGGGTCCACCCCCGATGTCGGCTCATCCAGAATCAGCAGTTCCGGCTTGTGCACCATGGCCACAGCCAAAGACAGGCGCTGACGGATGCCAAGCGGCAGGCTGTCGGGCAAGGCATCCAGCACCTCCTGCAAGCCGAAGCGCTGTATCATCTCGCCCACCTGGGCTGGAATCTCGGCCTCCGGCACGTGAAACAGGCGCGCATGCAGTACCAGGTTCTGCTGCACGCTGAGCTCGGCATACAGGGAAAACGACTGCGACATGTAGCCCACGCGCCGCCTTGTCGCGATATCGGTGGATTCCACCTCATGGCCGAACAGCCAGGCCCTGCCTTCGCTAGCCGGCAGCAGGCCGGTCAGCATCTTCATGGTGGTCGATTTGCCACAACCGTTGGAACCGAGAAAGCCGAAGATCTCGCCACGGTGGATGCGGAAACTGACATGATCAACGGCAACAAAATCACCGAAACGCATGGTCAGATTCTGTGCCTCAATGGCAATATCCTGGCGTTCACCTTCCGCCAGCGGCGGTATGCTCACTTCGTGATAATCGCGCTTCTTTTCTTCCGGCAGCAGGCTGATAAACGCTGCATCCAATGACTCCGAGGCGGTCCTGTCCAGCAACTCCTGCGGAGTACCGGTCGCCAGTACGCGGCCTTCGTCCATCGCCACCAGCCAATCGAAGCGCTGCGCCTCATCCATGTAGGCAGTCGCGACAATCACACTCATGCCCGGTCGTTCGCCACGGATATGGGCAATCAGCTCCCAGAACTGCGCGCGCGCCAGCGGATCGACGCCGGTGGTCGGCTCATCCAGAATCAGCAGGTCCGGGTCGTGAATCAGCGCGCAGCACAGCCCCAACTTCTGCTTCATACCGCCGGAAAGCTTGCCGGCAGGCCGCGTCAGGAATTCATGCAGACCGGTGCTGCGGGTCAGGAGGTCGATACGACGCCTGCGTTCTGCGGCATCATGGCCGAACAGGCGGCCGAAAAACTGCAGGTTTTCCTCGATGGAAAGTGTGGGATAGAGGTTCTTGCCCAAGCCCTGCGGCATGTAGGCGATGGAAGGGCAGACCGTGTCGCGATGGCGCTTGTGCGCCATATTGCCGCCCAGCACCTCGACCATACCGCTCTGGATAATGCGCGCACCGGCCACCAGCGCCAGCAGGCTCGATTTTCCGACGCCGTCCGGGCCGATCAGGCCAACCATGCGGCCGGCCGGTATGTCCAGACTGACGTCCTGCAGCGCCATGGTCTTGCCGTAGCGCAGGCTGACCTGCTGCAGGCTTGCGACTGGCTGCAGACTTGCGACTGGCTGCGCCATGGCTGAACTCACTCCGGCACTTTAACCGTCAGCTCAGCCGGCCATTCCACGTTCGGGTCCACCCTGACCCAGGCCACGCCAGGCAGACCGGTCTTGACCTGTTTCAGATGTTTTTGCAGCAGTTCACGGTCGATCTGTGCCTTGACGCGGAACATCAGCTTCTGCCGCTCGCTCGCAGTTTCCACCGTCTTCGGCGTGAATTGCGCAGTACTGGCAACAAAGGAAATCGTCGCCGGAATCACATACTGCGGTGCGGCATCAAGAATAATGCGCGCATCAGCACCCAACGCTACGCTACCGGCCACGGTTTCCGGCAGAAAGAAAGTCATATAGACATCGGCCAGATCGACCAGGCTCAGCAGCTTGCCACCCGCCGCCAGCACCTCTCCCGGCTGGGCGATGCGGTACTGGATACGGCCAGCTCGCGGCGAAGTCAGCTGGCTGTCGCGGATATCAGCTTCAATGCGCGCAATCGTGGCTTCAGTCGCGGTCACTGCAGAGCGCGCACCCACCACCTGCGCCTTCGCCGCATCGATCGCGGCCTGTGCAGAGCTCACCTGCGCCTTGGCAGCATTGACTGCTGCACGTGCACTGCTGAATCGCGCCCGGTCATCATCCAATTCCTGGATCGGCGCCGCACCTTCCACCGCCAGCATCTCCGTCCGTGCCAGGCGCCGCTGGGCAGCGTCCATCTCGCTTGCACGCTGTACCACCATCGCCTGCATCGTCATCTTGTCACTCTCACGCAAGGCTACTTGCGCCTCGGCGCTGGTCACCGCATTCAGCGCCTGTTGATACTGCGCCCGTGCCTCGTCGCGCTGGGCCTCCAGCGTCTCGACCTGCATGCTGGCCAGCACCTGGCCTGCCTCGACGAAATCGCCTTCTCGCACCAGAATCTCGGCAACACGCGCCGGCAGTTTGGTCGCCACATCAATCTCGGTAGCCTCTATGCGACCATTGCCGCTGGCAAAACCTTGCAGATGGTTGTTATCGAAGAATTTTTGCCAGACATAAAACCCGCCGCCGGCAACGATGACGAGGATGACAAGCGCGAGGATTCTTTTTCTGTTCATGACACGGGTTCCATTTAGGGCGATGACTGCCCGGTAGCAGGCATGGTCTGTGACTGTGAGCCGCCACCGAGGGCGGCATAAAGACTGATTTGACTGGAGAGTAGTGCACGGCGAGTCTGTACCAGTTGCTGTTCCACCGTCAGCAGAACACGCTCGGCATCCAACACCTCGAAATAAGAGGTTGCACCGCTATCGTAACGCAGTTTGACCAAGCGAGCCCGCTCGGATTGCGCGGCCAGCGTCTGCTGCTGACTTTCTACCTGTTGCTGCAACCACAGTCGTGCAGCCAGCGCATCGGCCACTTCACGGAATGCGGTTTGTATGGTCTTCTCATAATTGGCCACGGCCAGATCGCGGCGTACTTCCGCCAGGCTGAGGCTGGCACGATTGCGGCCGGCATCGAAAATCGGCAGGCTGATGCTGGGCGAGAATCTCCAGGCATGACTGCCGCCATCGAATAGCCCCTGCAGTTCGCTACTGGCACTGCCATAAGTCGTAGTCAGACTGACGCGTGGAAAAAACGCGGCTCTCGCTGCGCCGATATTGGCATTGGCTGATTTCAGCCGATGCTCAGCCGCGACGATATCCGGCCGTGCCAGCAGCAAATCTGAAGGCAGACCGGCGCTAAGCGGGCGCAATATCTTGTCATCGTCAAACATATAGCTTGAAGGGCTGATTTCAAACTCGCGGCCCACCAGCAAGGTCAGCGTGTTGTACTGGTTGGCGCGTGCTTGCTGCAGTTGATACTCCAGCGTCTGGGCCTGCGTCAGCAGGGTTTCCACCTGCGTCAAATCGAGTTTGGAGGTAGCGCCCACTTCATAGCGCCGCTTGAAAATGCGCAAGGACTCGGCACGGCTGATGATGGTCTTACGCGCGATAACAATGCGCTCATCCAGTTCGCGCATAATCATGTAACTGTCCGCCACTTGGGCAATCAGCGAAATATTGAAGGCCCGCCGCGCCTCATCACTGGCGAGGAAACTCTGCAGCGCCGCATCCTTCAGGCTGCGGATACGTCCCCAGAAGTCAATCTCCCAGTTGTTGACGCCGAGCCCGACCAGATAATCCTCGGCAATTAGCGATCTGCCGGTAAAGCTCAAATCAGCTGGCGTGCGTGATCGGTTATAGGTGCCAATCGCATCGACATGCGGATACATCCCGGCGCGCTCAATGCCGTAAACCGCACGCGCCTCCTCCACACGCAGCACTGCCGCACGCAAGTCGCGATTGTGCTCCAGCGCTTGCAAAATCAATGCATGCAACTGCTCGTCGGCAAAATATTCCTGCCAGCCCAGGTTGGCCGCGGTTGCACCCACCGTATCAATCGTACTTTGCAACTGCGGAAAATTCTCCGGCACCGGGGATGCAGGTTGCTGATATTCCGGCGCCATCGATTTGCAGCTCGCAAGCAGCAATATGCAAGCAGCGCAAAAATAACGGTAGCTCTTGCCTGATGCCATAAGATTAACTGCACGGAACATGAATCACATCCTTAACTTTCGGTCATTCGCTTTGCTGCTTTTGCTCAACTTCACACAAGTTGGAAGCATGTGTGATGCTACAGTAATGAAAGTGGCAGCGAAACGGTTACAGCTCGCGGCCTTTTACGATGAAAGGCAAGTTATCCACCACTCACCAATTTCCAGGAATCCAAAAACATGCAGCCGGCACCGAAAACCTGTAGCACTTCAGCAACATGAACATCGTAATGATAATGACTTCCACCATCGGGTTACAAAACCCTGACCCAGCCCCATGAGCCGAACACTCGCCTGCGCCTTACTCATCCCGGCTTTTTTGCTTGCCAGCGGCTGGGCCAGCTTGGCCTTATGGTATCAGCTACCAGCCGGCCCGATTATCAAAAGCGCAGCAATTGCAACATGGCTGGCATTTTCCGGCCTGACTGCATGGACCGCATGGCGCTATCGCCCGATGCGGGGCGGCATTACCTACTTGCTTGGACTGAGCCTGCTGATTGTATGGTGGCAAACCTTGACGCCATCCAACGTGCGTGACTGGTCCGATGATGTCGCCGAAACCACCACCGTCACAGTACAGGACTCCATCGCCACGGTCAGCCATGTACGCAATTTCGATTGGCACAGCGAAACCGATTACACCGCGCAATGGGAATCAAGACAATATGACCTCGATCAGTTGCGCACTGTCGATATGCTGCTCTCCTACTGGACTGGCCCCGCCATTGCACATACGCTGGTTTCTTTCGGCTTCGACGATGGCCGCTTCCTGGTGTTTTCGGTTGAAATCCGCAAAGAGCGCCATGAAAAATTTTCAGAGATTGGCGGCTTCTTCAAAGAGTTCGAAACCAGCATCATCGCCGCCGAAGAACGCGATATCATCCGCCTGCGCACCAATATACGTGGTGAAGATGTCTACCTCTATCGCATTGATATGTCGCCAGATGCCATGCGGCAACTTTTTCTGGCCTATGCCGAAGAAGCCAGCCTGCTGGCAGAAGAACCCCGCTTCTATCACTCCATCACCGCCAACTGCACCACCATCGTCTATCACATGGTGCGTCAGATCATTCCCGGTTTGCCGATGGATTACCGCCTGTTGCTCTCTGGCTATCTACCCGAATACATCTACAGTATCGGTGGATTGGATACCACACAGCCGCTGGAAACACTGCGCCAGCAGGGACGCATCACCAAGCGGGCGATAGCGGCAGATAATGACCCCGATTTCTCCCAAGCCATACGCCGCACTATTCTTCCGATACCTGAGCAGGCCTCATCAAATTCTGCACCTGAATGAAACCGCCCATCGCAGGCAATGCTAAACTTTGGCATCTACCAACTTAAGGTCTGATCACGACAACACCGCCATGAAACTCGCCACCTGGAACGTCAACTCCCTCAACATCCGCCTGCCCCATGTGCTGGAATGGATTATCGCCGAAAAGCCCGATGTGCTCTGCCTGCAGGAAACCAAGCAGGAGGACAGCAAGTTTCCCTACGACGCATTGAAAGAAGCCGGTTACAACGCCATCCACAACGGCCAGAAAACCTATAACGGCGTTGCCATCCTCAGCCCGCACACCATCGAGAACCCGGCTTTCGGTATCCCCGAATTTGCCGACGAGCAGAAGCGCCTGGTGAGCGCTGACATCAACGGCATCCGCATTGTCTGTGCCTATATCCCCAACGGCCAGAGCCTGGAATCAGAGAAATACCAGTACAAACTCAACTGGCTGCAAGCGCTCACCAACCACCTCGCAACCGAACTGAAACAGCACCCCAGGCTGGCATTGCTCGGCGATTACAACATCGCACCGGAAGACCGCGACGTGCACGACCCCAAGGCGTGGGAAGGCCAGGTGCTAGTCAGCGAGCCGGAGCGTGAAGCCTTTAAAAAACTGGAAGCACTCGGCCTGCACGACAGCTTCCGCCTGTTCGAACAGGCGGAAGGCAGCTTCAGCTGGTGGGATTACCGCATGGCCGGCTTCCGCCGCAACCTTGGTTTGCGCATCGATCACATCCTCGTCAGCACCCCGCTATTGGCAGAATGCAAAGCCAGCTGGATCGACAAAGGGCCGAGGGAACTGGAGAGACCGTCAGACCATACGCCAGTGGTGCTGGAATTGGTATCTTGACAGCCGCATGAGCGAATTTACCGACTATGGCGTCAGGACGAGGCACTTTAGTGTCCGTCATGACGGACATGCCCCTTGCGGATATATCAATCCATCTAGTTATCAATCTTTGCATTTAAGTTAGGTAACTGTGAAGATTTAACCATGAGCGAATTCACTGACTATTTACACGAAGTCTTCGAACTCGCCGGCCCCATCACCATCAAGCGCATGTTCAACGGCCACACCCTCTATTTCGATGGCCTGCCCGTCGGCATCGTCTATGAAGACACCCTCTACCTGAAGGCAGATGCCGAAACCCGCAACCTCCATGAACAACGCAGCCTGCCGCAATTTACCTACCAGAAAAAAGACAAAACCATCGGCCTGCCCTATTTCCAAGTGCCCGATGAGATTTTTGAAGACCGGCAAGAAGCTGCCATTTGGTTGAAACGTGCTTATCAAGCTGGTTTGAAAGCCAAACCAAAAAAGAAAGTAAAGAAATCTATCTAAATATTATCGAGCGGACTGGTCACCCCTCGCCCACCCTTGTTCAGTACATGCGTATAAATCATGGTCGTCGAAACATCCGAATGTCCCAGCAATTCCTGCACGGTGCGAATATCGTAACCCGATTGCAACAAATGGGTCGCAAAAGAGTGTCGCAGTGTATGAGGTGTGGCAGGTTTAACCAAGCCGACATCACGTACGGCCTGCTTCACGGCGCGTTGCACGCCCTTTTCATCCAGATGATGGCGGCGCGTCTTGCCGGAACGCGGATCTGCCGAAAGATTTTTCGACGGAAAAATATATTGCCAGCCCCACTCACGCCCCGCATTAGGGTACTTTTTATCCAGCGCAAAAGGCAAACATACCTCGCCATAGCCCTGCGCCAAATCCTCCTCGTGCAAGGCTTTAACCTTCACCAAATGCGCTTTAAGCTGCACCACCACCGCTTCGGGCAACATCGTCACCCTATCCTTGAAACCCTTGCCCTCGCGCACAATAATCTCGTGCCGAGCAAACTCCACATCTTGCACCCGTAACCGCACCGCCTCCATCAAGCGCATACCACCGCCATACAACAAAGACGCAATCAACAAATGCGAGCCACTCAAGTGCGATAACACCGCCTGGACTTCGGCCACCGTTAAAACCACTGGCAACTTCTTCGGCGCTTTCGCCTGTGTCACGTTATCCAGCCAAGGCAACTGAATCTCCAACACCTCGCGGTAGAGAAACAGCAACGCCGACTTTGCCTGATTCTGGGTTGATGCAGCAACCTTGCCGGCAACGGCGAGATGCGTCAGAAACGCCTCAACATCCTGCGCGCCCAAATCCTTCGGGTGAGTCTTGTCATGGAAGTAGATATAGCGTTTAATCCAATCCACATAGCTTTGCTCGGTGCGGATCGCATAGTGCTTCACCCGCAACTTATCGCGTACTTGGTCAAGCAATTTTGGGGATTGTGTCATGTCGTATTTATCTGCAAATTTAGGGTGTACGATATTTTTACATCCAATCAATACAAGGCACTACATGAATCAATCCAGAATATACACCTTGAAGGTGCCTTTCACGGTATTTTTTAGGGTGTCTACTTTACGTTAGAACTCGGTGCCAATATGAAACGCGATATGGAGTTGATTCGAAAGATTCTGTTTTTTTTGGAGGCACAGGCTTGCCTCAAGGCTGAACTTGATCTTCCTATCGAGGGCTATGAGCGAGACTTCATTCGCTATCACGTCCTTCTGCTAGCACAAGCTGGCCTAATCGATTTTGAGCCTGAAAAAACGGAAAAGGGCCGCATCATTCGAGCTCACGTTATAGGTTTAAATTGGGCTGGCCATGAGTTCCTTGATTCCGTGAGATCAGAGAAGGTTTGGAAAAAATTAATGAAATACGCAAAAGACAAAGGCGGCTCGCTGCCATTTGACTTGCTTAAATCACTTGGCGTTGAACTCATTAAAGAGTCTTTGAAGCCATGAATTCTAACCTAACGTTCAAGCGGGACGCTGCGCAAGCGCCGCACCCCTTAACTTTACGTTAGGGTTCAAAGGGATAATAAATGGAATTTCAAGAAATTATTCAGCAATACCGCGGAGCAACTCTACCTCAATTAATTGAAAAACAAATAAAATCAATGAATGAGTCAGTATTGGATGATGCAATCCAAGGAACCTACGAAAACTTACCTGCCGATTTTCGACAAACTGCGGACACTTTCACACAGTCATATATTAAAAATTGGTTTGGCCCACATATTCTCAACGCAGATTTAAGTGACGTATTTAGCCAAGCAATTCAAGATATAAATACTACGGCTACACAAGCTGGCGTTCAGCTAACCAACAGCCAGCTATTTGATGTTTTCAATCTGGCGGTTATGAGGCTTTCATTTTTTGCTCACTCAAAACCAGAGTTACGCAAAATGTTAGGTATAAAAAAGGGTTGGTTCTCATAAACCCTAACCCATCATTCAAGCGGGACGCCTAACGGCGCCCCTTAATTCAAACGTTAGCCTCAAAGAATATAAAAGGAAAATATGGCGAATTACATCACAACTGAAATACTTTCTGAGGCTTACACCCATCTAGATATTGAACTATTCGAAGACAAAGCAAAATTAGAAGAGTTAAGAAAAGAACTTACTAAATTTTTTCATGAGCGAGCTAGTTTTCTATTTGGTGCCGAAGTTGAAATTAAAGTCGTTTTTGAAGAGGGTAGCCTTCGTACACGAGTAATTGCAATAGGCTCTGCTGCTGTTATGCTTACCTCTGTAGTAGGTTCGTATGGTTCATTTCGTGAAAGCGTTTTTCAACTCGCCAATGACGCTGTAACTCTTGCTCAATCTGCAAATATGGAAGTGATTTTTCGCACAAAAACCCCATACTGTGACCGTCTTAGAATTGAAAAGCGTAAGGGAGTGTTTGGTCGAGTTGCCGCTTTGCTCTCTGAGTTTGACGCAATTAATTTAAAGATTGAAAGCAGTCGTTTACCTACAAACATCGGCAAACTCAAAGAAATTAATGCAACCACTGATGCTCTTCTAGCTTGGGATGGTAGTGTTGATAAGTTATTTGAGAAATTTGAAGGTCCAGATACTGAAACATGTATAGCCGATGGCTTATTACAAGAAGTTAAAGCTCTACCCATTCAGTTTAATTGGCAAAACGATTTAAATCAAAATAACTTCCGTGCAAAAATCACATCATCAGACCCAGATTTTTCTGGTCAAGTTGCCGCCGCTAGCGCGAGATATAGCGCATCTGTTAAAGCTATACAAAAAAAACTTAATGACAGAATCACACAAAATGAACCAAAAAATTAATGCTAACCCATCCATCAAGCGGGACGCACATGCACACATGCATGCAGGGGTCCACACATGCACATGCATGTGCATGCAGGGGTCAGGTCTAGCTATGTAGCATCCAGCCTAACCCTACATTCGAGCGGGACGCCGCAAAAGCGCAATGCCCCTCAATTTTACGTCAGGCCTTGAAGAAAACAGCTCATATGATTCATCACTATTCGATCCCCGCTCAAGACACTCAAAATGTTTCTGAGATGCTGGCTGATCTTTTCGATGGAACCATTACCCGGTTTGGCCCCTACCCGAACTCATACATCGTTTGGCTTGGAGATGAATACATACCTCCGGGGTCAGGTCTAGTTTTGTAGCCTCCATCACCATCACGCTTCAAGCCTGCGCATACCCCAAAGGAGCAAATCTATTGTTCCTTATATTGGAATAATGACTCCTCAAATGAACCATTGCTATGAAGTATGGATCTCATTTAACATTACTCATCGTAACTATTTAAGAGGATTGTGATGAATTGGAAACCCGGGTTTTTAGGCGCATTAATATTTGCATCAATGTCGCTGACCTCAGTCAGCAGTTTTGCCGGTGCGGCAGACGCTGAGAAGAATCTGCATAAACTCAAGGTGCCAGAGGGCTTCAAGGTTGAGGTTTATGCGGAAGTGCCGGGCGCACGTCAGATGGCGCTAGGGTCTACGGGCATTGTGTATGTCGGTACACGCGGTGACAAGGTATATGCTGTTGTCGACAAGGATAAAGACCGCAAGGCCGACCAGGTCGTCACCATGATGAATGATCTGAATATCGGCAATGGCGTGGCCATGTATGAAGGCAATCTCTACGTTGCAGAACAGCACCGTATTGCCCGCTACGCAGCTCCGGATTTTGATCTGAATCTACCGTTTAGCCAGATGCGGGATGTGATTTACGATAAATTACCGAACAAGGCGCATCATGGCTGGCGTTACATTGCTTTCGGGCCGGATAAAAAACTGTATGTCACCGTTGGCGCGCCCTGCAACATTTGTGATGTCTCCGGAACGGAAGCGACCATTATCCGGATGAATCCTGATGGTACCGATGCAGAAATATATGCGCATGGCATACGTAACTCTGTCGGTATGGATTTTCATCCCGTCAACGGCATCCTGTATTTCACCGACAATAACGTGGACATGATGGGCGATGACACGCCGGCGGAGGAGTTGAACGCTGCACCGAAGAAGGGTATGCATTTCGGATTCCCGTATTATGCTGGCGGCAAGGATCAACATAAGGACTGGAAGAACAAAAAGGCGCCGCAAGATGTGACCTTCCCGGCCCTTGAGTTTCAGGCGCATAGCGCCAATCTGGGCTTCAAGTTCTATAGCGGCAAGCAGTTTCCAGCAGAGTACCAGGGTGATGCCATTGTGGCGCAGCATGGTTCATGGAACCGCAGTTCGCCAGTCGGCTACCAATTGATGCGCGTTACATTCGATGACAAGCAACAGGTAACCGGCCAGAAAGTGTTTATCGACGGCTGGCTGCATGAGGGTGAGGTCTGGGGTCGTCCGACAGATGTACTGCAATTTCCCGATGGTTCGTTGCTGGTTTCTGATGACCTCAATGGTGTGATCTATCGTGTCAGCTACGGCGAACCGGCTTCTGCCACCTCGACTATCGCACCCAAGACCAATGCGGCAACCGTGACCGGGCTGCAAATGCCGGAGTCGGCAATTGCTCATCCGGATGGCCGTATATTCATCACGGAAATCGGTGAGTTCGGTAAGGATGGCGACGGCAAGGTGACGGTTCTCCATACTGACGGCAAAACCGAGACACTGGCTAGCGGCTTGAACGATCCCAAGGGGATCGATCTATTTGATAATCAACTTTATGTTGCTGATATCAACCAGGTGGTACGCATAGGTCTGGATGGCAAGCAAACCGTGATTGCCAGACCCGCTGATTTCCCCGGCAAGGTTGTATTCCTGAATGATATCGAGATAGACGGCACCGGCACGGTTTATGTTTCCGACAGCGGTAACGATGACGGCAAGTATGCAGGTATTTATCAAATTACGCCGACAGGGAAAGTCAGCGAAGTCCTTAATGATAAATCCGGTATCAAGCGCCCGAACGGTCTGCTGATGGACGGGGCCAATAAACTGCTGGTCGCGGATTTCGGTACGGGTAAGCTGTATCAAGTCGCCCTGAACGAAAGTTCCCGAAAGAAAGCCACCGTTACCGAGCTTAACCGCGGATTCGGCGGTGCGGATGGTTTGGTGCGGGATAATGACGGGTTCTTGTATGTCAGCGACTGGGCCAATGGCAAAGTCTGGCAGTTAAGTGAGCCGAAGGCCACGCCGCAACTGATTACCGAGGGACACCAGGCTTCGGCGGACATCGCATTATCAGCGGATGGCAGATATATCCTGATGCCAGACATGAAGGCCGGTGAACTGGTTTTTCTGCCAATCAGATAACATCTGAGGCAATTCAAGCAATGAAAAAGCCGGATCAATTCCGGCTTTTTCGCTTGTCTGTAAGTGAGCGCTTATCCCGCTCGATTGATACTGCCTGCCATAGTGACCGCATTAGAATCAGTGATAACCGGGTTAGCTCAGAGCCCTTTTATACTTTTTACAACCAATAATAAAACAATGAGCTATATCAACACAGGCATGCAGGGGTCAGGTCTAGCTATGTAGCATCCAGCCTAGCCCTACATTCGAGCGGGGCACCGCAAAAGCGCAGTGCCCCTCAATTTTATGTCTGAACATAACCAGTGGGGACTGAGCTAACCCGGGTTGAACGGACACTTCAATAGGAGACAATAATGAAGGAGGTGTTCGATGGAAAGCAAGGGAAAAGGCAAGGTAAATCCGAGCGAGTCAGGGGGTCAGGTCTAGCTATGTAGTATCCAGCCTAACCCTACATTCGAGCGGGACGCCGCAAAAGCGCAATGCCCCTCAATTTTACGTCAGGCCTTGAAGAGAACAGCTCATATGATTCATCACTATTCGATTCCTGTTCAGGACACTCAAAATGTGTCTGAGGTGCTGGCAGATCTTTTCGCTGGAACCATTACCCGGTTTGGCCCCTACCCGAACTCATACATCGTTTGGCTTGGAGATGAATACGGCTCGGCTATAGAGTTATATCCTGCTGGCACGGAGATGTATCCTGATGCAGGTGAAAATCAAGCGAATTTTCAGCACAACCCTTCGCACTCCCGATTCTGCGCGACACATGCCGCTATCTCCATCAATCGTTCGAGAGAAGAGATTTTCAAGGCTGCAGCAACACAGGGCTGGAAAGCCCTGGAATTGCCGCGAGGCGGATTCAATGTGATTGAGTTCTGGATAGAGAATAGAATAATGATTGAGCTCCTCACTCTTGATATGGCAAATGACTATTTATCTGCATCCAGGAAATTTATAAGGTCAGTCTGATATGGCGTTCGAGAGGGATGCACCAGAAGCGGCGCTCTCAGTTTCACGTTAGGAAAATCTGCATAAGGCGCAGGCTATGTTACAAAATGAATACACTTTGACGCACCTATCCATAGCTTGCAAAGTTAACTGAACAACTACCAAGGAGTACGATCATGTCTATTCGCATCGACGATATTGCACCAGATTTCACTGTGGATTCCACAGCCGGCAAAATTAAACTTCACGACTGGATCGGTGACAGTTATGCCATCCTGTTTTCACACCCAAAGGACTTTACACCGGTATGTACGACCGAATTCGGCGCAGTTGCTCAGCTTGTACCTGAATTTAAAAAACGCAACACCAAGGTCATGGGCGTATCTGTGGACAGCGTCGAAGAACATATAAAATGGAAGCGTGATATCGAAGCCTTTGCCGGCGCTCCGGCCGACTTCCCGATTATCGACGACACTTCATTGCATGTATCCAAGTTGTACGACATGCTGCCAGCCGGCGCTTATCTAGCCGAGAATCGCACCCCTGCCAACAGTGCTACTGTGCGGACGGTGTTCATCATCGGTCCGGACAAAAAGATTCGCCTGACCATGTCATACCCGATGTCTGTAGGTCGCAACTTCGCGGAAATTTTGCGTGCCTTGGATGCTATCCAGATCACCGACGGCGCACCTATCGCAACGCCCGCTGACTGGGTTCCCGGTCAGGACGTGATTGTGGGGCTGAGCCTGAACGATGAGCAGGCAAAAGAAAAGTTTGGAAGTATCAATACTAAATTGCCTTATTTGCGATTTACAAAAGCTCCGAAAAAATAGGGCCCCTGAGCAGGTACAAAGCCAATCCCTTAACCCAAACCTTAGCCGCTAAAGGGAAATATGACCTTTACGAAGATCTTGCTCTAGAAACGTATCAATCATTAATTGGATTTGGCACTGAAGCTCTGAAAGCCATGCAGCTCTTAAATGGTGATGCAATCGCTGCTCGCCTAGCCTATTTTAGCTTTAGGCCAAGCAAAACAATCCAGCAGAATATCTATGGAAACGCACCCCATTTTGACTAAGCAACAGAATCAATAGGGCCAGAATCGATTGATATTGGTGATTCGCATCGCTCGAGGTCAATACCCGTAACAACGCTGGCCTGGTTGCAGGCAGTGGTCTCGCGGATGAGCGTTCCGCCCGGCGGCCCGGATTTTGATAGTCAATGTCCGCTGCATGGCCTATGCTGGGATTCAATGCTTTCGTTAAATCAGGAACAGCCAACATGAATACCGTCAGGATTGCGTCTATCCTGTTGATTGTGGCTGGTGTGTTGGGGTTGGTGTATGGCAGCTTCAACTACACGAAGGAGACTCACAAGGCCAAACTGGGCCCGATTGAACTGTCAGTAAAGGGCCAGGAGACGGTCAATGTCCCCGTTTGGGCTGGCGTGGGAGCGATAGTAATCGGCGGTGTGCTCCTGCTTCTTGGGGGCAAGAAACCCTGATCGATGCATTTGCGGCACCGGTAAGTCCATGAGGGAAATCATGTACAGCCAAAGCACCTTCTTGATCGTGCTGGTTCTGTTTGTTTTCATGCTGCTTGCCATGGAAGCTGGCTTTCGAAGCGGTCGCCGCAAACAGGCAAGCGTAGCTGAAGCGATGACTCAAGCCAATTCCGTTCTGGTCTCAATGTTGGGCCTGCTGGCACTGTTGCTGGCTTTCACATTTTCCGCTGCGTTACAGCGCGATGAAGATCGCAGCCGGACGGTCGTGGCCGAAGCCAATGCCATCGGGACCGCTTATCTTCGTGCGCAACTCCTGCCGGAGGAAATGCAAGATGACGTGCAAGCATTGCTCCGCCAACACCTCGATGTTCGCATTCGGGAAGGCCACATCGATGCCACGGAAATAATCATTTCCCCCTAAAGGCGTATTTGATATATCTTCAAGTATGGACTTCATCGCCACCACTTTGCTGCTGTTCTTCGTGCTCGATCCCTTGGGCAATATCCCGATTTATCTCTCGCAACTACGAATGGTGCCGGAGCAACGCCGGCGCTTCGTCGTCATGCGCGAACTGGGTATTGCCTACCTGCTGCTGCTGTTTTTCTTTTTTTCCGGTTCGGCCTTCATGAAATTGCTCTCGCTGGATATTGCGGCAGTAGATATCGCCGGAGCAGTGATTCTGTTTCTGATTGCGCTACGCATGGTGTTCCCCAGCCCTGAGGGCTTGTTTGGCAACACCGGCATCAACTCCGAACCGTTGATTGTGCCGCTGGCCATACCGGCAGTGGCCGGCCCCGGTGCACTGAGCGTGGTGCTGCTGCTACGTGAGGCCAACCCCGGCCAGAGCATGACCCTGTTCGCCGCACTGACCGTGGCCTGGCTGATCAGCGCCGTCATTCTCAGTTCCGCTCCTCGTCTGCAGCGCATCCTGCGCGATGAAGGCATCCTGGCCATGGAGCGCCTGATGGGCATGTTACTGGTGATTATCGCGATTCAAATGTTCCTGGATGCCTTGCGCCTGATCGGTGCCATTGATGCATGAGCCTTGTTTTAAGTAAATACCCGCCCCGGGCAATAATTTAACAATTAAACGATTGTAGAAGAACGCGTTTAGCTCCAGAATGGACCGACAGTTTATTTTCCCAACCCTACCAAAAGGAGAAATTCATGGCTGGCAAATTCGAGATTTATAAAGACAAGGCAGGTGAGTTCCGCTTTCGCCTCAAAGCAAGCAACGGGCAGACAATCCTTGCAAGCGAGAGTTATTCTGCCAAGCCTGCGTGTCTGAACGGTGTTGAATCTGTGAAGAAAAACGCAGCCGATGACGCCCGTTATGAGCGCAAGGATACCGCTGGCGGTAAATTCATGTTCAACCTCAAGGCAGCGAATAGCCAGGTGATCGGCACCAGTGAATCCTACGAGTCTGCCGCATCACGCGAGAATGGTATCGAGTCCGTCAAGAAGAATGCACCTGACGCCTCGGTTGATGACCAGGCCAAGTGAACAGGCTTCAAGAAACCGGTAAACGACACCCGAGGGTGTCGTTTTTGTTTTATCCTTGCCTTATTAAAAAACAAGGGGCAAGCCCCGCTTAAGTTTTTAACTTCCGGAGTTATCATGCGTCTCATCCTCGCCATCTTCCTGCCATTTGTGGTCTTTTTCACCATCGGCCGCCCGCTGGCCGGTATCCTCTGTCTGATTCTGCAGATCACCCTCATCGGCTGGCTACCGGCTGCTATCTGGGCAGTTTATGCATTGGGGCAATATAAAACCGACCAGAAGATCGAACAGGCGCTGAAACAGAAAGCATGAACTCCACAATCATCGAAAGGCCGCCCCATGTCTGACCTGCAAGACCCTCGCGTATTGTTTGCCGCCGAGCGCACGCTGTTGGCCTGGAACCGCACCAGCCTGGCACTGATCGCTTTCGGTTTTCTGGTGGAGCGTGCCGGCCTGCTGTTAAACGCAGTGGCGCCGGGGCATGCCGGTTCGCACGATACACTACTGACTTTCTGGTTGGGCCTGGCCTTCATACTGCTCGGTGTATTTGCTGCCGTGTATTCTTCGCGCCAGTTTGCCATCGTGCTGAAATCCCTGAATCCGGCGGAGTTTCCGCAGGACTATGCAGCCAAGTGGGGCGTGCTGGTCAATGCTGTAGTCGCCGTACTGGGGATAGCCCTGATTGCAGTGCTTTACTGGGCGCGCACTTAACGCTTCAACCAGCAAGGGGAGAAATTATGAAGCAGTTATTGGCCGGCATTTGTTTATGCCTTGCCGTTGTTTTTTTCCAGACTTCGTACGCTGAAGAAAAAGCCTACGAATTCCAGACTCTGGCCAAGGGCAGTCAGAGCTGGGATGGCACCGCACTGCCGACATACCCCGCCGGTGCGCCAGAAATCACCATCGGCAAGATCATCATCAAGCCCGGTGCCACGCTGCCGTTTCACCAACACCCTTTCATCAATGCTGGCGTGGTACTGAGAGGCGAATTGACCGTGGTCACCGAACATGAAAAAACCCTGCAATTGAAAGCCGGCAATGCCTTGATCGAGGTAGTAAACACCTGGCATTACGGCAAGAATACCGGTAGCGAGCCGGTTGAGATCATCGTCTTTTATGCTGGCACCGAGGGCATGCCGGTGACCCAGGTCAAATACTGAACGAGTCAACAAAGGAACAGCGATGTGCAGTCCCGATTATCAAGCCATGCTGCAAATAGCAATTGAAGAAGCACGCAAAGGCCTGGCCGAAGGCGGTATTCCCATCGGCGCAGCCGTCTTCACACAGGATGGGCAACTACTGGGCGCCGGCCACAACCGCCGCGTGCAAGAAAACGACCCTTCGGTACATGCTGAAACCGATGCCTTCCGTAAAGCCGGGCGGCAGACCAGCTATCGCGACAAGATCATGGTGACCACACTGGCGCCTTGCTGGTATTGCAGCGGGCTGATACGGCAGTTCAAGATCGGCACCGTGGTGGTGGGCGAGGCACGGAACTTCGACGGCGGGCTGGACTGGCTGAGAGCCAACGGTGTGAAAGTCATCGTGCTGGATTCGCCAGAATGCGAAACCATGATGAATGATTTCATCCTGGGGAACCCGGCATTATGGAACGAGGATATCGGCGAAGTATAAGTGCCGGCTATTGCTTGGCCTTGATACCGAGCTGTTTCAGCTTGCGATAGAGATGGGTGCGCTCGAGCTGTGCGGTTTCCGCCACCTTGCTCATGTTGCCCGCAGCCTTGGCCAGCTGATATTCGAAATACTGGCGCTCGAATTCATCGCGTGCCTCGCGCAAAGGCTGGTCCAAATTGAATTCTGTACCAGCATTCACTTGCGCCTGACCGTTAGTCTCAGGCTGCCTGAGCAGCGTAAATTGTTCCAGTACACGGTTAACATCTTCCAGCGTAATCTTTTCACCCAGGCTGGTCTGCATCAGGTTGCGCACGGCACTATCTAGCTGCGCCAGATTGCCCGGCCACTCAGCGTTGCGGAGCGCATTCAGCGCAGCAATATCAAACTCGCGATAAACCGCCTCCTTGGTTTCCACCAGCAGCGTTGCCATCGCCCGTGCCAGATCAGGGATATCCTCAGGATGATCCTGCAGCGCAGGAATGCGCAGCGTCGCTACCGACAGCGCCTGCAACAAACCCTCGTCGAACTGGTTCTCGGCTGCCAACTGGTTGAGCGCGTGAGTGGTAGCGCAGACAACCTTGACACCGTACTTTTCGGCCTTGGCCTGCAACAGCAACAAGCCTTTCTGCTCGGTCTTGTTGAGCGCCGCGACCTCGGGCACGAACACCACGCCTTCGCGATTCTGTTCCAGAATGTCGAGCGGCGCCTGACTCAGGCGCTCGGTATCGGTGAGTTCCAGCCAGGGCGTATCCATCTGTTGCAGAAAACGTGCACACAATTCGGCACCGCAGCCCTTGGCGCCGATCAACAATAGCGGTGCTTTCAGATTGGCCATCTGTTCCAGACGCTGGCGCAGTTCCTTGATGACGGTGCTCTTGCCGAGGCTGATCAGGCTGACATCCGAGCGCGGCTGCTGTTCGCCATGCTTCAGTGCGGCATTAACGGTTTTCAACAGTTTTTGCAGCGCAATGGGCTTTTCCAGAAAATCGAAAGCGCCTATGCGTGTCGCCTCCACTGCCGTATCGATCGTGCCGTGACCGGACATCATGACGACCGGCATGGTGAGCTGGCCGCCGCTACCCCACTCTTTCAGCAGGGTAATACCGTCACAATCGGGCATCCAGATATCCAATAGCACCAGATCGGGGCGCACCTGCTGACGCCAGTCGCGCGCTTCCGCTGCATTCTCCGCCAAGCGCACCTGATAACCTTCGTCCTGCAGAATATCCCGCAGAAGTTCGCGAATACCGATCTCGTCATCAACTACCAGCACTTGTCTTGCCGTCATTGTTTTTACCCCGTTTTCTTGCCTGCTACTGGCAAAACAATGGTGACACAGGCGCCACCATGTTCGCCGTTTTCAATCTTGATAGTCCCTTTGTGCTCATCCACGATCTTTTTCACGATAGCCAGACCCAAACCAGTACCGTGCCGTTTTGTCGTGATATAGGGTTCAAACACACGGGCCATCATTTCTGGCGGAAAGCCATCACCATTGTCGCTCACGGTGAGATGAACTTTTTCTTCATGCTTGGCTGTACTCAGCACGATAGTCGGCTTGGCCCTGCCTTCCAGCGAGTCCTGCGCGTTCTGCAACAAATTGTGCAAGACCTGCCGCAACATGGTCATGTCTCCCCGCACCAGCGCTTTTGCTTTACTTAACCTGACTTCGATTTCAATACCGACTGGTTCGTATAACGCCATCACTTCCTCAATCAGGCGATTGAGATCAACATCGGTCAGATTGAGCGCCGGCGCACGTGCATACTCGCTGAACTCATTGACCATGGTTTTCATGGCACTGACCTGACTGACGATGGTATGCGTCGCCCGTGACAATAAATCTGCATCTTCATCATCCAGCTTACTGGCGAGCTTGCGTTCCAGACGTTCAGCCGAAAGCTGGATAGGCGTCAACGGGTTCTTGATCTCATGCGCCAACCGCCTGGCCACCTCGCCCCATGCCGCATCGCGCTGCGCCTGCACCATGGTCGTCATATCGTCGAAAACCACGACATAACCGCCATCTGCACCATGCGGCAGCTTGGTGCCTCGGACCAGTATAATCTGTTTGCCATTGGCCCCTGATATTTCCAGCTGGGCTTTTAATTCCGTCTGCCCCCCCTGCCGATGCTCCTGAAAATGCTGCAGCACCGTGCTGACAAATTCTCCCAGGTTTGCTTGCTGCTGCGCCAATTGGCTCAAAGGCTGGTTCACCAGTCCGGCCAGATTGACCCCCAGAATGCTGTTGGCCGCAAGATTATACGTACGCAGCTGGGCCTGTTCGTCCAATGCCAGCACACCAGTTGAAAGGTGCGCCAGTATGGTTTCCAGATAGCCGCGCGCTGCTTCCACGCGATTGCGGTTACGCTCAGCCGCCTGTGTGGCTTCGCCCAATTGACGCGTCATGCTGTTAAAAGACTGCACCAGTATGCCCAGCTCATCTTTGCCATGCGCAGGCAGCATGCTGCTGTAATCACCTCGTGCAATCGCCCGGGTCCCCTCTGCCAGAATACCCAGCGGCGCGGAAAGGCGACGGCTGAGCACCAGCGCAATCGCCACTGCTGACAACATCGCCAGCATCAGCACCAGCGTCAGCGTCAACGAGAACACTTGCTTCAGCGACTCACGACTAAAAGAAAGTTCCTGATAATCCTGATAGACATCCTGTACCGATTCGGCCGCCATCGAAAGTACCCTGGGTACCGGCTGCAGGAGCTGTAGTATGCGCGTCTCGCCTGCTATATCCTGCATGATCACCGGGGCCAGTACACGCAAATACAGGCCTTTATCCGGAATCGGCTCAATGGTGCCATAGATATGGTTGCGTGCCTGGCGCAGTTGGTCGATGCTCGGCAGTTCGGGCAAAAATGTTGTTGGGTCGTCGCTGGAAAAAGCCAGAATTCGGCCTTGCAAGGTAAGCAACACTGCATCCTGCACACCACTTTTTTCACGCAAGTCATTTAGCAGGGTGAAATGGGCACCCCCCGACTGATAAGCCAGTCCGAGTGCAATGTTCTGTCCCTTTTCTTCCAGATCGGCCAGCATGATATCGAGTGTGCTCTGTCCCAGACGCAGCCCACTATCCAGGGCCGCCTCCACCTTGACGTTGAACCAGGACTCGATCGACCGCGTGAGAAAATTAACAGAAACTGCATAAACCAGCAGGCCGGGGATGATTGCCATCAGAGCGAATGCGCCCAGCAGGCGCAAGGTCAAGCGGCTGCCCATCACACCGCGACGCATCTGCTGGTATAGCTTCCATAGCTGGATACCGATCAGCACAACCAACATCAGCGCCAGCAGAATATTCAGCACCAGCAGCACCGTATAATTGCCGCCATCGGCTGCGGTATTGGCACTGGCGCGCGACAGCAGATAGAGCAGCAAAACACCCAGTCCAGCACAGAGGAATACGATGTATTTCATTTTTGAGCGTAATCTATGGCGTCAATGCCGGTTCCCAGCGATAGCGCTGCGAAACCATATTCCATTGCTCGGAGCCGATAGCATCGACCTGTATGGGTTTGGGTAATTTGGATTGGTCCAGTCGAATTCTCAAGGCCGCCAGATAAGTCTCATTATTTTTCAACAGACTTTTATCAAACATCTTCCACTCACGCAGGCGCACAAATTCCGCTTTAGCCTCTGCCAGGGTGGCAAATGACTGCTGATGCTTGTTGCGATTGATCAGATACTGCCGGGAAAGTGCATGATAACTAAAGGCGATATTGTTGGTGACGGTAATGATTTCATCATCAAACCAGTACTCACGCGGCCTGGTAAGCTGAAACTCGACCAGAAAATTAAGCGGCACACCTTTATTGAGCGCATCTTCCACTTCGTCGCTCAGATTCAGCTCAAGCTCGGCATTGAGCAGATACTGCTCGCCGCTGGCAACCAGTTCCGCTGTCTTGATGGTTAAGTGACTATCCGCGGCCGAGGCGCCAGATACAAGGCACAGCAGACATAGAAAAATGACAGTTAAATTTGGGAGACGCCGATTAAATGAGCGAGTGGGATGAAGTGTAAGGCGCCTGGAACGCAGCAGCCAGGATAGTATGCCGTATACAGCGAGGTTGCGAGTACCGCGAAACGCTGTAATTCGCCCGCGCAGCCATTTAATCAGCGTTTCCTTAGTCTTTTTGTAATAGCGCGTAATAGAAGCCGTCATGTTGTGCACAGGGTATAAGCTGTCCATCTTGAGGATACGCCAACAGCAGTTGGCTAGCGTCCTTATGTTGCTCTAAAAATCGCTCGATTTGACGTTGATTTTCTTCATGAAAAATCGAACACGTCGCATAGAGCAATTTACCACCCTTTGCCAATAGCTGCCACAAACTAGACAAAATCCGGGCCTGCTGCTCGGCAAAAGTCTGCACATCCATCTCGCGCCTCAGCCACTTGATATCGACATGGCGGCGCACAATACCCGATGCCGTACACGGCACATCGGCCAGAATACGATCAAACGGCGTGCCGTCCCACCAGACTTCAGTGCTGGCGGCATCACCCACCTGTAACTTTGCGCGCAGCTGCAGACGGTCAAGATTGCTCTGCACCCGCTGCAAACGCTCTGCATCGTGATCCAATGCCAGCAGCTCTACTTCTGCCAGTTCCAATATATGACTGGTCTTGCCTCCAGGCGCGCAACAGGCATCAAGCACGTACATGCCGGGACTCACGTCCAGCAAGCCGGCGGCGAACTGGGCGCCATAATCCTGAACCGAAACCACGCCTTCGGCAAAACCAGGCAATTGATCGACCGGCATTGGTTTACGCAGAATCACGGCCTGAGGGCCCACCAGTTCATGATCAATCTGCTGTGCCTTCAGCTGTGCAGTGAAATCCTCAGGCGTCGTTTTTCTGAGGTTAAGGCGCAAGGACATCGGCGGATGATCGTTGCCCGCCTCGAGAATGGATTGCCACTGCTGTGGATATTGCTGCTTGAGCTTATTTATCCACCATTGCGGATAGGAGAACCTGGCGACTTCATTCTGCGTATCCGGAACTGCAAATTCTTCAGCCCGGCGCAGATAATTTCTCAGCACGGCATTCACCAGACCCTTGGCCCAGGGCTTCTTGAATGAAGCGGCCGCTTCTACAGCCTGATTAACGACGGTGTGTGCAGAAGCCTTGTCATAAAGCAACTGATAGAGCGCCACCAACAACAGGTGGCGCACCCCTTCATGCGTCAATGGCTTGTCCAGCAGTTGACCAATGACTGATTCGATGCGGCCATAGAAACGCAGGGTGCCATAGCTCAGATCCTGGGCGACAGCACGTTGCTGCGGAGTGATATTTACATACATCCTGAAAAGTGAATCAAGCACGCCGGTCAGATTACGGCCAGCCAGTACCTGACCCACTGCATCGGCTGCTATTTTCTGAGCGATACGCAAACTAGGCGGCCTTCGCCATCTGCATACCGAAGCCAGGGTGTTTTTCGCAGCGTGGCACGGATATATAGAAAATGCCCGTTTTGTTCGCGTTTTGCATCATTGAAAAACCTTTCAATATTTCATTCACCGAAGCTGTCAGGCAGGTTTGCACTCGTCAAAACATTGCCCGACTTTCAGCGGATGGCCCTGCAAAAAATCTTTTGCCGTGAGCCGTTTACCGCCCGGCATCTGCAGTTCCTCAATACGTAGGACACCTTCGCCGCAACCGACTTGTATGCCGTCATTGATATCCACTATCTTTCCTGGCTGCGCCTTGCCTGGCCTACTGGTGGCCATCCAGAACCTGCATACTTCGCCATTCAGGCTACCATGGGCGACCGGGAAAGGATTGAAAGCACGCACCTGGCGCGATAACTCCTGTGCCGGCCGGCTCCAGTCTATAGCGGCTTCGGCTTTTTCCAGCTTATGGGCATAAGTAACAAGTGCTTCATCCTGTGCCGTGGCATCCAGCTTTCCATCCTGCTCCAGCTTCTGCATGGCCTCGACCATCAGCTTGGCGCCGATGCTTGCCAGGCCGTCATGCAGCGTCTGTGCCGTATCGCGCCCGGTAATCGGCAATACACCGCGGCTGACCATAGCCCCGGCATCCAATGCCGGCACTACCTCCATAATGGTCACGCCGGTTTCGCTGTCACCGGCCAGCAGTGCACGCTGTATCGGTGCAGCACCGCGCCAGCGCGGCAACAAGGAGGCGTGGATGTTGTAGCAGCGATAACGCGGCATGTTGAGTACGCTGGCCGGAATAATCAGGCCATAAGCTGCGACGATCATCACATCCGCATTTTCAGCGGCAATACGGGCCTGGACGTCTGCGTCTTTCAGGGTTTCCGGCTGAAAAACCTCAAGCTGTCTGGAAACGGCAAGCTGTTTGACTGGGCTGGCTTTAAGCTTCATGCCACGACCGGAGGGTCGATCCGGCTGGGTCAATACCAGTGAGACCTGATGACCGGCATCGATCAAGGCCTGCAATGCAGGCACGGCAAATTCCGGTGTTCCGGCAAAAATGATTTTCATAGAGTGACAGTATAGAGAGGCAGCTCAGACGTGTTCGCGCTGACGTTTTTTCATCTTGTTCTTGATACGTATCTGCTTGAGTTGCGAGAGATAATCAACAAAGACTTTGCCTTGCAGATGATCCATTTCATGTTGAATGCAGACTGCCAGCAAGCCCTCTGCCTCCAGCGTGAACGGTTTGCCGTCACAATCCAGTGCTTCCACCGTGATTTTTTCCGCGCGCGTCACCGTGTCATATATGCCAGGCACAGAAAGACAGCCTTCCTCATAATCCTGCGAGCCGTTTTTGCTCACCAGTTTCGGATTGATAAAAACCTGCAAACTCTGTTTGTCCTCGCTGATATCAATGACAAGGAGTTGCAAATGCACATCAACCTGAGTTGCAGCCAAGCCTATACCGGGGGCTGCGTACATGGTCTCCGCCATGTCATCGATCAGCCGCCGAATACTGGCATCGACCTCCTTCACAGGCCTGGCGACGGTATAAAGCCGCGGATCGGGATAATTCAAGATGTCTAAAATTGCCATAAAAGCTTGATTGTTGAATGAATTACATGCAGAATTTAATGCAACTTCGCGGAAGTTTTATCCGCTTTTGGATGTTCGCACATCTTGTGCACTCAATACTGAGGCTAAAAATTATGTATAGACACATTATAACGCTGCTCTTACTTAGTTGTGCGGCAATGAATGCTGCAGCGCAAAATGTGCAACTCCAGGAAGACCACCCTGAACGCCACATCGTCGTCAAAGGCGACACCTTGTGGGATATCTCGGCCAAATTCCTCAAAGATCCCTGGCTCTGGCCCAAGGTCTGGAAGATGAACCGTGACCAGATCAAGAATCCACATCTGATCTATCCGGGCGACGTGGTGGTACTTGACCTCAGCAATGGCGATCCACAACTTCGACTGTTACGCGAAACCGTCACGCTGGAACCCGGCATCCGGATTGAAAAGCTGGAAGAAGAAGCCGTTGCCACCATTGCGCCCAACATCATCGAGCCCTTCCTCAGCCAGCCTTTAATCATTGAGAATGACGAGCTGGATAATGCACCCAGCATTGTTGGTTCGCAGGAAAATCGTGTGGTATTGAGTCAGGGTGTCAGAATTTACATTGACGAGATTGCTGAGGAACAAGGCAGGTTCTGGAACGTTTACCGTACAGGCAAGGTATTCACCGACCCTGTCACCAAGGAAGTACTGGGCACTGAGGCGATCCATCTCGGTAACGCCAATATCACCCGTTATGGCGAGCCCGCAACAGCCGAGATCGCCAAGGCCAATCAGGAGATCTTCAAAGGCGACAAACTGGTAGTAACCCCTGAAGAACTGAGCAAAAGCTTTGTTCCGCGCGCACCGGATGGCCAGGTGCAAGGCTACATCCTGTCGATCTATGGTTCGGTTAACGAAGCTGGACGCAACTCGATTGTCACCATCAATCGTGGCACCAATGAAGGCATGGAGCCCGGCCATGTGCTGGCGATTTACCGCGAAGGCAACCTGGTCAAGAACCCCAAGTATGAAAAAGCCAAGGACGAAGACGACAAAACCACCGTGCCCGAAAAAATTAAGCTGCCTAACGAGCGCGTAGGCCTGATGATGGTTTTCCGCACATTTGATCGCATCTCTTACGGTCTGATCATGCAGGCATCAGAGCCTGTCAACGCAATGGATATAGTGCAAACACCATAACCATGGAACTGGATTCCGGCGCTCAGCAAGAACTGGCGTTATGGGTGGCACTTTGCAATATTCACGGCCTGGGCAACCAGGGCGTATGCCAGCTACTCAAGGCCTTCGATAATCCGGAATCGGTTTTTGCCGCTTCCGGCTCGCAACTGCGCCAGATCGTCAGCAGCGCCGTAGCAGATAAAATCAGCAGCGGTCCAGACTTGGCGGCAACGGTAGCCACACTCGACTGGCTACAAACCGAACAAAACCATCTAATCACCCTGGCCGATGCGGATTATCCAAAAGCGCTACTGGAGATCTCTGACCCGCCACCCTTGCTCTACGCTAAAGGCCATACCCAATGGCTCAATACACCTGCCATTGCTGTCGTCGGCAGTCGAAATTCCAGCCCGCAAGGCGAAAAGAATGCCGAGGATTTTTCACAGGCGTTATCCAATCATGGCTTTACCATTATCAGCGGCATGGCACTCGGTATTGATGGGGCAGCACATCGTGGCGCCCTGAAGGCCAACGGTGCCACAATTGCCGTCGTGGGCACCGGCCTGGATATCGTCTACCCATCCAGACATCGTGAACTTGCACACCAGATTGCCGGACATGGTCTGATCATCTCGGAATTTGCGCTGGGCACGCCTTCCAAACCGGAAAATTTTCCTCGCAGAAATCGTATTATTAGCGGTTTGGCCATGGGCTGCCTGGTGGTCGAAGCCAATGTACAGAGCGGCTCATTGATCACGGCAAGACTGGCCGCTGAGCAAGGCAGAGAGGTGTTTGCCATTCCCGGATCAATCCATTCCCCTGTTTCCAAGGGTTGCCATCAACTGATCAAACAGGGTGCCAAGCTTGTCGATAACATACAAGATATTGTGGATGAGCTTGGCGCAACATCAAGAGGAAATATTTTCACTGAACCGTCCAAACTGCCGGAAGCCAATCCCCTATTGGATTCCATGGGTTTTGATCCGATTAGCATGGAAGCATTACTGGAACGCAGTGGCTTGACGAGTGATAACCTTTCCGCCATGCTGTTAATGCTGGAACTCGAAAGCAAGGTTGCATCGCTACCGGGGGGTCGATACCAGCGTCTGACCTGATTCCGCTTTCATCATTTAGGGGAATATATGTTCGAAGTTCTGGTCTACATGTTCGAAAATTACTTTGAAGCAAATATCCGTCCCGACCAGAATACACTCGCCAATGAACTCTTCGCTGCAGGCTTCGACCAGGAAGATATCAACGGTGCGTTCGACTGGTTTTCAAAACTCGAAGAAATGTCCAGTCATTCTGCAGCTTCTGCTGCCCATAGCCTTGGCATGCGCATCTATGGGGAGGCTGAAATCAAGAAGATCAGCCCGGAAAGCCTGAGTTTTATCATGTTTCTCGAGCAAGCCAAGATATTGGATTCGGCCCAGCGCGAGTTGGTCGTTGACCGCGCCATGGCACTGTCACAACCCGAAGTCAGCATCGACGAAATCCGCTGGATCGTGCTGATGGCCCTCTGGAACCAAGGCAAGGCTAACGACTATCTGTTCGTCGAAGATGCCATGTTCGGCGACAACCGGCCGACGGTACACTGACAGTCGCCCCGGTTTTCAGTCGGCCAAATTATCAGGCAGTGAAAGCCGTTGCATGATGGTGGAGATAATACCCGCCTGATTGAGCGTGTAGAAATGGAGTCCGGGCGCACCGCCCGCAATCAGCCTTTCCGACAGATCCGTCACTACATCCATGCCAAACGACCGCAAAGATGGCAGGTCATCACCAAAGTCCTGCAGACGCAGACGCAACCAGCGCGGGATATCGGCACCACAGACTGACGAGAATCGGGCCAGTTGGGTGTAGTTGTATATCGGCATGACGCCGGGCACGATGGGGATGTTGATGTCCAATGCCTGACACTGATCAACGAACCTGAAATAAGCATCCGTATTGTAGAAATACTGCGTAATGGCGGCATCGACACCCGCATCAACCTTGGTCTTGAAATGCTTCAGATCCACACTGGCCGAACTGGACTCCGGATGGAACTCGGGATAGGCTGCTGCTTCGATTTCGAACCAATCGCCGGTCTGCTCGCGAATAAAAGCCACCAGCTCATTGGCATAACGAAAATCGCCGGTGCTCGCCTCACCAGAAGGCAAGTCGCCGCGCAACGCCACCAGGCGGCGGATATTTTTCGCCTTATATGCCTGCAACAGATCGGCAATCTCCTGCCTGCTGGAAGAAATGCAGGAGATATGCGGCGCGGCTTCAAGGCCTTCGTTCTGTATTTCCAGCACCGTTTCCATGGTGCGGTCGCGTGTGGAGCCACCGGCGCCAAAAGTCACAGAGAAAAATTTCGGCTTCAGTTGCGCCAACTGCTTGCGCGTTTCGCGCAGCTTGGCAACGCCCTCCGCCGTCTTCGGCGGAAAAAACTCAAAACTGATCACAGGATTACTCACATCGTAGATGGGTTATCGTTACCCGGAATTAATGACGTCAGCAACCAGGAAATGATGCTGTAAAGAATTGCCCCAAGAATTCCGGAAGGCAGCGACTGCACATGAAAGCCTTGCAACACATGCCCGACAAAATAGAACAGCAATCCGTTTATCACAAAAATAAACAGTCCAAGAGTCAGGACAGTTACCGGCAAGGTGAGCAAAATCAGTACCGGCCGGATCAGGACATTGACCAGCCCAATCACGGCGGCAGCAATCAACGCTGACATAAGGCCCGATACCTCGATGGAAGGCATCAGGTAGGCGACTGCCAGCAAAGCCAGCGCATTCAGTATCCAGATCAGCAATAGCTGCATAGCAGTCTCTCCCTTTTGTGCAGTTTAATAGCGGTAATGGTCCGGCTTGTAAGGACCCTCAGCAGAAACACCGATATAGGCCGCTTGCTG